>MTLE01000006.1_pt3 | contig 228601 bp, 197 predicted proteins | sample 1982461 | NCBI WGS metagenome assembly MTLE01 (sample SAMN05712605, study PRJNA340218) | biofilm metagenome | isolation source: sample SPL anode biofilm adapted to -200 mV | place: USA | collected 2012-02-03 | reverse complement strand
TTATCGGGTGAACATCAACGGCACTACGTGCCGCCAATTAAGTCGAAGTTATATTTTCGATAGTAATCTGACACTAACAGGGGAAAAAATGCAAAAAACAGCCAAAGAAAACATCGAGATTGAAATTAATAAGCTTAAATTTTTTGCGAGACAACTCCAGCATAAATTAAAATGCCCACCTTTTGAGGCTTTGAGCATAATTGCATATCAATCTCTAAAGATTTCCTCATGGAGCTTGGTTAGAAATAGTATCGAAGTTGCTACGGAAGAACAAAAACAACAAATATTACTTACATTAGGTGCGTATAACCTTGCATTTGGAGCTACGCATCAAACAAACTATCAATATGGATTCGACTATTGGCTATCCATTGGAAATCCGATAGCCGAACAAATATATAAGTCAAAATCATCAGACAATTACTATGTCATTGCAGCAATGTTCCACTCTCTAGCCAATCAACTACAAAACCATACTAAAAAGTTAAACACGATTGAAAGTAAAAATGACGCTTCCATTTCAAGATTCTATTCTGAGCTTGCCATCTATCAAACATTGATCACTTCTGAATATGCCGATTGGTTTGTTAATGAACAAGAAGCATTCGATCTGTACGTTCAGGATCGACTAGAAGATGATATTTGGTTGGAGTATAGCGATCCAATTGAAGTGCCTGATATGCCTGAATTGAATTATAGTGAACTTTCAAATGAAGATATTGAAAAGCGACTTAATGATATAGATAAAGCAATGCGTCAGACATACGACAATGGAATAAAAATTGGCAATCAGATATTAGATAAACTGGATCAAATAATTGATAAATAATCAGTACTCTTATCAAGAAATTTAAAAAATATAACAAAAACTTGGTATGGGACGCTTTCGCGCCCCACAAGTTAGAAGTTAGCCGTATTAGGAGAATATGTGAGTACAACTCATTTCACTAATCCAGAGCCAATGCTTGGTACATTAGCTCGTTTATTTGCAGCAGATGGTGCAGCTAAAGAAGTTGCTATCCTTGCTTACTCCAAAGCTGAAATGCAAGAAACTGGTTATGATAGTTGGAATGGCGGCATTACCATTTATACGTTGTATTTATATGTACCAATACACTTATATCCTCAAATTCAAGAAAATATAGCTGCTATCGAACAAAGCATTTACGAAAAAACAAATTTGTTCTTAGGCGACTTACCAAATGACACGTTAGCTAAAGTCAAAATAGTTCCATCAACAGTTGATGATCCAAATTGGCGAGATAAAGCAGTTGCATGGTTAACTGGCGACAAAATTAGCAATCAAGGTCGTGTACGTTCCGATAATGTTGCACCATTAACTTGTGATGGACTTTTGTTCCGCTCACAACCAGAAATATTGTTATACAGAGCATTAAAAGCAAAAGGAGTTTCTTTTGCACCATTGCCAGTATTCATACGCGGTGGTGAAACCTACAGCCGAATCGAACCAGATTTCGTTGTTATTTACTCTGGTATCATGATGTTCATAGAAGTTGATGGTGATACTGTGCATCATGAAACCCTAGCTGAAGCTCAAGCTAGATTACGAACACTGCAACATGAAGGTGTTTATATTGAACGCGTATCAGCAAGCGAATGTAATACTCTCGAAAAAGCATCTATTTGCGCAGATAAAATGATAGCGAGCATAAACTCGATAAAATCATCAAGATAAATACGACTAACAAGTGACTGTGGTTCTTAGTCAACACTTTTCAACTAATTTAACTGCCATTGCTGCTGGTTTTTTATCATCGTGTTTAAGATCACGATCAGCTTTCTCATACAGGCTATCAACGCTACTTTTGATAACTTTCCAGCAGCTTTTAAATGCTCGTATTTTTGTTTGAATACCGGATTACATTGTACTGATGACATCATCGCCATAAACATGATTGTTCGGATCCGTGGCCTTCCTCCTCGGATACTTCGCTTGCCTTTCATGCGTCCACTTTCTTTGTTGAATGGTGCTAATCCAACTAAGGCTGCGATCTCCCGACTATTCAGCTTCCCAAGCTCTGGTAATTCACATAACAATGTATACGCTAGGATTTTTCCAACACCTGGGACGCTCGTCAGGATCTCTGTTTTTATCCGCCATTCCTGATTCTGGCGAATAAGATGTTCAACTTTTTCTGACAGGCTTTCAAGTTGCTTCTCGAGCATTTTCAGCATCGATTTGATTGAGCTGTGAAGCTCTTTCGGCATTATTTGTAGTCGATTCTTTTCCATCGTGCTCATCTCGATTAATTGGGCACAACGAACAAGTAGGTCCTTGATTAACCTTGATTGTTTATCCGGAATGACTTTACTTTCCGGCTTTATTGTCGCTGCAAACCGAGCTATCAAGGCTGCATCTATTTTGTCTGTTTTCGCATGGATGCCCAAGGCTTGCGCAAAACGTCTGACCTTCACGGGGTCAACGACGCAGATAGGTAAATTCGCCTGGTCGCAGGCAAATACAAACGGATGTTCATGACGGCCTGTTGCCTCAAGAACGATTCTTTTGACCTGAAGTTCTTTCAGTAACGGTAAAAACTTTTGGATCGCTTCTCGTGTGTTCGGGATCCGGAAATGACGCGCTAATGGATAGATAGCAATATCTAAATTGGCTTTGCCAACATCGACGCCGATGCTGATTTCTGATTGGTTTTCTGTGTTCATAGTTATAAGCTCACTCTGCCTTGCTATACGGGCTCGAGGCCCCGATGACTGTCCGAGTTATCGCTAAAGAGTTATGCAGCGCTCACACTTGTTATCGGTCTCTCAATGAGGAGCCAAACTTGGTTCGAGCTACTGCATAAAGACCTTCAACGGCCATTGAAGGTGGGCCTCTAATTTACCCGTTTTACTGAGCACATTAACCATACAAAAACTTGAAACTGGACGGCACTATGTGCCGCCATTTAAGTAAAAGTTAGGCATCTATTTAAAATTAGGAGGTAATATGCAAACTTATGACGAAATGTATCAAAAGTTCAATATCACGGATGAACTGAAAAAGACACTTGCAACAACGAACAATCCATACTTAATCAGTTCAAGTCTGACTACAACAGCCAGCGTGAAAACGATAATTATTGAAGATAATAAAGTTATTACCAAGGATGAATTAGAAAATGGCAAATTGGTCTGAATTATTAACGGAAATCACACAACTAGGTAGCCCATTCGATATATTAAGAAGGAAATATATAAAAGAGCTAGCTGAATATACTGGTAGAAATGTAATTTGCTATTATAGCGGATTTCTACAAAAGCCTGAATTAGGCATGAACATCGCGGTTAATGACAATGATAAAAATGGTTTTATGACAACCATTAATGGATTAGATGTTACAAAAGGCTTGGATCTTATACTTCATACTCCAGGTGGCGATACTGCTGCGACAGAGTCTATAGTTGATTATTTATGGCAAAAATTCAATGGCGACATTAGATGCTTTGTGCCACAGATGGCAATGTCTGCTGGAACAATGATTGCCTGTTCAACAAAGGAGATATGGCTAGGCAAACAATCATCACTTGGCCCTGTAGATCCTCAATTTAACAATATTCCCGCTCATGCTGTCATTGAGGAGTTCAAAAAAGCATATGAAGAAATCATTAACGATCCAAGAACAATCCCTATTTGGCAGCCTGTCATTGCCAAATATCATCCAACATTTCTAGGTGAATGTGACAAAGTTATAAAATGGTCAAATGAACTAGTTACAAATTGGCTGTCTCGTAACATGCTAAATAATGACCCAGAAAAAGATACAAAAATATCGGTGATTCTTAACGAGCTAGCAGACCATTCGGTTAACTATGCACACAATCGACATCTTTCTGCTGAAAAATGTAAGAGCATTGGTTTGGTTATTAAAGATCTTGAATCAGATCAAGAATTACAAGATAAAGTTCTATCTGTTCATCACATTTATTTCCATACATTAGGCACCACCCCTGCCTTCAAGATTATTGAAAACAACTTAGGCAATGCATTTATTCAGCAAACACAGCAAATGTTTATTCCACAACAGCCAATCTTTGCACCACCTATTCATCAACAGAGTATGGTAAATCCATTTTTGGCAATAGAAAATGATACTGGCGATGCCTAACAAATAATTAGTGTGGGACCGCTAAGCGGCCCCACAATTAGAAGTTAGCCAGTTTAACCAGCCTTCGTTAGCACAGCACAAATTAATAGGGATATACTATGTCGTGGCGTTTCCGAAAATCATTTAGCCCTCTACCCGGAGTTAGAATCACTCTGTCTCCTAGTGGTATTTCGACCTCTGTCGGTGTTGGTCCATTTAGAACTACATTTAGCTCTCGAGGGACAACACTAACTACGAATATTCCTGGTACAGGCATTTCTTATCGACATTCATTTAATCAACAAAACCAAACGCCTGTACCAAGACAATTCGCTGTTGATAATGTAATTGCACCAGAATTTAACGAAATTAAAAGCGATAGCACAAGTTATCTCACAACTCCAGGGCTTAGTGAATTTCATAAGCTCCTTGAACAATCAAAAATTGAAAATCATCAAATTAATATAGAACTGAATCAAACTCGACAAGATGAAAAATTAGCTACAAATAAATTCAAAAGTTGGCAAAGTGGCTTTATTTTGAAACGTTTATTCAAGAACAAATATGCAACAATACAAGCGTTTTCAGAAGAGACAACTGCTAAGCGCATTGAACTAGAAGAGCAAGAGTTACTTTCTCGTATTCATACTGAGTTTGATCTTCCAGAACCTTTAAATAAAACTTTTAACACACTAATTGATACATTTTCCCAATTGTCTACTTCAGAGAAAATCTGGGATACAGTTGGTGAGCGAGCGACAAACCAATTTGTAGAAAGAACAACTGCAGTTCGTACCATAGATAGAAAATTAGTCAACTTCCATATAGGGCAATGCGAATTAATAGATTCACAATGGAGAGTTCCACATCTAGAAAATGCAAATGGCGGCGATATTTATTTATATCCATCCTTCATTATATACTTTCTGACATCAGAACGATTCGCATTGTTAGAATATAAAGACATCCAAATAATATTCACACCACAACGTTTTATTGAAGATGCAGTTGTCCCTTCTGATTCAGAAGTTGTTGATCATACATGGGCTAAAACAAATAAAGATGGTTCCCCTGATAGACGTTTCAATGAAAACTATCAAATTCCTATTGCCCTATATGGAAAAATAATACTTAAATCAACTACCGGTTTAAATGAGGAATATATGATCAGTAATCTTAAGTTATGCAACAATTTCATCAATTCGTGGCAAACACATATAGATAAGATAAATAATCACAAGCAATAGCACTAGCTAACAAGTGACTGTGGTTCTTAGTGGGCTTCATCCGCAATTCAAAATCATAACTATGGGCAAGTCTCCTTGTTTACCCATTGCTTCAACATAACATCTCAGCAATGAAAAAAGGCAGCTTAGGCTGCCTTTAATCCTGTCATGCGGCTTCGGTATTGCCCCCGAAACCACGCAAACCGACTACATGGACATGCTCCTGCTTGCCATGTACCTTACGGATAAGTTTATACGTAGTGCCCTTCTCCGGACTGATGTTTTCCGGTGCCGCAATCAGCAATTGCATATCCTGTCGTTCACATAATTCGAACAGGGTCGCAATCGACTTGGCATCCAGACGGGCTGCTTCGTCCAGGAACAGCAGGCGACAAGGTTCCAGATCACTGCTGCGCAGACGACGATTTTCATCTTCCCAGCTCTGCAGCACCATCAGCAGAATAGCCTGACCCGTACCGATAGCCTCACCGGTAGACAGTGCCCCACTCTCGGCCCGTAACCAGCCATCCACACCACGTAATACCTCAATTTCAAGTTCAAGGTAGTTGCGGTAATCCAGCAAGGCCTCGCCCAGTACCTGGAAGCTGCGGTCACCCTGATCGATATGCGGATTCAGGCGTTGGAACAGCTTGGCCATCGCTTCAGAGAAGGTCAGCTCGTTGCTGGAGAACAGATCCTGATGCTGCTGCGCATGCTCACCCAATGTTTGCAGTAAACGGGCATACGCCTCACGCACATTCACATTCAGACGCACGCCACGGACCTGACCGAAGGTAATATTCTGCAATCCCTGGTTCATGACGCGGATACGGTTCTGTTCCCGGCGAATAATATTCGTGATCTTCGCGGCCACTTCATGCGATGACAGGGACAGATGCGTTTCGCGCTGTTTCAGCTCATCCGCCAGACGTGCCAGCTCAATTTCCATTTCCTCGATCGCATCAATCGGATCATCAGAACGGATGATGTCATGACGGATACGATCCTTCAGATAACGGTAAACCTGAATATAGAACTGTACCTTCTGCTCCGTCTGACGATTCCCTTCTGATAACCGCAGACTGTCGCGCAATGAGTCGTCACCCGCTACCGCCAGACGTAAGGCGCCAAGCGATTTATCGGACATGGAGCGCAGATCTTCCGCTTCCAGATAAGCCAGTTCACGGCGGTTGAGCTGCTTCTCGACATTATTGGTCCGGGCCAGTGACAGAACCCGGCTCCAGGTTTTCTTATGTTCCAGCAGCAGATGCCGTGCGGCGCGATACTCTTTGTTTTCCGAGTTAAAACGCTGATTCAGGCTGTCGATATCACGCCGGCAGATCTGGTATTGCGTCTCAGCCTGCGTACGGCGACTGCGGGTACGCACCAACTGATCTTCAAGATCACGCTTTTTGCTTCTTGCCTGATCTTCCATATCCGCCGCAACCTGCAGACCCATTTGCTGTAATTCACGCTCGAATTCCTGCAGCGTCTGTGTTTTTGCCTGCAAGCTGGAATTCAATGCGGTCTGCACCTGGATCGCGTCCTGATACCGCTGAGCGATCTGTTTTAACTGCTCGGTCAGCTGACGACGTAACTGCTCGGCATCCGCTAGTTTCTGTTTCAGACGTTCGCTGATCTCGGAAGTCTGACCCAGCAGGCTTTCCGCGTCGTGGTAGGCAAAATAGGCTCGGCGGGCAAAGAGTTCATCCAATGCAAAAGCCTGACGACGAACCTCGGTCAACTGCTGTTCGGCAGCGAAGCCTGCCTGCTGCAATTCATCATAGGCAGCCGGATCTTCACGTAATACATCCAGCATCGTTTCCAGCTGACGGCATGCTTTATCGTGTTTATCCAGGAACTGCTGCGCCTGCTGACAGGATTCAAGTTCTGTCTCGGCCTGCACCAGCCGTTCACTCAGTGAGGTATCAAACAGCAGACTGAACTGCGACTGCAGACGAGCAACCAGTTGCTGTTGCTGCTGTAAGGCAGACAGACGCTGGCGATATTGATGTTCATTCTGCTGCTGTTGCTGCAGATTATGTTCTGCCTGCCGAATTTCGGATTGTAAAGCCGCCAGGGCCGCTTCCGGATCATCCTCAAATGCCACATGCAGATGTTCCGTCATGAACTGGCTCAGGTGATGATACAGGCGGTTCTGTTTCTGCTGTTCAAACGCGGCTTTGGCATAAGCCTCAACGATTTCATCACGCTGCGCAGACAGCAGTTCAATACGTTGCTCCCGCGCCGCCCGACCGAATACCGGTACTTCCGGATAACGCGAATAACGGATTTCACGCTGACTGGTCCGCACCAGCACGGCTTTATCAAACTCGCTGGCGTCATGCAGATTTTCATCAAAGGCATCCGGATTACCCTGAATCAGATAGATATCGTCAGGCAAATCCGTCAAGGTGTTCAGCTGCGTGATGGCACCGTCCAGATCCATGACGACAATCGCACTACGTGCCGGTCCGAACAAGGCGGAATAGTACGGCGCATCGTCAAGAGAGATATCGTCGTAAACATCGGTCAGCAGCACGCCACCCAATTGCTCACAGATGCGAACCAGCTGCGGATCTTCGTTACCGGCAAATTGCTGCAGATTGCGGAGCTGCTGCTCTAGCGACTCTTTCTGCTGCTGCAGTCGGTGCTTTTCCTGTTCCAGACGACGTTCTGATTCCAGCGTGCGCTGCAACAACTGACTGATGGCCACAGGCGATTCCAGCGTTTCGCCGGTCATCTCCTGCAATTTATCCAGTTTTTCATGCGCCACCAGCCAGGCGGGCGCTTTCTTGCGCAGTTGTTCGATCTGCTGACGCGTCGCATCCAGCTGGTGATGTACGCGGATGCGATCCTGCTGATCATGCTCCAGCTTCTGCTGCAGCGTATCCTGCTGTTCTGTTAATGCGGCGGCTAACTCACCGAGTTGCGCATTATCCGTCAGGTCATAGTGATTACCCTGACTTTCCAGCTGGCGTAACAGTTGTTCCTGAATGGCAATCAGGGCATTTTGCTGTTCCAGATCGCGGCGGATATCCTGCAGAGCCCGTTCAGCCTGCTGACGACGAGCAATCGCAGTCCGGTAGCTCCGGGCCTGTTCAATCACGCTTTGCGCCTGTTCCCATGCCTGTTCGCGGGAAATCGGGCCGGTGATTTGCTGTAACGCAGCAAATGCTTTTTCATACTGGTCTGCAGCCGCTTTGGCCAGTCGTAACCGTTGTTGCAATGACAACACCTGATCGGTCGCCTGCTGTTCCTGATCACGCAGCGTTTGCTGGAAACCAACCACATTGTCCGGTGTCAGATCCGGTAGGTCACACAGCTTCTGCGCCTGTTCCAGTGCATTCACTGCCTGACGGTACTGAATTGCCCGCGTTTGCTGTACATCCAGCGCCTGCTGATAGTCTGCCAGCTGACTTTTCAGGCTGTCGGCTTCATCTTCACTTTGCGCCTTGCGTAATTCCAGCTCGGTTTTTTCTTCAGCCAGTTCAGCCGTAATCGCAGACTGTTCTTCGGCTTTCAGCGTCAGCTCTTCAACATCTTCCCGGTACTGGACGATCTTGTTGGTCAGGCCGGTGGCTGCCATCACCTTGGCCAGATGTTCTGCGGCTAGTTCCAGATCTTCCGTCAGATGTTTTTCGCGTGCAGTCATCTGTTCAGCTTCTTCCGCCAGATAGATTGCCCGCTGTTTTTCTTCACGGATCAAACGCTGCTTGTCCTGCAACTGCTTACGCCCCTGCAGCGCCAGCTCGGACAAACGCTGTTTCTCGCTCTGATTCCGCACATAGTCCGCAGCCACGTAATTCGTGGTTTCAGTGATCAGATGGCGGAACAAGTCGCGCTGCGTCTGCGTCTCTTTAATCGCATCCAGCGTCCGGCGGTTTTCATGAATCGCCGCTTCCATATCCTGGAAGGCCTTACGCACACCGGAGTTTTCCGGCAACAGATATTCACGCAGGGAACGGCTGATGGAAGAAGAAATACCACCATACAGTGATGCCTCGATCAGGCGATAGAATCGGGAACGATCACGCTGATCACGCAGCTTCTTTGCGGTAACCCCGTATTCGAACATGACGTTGTGATAATCGGTCACCGAATTGAATTTCACAAAACGGATGGCACCCAGCTCGGCCGCGTATTTGCGCAATTCATTGAACGGACGAACCTTTGCTTTATCCCCGTCCAGCTTTTCCAGAAGAAAATCGGTAGGTTGCAAATTTTCCGGTACATCCAGCATACAGAATGGCGTGATATTGACTTTATTATCACGGTTAGCCACCTGCTCCAGATGCACACCAAACCACAGGCGCTGGCCTTTGGAGTTACGGACATCAATCATCGAATAGCAATGACCACGCTGCAGTTTGCCGTACAGCCCGCGGTCCCGGCTGGCAGAAGAACTGCCCGCCTCTGTGGTATTACGGAAATGCAGCAAAGTCTGGTCGGGAATCAGTGCCGTGATCAGCGCCGCCATACTGGTCGACTTACCCGCACCGTTGCCGCCGGATAATGTTGTCACCATCTGATCCAGTTCAAAGGTCCGGGCAAAGAACCCGTTCCAGTTGATCATGGTGAAAGAGAGAAATTTACCACGCGTGATCATATATCCAGCCCCAGTTGCTCTTCGTCTTCTTCTGCTTCATCCAGTGAATCCCATACGGTTTCACGGGTTGGTAATTCGTCATCATGCAAAATCGCTTCGCCTTCACGGATCATGCGCAGTTGCACTGCACGCGCATCTTCATCGGTGCGGACATCCGCGGCGAACCGGAACACGGCTTCATTCACCCGGAATCTGTCCCCGGTTCCCAGCGCCGTTACCATACCGAGACGGCGCAGACGGCGCATGGAGGTACGAATACGTTCCTGCAATTTTTTCTTGTCTAAATCGGTACCACCACTACGCTGGTTTACCATGCGCAACAACTGACGTTCATCTGCCAGGGAAACAATCTCTTCCTGCAGATCCTGCAATGAAAATATGCCTTCATTCGCCAGACGATCAGGGCTCAGATAGAGATAGCACAGTACCTTACCCACCAGCATATCCAGTTCAGACAGTACCGATGTGCCGATTTCAGAGGTTGAACGCGGACGCAGATAGAAGAACCCTTCCGGAGCCTTGATGAGCTCAACCTGATAGCGGCTGTAAAAACTTTCCAGCTCGTCATGGTAATCCAGCAGATAGGAGTGACTGTCCAGATCATCGGCGCTGATATGTTTACCACTACGTAACGCCGTATCTAATTTGGGAAATAACGGATTAGCAATTGCCTGCGCCAGACGCAAAGCAATAGGAAGTTCAGTATTGATCAATGACATGAGCCTGTACCTTGGCGCCTGAATTATTAATAGGTTTCCACTTGGGATGACGAATGCCGCTTAACTCGGTGGCCGAATAGCCAAGACGAACCGCCTGATCCACCAGCATGCGGGCCACATCAAAATGCTGATATTCAGGATATTGCAGCAGATATTCTTTCAGGATGTCGGCCATATCCAGCGGTTTGCCATGTACCTGGAAGTCGGACAGATAAACACCGATATGTTCCGACAGTTTTTCATCCAGTGCCTGAATTTCCTGGAATTCCAGTGTGGCTGGTAACTCGCCGGTGATTTCATCGTTATGCAGTACCAGTGTCTCATCCCGCAATTCCAGCAGACGATTTTCCTGTGCCACCAGCAGTAACCAGTTGTGATTGTCAAAATCACGGATGGATTCACGAAGGCGCTGGCTGAACACGCGGTTCTTATCCATATCAATCGCATTACGGATAAATTTGTGCACATGGCGGTCATACCGGGCCCAGAGCTCGATACATTGCTGGCCCCAGTTCAGAATCGCATCAATACGGCTTTGCAGATCAAAAGTCAGCTGTTCGACATGCGCAGAAGAAACGGCCTGCTCGCGGGCAGTTTCCTGAATATTCAGCAGACCGGATTGCAGTTTATGCCCGGCCGCGTCCAGCGTATCCTGCAATTCACGCAGCGTTTGTCCTGTTTCCCGCAGCAGCTTTTCACAGTTATGAATGGCCTGCGTCCAGTCCTGATTCAGAAGATCAGCGATATCCGCTTTTACCTGATTTTGTTGATCATCCATCGCCCTTTGAATCAGATCGATACGACTCAGGATCTCTTCAACCGAGTATTTAAGACGTGGGTAGACTTCAGCATCCCAGGCTGATTCGTCAGTAGCATGCAGTGCGGCGGAATACGCCTTATCCAGCTCGCCGGCAACCTGCTCCAGTAGCAGGGACAGTTTCACGCTGTTAACCTGCTGCTGATCGAGATAGAACTCGATAATGCCGACCGCAAACCGGGTCAGACGGTAAACGCTTTCACCAGCGACCGGGTCCGTATTAAAACGTGACAACAGTCGCTGACGAACAAGTTCATTGATGGCGTTATTAGCCCGGATTGTCAGGGTTTCATCCATGAGACCATAAAGCTGGCTGACATAACCAAACGCGTCATGCAGTGTCGCTTCGCTTAATTCCTGCGTTTGCTCATCCCGTGCCATTGAGGAAATAGCGATCAAAAACGCCAGTCGTTCATTACCAAGATGAAGTTCCAGCTGTTCCTGTTTCACCCAACCCACCAGTTCCGGCAGGCTGCGCTCAGGCCTTAGTTGTTCGGTCATTATAGTCTCTTATCAATCATAATTTACTGGCACGGTTTACTGGCCAGCAGATGCATGTAACGTCCAAGATGAACGAACGGCTCCTGCTGACAATAACGTAATTCCATTTCCAGTAAATCGGAAAATTTTTTGTGCTGATCTTCTTTATGACGCATGTAATCGTGAATCACCCGCACACCGCTGCGACATAACAGTGGCATCTTCCACTCTTCCAGCCATTGATATACATCGGCTGGCTTCTGCGGATTGGTGGGCGTCAGCTTTTGCTGACGTTTTTTTACCAGACCCGCCCGGATGTAGTCAAAATTACCGACCACCAGACTCTGGAACAGCAACGCATCGCGGTTATAAAACAGCAGCGAAAAGAGTCCGCCCGGTTTCAGGTAGTTCAGTAAACCGGCCAGCGTTTCTTTCGGATTGGCCAGCCATTCGACCACGGCATGGCATAACACCAGATCGAAACTACCATGCACATGAATAGGCAGATCCTGAATAGAACAGTGCACCAGCCGGATACGTTCTGTCAGGCCTTTTTCCGCAACCTGTTCTTTTGCCAATGCCAGCATATCAGCCGAAAGATCACATAATGTGACATCATGACCCAATGCCGCCAGCTTCTGGGCGAAAAAGCCAAAACCGCCGCCGGCATCCAGAATCCGTAGCGGTCTGTCACCCAAATGAGCCAACCCCTGTTCCAGGTCACGCCAGACCACCGCAGTACGTATTTTCCCTTTACTGGTGGCATAAATATTCTGGGCAAATTTTTCTGACAACCCATCAAAAGAGTGATCTGACATAAGCGTTTGTTCTGCTGCAAGCGATAAAAAAGGCCGTTATTCTGTCACAAGCCGTGAAAACGGGGAATTTGGATCATCAAATCGGGATGAAGATATGGTTTTTGTGCTTAAAAAATGGCTTGGTTTACTGCTGATGCCATTACCTTTCTGCTCATTATTGCTTTTATTGGGCTTAATCCTGTTATGGGCAACCCGCTGGCAAAAAAGCGGAAAACTGTTCATATCGGTTGCCACCGTATTACTTATCACCTTATCCCTGCGCCCGGTCAGCGTTGAATTAAACCGACCACTGGAGCAGCTTTACCCACCCTTCCCGGAAGAGCAGCCGGTTGATTTCATTATCGTTCTCGGCCATGGCCATGTTTCCGATCCCGCCGTTCCGCTCGCCAGCCAGCTGACCGAAGCCGCTTCAGCGCGGATACAGGAAGCCATCCGGATCAAACGGTTAAATCCGGCTGCACATCTGATCTTCTCCGGCAGCATTGCCGGCGATCCGCTCTCGGGAGCCGAGATGTACGCCCGTATTGCCGAAGCCAGCGGGATTCCCCGTAGTGATATGACTCTGATTGAAAATGCCCGAGACACAGAAGAGGAAGTCGCACGTGACAGCCTGCTGATCAAAGGGCACCCGACCGCGTTGGTGACGTCGGCTTCGCACATGCCCCGGGCCATGACGCTGTTCAAAAATACCGCTGCGAATATTATCCCGGCACCGGCACAGTATGTGGGCCGCAGGGCTCAGGGGGAGATTCCTCTCTACGGGTATTTACCATCCGGCCGTTATTTGATGTACTCTGAAATGGCACTGCATGAATGGATTGGCGCACTGTGGAATCGTATTCGTAACTGATTTGTTAATTTTTGACGATTAATTGAACGGTTTCGTTACTTTCGAGTGAAGTTTCTGCTAATAGCTGGTGAGCAGAATAAAAAATTACGGGCAGTAACAAAATGGCGTCTATTCGTCAGGCGTCACACCTTCTATAATGCGGTGCAAATACTTATAAACATCACAAACCATCCTGAGGATACAGCAAATGAGACAACACCTGATCATGGGTAACTGGAAACTGAACGGTACTAAAGCGTCTGTTGAAGCTCTGGTTGAAGGTCTGAAAGCACCGGTAGCTGCAGCTGCAAACGTTGAAGTTGCTGTTTGTGCGCCTGTTATTTTCCTGGGTCAAGTTGAACAACTGACTGCCGGTTCTGCACTGAAATACGGTTCACAAGACGCAGACATTCACACTTCCGGCGCATTCACTGGCGAAAACTCTCCGGTTATGCTGAAAGAATTCGGCTGCAAATACGCTCTGGTTGGTCACAGCGAACGTCGTACTCTGCACGCAGAAACTGACGCTGTTGTAGCTGCTAAATTCGTTGCTATCCAGGCTGCTGATCTGGTTCCTGTTCTGTGCATCGGTGAAACTCTGGAACAGTTCGAAGCTAACCAGACTAACGCTGTTGTTGAAGCTCAGCTGAAAGCGGTTATCGACGTAGCTGGTATCGAAGCTCTGGCTAAATCTGTTATCGCTTACGAGCCAGTATGGGCTATCGGTACCGGTAAAACTGCAACTCCTGAAATCGCTCAGGCAGTTCACGCTCACATCCGTGCTTACCTGGCTGGTTTCAATGCTGACGTTGCCGCTAAAGTACAGGTTCTGTACGGTGGTTCTATGAACGCTGCAAACGCTGCTGACCTGCTGGCTCAGGCTGACATCGACGGCGGTCTGATCGGTGGTGCATCTCTGAAAGTAGCAGACTTCACTGCTATCATCGAAGCTGCTGCCAAGTAATATGCTTTGTAAGGCATCCCGTAAAGGGGTGCCTTTTCTGTATTACACAGTCTGGGTATGACCAGGGTGAATATCGAGACAGCTGATATAATCATAAAGACAGGCTATGTGTAGTACGTGACTCGAGAATCTGTTTTTTTTGTATTTCATAAATAGAGGCACACTATGATCAAGAAGATTGGTGTTCTGACCAGTGGTGGTGATGCACCAGGTATGAACGCAGCCATCCGTGCTGTAATTCGTGCGGCACTGGCTAAAGGTATCGAAGTTTACGGTATTCACGACGGCTATCTGGGCCTGCATCGTGACCGTATCGAAAAACTGGATCGCCGCAGCGTTTCTGACATCATTAACCGTGGTGGCACCATGCTGGGTTCCGCGCGCTTCCCTGCATTCAAAGAGGAAAGCGTTCGTCGCGAAGCTATCGCCAACCTGAACAAACACGGCATTGAAGCGCTGGTTGTTATCGGTGGTGACGGTTCTTACATGGGTGCTAAAAAACTGACTGAAATGGGTTATCCATGTATCGGTCTGCCAGGCACTATCGACAACGATATCGCTGGTACTGATTTCACTATCGGTTTCGATACCGCTCTGAACGTGGTTATGGAAGCGATTGACCGTCTGCGCGACACCTCTACTTCTCACAAACGTATTTCTGTGGTTGAAGTAATGGGCCGTCACTGTGGTGACCTGGCAATGGCTGCTGCTGTTGCGGGTGGTGCAGAGTTCGTTATCGTTCCGGAAAAAGGCTTCAAAAAAGAAGAACTGCTGGCACAGATCGATGAAGGTATTGCAAGCGGCAAACGCCACGCAATCATCACCATCTGTGAGCATGTTACCGACGTGAACGCTCTGGCTAACCTGATCGAACTGCATACAGGTCTGGAAACCCGCGCAACCATCCTGGGTCACATCCAGCGTGGTGGTTCACCAACAGCGCGTGACCGTATCCTGGCCAGCCGTATGGGTGCCTATGCTGTTGATCTGCTGATCGATGGTCAGGGTGGCCGTTGTGTCGGTCTGCTGAAAAACGAACTGATCCATCATGACATCATCGATTGCATCGAGAACATGAAGCGTCCATTCAACGAAGAACTGTTCAACCTGACCAAGACTCTGTTCTGATCCGGTTGTCTCTTTGTGAAAAAAGCCTTCCCTGATGGAAGGCTTTTTTATGCCTGCCGCCTGGCCAGATCAACCACCCGGTCAAACATCTTCTGTAATAAAACCGGTACGCTATCAACCCCCCGCTGCATTGCTTCCTCAATAACAGCCAGTGCCATGCCCGGTTTGGAACGACGGGATACCGCGCGTTCAATAATTTTATTTGGCGGCAGATTACGCAGATCGCGGAGCACCGCTTCCCGACGGTAAACATCAGCAAAACCATGCATATAAAGGAAATGTTCGATATCCCTGTTGGGTAATAATGTCAGACCACCGCCACTGCTGCCGTTACGCTGATGTTCATCGGTCAGTAATCGTCTGGCACCATGAATATAACGGATACCGGCTTCGTCACCGTCAGCCAGCATATGCCAGTTAATCCCCAGGTCATTCGCCAGCTTGATCAGTGGGGAAAAACCACACTGTGCATATTCAATAATACGGACCCCTTCCCCCGGGAGATGATAACCACATAACTGAGCCAGTTCAGATAACAGCCACAGCTCCGTCTCACCTTCCACTAATAACCAGCAGCGGGCAAATAATGACATCGGCCGGTTGATGCGGACATGAAAGGTTATCTTGCGCAGATCATCGGCCGAAAAACGGTTTTCATCCATCAAATAACTGTGTGTCGTGCCATTAACCCTGACCAGCCGCCGAATTTGCCCCAAGGGTAAAGTGGCCAGCAGATCGCCGGAATTGGTTGTCAGTATTTTTTGCCCCGGCAATTGCTGAATCAGGCCCCAGGCAATCGACATCATGGTGGGATGCAAGCGGCTTTCCGGGTCTTCTAGGATATAAATCGGCCGGGCTTCGTTTTCCAGATCTCGTCCGGAATGCGCTGCCAGCAAAGCGTGACCGATACGGGATAATACCTGCTGCATGGTGTCATTATCCATATTCCGCAATAAGTCATGCCAGTCAGTCAGCCCGTGCAATGCGCCCGGTTGATTAATGATATCGCGCTGACTGCGCTTGCTTCTGCGTGGAACGTTCATGAAATAACGATCAAGCAGATATTCTGCCGCGTACACACCTTCCGTAATATGTTGCTGCCGTTCGGGTGTACAGTCCTGCAGAAGATCGGAAATATCTTCGATGTAATTATCCGATTCAACCGTCGGGCCGGAAAGACCGCTGATTGAACGGGAATCCCGCAAGCGGAGCACCGGATTCATTGAGCTCAGCAAACGGATCAGTTCATCGGTATTCTCATCCGGTATTCTGCTGCCGTGCGCGTCTTCGAAATAGTGCTCGGTAATAACGCCACCCGTTTGCAGGCGGGCTTTAGCGACATAATGGATACGATGAAACATATCCATATGATGACGGGTCCAGATGGCGGACAAACGATTCAAACGCTGGGAATGCTGACTGATCCCCGGCCGGTGTTCCCGGAATGTCAGGCGGATGGCCAGTTCCTGGTCATTGATACCATCACAGGCGGCGCGGTAAAAATCCTCTGCCACAAACTGGTATGGTATCTCATCGTGTCCCATGAGACTCCATAGCGCACGTAGCAGACTGCTTTTACCCCAGGTGTTTTCACCGATCAACGCGGTAGTCTGGCCTAAGCTGACCGATAATTTGGATAGACCACGGAATCCGGTGATATCTATTTTTTCCAGAAACATAAGGCACTACCAGCATTTATTTTTAACTATAACTGACTGATAGCAAAGCTGCCTTCTGTTCTGCAACAACAAGCTTAATTATCTTTCGCTGACCTTGACAGGCGTCATGTTCGGCTGGTCCGCTGGCGATAATTCATACTGCCACAAATTAAACCACATATGGCGTTGTCTGTTCTGTTTACGACGTGATTTCATAGGCACTCTCCTTTATTTGTCCTATTCAGAGTGCCCGGAATAAATGACAACAATATGACTAAATTCAGCTTATATAATGCTGCCACAGTAATCTGGCTGACATAATCAATGACATTGAAACCAGTAATGGCCGGATAATCTTGCTTCCTTTACTGACTACCATCCTGGAACCCAGCCGGGCACCGATAAATTGTCCGACACCCATAATCAAACCTATCTGCCAGAGGATCTTTCCGCCCAGCATGAAAAACAGGAGCGAGGCTACATTCGAGATGAAATTAAGCAGTTTGCTGTACGCCGTGGCTTTGGAAAGATTGAATCCGGCCAAGGCGACAAAGGCGATGGCGAAGAACGAACCGGTACCGGGGCCGAAAAAACCATCATAAAAGCCAACACCCAACCCCACCAGCAATGAAAACAGGAAAAAGCTGATGCGTTGCTGGCGATCTTCGTCACCGATTCGGGGAGAAAAAATGAAATACAGCGCAAAACCAATCAGCATATAAGGGATAGCCTGTTTCAATGCTGACGGGTCGATCTGTTGAACCAGTAATGTTCCGCACGCACTACCGATAAACGTAAAAATGACGCCGTTTCTGATCAGTTTCAGATCGATATAACCCCGGCGCAGAAAATAAAATGTGGCCGAAAAACTGCCAAAACTGCTCTGTAACTTATTGGTGGCAAGTGCATGGGCCGGAGGGATCCCGACACTCAATAAGGCCGGCACTGTCAGTAGCCCGCCGCCACCGGCAATAGAGTCAATAAAACCGGCCGCAATACTGCAGCCAAAAAGTAAAACCAGTGTGGAAAGCCCGATATCCATAATTCTGATGACCGATGAGGAAAAGCGAGCATCATCACATAATTACCCCCTTATTTCTATGGATACAAATTTGCTATTTCGCGCTTCATCTCCTACTCTGTCGGCTTGTTTTTTATTCGCCGGAAATCTGTATAAATATGACCCAACCTCAATCAAAAGATCCGTTACATGGCATAACACTGGAGCGGATCGTGACAGAACTGGTTGAGCATTACGGCTGGAATGAATTAGGTCAGCGGATTGATATTCGCTGTTTCCAGCATGAGCCCAGCATCAAGTCCAGCCTGAAATTCCTGCGGCGGACCCCCTGGGCCCGCGCCAAGGTTGAATCATTGTATGTGATCACGAAAAATTCACCCTGGGCCAAGAAAACATCGTCAGAAGAGTAATAGGCATGTCTGACTTGATCTATCTCCGAGGGTATCCGGAACAAATTCTGCAACAGGTCAGCCAGCTGATTCACAAACAGCAATTAGGTGACTGGCTGGCCAAGCGCTATCCGGCGCAGCATGAAATCCAGAGCGATCTGGCCTTGTTTGATTATGTGACCGAGTTGAAAAACCGTTACATGCGTAATGTGTCCGCAATCAGTAAAGTCCGCTATGACAGTAAACTGTCTGTGGTGCACCATGCCCTGGGATTAAATGTCCGTAAGGCTCAGTTGCAGGGAAACAAGATCCGGCGCAAACATGACATCATCATTGCCAGTGTGTTCCGGGAAACCGCGCCGGAATTCCTGCGAATGATCGCGGTGCATGAACTGGCGCATCTGAAAGAACCGCAGCATGATAAAGCGTTTTATCAATTGTGCACACATATGGAGCCCGCTTATCATCAGCTGGAGTTTGATTTCCGGTTGTATATGACCCAAAGAGATCTCGTCAGGAAAAGCCAGAATACGGAAGAGTGAATTTTCCGCTACAATACACACCATCGTTATAATCCACTGAACTTGGAACCTAAAAATGACCGATCATACTGAACAGCATATTCCGGAAAAATTTATCACTGAAGTTAAAGACAGCGGTGTATTGTGGGGGCTGCAGTTTGAGGATGAATGGGTAGTTTGTGATTCTCAGGATGACGATGCCATTGACGTCATGCCTTTATGGTCAACTGAACGTGCGGCAAGACTGTTATGCTGCGACGAATGGCAGGATTACGAGCCGGCTGCAATCCCGCTGGATGAATTCTACGACGAATGGGTAAACGATCTTCACGCCGATGGCGTACTGATTGGTGTGGAATGGGATGAAACGCTGACGGGTGCAGAAATGGACGTCATGGATTTTGCCCGCGCACTGTCTCACTTCGAACAATAAGCCTGAAACAGATATGAGGGGGCTGCCCCTCATATCTCCCTCTCATTTCAGTAACTGTCTGAAACCTGTTCCCGCACTGCCGCGCGCTTCTCCGGTAACTGACTCATCACAACGCCGGCAAATACCACGCCGCAAGCCACGCACTGCCAGAAATTTAATCTTTCGTTCAATAGGAAGAAGGCCAGTAATAGTGTAAACACTGGGATCAGATTGATATAAGCGCTGACCAATGATACTTCCACCTGGCTGATCGCCCAGTTATACAACCAGTACGCGCCGATAGTCACGATCGTTCCCAGATAGACCAGAGAGCTTATCTGCAAAACAGAAATATTCGCCGGCAGCGCATGCTGCAAGGCTAATGGCCCGAAAAAGAAAATGCCGACAAAAGCCTGAAAAGCGGTTAACACCAGCGCTGAATAACGGGACGACAGTTTGCGGATAGAAATGGAATAAATCGTTCCACACACCATGGCCATAAATTCCAGCGTATTCCCCAGTAGCGGATTGCTGGCCTGCACATCACTCTTCCCGGCCAGACTCAAGGCCGAACAACCCAGAATGGCGATAATGAATCCCAGAATCTGAGGCTTGCCAATACGTTCCTTCAATATCAGATAGGCGGCTACAGAAACCAAAAGCGGTAACGTCGCGGTAATCACGCCAGCCTGTCCCGCAGTCGTATATTGCAGTGCCGTAGTTTCAAAAAGGAAATAGAGGCACGGTTCTGCTATACCCATAATCAGCAACCAGCGCCAGTCTCCGGTCTGATAGCGGAAGTTCAGGAGCTGCCGGCCAAAGAACAAGAAACAGCCACTGGCAATCAGCATACGGATGAAAACAATCTGGGTCGGATGGAAAAAATCCAGCAGATATTTTAATGCGATAAAAGCACTGGACCAGAGCAGCATGGCGAGAGTAAGTGCCAGCATCGGAAGAACGCCCAAGATAACCTCCCGGGAAAAGGGCAGAAAAGAGCAAAGTCTAGCCGTTCGGTATATTAATATCCAGAAACCCTTCGGTTTAACGGTTGTTAAGCTTCGGACATCCGAAGATAATATGCCGGCTTGCAAGCTGAGGTATGTATCATGTTGGAATACCTGTTACTTTTGATTAGTACAGTCCTGGTTAACAATTTTGTTCTGGTTAAATTTTTAGGTTTATGCCCGTTCATGGGGGTATCCAAAAAAATTGAACCCGCTATAGGTATGGGGATCGCAACCACATTCGTGCTGACCCTGACCTCCGCCTTCTGTTATCTGGTCCAGCAGTATTTACTGGTTCCTCTGGCTGCAGAGTCGTTGAGTACACTGGCCTTCATTCTGGTCATTGCTGTCGTTGTGCAATTTACCGAGATGGTGATACATAAAAATGCGCCGGACCTCTACCGCGTTTTAGGTATCTACCTGCCTCTTATTACAACTAACTGCATTGTGCTGGGTCTGGCGTTGCTGAATATCAACCTGCAACATAACTTTATGCAGAGTGTGATCTATGGTTTTGGCGGTGGTCTGGGTTTTATGCTGGTACTGGTTTTATTCGCCAGCTTACGTGAACGGCTCGCCGCCGCAGATGTGCCTGCGCCCTTTCAGGGAATTGCAATCGGGATGGTGACAGCGGGACTGATGTCTCTGGCATTCCTTGGCTTCACTGGCTTAATCAAGCTCTAATATCATGAATCATATCCTATTAATCATTATTACTTTTGCTGTCCTGGCGTTGATCTTTGGATTGCTGCTCGGTTATGCCGCCATTCGCTTTAAGGTTGAATCGGATCCTATCGTTGATCAGCTGGATGCGCTGCTGCCGCAAACACAGTGTGGTCAGTGCGGATACCCCGGATGCCGGCCGTATGCCGAGGCGATCGCCAATGGCGATAGCATCAACAAATGTGTGCCGGGCGGAACACAGACTATCCAGAAAATTGCCGATCTGATGGGTGTTGAGCCGCCGGCCGATGATAATGAACTACTGCTCAACCCGCCGAAACGGGTCGCTTTTATTCATGAAAATCTGTGTATCGGTTGTACCAAATGCATTCAGGCCTGCCCGGTGGACGCCATCGTTGGCGCACCGAAACTGATGCATACGATTTTACGCAGTGAATGCACCGGGTGTGACCTGTGTGTTGATCCCTGCCCGACCAACTGTATTGAAATGATTGAATTACCCGCTACGCCTGATCGCTGGAAGTGGGATGTTGAAACAATTCCAGTGAGAATGGTGCAATGAGTATTGTTGATATCATCAGTAAAATCCGCAAAGGTAAAATCTGGGACTTTCATGGTGGATTGCATCCCGATGAACACAAGCGTGAATCCAGTGAAGCTCCATTAGTCGACGCGGGAATCCCGCCATTCATTGTGCTGCCAATCAAACAGCACAGTGGCCGTGTCGGCCGTCTACTGGTGAAAGTGGGCGATCGCGTCCTGGCCGGACAGCAACTGACCGCCAGTGACCACCCGATGGAAGTGCCGGTTCATGCCAGTACTTCCGGCGTGATCTGTTCGATTGAATTACATACGGTGGCTCACCCTTCCGGTCTCAGCGAACCTTGTATTCATATTAAACCTGACGGTCTGGATACATGGCGTGAACGTGACCCGTGGCCCGACTTCAGACAGCGGGATGCCGTACAGTTGTTTGAACGTATTCGCCAGGCCGGTATTGCCGGGCTGGGCGGTGCGGGCTTTCCGACTTACGCCAAGTTAAGTGTTGCGCGTGAAAAATCAGAAATTGTCATTATCAACGGTGCGGAGTGTGAACCTTATATCACTGCCGATGACCGTCTGATGCGGGAGCATGCCCGTGAAATTCTGGAAGGCGTGGAAATCATCAAGCATATTCTGCGCCCTACCGTCACGATCATCGCCATTGAAGACAATAAACCGGAAGCGATTTCTGCCTTCCTGTTAAATCCGCTGCCGGATGATGTGATCGTCCGTGTCATACCAACGAAATATCCATCCGGAAGCGCCCGCCAGCTGATTGAAATCCTGACGGGTAAACAGGTTCCTGCCGGCGGACGTTCGCTGTCATTAGGCATAGTAATGGTTAACGTCGGTACGACCTATGCCATTCGACAAGCGATTGTCGAAGACGAGCCACTCATTCGTCGCGTGGTGACCCTGACCGGCTCGCAGTTTAAGCACCCCGGTAATGCCTGGGTTCGTCTCGGTTCATCTGTACGCTGGCTACTGGCACAGTTCTCTTTGATCCCGGAACCACGGCAACGCGTGATCATGGGCGGTTCAATGATGGGCTTTACCCTGCCCCATGCTGACGTCCCCGTAGTCAAGATCACCAACTGCCTGCTGGCACCGAGTGTGGCAGAGTTGCCGCCGCGTGATGATGAGATGAACTGTATCCGCTGCAGTAAATGCGCGGAAGTCTGTCCGGTGAAACTGCTGCCGCAACAACTTTATTGGTACAGCAAAGCCGGCGATCACGAGAATGCCGAAAAATATAACCTGGCGGACTGTATCGAATGCGGCGCCTGTGCCTGGGTTTGTCCGAGCAATATTCCACTGGTGCATTACTACCGTCAGGAAAAAGCCGAAATCCAGCATCTTCGTGAAGAAGCTGCGCAAGCGGACCGGGCTAAATTACGCTTTGAAGCGAAAAAACAACGACTGGAAGAAGAACGCCGTGCGCGTGAATCGGTTGTACCACCAGTAGCGCACCGTGCTGTCGGGCAATCCGCTGATAGCGATCCGGTTGCGGCAGCGATCATGCGTATCAAGGCGCAACAAGCGCAGACCGTGCCAGGTACTACCGATATCCGGGCGGAACGCGAAGCCCGCAAAGCGCAGGCTATCCGTCATCAGGCTGAAAAAGCACAGTCTGCCGAACAGGCAGCCTCTCCTGCCGGAACGACTGATGATGCCAGAAAAGCGGCTGTCGCTGCGGCCCTGGCCAGAGCCAAAGCACGTAAGGCTGAAATTGTTGCATCCGATGTGGCTTCATCTGCACCCGCAACAAGTACAACTGAAGATCCGGATGCAGCAAAAAAAGCAGCGGTTGCCGCCGCCATTGCCAGAGCCAAAGCGAAAAAAGCTCAGACTGAACAACAGCCTGCGAATGAGGCGGATAAACCTCAGCAAGCCGCTTCTGAAAATGATCCGGATGCCGTCAGAAAAGCCGCTGTTGCCGCAGCCATCGCCAGAGCCAAGGCGAAAAAGGCACAGGCTGAACAACAGCCTGCGAATGAAGCAGATAAACCTCAGCAAGCCGCTTCTGAAAATGATCCGGATGCTGCAAAAAAAGCAGCGGTTGCCGCCGCCATCGCCAGAGTGAAGGCGAAAAAAGCACAGGCTGAAGCCGAGGCCGCTCAGAATAAAGAACCACAGGAATAATATTCATGTCTTTTGCGATTGCCGTTTCACCACATGGCCACAGCCAGAAAAACACCAGCAGTGTGATGCGACTGACATTCATCGCATTAATTCCGGGGATTGCTGCACAATGCTATCTGTTTGGCTGGGGCGTATTATTCCAGCTTGGGCTGGCGATATTAACCGCGCTGGTTTCCGAGGCCTTCATTTTACGTCTCCGGAATTATTCGGTATCAACAGCATTACGGGACAGCAGTGCACTGCTTACTGCTTCCTTGATTGCGGTTGCCATTCCGCCGCTGCTTCCCTGGTGGATGGTGGTTCTGGCGACTGCGTTTGCCATCATCATTGCCAAACAGCTGTATGGCGGACTGGGCCAGAACCCTTTTAACCCGGCCATGGTGGGTTATGTTCTGTTGCTGGTTTCTTTCCCGGCCCAGATGACAAACTGGTCCACACCGTTGGCAATCGCAGCAGAGCGACTTTCGCCGATTGAAACAGCCTCTGTCATTTTCCAGGGGCAGACCAGCAAGGGGCTGACCAATTATCAATTAAACAAACAGGTTGACGGAACCACGATGGCCACGCCACTGGATTATCTGAAAACCGAATCTCAACGTGGCCATGCGGTCGATTCACTGGTGGCATCGGACAAATTTACCGCAGTGAGTCACGATGGCTGGCGATGGATTAATCTGAGTTTTCTGGCCGGTGGCATTCTGTTGTTTTTACTGCGTCTGATTCCCTGGCAGACACCGGTGGCTATGCTGGGTACCCTTGCCGGAGCCAGTGCGCTGGCGCATTACCTCGCGCCGGCACAATTTCCCATACCGGCGATAGAGTTGCTGAGTGGCGCAACCATGTTGGGTGCTTTCTTTATTATTACTGATCCGGTAACCAGCAGTACCACGCCTCGCGGACGCCTGATATTTGGTGCTCTGGTAGGCGGCATGGTGTTTATGATCCGGCATTTCGGTGGTTACCCGGATGGTGTGGCGTTTTCAGTATTGCTTTGCAATATTCTGGTACCACTGATCGACAAATATAGTCAGTCTCGCGTTTACGGACACTAATCATGCTTCAATCAATGCGGAAAAATGGTCTTCGTTTAAGTTTCTTTGCGTTAGTGTGTACGGGCGCTATCGTCTTTACTGATTACAAAACGCACAACACCATCGCGGCACAGCAACAACTTCAGCTCCGTCAACTGCTGGTAAGTATGTTGCCGGCCGAAAGTTACGATAATGATTTGAGCAAAGAGTGTCATTCATTAACCTCTGACTATCTGGGTAATCAGAAGGCACATCCGGTCTATATCGCCCTAAAAAATGGCAAGATCACTGGCTATGTTATCGAGTCAGTCGCACCTGATGGTTACAGTGGGTCTATCCGTTTGTTAACGGGTGTCAGTCCAGATGCAGTTATTCAGCGTACAGAAGTACTGGAACATCATGAAACACCAGGCCTCGGCGATAAAATCGAACGCCGTAAAAGTGACTGGATAGATAGCTTTAATCATCAGCAATTAACCGCTGAAAACAGTACGCTCTGGGCAGTAAAGAAAGATGGTGGCCAGTTTGACAGTTTTACCGGCGCAACAATCACACCGCGTGCCATCGTCAGACAGCTTAAGAATGTCTTGCTACTGGTACAGCAACATCCCGAACTGATTGAACAGGCACCGGCCTGTGAGGCGAAATAATGGAATCTTCACCAAAAGGGTGTCATGACCTCTCCCCACAGCAAAAGGTCAGCGGAAATGGTTTAGCTGAAATAACCAAACAGGGTTTATGGAAAAACAACCCGATTCTGGTTCAGATCCTGGGGTTGTGCCCTACTCTGGCAGTAACTAACACGGCAGCAAACGCCATCGGTATGGGTATCGCCACCATGCTGGTGCTGACGCTCTCGAATCTGGGCGTTTCTCTTTTCAGACGCTGGATCCCGAATGAGATCCGTATTCCTGTCTATGTGTTACTGATCGCTGCGCTGGTGACTTGTCTGCAACTGGTGATGAATGCCTATTTTTATGAGTTATATAAATCACTGGGTATTTTTATCGCATTGATCGTGACTAACTGCATCGTCGCCGGCCGCGCCGAGGCTTTTGCCAGCAAGAATAGCCCGCTTAAATCGGTTTTTGACGGTTTTATGATGGGGATGGGCTTTGCAATCACGCTCTTCATGATGGGCGCTATCAGAGAAATTCTTGGCGAAGGAACCCTGTTTGCCGGTGCAGATGTGCTGTTCGGCCCATGGGCTGCCGCATTACGCGTTGATGTTTATCATAGTGACACCACTTTCCTGCTGGCCATTCTACCCCCTGGCGCTTTTCTGGTGCTTGGTTTCCTGATTGCCGCTAAAAATGCCATCAATACGCGTTTTGCACGGAAAAAAGCGCCGGTCAGAGCACAGGTAGAACGCGTACGGGTAACAACATTCTGATTATATGAATAAAGATAAACGTCGTCAGATCCTGGAGCGCTTACGAGATGCGAACCCGCATCCGACAACGGAGCTGGAATACACCACTCCGTTTGAACTGCTGGTTTCCGTCATTCTGTCGGCACAGGCAACCGATGTCAGTGTGAACAAGGCAACAGCGAAGCTGTATCCCGTTGCCAATACCCCGGAATCCATTCTGAATCTGGGGGTTGGAGGTCTGAAGGAATATATAAAAACGATTGGCCTTTATAACGGCAAGGCAGAAAACATCATCAAGACTTGCGCTATCCTGCTGGAAAAACACCAGGGTAAAGTACCGGAAAACCGGGCTGCACTGGAAGCGTTGCCGGGTGTCGGACGGAAAACAGCCAATGTCGTGTTGAATACTGCTTTTGGCTGGCCAACGATTGCCGTGGATACCCATATCTTTCGGGTCGCCAACCGTACGGGATTTGCCCCCGGTAAAGATGTGAACGAAGTTGAAGACAAATTACTCAGACATGTCCCGGCCGAATTTAAACAGGATGTGCATCACTGGCTGATTCTGCATGGCCGCTATACCTGTATCGCCCGCAAGCCGCGATGTGGCTCTTGTCTGATTGAAGATTTATGCGAGTATAAAGATAAAACTGAACCCGAGGAGTAATTATGCGCATTCTGCATACCATGTTACGTGTTGGCAATTTAGAACGTTCCATTGAATTTTATACCAAAGTATTGGGCATGAAATTACTGCGTCAGAGCGATAACGAAGAGTACAAATACTCTCTGGCTTTCGTTGGCTATGGTGAAGAAACCGACGAAGCCGTCATTGAACTGACATATAACTGGGGCGTTGAAAGCTATGAGCTGGGTACAGCTTATGGTCACATCGCGCTGGAAGCGGAAGACATTTACGCTACTTGCGATGCGCTCCGTGCGGCTGGCGCGAAAATCACCCGTGAGCCAGGTCCGGTCAAAGGCGGCACTACGGTGATCGCGTTTGTTGAAGATCCGGACGGTTACAAGATCGAGCTGATTAACAAGAAAGATGCAGGCAAAGGCCTCGGCGCTTAATTCAATGCTATAAAACGGCCTCTCGATGAGGCCGTTTCTTTAAACACACGGCTCAATTCCGGCGGTGGCCGGCACAGCATTAAAATCCAGAATCACCCGCTATTTATGCTGTTTCCCATATAAATGAGAACCCGTTTTTGCGATAATGCTCCGATTTTTTGGATTTTACTATTGCTTCACTCAAAGAAAGGAGGCGTCTGTGCGCAGACAGATCATTCAGGTTGATGAACGTCCACCGTTACTGCAATCCATTCCGTTAAGCCTGCAACATTTATTTGCCATGTTCGGCGCGTCTGTTCTGGTGCCGATGCTGTTCAAAATCGATCCCGGTACTGTTCTGTTGTTCAATGGTATTGGTACCTTGATCTATCTGGCGTTATGTCAGGGTAAAGTACCGGCATACCTGGGTTCCAGCTTTGCATTCCTGTCCCCCGTATTCGCCGTGATGAGCACACTCAGTTATGAAGCAGCGCTGGGCGGCTTTATTGCGTCAGGTCTGATCTTCATCACCGTTGCCCTGATCATCAAAACCTTTGGTCATCGCTGGATTGATGTGGTGTTCCCTCCGGCTGCAATGGGCGCCATCGTTGCCATCATCGGTCTGGAACTAGCACCGGTTGCCGCCGATATGGCAGGATTAACCGCTAAAACGCTGGATATGAGTACGGTTACCGTCTCCATGTTTACCTTTGCGGTCGTAGTTTTCGGTTCTGTCTTGTTCCGTGGTTTCCTGGGCGTGATCCCGATCCTGATTGCTATTGTTGCAGGTTATCTGCTGGCGCTGTCGATGGGTATGGTGAAATTTGATGCCGTGAATACTGCCGCTGTATTCTCTATGCCGACCTTCTACACACCAGTACTGAACTGGGGCGCGATCATCACTGTGCTGCCTGCCGCATTTGTTGTCATCGCCGAACACATCGGTCACTTTATCGTGACTGAAAAAATCATCGGTAAAGATCTGAAAAAGGACCCGGGCCTGCATCGCTCACTGATGGGTGACGGCGTCTCCACGACTCTGTCCGGTTTCTTTGGCTCGGTACCTACCACGACTTATGGTGAAAACATTGGTGTTATGGCTATCACCCGTGTTTATAGTGTCTGGGTTATTGGCGGCGCCGCACTGATCTCTATCGTGATGGCCTTCATGGGTAAATTTACTGCGATCATCGGTAGTATCCCGGTACCAGTCATGGGTGGTGTATCGTTGTTACTGTTCGGTGTTATCGCTGCGTCAGGTATTCGTATGCTGGTTGAATCCAAAGTGGATTACAGCAAACCGAAAAACCTGATCCTGACTTCTATTGTTCTGATTGTTGGTTTATCCGGCGCTCATGTTGAAGTTGGCACCGTGTCTCTGAAAGGGATGGCACTGGCGACTTTACTTGCGATTGTAGTCAGCCTGCTGTTTGGTCTGTTTGAAAAAATGGGTCTGATGAGCACTCAGGAAATCCGTGAGCCTTAAAAATTTATAATTAATTCTGAGTTGGTATCTGTTTATGTGCTTGAAAGAACGCTTTCGTGGTTATTACCCGGTTGTCATTGATGTTGAAACAGCAGGGTTCAACCCGAAAACGGACGCATTACTGGAAATGGCAGCGACAACGTTAAAGATGGATCAGGACGGCTGGTTATCCATCGACCAGACTATCCATTTCCATGTTGAACCTTTTGAAGGCGCCAATATTGAAAAAGCGGCCATTGAATTCAATGGAATTGATCCGTTTAACCCGCTACGTGGCGCTGTCAGCGAACATGATGCTTTGCACGAAACGTTCAAAATCATCCGTAAAGGAATGAAAAACGAGGGGTGCAACCGGGCAATCGTGGTCGCGCATAATGCGACTTTTGATCATAGCTTCATCATGGCGGCCTCTGAGCGGGCGTTGCTGAAACGTAATCCGTTTCATCCGTTTGCCACGTTCGATACGGCAACTCTGGCTGGTCTGGCTCTGGGCCAGACTGTGCTTGCTAAAGCCTGCCAATCTGCGGCGATCCCTTTTGATAATAATGAAGCGCATTCCGCGTTATACGATACCGAGCGTACCGCGGAATTATTCTGCTATATCGTCAACAAGTGGAAAGCGCTGGGAGGCTGGCCGTTACCGGACTCAGAACAGGATTAATCGAAGCGGGCTCAGGCCCGCTTTGTTTTTGCAGCAGTCAGTTGCTCAATGAATGTCTGGGTATCATGAACCGTTCGGATCGACATAAACAGATCAGCCGCTTCGGAATACTGTTGTTTCAAGAAAACCAGCCACTGTTTGAGCCGGCTGGGCAAATAATCCGCTCTTGGTTGCTGCAACGCCGCTGCCGCATATTGCAGCAATAATTCCAGTACGGCAGACCAGCTCATCTCTGGTTCTGCTTTTGCGATCACGGCACCCAGATTCGGAAGTTGCAAGGCCCCTCGCCCGACCATCAGGTCGCTGCAGCCGGTAGCCTGCCGGCAACGCGCTGCGTCATCCGCATTCCAGATCTCGCCATTCGCGATCAACGGAATATTGATTTTAGGACGTAGCGTGTTGATCCATTCCCACTTAATAGCATCGGCCTTATAACCATCTTCCTTGGTGCGGGCATGTATCGCCAGTTCACCGGCACCGCCTTGCAATACGGCATCAATGATTTCATGACATTCGTCAGGCGAACTCCAGCCCAGCCGGACTTTCGCTGATAAAACCTGCTCAGCCGGTAATGCTTCCCGTACCGTTTTCAGGATCTGATAAATCGTTTCCGGTTCTTTTAATAACGCAGCGCCGCCACAAGACTGGTTCACTCTTCTGGCCGGACAACCGAAGTTGATATCAATTCCGGGCGATCCCATTTCCGTTGCCAGCACCGCATTCTCCGCTAGCCATTGCGGATGCTGACCTAATAGTTGCACCCTGACAGGCGTTCCGCTGCGGGTTTGACCATTTTGTAAAAGTTCCGGACAGAGACGCAGCAATGTTTTACGGGTGAGCAGTTGATCGACGACCCGGACAAATTCTGTAACGCACAGATCATAATGATTCACGGCGGTCAGAATTTCCCGTAATAAAGGATCCAGAACCCCTTCCATCGGAGCAAGAATAATACGGCCAGGTTCGAGCAGAACAGATGAAAACGACATGGTGCGACCTCTGAAAATGAGGTCGCTATTCTACTCATCCGTCATCAATTCGCCAATTTAATCACCGTGACATGAGCAGTCAGCGATCGGTATTTTTCTCTGTGAATAATATTTTTTTCGCAGCCTGACTCACCGCCAGAACCGCAGGATGAGTAATGCGGCGCTCAACGGATATCGCGTAATACCGGATAAGGGCATCCGGTATTACACCCAGTACATCGGCACCGTATTGCCCTCTGACTTCCTCTACCATGACCGACGGTACCGGAAATATCCCAGCACCGGCTTTTCCGAACGCTTTCATCAACGCGCTGTCATCAAATTTACCAATGATGTGCGGGTGGATCTGGCATTTACTGAACCAGCGATCAAGCAATGCCTGCATTGCAGTTTTATCACCCGGCAATAACATCGGTGCATTATTCAAGGAAGATGGGAATGCCGGACTATACCGTTCGACCAATTCAGGCACCGCACAAAAGGTAACCGAACAACGACCCAGTTCATGGTTATACCCCTTTACGCCCAGCTCAGAGGGTAATGGCTGATCTGCAATCACCAGATCCAGCTTATGAATCGCCAGTTCCGCGAATAACCGATCCAATTTATCTTCATGACAGATAAGGCGTACCGGCACGGGAAGCGATATCACCGGGGCCAGCAACTGGTAGGCCAGCGATCTCGGCACCGCGTCGGCAATACCAACCCGGAACGACTGTTCACTGCTATTCACACCATGACGCAGTAATTGTTCCAGCTCATTACCGATCTGAAACAGATCATCCGCATGGGATAACGCCATCTTACCAGCTGTTGTCAGCTCAAACCGTTTGCCAACCCGCCGGAACAGATCAACGCCTAAATTCCTTTCAAATTCGGTTAACTGGCCGCTGATTGTTTGCGGCGTCAGGTGCAGTTTTTCCGCAGTGCGGGTAATGCTTCCGGTTTTGGCGACATTCCAGAAATAGTAGAGCTGCTTATAGTTCAGCATTGCCATAACCCTTCATCAGTTTTTATCGAATATTTCTCAGTAATAATCTGATTTTTTCGATTAACAAACAAGTCTACCATGGCGCCGTCGATACCCTGTCGGCTGTCTTTCCAGAAGAGCAGGTGTATCTGAATAATGTCCGAATTCAGAGTTAAGGAGCATGAAGTCGTCTATGCCGGATATTGTGGTGCTTTTTTTCCTGTTCGGGTTACTGGCTGGTCTGGTGAAATCGGAACTTAAATTACCTTCTGCGCTTTATGATTCTTTGTCTGTGTTTTTGCTGATAGCTATCGGGCTTAAAGGCGGCCAGGGGTTGGCGCAACAATCAGTTTTGTCCCTGGCACCACAGCTTTTGGCTGTCATTTCCCTAGGTATTCTGCAGACACTGATTGCCTTTTCCATTCTCAAGTATTTATGCCATTTCGATCGGGCTAATGCCGCTGCAACCGCGGCCCACTACGGTTCCGTTAGTGTTGCCACTTTCGCAGTAGGCTCTAACTGGCTGATAACTAATAACATCTGGTTTGAATCACAGATGGCGATCTTTTTGGCGGTGATGGAAATCCCCGCTATTATGGCAGGCATCATTCTGGTTCGTGGCGTTAAAAAAGGAACTGACTGGCGACAACTCGCGCATGAAACCTTTTTCGGCAAAGGGGTCACCTTACTGCTGGGTGGCATGATCATCGGATGGATTGCCGGGCCGGACGGACTCTCATCCATCAAAGGCTTGTTTTTCGACCTCTTTAAAGGCGCGCTTGCTCTGTTCCTGATGGAAATGGGACTGATTGTTGCAAAACAGGTTGGCGTCCTGCGCCGTAATGGCATCGTCATCATCGCATTTGGCATCACGATGCCACTGATATCCGCGGTACTCGGTACAGCCTGTGGTGTCCTTATCGGCTTATCCGCCGGAGGTATTACCTTGCTGGCTGTCCTGGCTGCGAGCGCATCCTATATCGCGGTTCCGGCAACGATGCGTTTAGCCGTACCTGAAGCGAATCCTGCCCTCTCTTTATCTGCAGTACTTGGTATCACCTTCCCCTTCAACATCATCATTGGTATTCCCTTGTATCACCATGTTGCACAAATGCTGACCGGAGTGAGTTTATGACATTACTGACAGAGAAAAGAACCTTGCTCACCATTATCACTGAAGCGGCGATAGAACAGTCCATCCTTCGGGATGCAGAACAACTGGGTATTACAGGCTATACCGTTTCTGATGCCCGGGGCCGGGGACGACATGGTCTGCGCGATGCCGCCTGGGATGAAACAGCCAACATCAGAATTGACGTGATATGCACCCGAGCGCAGGCAGAACAGGTGCTGACGCATATTAAAAAACGTTATTACCCCGATTACGCCATGATGGCCTTTCTTCAGGAAGCAGAAATTCTGCTTCCCTGAGATTTTTAATATCCCGCAAAAATGACCTTAATACCGGAGTAAACATGGATCAGGAAAACAAAACAACACCGATTATTGGTATTGTGATGGGCTCGAAGTCTGATTGGCCTGTGATGCAGGCAGCCGCCGCCATTCTGGATGAATTTGGCGTTCCTTATGAAGCCAAAGTCGTCTCAGCGCACCGGACGCCGGATCTCCTTTTTAGTTATGCCGCAACGGCCCGGCAACGCGGCTTATCTGCCATTATTGCCGGTGCTGGTGGTGCGGCGCATTTACCCGGCATGCTGGCAGCAAAGACAACCGTTCCGGTATTAGGAGTTCCTGTTCCGTCCAAATATATGAAAGGGATGGATTCGCTTTTATCCATCGTCCAGATGCCGAAAGGCATTCCGGTTGCGACCTTTGCGATCGGCGAAGCTGGCGCGGCCAATGCGGCACTGTTTGCGATTTCCATGCTTTCAGCCGGTCACCCGGGATATATCGCCCCGGCTGCGGAACAACTGGCAACGTATCGCCAGCAGCAGCAAGAGATGGTTATGGAAATGAGTCTTGAACCGGAGAACGTCGAATGATATTGCCACCTGCAACCATAGGCGTTTTAGGCGGCGGTCAGCTGGGTCGCTACTTTGTTCTGGCCGCACATAAACTGGGTTATCGTGTGCTGGTGCTTGATCCTGACAAGCAAAGCGTTGCCGGGCAAGTTGCCGATGAACACATCATCGCGGCTTACGATGATGTTAATGCGCTGAATTACATCGCGGCAACCTGCGCCGCCGTTACCACCGAGTTTGAAAATATTCCGGCGGATACGCTGGATTATCTGGCGGGTCACATCCCTGTGCGCCCTAATGCAGCGGCCGTACGGATCTGTCAGAACCGGCGTCTTGAAAAACGGTTTCTGCTGACCCATGACATCCCGCACGCCACCAGCCTGAACATTACTTGTGAACAGGATATTCTGTTGTCACCGACCAGCATCTACCCGGGAATCATCAAACTCGCCAGTTCAGGATACGACGGTAAAGGCCAGCAAATTGTAGAAAACAAATCTGAAGCATTAGCCGCGTTCAGCCAGTTCAACTCGCAGCCATGTGTGCTGGAAAAAAAACTGGAGCTGGATTACGAGATCTCTGTCGTTCTGGCCCGGGATGAAGCTGGCAATATTGCATTTTTCCCGGTTGCACAAAATCTGCATAAACACGGCATCCTGGATGTTTCGGTAATGCCAGCACCGGCATTACCGGACGATTTAAAAACAGAAGCAGAGCGCATTACCGGACTGATTGCCGGGAAAATGGATTATATCGGAACAATGGCAGTCGAGTTTTTCATAGCCGGTGGCCAGCTACTGGTAAATGAAATTGCACCCAGACCGCATAACTCGGGGCATGCGACCATTGATGCCTGTTATTCCTCGCAATTTGAACAACAGGTTCGGGCTTTGTGCGGTTTACCATTAGGTGATAGCCGCGCACATTCATCCGGTATCATGGTCAATCTTCTGGGTGATCACTGGTATCCGGATTCAGACGATCAGGTAAAAACACCAGACTGGCCCGCATTGCTGTCCATCCCTTCCCTGAAACTCCATTTATATGGCAAAGAGGAACCCCGTCCGGGCAGAAAAATGGGACATTTCACAATCCTTGCCGGTCAGTCTACCGACTGGGCAGAAATAGTCGCCACTGCGCGTCAAAAGTTATCCGCGTAGAAAAAGAAAAAGGACAAGCCTGAGCTTGTCCTTTCTTTCAATATCAACGAGGGGTGATTAATCAGCTAACTGCTGACACTCCAGCGTCTTGTCATCCCAGTAGATAGTCGCAGCCTGTTTACGTTCCACCAACGTCAGTTCATGAGATGTGTACTTAACCCCACGGCTAAGAGGCCCCATGAATGCTTCCCGGTATTGATCGTTATTTTTCACGATAACGGCAGGCAGTGATGTAGCGTAAAACGTCAGCCAGACATCCTGTTTTTCCGGTCCGCACTGATAATGAATTGGCCCCTCTTTCGGCACCAAATCAAACTGGGACTGCAATTCAGACAACCTTTCCATATAGGAAAGTTCCAGACACATTTTCAGGTCTTTATCTTTCATGCACTCATCATGGCGGGACAGCCAGGACTGCTGATCTTTCTGCAGATCCACATAAGGATATTGAGCTTGCTTAGACGGCAACTCCTGCATCAGCTGACGGATCTGCCCGTCGAGTTTCGTCAGGACCGGCCGTTCACAAAAAGCCAGCAACAACGGCTCTTTGACATCATTACAGTTCGGTTTTTTGTCCAGTGTCTGCTTGGTGATGGCATATTTCGCCATCATCTCCGGCGTCACCAAAGATGGTTTCGCCGAAGCACCTTTTTCACCAGAGTCTGTTGCAGCGACAGAGACAGTCTGAATTCCACTCAACAGCAATGCTGCTAATAAGAATTTGCTTATGTTCATGTACTACATCCTCTCCAGAGATTATTCAGCAGACGGCTCTGCAGAAACGTCGATATCGCCTTCAGCATCAGTGTCATCACCTTCCGGTTCAGCAACGCGCTCCAGGCTTACCAGTTTCTCATCATCGCCAGTACGGATCAGACGCACACCCGCAGTGTTACGGCCAATCAGACCCACTTCAGACACACGGGTACGCACCAGCGTACCGGCGTTGGTGATCAGCATGATTTCATCAGTTTCTTCAACCTGAATCGCACCAACCACTTTACCGTTACGCTCTGAAACCTGAATGGAGATAACACCCAGTGTTGCACGATTCTTCAGCGGGTATTCAGACAGCGCAGTACGTTTGCCATAACCGTTTTCGGTTGCAGTCAGAATTGCGCCTTCACCGCGAGGAACGATCAGTGATACCACCTTGTCGCCTTCCGCCAGTTTGATACCGCGAACACCGGCTGCAGTACGACCCATTGGGCGAATACCTTTACCTGAGCTACTGGATTCTGCGTTCTCGTTTTCTGATTCTTCCGCTTCATCATCAGTATCGTTGTCAGCCTCATTGCCACGGCTGTTGCCTTCGGCGAAACGAACCACTTTACCTGCGTCGGAGAACAGCATGATCTCGTTGCTACCATCAGTGATATCGACACCGATCAGCTCATCCCCCTCTTTCAGAGTGATGGCACGAATACCAGAGCTCAGCGGACGTGAGAACGCAGACAGCGCAGTTTTCTTCACTGTACCGTTAGCGGTTGCGAAGAAGACATATTTGTCATCATCGTAAGATTTCACTGGCAGGATCGCCGTGATACGTTCATTTTCATCCAGTGGCAACAGGTTGATGATCGGACGACCACGCGCAGTGCGGCTGGCTTCAGGGATTTGATACACTTTCAGCCAATACACTTTACCCAGTGTCGAGAAGCACAATACGGTATCGTGTGTGTTCGCCACCAGCAACTGCTCTACAAAGTCTTCATCTTTTACTTTCGCCGCCGCTTTACCGCGGCCACCACGACGCTGCGCTTCGTAATCAGACAGCGGCTGATACTTCACATAACCTTCGTGTGACAGGGTCACGACTACGTCAGTTGGCGTGATCAGATCTTCCATGTTGATCTCAACACTGGCAGCCTGAATTTCGGTGCGGCGTTTATCGCCGAACTGCGATTTCACATATTCCAGCTCTTCGCGGATCACTTCCATCAGACGTTCGGTGTTTGCCAGAATCCGCAGCAGCTCTGCGATTTCGTTCAACAGTTCACGGTATTCTTCCAGAATCTTTTCGTGTTCCAGACCGGTCAGTTTGTGCAGACGCAAATCCAGAATAGCCTGAGCCTGTTGCTCGGTCAGGAAGTAATGGCCATCACGGATACCGAATTCCGGCTCCAGCCATTCAGGACGCGCGGCATCATTACCGGCACGCTCCAGCATGTCAGCAACCGCACCCAGTACCCAGCCTCGGGATACCAGACCTTGCTTCGCTTCCGCCGGGCTGGCGGAGTTTTTGATCAGCTCGATAACCGGATCAATGTTGGCCAGCGCGATCGCCAGACCTTCCAGGATATGAGCACGTTCACGCGCTTTACGCAGTTCGAATACGGTACGGCGGGTCACTACTTCACGACGGTGATCGATGAAGGCTTCCAGCATCTCTTTCAGCGTCAGGGTTTTCGGCTGACCATTGACCAGCGCCACCATGTTGATGCCGAATACGTTCTGCATCTGGGTGTGCGTGTACAGGTTATTCAGGATAACCTCGGCCACTTCGCCACGACGCAGTTCGATCACAACACGCATACCGTCTTTATCAGACTCATCGCGCAGTGCCGTGATACCTTCCACTTTTTTGTCTTTTACCAGTTCGGCAATTTTTTCCACCAGACGGGCTTTGTTGACTGTGTATGGCAACTCGGTAACGATGATGGATTCTTTGCCTGATTTCTCGTCGGTTTCAATTTCAGTGCGGGCACGCACATAGATCTTGCCGCGGCCAGTACGGTAGGCATCGATGATGCCGGAACGGCCATTGATGATACCGCCGGTCGGGAAATCAGGGCCCGGGATCAGTGGTAACAGTTCATCCACGGTCAGAGTCGGATTTTCCATCAGCGCCAGACAGCCGTCTACCACTTCGGTCAGGTTATGCGGCGGAATATTGGTCGCCATACCTACCGCGATACCGGACGAACCGTTTACCAGCAGGTTAGGAATTCTGGTCGGCAGAACAGCCGGAATTTGTTCGGTACCATCGTAGTTAGGCACCCAGTCTACGGTTTCTTTTTCCAGATCAGCCAGCAGTTCATGCGCCATGCGATCCATACGGATTTCGGTATAACGCATTGCTGCTGCGGAATCGCCGTCAACAGAACCAAAGTTACCCTGGCCATCGACCAGTGTATAACGCATGGAGAAATCCTGCGCCATACGGACAATCGTGTCATAAACCGCAGAGTCACCATGCGGGTGATATTTACCGATAACGTCACCGACGACACGAGCAGATTTCTTGTACGGTTTGTTCCAGTCGTTACTCAGCTCATGCATCGCAAACAAGACACGACGATGTACAGGTTTTAAGCCGTCCCGCACGTCTGGCAGCGCACGCCCAACGATAACACTCATCGCGTAATCGAGATAAGAGTTGCGCAACTCGTCTTCGATGTTTATCGGGATGATCTCTTTGGCTAGATCGCTCATATAATTATGTATTCCTACTTCAAGCTACTTGAAAGCAATGGGCGACGATTCTACCACAAATGATGGATTTCCCCAATCGCTGACAGAGAACCTGTTTAAAGCTAACCCGTTGGATATAATGCACAGAATTCATCCTTTTACTGTCACGAAGGACAGCCCGCAATGAACGTTGATTCGCAGGAAATCGCAAAATTTGAGGCCATGGCCAGCAGCTGGTGGGATCCGCATGGTGAATTTAAACCACTGCATCTGATGAACCCGCTGCGTCTGGAGTGGATATCCGATCATTGTGAGGGATTATTCGGCAAACAGGTGCTGGATGTGGGCTGTGGCGGCGGCATTCTGAGTGAAAGCATGGCCAGACAGGGCGCCAATGTACTGGGTATTGATATGGGGAATGAACCGTTACAGGTAGCCCGCCTGCATGCGCTGGAACAGGGCATCAAGCTTGATTATCAGCGTATTCCGGTGGAAGAGCTGGCCGAACAGCGTCCGGCTTCCTTTGATGTAGTCACCTGTATGGAAATGCTGGAGCATGTGCCGGATCCGGCATCGATTGTCCGCGCCTGCGCCAAATTGGCCAAACCCGGAGGAAAACTGTTTTTCTCCACGATCAATAAAACAAAAGAATCCTGGTTGCTGATGATTCTGGCGGCAGAACAGATCCTGAAAATTGTGCCGAAAGGTACGCATGATCATAAGAAGTTTATCCGCCCAGCCACGTTGATCCGCAGCTGTGATGCCGCCAATTTATTAACCAAGAAGGTCGCGGGTGTGCGTTATAATCCGTTGACTGAGCGTTTTAAACTCTCTGATGACGTTTCGGTCAATTATCAGATTTATTGTGAAAAACCATTATGATCCATTCTCGTTTTTCTGCCGTATTGTTTGACCTTGATGGCACTTTGCTGGATACCGCACCTGATCTGGGAGCGGCAGCAAACCATGTATTGCAACGCATCGGCAAAGCCGCCCTGTCAGATAGAGTAATCAGACAAACCGCTTCTGATGGCGCATTGGCGTTGATTAAGGCTGGTTTGTCTGAAGCGGAACAGACTGAGCATGATCTGACCGAATTACGCCAGCAATTACTGGATTATTATGCTCAACATCTTTATGTCGGTACCCGCCCCTACACAGGCATGACCGAGCTGATTCACTGGTTGAATCAACGTCTGATCCCGTGGGGTGTCGTGACAAACAAACCGGCTTTTCTGACCGAGCCACTGCTGGCGCAGGTCACCGAATTGCCCGGTTGTGCCGCCATAGTGAGCGCGGATACATTACCAGTCAGAAAACCCCATCCGGAGCCATTGTGGCATGCCTGTGCCCAGATGAAGGTGACCGCAAGCGAGTGTCTGTATGTTGGCGACCATATTCGCGACATTGAAGCTGGCCGTAATGCCGGGATGAAAACAGCGATTGCCGGCTGGGGCTATATTGCCGAAACGGAGGTACTGTCAGAATGGCGTGCAGATGTCACCATGGCTGATCCGTACAGTCTGTTGCAGTGGTTATCCTGCTGAAAATCCGGTTTATTTTCTGACAAACAGCGCGTTCCTGGCGCTGTTTATTTCTCTCCTTCCTGTGATTTACTGCTAAATTTTTCATCAGGCGATTTTTGTCAAGCTATCACTTTTAATCTTTATGTTGTATTTTATATACATCATAGACACTACATATTGTGTTTTTCCTAAACAACAACGGGAGTCACCATGACAGCTAGCCTGATGGTCACGAAACGGGATAATCATACCGAAGCACTGGATCTGGATAAAATTCACCGCGTTGTCACCTGGGCCGCCGAAGGCCTGCAAGGTGTATCAGTTTCTCAGGTTGAACTGAGCGCACATATCCAGTTTTATGACGGCATTCGTACCTCTGATATTCATGAAACGCTGATCAAATCAGCAGCCGACCTGATTTCTGAACAGGCACCGGATTATCAGTATCTGGCAGCACGTCTGGCGATGTTCCATCTGCGTAAAAAAGCGTATGGCGGCTTCACACCACCGTCACTGTATGAGCAGGTAAAAACCCAAGTCGAAGCCGGCCGTTATGATCAGCAATTGCTGACCGATTACTCCAAAGAAGAGTTCGATCTGCTGGACAGTTATCTCGTGCATGATCGTGATATGCACTTCGCCTATGCGGCTGTCAAACAGCTGGAAGGCAAATACCTGCTGCAAAACCGCGTGACCGGTGAAATTTATGAGAGCCCGCAGTTCCTGTATATGCTGGTGGCGGCTTGTCTGTTTGCAAATTATCCGCGCACAACACGTCTGGATTACATCCATCGTTTCTATGATGCGGTATCTACCTTCAAGATTTCACTGCCAACGCCGATCATGTCCGGTGTGCGTACCCCTACCCGTCAGTTCAGTTCCTGTGTTCTGATCGAGTGTGGCGACAGTCTGGATTCAATCAACGCAACCGCCTCTTCCATCGTGCGTTATGTGTCTCAGCGTGCCGGCATCGGTATCAACGCCGGCCAGATCCGGGCACTGGGCAGCGAGATCCGTGGTGGCGAAGCGTTCCACACCGGTTGTATCCCGTTCTATAAATATTTCCAGACTGCCGTGAAATGTTGCTCGCAGGGCGGTGTTCGCGGCGGCGCGGCGACTGTGTTCTACCCAATGTGGCATCTGGAAGTGGAATCACTGCTGGTACTGAAAAATAACCGTGGTGTGGAAGAAAACCGTGTCCGCCACATGGATTACGGCGTACAGATCAACAAGCTGATGTATCAGCGCCTGATTCAGGGCGGTAACATCACACTGTTCTCACCTTCGGATGTTCCTGGCTTATACGATGCCTTCTTTGCCGATCAGGCCGAATTTGAGCGTCTGTATCTGCAATACGAGCAGGACCCTGCGATCCGTAAACGTCAGCTGAAAGCGGTCGAACTGTTCTCGCTGCTGATGCAGGAACGCGCCAGCACCGGCCGCATCTATATCCAGAACGTGGATCACTGCAATACGCACAGCCCGTTTGATCCAGCGGTAGCACCGGTTCGCCAGAGCAACCTGTGTCTGGAAATTGCGCTGCCGACCAAAGCACTGGATCATTATCTGGATGAAAACGGCGAGATCGCGCTGTGTACTCTCTCTGCCTTCAACCTGGGTGCGATTGAATCACTGGATGAGCTGGAGCCGCTGGCGGAACTGGCTGTCCGTGCGCTAGATGCGCTGTTGGATTATCAAGATTACCCGATCCCGGCCGCAAAAAATGGTGCAATGTGGCGTCGTCCGCTGGGTATTGGTGTCATCAACTATGCCTATTATCTGGCGAAAAACGGCGTGCGTTATTCCGATGGCTCAGCGCTGGGGCTGACTCACCGTACCTTCGAAGCCATTCAGTATTACCTGCTGAAAGCCTCGGTAAAACTGGCTCAGGAATATGGTGCCTGCCCTCGTTTCAATGAAACAACCTACGCTGAAGGTATGCTGCCGATCGATACTTACAAGCGCGATCTGGACGATCTGTGTCAGGAACCACTGCACCTGGATTGGGAAAGTCTGCGCGAAGAAATCAAACGTTATGGCCTGCGTAACTCGACCCTGACGGCACTGATGCCGTCTGAAACATCCAGCCAGATCGCCAATGCGACCAACGGTATTGAGCCGCCGCGGGGCCTGATCAGCGTCAAGGCATCGAAAGACGGTATTCTGCGCCAGGTGGTGCCGGATTACACCGAGCTGAAAGACAAGTATGAATTGTTGTGGAATCAGCCTAATAACGACGGCTATCTGCAACTGGTTGGCATCATGCAGAAATTTGTCGATCAATCGATTTCTGCCAATACCAGCTACGATCCAAGCCGCTTTGAAGGGCATAAGGTGCCGATGAAGCAGTTGCTGAAAGATCTGTTAACTGCTTACAAGTATGGCCTGAAGACATTGTATTACCATAACACCCGTGATGGTGCTGACGATGCACAACTCAGCCAGGCCGCTCAGGCCGATGATTGCGCTGGTGGCGCATGTAAGATTTAAACAGGAACAGCCTCTCTGCGGAGAGGCTTTTATCCTTGCTAGCAGGAACAACCAAGATGGCGTACAGCACTTTCTCTAAACAACCAAACGATGCCCGCAAAGAACCGATGTTCTTTGGTCAGACCGTCAACGTGGCACGTTATGACCAGCAAAAATATGAAGTTTTCGAGCGTCTTATCGAGAAGCAACTCTCTTTCTTCTGGCGCCCGGAAGAGGTCGATGTCTCACAGGATCGTATCGACTATCAGGTTCTGCCACCGCACGAGCAGCATATTTTTATCTCTAACCTGAAATACCAGACACTGCTGGATTCTATTCAGGGACGCAGTCCGAACGTGGCATTGCTGCCGCTGATTTCAATTCCGGAGCTGGAAACCTGGATTGAGACCTGGGCTTTCTCGGAAACCATCCATTCCCGCTCTTACACGCATATCATCCGTAATATTGTGAACGATCCGGCGGTTGTTTTTGATGATATCGTGGTGAATGAGCAGATCATCAAACGTGCGGAAGATATTGCCGGTTATTACGACGAACTGATCGAACTGACACAATACTGGCAGTTGCTGGGTGAAGGTACGCATCAGGTGAATGGTAAAACCGTCGTTGTTTCACTGCGTGAACTGAAAAAGAAACTCTATCTGTGTCTGATGAGTGTCAATGCGCTGGAAGCCATCCGTTTCTATGTCAGTTTCGCCTGTTCTTTCGCGTTTGCCGAGCGTGAACTGATGGAAGGAAACGCCAAGATCATCAAGATGATCGCCCGCGATGAAGCGCTGCACCTGACCGGCACACAGCATATGCTGAACATACTGCGCGACGGCCATGATGATCCGGAAATGGCAGAAATTGCCCGCGAACTGCAGGATGAATGTTTTAATCTGTTCAAAAAAGCGGCCGAGCAGGAAAAAGAATGGGCGGCTTATCTCTTTAAAGACGGCTCTATGCTAGGTCTGAACAAGGATATTCTTTGCCAGTACGTGGAATTTATTACCAACGTGCGCATGCAGGCAGTCGGTTTACCGCTGGCATTTGATGCTGATCGTCAGAATCCGCTGCCGTGGATCAATACCTGGCTGAATTCCGATAACGTTCAGGTCGCACCGCAGGAGGTTGAAATCAGCTCTTATCTGGTTGGCCAGATTGATGCTGAAATCAGCACGGATGATCTCGATGGATTTGAACTGTGAGTTCAGTGAAAATTACCATTAATAATCAGACAGTTCACGGTAATACCCGTGAGCTGTTACTGGATCAGCTGGAACAGGCTGGTTTTCATCCGGAATACCAGTGTCGCAGCGGATTATGCGGTGCCTGCCGCTGCCGTCTGCAGCAAGGCGAAGTCGCTCAGCTTGATGCCCTGGCCTTGACCGGTAAAAATGAAATTCTGATCTGCCGCACCATTCCCAAATCCGATGTGGAGCTAGTTTTTCCCTATCAGCTCAGATGCAATGAAGATGCTGAGGATATGTTATAGATTTTGCTCTATAATCAAACAATCTGGGGGTAATCACAACGGTGGATATGACTGCCATGCCAACAGAAAAACGTTCTGTAAATGCTCATGAGCCAGGACACGATCTTCCTTTAGAGCATGAAGATCCCACGATCAGATTTTTACATCGGATAATAAGATATGCTGTAAAAATACTCGCCGTCCTTATGGTACTTGTGATCGTATGGGGGATCGGAGATGTTATTTATGTCTTGTATCAGCGGCTTACTCAACCACCATTCCTGCTGCTGCAAATAAATGACATACTTGCAACATTTGGTGCGTTTCTGGCTGTTCTGATAGCAATAGAAATATTTATTAATATCAGCATGTATCTCAGCACCAATGTCATTCCTGTACGACTTGTTATCGCAACAGCGCTTATGGCTATTGCACGAAAAGTTATCATCTTTGATTTCGAGAGAATAACCCCACCATTGGTGTATGGAACAGCCGCTGTTGTTCTGGCTCTTGGAATAACATATTGGTTAATCACAAAAAGAAACTGAAAGCATATCTGTGAAACCACCATATCAGCCCGTATTCCATTAAATCAGGGCACCACAAATAATGCTGGTGCCCCGGCACCAATTATTTTTTATCTCCGATAGGCACCATGATGTGGGCATAAGGCGTGTCTTTCCACATAACATAAGGGCCACCGTTATGGGGATCCGTTGGTAAAGAATTTAAATGATCCTTATCCGGAGTGATAATCATCAGATGCGGTCCTTCTTTTACCCACTGATTATCTGCGGTTTCACCTTTGGCATACGGGTCTATATTACTAGCCCCCTCATCACCTGCCAGCATGTATGAAATACCGATGGTTTTAGCTTCAAATGGTTTTTTGTTCATCCATGCATCAGCCCATTCCATCCAGGCTGCATCCATACACATTGGCGCAGTGCCCTGTAACTGAGCAGGCGTTGGAAAACACGTATACGTACCCGTTCCCTTCTGGAGTACGTTGTGATTCCAGTCCATGACGGTGACTTTATCGCGCAAAGAAGGAGGCGCAGCGCTGAGCGCATCTTTCAGAAGTTGTTCATTATCTGCGGCGTTGACACTAAAAACAGACATTAATATCAGCCAGGCTGACATGGAGTTTGCGATAACTTTCATAGCAATATCCTTTGATTGATTTCATCAAGAAGAAGATGCATTTAAAAGTATAGTTCTAGAAATGATTTTCATTCCTATTTGCGGGGTTTATTTTTCAGTGGTCAGGTTAGTCTGTAAATTTAGTTTCGTGAGCAGACAGGTTACCCCGTCTGCCCTCAATGATGATTACAGATTTAACTCAATTTCAGTCTGTAATTTATTGTTATCGCATGCGGATGAATCACAGATCAGCACAGTTCGTTTACCCTGTAATACTTTCCAGCCATGTGTCGTCACATCCCAGTAAGAAAATGCCCGTTTATCCAGCTGGAGACTGACTGTTTTACTCTCACCTTTAGCCAGTGTGACCTTTTCAAATCCGGCCAGTGATTTGGCAGCCATTGGAATCGGAGCATCCGCGGCAGCACCAAGATAGACCTGAGAAACATCAGTACCGTCACGATCACCGGTATTGGAGACAGTAAAGCTGACCTGATAACCATCGGTGATTGGTTTCACTTCCGGGGCACTATATTTAAACCGGGTATAAGAAAGACCGTGACCAAACGCGAATAGTGGTTTGATTGCTTTCGTGTCATACCAGCGGTAGCCAACCAGAAGACCTTCGCTGTAATTCACGCGACCTTTCACGCCCGGAAATTGTTCAGCCGTCTGCAGCGGCGTATCCTTTTCCGTCACAGGGAACGTAACCGGCAATTTACCGGACGGATTTACCTTACCAGTAAGGATATCTGCCGTAGCCATCGCGCCTTCCTGACCGGAATACCACATTTGCAGTACAGCCGCAGCCTTCTGAGCCCATGGCATGGTCACCGGATCACCGGTATTTAATACCACGACAGTATTCTGATTCGCCTTCGTAATCGCAGAAAGCAATTCATCCTGTCCATCCGGCAATGCCAGTGAAGGACGATCCTGCCCTTCTGTTCCTTCATTAAAGGCAAAGACAAGAACCTTGCCTTTATGCTGTTTTGCCGCCGCTACCGCTTTCTGCAATTCGGCCTTACGTTGTGACGGTGTAACCCACGCCATCCGGATTTCCAGCGGATCATCCGGGCTGGTAATGCCATTGGAAAGCATATTGGCTTCACCCGCCGACCCCGTAACTGTCAGAGGCAATTGTTCCCCTTTTTTCAGCAGGATCCGGAAAGACGCGATATCCATTCCTTCCCGTGACGGCAGTAAGCGATTGGTGGTGGCGAAGAATCCGTTACTGTTCAGTTGCGGCTCACCTTTGGCATCACCGTTGCCCAGTTTCAGGGTAGCGGCACCGCCCCGGATATGGAGTTTGATATCATATTCCCCGGTTTCCGGTGCTGTCAGCATCCCCTGCCATGTCACCTTGCTATACGCAGGCAGCGCATTTTTCTCACCGGCCAGATCAATGTTGGCAACAGTAATCGTGCTGTTTTTAAGCTTGCGGGTTAAACCGCTCTGACCATCTGCTGTTTTTAAAGCAGACATTGGAATTGCGGTACCATCCAGATCAATACCCAGAATTGCCGTCTGTGCTTTACCCGCCACATCATTCAACGCCTGTAAAGGAGAAATACTCTTTTTCGCTTTAACATGCGAACTGCCACCACCGCCGATGACCGGCACCTGAGCTGTCGACCCGATAATCAGCAAATCATTCAGATCTTCTGCGGATAACGGTAGAACTGACTGCCGGTTCTTAAGTAAGACAGCGCCTTCCCGGGCAGTTTTTAAGGCAATCGCCGCATGTTCGGCAGCCACATCATCCATCTTCGCCCGGGCAGGTAATTTACCATCCAGCATATGGAACCGTTCCATCTGTGTCAGAATACGGCCAACGGCCTGATCAATATCGGAAACAGGAATATCCCCTTTTGTCACAGCCTGTTTTAACGGTTCACCGAAGAAGAAGCCGGATGGCATCTCCATATCCAGACCCGCCTTGATTGGCGTCGGATCGGGCGCTTTCCCTTCAAATAAGGTGGCATACCAGTCGGTCATGACAAACCCTTTGTAGCCCCACTGACCGCGCAAAATATCCGTTAGTAACATTTCGTTCGCACAGCTGTAATCGTTACCTTTGCCATCTATAGCCAAACGGTTGTAAGAACACATGAACGAAGCGACATCTGCTTTCACTGCCTGTTCAAACGCCGGCAGATAAATTTCCTGCAGCGTGCGTTCATCAACCACGGAAACGCCTGTACCTCGGTCGGTTTCCTGATTATTAGCGGCGAAGTGCTTCACCGTTGCCATCAGGCCTTTGTCCTGAATACCTTTGATTTCAGATGCCACCAGCTTTCCGGCAAGCAAAGGATCTTCACCCAGAGTTTCAAAATTACGCCCGGCCTGAGGTGTTCTGACAATATTCACCATCGGGGATAACAGAATGTCCTGATCCAATGCCCTGGCTTCAACACCAATTACGTTGCCATATTGCTCCGCTAAAGCCGGATCAAAACTGGCCGCCAGTGCAACCGGTGACGGCATCGCGGTCGCCAGATGCATTGGGTGTCGCGCCCCCGCCGGGCCATCGGTTAAACGTAAAGCAGGAATACCTAATCGCTTCACACCCGGAATAAAGCCAACAGCCGCTTTATTTTCCGGATCATGCTGATTAGCCATATCAAAGCCTTGCACAGTACCGTGCAGGAAGCTGATTTTTTCATCCAGCGTCATCTGGGCAATCAGTGAAGTAATTTTATCGGATACAGGATTTGTCTGGGCGACAACAGACTGACTGGTCAGTGTGATTAATGCGGTGACAGCTGCGGCAATGGCACTCTGTCTGAATGTGTTCTGTTTTTTCATTTTTGTGGAAACCCCGGTTAAATAACTGCTTTAGAATATTCATTCTATAATCACAGCTATTGAAACCGGTTTCATGGTTTAGCGCAAAGATTTATAACCGCATGAATCTCCTTTTATCTCGATTTGTTAACTCGTTCACAACTTACGCCTCACCACAAACCTGACTTGAAAGATTAGGCTTCTTTTTTGTGGTGGGGTTTCATCATCAGATAACGTTCCCGGAAAAGCGTGAACCACTGCTGTAATGTCGTAGCTGCTGCAAGATCCCCTTGCTGCTGCAATAAACAACCAGCAACTTCCGCCGTACACAAGTGATGATCATGCGCAGCAACACGCAGCCGGTATGCCGACAGGGTTTCCGGCTGAACAGAAATCACCGGAAATTTATCCAGATACGGACTTTTGCGAAACATCTTGCGTGCCTCGCTCCAGGTTCCATCCAGCAGAATATAGAGTGGGCGCTTGGATAGAGTCTCTGTTGATCTCAGCGTCGCCCTCTCTTCTCCTTCTCTGACATAACTATCAGGAAAAACGACAACCGGAGAGAAATCCGGATTATTCAGCAACGCCAGCAAGGCCTCGTCCGGATTTGTCCGTGACCATAAAAAGGCAGATGTATTTTCCGGAAATACGTCAGCAATCAAACGACCGGTATTGGAAGGTTTCATGGGTTCGGTGTCATACATCAGCAGACAGAAATCAGCTTCCGGAATAGCCGATGGCTTCAGATGACAGGCGCAATGAATTTCAGGTAACCCGCAACCTTCACAGCGAATGATGGAACCACCTCTGGCCTGAAATGGCCGGGTAGACATAGCGATACGTTGCCTTCTGAGACGTTGGAATGCATTCATTTGAAAAAACCGGAAAAAATAAAAGGGGTAACCTTTCGGTTACCCCAAAAAACGAGGCACTGACAATATCAGCAAAAAGAAAGCCCTTTCAACTGGTTTTAGTGGGGGTGAATCACCGGCAACCACTTGGGGGCAACAACACACAACAACAAAGGAAACATGACGACAAAGCGGAAGCTAAGTCAATGAGTGTATTTTTGATCCTGATAGAACAAATGTCCAGCACATTTTGTAATTTTTTTACGTACAAAAAATAAATCCCGGTTAACTAATAGGCACAACCCTGTCATTTATTGCGTTAGATCATTTTTTACCAGTAATTTATATTGTTTTAATTTCATTTATGTAACCAAATTACATAAATGAGTCTATTCCATTGCTAACAGAAGAGATGGGTTTGACGCCAAGGTCAGGTATAATCATCTATGTCTATTGCAAAGGAATTAAATCTAAGTGACAGAACTAGCTGCAGAAGCCCTTCTCCCCGACTTTTCAGATTTGTCGTGCGAAAAATTATCCTCTGTTCAACCGATTAGTTTTGCAGAAACGCAGGGACGCGCGGCTTCCGCCATTCAGCGTCTCAATGCCGCCAGTCAGAGTTGCCCTGCCTTGCTGCTGAACGGTTATCCCGGCATTAACTACGAAAAGGTTATCATCGATCTGATTGATGATTGCCCGGTACCCTATAACCGTAGTTTTGACCTTTGCTATACCGAGAATCTGGAAAATCCGTTCCGCCCAATCTGGCTGAAACTGAAAGCCGGTACGGGTCCGGAATTCTGTGAAATACTGGACGACCTGTTCAAGTTATTACGTCTGCATTTAGATGCGGAAGAGGTCGTCAATAAAATCCTGCGCAAACAGGATAATGATGAAAAACTGGCAGAATACCTCACCGAATTGTCGGCGCATGTCGCCCAGGATGGCGTATTCACGCATCCGGTACTGATGAACCTGATGATCCACCAGCTGCAGGATCAACCGCCCGTCATCTATGCCCGCGATTTAACCTGGCGTTCATTATTCGGTGCCATCAATTATGTCACCGAGCAAGGCAGTGTTTACAGTAACCATCATCTGCTGGAACCAGGCCTGTTACGTGAAGCCAACGGTGGCTATCTGATCATGCCAGTCGATGAACTGCTGATGAAACCCCATCTCTGGTTCAAACTGCATAATGCGCTGACAACCGGCTATCTGGACTGGTCCGCACAAGAAGATACGCCGCCACAGACCCCATTCTTTCAACCGGAAGCGACGCCGCTTGATATCAAGCTGATTCTGGTTGGCGATCGGATTTCTATCGCCGAATTCAATCTGCTGGATAATACCTTTGCCGAGAAAGTCTTTTTGCGGACCGATCTCATCACCGAATTCCCGTACGATGAAGAATCCCGGAATATGTTTACCGGCTTGCTGAGCCATATCCGCCAGACATGGAACATGCTGGATTTCGATCAGTCAGCCATTAAAGAACTGATGCGTTTTTCCTGCCGGTTATGCGAGCATCAGCGAATTCTGTCATTTGCCGAAAATCAGCTGACCGCGCTGATGCAGCTGGCACACAGTATCGCCCAGGAACAAGGTGCAGAGCTGATTTCCGTTTTGCATATCAAGGCAGCATTAGCGGAACAGGAATACCGGCTGAACCATATTGTGGATATGTCCGATCAGGGCATTGCGGATGAACAAATCCTGCTGCAAACCGAAGGTGAAGTCGTTGGTCAAATCAACGGACTTTCCGTCATTCAGATCATGGGACACCCTTATGACTTCGGAGAGCCGGTTCGTCTGACCGCTACGGTGCATATGGGTGACGGCGACGTCTCCGATATTGAACGTAAAGCCGAACTGGCCGGACACATCCATGCCAAGGCCATGATGATTATTCACGGCTATCTCTCCACACTGTTTGGTGCCGAAAACCCCTCGCCGCTGTCTGCCAATCTGGTTTTTGAACAATCATACAGCGAGATTGATGGTGACAGCGCAGCTCTGACCGGACTGTGTGCCCTGCTTTCTGCGCTGGCGAAACAACCGATTTATCAGCATCTGGCCGTAACAGGCGCCGTTGATCAATTTGGCAATGTTCAGCCTGTCGGCGGACTGAACGAGAAAATTGAAGGCTTCTTCCGTGTTTGTTCTATTCAGGGTCTGAATGGCAAACAGGGCGTTGTGATTCCTGAATCGAACCGTTTGCAGTTAATTCTGTCAGACGAAGTGATCGAGGCGGTTGAAAACGGCCAATTCCATATTTATCCCGTCAGTCACGTAGAAGAAGCAGTCGAATTATTGATGGGCTGTCCGGCAGGTTCAATTGATGACGATCAGACTCTTTTCGGGCGAATCCGGCAGCGACTGGACGATTTAAACGGCTCTACAGGCAGAAATGGGCTGTTCAGCACACTTTTCCGCAGATTACACTCACTGGTTGGACTTGCTTAGTCGTCGCATGTTGGGTAGATTCTCCAGTTCAAAATTGACTATAAGGATTTAATAAGCGTGTCAGCAGAAATGACCAATACTCCTAAAGCATCCCTGTGTGATCAGGGTCGTAACAGTTTCACCAAAGAAGACCTGCTGGCTTGCAGCCGTGGCGAGTTATTCGGTGAAGGCAACAGCCAGTTACCAGCACCTAATATGCTGATGATGGATCGCATTGCTAAAATTACTGACACTGACGGTGCTTTTGAGAAAGGCGAAATTATCGCTGAGCTGGATATCACTCCGGATCTGTGGTTCTTCGATTGTCACTTCCCTGGCGATCCGGTAATGCCTGGTTGTTTAGGTCTGGACGCAATGTGGCAGCTGGTTGGTTTCTTCCTTGGCTGGAAAGGTGGCCCGGGTAAAGGCCGTGCATTAGGCGTGGGTGAAGTTAAATTCACCGGTCAGATCCTGCCTGGCGCCAAGAAAGTGACTTATAAAATTCAGATGAAGCGCGTCATCATGCGTAAACTGATCATGGGTATCGCTGATGGTGTTGTTGAAGTCGATGGTCGTCCAATCTACTCTGCAACCGATCTGAAAGTGGGTCTGTTCCAGGATACATCATCCTTCTGATCTATCCGGAATCCCCCAATAAAAAGGCTCACAGTTGTGAGCCTTTTTATTCTGAATTCGTAATTAGTTAACCATATATCCCTGAGCACGCTCATCAACAGCGTCTCGCCAGCCACCCAGCCAATAGCCTCTTGCATCTATGCATTGATAAGGACAGAGCTCTTTAGAACGCCCAGCCAAACCAGCCTGGTACCCTTTAGTACGCGCTCTTTCTAAACGATCTCTTTTCTGTCTCTTCATACTTATTAACCCTCTTTTCCACAATGAAAAAAGACGACAGATTCTGTATCTCTGTCGTCTTAATTGATATCGGATTAAACCGTCGGGATCAATAGCAGATCGCTAGTTTTTTGCGCTGAAACCCAATTTCACCACGTTATCGTGACAATATCATGACCCTTTCTTTACAAAACGGCGATATTGCCCTAACAGCGCGGCACCAGCCATAGCAAATAAACCAAAGAAGCCAAAGCTGCCACCACCACTGCTGCTGTCACTGGCACCGTAGTCAAAGACCGGCAACTGGTTATCGATCACATAAGCAGATGGCACATCACCATTGGCATCAAATGCTGTTGAAGCAGACACTGCCAGTTTCACAACCACATTGGTACCATTGCTTAATGTAGACCAGTCATCATAGTTGTCAAAACGACGCGCGGATGCCAGAACAGTACCGTCATCGAGGATGTCGTTAGCATATTCGATGTAATAGTATTTACCGCCCTGCGCACATGACGTTGTACTGCTACAAATCAGATCATTGATAGCATAACGGCTACCCGTTTTGATGTTATACAGGAACGCTTCCTGCAGACGCGGTACAGAGCCATAAACTGGCTGAGTAGTCACACTGCGTTCATCCGTCCAGCCGACAACCTGGTTGCTATTGTTCAATGCCGCAGCTTCGGAGTTAACGCCATCCGTTGATACAGGAATCGAGGTAGATGTAATTGCCTGTGAACCTGCGTCGTATTTGGCAACAAACATCTGTGTCGGGTAGTTACGGCTAACCAGCTTGCGGTAGACGCGGTTACCAACAATATAACCATCTTCGTTGATGTCTACGGCCCAGCTATGATCGTAGTTATAATCGCTGTCGGTACCAGGGTTATCACTATTACTACTGAAAATTCGTTGGGTAACAGGCACTGCGTCTAACGAGCCATTATCCAACTTCCAGAAGGTCGCCACGTTTTTCGGTTTGGAATTGTAACCCTCTGTTGCTGAATAACCCACGGCAACATATTTACCATCCACATAGGCCACTTTCATGGCACTGGCGGTGTAAGGGTAATCGGTCGATTCCGATATATCGTAGGACGTTGCCAGTAACTTTGTCTTTACACCAGAAGAGTTAACCAACCAGAACGCGGCCTGGGTTTCATAACCCGGGCAATATTGACTGTAATTTTCAATGCTGGAGTTACTGTAGCAGTTCGTATACGCCTTACTCTTTTTGTTCCCGGCAGAGCCCAGCACCAGATAATCGGTACCGACCGGAATAATGTCATAGGCAGAAGCAAAGGCATAATCCATTCCGGTAGTGACATCCACAGAGGAGTCTGCGATTGTTGCTACCGCTTTTCTACGGTGTTCAGAAAGAGAAACATACCCCACGGAGGTCACTTCACTGTCATCACGACCATAGCGGGTAACGATACCTTCCGATTCAGCGACGACATTAGCAGAGATTGCATCTGAATCGACACCACTGGCAATCACGTTATACGTTTGATCAGCATTACTACTGCTTAAATCAGCAAACCATTGCGCGGCATAATTCGAGTTATCCAGATATGCATCGCAGGTGGCCGAAGATAAGATACCCGAGCATCCCGTTTCATATCTGAACCGGTGAGCCAGATCCATACCTGTCGGCGCCATCCGGAAATAGGAATACCAGTTGCTTTTTACCGCCAGCGCACTGACTGTGGAACCATCTCCGGAGATACTTACGGCCCACGGGCCAAATTTGGCATCGCCCCGGGCAGAAGAAGTAGCAACCTCGGTGATGGTATAAAAAGGATCCTGCGCAGCGGAAACTGCACCAGCCAGCAACAAAGGTAGCAAAGCTGCAATTCGGCTTATTTTCATCAGACTTTATTCCTCGTTCTTCATCGCTTCCAGCTCTTCCCAGCGGGCAAAAGCCTGTTCTAAATTCGATTCAGCTTGTTGCAGGGCATCTAATGTTGACTGGGTGCTCTCTAGCGGCAAACTGAAAAAATCAGGTTGATTAACCTGTGCCTGTAACTCGTTAATTTCAGTCTCTAATTGTTCCAGCCGGGCCGGTAATCCGTCCAGCTCTAACTGTAATTTATACGAAAGTTTACGATTTTTTTTCGCAGCCGACGGCGTTTCATTTTTAACGACGGTTTCCGCACTGGCTTTTATCGCCGGAGCGGTACTGGCGAGCTGAGCCTGCCGCTGCTGGCGCTGACTCATTAAATCAGCATAGCCACCGACATAAGGCGTGATCTGGCCATCCCCTTCGAATAACCAGCTGTGTGTCACCGTATTATCAATGAAACGACGATCATGGCTGACCAGCAGCAATGTTCCCTGATAATCCGCCAGTAACTCTTCCAGCAATTCCAGTGTTTCAATATCCAGATCGTTGGTCGGTTCGTCGAGGATCAGCAGATTACAGGGCCTCAGGAATAGTTTAGCCAGCAACAGACGATTTTTCTCGCCACCGGAAAGTGCTTTGACCGGCGTCATGGCGCGTTTCGGTTCAAACAGGAAATCCTGCAGATAGCCCAGCACATGACGACGGCGACCGGCAAAGTCGATTTCCTGACGACCATCCGCAACGTTATCGATCACCGTCTTTTCCAGATCCAGCTGTTGACGATACTGGTCAAAATAGGCCACTTCCAGCTTGGTACCGCAATGCAGATGACCACTATCCGGTTGTAAATCACCCAGCAATAACTTGATCAGCGTCGTTTTACCGCAGCCATTCGGACCGATCAGGGCAATTTTATCACCACGCATCACACGGAAATCAAAATTACGAATCAATGGCTTGCCATCAATGCTGTAACTGACACCCTCGCTTTCAAAAATGATCTTGCCGGAGCGTACTGCCTCGTCCAGCTGGATTTTTGATGTGCCAACCTTCTCGCGACGATCGGCACGTTCCATACGCAACGCTTTCAGCGCGCGAACACGCCCTTCGTTACGGGTACGGCGCGCCTTGATACCCTGACGGATCCAGACTTCTTCCTGCGCGAGCTTTTTATCAAACTCGGCATTCTTCAGGGCTTCGACCCGCAACCACTCTTCTTTACCGTCCAGATAAGCATCGTAGTTGCCAGGCCAGGAGGTCAGAATACCGCGATCCAGATCGATAATGCGGGTAGCCATTCGCTGAATAAATTCACGGTCATGGCTGATGAATACAATCGCGCCTCTGAACTGGCGCAGGAAATCTTCCAGCCAGGCAATCGAGTCGATATCCAGGTGGTTGGTAGGCTCGTCGAGCAGCAGCAAATCGGGATCGTTCACCAGCGCACGGGCTAACGCGACTTTACGCAGCCAGCCACCGGAGAGATTCGACAGCGCGGTATCCGGCGACAGCGACAGCATGCTGAGGATCTGATTAATCTTGGTTTCATACTGCCAGCCTTGCTGCAGATCGAGCTGTTCCTGTAACTCGCTCATCCGCTTCATGACGCGCTCATCATGCGCTTCAGCCAGCAGAGCAGACTGGTGATGATAATCAGACAGCAATTTACCGAGTGATGCCACACCATCGGCGACGTAATCAAATACGGTGGCGGATTCGGTTTGTGGCGGATCCTGCTCCAGACGGGCAATTTTCAGATCTTGCAGATGAGTAACAGAGCCATCATCCAGCTGGATTTCTTTATTAATCACTTTCATCAGCGTTGATTTGCCGGCACCGTTGCGGCCGACGAGACAGAGGCGTTCGCCTTCCTCGATATGTAAATCGACGTGATCCAGCAAAGGGGCTGCACTGTATGACAGATACCCCTGTTGAATAGAAAAAATAGCCATTTCTTATGCTTGTCCGTGTTCTGTAGCTGCGTGACGGATCAGCCAGCAGTTGTGGATCTGCGGGTTACGCGCGAAATCTTTCGGTAAGGTTTTGGCACTGATATTCTCGGCCACCAGCCCTAACGCCTCCAGTCCGGCAAAGTCCATCTTGAAATGTCGTTTGTTGTTCGAGAACACGATCAGGCCATCCGGATTCAGAATATTTTTCAGCATCATCATCACATCAATATGATCACGCTGTACGTCAAATGTATCGTCCATCCGCTTGGAGTTGGAGAACGTTGGCGGATCAATAAAGATCAGATCAAAAGTCTGCTCACAATGGCGTAGCCAGTCGAGACAATCCGCCTGTTCAAATTTGTGCTGCCAGCCAGTCAGACCGTTATGCCGCATGTTGTCGCGTGCCCAGTTCAGATAGGTACGTGACATATCCACGGTCGTGGTAGTACGCGCCCCGCCGAGCCCGGCGTGAACTGAAGCAGTACCGGTATAAGAGAACAGGTTGAGGAAGTCCTTACCTTTCGCCATTTGACCTAACATGCGACGGGTATAACGGTGATCCAGGAACAGGCCGGTATCGAGATAATCCCGCAGGTTGACCAGAAACTTCGCGTTGTACTCTTTGACTTCGAGCAACTGCCCTTCAGCATTCAGTTTCTGATATTGCGATTCACCTTTCTGACGCTCACGCACTTTCAGAATGACGTTTTTACCCGGTACGCCGGTGACTTCGATGGTGGCTTGCATCAGATCCAGCAAACGCTGACGAGCCACATGTTCCGGAATGGTTTTCGGCGGCGCATATTCCTGAATGACCAGATACTCGCTATAACGATCGATCGCGACGTTGTAATCCGGCAGATCGGCATCATACAAACGGTAGGCGTCGATACCTTCCTGTTTGGCCCATTTATCCAGCGCCTTGATGTTTTTCTTCAGACGGTTGGCAAAATCTTCCGCCACCATTTTCTGTGAAGCAACAGAGTTTTCCGCAATCTGGTAGTTGCGCAACTGACATTCCAGCGCGCCGTTAAACAGGCGGTATTGCTTTTCTGCGCGCAGACGCAGACAGCTCAGCAGTTCAGGAGATGCTGACAATATCGTGACTTTCCATCCCTGGAATTGGGTACGCAGTGCATTACCCAGGCTCTGATAAAGTTTCAGCAATTCAGGGAATTCGCCCAGACGCTCACCGTATGGCGGGTTACTGATCAGGAAGCCTTTGCTGCCCGGCCACGGGTTATTCAGCTTCATCGCGTCGGCTTGTTCAAAACGGATCAGATCACCAACACCGGCCCGGTTGGCGTTCGTTTTCGCGCGTTGCAACACGCGGTTATCAATATCGAAGCCGACAAAACGATCCGGTTGTTGTAATGCTTCTTTATGGCCGCGCTTCGCCCGCACGGAGGCTTCAGCAAACAACGGCTGCCAGATTTCCGGCTGATGTTGCAACCATTTTTCAAAACCAAAGCGGCTGCGCAATAACCCTGGGGCCATGTCGCACGCCTGCATGGCAGCTTCGATCAGCAAAGTACCGGAACCACACATCGGGTCCAGCAATGGTTCATTCTGCCAGCCACTACGCGCCAGCACGGCAGCCGCCAGATTCTCTTTCAGTGGTGCTTCGCCGGTTTCATCACGGTAGCCACGCTGGTGCAGCGCCGGGCCGGATAAATCCAGAGAGACGCTGACCGTCTCTTTTTTCCAATGAACCAGCACACGGGCATCAGGGATTTTCTTGTCAACGGACGGACGAATACCGGAGCGCTTGGTGAAGCGATCCACAATGGCATCTTTGACCTTTAAGGCACCATACTGGGTATTGTTGATGGCTTTTGACGTACCGGAGAAATCGACCGCAAAGGATTGATCGACAGAGAAATGCGTTTCCCACGGCACATTGAAACAGCCAAGATAGAGATCCAGATCGGTATCAGCGCGGAAGGAAGTCAGCGCCAGCGCGATACGGGACGCATAACGACTCCACAAACATGCCCGGTACGCCACTTCCAGTTCACCACTGAATGCGACACCTGCGACGGTTTCTTTTACGTCGGATGCGCCCAGTTGGGTTAATTCAGCAGCCAGTATAGATTCTAACCCTTTCGGGCATGTTGCAAAAAAGTCAGCCATTCGTCTCTAATTCATTGGAACAAATAAACGCGTATTATAGCCGTGAATTGCTAAAACAGATATGAATTGCAGGTAAGTTACTGATTGCTGAAATTTAACGCGAATTGCCAACTTATTGAGCAATTGACTAATAATCGGAAAATACCGCTTGCCATCCGTGATCATGATCACTAATATGCGCTCCATTGACGCGGGATGGAGCAGCTTGGTAGCTCGTCGGGCTCATAACCCGAAGGTCGTAGGTTCAAATCCTGCTCCCGCAACCAAATTTAAAAGGCCACTCAGACGAGTGGCCTTTTTCGTTTGCGCTTCCCGTACAAACCTCTGTATGACTGCTGATTTCCGCTATCCTTAATGAAGAAAAACGATGCTTTGACTCATTCAGGACACCATCTTTATGCCCATATCCGAATCTGATCCTCGTGTATTTTTTGCTGCCGAGCGTACCCTGCTGGCATGGTTACGCACAGGACTCACCATTATTGCTCTTGGTTTTGTTGTATCCCGCTTTGGATTATTTATTCAATTGTTTGAAACTCAATTACAAAGCACCCCGGCAGTATCACATACGTCTTTATCCGCCTTCATGGGTATCCTTTTTGTTCTCACCGGTTCGTTGACCATCATTGTGGCCGCCATTCAGCACTACCGGTATATCTCTCTGTTACCTCAGGCCGATCTGCCCCCCAGATATTCCAAATCGTTTGTCGTCTTTTTATCGTTTCTGCTTGGAATACTCGGGATAGGCCTTGCCGGCTATCTGCTACTGAGTCAGCCCTGAGTCATGAGATCACAGCCTTCATATACTTTTTCCTGAGGGTAAATAATGTATGAACGTAAACGAGATTCAATCAAAGTCGATTCTTTCTGCATCTAAAGTGTATGACTATGTGATTAATCCTTATGTGGGATGCCAGCATGGTTGCTCATATTGTTACGCGCGATATATGAAACGGTTTACCGGACATAAAGAACCCTGGGGCGAATTTGTTGATGTAAAAGTTAATGCTCCCGAGCTATTACAAAAGGAAATCATCAGAAAAAAGAAAGCCCAGGTATGGATCAGCGGAGTATGCGACCCCTATCAACCGCTGGAAGCAAAATATGAGTTAACCAGAAAATGTTTACAGATATTGGCTCAGAATGATTGGCCCGTTGTCATTCAGACGCGTTCGCCGCTGGTGCTCCGCGATATCGATATTATTAAACAGGCAAAACACTTCGAAGTCGGGTTTTCCGTCACAACTGCGGACGATGAGATCAGGAAACTGTTTGAACCACATGCACCTTCAATAATGGATCGCTTAAACGCGCTATCCGAGTTGCATCAGTCCGGTATCAGAACTTATGCAATGATTGCCCCTATCCTTCCAGGCGCAGAATATTTGGTAGAAAAGCTCGAAGGGATCGTGGATTACATCTATGTTGATCGCATGAATTACAATTATGCGGATTTCATTTACAAAAAGTACCATCTGGAAGATAAACGCTCTGATGAATACTTTGAATTTGCGGGTCAGGAAATTATGTATCAATGCAAACAGCGGGGCATCGCGTGTCAGGTATTCTTCTGAATTCAGCTCTGCAAGAATGGGCTGGCCGGATCATGCTGTTTATAATTTCTGACCGCCTGCTGATGATTGTAGGTTGCATAGCAATACTGGCAGCCATGCACACAGGTGTTATACGCGCCGATATCAACGCTGTGCGCACATAAACATTCTGTGCGCTGATTTCTATCTTTCTTCAGTGACAAATTCAGATGAAACAGTTTTTCTATCAATGCCGCATCAATACAGGCGCCATGAGGAATATCCCGTTCCGGAATGACCGCTTTTTCTGAACAGGTCCTGATCTCCATTCCATTTGCCGCGGCAATCATCATAAACGCTTCCGATACGCGCAAATAATCAGCCTCATTTTGCATAATATCACGCGAATTTAACTCGCTGATGCGCAGCAGATTTCTTTCCGTTTTCTTATAAAAATCGGCAAAACTGATAACAACCCGCTCTGTATATCCGGCTAATAAACCGGCAATTTTCGAGAATAGCCGGATGTGTTCCCCGACCGGCAACAGATCACATAACAACACCGGATCATATCGCCAGATCACTTTCTCCCTGCCAATCTGTTGCGACAACTGAATAAAATGATCGATCGCTTTTAATGGATGCAGGGTTGCCGTTTCCAATGTCCGGGGATAACCGGTGATCGTGTACTGAAAATAATAACGGTAACCCATGTCATCCAGTAATTTCAGATTGGGTTGCAAAGGTGCGCTGTTGCGGGTCCAGAATACGATGACATCAACGTCTTCAGGCCGTAATGAAATCTGCCTGGTTTGATGATAATTAAATGGATTCCGCGTCATCACAAATCCGGCTTTTATCCGGTTCATAAACCAGGTGGAATAAAAAGCCGGAATATCAGTCCGTCGGCTGACGCTGATGATCATATTTATCGCTGTGAACGGCGCTTATTCAGTTCTGCTGCCGCACTCTGACCACGGACGGCTTCCGCTAATTCTTTCGGCACGATAGTCATACCGATCGGTGCCAGCGCAATACCTGCCAGTTTCAGATGCTGAATGGCAAACGGAATACCGATGATGGTGACAAAACAGGCGATGGCAGAACAAATGTGCCCGAATGCCAGCCAGATCCCGGCAAACAAAAACCAGATCACATTACCAATCAGACCGAACGGCCCGGTACCAATATCTTCTTGCAGATAAAGATCTTTACGGCTGACCGCTTCTTTCCCGAACGGGAAAAAAGAAAACTGACCAATGACAAAACAGGCTTTTGCCCATGGAATACCCACAATGGTAATTAATGCCAGTAAACCAGCCAGCCACCAGCCCAATCCCATCAGTACGCCACCAAAAACAAACCAGATAATATTGCCCAGTAAGCGCATCGTTCTCTCCCGTTGTTTACAAAGCGTTATCAGGTTATCCGTATTTCCTGAAAAACAGCTTAAGTGCATCAATAATCATTTTTACTCAAGATCCAGCGTAAATGAAATTCAACGCAAATTCATGACATAATGCATTGATTCAACCATCTCGAACGCCGTCCATGTCTGCTTCTTATAACATTCCTGCCGCTGAAAACCAGTTCGAATTCGAAATCAAACGCAGTCAGTTCATTAGTTATGCCGCGCAGGCCAGTAATCGCCAGGCTGCAGACACCTTTATTCGCTCAATCCGGAATATGCACCCACAGGCCCGTCATGTCTGCTGGGCTTATATTGCCGGTGCACCCAATACAACCGAAATGTCGATGAGTGATGATGGCGAACCCAGCGGTACTGCCGGACGCCCTATGCTCAAAATTCTGCAGCACAGCGGCCTCGGCGAAATCGTTGTGGCAGTGGTCAGATATTATGGCGGTATCAAACTGGGTACCGGCGGACTGCAGCGGGCATACTCCGATGCGGTCAGTGGTGTACTGGATAATTTATCTGTAAAACTGAAAGTGCCGCGGACAAAAATAGCACTGCGCTATGACTACGCGCTGGAATCGCCGGTGCGGCACGTACTGAGCCGTTACGATACAGCAGAGGAAGAGCAGAGTTATGATCTGCAGGTTGCAATGACGTTACAACTGGCCACGGCACAGCTGGCTGCCTTTAGAACCGAACTGACCAACCATTGCGCCGGAGCTGTAGAAATCATGACCGTAAACACAGAAGAAAATCTGACTTAATGGCAGACAAGATTCAAAAGCCATACACTACCCGGCAATCAATACTCTCTGTTACAGACTGACAAATCATGCGATTAGATAAACATCTTCATCAATGTCTTGGTATTTCCCGTTCTCAGGCATCTCAGTTACTGAAAACCGGCCGTATCAGCGTCAACAATCTGATCATCAAAAGTGGCGCGCACCATGTAACAGAGCAAGATCTCATTCTGCTGGATGGTGAACCACTGGATACCCCCGGCGAAAAACATTATTACTTTATGCTGCATAAGCCACAGGGGTATGTATGTGCTAACGGTGATGCCAGCCATCCGGGTATTGCACGGCTGTTTGATTTGCCTGGTGCCAGTGAATTGCATGCTGCCGGCCGGCTTGATGTCGATACTACCGGGCTGGTGCTTGTTACCAATGATGGACAGTGGTCTCACCGTGTCACCTCCCCCCGGAAACAATGCGATAAAACCTACCACGTATGGCTGGCCGAACCACTCTCCCCAGAAACAGAAGAAGTATTCGCTAACGGTATTTTACTACGCAGTGAAACCCAGGTGACACGACCGGCGCAACTGGAAATCATTACCCCGCAGGAAGTGTTACTGACCATCCATGAAGGAAAATATCATCAGGTCAAGCGCATGTTCGCGGCCGTCGGCAATCATGTGGAACGGTTACACCGTGAACGCATTGGTGAACTGGTGCTGGATCCGGCTGTCCCGGAAGGCAGTTACCGGGAGCTGACCCCTGAAGAGATTGCTCTCTTCTAGCGGGCCAGTACCAGCGCCGTTCCGGTCACGACTAATACAGCCCCCAGCCATGAGCCGGCGCCGGGTCTCTGCCGGGTAAAAATCCAGAGGATCGGCAACAGCATCACCGGTGAAGTGGATGACATAATGGCCACTAATGTCACGTTGCCATGCTTCAGGGCAAACAAGAAGATCGTCATCCCGAGCACCATCGCCAGCAGACCATTCAGTGTGATGATACCCAGAATCCGCAAATTGATCGGTGATATGGCTTTGCTGAACGGCACTTGTGTCAGCCTCAGCGCGGCATGTGCAGCAAAAGCAACCAGCATCCGGATACATGACGCGGCAATGGGATCTGCCCCGGCCATCATCACCGGTTTGGCAATAATAGTACCCAGCGACTGACACAATGCCGCCATGAGTCCCAAACACAGGCTCAGCCACAAGGCACCATGGCTATATTCGAGTTTTTGTGTTTGAGAACCACTAAAAGCGACCGCAATCAAAACGCCGGCAAATACCAGCACAGCCCCACTCCAGCCTTGCAAAGAGAGCTGTTCCTGAAACAACCAGATACCGAATAGGGCCGAGAATGCCGCATGCGTAGCGAAAAGCAGACTGGATCGGCGGGGACCAATACGGTTCATGCAGGCATACAGACAGGTATCGCCGATAAAAATACCGATCAATCCGGAACTGGCCATCATTCCCGCCTGAGTCAGGGATAGAGAATAAAAACCACCACTGACCAGCCCCATCACGCCCAGCATCAGACTGACACAGGCCATTCGCCAGCGACTGAACGCAAACGTACCCAGATGTCTTGCCGGAACAACAGATAACAGACTGGCACAGGCCCATAAAAAAGCTGACACTAGGGCCAGCCATTCCAGAGACATAACAACCTCAAGACAACACGGCAGATCGGCCAGATCCGACCTGCCTCAGAAAAGAGTTACCGATCAGAGAAGACCCGGTTCATCACGTTTCAGCGGATCCAGTTCCCAACTCAAAGCCGGACCTTTAATTTCCACCTTGCCGTTCTCATCATGTAATTTGATCTTCAGCTTCAGGTTATTGACGGAGTCTGCGTTACGCAACGCTTCATCTTCATCTATCACCCCTTCGCAATAAAGCTCAAACAGACACTGGTCAAATGTTTTCATGCCCAGGTTGACCGATTTTTCCATAATATCTTTGATATTGGAGAAATCGCCGCGACGGATCATATCCTGAATCGTTGCCGTTCCTAACAGCACTTCGACGGCTGCACGGCGTTTGCCGTCCACGGTTTTTACCAGACGCTGGGAAACGAAGGCCTTCAGGTTATTACCCAAATCGTTCATTAACTGCGGATGACGCTCTTCCGGGAAGAAGTTGATAATACGGTCCAGTGCCTGGTTCGCATTGTTGGCGTGTAGTGTCGAGATCGCCAGGTGACCTGTTTCGGCAAATGCCAGGGCGTGTTCCATCGTTTCACGATCGCGGATCTCCCCGATCAGAATAACGTCCGGCGCCTGACGGAGTGTATTTTTCAGTGCCGCATGAAAACTGCGGGTATCCACACCGACTTCACGCTGGTTGATGATGCTTTTCTTGTGCGGATGAATATATTCAATAGGGTCTTCAATAGTGATGATGTGCCCGCTGGTGTTTTTATTGCGGTGATCGATCAGTGCCGCCAGCGACGTTGACTTACCAGAACCGGTCCCGCCGACAAACAGCACCAGACCGCGTTTTTGCATAATGACATCCAGCAGCACCGGCGGCAGCTTCAACTCTTCAAACGTCGGAATATCCAGTTTGATGTTGCGGGCGACAATCGAGATTTCATTACGCTGGCGGAAAATATTGACACGGAAGCGGCCAACCCGGGGTAAAGAAAGCGCCAGGTTCATCTCCAGCTCTTTTTCAAACGCGATTTTTTGTTCTGCATCCATGACTTCGTCGGCAATCGCCGCCACTTCGCCCGGCTTCATCGGAAGTTCCTGGATCGGTGTCAGTACACCATTAAATTTGATACTGGGTATTGCTCCTGTAGAAAGATATAAGTCTGAACCATTTTCATAGGCCAGCTTAATCAGCATATCCAGAAACTCCATCGATTCGACAACAGGCATGTCACGTCTCCCTAGCGTGCTTATGTTTTATATGGCGTGTATTTTGCCGGTTTATTTCCGTCATGTACCAGAAATATATAGAAAAATTTACACAAGTCGCATCTGTGACCAAAGATATCCGCCTAATCCAGCAACCTGCTCTATACTTTAAGCAGCGTGTGAACTGAGTCTGGAGGTTTATATGTGGCAATCCATTACAAAACAGATCTCCGAATGTATGGATACACCGTTTACTATCGAGAAACGTCAGTTGTTGCTGCATAACGAAGACTCGAATTATTACCGGATAACCGATCAAACCCGGGATATCTCTTTTGTCATACGGATCACGCCCAAATCCCTGTCCACCAAATTTGATATTGTAACCCGTAACCAGGCCCTTATGGCTGACTGGCTGACCTCCCCTAAAATTATTTTATACGGTTCAACTTCGGATCAATGCTTTGTTGTTTTCCAGCCGTTTGATGTAAAAGACGCCCAGCCCACTTCGGATGAATGGTATGACTTAGGCAAACGCTTTGCCGGCATGCACAAAAATTGTCAGCAAGGTATGTATGGCTGGGAAGAAGATACCTATATATTCCAGCAAATTCAGCCTAATCGCTGGCAAAAAAACTGGGCCTCGTTCTTTTCTGAGCAGCGGATTGGCTGGCAGTTGCAGTTACATGAGGAAAAGGGAAAACACCTGATCAATATTTCAGATATGACCAGCGTGATACACCGTCTGCTGCATCATCATCATCCTGAGCCCTGTATGCTGCACGGGCAATTATTACCAGACAACATACTGACCACTGATGATGGTCTTTTCCTGCCCGATAACGCCTGCTACTGCGGGGATCGGGAACTGGATCTGGCCTGGCTGGCAGCCTTCTCGCCCGACCAAACCGATTTTATGCGCGGCTACCAGGAGGTCTGGCCACTACCCCACGGGCACGATGTCCGGCAGGTCATCTATACGTTATATCCGTTACTGGTGCAGTTACATAATGATCCTGTGGTGGAAACCCGGGTGCAGCATCAGATTGCGCTAATTTTAGCCATTTAAGAGAGATAAACTGGCGGGTTAAGCCACTTATGGCTATAGTGTCGGCGGTTTAAAATAACAGAGACTGACCGATGAAACACCTCGCCTACTGCGAAAAAATCAGAGAGGTTTACAGTCAAATCGGGAGCGGTGATCAGGGCTATATGCCAAATGCTATCGGTGTTGTGTTAACCACACTGGATCAAATTGCCGCCAATCCGGATCTGCCTGAAGACGTTCGTAACAGAGCAGCGTTTGCTGCAGCCAATCTGCTAATCAGTGATTACTCCGAAGACGCCTGATATTCAGGCGTCTTTATTTTCTTACACGTATAAAGGTCATGTTGTGATTCAGTATCAACAGGAGATCCGCCGCCTGGTCCGGCTGGCATTCCCTATTCTTCTGGCGCAAGTCGCCCAAACAGCGATGACGCTGGTGGATACCATTATGGCTGGCCGGTACAGCGCTATCGACCTGGCCGCTATCTCCGTTGCCAGCAGCTTCTGGCTGCCCATCGTATTAACCAGTCAGGGCATCATCATGGCGCTGACGCCGATCGTTGCGCAACTCAACGGAGCCCAGAAAAAAGACAAAATACCCAATGCGGTGGCACAGGGGTTGTGGCTGACCTTACTGGTATTGATTCCTGCCGGACTACTGCTGTATTTCAGTCCGTTGTTACTTCACTGGATGGATGTTTCCAGCGTGATGGCGGATAAAACCACCCGCTATCTGCATGCCATGCTGCTGGGGCTGCCAGCCTATCTTTATTATCAGGTATTACGGAATTACGCCGAGGGGCTGTCGCACACCATACCCGGCATGTGCATCGCTTTTGCCGGTCTGCTGCTCAACATTCCGCTTAACTATCTGCTGATCTACGGTGTCTGGGGATTACCTGAATTAGGTGGTGTCGGCTGCGGCTTTGCATCCGCCGCTGCCATGTGGTTCATGGCCATCGTCATCACAGTATATGTACTGAAATCACCGGCTTACCAGGAATACCGCCTGTTCCGTCAATACATCGGCTGGCAATGGAGCAGCATGGCTCGCATCTTCAAACTGGGTGCGCCCATTGCAATGGCACTGTTTTGTGAGGTGACCCTGTTTACCGTGGTTGCCTTGCTGCTGGCACCGCTCGGCCCGGAAATTGTTGCCAGCCATCAGGTTGCGTTGAACTATTCTTCACTGATTTTCATGCTGCCTTTGTCTCTGGGATACGCCATTACTATCCGGGTTGGACACTCGATGGGAGAAGAACAGCCAGCGCAGGCCCGCGTTGCAGTATTCAGTGGTCTGATGGTGGGCTTATCAATCACCGTCATCACCGCGACTTCCACCATTTTGCTCCGGCACTGGATAGCCACACAATACACCAGCGAACCTTCCGTGATCACATTAGCCGCCCACCTGATCATCTTTGCGGCAGTTTATCAGTTCTCTGATACCGTGCAGGCCATATCATCCGGCGCTTTGCGTGGATTCAAGGATACCCGAATCATCTTCCTGATCACTCTGTTCGCATATTGGCTGATCGGCATTCCAACCGGCGTCCTGCTGGGATTAACGGACTGGGTCACGCCGCGGATGGGACCTCAGGGTTTCTGGATCGGCATCATTCTTGGTCTGACGACCGCGGCAGCTCTGCTGGCCTTCCGCTTACGGACCACCTTACGGAAAACACTTAGCCCGCAGATTAGCTAGTCAGAATGCGAGCAGATGAAATGGGACACAGTTCACTGTTCGCACCCATGAAACCGGTTTCATCTTTACAGTCGACATGAATACCCATACCTTTCGTAAAGTCATTATTCCTTAATATTCAGAGACGCCCAGATGCAGAAAAAAGCCGTAATTTTCGATATGGATGGTGTATTGATCGACTCAGAACCTTTCTGGCAGCAAGCCCAGATTGAAGTATTAAAAGATCTGGGTATCGAGATCACGCCTAAAGAATGTGAAGAAACCATGGGACTGCGTATTGATGCGCTGGTCGCTCACTGGTATGCCAAATATCGTTGGGAAGGTCCGGGTATTGAGGAAACGGCTAGCACCATTGTCGGCCGGGTAGCCAGTAATGTGATGCTTTCAGGCGTGGCAAAAGAAGGTGTTCGGGATGCGCTGAAAGTAGTATCCGATCAGGGGTTTGCCATCGGTCTGGCCACGTCCTCCCCCATGGAGCTCGTTCATGCCGTTCTGGCTCGTCTGGAAATCAGCCATTATTTTTCTATATGCCATTCCGCCGAGTTCGAAGAGTATGGCAAACCACACCCTGCGGTTTATCTGCAGACCGCGGTTCAGATGGGTGTTCATCCGAAAGAATGCATCGCAATCGAGGACAGTTTCAATGGGCTACTGGCTGCCAAGGCCGCAACCATGAAGGCGATTGTGATACCAGAATCTGTTCATGCCGCTAACCCGCGTTTCTCTATTGCGGATATCTGTTTATCCAGTCTGAAAGAGCTGACAACAGATCATCTGGGCTGAAAAAAACAAAGCCCGCATTCCGGCGGGCTTCTCTTCGCATGCACATTAACGTGAATTAGCCACGGCGTGCTTTTACGGCTACCGCCAGCTGACGCAGCAAATTGGCAGTATCATCCCAGCCGATGCAGGCATCAGTGATACTTTGGCCACAGATCAGCTCCTGACCTTCAACCAGATCCTGACGACCTTCAACCAGATGACTCTCCACCATCACACCCATGATGTGGTGATTGCCGGACGCGATTTGACCACAGACATCAGCACACACTTCCATCTGTTTCTTGAACTGCTTGGAACTGTTGGCGTGGCTGAAGTCGATCATCATCTTGGTTGGCAGATCGGCTTTTTCCAGATCTTTCACTACTGCAGCAACATGTTTGGCACTGTAGTTTGGCTCTTTACCACCACGCAGGATGATATGGCAGTCTTTGTTGCCTTCAGTAGACACGATGGCTGAATGACCGAATTTGGTGACAGACAGGAAGTTGTGTGGCGCACCTGCCGCGCTGATCGCATCGATCGCGACTTTGGTGGTACCGTCAGTGCCGTTTTTGAAACCCACCGGGCAAGACAGACCGGAAGCCAGTTCACGGTGAACCTGAGATTCGGTAGTACGCGCACCGATAGCACCCCAGCTCATCAGATCCGCCATATACTGTGGCGTGATCATGTCGAGGAATTCGGTAGCTGTTGGCATACCCATATCATTCAGGTCCAACAGCAATTTACGGCCAATACGCAGACCGTCATTGATCTTATAGCTGTTATCCAGATACGGATCGTTGATCAGGCCTTTCCAACCAACTGTAGTACGCGGTTTTTCGAAATAAACGCGCATTACGATTTCCAGTTCGCCCTTCAGCTCGTCACGCATTGCCAGCAAACGCTTACCGTATTCGATAGCCACTTCCGGATCATGAATAGAGCAAGGACCAATCACGACCAGCAGACGATCATCCTGATCATTGAGAATATTATGAATCGCCTGACGGCTCTGAAACGCCGTCTGAGTGGCGGTTTCAGTCGCAGGATACCGCTCCAGCAGAGCAATCGGCGGTAATAATTCTTTAATCTCTTTAATCCTTACATCGTCTGTCTTATACATCATGACCTCTACGCTATTTTCATATACAGGCAATTCCTGTTTGCCCGTTTGTGGCGAATTAATCTAGTTAGATTGCCCCGCTACGTCAATCATATTGTGACTTTGTTCGCCCGGAACCCCGGCTCAGGGTATAATGATTAGAAATTTTATCTGTTGTTCCAACCAGGAGATTTACATTGCGCTTTGATGAACTAACGATGCACAAACGCTTAAAAGAGGCCATGGCGCATCTTGATTACACGGAGATGACCGAAGTACAGGCTCAGACTATCCCTTATGCGTTAATAGGGCGGGATCTTGCCGTGGCTTCCAGAACCGGATCCGGTAAAACACTGGCCTATCTGCTTCCGTTGATGCATCGGTTGTTAACCTCAAGAGCGCTTTCAACCCGCGGCCCCCGCGCCCTGATTCTGGCGCCAACCCGGGAACTGGCAAAACAGGTCTATGCCCAGTTGCGTTTTCTGGTCGCCGGAACCCAAATCCACTGCAGTCTGGTGCTGGGTGGTGAAAACTTTAACGATCAGATCAAGGCACTGCGTAAAACGCCTCAGGTTCTGGTCGCGACACCTGGCCGTCTGGTCAACCATCTGGAAGCCCGTAGCTTCCTGTTCGATGGGGTTGAAATCCTGGTTCTGGATGAAGCGGATCGTATGCTTGATCTCGGATTCGCCGATGCGTTGAAATCTATCCACTCGGCAGCCTCGCACCGTTTACGCCAGACCTGGTTATTCTCGGCCACGCTGCACCACAAGGCCGTTGAAATGCTGTCCGGCTATATCCTGAAAGCACCGCAGACCATTTCTATTGGTGAAATGCACGCGGTTCATGCGGATATCAACGAAGTATTCTATTTATGTGATCATCTGGATCATAAACAGGCATTGCTGCAGCATCTGCTGTCCCAGCCTGATTATCAGCAATCGATTGTGTTTCTCGCCACGCGTGAAGATACCGAGCGTCTGGCCAGTTACTACAGCAGCCTGAATATCCCGGCACTGGCATTATCCGGTGACATGAAGCAAGCGCAGCGTAATCAGGTGATTGATCAGTTCTCCCGCGGCCATGCCAAAGTGTTGTTTACCACCGATGTCGCGGCCCGTGGTCTTGACTTGCTGCATGTCTCGCTGGTGGTGAACTTTGATATGCCTAAGCAGGCTGAAGAATATATCCACCGTATCGGACGTACGGGTCGTGCCGGTAATCAGGGTACGGCGGTCTCACTGATCAGTCCGAAAGACTGGGGCTCTTTCCAGAATCTGCTGACATTACAGCGTCGGGAAATAACATTCAGTGTGATTGAAGGTCTTGAAGGTAAGTTCAAAGGCGTACTGGCACCGAAGAACAAGAAATTCTCCGGCAAGGAACTGCATCCGCTGGCAGCAGCAAAAGCGGCGCAGGGTAAGCGGACCGTCAATAAGAAAGGCGGACCGGCCGCCAGAAAAGGACCCGGACGTAAAAGCGAAGCCTGGGAACGCGATACCGATGGTTTTGCACCGGTGCGCCGCAAGGCCCCGGCGGAAAACAACTACACCGATAACGATACTGGTAACGAGACAGAAGCCGAGTAATTGTTTCGGCAGCCGGTTAAGTTGTTAGCCTAACCGGCTGTGTAACGCCTGCCATGAGGCTTCAGCAACATTGGTCGTTGCCTGCAGTAATGCCGCAATGTGTGGCTTTGACTCCCGGCAAGCAATTTCAAGCTGACCACACATATCCTGCAATGCCACCGCCCCCAGCGCACCAGCGCTGCTTTTTACCGCATGAGCCCGTTTCGCGGCAGCGGCCGAATCTCCTTGCGGGATCAATTGTGCCATGGCATCAAAATGCTCCCGGCTTTCCTGCAGGAAAATGATAACCAGCTGTCTGAACAAGTCCGGACTGATATCATTGAGCAGAGTCTGAATAATGTGCTCGTCAAGAATCGGCTTCGTTGTGCCAATCATGGTAACGGGCGGCGGCAGTGTCTCAGTAACAGTCCCCGTGTCTTTGCTCAATGTCCATTTTTTCAGCAATGAGTAGAGTTGTTCCCGCTGTAGTGGCTTACTCAGGTAATCATTCATTCCGGCTTCCAGACAGGCTTCCCGATCATGGGCAAACGCATGCGCCGTCATCGCCAGAATCGGCAATGTCTGATATTTGCCGCCCAGAGCCCGGATCCGCCGGGTCGCTTCCAGACCATCCATTCCCGGCATGGAAACGTCCATCAGCACAATATCAAAATCAGCCTGCTGAACCTTTTCGAGTGACTCATAGCCGTTATTGGCAATGGTTAGCCGGCAGCCCGTTTTTTCCAGCATGGCCGTTGCCACCATCTGATTAGTCTGGCTATCTTCCACCAGCAAGACATTGACAGGCTGTAGCCCGGAGCTATCCGTCCTGCTCTGTTCATGCACGGTGCCATTGGTTCTGACCGGCAAGGTAAACCAGAAGGTGCTGCCAACACCCGGCACCGAATGGCAGCCAATTTTTCCGCCCATCAGCATGACCAGTCTTGCCGCAATCGCCAATCCCAGACCAGAACCACCAAACCGGCGATCCAGATTCGTATCAATCTGAGAAAACTCCTGAAATAACCGTTGCTGATCCTGTTCTGAAATACCGATCCCGGTATCGCTGATATGGAAAATCATCATGGGCACATTACCGGCTCTCTGTTGCTCCTTTGGCAACATCTTCACCGTCACGCTGACACTGCCCTTTTCCGTGAATTTAATCGCGTTCGCCAGGAGGTTTTGTAATATCTGACGCAACCGGGAAGGATCTGCGGCAATGACTTCAGGAACATCGTCGCCGATACTCAGCCCGAAATAGAGTTTTTTCAGCGCTGCATCTTTCTCAAACAAGGATGCCAGCCCGTCCAGCAGATCATGCAGTCTGAACGATGTCGTCACCAGCTCCAGCCGGCCAGCCTCTATCCGGGAAAAATCCAGTACATCATTCACCAGCTGTAGTAGCGAACGGCCACCTTCGCAAACACCCTGGATTAATTTTCGTTGCCGGTCATCCAGCTTCGTTTCCAGCAACAGTTCTGACAGATTGATAACCGCATTCAGCGGGGTTCTGATCTCATGACTCATCGTCGCCAGAAAATGGCTTTTCGCCTTATTGGCGGCCTGAGCCTCATCTCTGGCCTGAATCATGCTCTGCTGTGCCAGCTTCAGCCGCTGATACTGGCGACAACTGACTAACGCCAGTGCTAGCTTATTGACCAGCGGCTGGATTTCCCTGAGCAAGCCATCGCGGAACTGGGTGCTGCGGCCCAGTAATAATGCGCCGAAATCCTGTACCGGCCAGGCATAATAGTAGAGTCCGGTCGACTCAAAATGACACAGGGGAACAGGTAAGGGTTCATGAACGGTCAGGCATTCTACCGAGCGGTTAATAGCCTGGTGCAGATGATGATTACGGACAGCTGCCCGCGGTAAAATATAAGTAGGGGTATAAAACTCATCCTGCTCATCCCGCAGTAACACCGCTGCGGTCGCACATCCCAGTCCACGCAGAAAAACCGGAATGCACTCTGCCAGCATGTTCTCCATTTCAATACTCTCGCCAATCGACATGGCGATTTCATGTAATACTTCCTGCTCAATTAGTCCCTGACGTATCACTGGCCAGTAATCCTACTACCGAAGTTTTGTTATAAAGTTCCAGATAATCATAGCCACAGTTGGCTATTTCACCCACCGTCAGAGCACCGGCAAGCGGAACCCCCGGCATAGACACATTGGAGATCTCCCGGGCAAATAATTCCCCCAGAAACAGAACGCGGGAAATACAATCCATAAACAGCATCAGATTCGGTGCCCGCCCCTTCAGATTCTCAGCCGCTTTCTGACGGGCTCTTCCAGCTGCAGCCGAAACATAGTCCGGCTTCCCGTGCATCACATGCACATAAGATCCGCGGCGAACATCCCCGACACAGACAATACGCTGACCATTGAGCGCGATAGGATCCCGGATAACCAGTTCATCGGCGAGTTTTGCAATACCAAACGGATATGCCCGTGCTATTTCCGAAAAAGGTATTTCAGAAAAACGAATGCCGGAATGATCTTCAACTACATTACGGTACACATCAATCGCAGGGCGCCAGTCAATGGAGATAATCTCATTACCTTCCACTTCAGTGACCTTGAACGCCCGGGAGATGGATTGCCAGCCATGTGCGACCCCGATACCACTCGGGACATCTGCCATGACTAACACCGCCGCATCAGACAGAATCCCCTGCGGAGTGATCACACAGGGTTGATTCAGCTTTTTCAGGGAGCCACAGCCACCGCCAATGTAGTTTATCTCCAGACCATACTGGTTAAACAAACCATCAATAAGTCGCTGTACCCCCGAACTCATACCATGAACGAAAGTAAACAACGTACCCCGTCCGGTATTCTGCCAGGGAAGCTGTCTTTGTAATTCGGCCTCCATCTGGCCGTTTTTACTTAACTCGGGAATGACCGCCATACTATACGGACAGGAGAATCCGATAAGCACAATGCCGCTCGCCAGCAGCGATTTGTCATACAGGACATAAGGGAAGACACCGCCGATAACAGGCTTTGAATTGGTCACCAGCAGATGATTGATCTTTTCATGAGCAATATCTGTTTGTACCGCCAGCAGCATCATAATGAACCGGATCTCCGGATCATCATTTAACGCCTGCAATTCAAGCTGCAACTGAGCAACGCCAGCCGATACCAGCACACATTTCATAACCCCGACTCCGTCTTACACTTATACTGACCTTCAGTTTGACTGCCAGGCCAGCCTTTTGCGATATATGGTAGAGGGACTCAGTTCCAGCAATGCCGCCGCCTGCGGAATGTTACCTGAACACGCCGCTATCGCATTTTCAATGGTTTCCTTTTCTACCAGCCACATCGGGCGGATAGCATCAGCACTGCTGACAGCCACCGGCGCAGAGGTAATGGCCTGAGCAACAGGAACAGTGACCGGCACCGTATTCAGCGGAGGCGGGAACATGGCAGGCAGTACCTTCTCCCCATCATGCAGAACCACAATATTGCGGACGACATTCTGTAATTGTCGGACATTTCCGGGCCACTCATAGTTCAGCAACATCTGCGCTGATTCCGGGCTGAAATCGGTGAAATGCTTGTTTTCCTCTTCGGCGAACTGACGAAGAAAACGGCGGGCGATCGCCAGTACATCCTCACCTCGTTCACGTAACGGTGGCAGGTTTACCGGAATAACATGCAGCCGGTAATATAAATCTTCCCGGAAACGGCCAGCTTTAACCTCTGCGATCGGGTCACGGTTGGTTGCACAGACAAAACGAACATCCACCGTCTCCAGTTTGCTCCCCCCGACGCGCTGGAAAGTTCCGGTCTGAATAAACCGTAGCAATTTAGCCTGCAGATCCAGCTCCATTTCACAGATTTCATCCAGGAACAGCGTTCCCCCGTCAGCACGGGCCGCCGCCCCTTCGCGATCTGCCTGGGCACCAGTGAATGCGCCTTTGACATGACCAAAAATTTCACTTTCGATCAGATCCCGGGGGATCGCGGCACAGTTCAGCACCACCAGCGGTTTATCTTTCCGCGGACTGATTTTATGCAGGGTTTCGGCACAGACTTCCTTGCCGGTACCACTCTCCCCGGTAATAAAGACGGTCGCCTTGCTGGGCGCCGCACTTTCCAGAATACGGTATACCGACTGCATTTGCAGTGAACTGCCGATGAACCCGCCAAAACCGGACAAATCGTAGTTTGCCCGGTAGATATCAACCAATGAGGTCAATTGCTGATGTTTGGCCGCATTGCGCACGGTCGTGCACAAACGCTTGCCATCAAAAGGTTTGGTCAGAAAATCAAATGCACTATGCCGCATCGCCTCAACGGCAATGTCAACCGAGCCGTAAGCAGTGATGACCACCACACTGGTGGGCAGCCCCTGTTCACTGACATAACGCAGCAAGTCCATACCATCCATATCAGGAAGTTCAAGATCCAGCAGCAGCACCTGTGGCGGCTGTTCCTTTAAGGCATCCAGACCTTCTTTGCCAAAGCGGAATGCCCTGATGTCATAGGATTCTGCACGCAAATAATCCTGATAGAGCATGGACAGCATTTCGCTGTCTTCTACCAGATAAACCAGTGGACTCGTCATTCTTGTTCTCTTCGTTATTCTAGTGTGATACCCAGATCGGCAGTTGCAAATGATTAGAATTATTCGTTACCAAAGCTCTCTTATGATACGCTTTGCGCATCTCTCCTGCTATGTAACATCGTGTTTTCTATCACATGTCTTCAACATTTAGCTTAAAAACTTTTCCGATTCAATCGACAACACAGCAGATGTTCTCAAAAATTGCACATCTGCCATGGTCAGTGTTACTTGAATCTGCTAATCCTGACCATATTGATAACCGATTTGATATCTTCTCTGCTGATCCAGTTGCCACCGTACAGACCACGGGAAACCAAACCACCGTGACGGAAGGTGAACAAAAGATCAGTTATGCCGATCGTTCACCGTTGCAACTTTTGAAAGACGTGCAGCAACGCGTGCTGGGTTCAGACCCCAGCGACCAGGGTGAACTCCCGTTTACTGGCGGCAGCATTGGTTTGCTCGGCTATGACCTGGGCCGGCAATTCGAAAAACTGCCTGAGCAGGCTTCAAGGGATATTGATTTACCTGATCTGGCAGTCGGCATTTATGACTGGGCATGGATCATCGATCATAAAACCGGACAAGCGCATTTTCTGGTTTGTGGTTCGCAAACTGACTTGGAACACCGCTGGGAATGGTGGCAACAGCAGGTAACAAGAAATAGTGAGACATTCGAATTAAAATCCAGCTGGAAATCGAATCTGTCGCAACAGGAATATACGGAGCGCTTTAATGCGATCCAGCGTTATCTGCGGGCCGGCGATTGTTATCAGATCAATCTGACCCAACGTTTTCAGGCTGAATACAGTGGCGATGAATGGCAGGCCTATTGCCTGTTATCACAAGTCAATCAGGCGCCTTTTTCCGCCTTTATGCGCCTCCCGGACGCAGCTATTCTCAGTTTATCACCGGAGCGTTTTCTGGCACTGAATCAGCAGCATGTGGAGACCAAGCCAATCAAGGGAACCCGCCCCCGTTATGCTGATCCCATCGCCGATCAGGCCAGTATTACAGCATTACAACAATCTCCCAAAGACCGGGCGGAAAACCTGATGATCGTTGATCTACTGCGTAATGATATCGGCCGCGTTTGTAAGCCAGGAACAGTCCGGGTGCCGAAATTGTTTGATATTGAATCGTTCAAGGCAGTGCATCATATGGTCTCGACCGTCACCGGTACGCTGGCTGATGAATACGGTGCAACCGAACTGCTGCAGGCCTGCTTTCCGGGCGGTTCCATTACCGGCGCACCCAAGGTCCGAGCCATGCAGATTATTGAAGAACTGGAACCTCATCGCCGTTCTGCTTATTGCGGTAGTATGTTCTATATCAGTCGGCATGGCCGGATGGATTCAAGTATTACCATCCGCACTCTGATTGCCTGGCAGCATCAATTGTATGTCTGGGCTGGTGGTGGCATCGTTGCCGACTCTGATGCCGACGCCGAATATCAGGAAACATTTGATAAGCTGGCCAGAATTCTGCCGATACTGGAAAAACGCTGATATGGACCGAGCCGGGCATTTTCTTAACCGCTTTGTATTGCAAACCGTTCACCAGGAGCGAACGGACAAACCATCGCAGATCCGTGATGCAGCCGTCATTATCCCGCTGATACAACGTCCCGAAGGCTGGTTTGTGCTATTCACCCAGCGTAGCTGGCAGTTACGGCATCATCCTGGTCAGATCTGCTTTCCGGGCGGCAGAAAAGACAGCGGTGATTCATCACTACAGATGACCGGTCTGAGGGAAATGGAAGAAGAACTAGGCATTCCAGCCAGCCAGGTTGACATTATCGGTGAACTGGCTGGAGGGCAAACGCTCACCGGTTATCAGATCCATCCCTATCTTGCGCGGTTACATACCCCTTTCATACTTTCTCCGGCCCAGGCGGAAGTAGCCGCAGTGTTTGAACTGCCACTGAGCACATTACTTGATATCAGGAACTACCATTCATTAATGATCGTCCGGAACAATAAACCACATAAGATCATCGGTCTCACCGTGAATGGCTGGTTTGTATGGGGAGCAACGGCACGAATGCTTTATCAGCTGGCGAAACAATATGGCTGACGGACGATTATTTTTCAGATGAAAATCAGGATAAGAAAAGAAAATCTGGAGGCGCGTCCCGGAGTCGAACCGGGCTAGACGGATTTGCAATCCGCTACATAACCGCTTTGTTAACGCGCCATATTTGGAGCGGGAAACGAGACTCGAACTCGCGACCCTAACCTTGGCAAGGTTATGCTCTACCAACTGAGCTATTCCCGCTTTAATGATGTGTTGCCTTGGCAACGGGGCGCATTATACGCAGAGGCAGAGTGAAGGCAAAATACTTTTTACAGAACAATGAACTGACTGCTTAGTATTTCCGCACTTCACTCCTGATTGATGATTACTTGGCCTTTCCGGCAGAAACCTGCCACAGGCCGTTTGCATAATAAGCCGCCCAGCCGGTCGCTTTGCCTTCTACCTCGGAAGCCACATACTGCTCTTTGGTTTTACGGCTGAAACGAACCACGGTCGGATTACCCTGCGGATCGGCCACCGGTGCTTCGGCCAGATACCGGTGTTTCGGCGCTAACCGATCTTTAAACCGGACCAGCTCAGAAACCAGAGGCGCGCGTGTTTCCCGTGATTTCGGGAAGGTACTGGCCGCCAGGAACAGACCCGCAGCGCCGTCACGTAGTACAAAATGCGCATCCGATTTGCTGCATTTCAGTTCCGGCAATGGCACAGGATCTTCTTTTGGCGGGGCTACATCGCCATTTTTCAGGATCTTCCGCGTGTTCTTGCACTCCGGATTGGTACACGCCATAAACTTGCCAAAACGGCCTGTTTTCAGCTGCATATCCGCACCGCAACGATCACATTCGACCACCGGGCCATCGTAACCTTTCAGGCGGAAATTACCTGTTTCAATTTCATACCCGTCACAGTCCGGATTATTACCACAAATATGGATCTTGCGGGTTGCATCCAGTACGTAGGAATCCATTGCGGTACCGCATTTCTTGCAACGGTGCATCGCACGCAGCGCATCAACTTCACCATCCTCGGAGTCTGCAGCAATAAACTCATCACCCGGAACCAGGTTAATCGTCTGTTTGCAACGCTCTTTCGGTGGTAACGCATAACCGGAACAACCCAGGAATACCCCGGTCGACGCAGTACGGATGCCCATTTTGCGGCCACAGGTCGGACAATCGATATCCGTCAGCACCATCTGGTTACTGCGCATACCGCCGGCTTCGCCTTCCGCTTTCTGTAGATCGGCTTTGAACTCGGCGTAAAACTCATCCAGCTGCTTATGCCAGTCCAGTTTGCCCTGAGCAATATTATCCAGTGAGTTTTCCATCTGCGCGGTGAAATCGTAACTCATCAGATCAGTAAAGCTCTCGACCAGACGATCCGTAACGATTTCGCCCATCTTTTCTGCATAGAAACGACGGTTTTCCACCTTCACATAACCCCGATCCTGAATCGTGGAAATGATTGATGCATACGTGGATGGACGGCCGATACCGCGTTTTTCCAGTTCTTTAACCAGCGCCGCTTCAGTAAAACGTGCTGGTGGTTTGGTAAAGTGCTGTTTTGGATCCAGTTTGACCAGTTGCAGGATATCGCCGGCATTAACTGCAGGTAACTCAATATCGTCACCTTTGCGTCCCATCGGCGGTAAAGCTTTGGTCCAGCCAGCGAAACGCAGAATACGGCCTTTCGCTTTCAATTCAAAATCAGCCGCCGTGACAGTCAGCGTGCTGGTGTCATATTGTGCTGGTGTCATCTGACAGGCAACAAACTGACGCCAGATCAGGTCATACAGACGAACCGCATCCGCTTCCATATCTTTCAGTGCATCGGCTTTCACTTCCACATTCGATGGACGGATCGCTTCGTGCGCTTCCTGGGCATTGGCTTTAGCCCCGTAAGTCAGCGGATCTTTCGGCAGATATTTTTTGCCGAACTGCTGTTCAATATATTCACGAACCGCGACGACAGCTTCCTGACTCAAATTAGTTGAGTCAGTACGCATATAGGTAATATGCCCGGCTTCGTACAGACGCTGTGCCATCATCATGGTCTTTTTCACACCGAAACCAAGGCGCGTACTGGCAGCCTGCTGTAAAGTCGATGTGATGAATGGCGCCGAAGGCTTGCTACTGGTCGGTTTATCTTCGCGATCACGGACCTGATAGGCAGCATTTTTCAATGTCTGCACTGCAGCCATCGCTTGCTGTTCGTTCTTCGGATCGAACGCTTTGCCTTGCTGCGAAGTAACCTGCAGTCGCAGCGCTTCGCGGGTTGGTGTCTGTGTATCGGCGTGAATATCCCAGTACTCTTCCGGTACAAAGGCTTTAATCTCACGCTCTTTTTCAACAATCAGACGCAGTGCAACGGATTGAACACGGCCGGCAGAAAGTCCGCGGGCGATTTTTTTCCATAACAGCGGCGAAACCATATAGCCAACCACCCGGTCCAGAAAACGGCGGGCCTGCTGCGCGTTCACGCGTTCGATATTCAGTAGTCCCGGATGGGAAAACGCTTCCTGAATGGCTGTCTTGGTAATTTCGTTGAAGACCACGCGTTTAAAACGGGACTCATCGCCGCCAATCAGCTCACGCAGATGCCAGGCAATGGCTTCCCCTTCTCTATCCAAGTCGGTTGCGAGATAGATGGTATCGGCCTGCGCCGCTAAAGTACGGAGTTCCGCAACAACTTTTTCTTTACCGGGAAGCACTTCATAGCGGGCTTTCCAGCCATGTTCCGGATCAATCCCCATCCGTGACACCAGAGACGAATATTCTTTTTGCGCTTTATCAGCAGCACTGGCTTTCGTGCCTTTTTTCGCTCCTGCTTTATCGGCTGAAGGAGATGCGCTGCCACTCGTAGGCAGATCTCTGACATGACCAACACTGGATTTGACGACAAAGTCTTTACCCAGATATTTATTGATTGTTTTGGCTTTTGCCGGGGACTCTACAATGACCAGTGCTTTGCCCATATGACCGACGATTTCCTTATTAACACGCAAAATTAAGCAAATTTAATAGCTTCGCCCGGCGTCAGGCGAAGTCTCTTCTTTTTATAAAATGGTTGGAGCTTCGGTGATAATCAACTTTTATTTACAGTAAAACTGCAAAATTCTCATTTTTAGCCATCAGAACGGAATCTTACAGGTCTCAATGACACGATATATCGCCTTTTCTACGGCCAGTGACGCGGCATGAGAAAAACGATCGGCGAGCCCTTTTTTGTTGTGCCAGGTCACTTTGATCACCTGTTTATTCTCAAACTGAGACAACAGATAATCGTCGCTGGTACGTAATTCATCCACCAGGCCCAGCTTCTTCGCTTCCGCCGCCAACCAGTGTTCACCGGTTGCAATCTGCTCAATATCCATCCGCGGACGATGTTCACTCACAAACTGTTTAAACTGCTGATGTACCGTTTCCAGTTCCGCCTTGAATTTCTCACGGGCCTTATCATCATTCTCACCGAAGATAGTCAAGGTACGTTTGAATTGCCCTGCAGTATGCAACTCGACATCAACATCGTGTTTTTTCAGCAAGCGGTTAAAGTTAGGCAATTGCGCGACGACACCGATAGAACCCACGATGGCAAAAGGTGCGGCAAGGATCTTCTGCGCCACACAAGCCATCATATAACCGCCACTGGCAGCCACTTTATCGATGGACACGGTGAGGAACAAACCCCGGTCCCGGATCCGCTGTAACTGGGATGCTCCCAGTCCGTAGCCATGAACGACACCGCCACCTGACTCCACGCGCACCAGCACTTCATCATCACTTTTGGCCATGGTTAAAACCGCCGAGATTTCCTCACGCAGTGATGACACTTCACGGGCATCCATTCCACCTTTAAAATCAATCAGAAACAGACGAGGCTTGACCGAATCAGACGCATTTTTCTTTTGAGCTTTGGCTTCTTTTTTCTGTTGCTTCGCAAAAGCTTTCAGCTGATCTTTCGTCAGCAAGGATTCTGTCAGATGCTGTTTGTTCTGCTGATAATCAGCGGACAAATCCGTAATTTCCAATGAGCCTTTGCGTACTTTATGTCGTGCAATTGTTGTTATGATTGCGATCACACCCAAAACAATCACGAGGACAAGTGTGATACTCTTGGCAGCGAATAAACCATACTCATAAATAAATGCCATTCATGCTCTCCTGAAAATGAAAAACTGTTGCATTCTACGCGGTTAGACTAGCAGACAAAATCACTTCCGGGTGACTGGTTCAGAGACGGCAATAAAATTATTGGAGACGATTCAATGTTTCGTCCTAAAAGTACACTGGAACAATGGCGCATATTTCAGGCAGTGGTTGAGCATGGTGGCTATGCTCAGGCAGCCGAAAAGCTCAACAAAAGTCAGTCATCCCTCAATCATGCCGTTGCAAAACTGCAACAGACGCTTGGGGTGGCATTGCTTGAAGTCCGTGGTCGGAAAGCCTATCTGACGGACGCCGGTGACATGTTTTTACGCCGGGCCAAACTGCTGAATCAACAGATGCAGGAACTGGAGTTGCTGGCGCACAACATTCATCAGGGATGGGAAGCCGAAATCCGTCTGGCCATTGAATTAGTCCATCCCCGCCGTCCACTGAATCGCGCATTACAAAATTATTATCCGCTCTCCCGTGGTACTCATCTACAGATGTTCGATTCCGTACTGAGCGGAACGCTGGAATATATTCATGAACAAAAGGCCGATATTGTTATCTCCGGCCATGTACCCAAGGGATTTCTGGCCGAACCACTGGCTGAGGTCACTCTCTTGCCGGTTTGTCATATACAGCATCCGCTAGCGCTGGAAAAAGGGATGCTGAGCCCGGATGAACTCAGTCAGCAACTGCAGATAGTGATCCGCGATACCGCGAAGAATCCGAAAGAATTAACAGGTTGGCTGAAAGCCGAACAACGCTGGACCGTCACCAGCTTTCATGAAGCCATCGAAGTGTTACTGACCGGAATGGGATTTGCCTGGTTACCCCAGCATCTGGTGGAAGGTTTTATTCAGCGCCAGCAACTACACCGTATTTCTTTACGCGAAGGTAACGAACGTAAATTTTTCACGCATCTGATTGTTCCGGCACCGGATCGGCTGGGACCAAGCGCAAATTGTCTTCTGGAGTGTCTACGGCTCTCTCACCCGCTGACTGCGAGTTACTGGCTGAACAACAAGAAAGCAACCGCCGTTGAGCTGACGCCTCCTACTACAATGAGCTGATCCGCCATAATGCGAGCAATGCGCAAAGAGATAATCCAAGCGCACAGATAAATACCCCGTCAAACTGAAACCATTCCACAATAGTACCCGCCAGCATACCGGCGACAATGCCGCCGCAGCGGATACTATTGCTGAACAGCGTCGACGCCTGGCCAGCATAGCCCGGCAATAGATCCTGGAAACAGGTCATACCTATCCCGGCCAGAATGCCAATGAACAGGGCATTTAATATCTGCGCCAGAAACAGCACCGATGGTTGCTGCGACAAAAGCAGGACCACATAGAACGCCACCGCAGACATGCCGGATATCAGCATGAGTTTGCGATTGCCAATACGCAGGCTATAACGGCCTGCGAGCAGCATCACCGGTATTTCCAGTCCGGCAGCTAACCCCATCAGCCATCCGGCCAGCCCTTGCGACCAGTGCAGTGCCTTGCTGATATAAAGCGGCATCGTGATTAGATACATGCTATTGCAGGTCCATAGGAGAAAAGAACTCAGAAACAGCAATAACAGGCGCCGGTTCTGCCAGATATTACCCGATGAGGTCAGCTTGGCAGCAGCTTGTCTTGGGATCACCGGCAGATACCGCGCCATGATCACGACGCACAATAAATACAAAACAGCGACGCCGGCAAACAGACGGGTAAAGTCAAAATGCGCGACAATGAAAAAAGCCAGCGGCGGACCGATCACCCAGGCCAGCGAGAACTGCGCACGCATAACGGTACCGAACGTCACCGCCTGCTTATTCTCGGCATCCGTATATTCCCGGGCCAATGCGTAGAGTTGTGGTGTAATGGAACCACAGACACTCATCAGCACAATGCCCAGACTGATCAGCACGCCAAAATGACGATCAAAGGCATATAACAGACTCCCCAGAATACCGGCTATACCACAAATAATGATCAAGGGTTTCCGGTTAGTGAGATTGTCTGAATACCTAGCCAGTATCTGTCCGATAATGATCCCCATCACCGCATTTGCAGTAAAAAATGCTCCTATCAGTAATGGTCTGACTTTTAATTCATCGCTGAGAAACAAGCTCAACACCGGAACAAGAAACGCTATAGCCAGACCGGTCAGAAATGTCACGCCCATAAAGCTCATTTCAACCGGGTTTCGCATGAAAGCGGGTAATAAACGTTTCATTTGCTTTTGTTTCTCCTTGCACCACTCCGAAATTCACCCTAGAGTGACCATTCTTTGATATTGCTCATTAATGACAGGGATGCAGCATGTTTGATTTCGATAAGCAGATTGATCGCCGCGGTACAAACAGCCTGAAATGGAACAAATATAAAGATCAGGATGTTATTCCGTTATGGGTAGCTGATACCGACTTCATGGCACCACAGGGTGTCATCGATGCATTGCATCAGCGCGTTGCTCATGGCGTCTTCGGTTATAGCCGTCCATCCCCGCGCCTGATCGAGCTGATTATTGAAAGAATGCAGCAGCGGTATGGGTGGAAAATTGAACCCGAGTGGCTGTTATTCATGCCTGGTGTGGTACCGGGCCTGAATTTTGGCATCAAAGCATGGTGTCGTCCGGATCAGCATGTTATCACACCTAAACCGGTGTATTACCCATTTCTTCATGCGCCTGAATATAACGAACGCCCCGTCAGCCACTTACCAATGCAGTTGGTAGACAACCGCTGGTTGCCGGATTATGAGCAACTGGAACAGTTGGCAAAAACAGCGGATGTCCTGCTGTTATGTAATCCGCATAATCCGGGTGGTACCGTATTTACCCGTGATGAACTGCAACGTATTGCTGACATAGCGATTCGCCACGATTTGATCGTGATTTCAGATGAAATCCATTGCGACCTGCTACTGGAACCAGGAGCACAACATATTCCGTTTGCGTCACTTTCACCTGAAGCCGCAGCCCGCAGTGCAGTTCTGATGGCACCAAGCAAGACATTTAATATTGCCGGCTTATGCAGCTCCTTTGCAATCATTCCGGATAGCCGCCTGCGCTTTAAACTGCAGCAGGCGATGCGCGGATTAATGGCAGACAACAATCTGATTGGACTGGTTGCCGCCGAAGCTGCCTATGAGTATGGTGACGAATGGTTACAGGCCCAGCTGGTATACCTGCGGGCTAACCGGGATTTAGTGGAACAAACACTGGGCTCTATTCCGGGTATCAAAATTGCCAAACTGGAAGCGACCTATCTGGCATGGATTGATGTTTCCGGCTTAGGAATGGAAGACCCTATCGCCGCATTTGAAGCCGGTGGCGTTGGTTTATCACCTGGCGCACAGTTTGGGGACAAAAATTTTGTCCGCCTCAATTTCGGCTGCAGCAGAGCTTTACTGCAGCAGGCCCTGGAGCGGATGGTAAAAGTGATTCAAATGACACGGCTGGCGGTTCAGAAATAAAACAGGGATAATCCCGCTTTTGCATATGAACAATAACCATAGGAAAAACTATGTCTTGCATGCGTTTATGTGGCGTATCTCTGACAAATGCACTGACATGGATGTGTCTCACATTGGGAATCAGCAGTAGTGCCTCAGCAGCAACGCCTGTCAGTCTGACCATAGCGACCGGAAATGTTTCCGGCGTTTACTATCCGGCCGGCGGCGCCATTTGCCGGCAGATAAATAAAAGTCAGAGACAGCATATGCTGCGTTGCTCTGTCACTACCAGCGAAGGTTCCGTGGCAAATATTCAGAAGCTCCGTAACAAAGAAGTGCCTTTGGCGCTGGTTCAGTCAAATATTCAGCAGTACGCATTTACCGGTACAGCTGGATTTGCGCAGAACGGAGCAATGCCTCAGTTAAGAGCGCTATTCAGCCTCTACCCAGAAGCATTTACTTTGATTGCCCGTCAGGACAGCAATATCGCTCGGTTTTCCGATTTGAAGGGGAAACGGGTAGATATCGGCAATACCGGATCAGGTGAGCATGCAACCATGCAACTGTTACTGCCGTTATTCAACTGGAAACTAACCGATTTTTCTGTGCTTTCAGGCCTGAATGCGGATGAACGGGCGCAGGCACTCTGTGATAACCAGATCGATGCTTTTGTTTATATCGTTGGCCACCCTAACGGCGCTATCAGAGAAGCAACGAACAGCTGTGATACCCGGTTGATCTCCTTCTCTCCGGAGGAAATCAAGACCATTCTTTCTGCTTATCCGGAATATCATGCCATGACCATCCCCGGTGGACTGTACCAGGGAAACGATAATGATATTAATACGTTTGGCGTTACATCTACGTTGCTGACTACTGAAGATCTGGATGAAGAAACTGCTTACCAGATCGTAAAAGCCACGATGGAAAATCTGACACAACTGGAACGCAGTCATCCGGCATTAAGAGGGCTTAAACCGGAAACAATGGCCACCGAAGGCCTGACCGTACCACTGCATCCCGGCGCACTGCGCTATTACCGGGAACATAACATTCCGGTGAAATAATTCCTTTGAGTCAGGATAAAAAAGAGAGGCCAGCAAATGCTGACCTCTTTTTTTATCTTTTTTCAGACTGATTGCTGAATCAGTCGTGATGACGACGATCACTGGCCTGCGCCAGCAGTTGCTTACTCTCTCTGAGGAATTGCTGTGCATAATCGCCGAAGTACGCTGCAACTTCCTCGAAATGGGAAATAAAGACCTGCTTATCACCTTTTTCCAGTCGCTGAATAGCTTCGCCCATACGCTGATGATAACGACGGATAAGCTGCAGATTCTGTTCGGATGACAAAATAATATCGGCATACAAAGCCGGATCCTGCGCGAAGAGTCGCCCTACCATGGCTAGTTCCAACCGATAAATCGGAGAACTCAGCGCCAGCAGACACTTGATATCCGCTTTTTCTTCAAATAAATGATAGCCATACGCATAGGTGGTGAAATGACGCAGAGCCTGAATAAAGCTCATCGCATCATCATGTTCTTTAGCTGTCACACTTTGCAGACGAGCACCCCAGATCTGCATCTGTTCCAGTAACCACTGATACTGTTCTGCACCGCGGCCATCACAGCAGACAATCACCTGCTTCGCCAGGCTGGCCACATCCGGACCAAACATCGGGTGCAGGCCCAGAACCGGCCCTTTATGCGCAGCCAGCATATGCTGCAATGGCTTCTGCTTGATACTGGTGATGTCAACCAGCAGACAATCCGCCGGTAAATGAGTCAGACGGTCGATGATCTGACAGGAAATATCAATCGGTACCGCCACCAGAACCACACTAGCCCCTGCCAACAGGGTATCTGCTTGTTCCCAGTCGTCTTTTTCCAGGATATCAACCTGATAGCCGGAAAGGCGGAACATCTGGACAAACAGGCGCCCCAGTTGTCCCTGGCCACCGACCACAACAATACGCCGCAGCTCAGGCTTGACACACTTGAAACCAGAGTCATTTTCACTACTGTAGGATTCACGCATAACGCGGCGCAGTACATCTTCAATCAGATCAGCCGGAATTCCTGCGGCTTCCGCTTCCGCTCTGCGACTGGCCAGCATCGCAGCTTCACGCTCCGGAGCATAAACAGGTATACCATACCGGCTTTTAACTTCCCCTACTCCGGCAACCAATTTCAGACGCTGTGCCAGAAGATCAACCAGTTGCTTGTCGACGTGATCAATCTGATCACGCAACGCATTCAGCTCTTCATTCATCCGTATGCTTCCATTAAAAAAACTCCGGCCTTAAGGCCGGAGTACATTATGCATTGTGTTCAGGCTCAGAGTCGATCTCTCAAAGGCTCTTTCAGCTCTTCGTAGCAGCCTGCCAGCAGTTTTTCTGTCGCATGCCAGTCAATACAGGCATCGGTAATCGATACACCGTACGCCATATCGCATTTTGGCTGTTCACTGGACTGACTGCCTTCCCCGATGTTGGACTCCAGCATAATACCAATGATGGATTTATTGCCATCCTGAATCTGACGGATCACGTTTTCAGCGACCAGCGGTTGCAAGCGGTGGTTTTTGTTGGAGTTACCATGGCTGCAGTCTACAACCAGACACGCAGGTAGTTTCGCCTTCGCCAGTTCCTGTTCAGCCAGAGCAACATTTACAGAATCATAGTTCGGCTGTTTACCGCCACGCAGGATGACATGGCCATCCGGATTACCCTGGGTCTGCAGCAGCGCCACCTGGCCTTGCTGGTTGATACCCATGAAAGTATGCGAAGAAGAGGCGGCTTTCAGTGCATTGATGGCTGTATCCAGATTACCATCGGTGCCGTTTTTGAAACCAACCGGCATAGACAGACCGGATGCCATTTCGCGGTGTGTCTGAGATTCAGTGGTACGCGCACCGATAGCAGACCAGCTGAACAGATCGGCCAGATATTGCGGGCTGATCGGATCCAGCGCTTCAGTCGCCAGCGGCAGACGCAGTTCACCTAACCAGGAAAGCAATTCACGCGCTTTTTGCAGACCCAGTTCGATATCAAATGTGCCATCCAGATTAGGGTCATTGATAAAGCCTTTCCAGCCGACGGTGGTACGTGGTTTTTCAAAATACACACGCATTACGATATACAGAGTGTCAGCATATTTGTCATGCAGCGCTTTCAGACGAGTGGCGTAGTCTTTCGCTGCTTCCATATCATGGATAGAACAAGGGCCGCAGATCACCAGCAGACGATGATCTTTATGATGAACGATATCAGAAATCTGACGACGTGCGTCGGCGATGAAAGTCAGCGTTTCGTCTGACACAGGCACTTTCGCTTTCAGCTCTTCCGGCGTCAGTAGTACTTTTTCTGATTGGATGTGAATATTATTCAGTAAATCTTTCTGCATGATGGCACCACTCTGTAAACCTTTCTTTACACCAACACTGCATCCTGAATTTTAATCTCGTATTGACATAATTCTGAATTAGCATTAGCTCCGATGACAAAATACCAGTCTCAGCTATTTTTGCAAGTCCTAAACATCAGATAAAAAAGAGCAACCCAAAGGTTGCTCTTCACAGGAACGAAATGAGACAGAAAGGGTTATTCCCTTTCCTTCACGTATGCCGTCCCCAGCGCTTTCGGGGCAATGGCTTTACCAATAAATCCGGCCAGCAGGAATACCGTCAGCACATATGGTAAGGCTTCAATGAACTGAACCGGAATGGTATGTCCGGCAATTTCAACACCTTGCAGGCGGATCGCCAGCGCATCCAGAAAACCGAACAGCAGGCAGGCACTCATGGCTGGCCACGGGCGCCATTTACCAAACACCAGGGCCGCCAGTGCCATATAGCCTTTACCAGCACTCATATTAGGAATGAATTGCGCGGTCTGAGCCATAGAGAGATAGACGCCACCCAATCCGGCCAGCAATCCACAGATCAAGATGGCGCTGTAACGCATACGGATGACAGAGATCCCGGCGGTATCAACCGCCGCCGGCGCTTCCCCAACGGCTCGCAGACGTAATCCAAACCGGGTGCGGTATAAAACCCACCATGCGGCGGGTACCGCAAGAAAGGCCATATATTCCAGGACAGTGTGGCCACTCAGCAACTCGGAATAGAGCTGACCGATCACCGGAACATCAAACAATTCCTTTTCAAACGGGAAATGCAGCGGCGCAAACCGGGCATCGCCATCCAGCGCCGGCGTTTGTCCACCCTGATCAAACCAGTAACGCCCCAGCGTCACCGTGAGACCAGCCGCCAGAATGTTCACCGCCATACCACTGACAACCTGATCGCCACGGTGAGTAATCGTTGCAAAACCATGCAGTAAAGACATGGCGATGGATACCACCACACCGGCCAGCAAGCCCTGAACTGCGGATCCCGTCATGGATGCCGTTGCGGCGCCGGCAAAAGCCGAAGCCAGCAAGTTACCTTCCAGACCGATATTAACCACACCAGAACGTTCACAGAACAAACCGGCCAGTACAGCAAAGATCAGCGGTGTCGCGACACGGATGGTGGAGTCCAGCATCAAGATTAATGTTTCGTACATTATTCAGCCTCCTGCTTACCGGCCAGCCGGAGATAAAGTGTTTCAAGCTTGGGTTTGAACATATGTTCCAGCGCACCGGAAAACAGAATCACCAGCCCCTGCAGTACCACCACGATGTTACGATCCACGCCATATTCAAAGCTGAGTTCTGCCCCACCCTGATACAGGAAACCAAACAACAAGCTTGCCAGGATGACGCCAACCGGATGATTACGGCCCATCAGCGCGACGGCAATCCCGGTAAAACCAAACCCTTCCACATAGTTCAGTTTGATCTGATGCAGTTCCCCCTGGATGACATTCAAAGCGAAGAAACCGGCCAGCATACCGGACATAACCATCGCGATGATTGTGACCCGGGAATAAGAAATACCTGCATAGCCGGCGGCATGCACGTTAGAACCGACTGAACGGATCTGATATCCCCAGCGGGTGTACCACAGAAATCCCCAGACAAAGACCGCACATAGCAAGGCCCAGATCAGACTGGCATTGACCGGACTCGCCGGTACTTCAATACCCATACCGGCCAGTATGGCATGCAGTTTGGGTAACCAGCTTGCCTCGGCAAAGACCGCACTCTCGGGCGCCATGGTAGTGGCCGGTTTCAGCACATCCACCAGCAGATACGCCATCAGCGATGAGGCAATGAAATTGAACATAATAGTTGTGATGACGATATGGCTGCCACGCTTTGCCTGCAGATACGCCGGGACAAATGCCCAGGCGGCACCAAACAGACCGCCAGCCAGTAATGCCAGTGGCAACAATAGCCAGAAAGGCAATATATTCCCCAGCCACAAACAAACCAGACCCACGCCCAGTCCGCCGACATAAGCCTGTCCTTCACCACCAATATTGAAGAGACCCGCGTGATAGGCCACGGCAACCGCCAGCCCGGTAAAAATAAAACCGGTGGCATAGTAAAGCGTAAAGCCAATCCCTTCGGCATAGCCAAACGCGCCTTCCCACATTACCTTCACTGCATCCAGTGGATTAATGTCAATGTAGTAAAACAGCAGCGCAGACACGGCAAACGCCATTAAAAGATTAACCAGCGGAATTAATCCGACGTTGATCCAAAGCGGGATCCGTTGCTGACTCATACATGATCCCCTTGTTTAGCCTGTAAATGATCAGGAACAATATTGGCCATCATTAAACCCAGTGTTTTTTCATCCGCCTGTGCAGCAGATACTTCACCGACGATAGCGCCATCAAACATCACCAGAATACGATCGGCGAGTGAGAGAATTTCATCCAGCTCTACCGAGACCAGCAGCACGGCTTTGCCGGCATCACGCATTGCAATAATCTGTTTATGAATAAACTCTATTGCACCGATATCCACCCCACGGGTTGGCTGTCCTATCAGCAGTACATCAGGATTTTTTTCCACTTCCCGGGCAATAACCAGTTTCTGCTGATTCCCGCCGGAGAAATTGGCGGTTTTGAGTTGCGGATTCGCCGGACGGACGTCCCATTTATCCATCTTTTCCTGGCAATCACGCAGGATCGCATTTTTATCCTGCAATACACCCCGGTTGTACATCGAATGATTGTGATAGCCCAGAATGAAGGCTTCCTGCGCCGTAAACTTATTGATCAGCCCCATCTTGTGACGATCTTCCGGTACATGCGCCAGACCGTATTTGCGCATGGTCGCGGCATCGGCCGGCATATCGGCACCAATCTGGTGTTCACCGACCGAGAATGAGCCGCTGACCGGCTGAATAATACCGCTCAGTAATTCCAGCAGTTCCGACTGACCATTACCGGAAACCCCGGCAATGCCGACCACCTCACCGGCACGAACATGAAAGGAGACCGATTTAACCCGTTCTACCCCGTTGGCATCGATGTAACGCAACTTGTCTGCACGCAGCAATACATCCGCCGGGTGTGCTTCCTGCTTATCTACTTTGAGGCGAACCTTGCGACCCACCATCAGCTCGGCCAGGTCCTCACGCGAGGTTTCTTTCGTCGCAACATGCGCGACCATTTCGCCACGGCGCATGACTGATACCTGATCTGTTATCGCCATGATTTCACGCAATTTATGCGTGATCAGAATCACCGTGGTCCCCTGCTCTTTCAATTTCGCCAGAATAGCGAACAGGTGTTCCGCTTCCTGTGGAGTCAATACCCCGGTTGGCTCATCCAGAATCAGAATTTCGGCGCCACGATACAGCGCTTTCAGGATTTCAACCCGTTGCTGCAAGCCAACCGGCAGATCGCCGACATAAGTATCGAGCGGCACTTCCAGCCCATATTGCTCCGCCAGCTCTTTCAGTTTCTTTCTGGCGGAAGAAAGACTTGGCGCCAGCATCCAGCCCTGCTCAACACCCAGAATGATGTTTTCTAATACTGTGAAGGTATTTACCAGCATGAAGTGCTGATGAACCATACCGATACCGGCGGCAATCGCATCCTGCGATCCCTCGGGTTGATAAGGAACACCTTTGACTTTCATTTCACCGCTGTCCGCGTGATAAAAGCCATAGATGATGCTCATTAATGTCGATTTTCCCGCACCGTTCTCCCCAACGATGCCATGGATCGAGCCTCTCCGAACCTGTAAATCAATATGCTTATTGGCATGAACCTCACCAAATCGCTTATCAACACCACTCAGCTCTAACGCATATGAGTCTGATTGCGTCACAGTATATTTCCCAGGCCACAGGTTAATAAACACACAAAACCGGCCCCTGTGAGCCGGTTTCATGAGTTTCACAGATAGAAATCAGTATTTGCAGGTGTTATCAGTCATGTAGTCATGAATCTGAATTTTGCCCGCAATAATATCTTTCCGGATCTCTTCCATTTTAGCTTTCATTTCTGGTGTGATCAGTTTTGCATTGTTTTCATCCTGCGCCCAATCCACCCCGTTTTCTGCCAGACCCAGGGCTTTTACCCCACCTTTCCATTTACCCTGAGCCGCATCATCCCAGCTCTGGAAGGACGCCAGTCCCACACTTTTCACCATGGAGGTCAGCATTGTGCCCGGATGCAGGTGGTTCTGGTTTGAATCCACGCCGATTGCCAGCTTGCCGGCATCTTTCGCAGCCTGATATACGCCCAGACCGGTACCACCAGCGGCAGCATAAACAACATCAGCGCCTTTGGAGAACTGGGTTTTCGCCAGTTCCGCACCTTTAGCCGGGTCAGCGAATGCCGCTGGCGTAGAACCGGTCATATTCTGGAATACTTCTGCTTTAGGGTTGATATATTTTGCACCCTGCTCATAGCCACATTCAAATTTGCGGATCAGCGGGATATCCATCCCACCCACGAAACCGACTTTGCCGGTTTTGGAGGCCTGCGCTGCCAGAGCACCAACCAGGAAGGAGCCTTCATGCTCTTTAAAAACAACAGACTGGACATTTGGTTTATCAACGACCGCATCAATAATCGTAAATTGAATATCCGGAAACTCGGCAGCCACTTTTTCAACGGAAGATGAAAAATTGAAACCAACCGCGACAATAGGACTGAAACCTCGGCTGGCCAGACGACGCAGACCCTGTTCACGCTGTGCTTCGTTCTGCGGCTCGAATTCTTTAACCGTAATATTTTTGACCCTTTTGTACTCTTCAACGCCATCACGGAAAACCGCTTCGCTAAATGATTTGTCAAATTTGCCCGCGGTATCATAAATAACAGCTGGCTCAGCAGCTTTGGCATGAGCGCTTAATGAAGTCAGTGTAAACGTCGCTATCGCTGCCATTTTCAGAATATTATTCATTTTTTTATCCTTTCAAAGGTAATCTGGCCTGAGCCCGGAGAAAAGCACAGTATATAAGTCTATGAAACGCCGCATTCTGGTCAAGTTTTTTACCGTAAAACTTGCGCTCTCAATGATTTATTGCATAAAAATGAGCTGGTGCAAGGTCAGCAGCCATGTCACCTCCTAAAATGAGACAAACCAATCGGGGTCCATATCATCATGAGTCTTCAGCAAATCACGCTTATTGTGTCGCTTTTGCAGCAGATGTGCGTCTATGTCGTCATTGTTTATCTGCTCAGTAAAACGCCTCTTTTCCAGCCGCTGACACAGGTGACGATCAGATTACCCAATAAAATCCTCTGTTATCTGATCTTTTCCGCTTTTTGCATTATGGGGACCTATTTCGGCCTCCGCATTGACAACTCGATTGCCAATACACGCGCAACCGGCGCTGTGCTGGGCGGTATTGTCGGTGGCCCGATGGTTGGTTTTATGGTCGGTCTGACAGGCGGAATCCATCGTTACAGTCTAGGTGGTTTTACTTCTTTTGCCTGCATGGTATCAACTATTGCGGAAGGTGTGTTGGGCGGATTGGTGCATCGTTACTATCTGAGACAACGACGTCCGGAGCAGTTATTTAATCCCTGGATCGTCTTCTCTACCGCTTTAGTCGCCGAATGCCTGCAGATGGGAATTATCCTGCTACTGGCACGCCCTTTTGATCAGGCATGGCATCTGGTGCAAAACATCGCATTACCGATGATGCTGGCCAACAGTTTTGGCGCGGCGATCCTGATGCAGATGTTGCTGGACCGACGAGCCATGTATGAAAAGTATTCCGTCGCTTTTTCCGCCCGCGCCCTGAAAATCGCCGAACGCTCCATGGGGATTCTGAACAAGGGCTTTAATCAGGAAAACTGCAGCCAGCTTGCCCGGATACTACTGGAAGAAACGAATGTCGGAGCGGTTGCGCTGACCGATCGGGAAAAACTGCTCGCCTTTATTGGTATTGGTGAAGACCATCACTTGCCCGGTTCACCGATTACTTCTTCGCATACACTCAGGGCGATAGCCAACAATGAAGTGGTTTACGCCGACGGTAACCTGATCCGTTATCACTGTACCCTCGATCCTCGCTGCAAACTCGGTTCCACACTGGTGATCCCGCTGCGGGGTGAAGATAACCAGGTCATCGGCACCATCAAACTCTATGAACCGAAGCGAAAACTGTTCTCCTCGCTGAACCGGACACTGGGTGAAGGCGTGGCAAGACTGCTTTCCACCCAGATCCTGGCCGGGAAATATTCCGCACAAAGTGAACTGTTAGCTCGTTCGGAAATAAAACTACTGCATGCGCAGGTTAATCCGCATTTCCTGTTTAACGCATTAAATACGCTGGCTTCCGTTATCCGCACCGATCCGGAGAAAGCCCGGCAGTTAGTCCAGCACCTGTCGCTGTTTTTCCGTAAAAATTTACGCCGGGAAGCGGAAGAAGTGACTCTGAAAGAGGAGCTGGAACACGTAAACAGTTATTTACAGATAGAACTGGCCCGGTTTCCTGATCGGCTAAAAGTCAATTTAGAGATTGATGAATCACTGCTGCAGCAAAAATTGCCGGCGTTCTCACTGCAACCAATCGTGGAAAATGCGATAAAGCACGGTATATCTCACGCTATGGATGGTGGAACAGTGTCGATCAAAGGACAACCGTACGCTGATCACTGGCAACTGCTGGTCGAAGATGATGCCGGTTTATTTGATGCCCCTGCGCAGCCGGAGAAAAGCGAGAGTAGTAATGGCCTGGGCATGAATCTGGTTGATCGCCGCATTAAAGCACATTACGGGGAACAGTATGGCGTACAGGTTAAATGTCAGCCGGAAGTATTAACCCAGGTCATCATTGAATTACCGTTTTCAGAGGTTCAGCCATGTTGCGCGTGATGATCGTTGATGATGAATTACCTGCCAGAGAGGAATTACGCAGTATTCTTGCAGACTATGATGGTCTGGAGATCATAGGAGAATGCAGTAATGCGCTGGAAGCAATTCCGGCTATTCATAAATTACATCCGGATGTCGTCTTTCTGGATATCCAGATGCCTCGAATCAGCGGGCTGGAAATGGTGAGCATGCTGGATCCCGAGCAAATTCCTGCGATTGTCTTTGTTACCGCTTACGATGAATTTGCGCTGAAAGCGTTTGAGGAAAATGCGTTTGACTATTTGCTGAAACCCATTGAACCAGCCCGGCTGGAGAAGACGCTGCACCGGTTACGCAAAGAGCTGACCCCCCAATCCTATCAACCACTGACTGAACTGGCGCCGTTGCGCTCTATTCCCTGCTGTGGTCATAACCGGATTTTTTTAGTGCCACTGACGGAAGTGGAATATATTCACAGTGATCTGGCCGGCGTGCATGTCTGCAGTGCCAAACAGGCCGGCGTCACCCAGCTGACCATGCGTACGCTGGAAGAGAAAACACCATTCCTGCGCTGTCACCGGCAGTACATGATTAATCCGGATCAGGTGGCGGAAATTCAGTTACTGGAAAACGGCAGTGCCGAAGTCATTACCCGTGCACAGCAACGGATCCCAGTCAGCCGCCGTTATCTGAAACCGCTTAAACAGAGTCTGAACATTCCTTAAATACATAAAAACCACTCCCCGGCGGATTAAAACCGCTTAAATACGTCATACAACCGCTCACCTGATTAGAAATGTTATTCCTGAAATGAGTCTCCTAAAGTGAACCTGTACCGCCAGAAAGGATCTGGCGTCAGTTTCCACTTAAATCAGGAGTAACACACATGACGCATGCAATTACATTTGTCATCAGTGCACTGTGTATTCTTGCCATCTGCTATCGGTTCTACGGTATTTTCTTCGTGCGTAAAGTACTGCAGGCTGATGACAGTCAGGTCACGCCTTCTCATGCGTTATCTGATGGCAAAAATTACGTGCCAACCAACCGTTGGGTTAACTTCGGTCAGCATTTTGCTGCTATCGCGGCTGCCGGCCCGCTAGTTGGTCCGGTTCTGGCCGCCCAGTATGGCTACCTGCCCAGCTTCCTCTGGCTGCTGATAGGCTGTGTCATTGGCGGTGCGGTGCATGATACGGTTGTGCTGTTTGCCTCAATGAAATATCAGGGTAAATCCCTCTCTGAAGTTGCCAAAGCCGAGCTTGGTCCGGTAGCCGGCTGGTGTACTGGTCTGGCGATGCTGTTCATCATCACCATTACTATGGCGGGTTTGTCTATGGTGGTTGTGCATGCGCTGGAACGTAACCCATGGGGTACTTTCGCGGTATTCATGACGATTCCGATTTCCATGGTGGTTGGCCTGTATCACAAATATACCGGTGATCTGAAAAACTCATCCATCGTTGGTTTTATTGCCGTGCTGGCCTGTGTGTTCTTCGGCCCGTATATTCAGGGCACCGTGTTCGGTGACTGGCTGACCCTGCACGAAACCACCATCAGTCTGGCACTGCCAATCTATGCCTTCTTCGCGACCGCCCTGCCAGTCTGGTTACTGCTGACTCCTCGCGGCTACATTTCTTCTTTCATGAAGATTGGTGTATTCGGTGCGCTGGTGATCGGTGTGGTATTCATCAACCCCGAAATCAAGTTCCCTGCTCTGACTCAGTTCATTCACGGCGGTGGTCCTGTTCTGGGTGGCCCGGTATGGCCATTTATTTCTATCACCATCGCTTGCGGTGCCATCTCAGGTTTCCATGCCTTCATCGGTTCAGGTACTACACCGAAACTGGTCGACAAATGGAGTGACATCCTGCCTGTCGCATTTGGCGCCATGCTGGCGGAATGTGTGGTTGGTGTGATGGCGCTGATCGCTGCTACTGCCTTACATCCTGCAGATTATTTTGCCATCAACTCATCTCCGGCTGCCTTTGCAACGCTGGGCATGAACGTGATTGATTTGCCGCAACTGTCTCAGGAAATTGGTCTGGACCTGTATGGCCGTACCGGCGGTGCCGTTACTCTGGCTGTTGGTATGTCTTATATCTTCACCAAAGTCAGCTGGTTCAGCAGCCTGGCCTCTTACTTCTTCCAGTTCGTAGTTATGTTTGAAGCCGTGTTCATCCTGACTGCGGTTGACTCAGGTACTCGTGTGTCACGCTATCTGATCCAGGACTTCTTCGGTGAATTCTATGCGCCACTGAAACGTCTGGACTGGTTGCCAGGTGCTATCGGCGCGAGCGTACTGGCTTGTGTGATGTGGGGCTACCTGCTGATGTCCGGTGATATCGGCTCAGTCTGGGCACTGTTCGGGGTTTCTAACCAGCTGATGGCTTCTGTGGGCCTGATCATCGGTACAACCATCATCCTGCGACTGTCCCAGAAACGTCGTTACGCCCTGACCTGTCTGATCCCACTGGCCTATCTGTTCGTGACAGTGCAATACGCCGGTTACTGGATGATCAAAAATGTTTACTTCAATCCGGTTGCCAAAGGTTACAACATCTTCAACGGCTGTATTTCCATCATCATGCTGGCATTGGGCATCATCATCCTGATCTCTGCCATGCGTAAATGGAAAGAATTGCTGGCAAAACCTGCATCGCAACGCGCACAGGAAGCTATCGAATCAGCGGCTGAACAAGCTGGTTAAGATAGAGATTCCAGATAGCAAAACGGCCCTTAACGGGCCGTTTTTTATATCAGTCAAAACTGACAGAAATTATTTGGCGAACTCAGCTGCGCCTTGTGCAATCACCAGCTCTTCGTTAGTAGGGATAACGAACGCTTTAGTGCTGCCAGCTTTGGTGATCAGGCCTGAATTACCGAAACGAGCTGCTGCGTTACCAGCTTCGTCTTCAACAAAACCGAAGCCTTCCAGCAACTTCAGTACCGCACTGCGCATTGGCATGGAGTTTTCACCGATACCACCGGTGAAGATCAGTGCGTCTACTTTGCCTACGGCAACGTAGTAAGAAGCGATATATTTCGCCAGACGGTAGCAGTAGATATCAAATGCCTGCTGGCACTGCTCATCACCCTGCTCCAGACCTTCGATAACACCACGGAAATCGCTGGTTTTACCAGACAGACCCAACAGACCTGATTTTTTGTTCAGGGTGTTGCGTACATCTTCAACAGAGTAGCCCAGTGTGTCGATCAGGAAGAACACGATGGATGGATCGATATCACCACAACGGGTACCCATCACGATACCTTCCAGCGGAGTCAGACCCATACTGGTATCAACACATTTACCATTTTTGATTGCGCTGACAGAACCACCATTACCCAGATGTGCAGTAATGATATTGGTTTCTGACATCGGTTTACCCAGCAGTTTCGCCGCTTCGGTAGTCACATAATAATGGCTGGTACCATGTGCGCCATAGCGACGGATCGCGTGTTCTTTGTACAGCTCGTTCGGGAGCGGATACATGAACGCTTTAGCTGGCATGGTCTGATGGAAAGCGGTATCAAAAATAGCGACGTGAGGAAGTTCGGAGAAGAGACGGCGGGCTGCTGCAATACCTAACAAGTGAGCCGGGTTATGCAATGGTGCCAGAGGGATGCACTGTTCAATGCCTTTTACCACTTCGTCAGTGATCAATGTTGGATGAGTGAACAACTCACCGCCATGAACCACACGGTGACCTACTGCGATGAAAGATTTCATCAGCTCTGGTTTACCTTCAAGAATATGCTCTTCAAGATAAGTCAGTGCTGCAGTGTGATCCGCGCCGGAGGCCAGACTATCTTTCCGCTTCTCGCCATCACCGAAACGCCAGCTGATCTGAGCTTCCGGTAAACCTAACGCTTCCGCAAGACCACTCAGGTATTGCTCACCAGTCACTGGATCGACAATAGCAAATTTAAGAGATGAACTACCGCAGTTCACAACCAGAACGGTTGGATTGATTGTTACTTCCATTCTTTCCTCGCATGGCTTAAGACACTCTGTGTCCAAGCAGTTCAAGGTCAGGGCGAACGAATATTGGATTAAACGCTCGGCGATGGCCTATTTGTATAGGTAACGTCTAAAAACCGGCTCAACGACTTATTCTTCATAAGTTTCAGCTTTTAGATGCTGCCTGTATTACTGTCTGAACAACTCAGACAACCATTACTGCAAGGCAATCATAATTTATGCCAACCCACAAAAACGGACCCGTTTATCATCTGTTCACCCCAAAACCGCAGTGGTATGGCGTTACAGGCTGAAAGTCTGTTTGTGCGCCGTTTGTAACAAACGACACATTCAAAAACAGGGTGTCACGTTCTTGTGGGTATCAGCACAATAAATTGGTAATACCAATTACTGATTGGCTTGCAGGGCTATTCTCCCTCATTCCAACCCATCAGTCACCTGTTTAAATAAGATTTAAATTAACGTTAATACTGTTAAATGATTTAGATCATTTTTCTGTATCAGCCGCTATTCTGCCCATGAAATGTACTTTCTTAATTCAGTTGTCATCTGAGTTACAGACTGAAAGTGAATACCTTTGATTCCCAGATTTTCTGCAACCTGAACGTTAATCAGCGAGTCATCAATGAAGATGCAATCAGAATTGGTCAGACCATTATTTTTTAGCAGATATTCGAATATCGCCGGATCCGGTTTAACCAGTTGCACTTCGGCAGAAATCACTCTGGCATCAAACTCATTCCAGAATGGTGCAGTCGCAGCAAGATATGCTGCAGATTCATGCCCCATATTGGAGAGAGCATAAAGACTAAACCCAGCCTGCCGGAGTTGTTGTAGTACAGCGATATTTTCAGGGATAGGAGTCAATGAAGCAGGAACAGAACGATAAATGGCAGTCACGATATCCTCATCAATATCGGTACGCTCTACAGCACGGGCGATGACATCCGGAATTGAAAGACACCCCTTATCCACCTCCTGCCAGTCAGAATGAGCAAACAAATGCTCCGCGACCCGGACTGCCCCCGGCGCGTTAATCACTGAACGCACGATATTGACCGGATCCCATCTGACCAGCACATTTCCGATATCAAAAATAATATTCATAACCACCCTCATCTGTAATTCCGGTAACAATATGAACATACAGTCAGACTGTCCATCAGTTATTCAGTATCCGGTTTTTTATTACGGTATATTTTTTGCTTAATCTTGAATCTCTCTGATGCATATTGGTATAGCGCATTAGTCATATAGAAAATTTGTATTACGTTAAGGCAATCTTCCTTGGCGCAGACTCCCCTTTTTTGTTAATTTACTACGCAATCCAATGACGTTGCGTAAAAGGGAGCGCAGACATGACCAAATATTCTCTCGACAAGGACAAGATCAAGGTTTTACTGCTGGAAGGTGTGCATCCGAACTCAGTAGATAACTTCAAATCTGCTGGTTACACCAATGTGGAATATGTGAAAGGTTCACTGGAAGAAGAAGCGCTGATCGAAAAAATCCGCGACGTGCATTTCATTGGTATCCGCTCCCGTACTCACCTGACTGAAAAAGTTCTCGACGCAGCGCAAAAACTGGTTGCCATCGGTTGCTTCTGTATCGGCACCAACCAGGTTGATCTGGCAGCAGCTGAAAAACGCGGTATTCCTGTATTCAACGCGCCATTCTCAAATACCCGCAGCGTAGCTGAACTGGTATTGGGTGAAATCCTGCTGTTATTACGCGGTATTCCGCACAAAAACGCCGGCGCTCACCGTGGCGATTGGGACAAGAGCGCAACCAATTCCGTTGAAGCCCGTGGTAAAAAACTGGGTATCGTGGGTTACGGTCATATCGGTAGCCAGCTGAGTGTTATCGCTGAAAGCATCGGTATGAAAGTTTATTACTACGATATCGAAAACAAACTTTCCATGGGTAACGCTATTCAGGTCGCGACACTGGATGAGCTGCTGGCTCAGTCTGACGTGATCACGCTGCATGTTCCGGAAACACCATCCACCAAAGACATGTTCGGCGAAGAACAGTTCGCGAAGATGAAAGCCAACTCCATTTTCATCAACGCTGCCCGTGGTACCGTTGTTAAAATCGACGACCTGGCTGCAGCACTGGAAAGCGGCCATATTGCCGGCGCCGCTATCGACGTATTCCCGGTTGAACCAAAAGCGAATGGCGAGAAATTTGTTTCTCCGCTGCAGAAGTTTGACAACGTGATCCTGACTCCGCACATCGGTGGTTCTACTCAGGAAGCACAGGAAAACATCGGTATCGAAGTTTCCAGCAAACTGATCAAGTACTCCGATAACGGTTCAACCCTGACTGCAGTGAATTTCCCTGAAGTATCACTGCCAGAAGTGAATCGTAAAACCAGCCGTCTGCTGCACATTCACCGCAACCAACCTGGTATTCTGAACAAGATCAACCAGGCATTCGCTGATGAAGGCATCAATATTGCTGGCCAGTTCCTGCAAACCAATGCAAACATCGGCTACGTTGTGATCGAAGTTGAGACAGAGCACAGTGATGTTGCTCTGGCGCGTCTGAAAGAAATCGACGGCACACTGAAAGCACGTATCCTGTTTTAAGCGTATTCTGTTCTAAGACAAAAAAGTTATCTTATCCAACCCGGCTATATGCCGGGTTTTTTCTGCCCGATAGATTTTCCCACCCCCGAGAAAAAAATGAAAAGTCTCATTCAGATCTCAATTAAATTGCAAATGGTCACAATCGGAAATGTGATTCAGCAATCGCAATAAAGCTGAATCAATTCAGCTTTACTTTAAGCGTGATAGCGATCACAAATAAATCTCATATCAGTTATTACCATGTAAGAAGAATCGTTTCAGCAACACAAATGAATCCAATAAACATGGGAATTACTGTCATGAAAAAAACACTGTTGTCCTTGAGCATTTCTGCATTACTCCTCTCTCCTGCTGTATTCGCCAAGGACTTCATCCTGACCGATGTTGCCGACAATACCGAAGTCGCCAACTGGAAAGTCACCAGTGATGAGCTGGGTCTGAAAGATGCTCCGGCCTTTACTGTGACCAAAAAGACATTGCACGGTGGAAAACAGGAAGGCAGCACCCTGATCACCATTGATGCCAAGGATCTGCAGGTATCCCTGATCCCGACCCGCGGTATGGATATTTATGAAATCAAAAGCGGCGATGTCCGTTATGGCTGGAAATCCCCGGTGGATGAAATCGTCAATCCAGCCTATATGAATCTGGAAATGCGTAATGGTCTGGGCTGGCTGGACGGATTTAACGAGATGATGGTTCGCTGTGGTTATGAATGGACCGGCCATCCTGGCGAAGAAAATGGCAAACTGATGAGTCTGCATGGCCGCGCCGGCAATACGCCAGCCTCCAAAGTGATTGTCAGTATTGACGAGACCGCACCTTACGCGATTCATGTTAAAGGCCTGGTGAAAGAGAATACCTTCAAGCTGAGTGCGCTGGAAACATGGACACAACTCACTGTTGTTCCTGGTCAGAAATCGGTGAAAGTACATGATGAACTGACAAATAACAGCGACTATGACCGCGATTACCAGATCATCTACCACAGCAATTTCGGCGCACCTGTCCTGGAAGAAGGGGCCAAGTTTGTTGCGCCAGTGAAAGAAATCTCTCCGTTTAATGACTATGCGAAAAAAGGTCTGCAAGACTGGCAAACCTATCTGGGGCCAACCAAGGGCTATGATGAGATGGTCTTTAATCTGATCCCCTATGCCGATAAAGATGGGATGACAACCGCTATGCTGCATAACAAGGCTGCCGATAAGGGTATTGCCATCAGTTATGATACTAAACAACTGCCAGCCCTGACCTTGTGGAAAAACACGGATACCCTGAAACAGGGTTATGTCACCGGCATTGAGCCAGGCACCAGCTACGCTTATCCGCGTCAGATTGAACGTGAACAAGGTCGTGTAAAAACACTGCCGCCACTGGGCCGTCAGGCATTTGATCTGGAATATCGTGTCATGACGACAACGGAAGAAGTTTCTTCTGTTCAGAAAGAAATCGACACGATCACCGCCGATCAGAAAACCACAGTAACAACCAAACCGATAGCAAAAGAATAATTTGCCGGGATGAAGTAAGAAAAAAGCCGGTGTTTCATCACCGGCTTTTTATTGATCCGAATACCAGAATCAGCGTTTAGAAATAGACGCGAACTTGGTGAAATAATCCGGGAAGGTTTTAGAGGTACAGTCCGGATCATTAATGGTGACTGGAGTATCACTCAGAGCCACCAGCGAGAAGCACATTGCGATACGGTGATCATTGTAGGTATCGATGGCTGCATGTTTCAGTTGCGCCGGTGGCGTGATTTCGATGAAATCATGCCCTTCCACTACTTCGGCACCCACTTTACGCAGTTCGGTAGCCATCGCCGTCAGACGGTCGGTTTCCTTGACGCGCCAGTTATAGATGTTGCGAATCGCCGTTTTACCGTTGGCAAACAATGCCGCTGTGGCAATCGTCATCGCCGCATCCGGGATCTGGTTCATATCCTGATCAACCGCCTGCAATTCAGCGACGTTTTCAGCCTCGATATAATCATCACCCCAGGTAATTTTCGCACCCATGTTTTCCAGTACATCGGCAAAACGGATATCGCCCTGGATACTGTCTTTACCAATACCTGTCACGCGGACTTTGCCTTTAATGGCGCCCGCAGCCAGGAAGTAAGAGGCTGAAGAAGCATCGCCTTCCACCAGGAAAGTACCTGGAGAAACATAAGTCTGATTACCACGCACATAGAACACCTGATAATTATCGTGCTCTACGGTGACACCAAACTGTTTCATGATATGCAGGGTGATGTCGATGTAAGGTTTGGATACCAGCTCGCCACGAATACGGATGCGGACATCGCCGGAAGCCAGTGGCGCCGCCATCAGGAACGCAGTCAGGAACTGACTGGAAACGGAACCATCGATAACAACTTCCCCACCCCACAGGCCTTTGCCTTCAATGGTCAGCGGCGGATAGCCATCTTTTTTCAGATAGTGAACATGCGCACCAGCCTGACGCAGCGCATCAACCAGATGCGCGATCGGACGTTCTTCCATCCGGGGCTCGCCAGTCAGCGTAAATTCGCCATTACCAAGACACAACGCGGCACACAGAGGGCGCATTGCAGTACCTGCATTACCCAGGAACAGACTTACCGGCTCGGAAGAAGAAAATGCACGGCCTAATCCATGTACGGTGCATTCGGTCTTGTCCGCGGACAACTCATAGCTTACGCCCAGTGTTTTCAGTGCGTTCAACATATGACGGATATCGTCACTATCCAGCAGGTTAGTTAATCGGGTTGTTCCACGAGCCAGAGCAGCCAGCAATAAAGCACGGTTGGAAACGCTCTTGGATCCAGGCAGGTTAACCGTTCCTTCTACACGCGCAATCGGTTCCAGAGTCAGGGTTTTCATAGTGTTCCTGTTACAACGAAAAATTCTTATTGTTCGGGCAATGAGCAAGGCTCATCGATTCCACCAGAAAAATAACGCCGGATAATCCGGCGTTATCCTCTTACATTTAATATTACACTGCAGCGCAGAGGAACGCTGCTTTAAATCACGTCAGGTTATGACTGATTCGCGGATCACGCATGTTTCTTGGCGAAATCATCCATGAAACTGACCAGCGCCTTAACACCTTCCAGCGGCATGGCGTTATAAATGCTCGCACGCATACCACCAGCAATACGGTGACCTTTCAGCGCCATCAGACCCGCCGCTTTTGATTCAGCCAGGAAAGTCGCATCCAGTTCAGGATTTGCCAGATGGAATGGTACGTTCATGCGCGAACGGAATTCAGGATCAATGTTGTTGCTGTAGAAGCTGCTGTTATCAATGTAGTTATACAGATAATCCGCTTTTTCCTGATTCAGCTTGTCCATTGCTTCCAGACCACCGATACGTTTCAGCCATTTGAACACCAGGCCTGCCAGATACCAGGCATAAGTTGGCGGCGTGTTGAACATGGAATCGTTTTCTGCAGTCAGTTTGTAATCCAGAATTGCAGGAACATCAGCACGAGCCTGGTTCAGCAAGTCATCACGTACGATGGCAATACACAGACCGGAAGGGCCGATGTTTTTCTGAGCGCCAGCATAGATGATGCCGAATTTGGACACATCCAGAGGACGGGACAGGATGGTAGAAGACAGGTCTGCCACCAGCGGAATATCACCGGTGTCCGGCAGATCGACCATTTCGATCCCTTCGATAGTTTCGTTCGGGCAGTAATGCACATAAGCGGCATCAGGACGGAACTGCAGATTTTTGTTTACAGTAGTACGACCCTGCGCATCTTTTGTGATGCAGTCTACGGCAACCATATCGCCATATTTTTTGGCTTCAGTCAGTGCAGCTTTAGACCAGACGCCGGAGACGATGTAGTCTGCTTTTTTGTTCTCGCCACCCAGCAGATTCATTGGCACTGCGGCAAACTGGCCACGGCCACCGCCATGCATGAACAGGACTTTGTAGTTATCCGGGATGTTCAGCAGGTCACGCAGATCCTGTTCCGCTTCAGCCGCCAGCGCCATGTATTCCTTGCCGCGGTGGGACAATTCCATTACAGAGACACCTAAGCCTGCGTAGTCAATGAACTCGCTTTGTGCCTGTTGCATTACTTCCACCGGCAACATAGCCGGGCCTGCGCAGAAATTGTACACTTTCTTCATAATGTCCTTATACCTCAGCGTCTTATAGCTAAATAACAAAACGGAACTGTCAGCTTTTTGCAATGTGTTGCGGAATTCCGGATAACGAAGGAAAAAGCCAGGCAGATTTGATCTGGATCTCATCATACAACATTGCGCGGGCTGGGACGGAGTGGTTTTTTTGATTTTCGATGGCAAGAAAAAATCCGGAACCGGCTATAGCCGGACTCCGGATTAATTTGTCTCTGGTGACAGGTTATTTACCGCCGCCACCTCCGCTATTTCCACTACCGCCACTATTTCCGCTTCCTCCGCTATTTCCACCGCTACTTCCACTTCCTCCACCACTGCTACTTCCACTACTGCTACTTCCACCGCTGCTACTGCTTCCCTGACCTGAGCCGCCGCCCATTCCCATGCCTTTACCCATGCCCTGACCGCCCATCATTGGCATGTCTGGCAAGGTTATGCCCTGAGCTTTAGCACGTTCAAGCATTTGTTCCCGGTGTTGCAGACGGATTTGCTGACGCTCTTCATCAGTTGCAGCATTCTGCATCTGAGTACGGAACTGCAGCCGTTCTTCCATCGTCATCATCTGACCACCAAAAACAACTTCGTCGCCAGGAGTTATAGCTGGCGGGTCAGTCAAGGTGACGCCTTGGGCCTTGGCGCGCTCAAGCATCCGTTCCCGGTGCTGAAGACGGATCTGCTGACGTTCTTCGTCAGTTGCAGCATTCTGCATCTGAGTACGGAACTGCATCTGTTCCTGATTCGTCATCATCCGACCACCAAAAACAGGTTGCTCACCAGGCGCAACCACAGGTGGTTCAGGTAAGGTGACGCCTTGAGCCTTGGCGCGCTCAAGCATTTGTTCGCGGTGCTGAAGACGGATCTGCTGACGTTCTTCGTCAGTTGCAGCATTCTGCATCTGAGTGCGGAAAGTTGCCCGTTCTTCCTCAGTCATCAGTTGGTAACCATAGATAGGTTCTTTATCTGCAGTAGCGACAACCGGCGTTTCAGGTTTAGCCGGTGGTATTGGTTTGTCTGCGGCCATACTTAAGGCCGGCAGCAATAATAAGCCGAGCAACGCAGATTTTTTAAACAAATCAGATTGCATGTTAGCCTCCAATGTTCATTGATAGCTGTTAATCCGCTATCAGGGATTATCTTAATAAGTATAGGTCACGATGACCGGAACGAGGCTATCTATACTTAACTTAAGGCGGAACAAATCAGGAGCGGGATGTGCTGACCTGGCGAAAGGCATTTCTCATTTTTCTGTTACTGACAGTGGCAGTTGCAGGAGCCATTTATTTTTATCTGCCGCTCAGTGTCAACGTGGCCTATCCTTCCCGCGGACAGGTAGTAGAGGCCGTTTACGCCACCGGCACGATTGAACCTGACCCACCGATTCGTGTGGCAACAGAACGGGCGGCAAGGCTGACAGCCTTACTGGCCGATGAGGGAATGCAGGTGAAAACCGGTCAGGTGCTTGCCCGGTTTGATGATGCAGAGTTGCAGGCGACACTGCGGGAAATGCAGATCCGACAGCGTAACGCCGAGAATAATTTTTCCCGTGTGGGAAGGCTGTATCAGCGAAGCATGGTCAGTGCTGAGCAATTGGATCAGGCACGTACAGAAGCGGAAGCGGCACAGGAAGTAACACGGCGAACGCTGGCACAAATAAAAGCGCTGACGCTTATTAGCCCGGTGGATGGTGAAATCATCAAACGTGATGGTGAAGTCGGCAATTATATGCCCGCCAATCAGGTGGTTTTCTCCCTGAGAAAATCAGCTACGCAATTGCGTCTGACCGCCGAGGTGGATGAGGAAGATATTCCCAGGGTCAAACCGGCGCAACGCGTTCTGATCACTGCGGATGCATTTCCGGGAAAAGTATTTGAAGGCAGCACCCGGGAGATTACCCCTGAAGGTGATCCTGTCACCCGCAGTTACCGGGTGCGGATCAGTCTGTCTGACGATGTGCCGTTTTTCATTGGCATGACAGCGGAAAGCAATATTCTTGTCTCACAACGGGATAACGCCTTGCTGGTGCCCAACTCCAGCGTTCTGGATAATGCTGTCTGGCTGGTCAAGGATGGCAAAGCGTTCCGCCAACCGGTCAAAACCGGGGTGAAAAACGCGGATAAAACAGAAATAACGGAGGGCTTAACCAGGAAAGAAGCGGTCATTGTTGATCCACCCGAAAAGCTGACCAACGGGCAATCCGTGCGTGAAGCCTGGTTACGTCAGTCGGACAAATCATCATGAATCTGGCCACATCCATTGCACTCAGCCATCTGATGTCGCGTCGCCGGCAAACCGTCGTTTCTGTGCTGGGCATTTCGCTGGGTGTTGCTTTTTTTCTGGCTATTTCAGGGTTGATGCGCGGCTCTGAAGAGGATTTTATACAGCGTCTGGTCGACAATTCGCCCCACATCACCGTTTACGATGAATATCGTCATCCCCGCTTGCAGCCGGTTGAAATTGTTTATCCCGATGCCGTTTACGAATTACATGGCATTCAGCCACGTACCGAGATCAAGGGAATACGGCAATACAAAGAAAAACTGGCCCGGATCGCCCTGCGACCTGATTTACAGATCGCACCTGTTTTACAAGGACAAGTGATCGCTGCCTATGCCGGCATGACACGGGGCGCAACGATTTCCGGAGTTGAACCGGAGCTGATGAAGAGTGTCAGTTCCCTGACAAAATATTTCATTCACGGCTCACTCGACAGTCTGTCGGTGAATCCGAATGGTGTCATTATTGGTGCCGGACTGGCCGAGAAATTCCAACTGCAGATGGGCGATAAACTGACCATTACCTCTTCCTCGGGCACGGTGCGTCTGATGAAAATTGTGGCCATCTTCCGTACCGGCACTGCCAATTATGATGATCGCCAGATCTATGCCCTCTTAAACCGGGTACAAAATCTGCTGGAACAGCCGAATATCGCCAACATGCTGATTATCCGGCTTTCTGATCCGGCGCTGGCACCCACTGTCGCGCATCAGATTGAGCAGGATCTGGGTTATAAAACGCAGTCCTGGCAAGAAGCCAGTGAAGATCTGATGAGCATGGTACTGATCCGGAATCTCATCATGTACAGCGTCGTCAGTGCGATCCTGCTGGTTGCGTCATTTGGTATTTATAACGTGATTTCGACAGTGGTACTGGAAAAGACCAAAGACATCGCCATTCTGAAATCGATCGGCTTTGATGCAAGTGATATTGAGCGTATTTTTCTAATTGAAGGCACACTGCTGGGTCTGTTCGGCAGCCTGCTTGGGACTACCCTTGGCTTGTCACTGATGTATGGCCTTAGCCGTATTTCTTTCAAAAGTCCGTTTTATACGGCGGAGGCTTATATGCCGGTTTACTGGGGTATGGATCAACTGCTGCTGGCAATCGCGTTTGCCATGTTGTCAGCCCTGTTTGCTGCCTGGTTACCTGCGCGAAAAGGCGGACGCGTCAGACCAGTCGATATTCTGCGGGGTGCCGAATGAACAGTATTCTGCGCACGGAAAAACTAACCCGGGTTTTGCCGGGTGAAGTGCCCGTGACGCTGGTACAAGATATCGATCTGACGATCGGAAACAGTGAATTTGTGGCGATCATGGGCCCGTCAGGCTCGGGAAAATCATCGTTGCTGTATCTGCTCGGTCTGCTTGATTCCCCTACTTCCGGAAAATTATGGCTGGAAGATGAGGAAACCAGCCTGTTCAATGATAGTCAGTTGGCACAGGTTCGTCTGCAGCGGATTGGTTTTGTCTTCCAGTTTCACTTTCTGCTGGCCGAGTTCTCGTCACTGGAAAATGTCATGCTGCCAATGCGCAAACTGGGGCTGCTTTCCGAATCACAGGCCAGGGAGAAAGCAGGCATGCTGCTGAATAGTTTAGATATGCAGGAACATAAACATAAGCTTCCCAGCCAGCTTTCCGGTGGCCAGCGGCAGCGGGTGGCGGTAGCCAGAGCACTTGCCAATGACCCGGTACTGATTCTGGCTGATGAACCCACCGGCGCCCTGGATACCAAATCCAGCGCCAATGTCCGCGACATCCTGCACGATCTTTCCCATCATCAGAAATGTGCCATTGTGGCGGTGACGCACGATCCAGTGTTTGCCCAGGCAGCTGACCGGCAAATTCATCTGATCGACGGGCATCTGGTGCCCTGAATCACGGAGGACAAAGTGATGACATCACAGATATCTCCCGGTTTGCTGTCGTTACAACAGGATTCCGCACCGCCGGTATTACGGATCAGCGGCGACTGGACGCTGCACCACTATGCCACTCTGAAACACCGGATCGCGGAGTTCAGCGAGCCGCTCCCGTCTGACACCCTCATTGACTGGGATGATACAGTCGTGCTGGACACCGCCGGGGCCGCGTTGCTGGCCGAATTACTGGGTACAGCGCGTATCGCCGGTCTGACAACACAAAACACCAATCTGCCGGCTGAACGACTGGCATTACTGCACACCATCGCCACGGCGCTCGCTGAATGCGAGAAAACAACACCCCAGCCCGGACATTCAACCCTCAGCGAAATACTGGCTCATATCGGCGAAGTCATGATCCGGTTATGGCAACAGCAAGTCGCATTAACCGGCTTTATCGGGCTGACGCTGGAAACCCTGGTCAAAAGTCTGTTCCGGCCTGCTCGCTGGCGGGTTACCGCATTGGTCGCCCATATCGAACAGACCGGACTGAACGCCGTGCCAATTATTGCTTTACTGACCTTTCTTGTCGGTGCAGTCGTCGCCTTTCTCGGCGCCACGGTCCTCTTTGATTTCGGCGCCAGTATCTATACCGTCGATCTGGTGGCCTTCGCCTTTCTGCGTGAATTTGGTGTCTTGCTGACCGCCATATTAATGGCAGGACGCACAGCCAGTGCGTTCACGGCGCAGATCGGTTCGATGAAAGCCAATGAAGAGATAGATGCCATCCGGGCGCTGGGGCTGAATCCCATTGAATTGCTCGTTCTGCCCCGCGTGCTGGCTATGCTGATTTCTTTGCCCATTCTGACGTTTATTGCCATGGGATGCGGCATCATCGGAGGGGCCGTAGTCTGTTCTCTGGAACTGAATATCTCCCCCCGGCTGTTTCTGACCATTATGCAGCGCGATATCAGTCTGACCCATTTTTGGGTTGGTATCAGTAAAGCACCGCTGTTTGCGTTTATCGTGGCCGTCATTGGTTGTCTGGAGGGATTTAAAGTCAGCGGTAGCGCGCAGTCCGTCGGTGAACACACGATTTCCAGCGTGGTGCAGTCTATTTTCATGGTGATCCTGCTGGATGCACTCGCGGCCCTTTTCTTTATGGAGATGAGCTGGTGATGAGCACAACACAACCGCTGGTCAGTGTGCGCGGACTGATTAACCGCTTTGGCGATCAGGTCGTACATGAGAATCTGGATCTGGACATTCAGCGTGGCGAAATCACGGCGATCGTCGGTGGCTCCGGTACAGGGAAATCGGTGCTGCTGCGCAGTATTGTCGGGTTGCATCAGCCGAATGCCGGCGACATCCGGATTTTTGGCCGAAGCCTGACGACGTTATCCGCAGAAGAGCGTTCTGCTCAGGAGCAACGTTTCGGCATTCTGTTTCAGCGCGGCGCTCTGTTTACATCGCTCACTGTGCTGGAAAATACCGCGCTGCCCCTGATGGAGCATGCCGGCCTGCCCCGGTCCGATGCCGGTTATCTGGCGCGGATGAAATTAGCTCTGGTTGGATTACCTCCGAATGCTTGCGACAAGTACCCCGATGAACTATCCGGTGGCATGATTAAACGAGCCGCGTTAGCCCGTGCGCTGGCATTGGATCCGGAAATCCTCTTTCTGGATGAGCCCACCGCCGGGCTGGATCCTATCGCGGCAGCCGCATTTGATCAGCTGACGCTCACGTTGCGCGACGCATTGGGTCTGACGGTGTTTCTGGTGACTCATGATCTTGATACGCTCTACAGTATTTGTGATCGGGTAGCAGTATTAGCCAATAAGCAGGTGCTGGTAACAGATAATATTGAAACGGTCGCCAATACTGATAATCCATGGATTCGTGAATATTTTCATGGGCCCCGTGGCCGGGCTGCGCGCAAAGCGGCAGAGAAACTGAAGGAGAAATCCTGAGATGGAAACACGTGCTCACCATGTGATCATCGGGTTGTTTGTCATCAGCGCATTTGCCGGCATAGTGCTGTTCTCCCTTTGGCTGGGAAAATCCAGTGCCGAGAGGGAGTTTGTTTACTACGACATTGTATTCAATGAAGAGGTCAGCGGCCTGACCCCGGGAAGTCCGGTGGAATACAGCGGCATTAAAGTCGGTGATGTCGACACACTGCAACTGGCGCCGGACGATCCACGGAAAGTCATCGCCCGCGTCCGCTTATCCGCCAGTACCCCTGTAAAAAAGGATACGCATGCCCGGCTGGCACTGGCGAATATTTCCGGCAGCGCCTTGATCCGTCTGTTTGGCGGTTCGCCGGGAAGCCCGTCGCTACAAGCCAGTGAGGAGTTCATTCCCGTTATTATTGCCGATCCCTCACCCATCAGCCGTTTTCTGGCCAATGGCGAAAGTCTGATGGCAGACCTGAATAGTCTGGTCACGAATGCCAACCGGTTACTTTCCGAGGATAACATCAAAAATCTGAGCAAAATGCTCAACAATGCGGAACAGGTGACCGGCATCGTTGCCACACAGAAAACCGAACTCTCCGATACGCTCCACCAGCTCAATCTATTGAGCAAACAGGCCAACACGGCCATGCAGGATATTTCCGCGCTGGCCGCTAACGCCAACGGATTACTGACCTCTCACGGGCGTCAGGCGCTGGACAACGCCGCCCGCTCCATGACAACACTGGAGCAGACGACCCGTCGAATCGATCAGTTACTGGCGAAAAACAAGGTGCCTCTCGAAAATGGACTGCAGAGTCTGAACGACCTGGGCCCGGCGTTGCAGGAACTGCGTATCGCGCTCGCCACGCTTAATCGTCTGAGCCGCCGCATTGAGGAAGATCCGTCCGGTTTTCTGCTCGATCGGGAAAAGAATAAGGAGTTTCAGCCATGAGCATCCCTCTGCGCAGTCTGCTATTTCCATGCCTTATCCTGCTGCTCAGTGCCTGCTCTCTCTTGCCTGAAAGCAGCCCCGTCAGCATCTATACACTGCCAGCGAGCCCGGCAGACAAAAATACAGACCAAAATACAGCCACACTAGACTGGTCTGTGCGGGTAATGACACCTTATGCCAATCAGACTTTAGACAGTACCCGCATTGCCGTCATCCCCGAAGCCAACCAGATCAGTCATTATAAAGATGCCCGCTGGAGTGATCGCGCGCCGGTTTTACTGCGGGAACGGCTCATTGATGCCTTGCGTAGTGATGGCCGGATTAAAACCATTACCGGCGATACCAGCCTGCTGGCTGCCGATACCGAATTATCCGGCGAACTGTACGCTTTCCAGAGCGAATATCACGATGGTCGCCCTGAAATCCATATCCGGCTTGATGCACAATTGATACAGCAAAATACACGGAAGGTGCTGGCCAGCCATCGCTTTGAGGTACGTTTGGCAAGCCCGGAGACGGATATAAAATCCATTGTCCGATCATTCGGCTCTGCCTGTGACAAGCTGACACAGGAAATGACGGCGTGGACAATCCATATTCTGCAAAATCAACCTCGTGGTGATAACCATGATTGATCAGGTCACAGCACGTTTTATCCGCCGGATCATTATCAGCCTGTTGCTGGGCGGACTGGTTCTGCTTGGTTATATCGTCGTACAGCCGTTTCTCGTTCCCGTGGCCTGGGCCATGATTATTGCCTATGCGAGCTGGCCATTGCATGTGCTGGTCCGCCGATATGTAAAACAGCGGACGACACTGAGCGCGTTACTCACGACCTTGTTGCTGGCAACCGCCTTCATATTGCCTACGTTATGGATCATCTCTCTGCTGCGTACTGAAATCGGTGTTGCCTATATCCACTTCAGCGCACAAATCGCGATGGGGCCACCCAAACTCCCCGACTACATGCGTAACCTGCCGTGGCTGGGTGACTGGCTGAATAATCTGATATTGCAAAGCAACGATGACCCTCAGGCCTTTCAGGATAAAATTACCCTCTGGCTACAAGAGAGTTCGAATCAGCTGATTTCTGTTTTAGGCGATGTCGGACGCAACGCCGCCAAAATAGGTTTTTCACTGATCACCCTGTTCTTCATGCTACGCGACGGTGATCGGCTGTTCCGGCAGGTTCACAAGGTATTATTCCGTTTTCTGGGTGCCCGCATTGATAACTACCTGACTGCCGTCGGTAATATGACCACCGCCGTGGTCTGGGGGTTGATTGTGACTGCTCTGGCACAAGGCTTTGTTGCCGGACTAGGTTATTGGTGGGTAGGTCTGGCTGCGCCGATGCTGCTGGGGACGATTACTGCGTTAGTCGCCCTGATTCCGTTTGGTGCGCCATTTGCTTGGGGCAGTATTTCGCTATTTCTGCTGGTCAACGAACAATATTTCAACGGCGTGATCCTGCTCCTGTGGGGGGCGCTGGCAGTCAGCTCTGTCGATAATCTGGTCCGGCCCATTGTCATCAGCACGGCGACCCGGATCCCTTTTCTGCTGGTGATGTTTGGTGTACTGGGCGGATTAGCCGCATTTGGCCTGATCGGATTATTCCTGGGACCGGTGATTCTCGCAATATTGATGGCGATCTGGCAGGAATGGCTGGAAGAGTCCGAGCTGGAGTCACAAACTGAAAACGAGGCAGAGTCTAAAGACAAACCAAACGATCAGCCATAGCTGCTCGTCGGTAAAAAACAGATATAAAAAAGGCCTCGCGATTAACGAGGCCTTTTGATTTGGTTGCGGGAGCAGGATTTGAACCTACGACCTTCGGGTTATGAGCCCGACGAGCTACCGAGCTGCTCCATCCCGCGTCAATACATTACTTTTTCGAATCTGGTTGCGGGGGCAGGATTTGAACCTACGACCTTCGGGTTATGAGCCCGACGAGCTACCAAGCTGCTCCACCCCGCGTCAAAGTGGGCCGAATCATAGTCATAACCTGTTATACATGCAAGCTTTTTTTCTTCATCATGGTTCTATCGGCGACAAAATGAACTATAACCAATCAAACAGCGATGACTCACTGCCCTACAGTCAAGGAACTCATTTCGACTTGGACAAGTCGCAGAACAGATGGGATCATGACTTCCTATTTTCATCCCCGAGATAAGGCACATTATGAGCTACGAACTGACTGAACTGGAACGCAATGCCGCACTGAGATTAAATGCTGATTATCGTTATGATCACTTTGTCAGCAAAGTCGCGCGCAGTGGCGAATTATGGGCACTGAAAGATGAGAACGGACTGCTATTCTTAAATTCAGACAGTGATGAAAATTGTCTGCCAGTGTGGCCGCATCCTGATTATGCAAAACTGTGGGCCGTTGGCGATTTAGAACGTTATCAGCCACAAGCAATCACGCTGAAGATCTGGCTGGAACGCTGGATTGACGGACTGACACAAGACGGTATTGATGTCGCGGTGTTCCCTGTGCAGGGGGAAGAAAATATGGTGGAAACCCCGTCTGCGCTGGCTGAATCACTGACTAAAAAGCTGGAACAGTACGCGCAGGAAGTCTGATCCGAGATAAGACTGGCCATGCATAACCCCCGATAAGAGGAGTTAATATGATGAACCTGCTGGAAATAAACGATGCGCTGACAGAAATTCGTCAGCAGGAAGAATCTCTGCAATGGCCGGTATTTAATGAAGCGCTGGCCTGGGAACTCGGTTGCACCTTACAACGGGCGGCGGAACTGAATCAGGCCGCAGTTCATATTGAAATCGAAGCGTTCGGCCGGACCCTGTTTGTCTGTGCGATGCCCGGTAGCGCCCCCAGTAATGCCGACTGGGCACGCCGTAAACGGAACGTCACCCAGCTGTTACAACGCAGCTCGCTCGCCATCGGTTTGGGTCTGAAACGTGATGAAACCGATCTGCAGCTGAAGATGGGCCTGCCTGACCGTGACTATGCCGCTGCCGGTGGCAGCTTCCCGTTACGGATTGCCGGTTCAGGTTGTATCGGTTCAATTACGGTTTCCGGTATGCCGGAATTTGATGACCATGCCATGATCGTGAATGTACTGGAAACCTGGCAGGAGAACGGCTGGGAAAAACCGACACTGGTGATGGAATAACAGCAGATAAAAAAAGACCGCCCCGAGGGGCGGTCAGGATTACACAGGGGGTGAATCATTTCTGTTTCAGCCACAGGAACTGGAATGGTTCCAGTGTCACGACGCCGTTTTCCAGTGCCACATCCTGCTGCTGATACTGATCGTAAACATAGTGGCCAAAACCAGTCTGCTCCAGAATCGCCTGTGATACCGTTTGCGGTTGTGCAGACATATTCATCAGCACCAGTGTCTTGTGCCAGTCACGGGTACGCAGGAATGAGAACACATGCTGATTCTCGTTTTTAACCAACTGATAATCGTTTTCGTTATAGAATTCAGGAATCGATTTACGCAGCGCAATCATGCGTTTTAATGCGCTGAAGACCCGGTGTTCAATCGTCCCTTCTTCATTACGTTTTGCGGCTTTCTTCCAGTCAATGACCGGGCGGTTCAGCCAACGGTTATCATCGGATTTCGTTGGATCATTCAGGAAGGAATAATCATTGGTACAGGCAATTTCATCACCGTAATACACCAGTGGGATACCGCCGAACGACATGATACCGCTGTGCATCAGCAGGATTTTGCGCACCGCCATTTCGGTCAGCGCTGCATCGCCTGCTTCCAGCCCTTTTTCCAGCCCCAGTAACGTCGCTGTTGCACCGGTAATGCGGGCATCCTTGGTTTTCGGGTTATACATGAAGCGCTGGCCTTTGGCCGGGCTGCCCTCAAACTCACCCACATAGTAGGAGATCATGAATTGCTTATGATCGAACGGGTTGTAGCCAGCAGCCAGAATGTCCTGATCGGCATAACCTAACCCGATATCATCATGACAACGGATGTAGTTGATCCAGGTTGTGCCTTTCGGCAAACGCGGAATGTTCTGTAAGCCATGTTCCAGAATTCGCTTGTTCTGCGTCGCCATCGCATCCCACAGATACACCATGTAAGACGCGTTATAGGCAATCTCGCACTCATCAACGACGCCACCGCCAAGGTATTTGACGATCTCAACCGGCTGCACGATCGCTTCGGCCTTGAAGACCGCACCCGGTGCAGCAATTTTGCTACAGGCCTTAAACAGCTGCAGCAGGATATGCGCCTCTTCCAGATTCTGGCTCTGTGTGCCCAGTTTCTTCCACATGAAGGCCACAGCATCCAGACGCAGAATATCCACCCCCTGATTCGCCAGATTGAGCAGGATCTTGATCATCTCAATAAAGACTTTCGGGTTGGTGTAATTCAGATCCCACTGGTAGGTATTGAAGACCGTAAACACCCACTTATTGATCGATGGCAGAAAGGTGAAGTTGCCCGGCGCATTTTCCGGGAAGATTTCCGGCAATGTCTGTTCAAATGCATCCGGCATGGAGCGATCATCATACATGTAATACATGTCCTGATACTCTTTCTCGCCTTTCAGTGCTTTTTGCGCCCATTCATGCTCGTTAGCGGTGTGGTTCAGCACCAGATCCAGTTCCAACAGCATGTTTTTCTCACGGAACGTTTTTGCGATCTTGCGGATATCCGCCATTGAACCAAAACGCTTTTCCACCACCCGATAGTCACTGACGGCATAGCCGCCGTCATTGGCTTCCTGCGGCATTTTTAACAGTGGCATCAGGTGCACATAGTTGACGCCCAGCTCTTCCAGATAGTCGATCTTCTGCATGAAGCCTTTCAGGTTTTTACTGAAACGATCGACATACAGCATGGTCCCGACCCAGTTCGGGCTCATGAACCAGCCTTTGTCTTCCTCACGCTGGCGATCCAGTTCACGCAGTTCAGGATCACGCGCCAGATACATTTCCGCCAGCGCCAGAACCAGTTCGGCAAGGCGGTTGGAAAAATCCTCCCGCTCACCATACAGGCGGGTAAATTTGGCGAACACCTCGCCAAACTGCGCACCCAGACGAACCATAAATTCCGATAAATCCTTACCGGGATGTTTTTTACTCAGAAGGCTTACTACATCATGCAGTAATTTATCTTTATTCACTGGCATTGATTACCTCTCTCTGAAACTTATGCCGCAGACAAAATTTTTGCCACGACCGGCGCTTTCTGTTGCTGTAACAGGCTGGTCGCAGTGTTGGTGTCAAACAGATGCACATGCTCCAGATTGAAGCTGGCAGTAATGGTTTTTCCACGTGGGATAATGTGGCTGCCATCAGTCACAACCACGACCTGATCTTCCCCTGCGTATTGGGTATACGCGAACGTCGTACCACCCAGTGCTTCCACCACATCCACTTTCAGCGAAATATTCACATCCCCAGAGGTATCCACCTCAAGATGCTCAGGACGGATCCCCATCAGCAGCACATCACCCACAGAAACCGGACGATCCAGGGTCATGGAGAACTGCTCACCGCCGGTCAGTTCCAGCGAGACTTTATTGCCATCCATCTGCAGCACTTTGGCATTGAGGAAGTTCATCCGCGGTGAGCCGATGAAACCGGCAACAAACTGATTCACCGGGTTGTGATACAGCTCCAGCGGCGCACCGACCTGCTCTACCCGACCATCACGCAGCACGACGATCTTGTCGGCCATGGTCATCGCTTCCACCTGATCGTGTGTTACATAGATCATGGTGTTACCCAGTTGCTCGTGTAGCTTGGAAATTTCCACACGCATCTGCACACGCAGTTCGGCATCAAGGTTGGACAGCGGTTCGTCGAACAGGAACACTTTCGGGTTACGCACGATGGTACGGCCAATCGCGACACGCTGACGCTGACCACCGGAAAGCTGTTTCGGCAGACGATCCAGCAAATGTTCCAGTTTCAGAACACGGGCCGCTTCGGCCACGCGTTGTTCGATCTCTTCTTTAGGTTTCTTGGCCAGACGCAGACCAAAGCTCATGTTTTCTTTGACCGTCATATGCGGATAAAGCGCATAGGACTGGAACACCATCGCGATGCCACGATCAGACGGAGATACGTCATTAACAGTCAGACCATCGATGATCACTTCCCCATCAGAGATGGTTTCCAGACCGGCAATCATACGCAGCAGCGTCGATTTACCACAGCCGGACGGTCCGACAAACACCACAAATTCGCCATGTTTGATATCCAGATCCACACCGTGGATAGTCTGCACATCACCGAAACGTTTAATGACTTTATTCAGTTTTAAATCAGCCATTCTGGTAATCCTTCTTTAAATTCTTTGCTAATCAACTCGTAACTAACCGGTATTGGTGAATGATTTGCGCTTGGCGTCTTATCAACCTTTCACACCGGCACTGGCCATACTTCTGACGAATTTTTTCTGGAACAGCAGGAACACAATCAGTACCGGGATCGTCACCATGCTGGCGTAAGCCATGATTTCACCCCACTCGGTAGTCGTACCGAAGAACTGCTGGATGCCGGGTTGCAGCGGACGCGCCGCCTCGCCTTGCACCACCATGATTGGCCACAGATACTGGTTCCACATGTTCAGGAATTGCAGGATGGCAACGGTGGCGAACACCGGACCGGACATCGGCACAATCACCTTCCAGTAGATCTGCCATGGGGTAGCACCATCAATCGCCGCCGCTTCATCAAAGTCTTTCGGAATATCACGGAAGAACTGATAGAACAGGAAGATCGAGAACGCATTGGCCACCATCGGCAGGATCTGCACATGCAGCGTATTCAGCCATGAGGTTTCCAGAATGAACTGACCGTTCTCCCAGCCGATCCATGGCAGATGAGCAACCAACATCAGCAGCGGAACAGAGATCGCTTCAAACGGAATAATCAGCAGTGCAATGATCGCAGCCAGCACCAGCCCTTGCCCTTTCCAGCGCAGGCGTGACAGAGAGAAAGCGGCCAGACTGTTGACCAGCAAACCGAGCAGCACTGTTGAACCAGTAATGAACATGGAGTTCACAAACATGGTTTCGATAGCACTCTTCTCAAACACCGAGATGTAGTTGTGCAGAGAGATTTCGCCCACCGGCAACAAAGCTCGGATAGAGAACAAATCAGTGAAGATCTGCTGTTCTGGTTTAAATGACGACATGATCATGAAAACCAGCGGGAACAGGAAGATATACGCCAGCAACAACAGGGCTGCATACGTCAGCAGACGTTTATAGATAAAGCGAGGATCAACCATATTAGATGAGGAAACCATGATTATCTCTCCCGCTTGTCGAAGTAGTATTTCTGACCCAGCGCAATCGCCAGAATCACCAGGAAGTACACCACACTGATGGTGGCACCGTAGCCAATATCCTGTTCACGGAAGCCTTTACGCACCGCGTGATACATAACCGTGGTCGTTGAATCAGCTGGACCACCGGATGTCATGACATCCACCTGAGTAAACAGACCAAATGCGGCAATCGTGGTGGACATGATGACGAAGATCGTCGTATTACGCAGACCCGGTAAGGTCACATTGACAAACTTCTGCCAGCTGTTGGCACCATCCAGAGAAGCTGCTTCATAGAGGTCTTCCGGAATATTCTGCAAGCCAGCCAGGAAGATCAGCATCTGATAACCGGCACCTTGCCAGGCAGACATGATGACGATAGCGGGCATTGACCATGCCGGATCGCCCAGCCAATTGATCTTGTCGATCAGACCGAATGAGGCTTTGTTCAGGAACTCGTTCACCAAACCGATATCTTTGTGATAGAGGAACGTCCAGACAATGGACACAACGACCATCGACGTTACAACCGGCGCGAAATAAGCCGTCCGGAAGAAATTGGTCCCCTTAAGCCCCAGGTTGACCAGCAATGCCAGTAACAATGCCGCACCACACTGCAGCGGTATCACCAGAAAGGCGAATTTGATGGTATTGATGAAAGATTTAATAAACAGCGGATCTTTCGCTACAAAAACCACCCGTGAATCACTGAACGTGAGCGTAGAGAGTTCGCTGTAACCTTTATACGATGGATCTTTACGCAACACCGTACGCAGACGCTCGAACTGAGGTTCCCCTTTTACGTCAAGAACGAGATTATTCTGTTCATCACGTTGTGCGTCCTGCGTTAACCAGCTCACCGCCAGCAGGCGATCATAGTTGCGCAGCCCGACGCCTTCGGTCGGATTTGGCGACAACAAACGCTGATCGGTGAATGACAAAACAATTGCCATTACAAATGGAATAAAAATAAACAGGATCAATCCCAGAAATGCAGGACTGCCCATGAGCCAGCCGTAAAACCGCTGACGCCGCATCAGGCTGTCTTTCTCTGGTTTCCGCACCGGCGGAGCGGGAATGAAATCTGAATCGGTCATCATTTACGTCCTATCTGAACATCAGGAAGGGCCCGCATTGCGCGGGCCGTCTTGCAGAATTGCTGATTATTTCTTGAAGCCGTAACCGTTGTTGTCTTCAATGTTACGCTCAATCGCTTCTACCGCTTTATCCAGTGCATCCTGAACATCGCCGCCATCCAGAATGTCATTCATCGATTTTTCGAAGCTGCTGGTAATTACCGGATAGGCTGGTGTTTCCGGACGCATCTTGGCGAATTTCTTGGAGAATTCGTAGAACACGCGCCATTTACCACCGGTCTTATAATTTTCAGTCAGCGCGGCAGCCGCTTCCGTATTCGGGATCAGGCTGGTCGCATTAGACATCGCAGCAATTTCTTCCGGTTGCAGCAGGAAGCTCAGCCATTTGGCCGCGCCGGCTTTGTCCGGACAAGCCTTGCTGATACCCCAGTGCCATGAACCACCACCAATCACCGGGCCATTACCGAAATCAGGTACCGGCATGATGGCCAGATCATCACCATATGCGGCCGTCATATCACCCACCGCCCAGGAACCGTTGTAGTGGATAGCCACTTTGCCTTGCAGGAAGCCTTTATCGTCGGTTGGTTTACGATCGATGTATTTGTTTTTAACCAGCGACTGCATCCAGTTACCGAATGCCACCGCTTTCTCACCGTTCAGGACGCCTTCTGATTCGACATAATTGTCACGGTTGATCTGATCGCCACCGAAGCTCTGCAGGAACGGCGCAAAGCCATAGGAATACCACTCGCCGCTCCAGCTGGTGTTCACATCGAACGGATAACGGAACTCACCAGACTGTTTCAGTTTTTCCAGGATCTGGTTGAACTCTTCCAGAGTGTAAGGTTTATCCAGGGTCGCGATACGGATACCGTGTTTTTCCAGAACGCTCTTACGGCTGAACAGTGTCAGTGATACGTCATACTGGCCAACGGAATAGACTTTACCTTTGTAAGTACCTTTACCAACGTTGTTCAGCTGTTGCAGCTGATCCGCAGGCAGCAGGCCATCGAGCTCGACCAGGTTACCGGCCCAGGCAAAGTTAGGCACAACCGGCTGGTCCATATCCAGTGCGCAAGGCAATTTACCCGCCAGCGCCGCCGCGTTGATGGTTTCGGTATAGGCCCCTTCCGGGATCATTTCCATCACCACTTTGTAATCATTCTGACTCTTATTGAAACGTTCCACTGCAGCCTTGGAAGCGGCGATCTCTTTCTCGTTGGTATCGTGACGCCATACTTTAATTTCAACTGGTGCTGCCATTGCTTGTGCAGAAGCTGCTGCAATCAATGTAGCCAGAACAGAGAAGCTTACCGTTTTCATGTTCATTTGATCATCCTTTGTTGATTTCCGCTTACCTGGCAGTGGAACACTGCATTTTTACGGCTGAAAAAGCCTGCACTCTTAATGAAACAGAGGGAAACAAGTTAAAAAACACCGCTTTGTTTCAATGGCGCTAACTATGCCGCTAAAACGTTTTAGCGTGTGTGATCTATGCTGTGAATTTGTAACAAACGCAACAATGTAACTGTTACATCAATGAAACATGAGCTGCATCACAAAAGCTCAAAACACCCCTGCTTTACTTCTGTTCCTGCTTTGGTTTGATGGCACATCACATTGCAGTTACAGAAAGAAGTATGGTTCAACTTTTCAGCTCTGCACGCGCAGGAACCTCTTCAGAGGGTGAGTCAGAACGGATTTGTTATACAGACTGAACAGAGTGCGCAGCGGATCACAAACACACCGCCCGCACTTAGTGGACTATTATTAATAGTAGGAAAATCAATAACGCGCCGGAGTGCATTACCATGAAATATCTGGTTATAGATGTAGGTGGCTCAGCCATTAAATATGCATTAATGGATAAACAAGCCACGATACTGGAAAGTGGTCAGGTAACGACGCCATCCGATAGCTTTGATACTTTCCTGGCCGAAATTGCCGGGTTATATCAGCACTATTCGGAACGAATAGCAGGCATTGCGTTTAGTTTGCCCGGCGTCATCGACAGTGAACAAGGCAGAAGTGTCACCGGAGGGTCACTGACTTACAACAACAACCGGGATTTCGTTGCCGATATACAGGCTATCTGTCCTGTGCCTGTAACCATCGAAAACGATGCCAAATGTGCCGTCCTTGCCGAAGCCTGGAAAGGTAGCCTTACGAACTGCAAAAATGGTGTGGTGGTCGTGCTGGGAACCGGCGTCGGCGGGGGTATATTCCTGAACGGTCAGCTTTATAAAGGCTCTCATTTCGCAGCCGGAGAACTAAGCTTTTTACTCACCGATAGTTGGCATTGCAAAGGCGATCCTTACCACTACTGGGGGCATGACGGCGGCGTCCGGGGTTTATGCCGTGCGGTAGAACACATCAAGCGTTTACCCCCCAAGAGTATTAATGGGCATCAGGTATTTGAATGGGCGAATGAAGGCGATACTGAGGTTTGCGAGGCGCTGGATGCATACACCTATCGTCTCGCTATCCAGTTCTTCAATCTGCAATCGCTGTTTGACCCTGATGTGATTGCCGTTGGTGGCGGGATCAGCGCACAGCCGCTGTTATTCCAGTATATCGAACAGAATATGAACTATCTGGAAGAACATCTGCCGATGCATCTGACCATCCCGAAAGTCGTTCGCTGTCATTTTATGAATGATGCCAATCTGGTGGGCGCACTGCAGCATCATCTGCAAATGACAGAAACTCCAGTTCCTTGATACAAACAAGCCCTCTTCAGTGAAGAGGGCTTTGTTCTTCTAACTCAGATCCCCGACTTCCAGCTGCGCCAGTTCCGTTAATTCCTCGGGTAATTCTTTTTGTACCGAAACCCCCAGATCCTTGAACTCAGCGGCCTGTTTGATCAGGTTGCCCTTGCCGGAATAAAGCTGGGAAAACGCTTTTTCATAACTGCCTTTGGCCTTATCCAGCTGTTTTCCCACATCCTGCATACTGAGCAGAAAATTGTTCAGTTTGCTGTAGAAACGCTCAGCCCGGTTAGCCAGTTCCGCAGTATGTTTATTCTGATCTTCGAACCGCCACAATTGCCGCACAATGTTCAGACTGGTCAGTAACGTCGTCGGAGTTGCGACCAGCACATTGCGTTCGATAGCCCGTTGGTAAAGCGTATTATCGTATTTCAGTGCTTCGACATACGCCGATTCGATCGGAATAAACATGATCACCACTTCCGGCGAATTCAGCCCCGGCAATTTATAATAATCGCGATCAGCCAGCTCATTGATCCGGGCCGCCACCGCCTGCGCATGTTCTGTCAGCGCCTGCCGGGACTCAAGCTCGTTTTCCGCATTCACATAGCGGGTATAAGCAGCCAGTGAGGTTTTCGCATCGATGATCAGATGCTTGTTCTGCGGCAGATAGACAATCACGTCGGGCCGCTGACGCCCTTCGGCTGTCGTGAAACTGACTTCCCGCTCATAGTCCTCTCCGAGGCGCAGACCAGAATTATCCAGCACATTTTCCAGCATCAGCTCACCCCAGTTACCCTGCATTTTCTTTTGTCCCTGCAGGGCATTGGTGAGCCTGTCCGCCTGGTCGGTAATCTGCCGGTTGAGGTTCTGCAGATTGATTAACTCGGCACGCAGTTCACTGCGCTGTTTCAGTTCTTCAACATGGATACTTTCCACTTTCTGCCGGAATCCCTGCATTTCGGTCTGTACAGGTTTCAGCAGGTGATAAATACTTTCCTGATTCAGTTCTTTAAAGGCCTTGCCTTTACGTTCCAGAATTTCATTCGCCAGATTTTCGAATTCTTTTTTGAGCGCTTCCCGGCTATCAGAAAGTAACTGTAGTTGTTCATTAAAATGCAGCTGTTTTTCATCCAGTGATGTACTGAGCGCCGCATGCTGACGCAGCAGTTCCGTATGTTTACGCTGGATCTGATTAAATTCATCTTCCTGCTTGTTCCGCAACCGGTCATATTCATCCAGCCGGTCCAGCAGCAGTTCCCGTTCGGTTTCCAGTTTTCCCAGCTGGATATGTTGCCGGGTAACGATTTGCTGTGATCGGACATAAGCGATAAACCAGCCGGCCACGCAGGCCAGCAACACGGTCAAAATCAGGACCGGGAGCCCGAAAACCATATCTGCCATAATTCTTCCTGTCTTTCTAACTGAATGCGGAATGCATTATTAAAAAAAGAGCGTGATAAATCACGCTCTTAAATGTCAGGGCACCTTTCGGAAAAGATGGTACAGCTTGCGATCTTTTTTCAGCATATGACCTTTCACCAGATCATCAATGATGAAATCGATTAATTGCCCTACGGATAACTGACGAGTGGTTATCGCCTGATATAGTTTGTTTGCCCGCAGAACCAGTTCCCGATGTAATCTGACGTGTTCCTCCAGATCTTCATATTCATAGGCCGCCAGGATCTGCTCTTCTCCGGCAAAATGTTTGATTGCATGCGCAAGTAACGCCTGAAACGCCTGTGCAAACCTGTCCGGATGATCATCCTGTTCCATTGCTGTATTAATCAGAACACTGGCCAGACGAAACAGCTCTTTGTGTTCTTCATCAATCGACGGTTCGCCACTCTCATAGGATTTTCTCCAGTTCAGACGTAACAATATCTCGTCTGACATGGCGGAACCTGTGTTGCCATGGTAAATAAAAACTTTGTTTCTGCCGGACTCTTTTGCCTGATACATCGCTGTATCACCATTTTTCATCAGCTGTTTTTCAGTCAATCCATGTTCCGGATACAGGGCAATACCAATACAGGCGGAGATATTCAGCAATTGCCCGCTGGGCATATAGAATGGCTGATTCAGTATGTCCCTGATTTTTTCAGCTACCGTCAGCGCATCAGCGCTGTTATTGATCTCTGGTAGCAGCACGATAAATTCATCCCCGCCAATACGGGCCGCAGTATCCGATTCCCGCAGACAACATTGCATTCGGTGCGCAACAGCCTGCAGTAACCAGTCGCCGACTTCGTGTCCGTACAGATCATTTACCGGTTTGAATTTATCCAGGTCAATAAACAACAGGGCCAGTGATATGCCTTTTCTTTTTGCCTGGGCGATGGCCTGTTCCAGTCTGTCCAGCAGCAGACGCCGGTTTGGCAGCCGGGTCAGAGAATCATAGAAAGCCAGATTCCGGATCACTTCCTCCGATTTCTTCCGTTCGGTAATATCCCGACTGATGCCGATGATCGACGTCAGTTGTCCTTCTGCATTCGTGTGTAATGTCGTCACCACCTCGGTTGAAACAAGGTGTCCGTCCTTATGCGGCTGATCCACCTCGGTGACTCGCCGGGTGTCTCCCCGCTCTCCGGCACTCCAGCGTTCCATGGCGTGTGTTAGCGCCCCGAAAGCTCGTTCCGCCGATTCCGGTGTCATCAACTCTTCGCGCGACTGCGCCATGACTTCTTCTACGGTATAGCCACGCAGGTTATACACCGAAGGACTGACATAGGTGAACTTGCCGGTAGCGATATCCATCGTCCAGATAACATCCGCAGAATTTTCGGTGATAAACCGGAAGTTGCGTTCTTTTTCCTCAAGCTCGGCCAGCGCAACCTGCCGGGCATTACTCTCTTCTTTCAGCTTGCGGTATAAATGAATAAAAATAGCCGCCAGTGCAACACACAATCCGCTGATAACCAGCGTGACCACATTGAAAATATAAAGATGAATAATACCGCTCTGCCCTGTTGCCTGATGGGCAGGACGAATGGCTCCCTCAGGTATATCAGCCATGTTCGCGACGGAAAACAGGATCAGCGACAAGATCAGAATCAGAATAAGGTACAAAATCCGTCTGTTGACACGGCTCGGCCTGTCAGAATCTTCAGGGGGGATCTTTCGCATTAATAGACAAATCCTTCTGTCATACAAGAAATATTATAGCAATGGGAATATTGGTCTCTGATTTCAGATTAGCATGCCAGTGACGCCATACCAGTAATAAGATTCGTTTATTCCCTGATTTTTCTAATAATATGAACTGTCACTAATTTAAGAGCCCGGAATCCGTTCCGAGGGCTCTTAAACCGGTATTTACTTAATAAAAATTAAGGCGTTACAGGTTTGGCTGTGATTTTTTTATCACCTTCTCCCCTGATTAATAAACTGCCATCCGGCAGAATGGAATAATCGGTTACGTTATGCAGAATGCCAAGAAACTGGCTCTGTAACCGCATCAAGGACGGCTCACACGCCATCTTGGTGCTGGCGATCTGCGAGATTTCCAGCTTTTTATCCACCAACTGATACTGTGTCATGTAGTTATTACAAAACGCCTTACCGGCTAATCGTCCGTCGGCAGAGAAGTTCAGCGTCGCTACAGCATCCGACGTCACAACGCTGTCATTCAGACTAATCACGGTCCAGTGACTGTCTGCTAACTGACGACGCTCTTCCGGTTGCGTAGCGGCACAGGCATTCAGCATCAGACTGATGAATAAAGAGACGAAAGTAGACCTGATGTACATTTTCATTTTGACTATATCCGGAGATTTATGATGAATTAAAGGTAGCGGTAACTTGCGCCTTATGCAAAGCAGAACAGACTCAAAAGTACTTTTCACGATCATTTAACTGACTGTCTGCAGTAAGTTTTTTGCGCTTCCTCTAATTATCCCCGCTTTAATAAGTTTTGTAATTTTTAACTGATTTCTTCCTGCTCCTGCCTTTGAAATATTGAGCGCGATCGTAAGATTTTTTTCATAGGGAGAGCGATGTGACTAATGTGATTTGGTACAACCAACTCAACATGCAGGATGTGTGTCGGGTAGGTGGAAAAAATGCGTCTTTGGGCGAAATGATCACTAATCTGACCTCATCAGGCGTATCCGTGCCAAACGGCTTTGCCACTACGGCACAGGCTTTTGATACTTTCCTGGAACAATCCGGCGTTAACCAGAAAATCTACCCGCTACTCGACAAGCTTGATCCCGACAATATCAGTGCATTAACTGAAGCAGGCAAACAGATCCGCCAGTGGATCATTGATACCCCTTTTCAGCCTGAGCTGGAACAGGCCATCCGTGATGCCTATAACGAGCTGGCTGATGGTCAGCCTGAGGCTTCATTCGCCGTGCGTTCTTCTGCCACTGCGGAAGATATGCCGGATGCCTCCTTTGCCGGTCAGCAGGAAACTTTCCTGAATGTGCAGGGCATTGATGCGGTCATGCTCGCTATCAGGCATGTTTTTGCGTCTCTGTTCAACGATCGGGCCATTTCTTACCGGGTTCATCAGGGATATGACCATCAGGGTGTCGCCATTTCTGCCGGCGTACAGCGTATGGTCCGCTCCGATCTGGCCTCGTCTGGTGTGATGTTCACGCTGGATACCGAATCCGGTTTTGATCAGGTGGTATTTATCACGTCTGCCTATGGCCTGGGTGAAATGGTGGTACAAGGCGCGGTCAATCCGGACGAGTTCTATGTACACAAACCCACACTGAACAATGGCAAGCCGGCGATTGTGCGCCGCACCATTGGTTCGAAGAAAATCCGGATGGTCTATGCCGCCAGTCAAGAACATGGCCGCCAGGTGCAGATTGAAGATGTACCGGCTGAACTTACCCGCCAATTCTCCCTGACCGACGATGAAGTGGAACAGCTGGCCCGGCAGGCACTGCTGATTGAACAGCACTATGGCCGTCCGATGGATATCGAATGGGCTAAAGATGGTCACACCGGCAAACTCTATATTGTACAGGCTCGTCCCGAAACGGTCCGTTCCAATGAACAGGTCATGGAGCGTTACCACCTGGCTTCACGGGGGAAAGTGCTGACAGAAGGCCGCGCGATTGGTCAGCGTATTGGTGCCGGTCCGGTAAAAATCATTCATAACCTCAGTGAAATGGATCGAATCAAACCCGGTGATGTACTGGTCACCGACATGACCGATCCGGACTGGGAACCCATCATGAAACGCGCTGCCGCGATTGTTACTAACCGTGGCGGGCGAACCTGTCATGCGGCCATCATTGCCCGGGAGCTGGGTATTCCGGCGGTAGTCGGCTGCGGCGATGCGACCGACATTCTGCAGGAAGGGCAAAATGTCACCGTTTCCTGTGCCGAAGGCGATACCGGCTTTGTCTATCAGGATCTGCAGGATTTCACCGTGCGTCGTCTGCAGGTTGATGAAATGCCCGCATTACCCACGAAAATCATGATGAATGTCGGCAATCCGGATCGGGCCTTTGATTTTGCCCGCTTACCGAATGATGGTGTGGGTCTGGCCCGGCTGGAATTTATCATTAACCGCATGATCGGTGTACATCCGAAAGCCTTACTGAAATTCAGCCAGCAGAAGCCGGCATTACAGCAACAGATCCGTGAGCTGATGACAGGTCATGATGATCCGGTCGAGTTTTACATCAGCCGTCTGGTGGAAGGTATATCTACCCTCGCCGCTGCATTCTGGCCGAAACGAGTGATCGTCCGTCTGTCTGATTTTAAATCCAACGAATATGCCAATCTGCTGGGAGGCGATCGCTACGAGCCGGAGGAAGAAAACCCGATGCTGGGTTTCCGTGGCGCTGGCCGTTATATTTCCCCCGCCTTCCATGACTGTTTTGCGTTGGAGTGTGAAGCGGTTAAACGCGTCCGCAACACCATGGGACTGACCAACATTGAGCTGATGATCCCGTTTGTGCGCACCGTTGCTCAGGCCAAAGCGGTCATAGCCCAACTGGAACAGGAAGGATTGAAACGCGGAGAAAATGGTCTGAAAGTGATCATGATGTGTGAAATTCCCGCCAATGCCTTACTGGCAGATCAATTTCTTGAGCATTTCGATGGCTTTTCAATCGGCTCGAACGATATGACGCAGCTGACCCTCGGACTGGATCGCGATTCAGGTCTGGTCTCAGCATTATTTGATGAACGCAATGACGCAGTTAAGCATCTGCTGACACTGGCTATTCAGGCTGCGAAACGCCATGGCAAGTACGTCGGAATTTGCGGACAAGGCCCGTCAGATCATGCGGATTTCGCCAGCTGGTTACAGCAACAGGGGATCGACAGCCTGTCGCTGAACCCTGACAGCGTCGTGCAAACCTGGCTTGATCTGGCCGATAACACAACCGTGAACTAATCAGGTTAGTCCGTTTGCCACCGTCTGAATTCAATATGTATCGTGAGCCTCTACATCCGGACGGTGGCTTTTTTCGGTGGTTTTATTTACCGCCAAGGCCACTCAGAACAATTTCTTCAGGCTTTCAGACAGCGCATCACCGGCTTTTTTCTCCAGCTTTTGCTGTACTTCCTGTTTCTTCTCTTCCAGTTTTTGCTGTGCTTCTGCCTTTTTCTCTTCCAGTTTGGCGCCCGCGTTTTCCTTAATAGCAGCAGTCAGATCAAGCGAGTATTTCGGTGCAGACGTAGCCCCTTTTATACGGATCGGAACCGTTACACCATGCAACTGATCCCGCTCCTTACCCATCTGACCTTTACTGCTATCCACCAGCACCGCCCTCAACAGATAATTGATGTTGTCTGTTTTCAGGTTAACGTCACCCTCACCACTGACCCGCAGTAACGGCGATTTCATTACCAGATCCTTGTTCGTCGCTATTCCCTGATTAAACAGCAGTGAAGCCGTTAACTCAGTAAAATCCGTTTTCTCTACATTACTTGCCGTCACTGACTGTTCCCCGCCTTTCAGGCCGGAGATGGCTGCCTTGGCTTCGCGGATAGTTTTCGCGATATTAATACCCCGCCATGCGCCATCATTGACCCTGGTGTTCAGGTTACCGGTCAGGCTGTTTTTCAGTGCCGTCGTATCGCCGCCCTGCATGGTCAGACTGCCATTCACATTTGCTTTGCCCTCGATTTTTTCGAACCCAGCAAATTGTTTGAGCAGCGCGTAAATATCAACACCGGTGATATCCGGTTTCACCGTGATCCGGGGGCTGGCCGTCGTGGTTGCGGTTCCACTGGCAGCGATAGCGCCACCGAACGCTTTCAGGCTGAACGCCGGCACCGAGAGCAATCCTTTTTGCGCTTTGACTGCTAACCGGACATCTCCCGCATCGACCGTACCATATTTCAACTGACCAAGGCTCAGCTGACCGTCCATATTCAGCGCATCCAGACCGGAAAGATCGACTTTGGTTGCCGGCACTTTGCTGCCTGCGCCTGCACCGGAATCAGCTTGATTGCCACTACCGCCCGTCGATTTTCCGGAAACTATATAACGGTTCAGATCCAGCGACTGCGCTTTTACATCGAAACGAATAAACGGATTTTTGAACCCTTTAACATCAGCACTGAAATCAAGCGGGTTACGATCCAGTGCCCCCTTCATCACCGTATTAACCTGCTGAGCCTTCAGATTCGCATTCAGTTTGCCCGACAGATCCACCGGCACTGCCTTCATCCCGCCACTGGTAACGTCACCTCTGATCGCCAGTTGCGCCAGGTTGATGGTCTGGGTAGCCAGATTGACGTTAACCGGGCTGTTTATGGTCATTTTTACTGCCTGATCAGCCTGATTCGCCGTCAAATCCAGTTTCAATGCCCTTGCTTTGATTTGCTGGCTATCACCTGAAACGCCGTCCAGTTTGAAAATGGCATCGACCTTACGGGCAGTGCCGCTCAGTAGCGTGGAAACAGCCATCGTATCTGCCGTGGCAGTATTCCCTTTGATATATAGCTTAGGTGCCGTCAGTGTCAGTTTCAGTGCATCTTTATCTGCTTTGCCATCCAGCACATTATGCAATCCGTCCAATAGCCATTGACCGGTTTTCTGATCGAAATTCAGGCGATCCAGTTTCGTATTGAGAAGCAAATCCAGTGCTGGAGACGGGCTTTGCAGACGGGAGCTGAAATCAATATGCTCGGCTCCGGAAACTGTGATCCCATCGCCAAACAGAGACAAATCACTCAGTTTCAGCTGTTGCCCGGCTTGCAGATCGCTGTAACTGACACTGCTCCCGGCAATATTAAATTGTGACAACTGAAAGCCCGGAACCGGAGAAGAGCCGGAAGTGGTTTCGGAATCTGTCAGAATTTCAGGCGTACTCTCTTTTGTTGCGGATGTGTTCTTTGTTTCCATCAGATCCGCAAAGTTGTATTGCCCAGTTTTATCTTTCGTCAGCTTAATCGTGGCGCCCTGTATATCCACTTCATCAATAACAAGCTGCTTCGATAACAGTGGCCAGAACTGCATCACCAGGCGGGCATCATTGATATGAGCGAACTGCACATCCGAATTTCGCTCAGACAAACTGACATCGGAAAGCGTAATACCCGGTTTAGGGAAGAGGGACAAACTGAGGGGGCCGTTGAATTTAAGCGTTCTCTGCTTTTCTGATTTAACCAGTGCTTCTAACCGCGGTTTCAGTGTATTGGCATCAAATGTCGCTGATACATACACGGCCCCCCCTGCAATCAGGGCAATAACCGCACCGATCGAATAGAGAGAATACTTTGTAATTTTATCCATATCTCAGCTCCCGTTTGGCAGCGCCCTGCACGGGAAAACTCAGCCTGAACCGGAGAAAACATCCTGCAATACCCGATCGGACAGGAGACATGCAAATGGCGCTGAATGAGTTATTACCTACAGTATTGATTTATACGGCATAAATCGCCAGTAAATAACGCATGCTATTGTTTCCATTCCTTCCGCATGCTTGGAGTCAGACTGAAATTCGCATCGCCGGCACTGATAAACAGTTGCCCTTCACTGATGGTCACCTGCCACTGCATATTACGTTCAGCCAGTGCAACCAGCGGCGTCAGTTCATCTTCCGGAAAATCAATGATGCGCAGATTGTCATGTTTACCGAGCAACGCCTCATTCTGCTGCCACCAGAGATCCACGTTCCGTCCGCCATAGGTATAAAGTGAAACCTGTTCTGAACGGTTACAGGCTTTTTTCAGACGACGCTCATCCGGCAGTCCGACGTCAATCCAGTGTTCAATGCCGCCATGCAGATTCTTCAGCCATAATTCAGGCTCATCATCCGCGCACAGTCCTTTGGTAAACGTCAGCGCTTCATCGGCATTCAGTACCCAGGCCAGTAAGCGGACAATCAGACGTTGATCCGTTTCAGAAGGGTGCCGGGCCAGTGTAAGGCTGGTATCAAGATAGACCGCCCGATCAATGTCGGCAATGTTCAGCGTTGCCTTGAAAATAGTGGCTTTAAGTGCCATGAAGAACCCTGATAATAATGATTAGGAAAGACAATAGTTTAAAACACCTGAACCTGATTTCGCCCGTTTTCTTTTGCCCGGTACATGGCCATATCCGCGTTTTTGGTCAATGTCCGCTCATCGGTAGCGTGCTCAGGATATAGCGCAATGCCAACACAGCAGGAAATGTTCATCTGATAACCCGCCAGTTCAAACGGCTGATTCAGTGCCAGACGTATTTTCTCGGCAACATGGAAAGCACTATTGGCATCAGCGACATCCTGCAGCAGGATCACAAACTCATCGCCGCCAATCCGGCTGACGGTATCGGAAGCCCGGACGCAGCTTTGCATCCGCACTGCCACTTCTTTCAGTAACAAATCCCCCACCGCATGCCCGAAGGAATCATTGACCGGTTTGAATTTGTCCAGATCCAGAAACATCAGTGCCAGATTCTTCTTATTCCGTTTTGCAGACCGGATGCTTTGTTTCAGACGATCGGAAAACAGCACCCGGGTCGGCAAGCCGGTCAGGACATCATAATGCGCCAGCCGACGATGCTTCTCTTCGCTTTGCCGTAAAGCCTCTGCGGCGTGATAACGTTCGATGGCGATTGCCGCCAGATTGGCCGAGGCTTCAATCAGACTGATATCTTCGGGCTCGGGCGAATGCCGGTCACGATGATAAATGGCAAAGGTACCTAATACTTTATTGGCCGAGCCATAGATGGGTTGCGACCAGCAGGAACCTAATCCGGCCCGGGTCGTCACTTCAAGATAAGATGCCCAGTACGGATGGGAGGCGATATCTTCCACAATGACACGCTCACCGGTAAATGCGGCTGTTCCGCAGGAGCCCGCACCGATACCGATCTCAATGCCATCGATCGCCTCATTATAAAAATCCGGCAAACTACGGGATGCGCCGGAATGCAGATGCTTCCCTTCTTTATCGAGCAGCAGGATTGAACACATCATCTCCGGATATTCGGTTTCAACGCTCTCGACAATAGCCAGCAGAATGACATCCAGTGACGCGCCGCGGGACAACAGCTCCAGCACCCGGTTATGAACCCGTTCATGCTGCTCACGCCGTTTTCGATCCGTAATATCCAGTTTGACGGCGACATATTGGGTAACCTTACCCTCAGTATTCAATATTGGGGAGATATGTGCCTGTTCCCAGTATATTTCCCCGTTCTTGCGCCGGTTAACAAACTCTCCCGACCAGTTTTCCCCGCGACTTAATTTTTCCCACATCGCGTCATAAAGTTCCGAACCGGTTAAACCCGAATGCAAAAGCCTGGGATTATGACCCAGCACTTCATTCAGCGTATAACCAGTCACCTCAGTAAAACGGGGATTCACATAACTGATATTCGCGTCCGCATCGGCGATAACAACCGAAGCCGGACTTTGCTCTATCGCGGTATAAAGCGTACGCAGCCGATCTTCATGCTCCCGGCTTTTCTGCAGACGCCTTTTTAATTTCCTGTTCTGAAAGAAAAAGTAGATTGCGGAGATCACCGCCAGAACAAATAACGCCCCCATAATCTGTGCGAATGCATGTAACCAGCTGACTAGGGATTGTTCCGTTTCCGGGATCAGACTGATCTCGGCACGAACATGCTCACTGAGAAAAGCCAGAGACAAAAAAATGAATAACAAGTGTGGACGACTATTATTTGTCTTGTTTTGCATTCGCCACCTCTCACACTACGGGGCTAATTTTCTCGCAATCTTTGCGCTGTATTAAAGTATGACCGATATCAGACAATGTTCATTATCTGTTTATTTTTTAAATAGAAACGGGACGTACACATCAACTAAACACAAAATATTCATCTAATGCAAGCAACCGGATAATCTCATCAACTAAAATCCCTCCAGCCTGTCCAAAGTGATATGATTCACTCTCATCTGTTATGTATCACTGATTGTCAAAGAGACCCGCATATGATCCAACTTGGCCGCATGAACTCCCTTCCTGTAATTAAAATCGATGAAAAAGGTGCCTGGTTGGATGCAGACGACTTGGGACAAGCTTTTGTTCCGCAAAGTCAGCTACCGGAACACATCAAAGAGGGCGACGTTCTGCCTGTATTCCCTTATCTGGATGGTGACGGAGAGCTGGTAGTCAGCACCGACAAACCTCTGGCGCAAGTAGGCGAATTCGCTGGAATGAAAGTGGTTTCTGCCAGCCGTATTGGCGCCTTCCTTGACTGGGGGATGAAGAAAGATCTGTTTGTTCCTGCCAATGAACAGGCCAAACCAATGCAGTCAGGCCACACCTATGTGGTTTACGTCTATCTGGATCGTGAAAGCCGCCCTACTGCTACCAGCCGTCTGGATCATTACCTGAGCATTGAAATGCCACGTTATGAGCCATGGGAAGAAGTTGATTTGCTGATCTGCGAACAGACCGATCTCGGCTATAAAGTGATCGTGAACAAGAAGTTCTGGGGTCTGATCTTCCGTAATGAAATTTTCGCTAACATCAAAATCGGTCAGCGTACCAAGGGCTACATCAAAAAAATCCATGACGATGGCAAACTGGATGTCACGCTGAACAAGCCCGGCCTCGCCCGCAAAGACGAAGCCGGTGAAAAAATTCTGGTCCGTCTGCAAAAAGCCGGCGGCTTCCTACCTGTTGGCGATAAAAGCTCACCGGAACTGATCTACTCGCAATTCAGCATGAGCAAGGGCACCTTCAAAAAGGCGATCGGCGGTCTGTATAAACAAGGGCTGATCACCATTGAAAACGATGGTATCAGACTGAATTAAAAGTATTTTTACTAAAATAGATTAGATTCCGGAACTTGCTTAAATGAGAACATTCCTGCTTACCGCGCTTGTTGCGCTCACATTTTCTTCGTTCAGCTTCAGCAGTACCGACATGTATCTCGCATCTAATGACGATTATGATGTGGGTGGCGGTGGTACTTATCATTCGCCTGACGGCCTGGCCCCTCAGAAGGAATGCACAACAGAATGCACCTCTGAATATCATGCTTGTACAGCTGATTGTTTCAGAGACGATATCCTGCTAATGGGAGGATGTATCGCTGGCTGCAAGATGAACAACTGCTCCACTCATTGTGAATAATCCAGTTCCGCCTTGAAACAGGGACACGATGTGCAGTTATTTATGATGAGAGCCGGTGTGGAAGCATAAGATAATGATCAGAACGCTTTATTTCTGATCGTTATCTTCGTCTTTTGTCTCGTTCTCTTTCTCATCTTCATCAAGTTTAGCAAGCTCCGCTCGCAGTCTATCCAGTTCATCACGGTAAGTCTCGGCATCACCGTAATCAACAAATCCATCATAGTATGGATGCGCCTGCATGACCCGGCGGGCATGTTTGATCGGACACCAGTATTGCTCAGTTCGTCCGACAATTTCCTTAATATAGGAAATTAACCCGTTCCCATAGGAACAATATGCGCAATTGATTTTTTCAATAATATTGAGATAGCCAAGATAAGCCCGGTCAAACACAAAATAATCCCGCCGGCGTACCCGGGGAATACCGTACAACGGAAAGCAGATGTATTGATAAATAGTGACGAAAAGATCCAGCAGCAACATGGGAACAAGCACTGAATAGATAATCGGTGCAGAGATAACATTACGAAATCGTGCCTGGCGCAGATATTTAAACAGCCCCATTTTGAACCGGCGTTGCTGCTCCAGCACTTCCCGTTCAAAACGAACACGCCTGTTTTCAAAATCGGTATGGAGCTCGGCACGCCGGCGTGCCATTTCCTGCTCGATTTCATCTTGTATCTGACGAATACGCTCCAGCAACTCTTTTATTTTCGGGTTCATAGTATCCCTTGTTATCTGTCTGGCGCTGTTTCTTTAAACGTATCAATGTTTTCTGTGGTTGTCGTTGCCTGCTGCAGATTCTGTTATGCCGATGTGAGCATTATCTGATTATTTTCTCCCCGGACAGCGTTTCCCGAATTTAACCTCTTGCACCAAACCGGTACTTGTCGCTGACTTCATCATTGGCATCTATTGTGGTTTTGTTCATCGCGCGGAGGAAATAGGCATGTTTTTCATTAAAGTAGGTCAATAGCTCCCGCAGTTGTAATGCATTATCAGGTTCGACTGATATGGACATCCACTCGGCAATACAAGCCAGCATGATCCGCTCCGTCCACGGATTCGAAATCGGAGTGGTCATTGCCTGTTCTCTAATGATCCGGGTGATAGCTTCATTTTTGCTCAGAATTTCAATCAATTGTTCTGTTGAATAATTATCTGAACAGGTCAGCGTTTTGACAGTCGCAACCGGCTTCTGTGCCAGAAATGACAGAAAATGAGCGGAAAGTTGATACTCCTCCGCGTATTCCAGAAAAAAACGGATTTGTGTTTCTTTATCCCATGCCCGAAGAGCAATCAACTCGTCATATTGTTGTTTTGCACCACTCATGCGCATTCTCCCTGATTATGCACATTAATAATACATGCATCAGTATCTATGCATCCGAGATAGTGCAAATGCAAATCCGGTGCCGTTCCGGCCTTAGGACAGGTTTACTTTTGCGGCATACCTACAATATGCGCATAGCGGGCGTACATGTTATCCAGATAATCATCCGGATTCTGCTTGTCATTCACCCCGGCCGTCGCATCATCATCTGGCTGGCTAAAAAAGGCATGCTTCAGATTAAAATAAGCCAGCAGTTCCTGAACCAGTTGTTTATTTTCCGGATCAATCGCAATTGACATGCAGGAAGCGACGCACTTAATCACATCCTGCACCGACCAGGGATGCATATCACGGGTAACCAGCGAGTTATCCTTAATCGCGTTCGTCACTGCTTCATCCTTGATGACCAGCCGTATGAGCTGTTCAAAAGAGTAGTGATCAGAGGCGGTCAGCACTTTAAGACCAGGAGCAGGTTTCAGGCCAAGATAAGATAAAAAATGTTCCCCGAGTTTATATTCCTGCGCATACTCCAGGAAAAAACGGATCTGGGTGTCTTTATCCCATGAACGGGCAACGACCATCTTTTCATACTGCTGCTTCAGATCACTCACAACCACTCTCCAAAATACAACTCGCCAATGTACAGCTTGCATAAACGCAAACATTGCGCGTTATTATATTCCGATCGACCCAAGCGCATCTATTAAGCCTGTCACATGCCCGCCATATTTTTACGATATACCTGCCCGATTTTGCTTCGGTTATTTCCCCGGTAGCGAAAGATTCTCGGATTCGCTATTCGCAATCCGGGTCACCAGCAGCTGATCTATCTTGTAACTGTCGATATCGACCACTTCAAATTTATAGCCAGCATAGGTCACAGAGTCAGTCCGCTTAGGTATTTTACGCAGCATAAACATCATAAAGCCGGCAATCGTTTCGTAATTCTCATATTCCGGAAACGTTTCAATATCCAGTACCCGCATGACATCATCAATAGGTGCGATACCGTCAATCAGCCAGGAGTGATCATCACGCTGGATGATCTGCTCTTCCTGATGCTGGTTCACCAAATCACCCATCAGGGTATTCATGATGTCATTCAGCGTGATGATCCCTACCACCAGCGCATATTCATTCAGGATCACCGCGAAATCTTCCCGGGACCCTTTGAACCCTTCCAGTGCTTCGGTCAGCGTTAAAGTATCCGGAATGATCAATGGCGTATGAATCAGCTTCTCATCAGTCAGCGATATTGGTTGTTTGTTCAGTACCCGCAGCAGAATATCTTTGGAATCCACATACCCCAGTACGGTATCAATGTTGTTATCACAGACCAGAAATTTGGAATGCGGATGTTCCGCTATCTTCTGTCTGATCTCTTCTTCTGTTTCCCTGCGATCAAAATAAATAATGCCGTCCCGGGATGTCATCGTGGATGGAACAGTTTTTGAATCCAGCTCGAACACATTTTCTATCAGATGATGCTCCTGTTCCCGTAACACCCCCGCCTGTGCCCCCGCCGACATCATGGCGTAAATATCATCCGGCGTGATCACTTCCTTATGCGTCGTCGGTAATTTGAACAGACGGAATAAAAGGTTGGCTAATCCGTTAAAGATAAAGACCAGAGGCTTGAAGACGGCCACACAGAACAGCATCGGGTTGACAATATGAATAGCAATCTGCTCCGGTGCCATCATGGCCAGTCGTTTCGGAATCAGGTCTGCAAACAGAATAAACAGCGAAGTCACCAGCATGAACGATATCGCAAAACTGATGGTGTCCAGCAAAGGGGATGCAATCCAGTACTGCAGGACGTCGGAAACATAAGGCGTCAGCGCCGATTCACCGATAATACCGCCGAGAATCGCCACGGCATTCAAACCGATCTGCACGACGGTAAAGTAATGTCCCGGTTGCTCCTGTAAGGCAATCACCTTGTTGGCCTGTTCACTTCCGGATTCGGCCAACTGCTGTAATTTCAGTCTGCGGGAGGCTGCCAGCGCAATTTCCGAGACAGAAAAAAAAGCACTGGCAATAATTAATACCGCTATAGAGAAGATACTGTTTGTCATGATGAGAACTCTGAAAAGAAAATTATGTCAGCCAGGCATGACATCTGTACCACAGTATGCCACTAAAGCACTGTTTTGTGACAGGTTTACCATCATGAGTCCGGTATTCCTGCCAAATTACAAGTGTAGTTCAGCTTTAGATACCGAGATCGGATAAGAAGGATGTTATCGATGATAGCCCGTATTTATGCCCTGCTCGCCGACATCACAACCTTACATGTGGATGCCATTGTTAACGCTGCAAATTCATCGTTATTGCCCGGTGGCGGGGTGTGTGGCGCCATTCATCGTGCCGCCGGCCCGGAATTACAGCATGAATGTCACATGCTGAAAGGCTGTGCAGCCGGCGACGCCAGACTCACGAAAGGATACCGGTTGCCCGCTAAATACGTTATTCATGCAGTCGGTCCGGTCTGGTACGGCGGCACTCGTCAGGAGCCGGAGCAACTCGCGTCCTGTTATCAGCGCAGTCTGCAAATCGCTGCTGAAAACGGGATTACTTCTATCGCTTTTCCCTGCATTAGTACCGGCATTTTTGGCTATCCGCCGGATCTGGCAGCACAAACGGCAGTGACCACCGTTCGTCAGGTTGCCCGTCAGTCCGATACACTGGAAGAAATTATATTTTGCTGTTTTTCACAGACAGATTTTGAGCTTTATCAGCAACTGTTATCACCGGCGGAGACGCCCTGATCACAGGTTCCGCCGGGAAGCACAGGAGTCAGTTTGCGAACTGTTGTTTCAGATAGCCGATAATATCCATTGATTCATACATCCAGTGGCTGTTGCCCTGCTCATCAATGATTCGCAGACAAGGAACCTGGCGTTTTCCGCCACCGGTCATTAACGCTTCCAGATGTGCGCCTTCAGCAATATTCCGGTTTTCCAGAGTAATACCTGCCTGTTGGCAGTAATCACTGACCCGGACACAATATGGACAGGACGGACGAATATACAGCGCCAGACGATTAAGATCAGATACCGCAGGAAATGACATAAGAAAACCCTCAGTCAGGAAACAAATATTCTATATATATTATTGTTTACGCTGGATATATGCCATCCATTAACAACATATATACCCACTTATTTTATGTGATACCTATCATAGGATGAGCATGCGTCATGCTTTTTATACATCCCTTATCTTAAGATGAATTTAGTCTCCTTATTTTCTTTTCAGGAAATGCTATGGCGCCGCGCAAAAATAATAATGATCAGATATGGGAAAAAGAAAATATTGAACAACTGATCACCGAGCTTTCCGTATTACAGGAAACCGTAATAGAAGCGCCGGCAGTCGCCCAGGAGTATCTGAAAGCCGTTCATCCTGATTTTTATGAAAGTGCGGTCAATCTGCTGCACTATCTGGCATTGCGCCGCCATGATTTACGCCCGCTGCAATGCAGACTGTCAGAGTTGGGGCTCTCTTCGCTTGGCCGGGCCGAAGCACATGTTCTCGCGTCTCTCGAAAAAGTACTCTATTTGCTGCATAACCTGAATCAGGACGCTCATTCGCCCCGGGAAAAACATTCCCGCCTTGATTTTTCAAAGGGACAAAAACTGCTTAAAGAGCATACCGATGCCCTGCTTGGACAGACTAATTCCGGTCGGGATGTACGAATCATGGTCACTATGCCCTCTGAAGCCGCAGACGACTACACGTTAGTCCATAGTCTGCTGAAACAGGGCATGGATTGCATGCGTATCAACTGTGCGCATGACAGTGCCGGTGTCTGGCTGAAAATGATCGAGAACCTGAAAATGGCACAGCAGGCGCTGGATATGCGCTGCCGAATAGTGATGGATCTGGCCGGTCCTAAATTGCGGACAGGTCCGATGGAAGCGGGTCCGGCAGTTGTGCATATCCGGCCTAAACGCGATGCTTATGGCAGAGTTGTGGCACCAGCCCGGATCTGGCTGACGGTTGATCCGGCTGTGACTCCGTCCCCTTCCCTGGCCGATGCTACACTCCCTGTACCGGCAAAATGGCTGCAACGATTACATAAAGGAGACATCGTCTCGTTCCGTGACACCCGCGAGTCAAAACGGCACCTTCTTATCATGGATGTCACCCAAAATGGCTGTTGGGCCGAAATAACGCAGTCGGCCTACATCGTCTCTGGTACCGTACTGCAGCTTGAGAAAAAAGGAAGCCGCGAAGATCGCAAGGCCGCCGTCGGTTTTTTACCGCATACAGAAAATACCATTACCTTGTTCCCCGGCGATTTGCTGCTATTAACCCGGGACCTTAAACCCGGGCGTCCGGCTACGCGGGATAGCGTTGGGCTGATTCTGACGCCGGCACATATTGGTTGTACCTTGCCGGAAGTGTTTGATGATATCCGTTCGGGAGAATCCATCCGTTTTGATGACGGTAAAATCGGTGGCATCATTGAAAAAGTAGAAGCGGAGCAAGTGTATGTGCGAATCACGCATGCCCGTATGCAAGGTGAAAAGCTCCGCAGCGATAAAGGCATCAATTTGCCTGACAGTCACCTACATTTAACTGCATTAACTCAGCAGGATCTGGATGATTTGCCCTTCGTCATAAAGCATGCCGACGTGGTTGAATTATCCTTTGCCAACAGCGCTGCCGATGTCGAACTACTACAGAATCACATGAAAAGCCTGGGCGAACAACAGCCCGCCATTGTGCTGAAAATCGAAACGCGTCGCGGTTTTGAAAACCTTCCCGACATGTTACTGACAGCCATGCGGGCACCTAAATGTGGTGTCATGATTGCGCGCGGTGATTTAGCCGTCGAATGTGGTTTTGAGCGGCTGGCTGAAGTGCAGGAAGAGATCCTCTGGATCTGTGAAGCGGCGCATATCCCGGTTATCTGGGCCACCCAGGTGCTGGAAACGCTGGCCAAGGAAGGTATGCCTTCACGGGCTGAAATCACGGATGCGGCAATGGGGCACCGTTCGGAATGCGTGATGCTGAACAAGGGACCATATGTCCTGAATGCAGTCCAGGTGCTGAATGATATTTTACGCCGGATGCAGACGCATCAATCGAAAAAGCAATCCATGCTGCGCGAACTGCATTTGGCCCATATCTTCCCGGATTAGCCGCCGCCGATCCTGATTTTTAATGTTTATGTGAACTGGCATACTCATCAATGTAATGCCAGATAGTCAGGATCGGATGATAAATCATCATTCGGGGGCCGGAGAAACGCATGACTTTACGGATTTTCTCCCGCATTTTGCTCTGATAACAGTGGATCGGGCATTTGGCACAGGTCGGCTTATCTGCCTTGAAGCGGCATTTATCAATACGATTCATCGCATAATCCGTCAATGCCTGACAGTCCGGGCAAAGCGGCTGGCCGGCATGCTGACTTTTACAATAGATACCAATCATAAAACGGATGGTTTTACGTTCCCGATCCAAGCGATTCTGCTTATTAGACATCCTGATTCCTCATTTCCTGCCCGGATGCCATTATGCAATAGTCACGCAACTGGCACCAATCTCCTGTCCACTGCTATTGTTTCTATAAGACACTATTCACATTATCCATGTCACGGAGTCTTGTTATGAGCATGCTTGTCTATCAGGAAACAGAACCTTCTCTTGCCGAAACAGAATCCTGGTCCGGCCCGGTTGTGATTGAATTCGGTAACGCCTGGTGTGGCTTCTGCCAGGAAGCTCAGCCTTTCATTTCAGCCGCCATGGCTGAACATCCGGAAATAAAGCACCTGCATATCGCCGATGGCCGGGGTAAGCCGCTCGGGCGGGCATTCAAGGTGAAATTATGGCCAACGCTGATATGTCTTCTCAATGGTAAAGAAGTCGCCAGAGTAGTACGTCCGGACGATACCGATGCGGTCAGGGAAGCATTAGCCAAAATCAGTACTGTTAATTAACATCTGAACTATAAGTTATTAACAGCACAAAGATAATGTTAAAATAGACGGCTAATTTGCTGTCGGAGTACTGTTTTGTTTCGTTTTCATTGTGAAGGGTTTAATGGCGAACGGGCTGATGTTTCGGTACTTGCGGTGGATTGGTCAATCCCGGGTGATGTGACATTTTCCTGTAACGACGATACGTTTGCCTGCCTGCTTCTGAGCGGATGCAAGAGCGATAGTGGTGGTTTTTTCAACCTGCTGGCCGGAACCAAGCCCATGTATGTGGAACAATGGCTGGAATATCTGCAGGAACAACAGAAGATCCGCCAGGTTAGTCTGAAAATCACGTTGCCGGATGATGAAGCCTACAACGAAGCGCTGGGTTTGACCGAAGAAAAGATACAGCAACTTTTGCCGCTGATTTTTAAGGTTGGCGGTTTCAATCGCCTGCAATTAAACCGTTACCTGAAACAACGCAGCAATCCGGCCACATTATCTACCCGATACGGGCCGGCCGAATTGCAGCGTTACCGGATCCTGAATGACATTATCCGTTTACTGAACAAGCTGCGCCGCTGAACTATTTACAATTGGGACGTGCAGTGTGGGCAACGGGTTGCCTCGAGAGCAATCTCAGAACAGCAATGCGGGCATTTTTTAGTGGTAACGGGTGCCGGTGCCTCTTCAGCACGCAGTTTATTCATCGCTTTTACAATCATAAACAGGGCAAATGCGACAATAGTAAAGCTGATGATGGCATTTACGAACAAACCGAAGTTGATTGTGACCGCTCCCGCGGCTTTCGCTTCAGCCAGAGTATGATACGGCGCAGCTGCTTTCGCGCCCTCTTTCAGTACAACAAAAAAATCGGAAAAATCCACGCCCCCCAGCAACAAACCGATTGGTGGCATCAGTACATCATCCACCAGACTTTTCACTATCGCCCCAAACGCCGCACCGATAACAATACCGACGGCCATATCAACCACATTGCCCCTCATGGCAAATTTTTTAAATTCATTGAACATATGGTTTCTCCTGTCACTGCCGATATAACACTTAACAAATGAATCCCTTATAAGAGTAAACTAGATTCAGATATTTGTATGGGAGATAACAAATGAAAGCCGGTGTTATAGGCACAAACTGGGGCCGCGTCCATGTTCAGGGGTTACGGAAAGCGGGCTGTGAAGTCACCGCCATGATGGCACATGATGCGGATCTGGTTGCCAGAATAGCTGCGGAGGAAGACATCCCCCGGCACGGAACCGAGCTCGCCGTATTACAGGACTGCGATGTTGTTGCGATAGCGACACCTACCGCCAGCCACCTCGGTTATCTGCAGGCTCTGCAGGACAAAATCATACTCTGTGAGAAACCACTAGGCCTGACGCCTGATAATCTGCAGCAATTTCAGGCTCTCAACGCCGAACGCAGTTATATCAGTTTCCCGTTTCCTTTCCTCGACTCTGCCAGACAATTACAGCAACTGATCAATGGCGGTGATTTTGGCGAACTGATGCGGATCACAGTGGTAACCGGAGTTAATCTGCCCTATCCCAAGACGCCGGTTGAATGGTTCATGGAGGACATGATCCATCCATTTTCCCTGTTGACACATTTGTTTGGTGATATGACGTTTCTGGGAGCCTGTCAGGGAACTGGCTGCAATATCTCCGCACAGTTGCAATGCCATCATGCGCTGGTTGATCTGCTGCTTTGTCCCTGGCCCCATCCCGGGCTGCACTTTGACATTACACTAATCGGCAGTAAAAATGCCTACCAGCTACGCGGCGGATTCCGTCCTGACCGTCAGTGGTGGATGGAGCCATTAATGATCGATGATATTGCTCAGGGTACCGGAGAGGAAGCAAAAGACGCCATCTGGATTCGCGCCAATCATCGTGTCGCCAACACATTGATTAAATTGCAAAAAGGTGAGATCAGCTCACAGCAGGCACAGGAACTTGGTTTATTCCCGCTGCAACGTGCTTTGGCGATGGAGCAAAGCCTGTTACCCTTGTGGCAAGCACTGTCTCAGTATGACCAGCGTCCGACATTAGCCGGAAATATGGTCTGGCAAACAACGTAATATTTGCAGGAATGTTTAGCTGTTATGTATCAATGGATTTTAGTCGCCGCCATGAGTAATCCATGGGCACAGCAGGTTACACCCAGTCATGGTTCAGCAGAAGCAATCGGCGGCTACGCTGCCGGTTGCCTGCAAGGCGCCGTCGCACTGCCTGAAAACGGCACCGGATACCAGATTCTGCGTCCTCGTCAGAAACGTTTCTATAGCCATCCGGTGATGGAACAATACGTTCTCGATTTAGCCCGGCAATCGAAAAAGGTCGGTCTGCCCGACATTCTGGTAGGTGATATGGCCATGGCCAAAGGTGGCCCATTCAGCACCGGACACCGCAGCCATCAGAGCGGACTGGATACCGATATCTGGTTCCGGTTCGCCGGCAAACCGCTAAGTGCTGCGGCACGTAATAACATCAAAGCGCAGGAAATGGTCGATTTCCGACGGAACAGAGTAAATAAAAACTTTAGCTCTCAGCAAATGACATTACTGAAGCTGGCCGCACAGGATCCCCGTGTAGAGCGTATTTTTGTCAATCCGCCGATCAAAAAAGCCATGTGCGAGCAATTTGCTGCCAGCGGCCCCTCCTGGTTGGGTAAATTACGTCCCTGGTTTGGCCACAGCGCACATTTCCATGTCCGTTTACATTGTCCGGTCGGCAGCAGAGATTGCGAACCCCAGAAACCATTCCCGCCGGGCGATGGCTGCGGAGCAGAACTGGATTCATGGCTGACCAAACCAGCCAGGGTAAGCAGCAAACCGGTGCCCAACCGGATGCCTCAGTTGCCAGAACGCTGTGAACTATTGCTCTCGGGCAAACAGCGATGACGCTAATCTGGCAATTAGCCTGGTTTTTCCGCGCTCACTGGCAGCGATATCTGCTGACCGTGAGCGTACTTTGCATTATCGCGGTTATTCAGACCAAAGTGCCCGCGCTGATTGGTTCCATGATCGATACCGTTGTTCACCCCGCCCCCGGCTCCACGATCTGGTCCGGATTTCAGCCGTTGCTCATCTCTCTTCTTGCTATCGGCTTTCTGGTGTATGCACTGCGCTATATCTGGCGGGTCGCGTTATATGGTGCCGCCTACAGACTCGGCTATTTACTGAGGCAGCAGCTATACCGGCATTATCTGGCGATGGATCCGGATTTTTTCCGGCAACACCGGACCGGTGAGCTGATAGCGCATGTCAGTAATGATATTCAGGCCGTAGAAATGACGGCCGGTGAAGGCATTCTGACGTTGGTGGATTCGTTGTTTATCGGTTGCCTGGTGCTCTGGATCATGGTGACACAATACTCGTTACCGCTGACCCTGCTGGCATTGCTCCCGTTGCCCATCATGGCATTTCTGGTCGCCCGGATCGGCAGAGAAATCCACCAGGCCTTCGGTAAGGCTCAGGCTGCTTTCGGGGATGTGAATAACATTGCACACGAAAATATGAGTGGTTTACGGACATTGCGGTTATTCGCGGCAGAACACTATGCCGAGCAGCAGATGCAGCAAAGTGCTGAATCCGCTAATCAGGCCAATATGCAGGTAGCCCGGGTTGATGCCAAATTTGATCCGGTAATCTATCTCTGTATCGGCAGTGCCTATCTGCTGGCGATTGCCGGAGGCAGCTGGCTCGTCATGCGGCAGGAATTGACTATCGGTCAGTTAACCAGTTTCAGTCTTTATCTGGGTCAGTTGATCTGGCCGATGTTTGCTATCGCCTGGCTGTTCAACATCCTGGAACGCGGTAATGCCGCTTATCAGCGAATCCGTTCCGTGCTTGCGACCAAACCACAGTTAACTTCAGGCCAGATGGTCTCGCCACCCTCTTCTGCCGGTCAGCATGCGCTCGGAATCCGGCTGGCGCGGTTTGAAAATGAAAACGGCGTAGCATTGCTGCAACATATCAGCCTGCAGATTCAGACGGGCGATTTTATTGGTATTGTCGGACCAACTGGTGCCGGGAAAAGTACTTTGCTGAAACTGTTGCAGCGATTTGCCGATCCTCAGCAAGGCACGATTCACCTCTATGACAAGGCATTACCCGACTGGCCGTTGCAGGAATTACGTCAGCAATTCGCCTATGTGCCGCAGGAACCCTATCTGTTCTCATTGTCGGTGGCAGAAAATATTGCGTTAGGCTGTCCGGAAGCAACGGAAGAGCAGATCATTGCCGCCGCCAAGCTTGCCGAATTACACCGGGATATTACCGCCCTGCCGGAAGGATATCAGACCGCAGTCGGTGAACGGGGGATCACGCTGTCTGGCGGTCAGAAACAGCGCCTTGCGCTGGCCCGTGCCTGGCTCACTCAGCGGCCGTTCTTATTACTGGACGACGCCCTCTCTGCCGTTGATGCCAAAACCGCGTCCCGGATTCTGAAAAACCTGCTTTCCGCGTCAAATACCGTCACTGTGCTGATGGTGACCCATCGCCTGCAGGAAATAGAACAGGCTGATCAGATTATTGTGCTGGAACAGGGTGAACAGCGGGAGTCCGGTACACATCTTTCGTTACTGGCACAGGATGGCTGGTATGCCCGGACATGGCATTACCAACAACTTGAACAAGCATTGACAGAGGAAGTGAATGAATAACACCCTGCTGCGTCTGCTCGCCTATTGCCGGCCTCACGTGAAGATTATTCTGGCCGGGTTGTTTTTCCTGTTTCTGTCAGCACTGGCGGAAATCAGTGGTCCGCTGCTCATCAAGCATTTCATCGATACCCGCCTGGCCGCAGGTCTCTGGTTCGTCAATGAAATCAGCCTGTTCGTTCTGACTTATTTGTCCCTGCAGATCATCGCCGCCTTCAGCAGTTACAAACAATCTCTGCTGTTTAGCAAAGCGGCTCAGGCGATCATCAAGGGGCTCAGACAGCAAACCTTCTGTGCCGCACTCCGTCTGCCAGCCAGCTACCTTGACCGGCATCAGACCGGGCATCTGATCTCAACCATCGGGAACGATACTGAAACCCTGCTGCAACTTTATATTCAGGTGATCGGCCAATCCATTCAGAAGATCGTCTTACTGACCGGCATTCTGGGAGGCATGTTCTGGCTTAACTGGCAGTTGGCCTGTGCGGTTGCGTTAATGATGCTGGTTACCACGGGGATCATGCAGATTTATCAGCGCTGCTCCATGCCATGGTCACGGCAAGCCCGGCAATGTCTGTCAGATCTCAACCATCAGCTCAGCGAAACCCTGCAAGGGATCCCGATCATTCAGTCGCTGGTACAGGAAGTCCGCTTCGCGGATAAATTTGCTGCCACGAATGAGCAGCATCAGCAAGCCCGGATGAAAGTGTTGCAGCTTAACGGGCTATTACTGCGTCCGATGATTGACCTGCTTTATATCATTACACTGGGCTCACTGCTGAGCTGGTTTGCCCTGCAGGGCACCTCTCAGATCCAGGTCGGGGTTATCTATGCGTTTGTCAGCTATATGGGTCGCATGATCGAACCATTGAATGAGCTCACCAATCAGCTAACCCAGATCCAGCAATCGTTAATTGCCGGAGAACGTATTTTTAACCTGCTTGATACGGAGAAAGAATCATCAGGAACACACCAGCAGCGGATTCAGGGTCACGTCAGCTTCCGGGAGGTTTGTTTTCGTTACCAGGATGACGGCGGACTGGTGCTACAGGATATCAACCTGGAGCTGCAGCGCGGCAAAATGATGGCGCTGGTTGGTCATACCGGCAGCGGCAAATCGACCATACTGCATCTGCTGAGCGGCATGTACCCACCGGTGTCCGGCGACATCCTCATTGAACAGCACCCGCTCAGAGACTGGGACATCAAACAACTGCGTTCACAGATCGGTGTTATTCAGCAGGATCCGTTTATCTTTGCCGGGACAGTGGCAGAAAACATTCGCTTCGGACGCGCTCAGATCAGTGATGATGACATCAGACAGGTGTTAACGCATGTACAATGGTTTGAGAGCATGAATGCGCAGGATGCGTTATCAATGCCACTCCAGGAGGGAGGCAAGAATCTCTCGGCCGGACAGCGACAATTGCTCTCTTTTGCCAGAGCACTGGTGACTCATCCGCCTATCCTGATTCTGGATGAAGCGACCGCCAACGTAGACTCTCAGACAGAGCATCATCTGCAGCAGGCTATCGCTTCTATTCGCCACCAGCACGCCTGGCTGATTGTCGCTCATCGTTTGTCTACCATAGTAGACGCTGACGAAATTCTGGTGTTGCAACATGGCAAGGTGATTGAACGTGGCAATCATAATGCGTTGCTGGCAGCCAACCAGCATTATGCGACGTTATATCAGTTACAGCAGATGAAAATCAGCTGACACGGCAGCCCGGAATCACCTCGTCACTATCTGGATCTGAAGTCATCCGGTTTTGCGAGAGCAAAAAAAAAGCGCCTTAAGGCGCTTTTTCTATCTGTTGCTGTATAAATTACAGTACAGTTACGTTTTCAGCCTGTGGGCCTTTCTGGCCTTGAGTCACAGTGAACTGAACGCGTTGGCCTTCAGCCAGGGTTTTGAAACCGGTAGAGTTGATAGCGCGGAAGTGAACGAACACATCCGGACCTTCGTCCTGCTGAATAAAACCAAAACCTTTAGCTTCGTTGAACCACTTTACTTTGCCAGTACGTACGGACATAACACATTTCCTAACACAAAATACTTGAGCCTTTCGGCCATTAACGCTGAAAGGGGTTTACTTAAATGGACAACGATGACTTTCTTGTAGGAAATGACGCCGTATGTCACGTAAGCGCTACCGCACTATCAGTTGGTAACCAATCTAAAGCATTCCAAGCCGAAGTCAATTAAAAACAGTAATGAAAAAAATAATATTTCTTTTACAATTGACTAGCATTTAATTTTTATACCCCATTCAGGATAACAAACATGAAAAACGGGATTTTATATGCAGCGATCGCGTCTGCTATCGCTGTCGGGGCTTACTATGCCGTTCAGCAAAAAAACGATAATACTTCAGCCAGTCTGACCTACGTTCCTGCTGACACTCTGGTATTTATGGGCGATCTTGAGCCCACATCATGGCAGGACACCATTTCTCCGCTACAGGCCCGTTTTTCTCAGTTGTTCACTGGCGGAACAGCCGCATCCGTTCAGGAAATAGAGCGTCTGCAACAAGAAATTGAAACAAAACCTGAAGAATGGAATAACGGTTTAAAAATTATCTTCGGACTTTATGCCGAATATGTGACCATGCTCACTAAAGGAACAATTAATCCTCAGAGTTTTGGTTTTGCTGATAAATCAGACGCCGCTTTTTATACCGTTGGCGCCTTACCGGTATTACGTTTTAAATTAGAAAACGAAGCTAATTTCGACAAATTAATTGCGGCGGCTGAATTACGTTCAAAGGCCAAGCCTGAAACAGCAAAATTTAAAGAATTTACATATAAACGCTATTTCTTTAACCAGGGCAACCAGCCGGTCGCCTTTGCCATCGGTAAAAAAGACGGCTTTGCCATCCTCACACTGGATCTGGGAAATATGGTGCCGGAAGAAGATATGGCAATCGCTTTCGGTATCACCAAACCGGCTCAATCGCTCAAACAGGCCGGCACACTCGACAAGCTGGTACAGGACTACGGTTTCCGTAAAAACGCGCTCGGCTTTATTAACAATGAAATGCTGGTCAAAACCCTGACCCGCGCAGACAGCTCGCTGGCTAGATTACTGGATAAGCTCACCGAAGGTGAAAGCACAAAGAATCTGGCTGAATACCGCACCCCCGAATGTCAGAAAGATATTGAAGGCATTGCAGCGCTCTGGCCCAAAGAAGTATTCGGCTATACCAATCTGGATACCAAAAGTAATCCGAACCGTTTTGACAGTGTGTTTAAAATTGAATCCAAAGATGCGGCAACAATGACCTCGCTGCAAAAACTGCGTGGATTCATACCTGACTATGCCGCCGATAATAAATCGCTGGTCAAAATCGGCATTGGTCTTAACGTCGACGAACTGGCACCCGTGATTACCGATTTATGGACACGGGCAACACAGGCTGAAATCACCTGTGCCGCATTAAAGGATGTGCAAAGCAGCCTGAAGATGAGCAATCCGTCAATGCTGGCAATGGGGACCGCTCTGGTCCAGGGCCTGCAGGGAGCCAGCTTTAGCCTGCAGGAGCTGAAACTGAAAGATGACACGGCAGACATGCCGGCCACCATTGAAAAACTGTCCTTTGTGGCTTCTGTTTCCGGGAAACAGCCTCAACAATTATGGGGCATGCTGAGCATGGTAGATCCGGAGCTGGCAAATATGGTGAAACTGCCAGCCGATGGTCAGAGTGTCGACTTGCCAGTGCTCCCGTTGCTGCCGTTACCGGAGAAAATAAAGCTGGGTTTATATGGTCAGCACATTACTGTCTTTACCGGCGAGTCAGGTGCTAAACTGGCCGCTTCGCTGGCTAAACAGCCTCTGACTGCTAACGGATTCTACCAGTTAGGTCTGGATTACAGTCTGCTGGCGGACATGGCACAGATCGGACGCAATCAGTTTGAACAGACTGTGACAGAGAATGCAGAACAGCCAGAAACAGCGACCTCTGCTGCTGAAATGACTGCAGAACCATCTACCGCTGCATCCGGCAGCATGACCGATGAACAGGAAGAAGTGCAGCAAGTAGTTAATATGCTGGAAGAAATGCGTGGGGTTCGTCTGTTTACCTCTCTCGACTTCGAACCAAACGGCATTACCGTGAAAGGCAATATGGAATTGCCGCAGAAGAAATAAGCATTCCTGTATAGAAAATTGGCCTCGTTATTGAGGCCAATTTTTACATACCAGATCCCATCTGCAAGATTAAATTTTAATCGCCTCGATCGCCTGCAATACCCGCTTGTCAGACACCGCATATGGTGTTCCCAGAACCTGAGCAAAATAAGAGATCCGTAACTCTTCAATCATCCAGCGGACATTACGAACCTCTTCCGGTATCGCCTGCCCTCTTGGCAGCTTACCCAGTAATTGCTGATAAGCCTGTTCCACATGCTGGACCTTCAGCATATACATACGATCCCGGTTGGCATCGACCGGAATTTTCTCCATACGCCGCTCAATCCCTTTCATGTAGCGCAGCAGATCCGGTAAACGCGCCGCACCGGTTTCCGTCACAAATCCTTTGTGAATCAGGCGATCCAGCTGTATCTGAATATCCGAATGGGCAAATGCCAGCTCCAGCGTCATCTTGCCTTTGAAATGTTTGCGGATGCCGTGTGCCGCAGTCAGGATCTGTTCCACCTGCGCCGCAATTTTTACCACAGCTTCATTAAGCTCACCCCGGATGACCTCCTTTTGCGCCTGGAAGGCATCGCCATCCCATGACAGGCCACCGTGCTGTTGCATCAGCTGATCGCAGCCACAGGCAATACAATCGTCTATCAGGTCCGTCACCTTGCCAAACGGCGTAAAATACAGCCCCAGCTTGGCTTTATTCGGCAGTTTTTCCTGCAGATATTTAATTGGGGACGGCACATTCAACAACACCAGTCGGCGCTGCCCCTCCCACATAGCCGTCTGCTGTGCGGCCGGAGAGTCAAACAGCTGAATCGCCACGGAGTCTTTCTGATCCACCAGCGCCGGATAGGCTTTAACTTCAAAGCCGCCCCGTTTCTGACTGTATTGCTGCGGTAGCGGACCGAAGCTCCACAGCGTCAGGCCTTCCTGCTCGATATCATCATCTGCCACCTGAGATAATGTCTGCTGCACCTGCTCCCGCAGTTGTTCTTTCAGCAGCAGTAAATCCTTGCTCTCCGCCACTTTGCGCCGTTTGTCATCAATAACACGGAACGTCATTTTCAGGTGATCGGGTATCGCATTCCAGTCCCAGCATTCACGGGGAACGGTCAGCCCACTCATTCGTTTCAGTTGCCGTTCTATCGCATCCAGCAAGGGGCCCTGCTCCGGAGAAACAGACGCCATCAGCGCATCCGCATAATTTGGTGCCGGAACAAAGTTCTTACGCCACTGCTTGGGTAATGATTTGATCAAGGCAACCAGTAACTCGTGCCGCATACCGGGGATCAGCCAGTCAAAGCCCACCGGTTCGACTTGGTTCAGCAGAGGCAACGGAATATGGACCGTCACACCATCCGCCTCTTCGCCCGGTTCAAACTGATAGGAAAGACGGAACTTCAGGCGTCCCTGTGTCCACTGGTTCGGATAATCATGTTCATTGATGTGTGAGGCATCGCCTTGCAGCAACATTTCCCGCTCAAAATTGAGCAGCTCAGGATTCTTTTTACTGGCCTCTTTCCACCAGCTATCGAAATGACGGGCAGAAACCACGTCGACCGGGATATGCGAGTCATAAAACTGATAGAGCGTTTCATCATCGACCAGAATATCGCGGCGGCGGGATTTGGCTTCCAGTGCTTCGACTTCAGCCAGCAACTTGCGGTTTTCCGCAAAGAAGCGGTGGCGGGTATCAAAATCCCCTTCCACCAACGCACGGCGGATAAACAGCTCCCGGCTCACGACCGGATCAATCGTGCCATATTGCACCTCGCGATCCGCCACCAGCGTAATGCCATATAAGGTCACTTTCTCGGAGGCCAGCACCGCGCCCGCTTTTTTCGACCAGCGGGGATCACTGTAACTCTTCTTGATCAGATGGCCAGCCAGCGGCTCGATCCATTCCGGCTGAATACGGGCCGCAATACGACCATACAGCCGCGACGTTTCCGTCAGTTCGGCTACCATGCTCCATTTCGGCGGTTTTTTGAATAAACCAGAACCCGGGAAAATCATGAACCGGGCGTTACGCGCACCGATATATTCTGATTTATCACCATCTTTAACACCGATATGACTCAGCAAACCGGTCAGAATGGCACTGTGAATCGCCTGCTCCGCCGCTGGAGTCTGATTGATGATGAGCCCTAATTCACGGGTGGACTGACGAACCTGATAATGAATATCCTGCCATTCACGCAGGCGCAGATAGGAAAGAAACTCTTTCTGACACTGTTTACGGAACTGGTTCTGACTCAGCTCGTTCTGCTGTTCCTGCACATAGTTCCACAGATTGATAAAGGCCTGAAAATCAGAGTCTTTATCCTCAAAACGCTTATGCTTTTCATCCGATGCCTGCTGTTTCTCCATCGGACGTTCACGCGGATCCTGAATACTTAACGCCGAGGTAATAATCAGGATCTCATCCAGACAGTCAAATTTAGGCGCAGCCAGCACCATACGGGCAAGACGCGGATCGAGCGGAATACGGGACAGCTGACGCCCCAGTGGCGTTAATCGTAACGGTTGTTTGCCTTCAATCGAACCGCTGACTGCTCCCAATTCCTCAAGCAGACGCAAACCATCTTTGATATGGCGACTGTCCGGCGCTTCGACAAACGGGAACCGGCTCATATCACCCAGCCCCAGCGCGAGCATCTGCAGAATAACGGACGCCAGGTTGGTACGCAGAATTTCCGGATCGGTGAATTCCGGACGGCCTAAAAAGTCCAGCTCAGAGTAAAGACGAATACAGATACCCGCCGCAACACGGCCACAACGACCTTTACGCTGATTTGCGCTGGCCTGAGAAACCGGTTCTATCGGCAGGCGCTGAACCTTGGTACGGTAGGAATAACGGCTGATACGGGCGGTACCCGGATCGATGACATAACGGATACCAGGCACGGTTAATGACGTTTCCGCGACGTTGGTCGCCAGAACGATACGGCGCCCGGCATGTGGTGAAAAAATCCGGTTTTGTTCTGCGTTGGATAAACGCGAATACAACGGCAGGATTTCTGTATCGCGCAGATTTCGCTTCCGCAAGGCATCGGCGGTATCCCTGATCTCGCGTTCACCGTTCATGAAGATCAGGATGTCACCCAGCCCTTCCTCGCATAACTCATCAACGGCATTAAACAGCCCCTGCAGCGGATCGCCGTCTTCCTCTTCCTGCCATGGGCGATAGCGCACCTCGACCGGATAAGTCCGGCCAGATACCTCAATAATTGGTGCATTGCCGAAATGGCGGGAAAAACGCTGCGGATCGATCGTCGCTGACGTAATGATCAGTTTCAGATCCGGACGTTTCGGCAGCAGCTGTTTCAGATACCCGAGAATGAAATCAATATTCAGACTGCGCTCATGCGCTTCATCGATGATCAGCGTGTCATACTGCATCAGCATGCGATCATTCTGAATCTCCGCCAGCAGAATACCGTCGGTCATCAGTTTGATATAGGAGTTCTCATTAACCAGATCATGGAAACGGACTTTGTAACCGACATGAGAACCCAGCTCACAGTGCAGCTCTTCCGCAATACGGGCGGCAACCGTTCTCGCTGCCAGCCGACGGGGCTGAGTATGACCAATCATGCCCTGATGGCCCCGGCCAGCCTCAAGACAGATTTTAGGTAATTGTGTCGTTTTACCGGAACCCGTTTCCCCCGCGACGATGACAACCTGATGCTTGCGAATCGCGTCAGCAATGTCGTGACGTTTATCCGTAACCGGGAGATCGGGATAATGCAGCTGCGGAATATTTTGCTGACGCAATACGGCCCGTTGACGGGCTTTTTCAAGCTCCTGCTCAATAATGGCTAAAACGGCGGTTTGCTTATTAGCCGGCAACCGCTGCACACCTTGTAAACGGCGCTGTAACTGAACTTTATCGGCAGGCAGACATTCAGACAGTTGGTTTTGCAGCGAATGAAGAATTGCATCAGACAAAACATGACTCCAGATCGGTTAACACAGTCAGACACTTAGTCAGCTTGGTTTTATACTGCAAATGCTAACAGGTCAGGCCCGATCCAGAAACAACAGAAACCAATATTCCCGGATTCTCTATTCAGACGCAGGACTGATATTTAACATTTTTTCGATAACCGCCCAGGCATGCGACACATCAAACGGTTTGATTAACGCATAAGTAAACCTTAGTCCGGGTGTCGCGTGCAGTGATAAAGACATGATCTCATCCGTTATGGCAATCACAGGCGTAGCCCGGTTCCTCTCGGTACCGCGCAGATGCCGGAGCAACGTATAAGCGTTCATATCCGTCCGCTGAATATCCGCCAGTATCAGATGGATATCATTCTGATTGAGCATGCGTAATGCGTCTGCCACTGATGTAACAGAAGAAATAACCACAGGCCCCTTCCCGGATAACAATGTCAATTGCCGGACTGATTCCGGTTCACAACCAATGCATAGTATGTTGTATGTCGCAGCCGCCATCCGCTCAGACTCATCCCCCTGCACAGTTTTCACCGTATCAACAGATTCAGGTACCCGCTCTGATTCAGATACGGTGGCGGGCTGGTCAGCTAATGGCAGCTCAATCCAGAACACGGATCCCTTATCCATACGACTGCTGAACCCAATCCGGCCATTCATGGATTCCATCAGTTGCCTTGAAATGGACAATCCGATTCCTGTGCCTTTTATTCCCGACGTCTCGTGTCCCAGGCGATTAAATGGCGTAAACAGTTCTTTTTGTTTCTCCGGCGCAATACCTTTGCCGGTATCATGCACATTGACACGCAAATAGTTATCGCTGATTTCAGCAGAAATATTGATTGCACCATGCGGACGATTATATTTAATCGCGTTGGAAAGCAAATTAATCAGTACCTGACGCAGACGCGTACTATCCGCCAATATCAGAACAGGATCTGCCGGTAAGTCTGCCGATAATATGAGTTGTTCTTTTACTGCGATAGGCCGCAGCATTTCGCTGCATTCCTTGATCACGCTGACTGCATCCAGTAATTCTATTTTTAACAGCGTGTTATTATTTTCTATCTGTGAAAAGTTAAGTACATCATCAATAAGCTTAAGCAGATGATCACCAGCGGTCATCATTTCATTGATGTAATTCTGACGCTCCCTGAATGACAGATTGTTATCATCTTTTTGCAATAACTGTCCAAAGCCGAGAATCGCATTGAGTGGCGTTCTGAGCTCGTGACTCATGCTGGACAGAAACAGGCTTTTGGTTTTATTCGCAGAGTCCGCCTCTTCTTTGGCCTGCTGGAGAGCACAGGTGATCTCATTCAGTTTTTGTCCCATGTTCACAATGGCAGTCGCTGTATCCTGCAGTTCCGCAATCCTGAATGCCGGTTTTTCCAGCTGGTATTCACCCTTGCCGATTTGATCCACCATCGCTTTCATGTGCAGTAATGGCTGTGAAACGGATTGACTCATAGAGCGCGAGCGCAGCCAGATAAAGAAAATAAAGATCATATAAAACAGACACAAACCCGCGATCATCAGATAGCCGATCCGCTCAAAATGCTTGGCCAGGGTATTCGTTTCGGTATAGACCTGATTCTCATCAGCAATCGTGATCAGCTTCCAGTGCGTTTCGGGAATGGTATCCCAGGCGATCAGTTTTTTGTTTCCTTTCAGAACAAGAAAACCTTTGCCGTTATGACTGTTTTTTATATCGCTAATGATCTGCTGTGAATCTTTGCGCAGGAAAAGATTAAACTGTTCCGGTTTGAATATTTCCTGTTTGATCGCTTCCTGATAGCTGTGGGTGGTTAACTCGTTTAGTCCGAAATCCTCTTCCCCTTCCGGTGGCATCGCCATGATATTGCCATTCCCGTTCACCAGAATGGCATATCCTCCCCAGGGAATATCCAGACTCTGAATTTTCTCAATGATCGTACCAACGGTAATATCCAGCCCGACGACGCCTTCCAGAAAATCACCGTTATAAACGGGCGCAATACAGGATGCCATCCAGCCATGACCCGCCGGATCGATATAAACATCTGTCCAGATTTCTGTACGTGACGGGTTATTTTTACCATCAGCCAGATAATAAAAATTGTAATTGGGAATCACCATATCAACAGGATACTGATCTGGCGTGAAGAACCAGGGATAAATCCGGTTATAAGAGTCCCAGCTATTAAAATAGAGTGAAGCAATCAGCGGATTGTTTTCTTTGATCTGCTTCATTAAGGGATCAAGCTGGGATAAGCGCCATACCTTCTCATGATCCTGTTTTGATGCGGGTGTTGACGCGGAATAGAAGGAAGCTGCGCCTCCCGTATCTTTTACCGAATGAAACACACCCTGCGGTGATAACGCATGATTTGATTTTTCTGCCTCAGAAACAAAATAATGCGCTTCCGTTAAAACCCGTTGTGTCTCTGCTTTGTATATTGCCGTCTGGCGGGATACCGCCAGCAATTGTTCACGGATAATTCCCGACTCCCGCAACGCCGATATCTGCAATTCGTTATCGGCCTTCTGGTACAGGTAATCCATATTAGCTTCCCGAATCAGATTATTACTGATCAGATAAACGGCTATCAGCACGGTTTCAACGAGGACCAGCGGCACCAAAGCACTACGCACCATTGCCTGCCAGACCCATTTCTGAGCAGAAACGCCTGTTGAACGCCGCATAACCATCTCCCTAATATGAACCGCGGTGAGATTAACGTATTTTGCCATTAATTGCTCCGTATCCGGCAACAGCAAGCCCCGCCTAGGAGCTGAATCACACTAATGCTTTCCGGATGGCGAACTTTAAGGATGTCTTAACCCAACTCACGTATCATACCTGCACTTCGTTTTTTGCAGGTTTAGGTCGTTTGTGAAACCAGGCAGTTCAATCAGTCGTTACCACTTCGCTATTTGGTTAAGTTTTCTGTTTCTTGTGACCAATACCGTCAGCCGTATTGTGCTGACAGTCATGGCAACACAGAAAAATACATTGTCATTCATTGATCTCGGCTTCTCTTTCATCAGTGGCGTTGTCTATGATCTCGCCACCCTGAGTTACCTGCTGATCCCGGTGCTGCTCTGGCTGACAGTGATCCCGTTACGCTGGCGGCACAATAAAATATGGATCATCGCCGGCCGGATTTTCAGTCTCGTCACCGCCTATGCGCTGGTTGTATTAGCCGTCAGTGAATGGGTTTTCTGGGAGGAGTTTGAAAGCCGCTTTAACTTCATCGCGGTGGATTACCTGGTTTATACCAATGAAGTCATTGGGAATATACAGGAGTCTTATCCTCTGCTGACGTGGCTAAGTCTGTCTGCGCTGACGAGCGTCATACTCGTTGTCGCGATCAACCGTTTATCATTCCTGGCTCAATGGGGGCATACGCCACGCAGATACATGCTGTCCGGTCTGATCATCGTGCAGTTGCTGGTGAATGTTGCCTTGTCCGGACAGGCCAAAGATCTGCGGGAAAACCGTTATGCCAATGAACTGGCAGGCAGCGGGCTTTATTCTCTGTTTTATGCCTTCAATAATAATGAACTGAACTACCGTCATTTTTATCCAACAGAAAATGATATTTCTGCTGCATCGGTTGTTCGTGAACAGCTCGCAACACCAGAAGCACAGTTCGTCTCGACTCAGCCCAATGACATACAACGCAATATCCAACATGCAGGAACAGAACGTCGTTTGAATGTGGTTCTGATCTCTGTGGAAAGTCTTTCAGCTGACTATCTGGGTAAATTTGGCAACCCCAAAGGCCTGACGCCCAATCTGGATCGACTGGCAGATTCGGGAATGTTGTTCACCCGTCTCTATGCGACAGGAAACCGAACCGTCCGTGGGCTGGAAGCTTTATCACTGGCCGTGCCTCCGACACCGGGGCAATCCATTGTCCGCCGTCCTGATAATGAATCCCTGTTTTCCCTGGCCAGCGTCTTCAACAGTAAAGGCTATGATTCTTCCTTCCTTTATGGCGGCTACGGTACGTTCGATAATATGAACTACTTCTTTGCGCATAACGGTTATAACGTCAAAGACCGTCTTGAGCTGAACAGTAACCAGATCAGCCATGAGAACATCTGGGGGGTGGCAGATGAAGACTTGTATGCCATGGCATTGCGCGAGTTTGATGAGACCAGCCAGAAAGGGAAACCATTCTTTGCGCACATCATGACGACCAGTAACCATCGTCCATATACTTTCCCGGAAAACCGGATTGATCTCCCCACCGGCAGCCGGCAGGCCGCCGTGAAATATACCGACTGGGCGATTGGCCATTTTATTAAACAGGCAAGTGAGCACAGCTGGTATAAAGACACCGTATTTGTGATCGTGGCTGATCACTGTTCATCCAGCGCCGGTAAAACCGATCTGCCGGTTGAGCGTTACCATATTCCGCTGATTGTCTGGTCCCCGGCCCATATCCCGGCACAAAAAGTTGATCGGTTAATGAGCCAGATCGATGTTACCCCGACTCTGCTTGGTTTGCTGAATTTCTCTTATAAGTCGAATTTTATGGGAACCGATGTGTTTGCGACGCCAGATGGCCCGCAACGGGCATTCATCGCGACTTACCAGGGGCTTGGCTATATGACGTCGGATCGACTGGTGATCCTGCGACCACGCAAAGAACCTGAAGTTCAGCAACTGGACAAGGCTTTTGCCAAAACAGCAAAAAGCGATGACCAGCTGATAAAAGAGGCGATCGCCTGGTATCAATTCAGCAGTGATGCCTTTAGCCAGGGGCGAATGAAACTGAGTCACTGAAGATTTATAGCGGTGACAACCAGAGCCGGATTGCATCCAGAGAATCCGGCGTAAATTCTGACTCCCGGGCCAGCATTTCCTGTGGCGTCATCAATAATACATACTCGACTTCTTCCGCCTGCAGCGTCAACTCACCGTCATACTGACAGCTGAAAAGCGCGCCCCAGACTTTCCCCTCGGAATTGATATGCAAAAATGAACCATGCGGTGTCAGTGATACATCCCGGATCCCCATCTCTTCAGCCAGTTCCCGGTAAGCCGAAGACAGAATGTCTTCTCCCGCTGCTACCACGCCGCCGCAGCAGGCATCCAGCATAGAGGGGCAATAATCTTTTGTTGCAGTACGGCGCTGTACATACACTTGTCCCAGCTTATTAGTGATCACAATATATGATGCCCTGTGCAGTAATTTCTGCCGGCGCATCTCGGAACGCGGTGCGGTACCGATGACATTATTATTTTCATCGACGATATCAACCCACTCTTCGCTCACTATTCTTTCCTCGCTGATTCAGTCGTATCGACGTAAACTACACGTCTTGTAAAATAATGCTTAGTTTAATGATTATCCGCGCAATTAAAGAGACTGACTGGCCGGCAATCCTCCGTATCCAGAATGAAGTCTATCCGGACATTGTTCCCGAATCCGAAGCTGTCTTACGTTCAAAAACAAAACTGGGCCCGACAACCTGTCTGACTATCTGTGATCGGCAGAATAATGTGGCAGGTTATTGCCTGGCACATCCCTGGACGAAAGACCCTGCAAGTCTGCACAGCATTTATGAAATGCCCTCAGCGCCACAATTACTCTACATCCACGATATGGCGATTGCACCCAGCTATGCAGGAAAGCGCCTTGGTAACAGGACGCTTCAATACCTGCAGTCATGGGCTAAAAAACATGGCTATACGACGCTGTCACTGGTGTCACTTGGTCAGGCTGTTTCATACTGGCAACAACATGGATTTCTGCACACCGGACTCCAGGTCGATACCGATCAGTATGGTGAAGGTGCCAGTTATATGCTGAAGCAGATATGACAAAGGCCGACAGTTCAGAACTGCCGGCCTTTTGTATTTACCCTTCAGGAACCGATTAATCAGTTCACAAAAATATAGGTACCTGCCCAGAACAGGCCCGCAGATAAGCCGATAGAAACAGGAAGTGTTAATATCCAGGCTAAAACGATGCTTTTCACTGTGCCGGACTGCAGGCCGGAACGGTTAGCCAACATGGTACCCGCAACAGCTGATGACAGAACATGCGTTGTAGATACCGGTAATCCGCTGATACTGGCAATACCGATAGCTGATGCAGCGGTAATCTGTGCCGCCATACCTTGTGAATAAGTCATGCCTTTCTGGCCGATCTTTTCACCTACGGTATAGACAATACGGCGCCAGCCGATCATGGTTCCGCCGCCCAGCGCTAACGCAACAGCGAAAATAACCCAAGTCGGCGCATACTCGGTGGTCTGAGTCAGATCTTTACGCAGCTTGTTCAGATCGGCGATTTCAGAAGCCGGGATACCTGGTAATTTACTTACCTTCTTCGCGGTATCATCCAGACACAGCAATAAACGACGAACTTCTCTGCGTTTCTCAATATCCAGCTGGTTGTAATGCTCGGTGGTACTCAGCATATTTGCAACTGTGGCAATAGAAGACATTGAGTCTTTTGTATCGCACTTAAAGACCTGCGGCATTTCAGCATTAGGCACTTTTTTAAGATCGATCATCTGATCCAGGTAAGCGCTGTTACGCTTATAGAAATCACCCATATGCAACGCGGCATCTTTAGTGCGACCAATCTGGTAGCTGGTACTTTCCATGTTCAGCACAAACTGGCCGGGAACAATACCAATCAGCACCAGCATGATCATACCGATACCTTTCTGGCCATCATTAGAACCATGCACAAAACTGACACCCATTGCAGAGGCAATCAGTGTGAAACGAGTCCAGAACGGCGGACGTTTTTTACCGTCCCATGTCTGTCGCTCTTCCGGTGTTTTGTGAATTTTGGAACCGGAAAAATACTTCTTCATCAGAAGTAATAATGCGCCGGCAATCATCAGACCCACCAGAGGAGATACGATCAATGACAGCATGATATCAATGGCTTTCTGCACATTGATGCCCTTGCTGACTTCAACTCCGGTCATCAGTGAGTTTGCCAGACCTACGCCCAGAATAGCGCCAATCAGGGTATGAGAACTGGAGGCAGGAATACCGAAATACCACGTACCCAGGTTCCACAGAATTGCAGAGCTCAGTAGGGCAAACACCATCACCAGACCATGTGCCGATGCCACATTGAGCAACAAATCAACAGGCAACAAGTGAACAATGGCGTAGGCAACCCCCAGCCCACCGGCTAATACACCGGCACAGTTAAAAATACCGGAAGCAACAACAGCCATATGCGGCGGCATTGCCTTGGTATAAATAACGGTTGCTACAGCATTCGCTGTATCATGGAAACCATTGATAAATTCATAGGCAAGAACAAATATCAAAGCCACAGCTAAACCGAGACCCAGTTCAAAGCTGAGTCCATTAAACATTTCTAGCATATATTTTAATCATCAGTGGATAGACGCGGCGCATTATGACAGAAAGATGACCAATCGACAGTCTTGACAAAAAAAAAGCCGAAATTTTTCACACGAAAGAGACTCTAACAAATCCCAACACTGAGTTATTTTTAACCATTTTTGGTGTCAGTCAGAAACTTCATGAAATCATTACTTTTATGTAACAAAAAAGACACTCACTGATGAAACCATAGCGTGGTCAAACAAGACCGGAGTTATGCTATGAAACGTTCATTTCGTGAACATCAGGCTTTAAAGATTGCCCAATACATTCGCAGCTATTATCGGGGCAGTTTTTACATTGAGCAGTCAGGTCCATTCCATTTCGAAGCCGGCAAAGCATGTTATGACAATGTCGATAACGTTAAATGGAGAAAACTGCTGTCCCAGATCAACAAAGAAATCAAAAATATGAACCCGCTGAAAGTCATTTCAGCCGGCTAACCCCGGGGACCATCAACAATGCGTGTAATGATGCCACCTTCTACTGTCACCATCTGTAAAAAGTGATCGGGTCCCATATACATAGTCCAGACTTCGCCGGTTCGGACAACCTGTCTGTGACCATACTCGTCAATGACAACCCTGCTTGTATCATCAACGGTCAGCGGACGACCGCACTTAATCAGCAATACCGCCGCCGGATCGCCCTCAGAGATCAACGCATTTCCACACCGGAATGAACCGTCTGCCCACGAAGATGGGGAGACCGCCAGCGCAATGAACGCCAGCATGGCAAAGACTGCTTTTTTCATGACTCACCTGAACCTTATCGGATGTGGAAGCCTTTATACACTTCTTATACTAATTTTACATCTCTGATAAAAAACAGGTCATTCTTTTCGAACGATACGCTGAAACAAATTGAATTATTCTTAATTGCAGTTGCCAGTATCAGCAACAATCGTCACAATCGGAAAGAACCTATATGAAGCAGAGAGGAAGTCCATGAGCAGTGTATCTCTGGTCGCTAGTGCCCAATTACCTACCCCGTGGGGCGTCTTTACTATGACCGGATTCAAAGAAGAAGCGACGGGTAAAGATCATGTAGCCTTATCCATGGGTGATTTGACCACTGATGCTCCGGTATTAGCGCGTATTCATTCAGAATGTCTCACTGGTGATGCCTTATTCAGCTTGCGTTGTGATTGCGGATTCCAGTTGCAGGCAGCATTGCAGCGGATCGCGAAAGAAGAACGCGGTGTTTTACTGTATGTGCGTCAGGAAGGCCGTGGTATTGGTTTGCTGAACAAAATCCATGCCTACCATTTGCAGGATCAGGGGGCAGATACAGTAGAAGCGAACGAAGCACTTGGTTTTGCTCCGGATTTACGAGATTACACGATCTGTGCCGACATGCTGAAAGCGCTGGGTGTTAAATCATTACGTTTAATGACCAATAACCCGCGCAAGATTAAAGCCATGGAGCAATTCGGCGTCCATGTCGCGGAACGTATTCCGCTGGAAGAAGGTCGCAATGCCTACAATGAATTTTATCTCGCCACCAAGGCAGGCAAATTAGGTCATATGCTGCACGATTAACCTGATCTTCACGCAATAAAAAAGGGCTTACTGATTATCAGGCAAGCCCTTCTGAATATCCCTGATCGCATCATCCATGCTGACCATTTCCACCCGCATTATAAAAATGCAGGGCGTCCAGTGGATCAGATACCCCTGAATTAATATAAACGCTTTCGAAATCAGCCGGCATGACACCCGTCTCCGGAGTGTTCGCCACCGGTTGTGTCTCACCGATATTCTGCAATACCAGATCCAGCGTCATATCTCCCTCATCCAGCAACATTGCCGGTGCAATATAATCATACTGATGATGAAATTCGTCTGGAGCCGGACTCTCAGAATGAACCTGCGAGATCGTGGCCAGAGACGACCAGAGCTCAGTATCGTCCTCCGGTGCCATCACATCATACAGTGTGGTGACACGTGGCAGTTGCGATAACTCGGCCACCGTCTCGGTTCCATCCACCGAATAATACACTGCCCCCCCGGAGATCTCGTCGTCCAGAGGTTCAAACGCCAGTGTCCCGGCAGCAAAATCAACAAATAGCCGTCCGGAAACATTATCCGCACTGCCATTTATTTCCAAACCATCCAGGTGATTGCCTTCCATCCTTGTTGAATAGCCAACACCGGTCTCACAGACAATTTCCTGTCCGTCCCACCGGTAAAGCACATCATCCACAGAGATCCAGTCAATCATTTGCGTAATTACCCGGTTAAAAATAAACAGGGAGCAGACATGCTGCTCCCGCCCGTTGTTTTAGTGGATAACGCCAGTTCCGTTCTGCAGATAGGCTTGCAGTGCTGTCAAATCATCTGTCGGATTCTGAATGACAATGGTCATGTCAGGTGACCCGTCATTAACGCCATTCGCATAGACAGATACCACAGCATTACCGCCTGACGTTCCAAAACTCAGATAGGTTGTTAAGTCAGAGCCTTCCCCTGTCAACACATCGGTTAAGTCCAGCTTATCGCCCTGAGCCATGGAGAAATCGGTGATGGTATCCGTAAATGGCGCACCGGAGGATGTGATATCGGCTGCCGTCCATTTGAAGATATCAGCACCACTGCCACCGGTCAGGATGTCATTGCCCAGACCGCCGACGAGCGTATCATTACTTTCATTACCAAATAATGTGTCAATACCAGCATCGCCATAAAGGACATCATTACCGTAACCACCAACCAGCGAATCATTGCCATCGCCGCCATGTAAGATGTCATTACCTGCCCTGCCGGAGATGAAATCATGCCCGGCATCACCGAACAATTCATCATGACCGGTAGTACCGTAAACGATATCATTGCTATCACCATAATGTTGGGTAACCCCCGTCTGCAGACTAATTGTGCCTGTCGAGAATTCCCCACCATTGATATCATCACCATCCTGTGAATATGTACTCAGCCAATCTTTATCAGCACCCGCGCCTGCGGTTCCTGTATCGAAAGTAGCTGGATCCGAGTAATCCACATTGTAATTGCTGTGTGGTCTGACAAACTCATCAGAATTGAGCAGTAATGAATCGCCACTGGCATTCAGAACGTTAATGAGGAACTGATCATCTGGGGCCAATTCAACCGAAGTCAGCGCCGTCACATAAACACGGAAGATAAGTTGCCCGTCAGCACCATATAATTGTTCATAAGAAGCCGTCATACTGGAGTCAAACTTACCAAGCGCAAATGACAACGTGGCATCATTGTTACTGTCATTGACCAGAATATCCCAGTAAATAGTGCCACCCGCAGCAATCGTGACCTTACCTCCTTTCACTTTCATATCAAAAGAGTGAGCCCTGGAGTTGTAATTCATCAGCCAGCCTGTATCTGCATCCTCATAGGAAATCGGGGAAATATAGACAGTATCTGTACCACTGCTACCTGCATTACCCGCCAGGTCATAGTAGCTCAGATCGTTAACGACTACTTCGGCTGCACCCGAATAACCTGATGTAGGTGTGAAAGTGGCTGTCCAGTGGATATGGTCGCCACTGTCCGTTAAGCCTGTCACTGTACCACCGGTCACAGTCAGATCACCCAGTGTAAAGTCCATTACAGCTTCACTGAAGGTAAAGGTCACTGAGCTGGTCTGATCATCCGACATCATGTCCGATACAATGTTGACTGTAACATATGGATTGATGTCAATCGTTGCTGTGGCATGGTTGGAATCAGCACTGCCGTCATTAACCACCACATCAATGATACGGTTAGTTGATGACAACGCACCCAGGGTGTTGGAGAAAGAGACGGCCGCAATCGCCATCTCATAGGCATCCCGGCTGGCACTACCACTCAGTGTCACTGTCCAGCCATCTGCACTGATACTGTAAGTAATATCAGTAGTTGGCAGCGTGCCCACCGTCAGCACATCCCCAGCCTGAGGGTTGGTTAATGTGATGGTCGCGCTGGTGATGTCGTCTGACGTATCAATGTCGTCGATCAGGATATCACTGTCACCAATGGCTACCGGTGCGCTACCAGCGGCATAGGTGGTGTAGTAATTGGACCCTGTAGTCGTGGAGTCATTAAAGTCCAAATCCAGTGTTGGCGCATCGTTGGTGCCGGTAATAGTCACGGTGACCAGTTGGTCTACGGTACCGCCCTGGCCGTCGCTGATGGTGACGGTAAAGTTTTCGGTGACCGTTTGGCCCTCAGCCAGATACTGGGTCGCGCTGTTAGCCACCGTGTAAGTCTAGGTCACGGTACCCGGTTCGGTGGATGCCGCTTCACTGACTGCTCCCAGAGTCAGAGTACCCCCCAGGGTATTGCCCGCCACCGGTGTCACACTGGTGGTGTGGGTGTCGATCAAATCAATGTCACTGAAGGTGATCGTGCCACTGTCAGTCAGGTTTGGCGAGGTGGCATCTTCGGTCACCGCACCAATGGCATCGGTGGACCCCGCAGTAATCGTCGGCGCATCGTTGGTACCGGTAATGGTCACGGTGATCAGTTGGTCTACCGTGCCGCCCTGGCCGTCACTGATGGTGACGGTAAAGGTTTCGGTCGTGGTCTGGCCCAGGGCCAGATACTGGGTCGCGCTGTTAGCCACGCTGTAGGTCCAGCTCATGGTGCCGTCGCCAGCGTCAGTAGCCGGATCGGTCACGGTTGCCACCAGGCTGCCGCCCAGCGTGCCACTGTTTTTCACCACACTGGCGCTGTGCACATCAATCAGGTCGATATCATCGAAGGTGATGGTGCCGCTGTCACTCAGGGTCGGCGTGGTGGCATCCTCGGTCACATCGCCGGTCGCGACTGCCGCACTGATAGTCGGCGCATCGTTGGTGCCGGTAATGGTCACGGTGATCAGTTGATCCACGGTGCCGCCCTGGCCGTCACTGATGGTGACGGTAAAGGTTTCGGTCGTGGTCTGGCCCAGGGCCAGATACTGGGTCGCGCTGTTGGCCACAGTATAGGTCCAGCTCACGCTGCCGTCACCGGCGTCAGTGGCCGGATCGGTCACGGTTGCCACCAGACTGCCACCCAGTGTGCCACTGTTTTTCACCACACTGGCGCTGTGCACATCCATCAGATCGATGTCATCGAAGGTGATGCTGCCTGTATCGCTCAGGGTCGGTGTAGTGGCATCCTCGGTCACATCGCCGGTCGCGACTGCCGCACTGATGGTCGGCGCATCGTTGGTACCGGTGATGGTCACGGTGATCAGTTGGTCCACGGTGCCGCCATTGCCATCATTGATAGTCACGGTAAAGGTTTCGGTCGTGGTCTGGCCCAGAGCCAGATACTGGGTCGCGCTGTTGGCCACAGTATAGGTCCAGCTCACGGTGCCGTCACCGGCGTCAGTGGCCGGATCGGTCACGCTCGCCACCAGGCTGCCGCCCAGCGTGCCACTGTTTTTCACCACCGTTGCCGAGTGCACATCAATCAGATCGATGTCATCGAAGGTGATGGTGCCGCTGTCAGTCAGGGTTGGCGTAGTGGCGTCCTCGGTCACATCGCCGGTGGCAACCGCCGCACTGATGGTCGGCGCATCGTTGGTGCCGGTGATGGTCACGGTGATCAGTTGGTCTACCGTGCCGCCCTGGCCATCACTGATAGTGACGGTAAAGGTTTCGGTTGTGGTCTGGCCCAGGGCCAGATACTGGGTCGCGCTGTTAGCCACTGTGTAGGTCCAGCTCACGGTGCCATCACCGGCGTCAGTGGCCGGATCGGTCACGCTCGCTACCAGGCTGCCGCCCAGTGTGCCACTGTTTTTCACCACCGTTGTCGAATGCACATCAATCAGATCGATGTCATCGAAGGTGATGGTGCCGCTGTCAGTCAGGTTTGGCGTAGTGGCGTCCTCGGTCACATCGCCGGTGGCAACCGCCGCACTGATGGTCGGCGCATCGTTGGTGCCGGTAATGGTCACGGTGATCAGTTGGTCCACGGTGCCGCCCTGGCCATCACTGATAGTGACGGTAAAGGTTTCGGTTGTGGTCTGGCCCAGGGCCAGATACTGGGTCGCGCTGTTGGCCACGCTGTAGGTCCAGCTCACGGTGCCATCGCCGGCGCCGGTGGCCGGATCGGTCACGCTCGCTACCAGGCTGCCGCCCAGTGTGCCACTGTTTTTCACCACACTGGTGCTGTGAACATCAGTCAGATCGATGTCATCGAAGGTGATGGTGCCGCTGTCAGTCAGGGTTGGCGTAGTGGCGTCCTCGGTCACATCGCCGGTGGCAACCGCCGCGCTGATGGTGGGCGCTTCGTTAGCACCAGTGATGGTGATAGTTATCACCTGACTGGTGGTACCACCATTTCCGTCATCAATCAGCACTGTAAAGCTTTCTGTGATGGTTTGTCCGTGCGCCAAATACTGAGTGGCACTATTAGCCACAGTGTAAACCCAAGTAATGGTACCATCACCTGCTCCAGTGGCCGGATCGGTAAGTGTAGCCCCCAAACTACCACCCAGAGTATTGCCGGCTGCGCTGGTCACACTAATACTGTGACCATCCTGCAGATCAATATCATCAAAGGTAATAGTACCTGTGTCACTCAGGTAACCTTCCACAGGATCCACATCTGCTGTGACTGAACCACTATCAACCGCCGCACTGATGACCGGCGCATCGTTAGTGCCGGTAATGGTCACGGTGATCAGTTGGTCTACCGTGCCGCCCTGGCCATCATTGATAGTGACGGTGAAGCTTTCGGTCGTGGTCTGGCCCAGGGCCAGATACTGGGTCGCGCTGTTAGCCACCGTGTAGGTCCAGCCCACGGTACCATCGCCGGCACCGGTGGCCGGATCGCTGACACTCACTGCCAGGCTGCCGCCCAGTGTGCCACTGCTTTTCACCACCGTTGCCGAATGCACATCAATCAGATCGATGTCATCGAAGGTGATGGTGCCGCTGTCACTCAGGGTCGGCGTAGTGGCGTCCTCGGTCACATCGCCGGTCGCGACTGCCGCGCTGATGGTTGGAATATCGTTGGTGCCGGTGATGGTCACGGTCACCGGCTGGACAACCGTGCCGCCGTGGCCATCACTGATAGTGACGGTGAAGCTTTCGGTCGTGGTCTGGCCCAGAGCCAGATACTGGGTCGCGCTGTTGGCCACGCTGTAGGTCCAGCTCACGGTACCGTCACCGGCCCCGGTCGCCGGATCGCTGACGCTCGCTACCAGGCTGCCGCCCAAGGTACCGCCTGTTTTCGCCACACTGACCGTATGGACATCAATCAGATCGATATCATCAAAAGTGATGGTACCGCTGTCATTCAGGGTCGGCGTAGTGGCATCTTCGGTTACCGCACCACTGGCATCTGTCAAGGCAGCGGTAATAGTCGGTGCATCGTTAGTGCCGGTGATGGTCACGGTGACCACCTGGGTGGCGGTGCCGCCATGGCCGTCATTGATGGTGACGGCAAAGGTCTCCATCACGGTCTGACCCACAGCCAGGAATTGGGTCGCACTATTGTTCACTGTGTAAGTCCAGCTAATCGTACCCGTGCCTTCCCCGGTAGCCGGATCAGTGATAGCCGCCGCCAGGGTGCCTCCTAATGCGCCACCGGTTTTTGCCACACTGACACTATGTGTATCCAGCAAATCAGCATCGTCAAAAATAATGATGCCGCTATCACTCAGATGGCCGTCAACCGGATTAAGATCTTCCGTGACCGCGCCGGTGTCATCCGTTCCTTCATCTTCGAATTTCGGACCGTCATTGGTACCTGTTACCGTGATCACCAGCTGGGCGGTATCCGTGCCACCCTGACCGTCATCAATGGTATAGGTAAAGATATCGGTTGCACTCTGCCCGGTTGCCAGCGCATCGGCGGCCGCCTGATCCGCGGCATAGCTGTAACTCCCGTCAGCATTCAGCGTCAGAGTCCCGTAAGTGCCTGTCAGCGCATTACCAACCGTGCCGGTAGTACCACTGCCGCCTTCCGGGCCAGTCCGGACTGCGGTCACTGTCAGCGTATCCCCATCGGCATCGGTATCATTGCTCAGGACACCAAAGTCTGCCGCCCGACCTACACTGGCATCTTCTGCAACGCTATTACTATCATTTACCGCCACCGGTTTATCATTTACATTATCGACTTCCATCCCCACATTGGCAGTACTGATGCTGCTCTCACCATGACCATCGGTGATCGTGTAGGTAAAAGAAATCGGGATCACCGGCTGACTGCCGTCGTGGGTATAAGTGAAGCTGCCGTCGCTGTGAATTTCCAGCACACCATAATCAACCGCAACAAACGCCTTCCCTGTGTCATCAAAGCTGACTGGTTCGCCATTGATTGCTGTGATGGTGAGCGTATCGCCGTCCAAGTCATAGTCCACACCACCGGCGGTAGCGCCGTTGGCATCATCGGTGATCACATTACCGCTAACACTGTCACCTTCATCCAGATAGTAATAATTATTTACAGCCACCGGGGGATCATTCACGTTATTCACGTCCATGCCCACATTGGCAGTACTAATACTGCTGGCACCCTGACCATCGGTGATCGTGTAGGTGAACGAAGTTGGCACCACCGGCTGAGTGCCATCGTGAGTATAAGTAAACGTGCCGTCACTGTGAATTTCCAACGTCCCATGATCGACTGCAACGATCGCTTTGCCGGTGGAATCAAACACAAGCGGCACACCATTGACTGCGGTAACTGTCAGCGTGTCGCCATCTACATCATAGTCGACTCCGCCGGCGGCCGAACCGTTAGCATCCGCAGTAATCAAATTACTGGTGACGCTGCCGCCTTCATCCAGGGAGTAATAATTATCTATGGCGACCGGAATATCATTCACCGGTTCCACTGTAATATTCAGGGTTGAGCTGGCTTGTGTATTGGTGGTGTAGGTGACTTCCGGGACAGAGCCATTCCAGTTATCGTTTGGATTGAAAACATAACTACCATCCGCATTAATGACTAATGTGCCAATCCCCGGTAAAACGACTTCACTGCCTGCGGTATAGGTTTCACCATTCACGACAAAACTGACCACAGACAAGCCATCATCAGGATCACTGTCGTTAGCCAGCACATTACCGGTTGCCGGTGTGTCTTCTTTAACGGTATTGGTATCCGGAGCAACGATTGTCGGACGGTTTTCTTCTTCCGGGATCAGCGCCGCAGGCTCATCGGCCTGAATGACCGGAGCTGCGCCCTGTGCGCCAGTGTCATAACCGGCGGTGGCAATGGTTTCATCACCGATACGGTCAACAGAAATAAAACCGCTGTTACCACTGCCCGGACCTCTGCCACCCGCATCGGCTGCCACACCCGCAGCGGCCGCTTCAAATGCTTGGGTTGGATCAGCTCCGGCCAGAATGGCTTGTTGTAACTGATTAATCTGGGCCAGCGTCTGATCATCCGCACTTCCCATTTCCGGACCGGATGGTTGTTGACCTGCAGGAAGATCGCCAGCCGCAACGGCTTCTGCCGGCATTTGCGCACCCGTCGCTTCAGGTGCAGTCGCTTCCACAACGAAAACGGAGGCATCGGCTAGTATCACTTCCGAGCCTGGTTGCAGGATGTCCCCGATTTTTAGATCGTGTAACTCGCCATCGGGTGTGCGGACTTTTGCGACACCGGAGATAAACGTCACACGAGAGACTTCTGTGATTGTCTGATTATTCATAACCCACCCCCAACAGCGGAACACGAGGCTACAACTTTGTTAATTAAATTTTAGTAACCACGTGGGGTATGTGCGTTGAAAAGAATGCGCAGCGAGTGTGCCGGATGAAGATAATTGATGCAGAAAATCGAACAGAAAATAGGAGATCCATAAAAAAGGGTGCATAACGGCACCCTTTTTACAGTTCCCAGTGTTAAGCCTTGATACTCAGATTTCGCGGGCCGGATGGACAATCCCCTGATAGGCATCGACAAACAGCTGATTAATTATTTCCATCTGCTGTTCATTCTCGACCCGGGTCACTACAGTGATGACACCCGCGTTATGTGCTGTACGGCATACCGCAGCCAGAACACTCTGCGCATTTTCATCTTTACTGATAATGCTCATATACCCCTGATCAACTTTCACATATACGGGTGACAATTCAGTCAGATACTCCAGCGACTGGAAATGACGACCAAACTGGTCTATCCCCCACATCACGTTGAAATGTTTACATATCTCACTTAACGATTTCACCGCTTCCCGTTGATGAAATATGGCGTTTTCCGGAATTTCTATCGCAATGCGACGGGAGATCCCGTGGTTTTTTATAAAGAAATCATTCAGATAATTCAGAAACGACAGAGAAGAAATACTGCCAATGGTCAGGTTGACCGACAAACTCATACCTGGATTTGCAGACAACACAAAAACCGCATGTTCGAGCACATAGCGATCCAGTTTTTCGCCCAGCTTAAACATTTCAACAGCCGCCATAAACTGAGCCGCACTGAAGCGTTGCCCCTGATGCCGGATTCCGGTAAATAATTCGGATGGCAGCGCTTTCTCTCCGGTCAGCATGGTGACTGGCTGGACACGAAAATCAAACTGATCATGTTCCAGCGCTTCAAGAATAATATCTTTCCAGGCCAGCCGACCAAGCGTATCTGCCTTTTCCGCATGTTCGATTGTCACCGCACCTAAACGTTCACTTCTGGCCCGGCGTAATGCGCTATCCGCTTTGGTCAGCAAAGCCGATAAATCCTCATCTTCATTTCTGACTGCAATACCGATGACCGAAAGTGCCGAATCCGTCTCCAGCGGATTCACAATCAGTTCAGCAATAGCGTCATTCAGAATATGCGCCGTTTCCAGTAAGTCTTCGCTGGTCAGGCCTGGTAACAGCACGGCATATTCTGTCGCACTGATACGCGCAATAGCGGCACTGTCCAGATAGGCCAGTTTGGTTTGCAGGGCATTGGCTATCTGCCTGACCATCTGATCTCGTGCCCCATAACCTTCGATACGGTAAATCTCATCCAATGCATCGACAGCCACCAGCATGATGCCGCCAGTACCATGTTCTGCAATCCACGCATTAATCTGACCAATAAAATAGGCTCTGTTACCCAGACCGGAAACCGCATCTCTGAACGCCCGTTCTCTTAATAAATCTGCGGCAACCGCTTCTTCTTTAAATTGTTTGGCCAGTTTTACTGTCAGTGTATTAATTGACTGAACGACTTCCCTGAGCTCCAGCGTTTTCGGTAAGGGAATGGATTTATTAAAATGATGTTTCTCTATTTCAACCGCCTGTCTGCGGATAAGGTTTAAAGGCCGTAATAAGAAATGTAATGCCGTGACAACCAGGACGGAGACAACAATAAAACAGGCGATATATGACCAGAGCAGGTTCGACATTGTCCGCCAGAATTGAAAATAAGCGTCTCCCGGATGTCCTTTTACCTGTAACTTGCCGAGTTGCAACCACCCGGATGTCAGGATTGATTCATACGTTTCACTTTTGAAAAGATTAAGCTGAATAAACCAGCCAGGCACACCTTCAATTTCTTTTTTATTGGTTTTTTCGATTGTCTGTTTGGATGCCAGAAGATCAAGATGTATCTCCTGATAATAACCGCCATCAAACGCGGCATTTATTATTGACTCTGCACCAACCTTATCACCGGTTTCCAGATAGGGGGTTAATGCAATCCCAACAGAATTCGCAGTATTAATGACGGAAACCCGCTGCTGTTCGGCCAGGTAATCTCTGGTGGACTGAAACTGCACTGCATAAGCAATGATCAGCAAGCCGGCAAAAAGAAATATCACAAAAGCGAGAATCTGCTTATAGAGAGTCATGGTTAATTATCCAAATTTAAAATTGGCCGGTTAAAATTCTGAGCGCTGAGCCTTTTTTGTAATCCTGACCATAAACTTAACCGCCCAGATGATCCCGCCAGTTGCCCCTGACCTTTAGCCTTCATCAACCACAGATGACTACCATTAAAACTATAGACAGGAACCAGGTCTGTCCGCAAATTGGCAGGTTTAAGAACAGGATCAAGGTTATCCAATATCACTGGCATAGAAGATGGTGTCGCATAATTGGCTACAACCATATGGAATTGATTATAATTAATCGCTTTAACATAAATAAGCCGTAAACTTTCATCAGTAAATCCCATTTCACGTAATGTAAAATATTTGGCAATACTGAAATCCTCACAATCACCACCGCCAACTGCCAGAAATTCAGCGGGTGATGCCCAATAATCGTTCTGACCCCACAGCTTGATATCATCAATAAATATCTGGCGATTAAAAAAGCGGTTCGTTTCTTCCAGCGCCTGCTGTTTACTCCACTGTTCTGCATTGGCACGCTGAATTAATAATCGCCAGTCAATCACCCTGCGCGCCGCTCTTGCGCCATATTCTGCCTGTATTCGATCCGCCAGCTGACGCTCTTTTGTATCAAGCGCATCGGCCAGTAAAAACGACGAACTCCCGCTGAGAAACAGTACTCCCATAAATAACAGAGCACTCCATCCCCAGCGGGAGCCAGACCCTGATATGGTCAGAAAAGTCATAATTACTTAATTATTTTCTTTCTGCCATTCAGCCGGTGCTTTAAAACTAACACTATCCAGTAATTTGCCGGTGGCATTCAGTATCCGGTATTCCGCATACAGCGCATCATAATCTGTATTTACTGAACTCTGACGTGCTTCGAACAGTTCATTTTCTGTGTTCAGCACATCCAGTAAAGAACGGGTACCTAACAAGAACTGTTTCCGGTATGCCATTACTGTGTCATAGCTGGCCAGCACATGCTGTTGCATGAATTCTTTTTGCTTCAGCAAGGCTTCTCTTGCATTCCAGGCCAGGCTCAAGCCTTCCTGCACCTGACGGGCTGCATTCGTTTTCACATCTTTCGCTTCCGCCATCTGAGACGCAGTAGCGCGTTTCTGGGCAATATCGGCACCACCATTAAACAGGTTGTAACGCGCCATCAGCATCACCTTGCCACTGTCGATACTTCCCTCACGACCATCGATATCCTCATAAAAGTTCTGATCTGCTTCCAGAGAGAGCTTAGGATAAAAGTTCGCTTTAGATCCTTCATACTGATAACGGGTCGCTTCAATATCCTGATCTGCAGACAATAGAGTAGGATGCACTTTCTGAGCTGACGCCAGAGCATCCGGCAATGAGGCAGGTAAATTTCCGGCTGCTGGTACCGGTTGAGTCAGATCCATTGGTTCAGTATTAGTGACACGGAAATATTCGGCTTTGGCATCAAGCATGTTGTTTTCCGCTGCAGACAAATTCGCCTGAGCCCGGGCTACACGACCTTTGATCTGCATATAATCAGCGGTAGACCCAACGCCTGAATCTGTTCTTTTACCGATATCAGCCATGATTGCCTGATGAGTAGCCAGGTTTTCTTTTGAAAGCTGATATATTTCCTGTGTCCGCAGTACATTCAGATAAACTTCTGTGACACGCAAAGCCGTATTATTTGCCTGTGCAAACAAGGCATGGTTTTGCGCCAACGCTTCCGCTTTTGTTCTGTCGACATTGCTGCTGGTTGCAAAACCGTCAAACAACATCTGAGTCAGAGAAACGCCCATTTGTTTGCGGGTTAATGTGTGTCCGTCATAATCCACATCATCATTGTCATATTTCTCTTTCCCGATGCCGGCACTCAAATCAACTTTGGGGTAATAACCGGCTTCCGCCTGCCCGACCAGATGTGTTCTGGTCACATAGTTATCATATGCCTGTTTGACTTCCGGATTATCCATTAACGATTGGGCTATTGTTGCATCCAACGATGCAGCGCCTGCGGTACTCGTGAACAAACTGATAAACACGGCCAGCGCAGATAATTTACATATTTTGTCCATAGTTATATCCCCTTCCTGTTTCATCGTTCTCGCAGTGCTGATTGTTTGGCACGCAGAATAGGTTTTAACAAATATTCAAGAACACTTTTTTTCCCTGTAACGATATCAACTGTTGCCATCATCCCGGGAATGATTGGCAACGGCGCCTTTTCATCCCCCAGAAAACTACGCTCAGTCCGGACCCGGACCAGGTAAAACGAATTACCCTTATCATCCTGGATTGAATCTGCGCTTATATGTTCAAGTTTTCCGTCTAATCCTCCATAAATAGTGAAATCATAGGCAGTAAACTTCACCATTGCCTTCAACCCCGGACGTAAAAACGCAATATCCTTGGGTAATACTTTTGCCTCAATCAAAAGAGTGTCTTCCGTTGGAACAATTTCCACGATGTCCATACCAGGCTGAACAACACCGCCGACCGTATTCACCTTCAGTGTTTTTATCGTCCCTTTGACCGGGGACGTGACACTGGTTCTGGAAACCCGATCGCGTAATCCGACCTGACCCTCTTTTAACTGCGAAAGTCTGCTCTGTTTTTCTTCCATCTCCCTCTGTGCATCCACTCGGAACTTAAGAGCGACATCTTTCCGTTTAAGAATAGACTCTCTTAGCAAAGAATTCTGTTTGGGTAACAATAATCTTGCATTTTCCAGTTCACCCTGCATGTCATTGAGCTGCCTTTGCATTTTCAGGAGATCAACTTGGGAAACGATACCTTCTTTCACTAAAGGACGATTGATGGCAACTTCTCTGCTGGCCAAACCGACGCTGCGGCCATAGGTTCTGATTTTGTTATTGATCTCCAGAATCTCGTTTTCTTTCTGCTCAATCTGCTGCCCCATGATGACCAGCTGGTTATTGAGGTTATTAATATTGACTTGCAAGGCACTCCGCTGCCGGGCCGCATTTTCCGGAAAAGATTTTTCATAATCATCCGGGAAAACAATGGTCTGTTCTTTAAGCACAGCCTGCTCCCGCCAGGGCAGCGTGGAATCATTAGACACCGTAATACTCGCTATCTCCGCTTTCAGCCGGGCGACGTCGCCTTCCAGACTAATCAGCTCCTGCTGTCTTTCCCGGAAGTCAGAACTGAAACGGGTATCATCAATGCGCAGTAATTCCTGCCCCTGTTCAACCTGCTGTCCTTCCCGGGCAAAGATTTCTTTTACAATGCCCCCTTCCAGGTTCTGGATCACCTGCAACTGCTTCGAAGGAATAACCTTGCCTTCACCTCTGGTTACTTCGTCCAGTTCTGCCCAGGCTGCCCAGATAATGGCAACAATAAAAAATAGAAAACAGGTCCAGAGCAACGCTCTGGCACCACGGGGGGTTGTCAGCAATACGGCAGCAGAAGCATCATCAAGCAGATTTTGCTGCTTTTGACTAAGTCCGGAATTCGCCATTACAATGCCTCCTTCGCCCGAACTTTACCTTCTTTAAGTTGCTGTAATACCAAATCTTTCGGACCATCAGCAACGACCACTCCCTGCTCAAGTACAATGATCCTGTTTACGATATCCAGCATTGAGGTTCGGTGAGTAATCAAAATCATGGTTGTGTCGGCAGATAAACTGGCCAGCTCCCGTTTCACGATACCCTCAGATCGGTTATCCATATTGGCGGTAGGTTCATCCAGAATGAGAATCGGTGGATCAAGTAATAATGCCCGGGCCAGCGCAATTGACTGCCGCTGACCGCCGGATAAGTTTCTGCCACCTTCCCCGACCTGCCGATCCAGACCGTTAGGATCATGGTTGGTAAACTGGCTGACACCTGCCCGATGAGCCGCACGTAATATTTGTGCATCCGTGGCCTGAGGATGGCCAAGTTGAATGTTCTGACGGATTGTCCCGTAGAACAGTGCAAAATCCTGCGGAACACACCCGATATTATTTCGGATCGTTGAAGGGTGAAGCTGGGGCAGTTCAAATCCATCCAGACGAACAGCCCCTTCTAAAGGTTTGTAGAGACCAAGGATCAGCTTCTCGAGAGTTGTTTTCCCTGCGCCGATACGACCTATCACCGCGATTTTTTCACCGGGCTGGATTTTGAGAGAGACATGCTTCAGCGCCGCCTGTTCAATACCCGGGTAGTTGAATGACACGTCGTCCAGTTCGATGCGCCCGGTCAGACGATCATAATCAAGATAATTTCTGTCATCTTCTCTTTCTGACGGACTTTGCATGATAGTTTCAAGCAACAGCAAGGCGGATTTAGCCTGGTTATAGCGGGTTGATAATACGGATAACTGGATCAGCGGACCTATCGCTCGACCGGAAAGCATCACCGCCGCAATCATGCCACCCATCGACAGATTGCCTTCGGATATTTCATATACCCCGAGAACCACAATCGCAACCATGGTCATTTGCTGAACATAGCTTGCCAGCCCCCCTACCATGTTTGTGATCTTGCGGGTTTCGATGCCGACATTCGCCATATGACTGACCGCTTGCTCCCAGCGATGCTGGAACTGACCTTCCGCATTATGGATCTTGACCGATTCCAGTCCGGCCAGCGCTTCTATTACCGTGGCATATTTTTGTGATGCCAGTCGGCTGCTTTCCTCGATACTCTGACGCAGCGGCGCCTGAATATAGAAGCTATAGACAATCATAATGATGATGGCAACCAGGGGAACGACCGCCAGTACCCCGGCAAATATCCAGATAACCAGCAAAAACAGGAAGGCAAAAGGCAAATCCACCAGTGCCGAGACAGTGGCTGAAGTGAAAAACTCCCTGATGGATTCAAATTCCTGCAGATGACGGGCAAAGGCTCCCGTTGAGATAGGTCTTGACTCCATACGGATACCAAGCACCTTGGCAAAGATTTTTGCCGAAAGCAGTAAATCCGATTTTTTACCTGCTATATCAATAAAATAACTTCTTAATTGCCGGATGATAAGGTCAAAGGCAAATATCAGTGAAACACCGATTGCCAGAACCCAGAGCGAATCGAATGCCAGATTAGGTACGATCTTGTCGTAAACATTCATGATAAAAATCGGACTGGCAATGACGAAGATATTGATCAGTAATGACGCCACCAGCACATCTTTATAGATAGGCACAGACTCAAGCAACGTACTCCAGAACCAGTGCCCGCTCCGGGGTTTCAGTACTTCCGGTGCCCGCGCATCAAATTGCAGACGACGTTTGATATAAAATCCGTTACCTGAAAATTCGCTTTCCAGAACAGAAAAAGAGACAGATTGCTGACCAACACTACCTACCGGATAAAACAGTACAGCCTGCGAAGTTTCCTTATCCAGTGATAACAAGACGGCTGCCCGCCCATCTTTCATCAATAAAACACACGGTAGCAGCAAGACAGGAACAGATTCAAAAGAAGAAGCAAAATAATCAACAACAAAACCGGCCCTGTGCGCGGCACGGGGAAACAGTTCCGGCGTCAGCACGCCATTTTCCAGCGGCAAACCAGCGGTCAACGCCTCACTCGTGTTACTCATGCCATAGTGCCGGGACATGAACAGTAAACACTCCAATAACGCATCCTGTTGCCTGCTAGCCATTGCCATAGAGTCCTTTTTTATTCAGATAAACCTGAAAATCAGAGCTCAAAAATCCGGAAGAGCTCTTTTGAGTATCATTAACTCACCTATAACAGTACTACAAAATAAACTTTTTGCTTTATTAAAGAATAAGCTAGGCAATAAAAAAGCGCCTGCATTGCAGGCGCTTTTCTTTAAAACTCAGAGGAAACTCTGAAATTACAGTACGTCGATCGCGTTCAGTTCTTTGAATGCCTGTTCCAGACGGGCAATCATAGTTTCCTGAGCTTTACGCAGCCATACGCGTGGATCGTAGTATTTTTTGTTTGGTGCGTCTGGGCCTTCTGGGTTGCCCAGCTGACCTTGCAGGTAAGCTTCTTTGTCTTTGTAGTAGTTCAGGATACCTTCCCAAGTAGCCCACTGGGTATCGGTATCGATGTTCATTTTAACTACGCCGTAGCCTACAGACTCTTCGATTTCCTGCTGAGTTGAACCTGAACCACCGTGGAATACGAAGTTCAGAGTGTTAGCTGGAACACCGAATTTTTCAGAAACGTATTTCTGAGAAGCATCCAGGATGCTTGGAGTCAGTTTAACGTTACCTGGTTTGTAAACACCGTGTACGTTACCGAAAGAAGCAGCGATGGTGAAACGTGGGCTGATTTTGCTCAGACGCTCGTAAGCGTAAGCAACGTCTTCTGGTTGGGTGTACAGAGCAGACTGATCCATGTGGCTGTTGTCTACGCCGTCTTCTTCACCACCAGTGCAACCCAGTTCCAGCTCCAGGGTCATGCCCATTTTCGCCATACGTTCCAGGTATTTGCAGCAAATGTCGATGTTCTCTTCCAGAGATTCTTCAGACAGATCCAGCATGTGAGAAGAGAACAGTGGCTTGCCGGTTTCAGCGAAGTGTTTTTCACCCGCGTCTAACAGACCGTCGATCCATGGCAGCAGTTTTTTAGCAGCATGGTCAGTGTGCAGAATTACAGGGATACCGTAAGCTTCAGCAACTGCGTGAACGTGTTTAGCACCAGAGATAGCACCGATGATAGCGGCTTTCTGACCTTCCAGTTTCATGCCTTTACCAGCGATGAATGCAGCACCGCCGTTAGAGAACTGAACGATTACTGGCGCTTTAACTTTAGCAGCAGCTTCCAGTACAGCGTTAACTGAATCAGTACCAACACAGTTAACAGCAGGCAGAGCGAATTTGTTCGCTTTAGCTACTTCAAACACTTTCTGTACGTCGTCACCGGTAATAACGCCTGGTTTAACGAAATCAAAGATCTTAGACATTTCAAAGGTCCTATCAGGTGTTTAGCTACGAACTGCGGAGCTAAACGAGTTGCTACAAAAAATTAATCACTGCCTGTTGGCAGAAGAACGGGAGGCTATTGGGCCTCCCGTCATATCATTACGCTTTAGCGCGCTCTTCCAGAATCGCAACTGCAGGCAGTTTCTTGCCTTCTACGAATTCCAGGAATGCACCACCGCCGGTAGAGATGTAAGACACTTTGTCAGCGATACCGAATTTGTCGATAGCAGCCAGAGTGTCACCACCGCCAGCGATAGAGAATGCTGGTGATTCAGCGATCGCTTTAGCAATGATTTCAGTACCTTTAGCGAACTGGTCGAATTCGAATACGCCTACAGGACCGTTCCACAGAATGGTTTTCGCGTTCATGATGATGTCAGCCAGTGCTTTAGCAGAATCAGGGCCGATATCGAAAATCATGTCGTCGTCAGCAACTTCAGATACAGACTTGATAGTAGCTGGAGTTGATTCAGAGAATTCTTTACCAACAACAACGTCAGTAGTTGCAGGAATAGAAGTTTCAGCAGCCAGTTTCTTGGCAGTGTCAATCAGGTCGTGTTCGCACAGAGACTTACCAACATTGTGGCCAGCAGCCGCGATGAAGGTGTTAGCGATACCACCACCAACTACCAGCTGGTCAGCGATTTTAGACAGAGATTCCAGAACGGTCAGTTTGGTAGAAACTTTAGAACCACCAACGATAGCCACCATTGGGCGAGCTGGTTTGTCCATTGCTTTACCCAGAGCTTCCAGTTCACCAGCCAGCAGAGGACCAGCACAAGCAACAGGAGCAAACTGAGCAACACCGTAGGTAGAACCTTCAGCGCGGTGAGCAGTACCGAAAGCGTCCATTACGAATACGTCACACAGTGCAGCGTATTTCTTGGCCAGCTCTTCAGTGTTTTTCTTTTCGCCTTTGTTGAAACGGCAGTTTTCCAGAACAACCAGTTCACCCGCTGCAACTTCAACGCCGTCCAGGTAATCTTTAGCCAGACGTACTGGGCAGGACAGTTTGTCTTTCAGGTAGTTAACTACTGGCAGCAGAGAGAACTCTTCGTTGTACTCGCCTTCAGTCGGACGACCCAGGTGAGAAGTGATCATCAGCTTGGCGCCTTTTTCCAGGGCCAGTTTGATGGTTGGCAGAGTTGCAACGATACGTGCGTCAGAAGTTACTTTACCATCTTTCACTGGTACGTTCAGGTCAGCACGAACCAGTACGCGCTTACCAGCCAGATCCAGATCAGTCATTTTGATAACAGACATGTTAGTCCCCTATATTTTTCAGACATATAACGAAGTCAGTGCCGTGGCCTTATTAATCTTCCTGATAAGGCACAATGAATAAAGTTAGCAGGTCAACCGGAAATAGCGGAATAAACTTCAGTGGTGTGTGTTGTTTTTTTCCTGACGCAGAGTCAGACACTGAAGCAAACTCAAAACGGTTATATGTGACTTGCTAAGCGTTTCATTCAAACGCAAAGAGTTTACTGTGCTTATGCATCAAACGCGATACTTGACACAGATTTTCTGCGAAAAAAACGGGAGCCGAAGCTCCCGTTTAACATTGCATTTACGCTTGGAACAAACTTTCAACAGTTTGCACTACATTTTCTACAGTAAAGCCGAACTCTTTAAACAACAATTCAGCCGGCGCTGATTCGCCGAATGTACGCATACCAATGATTTTGCCGTTCAGACCGGCGTATTTGTACCAGTAATCCGCGATACCTGCTTCTACAGCGACACGTTTGGTCACCGCTGATGGCAGTACGGATTCTTTATACTCGGCAGACTGCGCATCAAACGCGTCGGTACATGGCATGGAAACCACGCGAACCTTACGGCCTTTTGCGGTCAGTTCTTCTGCCGCCAGCATCGCCAGTTCAACTTCAGAACCAGTCGCAATCAGGATCGCTTCCGGTGTACCAACACAGTCACGCAGCACATAGCCACCCTTGGCAACGTCAGCCAGCTGAGCTGGAGTACGATCCATCTGTGTCAGGTTCTGACGGGAGAAAATCAGCGCGCTCGGGCCATCTTTACGTTCTACCGCATATTTCCATGCAATAGCTGACTCAACCTGGTCACATGGACGCCATGTGCTCATGTTCGGGGTCAGACGCAGAGAAGCCATCTGTTCTACCGGCTGGTGAGTCGGGCCATCTTCACCCAGACCAATTGAGTCATGGGTATAGACAAAGATAGAACGCTGTTTCATCAGCGCAGCCATACGCACCGCGTTGCGGGCATATTCCATGAACATCAGGAAAGTTGCGCCGTAAGGAATGAAACCACCGTGCAGTGCAATACCGTTCATCATCGCTGACATGGCAAATTCACGCACACCGTAGTGCACATAGTTGCCGGACGCGTCATCCGCAGTCAGAGAAACAGAACCGGACCACATGGTCAGGTTAGATGGTGCCAGGTCAGCGGAACCGCCCAGGAACTCAGGCAGCAGCTTACCAAATGCTTCAATCGCATTCTGGCTGGCTTTACGGGAAGCAATCTTGGCTGGGTTAGCCTGCAGGTCTTCAACAAACGCTTGTGATGCTTCAGCCCAGTTAGCCGGCAGTTCACCATTCACACGACGTTTGTATTCGTCGGCCAGTTCAGGATGCGCTTCAGCGTAGGCAGCAAATTTTTCGTTCCAGACGGCTTCTTTGGTCGCACCGGCGTCTTTTGCATTCCATTCTGCAGCGATATCGGCAGGGATCACGAATGCTTCATGGTTCCAGCCCAGGAATTCGCGAGCCGCAGCGATTTCAGCAGCGCCCAGCGGTGCGCCGTGGCAATCGTGAGAACCGGCTTTGTTCGGCGAACCGAAACCAATCACGGTTTTGCAGCAGATCAGGGTTGGTTTGGTCGTTTCTGCTTTGGCTGCTTCGATAGCGGCCTTGATGGCGTCCGCGTCATGACCATCAACCGCGCGGATCACATGCCAGCCGTAAGCTTCAAAACGCGCCGGGGTATCATCGGTAAACCAGCCTTCAACATGACCGTCGATAGAAATACCGTTGTCATCCCAGAATGCGATCAGTTTGCCCAGTTTCAGAGTACCGGCCAGAGAACAGGCTTCGTGAGAAATACCTTCCATCATGCAACCGTCACCCATGAACACGTAGGTGTGGTGATCAACGATGTCAAAGCCAGGACGGTTAAACTGAGCAGCCAGCACTTTTTCGGCCAGCGCCATACCAACACCGTTGGTGATACCCTGACCCAGCGGACCAGTGGTGGTTTCAACACCCGGTGCATAGCCATATTCAGGATGGCCCGGGGTACGGGAATGCAGTTGACGGAAGTTTTTCAGATCGTCGATGGACAGATCGTAACCACTCAGATGCAACAGGGAGTACAGCAGCATAGAGCCGTGGCCATTGGAAAGAACAAAACGGTCACGCTCGCTCCATTGTGGGTTAGCTGGGTTGTGGTTCAAAAAGTCACGCCACAGCACTTCGGCAATATCAGCCATGCCCATCGGGGCGCCCGGGTGTCCGGAATTGGCTTTCTGAACTGCATCCATGCTCAATGCCCGGATGGCATTGGCTAACTCTTTACGAGAGGGCATTTGTCACTCCTGCTTTCAATTGGGTCTGTACAATTAAGTAAGGTGCGTATTGTCCCAAACTGATCACCGGTTGCGCAAATGTTATCTCGGTTATTTTATCGCATGGATGCTATATGTACTGATCGCTTGCTTAATTAGTACCGTACATTGACGATATCCGCATTGACTGCGACAATAGTCACATAGATAGACGTCCAGATGTGGATACTGCTATTTGTAATCGGGTTATTACCCGCGTTGCAATCGCCTTCAACTTTATTTACACAGAGAATTAAAATGGCAAAACTGTTTACCTCCGAATCCGTTGCAGAAGGACATCCAGATAAAATCGCGGATCAGATTTCCGACGCGGTATTGGATGCCATTCTGGAACAGGATCCCAAAGCCCGTGTTGCTTGTGAAACATTCGTAAAAACAGGGATGGTGCTGGTTGGTGGTGAAATCACTACTTCTGCATGGGTTGATATTGAAGAGCTGGTGCGTAAAACCGTTTGTGATATCGGCTATACCCATTCTGATATGGGCTTCGATGCTCATTCCTGTGCCGTACTGAATGCAATTGGTAAACAGTCACCGGATATTAACCAGGGCGTTGATCGTGAAGATCCAAGAGAACAGGGTGCTGGCGACCAGGGCCTGATGTTCGGTTATGCTTCTAATGAAACAGAAGTGTTAATGCCTGCGCCTATTACCTATGCACATCGTCTGGTGAAGCGTCAGTCTGAAGTGCGTAAAAATGGCACCCTGCCATGGCTGCGTCCGGATGCAAAAAGCCAGATCACCTTTATTTATGACAAACAAGGCAAGATCGAAGGGATTGATACCGTTGTTCTGTCTACACAGCACGCGCCGGACATCAGCCAGTCTGATCTGATCGAAGCGGTACAGGAAGTGATCATCAAACCGGTTCTGCCGGCAGAATGGGTCAGCAAAAATACCAAGTATTTCATTAACCCGACCGGCCGTTTCGTAATCGGTGGCCCAATGGGCGACTGTGGTCTGACCGGTCGTAAAATTATCGTAGATACATACGGTGGTATGGCACGTCACGGTGGTGGTGCGTTCTCCGGTAAAGATCCGTCTAAAGTTGACCGTTCAGCGGCTTATGCTGCCCGTTATGTCGCGAAGAACATCGTGGCTGCTGGTCTGGCTGATCGCTGTGAAATCCAGGTTTCCTACGCCATCGGTGTTGCGGAACCGACTTCTATCAGTGTTGAAACATTCGGCACCGGTAAAGTGGATGAAGAACTTCTGACTCAGCTGGTGCGTGATCAGTTCGATCTGCGTCCATATGGTCTGATTGAAATGCTGGATCTGGTTCGCCCAATCTACAAAGCAACCGCGGCTTATGGCCACTTCGGCCGTGAAGAGTTCCCGTGGGAAAAAACCGACAAGGCCGAAATGCTGCGTGACCTCGCCGGTCTGAAATAATTACTGCGTTAAAAGGGGCTGCGGCCCCTTTCTTTTATCTGTATTATCCCTGCCAGATCGTTCGTTGTTTGCCCCCGCGCTTTTATGCTGAATACTACCCGTGCTACCAACCTGATCCAGATAGAGGTCGTCGCCAGTCATTATTTGTCTCTGGCGAGCCGCCATTTCCGGCGTGAATTTAATCACCCGAGAATTACGCTGGATCAACGGGGACAATGTGCCGGCACGGCCCGCCTACGCGACTGGCATATCCGTCTTAATCCGGTTTTGCTGCAGGATAATCAGAGCGAATTTGAGCGGGAGGTCATCCCGCATGAGATTGCACATCTGGTCGTGCATGCCATCTGGGGACGGGTAAAACCACACGGGGAAGAGTGGAAGATGGTAATGCGGGACGTCTTCGGTGTTTCGCCCCGCACCACCCACAAGATGGATATCAGTAAAGTTCAGGGAACGCTGTATACCTATCAGTGCAACTGTCAGCAGCATCAGCTCACGGTTCGCCGTCACCGCGCCATAGTCCGCGGTGACCGGCAGTACTGTTGCCGTCGCTGCGGGGCTAATCTGCAACCACTTGCTGGCGCAGCAGACTCATCCCCTCGCCCGTAAATTCACCGGTAACCGCCATGTTCCGGATCTGTTCCGGCGTGTGGCAACGAGCGTCATACACCACCACAATACTTTCATCACCCGGTTGCAGAAAATTCTGTTCGCCGAATGGTGTATAACGGGTTGCGCCGATACTGATAACCGCCTGCTGCGGATAGTGCGCCGCTTTCAGCAAGGCGGCGATATCTTCCGCCGGACCTTCATCCTGCTGATGGTTCATCTTGTCGATCACCCAGTTCAGCAAGGTCTCGTGGAAATAGCTGTATTCGGTTGCCGGACTGTCCAGCCCGTACGCATGGCATTCACCGTTGCGGCGCAGGAAACTGGCAATATGGTAACGATCCAGTTCGCCACCTGAAGAAAACTTGTCCAGTGCAATCCGCTGCAAGGACATGCCTTTACTGGCGGATCCCCAGTTTTTCTTTTCGCTGATCTTGCGGGCACCCGGACGACGAATCGAACAGTCATTGAATGCGGCAAACGCCCGTGGCATCAGGGCTTTTACCTGGTTGTTCTCATATTCAATGTCACAGATCAGGCACACTTCCGGTTCGATCTGTAAATTGTCCGCTCCTTCAGGAAACTGGATATGATCATGCGAGACCGGAAATACATTCAGGAAGCTGTTTTCAATATGAGGAACATAAAACGGGAAAATGGCCTTCGGCTGAATGGCGTCCTTCACTTTTACATTGACGAAATCGCTGGCTTCGCCGGCCTGTTCCAGATGTCCGGCAAAATTGCCCGCCACGCCAAAACCAATCAGTCTGGTTAAATCCATCTGCTTATGCTCCTTACCGAATGCACACGCATTCTCAACAAGATTACTGTTAAAAATCGCAGGCATGTTATCCTTGCAACATGTCATTTACACCATAGATATGCAGTTATGGTAAAAAATATTTTTTTAGCGTCTATTTTTGCCGCTTGTAGCTTGTTTACCGGTTCGGCGCTGGCCGATCAAACGTTTGTTCAGGCAAAAAAAATGGCGGCCGAGTTGTATAAGCAGCATCCCGTCACCTTCTATTGCGAGTGTCCGATTATTTACCGGGGTAAAAAACTGACCCCGGATCTGGAGGCCTGTGGTTATCAGGTCCGCAAACAGGAAAGCCGGGCTAATCGTATCGAGTGGGAACATATTGTTCCGGCCTGGGAATTTGGCCACCAGCGTCAGTGCTGGCAAAAAGGCGGACGTAAAAACTGCGTGGATAATGATCCGGTATTTGCCCGGATGGAAGGCGATATGCACAATCTGGTGCCGTCTGTCGGCGAAGTAAATGGCGATCGGGCGAACTACCGTTATTCCGAATGGAACGCCAAACCGGATCAGTACGGCAAGTGTGAAATGGTGGTCGATTTTAAAGCCAGGAGAGCACAGCCGCCATCTCATAGCCGTGGCGCCATTGCCCGTACCTATTTCTATATGCAGGAGCGCTATCAATTGACGATAGCCGAACAGCAACGGAAATTATTTGAAGTCTGGAATAAAAAGTATCCGGTTACCCCCTGGGAATGTCAGCGCGACGACGCGATTGCCAAACTACAGGGTAACCATAACCGGTTTGTGAAGGAGCAATGTCGTTAAATGCGTGTTCCACGAATTTATCAAAACTCGCCGCTCAGTGTCGGCGCCACGATTGCGTTAGACGATGACGCAGCTAATCATGTCGGTCGCGTATTACGTATGCTGCCCGATCAGGAGATCTGTCTGTTTAACGGGCAAGGCGGTCAGTATCAGGCTGTTATCACCGAAAGTGGTAAAAAGCATGTCACCGTCAGAATCACCGAATTCGCTGATCACTCTGTTGAATCTCCCCTTTCCATTCATCTGGGACAGGTGATCAGCCGTGGTGACAAGATGGAGTTCACCATTCAAAAGTCGGTCGAACTCGGCGTTAATGTGATCACGCCGCTCTGGTCTTCCCGCTGTGGTGTGAAACTGCAGGGCGATCGGCTGGACAAGAAACTGGAGCAGTGGCAGAAAATCGCGATCAGCGCCTGTGAACAATGTGGCCGGAATACGGTGCCACTGGTGCGCCCGGTTATGTCGCTGGAACACTGGCTGGCTGAACCGACGGAAGAACTGAAGCTGACGCTGCATCCGCGTGCCCAATATTCCGCAGGAACCTTGCCGGTTCCGACTCATGGCGTACGTCTGGTCATTGGTCCGGAAGGCGGTCTGTCAGATGACGAGATCGCGCTGACAGAACAATATCATTTTCAGGAAATGCTGCTTGGCCCACGTGTATTACGCACTGAAACCGCCGCTTTGACCGCCATTACCGCGCTGCAATGTCGTTTCGGCGATCTGTCTTAGGAGAGCAAATGAGCATTAAATTAGGCATCGTGATGGACCCTATCAGTTCCATCAATATCAAGAAAGATACCAGCTTCGCCATGCTGGAAGAAGCACAGCGCCGTGGTTACGAACTCTATTATATGGAGATGAGCGACCTCTATCTGGAACAGGGTATTTCTTTCGCAACCATGCGTCCGCTAAGCGTTCGCCGGGATCCTGCTGACTGGTTTACCCTGGGCGATGTGATTGATCAGCCGTTGCATGAGCTGGACGTGGTCCTGATGCGTAAAGACCCGCCGTTCGACACCGAATTTATCTATGCAACTTATCTGCTGGAACGGGCAGAAGAACAGGGAACCCTGATCGTCAACAAACCGCAGAGTCTGCGGGATGCCAACGAGAAGCTGTTCACCGCCTGGTTTGCCGAACATACGCCGGATACGCTGGTCACCCGTTCTGCTGCTAAATTGCGTTTATTCCACCAGAAACATAAGGATGTGATCCTGAAACCGCTGGATGGGATGGGCGGCGCGTCTATCTTCCGGATGAAACAGGATGATCCTAACGTTGGTGTCATTATCGAGACCCTGACCGAGCATGGCGCCCGCTATTGCATGGCGCAGACCTATCTGCCGGCGATCAAAGATGGCGACAAGCGCGTACTGGTTGTTGATGGTGAACCTATTCCTTATTGCCTGGCCCGAATTCCTTCTCAGGGTGAAACTCGCGGTAATCTTGCCGCCGGTGGTCGTGGTGAACCTCGCGAACTGACCGAAGCTGACTGGCGAATCGCCCGGGCGGTTGGTCCGACCCTGAAGGAAAAAGGGCTGATTTTTGTGGGCCTGGATATTATCGGTGATCGTCTCACCGAGATTAACGTGACCAGCCCAACCTGCGTCCGGGAAATCGAGGCCGTATTTGATATCAATATCTGTGGTTTGCTGATGGATGCGATTGAGCGCCGTCTGGCCAAGACCCACTGAGGAACTGTCTTTAATAATGATGCAGTCATTACAGAATTATTTTCTGGTTGCAATGCCGACGCTCAACGACTCGGTGTTTGAGCGTTCGCTGATTTATATCTGTGAACACAACGAAAAAGGGGCAATGGGCATTATGCTGAATGTCCCGCTTGATCTGGATGTTTGTCAGTTACTGACGCAGATGAAGCTGGAAAATACCTCTTTTTCACTGAGCGGAAAACCGGTGTTGTCCGGCGGCCCGGTCAGCACGGATCGGGGGTTCGTCCTTCATACCCCCATGGATGGCTTTCATGCCTCAATGGCCCTGACTGACGAGCTCATGCTGACCACATCGCTGGATATTCTGTCTACGCTGGGTACCTCTGCCGAACCCAAGCAGTATCTGATTGCGCTGGGTTACGCCGGCTGGGAGAAAGGGCAACTGGAGCAGGAGTTACTCGACAACACCTGGCTGACGATCCCCGCCTCTTCCGGGATTATTTTCAATACGCCGGTGGAAGATCGCTGGCTTGCTGCCAGTCAATCGGTGGGCATTGATATCTGGCAGGTTGCACCAGTGGCGGGACATGCATGAAAGAACCGGGTAATCGTTCATTAATGGGTTTCGATTTCGGAACCCGTAGTATTGGTGTTGCCACCGGTCAGGAAATAACCGGTACCGCCTCGCCGCTGACTTCGCTGAAAGCCAATGATGGCATTCCGGATTGGACTCAAATCGAGAAGATCCTGAAAGAGTGGCAACCCGATCTGCTCATTGTCGGCTTACCGCTGAATATGGATGGCACCGAGCAGGAAATGACGCAGCGTGCGCGCAAATTCGGCCAGCGTCTGCATGGTCGTTTCGGTTTTCAGGTGGAATTCAAAGACGAACGTCTGACCACCACAGATGCCAAAGCCCGTTTGTTTGAACACGGCGGCTACCGGGCATTAGGTAAAAGCAGGGTGGATGCAGTGTCTGCTCAGCTAATCCTGGAAAGCTGGATGGAATCGCACTACGGTTGATGTTCAGCAGCATCCGATTTATAAATCCGGGCTAGTGTTGCATCAGGTGAACTCTGTTACAATTCAGCCCTCTCAAACCAGCCTATCTCCTCAGAAGGGAACTCTATGAGTCTTGCAGATAAAGTTCTTGCGGTAAACGATAACCTCCCGATCCGCACTGATAAACCTGTACATTCCGGTAAAGTCCGCAGTGTGTACTGGTTGACAGCCGAAGACAGCGCGCGTCTGATCCGTGAAAAAGGTTATGACGTTCCTGCTGATACACCACTGGCTATCATGGTGATTAGTGACCGCATCTCTGCTTTCGATTGCATATGGCACGGCGAAGATGGTCTGAACGGTGTACCGGGTAAAGGTGCCGCGCTGAACGCCATTTCCAGCCATTGGTTCAAATTGTTTAAAGAAAAAGGTCTGGCTGACAGCCACATTCTGGATATTCCGCATCCGTTTGTCTGGATCGTGCAGAAAGCCCGTCCGGTCATGGTTGAAGCGATTGCCCGTCAGTATATTACCGGTTCTATGTGGCGTTCTTACAGCAAGGGTGAACGCGAATTCTGCGGTATTACCCTGCCGGAAGGTCTGAAAAAAGAACAGAAACTGCCGGAAATTCTGATCACGCCATCGACCAAAGGCATTATGCGTGGTCTGGACGGCGTACCGGAAGCCGATGACGTCAACGTATCGCGTGCGGATCTGGAACGTCACTACAAAGCGTTCAACTTCCTGAGCCTGTCTGACATCGATCAGTATGAAAAACTGCTGAAAGAAGGCTTCAACGTGATCAGTGACGCGCTGGCTGAACTGGATGAAATCTTTGTTGATACCAAATTTGAGTTTGGTTACGTCAAGGATGCGGCCGGTAATGACAAGATGATCTACATGGATGAAGTTGGCACACCAGACAGTTCCCGTATCTGGGAAGGTGTGGCTTACCGTGAAGGCAAAATCATCGAGCAGTCCAAAGAAGGTTTCCGTCAGTGGTTGCTGAACAACTTCCCTGATCCGGACATTCTGCTGAACAAAGATCGTATGCCGGAACGTGCTGCGCTGGCGCGTGATAATGCACTGCCGGTAGACGTGATGATGGATATCTCCCGTACCTACGTAGGTATTGCCGAGAAGATCGTGGGTCACAAGCTGGACTTAAGTGCGAATCCGAAACAGGAAATCATCGATATCCTGCGTGAACAATATCAGCTGATTGCTGACTAAGCCAAAAGACAGGGAGCTGATGCTCCCTGTTTTATTTGCACCCTGCCCTCCGCCTGCCGCCTCTATCCATCCGGTAAAAAACCGCTATATTCATAGATACTAATAAATAGTTTCTCTGTCCGGCAGCTGACCGTCCGGAACCCACGCACGGGAGAATAGCGATGATTCTGATTAAGGCGGACCGACTTTCCAAAAGCTACCGTACTGGCGAAGTCGAAAGCGCAGCATTAAAAAACGTCTCTTTTTCCGTTCAGTCCGGGGCTTTTGCCGCGATTGTCGGCCCTTCAGGCAGCGGTAAATCCACGTTGCTGAATCTTATCGGTTGTCTGGATCATCCTGACCAAGGCTCCTTGCTGGTGTGTGACACCAACGTCACGTCACTTTCACGCACAGAAGCCGCTGACTTTCGTGGTAAAAATATCGGCTTTATCTTTCAGGATTTTAATCTCATCCCGGTGCTGACGGTGTTTGAAAATGTCGAATATCCCTTATTGATGGTACGCAACTGGCCGGCGGAAAAACGACGGGAACGGGTGCTGCAGATGCTGGAGGCGGTCGGCATGCAGGAGCAGGCAGATAAAAAACCGGACCAGATCTCCGGGGGCCAGAAACAGCGGGTAGCGGTGGCCCGGGCACTGGTCGGCGAACCGAAACTGGTACTGGCGGATGAACCAACGGCCAATCTGGATCATGATACGGCCTACCGGATCCTCAACCTGATGAAACAGATGCGGGATAACTTCGGCACGACCTTTCTCTTTTCAACGCACGATCCCAAGATCATGCAGGAAGCAGAACAAACCTTCATGCTGGAAGATGGACATCTGACGACGACCGGAGGTGCCCAATGACCGCACTGTTGAAACTCGCAGCCCGCAATCTGCTGCGTTACCGCCGTCGGACACTGCTGACAGCCATTCTGATTGCCGTCGGTGTGGTTGCTTTGCTGCTGTTTGTCGCCACCGCCGGTTCATTCAAGCAGGTCATGGTCGGCGGGATTACCGACAGCATGCTCGGACATCTGCAGATCCATCACAAAGGCTATACCGCTTCTATCGACAATCTGCCGCTAAATCTCGATTTAAAACCAACCGCCATCAGGAAAGTCGAAACGCTGCTGCAATCGGAGCCTGCCATTGCCAGCTATTCTGAGCGGGTGAAACTGGGAGCTATGTTCAGTAATTTTAACGAAAGCACCAGTATCCGTCTGAATGGCATCGATCCCGTTGCCGAGGATAAAACAGTACCCGCGTTACGCCAGCGCATCAGTGAAGGCGATCCGAAAGGCTTACTGGTTGAACCGGGTCAGATCCTGATCCCTGATCTGCTGGCCAAAGGCATGAAAGTGAAAACCGGCGATTCGGTGGTTCTGGTCGCAACCAATGCATCTGGTTCGGTGAACGGTAAAACGTTCATTGTCCGTGGTGTGCTGGAAGCGGTTACCGGCCCCGGTGGTCGTGATGGTTACATTCATATCAGCGATGCGCGGGAACTGCTGCGGCTGGAACAGCCGGATATCATGGAAATCGCGATCCGTCTGCACAACCTGGACCAATTACCTGCCGTCATGGCGAAACTGGGTGCTCAGCTGGATGAGATCCGCAACAAAGACAATAAGCCGGTCACCGAACTGCATAGCTGGAAAGAGCTGTCGCCGTTTGCCAACATCGTGAAAATGATCGACATGATGACGCTGTTTATCCGCATCATGCTGATTGCCATTGTACTTGTCAGCGTACTGAACGTCATGCTGATGGCGGTTTATGAGCGTATTCGCGAGATCGGCACACTGGCCGCCATCGGCACACAGCCGAATACCATCATGGGGATGTTTATCTGTGAAGGCTTACTGTTAGGTCTGGTTGGCGCTCTAGCTGGGATCCTGCTCAGTCTCGCCTGTCTGGCACTGCTGCAGGCCATGCCGCCGACGTTTGCTTTCGGGCGGGAAATCATCACTCTGCATCCAACGGTTTCCCTGGCTGATCTGGGCTGGGTATTACTGGCTTCGGTTCTGGTTTCCGTTCTGGCCAGTTTCCAGCCTGCGTGGCGTGCTTCACGCATGGACCCTATCAAAGCGCTGCATCACGTCTGAACAGGAGATTCATATGCGTTTACTGCATTACATACTGACCGGATGTTTATTCTTGCTGCCTCCCGCCGCCATGGCGCTGGATGGCAAGGCGATCCTGCAAAAGGTCGACCGGAATCTGGAACCCGAATCTTACGAGTCATACCGCAAACTGATTAATATCGAACCGGATGCCAGCCGCAAAGAGTTTGTGATCTACTCGGTTAAAAGCGGTCGCGACAAGATCGTGACGCTGTTTCTCTCCCCTGCCAGTGATAAAGGCCGCACCACATTACGTCAGGGAGAAAATATGTGGCTGTATATCCCTAATGTCGGCAAACCGATCCGCATCACCAGCCTGCAATCCGTCACCGGCGGGGTCTTCAATAATGCCGATATCATGCGGGTGGACTATACCGAGGAGTACGATGTCACCACGCTCAACGAACAGGGCGACACGTATCTGTTAACCCTGAAAGCGAAAAACACCAGTGTCGCTTATGACCAGCTGAAAATGACGGTCGATAAGGCATTACTGTTACCGCGGGAAATCGAAGCCTACGCCAGCAGCGGTATGCTGATTAAAACGCTGCATTTCCGGGATCTGAAAGACTTCGGTGACGGTATTAAACGGCCGGCGACAATTGAAACAGATAGCCCGTTATATAAAGGCTACCGTTCCGTCATGCTCTACTCCGGACTGAAAAAACGTGAAGTGCCGGCAGAAGTCTTTACGCTGGGATATATGCCGCGCATTGAGGAATTACGTCAATGAATACGATGATCGCCACACTCCCCGTTCTGCTGGCGATGATCGCTTCTGATGTGGTGGCCGAAGATTTTTCTTTCGATGCCAGTGAATACGAGAAGAAAACGTTTGAGTTCAGTGGGTATGCAGAGGCCAAACAGGAAGCCCTGGATCTGCAGCCGGAACGGGCGGCCTATACGCTGAACTATCCGGATGAACCGCCGCGCGACTGGTTGTACCGCAGTACGGGTACGCTGGATCTGGCGGGCGCAATCAATCTGACCAACAGTGTGCTCAATCTTCATGGCCAGGCTTTCTATGCGCAGGATGCTTTCGCCAGCAGCCATGACTACGACAAGATCATGGATGGCGGCATCCGCTGGAGCCCTGCTTCTGATTTATCCCTGGATATGGGAAAACGGGTACAACGCTGGGGTAAAGGCTATGCGTGGAATCCGGTGGGTTTTATCGAGCGGCCGAAAGATCCGTCCGATCCGCAGACGGTGCGCGAAGGCTTCAATATGCTCAGTCTGGACTGGACGAAAACAGGAGAAGGTGTCATCCGCACGATGACATTCACCCCCGTGATCGTTCCAACCTATGACGAACTTAACCCGGATTTTGGCAGTGAGGAATATCTCAATCCAGCGGCAAAACTCTATCTGCTGGCTTGGGATACGGATATCGATCTGATGTGGCTTGGCGAAGGCGCCCGTCCGCAAAGTATCGGAATCGACTTTTCACGCAACATCACCACCAATCTGGAAGTGCACGGTGAATGGGCGCATCAGTATGGCGTGACGCAGAATTATCTGCTGCCCTCCGGCGGTATGATGTCGCAGAACAGAAATACCGATAGCTACTTGCTGGGGATCCGCTATCTGACCGAACACGAGGTCACCTGGATTGCCGAGTATTATCACAACGGCCGGGGATACACCGCTTCTGAACTTGATACCTATTACCGCTTGCTGGATGCCGCTACGGCGCCTGATGCCACACCAGCACAGTTACAGAAAGCCCGGCAGTTGCAGCAATCTGGCTATGGCAAGGCCAATACCGGCGAGAACTATCTCTACCTGCGAGCCAGTATCAGTGAACCGTTCAACTGGCTGTATACCACGCCGGCAGTGACCCTGATCAGTCATCTGGATGACAACAGTTTTCAGATAACACCGGAAATCAGCTATACCGGGTTGCAGAATTCGGAGATACGGGCCCGGGCAATGATTTTCACCCGGGAAACGCGCACCGAGTTTGGCGAGAAACTTTCCCGCTTCCGGTTCGAGATTTATGCCCGTTATTACTTCTGATGACGAATCAGGAAGATGGGGAAAGAGAGCGCCTTTGTTCTTTGAGCCAGTCAGTAAACGCCTTTAAACGGGGCCGTTGCGCATTTTCTTCCGGATAAAAAAGCTCATAGTTCCGGCCGGCAGGAGCCACCGGACCACACGGACTGACCAGCTGACCCGATTCCAGCAGTTGTTTGATTAAAACATGACGCCCCATCAAGACCCCCATCCCGTTGAGTGCCGCCTGCAAAGCCAGAGCGTAATTATTAAAGCCATAATACCGCCCTTCCAAAGGCAGGTTTGTGTCGCTGGCGTCGCACCATATCCGCCATTCCGCGAACAGATTCTGCACATCGGTAGATTCAGAGGCATGTAGAAAACAGGCCTCGGATAAACGCGCCGGATTTTCTGCCAGACCCAGCTGTGCGGCATACGCCGGAGTACACACGGGTAATAATTGTTCTTCGAACAAGAGCTCGCGGTATAAATCCGGGTAATGCGTGGCACCATAATAGATCGCCAGATCGATCTGTTCCTCGTCAAAATTTACGATACCCGCCCTGACCCGTAGCATCACATTCAGGCTCGGCCAGCGTTGCTGAAAATCCGGCAGCCGTGGCATAAGCCATAACTGGCCTAATATTGGCGCAATACCCAGCGTCAGCGTACCACGGAGATCGTTGTCGCGGATGTCTTCGATCTCATCATCAATCCGGCGCAATGATTTGGCGAGTGTCCGCAACAACCGGCTGCCATCCTCCGTCAAAACCAGCTTGCGCGTCATACGCAAAAAAAGCCGGAAGCCCAGCTGCTTTTCCAGTTGCTGGATCCGGTGACTGATGGCACTTGGCGTGAGACAAAGCTCATCGGCGGCCAACTTAAAGCTGAGATGCCGGGCTGCCACCTCGAAAGTACTGAGCAGGGTCAATTTGTTTTGCAGCATCAACTGAGCATCCCTATCACTTATAGGTGAAACTGATTCATCTATATCACTATATATTTCGTTTGTTGGCCTGTAAAACCGACGTTTAAAATATCCCACATACGCCATAGCGTAGTCACTCAATACCGACTGGGTTCATACAACACGCAACATGAAGGATTGTAACTATGTCTTATAAATTACCGGATCATTTCCTGTGGGGTGGCGCGGTTGCCGCGCATCAGGTGGAAGGCGGCTATAATCTGGGCGGCAAAGGACTCAGTATTTGTGACGTACTCTCTGGCGGTTCGGTTGACCGGGATCGCGTCATCACCGATGGCATCGACCAGGACCAGTATTATCCTAATCACGAGGCCACTGATTTTTATCATCATTTTAAAGAAGATATCGCCCTCTTTGCTGAAATGGGTTTTAAATGTTTCCGCACCTCGATTGCCTGGACACGCATCTTCCCGAATGGTGATGAACAGACGCCGAATGAAGAAGGGTTAAAGTTTTACGATGACCTCTTCGACGAGCTTTTGAAATATAACATTGAGCCTGTCATTACCCTTTCTCATTTCGAGATGCCTTATCATCTGGTCAAGGAATATGGCGGCTGGGCCGATCGCAGAGTCATTGATTTCTTTGTTCATTATTCTGAAATCGTCATGCAGCGGTATAAAAGCAAAGTGAAATACTGGATGACCTTTAATGAAATCAATAACCAGGCAAAATATGCTTACCCGCTATTTGGTTATTGCTGTTCAGGCGTCGTGTTCAATGATTATGAGCGCCCTGAAGAAATGATGTATCAGGTCGTGCATCATCAGCTAGTCGCCAGCGCCAAAGTCGTGAAACTGGGTCATGCCATTAACCCTGATTTTAAAATCGGCTGCATGATTGGCTTCATCCCCTACTACCCGTTCTCCTGCCATCCTGACGATATGATGTACGCCGTCGAGAAGATGCATAAGCACTTTGTCTTCAGCGATGTGCATATGCGTGGGGAATACCCGTCCTATGCGCTGAAGGAGTGGCAACGCAAAGGCTATAACATCAGAATGGAGCCGGAAGATGCGCGTATCCTGAAGGAAGGCTGCACGGATTATCTGGGTTTCAGTTATTACATGACCAACACCGTCAAGGCAGACGATCAGGGCACCAATACCGGCCTGACGTCAGGCAGTGTCACCAACCCGCATATCCAGGCATCGGACTGGGGCTGGCCCATTGATCCGGTCGGATTGCGTTACGCACTGAACGTGCTTTATGAACGTTATCAGAAACCGCTGTTTATCGTTGAAAACGGCTTTGGCGCCTACGATAACGTTGAAGCCAACGGTGAGATTAATGACGACTACCGTATCGGTTACCTGCAGGCTCATATTGAGCAGATGGCCAAAGCAGTGGCAGTCGATGGCGTTGATTTGATCGGCTACACCCCGTGGGGCTGTCTGGACTGTGTGTCGTTTACCACCGGTGAATACCGCAAGCGTTATGGCTTTATCTATGTCGATAAGCATGACGATGGTACGGGTACCATGGCACGAAGCCGGAAGAAAAGTTTTTATTGGTATCAGCAAGTCATCCGGAATAATGGCGGCGTTTGATAATTCGCTAACTTATTGATATATTTGCCGCACGTCCTCATAGCTCAGCAGGATAGAGCATGCGCCTCCTAAGCGTAAGATCCAGGTTCGAGTCCTGGTGGGGACGCCAGAACAAAGCTCGCCAGATGGCGAGCTTTTGTTTATCCGGGATCAGAGTGCGGTATATCCTCCATCCACCGTCACCGCAGCACCGGTGACAAAACTGGCTTCATCCGATGCAAGAAACAGCATGGTGTAGGCCACTTCATCCGGTTGTCCGACCCGGCCCATCGGGTGTTTAGCTGACATCATGTCCAGATAACCTTCGTGCTGATCCATGATCGCTTTTACCAACGGGGTCAGAATCGTGCCGGGATGCACCGAGTTAACCCGGATATTATCGGGCGCGTAGGTCACCGCATCCTGCCGGGTCATCAGCGTTACCGCCCCTTTCGCCGCATGATACGGACTCAAATCGCCTTTGGAACCGATCAGACCATAAATGGATGACACGTTAACGATACTGCCCTTGCCGAGTGTTCTCATGTAAGGAATGACATGTTTGGTACAGAAAAAGACGCCCTTGACGTCTACCGCAAACACGGCATCCCACTCGGCTTCCGTTGCCTCATGGGTCGACTTGTCGGCCCCGGTAATACCGGCGTTGTTGATCAGAATATCGATTTTGCCAAAGGTCCTGGCTACATCGGCAAAGGTGGCCTCTACCTCAGCTTCTTTTGATACATTCAGCGGCCAGAATTTTGCCTTTCCTCCCGCCGCTTCAATCTGACGGATGGTTTCCAGAGCATCAGCCTCCTTTGTATCAATCACAGCGACCGCAGCGCCCTCTTTGGCGAATAGAATGGCCGTAGCCTGACCGATGCCGTTGCCAGCGCCTGTCACAATGGCAACTTTGTTTTCCAAACGATTCATGACGTTCTCCTTACAAAGCGAAATACACTCAAAACAAGCCATACCAGCATTGCGGCAAAGCTTATTGCGATACCTGCGCGTTCCTCCGGTAATGGCTGCAGTGTCAGTGTTACTTCATGCTGACCGGCAGGAACCGGAAATTGAATTAATCCCGTCTCTGATGGTTTTACCTGTAACGGCGTAGCCGGACTATCAATAAATCCTGACCAGCCCGGGTAATAAAAGTGATGCAACGTCAGCTGACTATCGGTAACCGCATTCACGGTTAAAACCACAGACCGTGGCCGCCATGTTTTAATCTGCCAGCTGGTTTCAGTCCGATCACTTTTTACCTGTGGTGTGGCGGCGGCAAACGCTTCAATTTTATTCAGGGAAAACCGGCCTGCCGGCACCCAGGATGGACGATATTCCAGTGGACTCCGGCTGATTGCCAAATATTTCGTGACGTCTTCAGCCCGCATGCGGTTTATAAATATCGGTCTGAACCCGTAAACCAGTTCACTGCCCAGTAACACGCCCAACAGCAACAGCCATATCGCGATAGGCTTCCGGCCATGCAGGAGAAACTGAATGTCCCGGTGCTCAGACACCGCCAGCGCAAATACCGTGACCGCCGCCAGCGTCAGTACGGTATTAAACCGCCAGGGAAACTGAACTTTCTGCAAGACCGGAATCAATTCCCAGACCAAACGACTGACAGGCATGGTTATTAAAAAGGATAAAAACACGATAACCAGCCAGTAGTTGAGTTCCCGGCGGATAGCAAGATGGGTTTGCATACGGCTGAATAGCCACGCGCCATAGGCTAATGAGCTTAGTAAAATCGTAATAAAAGTCAGATAACGCCAGAGAATTGTACTGTGACCATATCCCGGACCGGTCAACAGAAAATTATTGGTATAGTGATACATCCCGGTAAACATATTTTTCATGTTGACGTATTCCTGCGTGGTTATCGCAGGCAGCCAGTAAATGGCAGACAGGCCAAAAGCCAGCACAACGGCGACAAGATGATGTGCAAATACAATCTTCCGCTGTGTTTTATCCGGGATAAATAGAAAATGTCCGACAAAGACAGGCATAAAAATAATTAACGTCGGCAGATGCGTTAATATCAACAAAGATAAACTGAGCGCAAGCCATAATATCGACGATATTTTTCCGTCATTAATTCTTAGGCTCAGCAACAGAATTAATGGCATCCAGACAAATGCCCATAATTCGGCGAAAGCAAAACGTATATAAAAATCCACCACCAGATGATAAGGCAATGCCATATAGACAATAGAAAGAATCAGTGCAAATTTAGCGCTGGTGAATTCTTTCAGCCAGAAATAAGCCGTTACTCCGGAGGCGATTAACGCCAGCGTGGCAGAAAATATCAAAGCTAAAGAATCAGGATTCTCTCCCGGCAATAACAGCGAAAACACACTGGTAATGTAATACGGCAAGGGCGCGTAAAAGAAAAATATCGGACTGCCAAAACCGGCATTCATCTGCGGCATCCAGCGAGGGTAGATTTCCCCCTGCCAAAGTTGCTCTGAGAAATGATGACTGAACATGACGTGGAAGAAAAAATCGTGTCCGGCCAACGCACTGTTAACAAAGGCCGGGATAGCAAACAATAAACCAGCGACAGCTATCAGCAGGAAATGAAACCTGTACGGTGATTTTTCCTGAATCATAGGCATTTCTGAATACCTCTCCGGACAGATTCAATTTTGGTTATATCACATGCATCCCTATCTAGTTTAGTTGTTCCGGAAAGAAATTCCGCATTAATTATTCGTGACACACTTCACATTCATTTCTGTATAACATACTGAATTGATTATTTTTTTGTGATTTTCATCTTTAAATTCCAGGAGGATATAGATAATTTCTATATCTCTGCGATAAAAAAGCATTTCAGCATTAATTTGATGATCATTAGCATGCAGGAGATCCAGTCAATAACAAGAGGAACCCTCATGGATGCAAAAACAGTAGCGCAGAATATTTTTGAAGCGTTAGGTGGTAATGAAAACATTATTTCGCTGGTCTACTGTGCCACACGTTTGCGGTTTGTACTCAGTGATGATTCTATTGTCGATGAGCATAAACTTGCTCAAATCAGCGAAGTCACCGGTACCTTTCGCACGGGTGGTCAGTATCAGATTATTCTGGGAATGGGAACAGTAAAAGCAGTGCATGACGCACTGCTGCCATTACTGGAACAATCTCAGGAAAATACCGGATCTGACACACTTAATCCCGTCCAGCGGGCAGTAAAAGCACTCTCCGGTCTGGTTGGTAAAGACTAATAAAGTAGCCGGGAATACTTTATATTCCCGGCCATTTCAGGAAAGAATATTAAAAAATCAGATGCCGGTTCTTTTCCAGGCTCTGATGAATAAGTTCCAGCACATCCTGAATATGTGGATCGTCCTGTCGTTCCCTGATCAGATAGATACCAATAGTGCCTCTCGTGTATTCCTCTGTCAGTGTCAGACTCACCAGATTATATTGTTTAAAATAACCTTCCATTGAGCCGGGAAACGGTAGCAGTCCGTTGGAAGAACACGCCATATCAATACAGGTTGTAATGGAGTTACTCCGGTACAGGATCTTGTCGGTCAGATGGAGTTGTGTTCGCTCCAGTTTTTTCGGCTGAAGATCTTCCACTACATGCGCGTGACGCACTTCGTCCGGCGTAATTTCTATCGTCGGATAGTCCAGCAGGTCTTGCTTATTGCATGCCCGGATTGTCAGCGGATGCCCTTCCCGGACAAAAACCTTGTCTCTGGAAATAAACAGCGGAAGAAATAACACCCCTGCCCGCTTGTTCAGCCCCGGGATTTCATGGCCAATAAACAGATCAATATCACCACTCAGCAACAGATCCATTTGCCGCAGGTGATTTCCGATATCGATATGAATATTGGCGGCAGGATGGATCTGACGGTATATCGTGATCATGTCGCGCAGAAACAGATACCACCACGCGTGTCCGGAGCCGATTTTCAATTCCCGTTCATGCCGCTCTTTCAGCATTTCCATTTTGGTCAGCGTGTTGTCATAGATACGCTGCATGATGCGGGTCTGGTCACGCAGAACTTCCCCGAACTCGGTCAACTTCATCCCGTTCGATGTGCGGATAAACAACTGAACATCCAGTGATTCTTCCAGCTTCTTCATGTTGTGCGTCAAGGTGGGCTGGCTAAGACACAGCTTTTTCGCTGCATGACTCACATTTTGTAAAGTAGCGACTTCGAGGAATTGCTGCAAAATCTTATCCATGATCACTCTCTGGCTTACTGATATAGATAAATTCTATATCACGGCAAAAATAAAGCATTTCTTTTTCATCTCGTCCCTCTCTAACATCGCTCTCGTTCAAGCATCATAACGTTTGGCTGGCTATGCTTTATGGATGATTTCCCGGCCAAACTAACTAATAAAGATGACGAGAGGTTACTATGAAAAAACACACCCTGGGTCTTATCGCTACGTTGGTCGCCGGCGCACTGAATACCGCGCATGCCGATACGCTGAAAATGGAATGCGCCAGCACCAGTACCGGTAAATCCTATTGTGATTACATCAAAGCCCGCTTTGAAAAAGAAACTCCGCATAAACTGGAATTCGTGCAGTTACCTCCGGCATCTGATGAAAAACTGGGTTTGTTCCAGCAAATCTTCGCAGCAAAAGACAGTAAAGCGGTTGATGTGTTCCAGGCAGATACAGTGTGGCTGGGTGTGCTGGATAAACACCTGCTGGACCTGACCGATCATGTCAAAGATCTGCAGCCGCAATTCTTCCAGTCAGCCTGGAACAACGACGTCGTCAACGGCAAGGTGAAAGCGCTCCCGGCATTCCTGGATGCGGGCGCCATGTACTACCGTAAGGATCTGCTGGAAAAATATGGTGAACAGCCACCGAAAACCTGGGAAGAGCTGACTCGTATCGCAGACAAGATCCAGAAAGGCGAGCGTGAAGCCGGCAACAAAAACTTCTGGGGTTTTGTCTTCCAGGGTAAAGCGTATGAAGGCATGACCTGTGACGCGCTGGAATGGGTTGCGTCCTATAACGGCGGTACTTTCGTTGATAAAGACGGCAATATCACCGTCAACAATCCGCAGGCCGCCAAGGCGCTGGATACCGCCGCAGGCTGGATCGGCACGATTTCACCGAAAGGCGTGCTGGGCTACATGGAAGAGGAATCCCGCGCTGTATTCCAGAACGGTGATGCCGCGTTCATGCGTAACTGGCCTTACGCATATGTGCTGGCACAGGATCCAACCAGTCCGGTGAAAGACAAGATTGGCGTTATCCCGGTACCGAAAGGTGGCGAAGATGGCCAGCATGCGGCGACTTTGGGCGGCTGGCAATGGGCCGTCAGTGCCTATAGTGAAAACCCTGAAGCGGCGGTTCAGCTGATCCGTATCCTGACCGATGCCGAATCTCAGAAAATGCAGTTCAAAACCGTGGGTGTCGCACCATCCCGTCTGGATGTCTATGAAGATCCGGAAGTGAAAGCTGCGGCGCCTTATCTGGCCGAATTCAAGGAAGTATTCGCCACGGCAGTTCCCCGCCCTGCAGTTGAAACCAAATCGCAGTTCCCGAAAGTCTCTAAAGCAGTCTTCAACGCAGCCTATGACGTCCTGAGTGGCCGCTCTACAGGTGAAAAAGCGGTTGCCGATCTGGAAGCCAAACTCAAACGCATCAAAGGTAAAGAGTGGAAGTAAGCATGATGGTGCTGCCCTGACACGGGGCAGCGCCGCTGTTCAGCTATCTTGCCACAAGGAGTAAACGTTGATGAACCACCATTCTGAGTCATTGCCTTCCAAAGAAAGTTCTTCGAAGGCAAATCTACAAAACGAAGTCATTTCCCGGAAAAACAAACGTAGCCTGCAACAACGCCGCAGCCGCGCCGCCTGGATCCTGGTTGCACCGGCGCTGATCCTGCTGGCCTCGGTTGCCGGATGGCCATTATTACGCACCCTGTTTTACAGCTTCACCGATGCCGCGTTGGATACACCGGAAGAGTACAACCTGGTGGGATTTGATAACTATCTGTCCTGGGCTGACGGTGAAAGTTTCGGGGTTCTGGCCGATCCGCTGTGGTGGAAAGCGGTCATGAACACCCTCTGGTTTACCGGGGTTTCGGTCTCTTTTGAATTGTTCTTCGGCATGCTGCTGGCATTACTGATGAACCAGAAATTTCGGGGGCAGGGTCTGGTGCGGGCCGCCATTCTGGTGCCTTGGGCCATTCCGACCATTGTGACCGCGAAAATGTGGGGCTGGATGTTCCACGACCAGTACGGGGTCATCAATGATCTGCTGTCCCGGATCGGTCTCATCAATGAACCACTGGCCTGGATCGCAGAACCGACGCTATCCATGTGGGCCGTCGTGTTCGCCGATGTCTGGAAAACCGTTCCGTTCATGGCGCTAATGTTACTGGCTGCCTTACAGATGATCTCGGCCGATCTCTATGAAGCCGCCCGTGTCGATGGCGCCACTGCCTGGCAGCGTTTCACCCGCATCACCCTGCCGCTCATCATGCCAGCCATGATTGTGGCGCTGATTTTCCGAATCATGGATGCGCTGCGTGTGTTTGACCTGATTTATGTGCTCACATCGAACAGTGAAGCCACGATCTCCATTTCCGGTTATGCCCGCGAACAGATGGTTTCCTATCAGGAAATGGGTTCCGGTTCTGCCGCCTCGGTACTGGTATTCATGATGGTTGCCGGTATTGCCGCCTGCTTCCTCTACATCGGTCGTATGAATGATGACGGCAAGGAGAATAAATAATGAAGTTAACTCGTCGCCAACGCCACATTACTCACCAGACGCTGATTTACGCAGCAGCTGCCCTGGTCAGTGTGATCTGTGTGTTCCCGTTCTATAACGCGATTCTGACATCGCTGCGCACCGGCCAGGAGCTGTTCCTGACCAACTATCTGCCGACTTCGTTCCACTGGGAGAACTATATCAATGCGCTGATGGTCAACGGGGTCGCCCGCAGTCTGTTTAACTCGTTCATCGTGGCCACCGTGACCGTTGGTATCTGCCTGCTGGTTTCCATCACTGCCGCCTTTGCGCTGGCTCGTATCAAGTTCAGAGGCCGCAAATACATTCTGTTCACCATCCTGTGCGTTTCCATGTTCCCGCAGGTGGCTGTACTGTCTGGCATGTTTGAACTGGTTCGTTTCCTCGGTCTGTATGACTCGCTGGGCGCGCTGATCCTGTCCTACACCACCTTCTCGCTGCCATTCACCGTCTGGGTACTGACGACCTTCATGAAGTCGCTGCCGGTGGAACTGGAAGAAGCCGCCATCGTGGACGGTGCCAGCCTGTGGGTCATCATCAGCCGGATCTTCGCGCCAATCATGGGGCCATCGCTGGTCACTACCGGTCTGCTGGCGTTCATCGGTGCCTGGAACGAGTTCATGTTCGCCCTGACCTTCATCATCTCCAACGAGCAACGTACCGTGCCGGTCGCTATCGGCATGCTGCAGGGTGCCTCTCAGTTTGAACTGCCGTGGGGCAACATCATGGCCGCCTCGGTTGTGGTCACGCTGCCAATCATTGTGATGGTACTGATATTCCAGAAACGCATCGTCAGCGGTCTGACCAGCGGTGCGGTGAAAGGTTAATTAACAACGTTAGTGATTCGATTCCGGCGTTCCCTGTGCGGGGACGCCCACAGAACAGGATGTACAGCTATGTCTCAGTTAAGATTAGAGAAATTAAACAAACGGTACAGCGAACACGCGCAGGTGATCAAATCCCTGGATCTGCAGGTCAACAGCGGCGAGTTCATCGTGATCGTTGGCCCGTCAGGCTGCGGTAAATCGACCCTGCTGCGCATGATTGCCGGCCTGGAAGATATCTCCGCCGGCAGCATGTACATCGATGGTACTTATGTGAACGACGATACCCCTTCTGAACGCGGTATCGGTATGGTATTCCAGTCTTATGCGCTTTATCCGCACATGAGCGTGTATCAGAACATGGCGTTCGGTCTGGAACTGGCCGGCAAATCCAAAGAAGAGATCGACGCCAAGGTCCAGAACAGCGCCCGTATTCTGCAACTGGAACCGCTGCTGCAGCGCCGTCCGAAAGATCTTTCCGGTGGTCAGCGCCAGCGTGTGGCGATTGGCCGTGCGATTGCCCGCGAACCCAAACTGTTCCTGTTCGATGAGCCCCTGTCCAACCTGGATGCGGCGCTGCGCGTACAGATGCGCATGGAGATCGCCAACCTGCATAAACGTCTGGGTTCCACCATCATCTACGTGACCCACGATCAGGTGGAAGCGATGACGCTGGCTGACCGCATTGTGGTGCTGAACAAAGGCAACATCGAGCAGGTCGGCACGCCGTTAGAGCTGTATGACCATCCGGCCAATGAATTCGTCGCGCAGTTTATCGGTTCCCCAAAAATGAACCTGATCCCGGCCAGCCTGATCAAGGCCGGCGCCACAGAAAGCGTGGTGCGTCTGGATAACGGCAAACAACTGGTTCTGCCGATCTGTACCCCAAGCAATGCCGAAGGTCAGAGCGTCAACCTGGGCATCCGTCCGGAACATATCCTGTGGGGCGATGTTGGCGAATCACAATACCAGGCTAACGTCATGTTCGTTGAACACATGGGCAACGAAACTTACCTCTACCTCGACAACGGCAACGCCAGTGAGCCATGGGTCGTGCGTAATGCGGAACGTTCTCCGATCTCTGCAGGTCAGACTGTCGGCGTGCAGTTACCGGCCGAACATTGCTACCTGTTTGACGGTGACGGCAATGCCTTCCAGCGTCTTATCCGGAAACAAAACACGCATTAACCGATTGTACTGAAACCGATTGTACTGACGGCTACAGAGATAGCCGTCAGATCTGGTTTCCATAACAAATCTGAAAGGCCAAGTACGATGGAAAGTAACGTATTAACTAAAAAATGGTGGCATGACGCGGTGGTCTATCAGATCTACCCGCGCAGCTTCTGTGATGCCAACAACGACGGTATGGGTGATATCGCTGGTATCATCAGCAAACTCGACTATCTGCAACAGCTGGGTATCAACATCATCTGGTTATCGCCGGTGTATAAGTCCCCGATGGACGATAACGGCTATGACATCTCCGATTATCAGGATATCGCCGCTGAATTCGGCACCCTGGCAGAGATGGAAAATCTGATTGCTGAAGCCAAAAAACGCGACATCCGGATCGTGATGGATCTGGTGGTAAACCATACCTCTGATGAACATCCGTGGTTTATCGAAGCGAAGAAATCCAAGGATAATCCTTACCGCGACTATTACATCTGGCGCCAGCCACAGGCAGATGGTTCAGTGCCTAACGACTTCCACTCCTACTTCGGTGGCAGCGGCTGGGAATTTGATGCGGCGACCGGCGAATACTACTTCCACCAGTTTTCCAAACGTCAGCCTGATCTGAACTGGGAAAATCCGAAAGTGCAGGAAGAAGTGCACAAGATGATGAACTGGTGGCTGGATAAAGGCATCGGCGGCTTCCGCATGGACGTGATCGATCTGATCGGTAAAGAGGTCGATAAAAAAGTCATGGCCAACGGCGCCAATCTGCATCCGTTATTGCAGGCCATGAACAAGGCGACGTTCGGTGATCGTGACGTGCTGACCGTCGGTGAAGCCTGGAGCGCCACCCCGGAGATTGCCAAGCTGTATTCCAATCCGGCCCGGGACGAACTGTCGATGGTATTCCAGTTTGAACATATCACCATCGGCTGGCATCCGCAGAATGGCAAATGGGAACCGCAACCTTTTGATCTGATCAAGCTGAAAAAGGTCTTCACCAAATGGCAGACCGAACTCTCCGACAGTGGCTGGAACTCGCTGTTCTGGGATAACCACGATCTGCCGCGCGCTGTCTCCAAATATGGCGATCCGGGCAAATACCGGGTGGAATCGGCCAAGATGCTGGCCACCGCTCTCCACTTCCTGAAAGGCACGCCTTATATCTATCAGGGGGAAGAGATCGGCATGACCAACGTACGGTTCGATTCCATCGATGACTATCAGGATATCGAATCGCTGAATCTGTATTACGAACGTACAGCAGCCGGTGTTCCGCATGAACAGATGATGGAAGGTATCTATGAAAACGGCCGGGATAACGCCCGCACACCGATGCAGTGGAACAGCGACGTTAATGCCGGTTTCAGCACTGCCAGACCATGGCTTAAAGTGAATCCGAATTACACCGGGATCAATGTACAGGCCGCTCTCAACGATCCGGATTCGGTATTCTTCCACTATCAGAAACTGATCAAGCTGCGTAAAGAATTGCCGATCATGACCTATGGCCAATACATTCCGCTGCTGGACGATCATCCGGATGTCTTTGCCTATCTGCGAGCTCAGGATGACCAGCGCATACTGGTTATCAATAACTTCAGCGCAAAAAAAATAGCATTGCCATTACCGGCTGAAATTCAGGGCATCCAAGGGAAATGCCTGATCAGTAACTACCAGCCACATCAGGATCTGGCAGAAACAATCACCCTGCAACCTTATGAGTCGTTTGCTATTGCCTATACGCAACCAGCAGCATAAACCAAGCAGTAAAGGATTAAGTTATGAGCAAGAAAGTCACTCAGCGCTGGTGGAAAGAAGCGGTCGCGTATCAGATTTATCCGCGCAGCTTTATGGATTCTGACGGCGATGGTATCGGTGATCTGAACGGGATCACCGCCAAGCTGGATTACCTGAAAAACCTGGGTATTGATGTCATCTGGATTTGTCCGATGTACAAATCGCCGAACGACGATAACGGCTACGACATCAGCGATTATCAGGATATCATGGATGAATTCGGCACGATGGCAGACTTCGATCGCCTGCTGAAAGAAGTGCATGATCGCGGTATGCGCCTGATCCTGGATTTGGTGGTCAACCATACCAGTGACGAACATCCGTGGTTCCTGGAATCCCGCGCATCAAAAGACAATCCGAAACGCGACTGGTATATCTGGCGCGACGGTAAAAATGGCAAAGAGCCGAATAACTGGGAAAGTATCTTCAAAGGCTCGGCCTGGAAAAAGGACGAGGCCACCGAGCAATACTTTCTGCACCTGTTTTCCAGCCGTCAGCCGGATCTGAACTGGGATAACATGGATGTCCGCAAAGCGGTTTACGACATGATCCACTGGTGGCTGGACAAGGGTATCGACGGCTTCCGTATTGATGCCATCAGCCATATGAAAAAAGAAGATGGTCTGGCCGATATGCCCAATCCGGATGGTCTGGAATATGTCCCCTCTTTCGACAAGCACCTGAATGCAGACGGTGTGCTGGATTATCTGGACGACATGTGCCGCAACACGTTCGCTCATTACGACATCATGACGGTGGGCGAAGCTAACGGCGTGTCAGCACTGCAGGCGGATGAGTGGGTGGCGGAACGCAATAACCGTCTCAACATGATCTTCCAGTTCGAACACGTCAAACTCTGGGAAGGCGATCCGACCAGCCCGCTGGATCTGTGCGCACTGAAGAAAATCTTCACCCGCTGGCAACAGACCCTGCACGGGGTTGGCTGGAATGCGCTGTATGTGGAAAACCACGACATCCCGCGTGTTATCTCGAAATGGGGTAATACCGATCGCTACTGGCGCGAAAGTGCCACCGCGATCGCAGCGATGTATTTCCTGATGCAGGGCACGCCATTCATCTATCAGGGCCAGGAAATCGGCATGACCAACACCCGATTCACCTCGATTGATGATTTCGATGATGTCTGGTCAAAAAACCGCTATTACAGCATGAAGAAAGACGGCATGACCGAAGAGGCGATCCTCGGCTGGTTATCGCTGACATCGCGTGATAACGCCCGCACGCCAATGCAATGGAACGCAACGGCCAATGCTGGTTTCACGAGCGGCAAGCCATGGCTGAAAGTGAATCCGAACTACACCAGCATTAACGTGCAGCAACAGCAGGAACAGCCGGACTCCGTGCTGAACTTTTACCGTCAGATGATTCGCCTGCGCAAAGCGGAACCGGTGCTGGTGTATGGCAACTATGCACAGCTGATGGAAGAAGATCCGCAGATCTACGCCTATACCCGGACTCTGGACGATCAGAAGGTGGTCATCATCTGCAATATGAGCGATCACGATGCGCTGTATCATCAGGATGAGATCACGCTCCATCATGATCACCTGTGGCTGAATAACTATCCGGTATTGCCGCATTCCGTGACGAATCGCGTATTGCTGCAACCTTACGAAATCCGCGTTTACCGGATCAGTTAAATCCCGAAAAACAAAAAGCCGCTCAGTTGAGCGGCTTTTTTATGTCATCACAATGATCAGTGCTGCAGGATCTGGCTCAGGAACAGACGGCCACGCTCCGATTGCGGATTATTGAAGAACTCTTCCGGCGTCCCCTCTTCCACGATCTGACCTTTGTCCATGAAAATCACCCGGTCGGCCACTTTACGCGCAAAACCCATTTCATGCGTTACACACAGCATGGTCATGCCTTCTTTTGCCAGCTCAATCATGACATCCAGCACTTCACTGACCATTTCAGGATCCAGCGCTGATGTTGGCTCATCGAACAGCATGATTTCCGGGTTCATGCACAGACTGCGGGCAATCGCCACTCGCTGCTGCTGACCACCGGAGAGCTGTCCCGGATATTTCAGCGCCTGATCCGGAATATGTACACGTTCCAGATATTTCATGGCGATGGCTTCCGCTTCCTTACGCGGGATCTTGCGTACCCACATCGGCGCCAGACAGCAGTTTTCCAGCACGGTCAGGTGCGGGAACAGGTTGAAATGCTGGAACACCATGCCAACATCACGACGCACATGCTCAATATTTTTCAGATCATTGGTCAGCGGCGTACCCTTAACAATGATGTCGCCCTGCTGATGTTCTTCCAGCCGGTTGATGCAGCGGATCATGGTGGATTTGCCAGAGCCTGACGGACCACAAACTACAATCTTTTCGCCTTTTTTAACACGCAGACAAACGTTTTTGAGAACATGGAACTCGCCGTACCATTTATTCACATCATTCATTTCAACTACGATTTCATTTTTGTCGATGCTCATCAACATGTCCTCAGCGCTTATGACCTGTATGCAGCAGTTTCTCTAGATACATAGAGTAACGAGACATACCAAAACAGAAAACCCAGAATACCAAAGCAACAAACGTATACGCTTCAGTAGAAAAACCTAACCATGCCGGATCTGACAACCCGGCTTTTGCCACTGCAAGCAGATCGAAGAGGCCAATGATAGTCACCAGACTGGTATCTTTAAACAGTTCGATAAAAGTATTTACCAGCGAAGGGATCGTCAGCTTTAATGCCTGCGGCATAATAATCAGACTCATCGACTTCCAGTAATTCAGACCCAGCGCATTGGCGGCTTCATACTGCCCTTTCGGGATCGCCTGCAAGCCACCGCGAATTACTTCCGCAACATACGCTGACTCGAACAGAATAATGCCGATCATAGCACGCAGCAGTTTATCCATGGTCACTTCACCGGATAAAAAGAGCGGTAACATCACCGACGCCATGAAAAGGACCGTGATCAGCGGCACCGCACGCCAGAATTCGATAAAGACGATACTTAGCGAACGAATAATCGGCATTTCTGAACGACGGCCCAGTGCCAGCAGAATACCGATTGGCAACGCAGCGACAGTCCCTACAATCCCCAGCAACAGCGTCAGCATCAGACCGCCCCATTTATGTGTTTCCACGACATCCAGACCGAATGCGCCGCCATACAGCAGATAAAACACAACAAACGGATAAATCACAAAGAAGACGCCCGTCAAAACCGATTTATAAGGCGTTTTCGGATAAAGCAGTGCCGCAACCTGAATCGCCGTCAGCGCATAAACCAGATTCACCCGCCAGTATTCACTTTCCGGATAAAAACCGTAGATAAACAGGTTCAGACGATTCGTCACAAACACCCAGCAGGCCCCGCCCGAAACACATTGATCCCGGCTATCCCCTATCCAGTCTGATTTGATGAGGGCCCATTCAAGCAGACTCCAGAGCTGAGGAATCAGGACATACAGCAGCGCCAGCGTAATGATGCCGTTGATCCAGTTGGAAAACAGATTTTTATGCAACCACCCGGCAATACTGGTCTGACTCGCCGGTGCAGGCATGACGGGCTGTTCGCGATATACAACCATATTAACGCTCCACTAACGCTTTCTTGGCGTTATAAATATTCATCAGTACAGAGGTGATCAAGCTGATGGTCAGATATACCGCCATGGTCATGGCAATAATTTCCACCGCCTGGCCGGTCTGGTTCAGCGTACTGCCCATGAAGACAGACACCAGATCCGGATAGCCCACCGCTGTCGCCAGTGAAGAGTTCTTGACCAGGTTCAGATACTGGCTGGTTAATGGCGGAATGATGACGCGCATGGCTTGAGGAATAATCACAAAACGTAATGTCAGACCATTCTTCAGGCCCAGCGCACTCGCTGCCTCTACCTGCCCTTTCGATACGGCCATGATCCCTGACCGGACAATTTCCGCAATCGAGGCTGCGGTAAAAATCGTCAGTGCCACCGCCATGGAGAACAACTCAGGAATGATGGTGAGACCACCACGGAAGTTGAATCCTTTCAGCGCCGGTAAATCCCAGTGCAGCGGCATCCCCGCAATCAGAAAGACAATCAGTGGCAAGCCCAGCAGCAACCCCAGACTGCTGAAGAAAACAGGAAATGTCTGCCCGGTCAGTTCCTGGCGTTTTTTAGCCCATTTTTTCAGGATAACAACACCAGCCAGGCCCATCACAAATGCAATGGTAACCAGAAAGAAACCATCTTCAGTGACCGGTGCCGGGACAAACAGACCCCGCACGTTAAGGAAAAAAGCATCTGCAAAACCGAGACTTTGCCGGGGGGGGGGGCAACGCCCGCAATACACAGAAATACCAGAAGAATACCTGTAACAGCAGCGGAATATTGCGGAATGTTTCGATATAAACCGCCGCCGCACGGCTAAGCAGCCAGTTGTTGGATAAGCGGGCAATACCGATAAGGAAACCCAGCAGTGTGGCAAAAATGATACCGATCCCGGAAACCAGCAGGGTATTCAGTAACCCGATGATAAAGGCCCGTCCGTAGGTATCATCTTCGGAATAAGAAATCAGTGTCTGAACAATACCGAAACTGGCTCTGTTATCAAGAAAGCCAAAACCGGTGGCAATGCCGCGTGTTTCCATATTGTGCAAAGCATTGCTGACAAAATAGAACAGCATCCATGCTACACATGCAACAGCAATCGCCTGAAACAGAATTCCGCGTACTTTAGGATCATAAATCCAGCGGGTAGCTGCCGCGTGGTTGCGATTATTCGAGTTTTCAGCAGGCATGCTAAATTAAACTCCAGTAAAGCTCTTAACTTAAAAGGGCGGGAAAATCCCGCCCTGTCCTGATGCGATTAACGTACTGGCGGAGCGTACAGGAAGCCGCCTTTGCTCCACAGATTGTTTTCAGTACGAACGATTTTCAGTGGTGAGTCTTTACCTACGTTACGATCGAAAACCTCTGCGTAGTTACCTACCTGTTTCACGATCTGATAGCCCCAGTCTTTGACCGCACCCAGCGCTGTTCCGTCCGGTGCGTCATAGCCCAGCATACGTTTAACATCCGGGCTACCGGATTTCGCCATTTCATCCACGTTCTTGCTGTTGATACCCAGCTCTTCCGCGTTGATCATGGCAAATACGGTCCATTTAACCAGCAGTTCCCATTGTTCATCGCCCTGACGAACCATCGGACCTAAAGGCTCTTTGGAAATGATTTCCGGCAACACCTCGACATCGTCCGGTTTCGCCAGCTTGATACGTACCGCAAACAGTTGTGATTTATCCGATGTCAGCACATCACAACGACCGGATTCAAAACCTTTCACGGTCTGATCCGAGTTATCGAACACAACCGGTGTGTATTTCATTTTGTTGGCGTGGAAATAGTCCGCCATGTTCATTTCGGTGGTCGTACCGCCTTCGGTACAAACCGTGGCACCATCCAGTTCTTTCGCGCTCTTCACACCCAGCGCTTTGTTAACCATAAAACCCTGGCCATCATAATAAGTGGTCGCGGTTGATTTCAGACCCAGCGTGGCATCACGGGTCATCGTCCAGGTGGTATTACGGGACAGAACATCCACTTCGCCTGACTGCAGTGCGGTGAAACGTTCTTTACCACCCAGCGGGATATACTTCACTTTGCTGGCATCAGAAAAAACGGCGGCGGCAACAGCGCGGCAGACATCAACATCCATACCTTCCCATACGCCTTTCGCATTCGGGCTGGAGAAACCAGGCAAACCGTCATTCACACCACATTGCACATAACCTTTTTTCTTCACGTTCGCTAATGTGTCACCTGATGCCGCCTGAGCATTGCCGGCAACCAATAAAGCAACCGCGGACGCAACGCCTGTTAGATATTTTAGTTTTGACATATTTCTTCCCTGCCAGGTTGAGTGAATAACATTATTAGATTAATGCTGACTATATTCCGCAGCACTTGTCATCAATAAAGCAACTATCAGGCCAGAATGCAGATCAATGAAATTCCGCAAAATACCGTGAATTAAAGTATACTCGGCACTGGCAGCACCATCTGAAGGCACCAAAACGGTGCTACCAGCCGAAAATAAGGACTTTGACACCATTCATGGTTTTTGTTCTGAGCGGATTCCTCAAACCCGGAAGTAATATATGAAAGATCCCGGCTTTTCAGAATATAAGACTAAAAGGACAGTAAAAGAATTCACCTTGATAAAATAAGATAGCAGAGGAAATGCCATTTAAGAGATAAAATCCTGCAAATTGAGGTTCTCGTCTATTTTTTCACCCCATTCATGCGGTGCTTCTACACGATATTCTGTGCCGGCATAGCTGAAATGCAGCCGCCAGGCGTGCAAATATGTTCGATCTGCTACAGAACCACCGTAGCGTTCATCCCCCAGGATAGGCGCACCGATACTTTTCAATGCAACACGGATCTGATGTGTTTTCCCGGTATGCGGAGAAACGATATAGACACGATGACGAGGCAAAGCCAGCGCGACGCTCCGGAACCAGGTAACAGCCGGGTTTTCACAGGAATGCTGCAATCGCCAGCTACCATTCCTTCCTTTCACCATATCGCCTTTGATCCAGCCCTGTTTCTTTTTCGGGGCGCGATCACTAATAGCGAGATAAATCTTTTTCACCTCCCGATCAGCAAAAGACTGGCTGAGCAGACGGGTCGCCTCTTTATTCTTTGCCAGTAAAACCAGACCGGAAGTCACCTTATCCAGACGATGCACCGGATACACATCCTGTCCCAGAAAAGCAGACACCCGGGAAACCAGGCCGGGAACACCGGCATCATCATGCATATCAATACCGGCCTCTTTATTGACGACAAGGAAATCAGGCTGTTCCAGGATCATCGTAAATCCAGTGCGCGTTTCAGACATAGTGACGACTCTTATTAGTTACGGGCAAAAAAAGCAAGAAAGAAACAATTATTACAGGTTGCTCTCGGTGGGGCCATATATTAGATATCGATCACATTGTTTATGACATCAGTACCTACATAACACAACATATTGCACAGTTTTGGTGCCATTGAAGTGCAAAAATAAATATTCAGTATTGTTTTCAACCAGTTGAGGTTAACTGATGAAATACTCTTCTTCGCACCAATTTTTGCAATATGTCGCCGATCGCAATCCTGGTCAGCCTGAATTCCTGCAAGCCGTCACCGAGGTAATAGAAAGTCTCTGGCCCTTCATTGAAAGACATCCAAAATATGCGGAGCATGGTCTGCTCGATCGCCTGGTGGAACCGGAACGTGTGGTTATGTTTCGTGTTTCCTGGGTTGATGATCACGGTCAGGTTCAGGTCAATCGTGGCTATCGCATTCAGCACAGTATGGCCATTGGGCCCTACAAAGGCGGTATTCGCTTTCATCCATCCGTTAACCTGTCTGTACTGAAATTTCTGGCTTTCGAACAAACATTTAAAAACGCATTGACCACCCTGCCCATGGGCGGCGGTAAAGGCGGTTCAGATTTTGATCCCAAGGGGAAAAGTCCGGCTGAAATCATGCGCTTTTGTCAGGCCTTCGTCAGTGAACTATTCCGTCATGTCGGATCCGATACCGACGTACCCGCCGGTGATATAGGCGTTGGCGGCAGGGAAGTCGGTTATATGGCCGGCATGATGAAAAAACTCAGTAACAGAGCAGACTGCGTATTCACCGGCAAGGGACTGAGTTTTGGCGGTTCGCTGATTCGTCCGGAAGCCACAGGCTATGGCACTGTTTATTTTGCCAATGAGATGCTGAAGACCAAAGGACGCTCTTTTAATGGCTTGCGCGTCAGTGTGTCAGGTTCCGGTAACGTAGCGCAGTATGCGGTAGAAAAGGCGATGTCTCTGGGTGCCAGAGTCATTACGGTATCCGATTCCAGCGGAACGGTAATAGATGAGCATGGTTTCACGCCTGAAAAACTCGCTATTCTGATGGAAGTGAAAAACCATAACTACGGCCGTGTCAGCGATTATGCTCAACGTGTCGGAGCCCGCTTCGAACCCGGTGTACGTCCGTGGCACGTACCCGTGGATGTAGCCCTGCCCTGCGCAACGCAGAATGAACTGGATGTAAATGATGCGGCAGCCCTGATCAAAAACGGTGTCATATGTGTAGCAGAAGGTGCCAATATGCCCGCGACTATCGAAGCGGCCAAAGCGTTTGAGGCTGCCGGGGTACTGTATGCACCAGGCAAAGCCAGCAATGCGGGCGGCGTTGCCACCTCGGGTCTTGAAATGAGCCAGAATGCGATGCGGATATCCTGGTCACGCGAGGAAGTAGATGCTCGTCTGCTACAAATCATGCAAGGCATCCATGCCGCCTGCCTGCATTATGGCAAACGATCCAATGGCAGCGTAAGTTATGTGGACGGAGCAAATATCGCCGGATTTGTCAAAGTGGCTGATGCCATGCTGACTCAAGGGGTGATTTAAACAGCAGAAATACCGGCATACCATTCCCCTGGCGCATGACGCGCCCGGGGAATGTCCGGCGATAATTTGCAGTTCTGACGGGCACGTATAGACTCAAAGTATTACGATTTATTTTCTTCTGCCCTGAAGAATAAGGATTGTCTTATGCCTCGCTCATATCAACGCATCCCTTTTCTTATTGCGCTTTTTCTTTCCGGATGCGCCTCCGGCCCGTCGGATAAGACAGCACAGCCGGATCAGATGAAGATCGATCCCATCACGGCTTCCCAGAAGTGCGTTTCTCTGGATACCGCCGGTAACTACGACGGTGCTTTCCCGTACTGCAAGGCATCTGCTGAAAATGGTAATACGTATGCTCAGACACTGACAGGCTCAATGTATTTCCGGGGAAAAGGTACACCACAGAATTTCGAACAAGCCGCCTACTGGTTTCAGAAAGTCGCCAAACACGGTGATGTGAATGCGCAGGCTCTTGTCGGCTCGTTATATTATGAAGGCAAGGGTGTTCCGCAAAGTTATGATCAGGCCAATTACTGGTTTCAGCAGGTCGCCAGACAGATAGAACTCAATGCGATGGTGCTCGTGGGCGCCATGTATTATGAAGGACAATGGGTTTACCAGGACTACCAGCAAGCGGCAATCTGGTATCAACGCGCCGCCGAACAGGGTGATGACAACGCTCAGTTCCGCCTCGGCACGATGTATTACGACGGGCAACTCCCGCAGGATTTCGCACAGGCCGCCTACTGGTACCAGAAATCGGCCGAACAGGGCAACTTTAACGCTCAGGCATTTTTAGGCGGCATGTATTACGAAGGGAAAGGTGTAGAGAAAGACAACAGGAAAGCTTATGCCTGGCTGTCTGTCGCTGCCGCTCATAATCAGGAAGCCATTGCCGCCCGCGACTCTGTGGCCGCGCAGCTTTCCCCTGATGAACTGATTGAGGCACAGGTTCTTTCTGCCGAATACTTTCAGAAATATTCCGTTAAATAGCAAACCCGCCGTCAACAGGAGCCGCTTTTCATAAAGAAAGCGGCTTCCGGCTGGATTTTCAGCAGTAACATGATAAATTGCGCGGCAAATCCGTTCGCTCAGCCGTATCTCTGTCGTATCGATTCAACGCCATGCAAATCCGATCACACAATAACTCCGTTCAGAAAGAGCTTAACTCGCATAAACCTGAATCGCTCAACCTGCAGTCAGCCCCGCCGCATCTTAAGCCCTGCACCTTTGTACTGCCGCACGGCCACTGGCCAACGGTTCTGGATTGTCTGTGTGACAGCTTCCCTGCCATCCATCGTCAGCACTGGCTTAGCCGGTTTGAACGGGAACTCGTGCTGGATAATCATCGGCAGCCAATCCGGCATGATCGACCACACCAGACCGGCCTGCGGATTTACTATTTTCGCGAAATTGCCAACGAAAAAGAGATCCCCTTTTACGAATCCATCCTCTATATGGATGAGCATCTGCTGGTGGCGGATAAACCGCATTTTCTGCCGGTCACCCCGAGCGGTGATTATGTGTCGCAAACACTGCTGTCACGGCTGATAGCTCGCTTCCAAAATCCCGAACTGCAGCCATTGCACCGGATTGATCGCCATACCGCAGGGCTCGTGCTGTTTTCCGTGCAAAAGAAAACACGTGGCCTCTATCAGGCCCTGTTCCGTGATCAAAAAATAGATAAGTGTTATGAAGCGATCGCCCCGGCATTATCCCAGCTCAGCTTCCCGCACACCCGCGCAACGCGGATTGTTCGCGGCGATCCGTTTTTTCTGTCTCAGGAAGTTGACGGAGAGGTCAATGCGCAGACCATCATTGATGTCATCGAACAGCGCGGTGATTTATGCCGGTATGCCCTGCAGCCGGTTTCCGGCAAAAAACATCAGCTACGCCTGCATATGGCAGCGCTTGGTGCACCGATTTGCAATGACGCGCTTTATCCGGTTGTGAATGATGCTATTGCTGATGATTATGAAAAGCCGCTGCAACTGCTTGCCAGCGACGTCACTTTTGTCGATCCGCTTAGCGGGGCACCGCGGTATTTCAAAAGTGAGTTGAGATTAGACTGGTGAGAACTGCCGGCAAGTACAGCCACCGTCAAAAGAACTGAACTCAATCCTGATGACGATGACCGGAGACGAATGAATATTTATTACTCACCCGGTGTGACATCAATTGTTCTTAACATTTGCTTGAGTTCCGTAACTCCCTCTTCACCGGGAAGGGTAACCGCCACATTGAGGATATTGTCTGCAAACGATTCTTCTAACCATGGACATGACGCGGTCACAACTCTGATTGGATAACCATGAAAATGAGGTAATACAAGGTTGTGATGAATGAAATGCTCTTTTTGTAATTTTTCGACATTAATCACGACGACTCTCCGCTAGCTTGGTGAGTCTTTGTTATAACAGACCTGATCCCCGCTTAATCAAACCTGCATCACCAAAATTGACTTTGGCTGAACAACAATACAATCAGGATGTTATCTACGTCGCAATAATCCTTACTCAGTACTAAAGACCGGAAATCATGGGCAGGCAAAAAGGTGACCATCCCCCTCCGCGCTGCCCAGTGGGTCAGAATTTCATCTGACCTTCCAGTACATAGGTCCTTCCTGGCATTGGCAGGCGGCCAACAGGACTAACGTCCGAACCGCGGAAGTAAGCGTCGTCATCCAGCAAATTGTTTATCCCCCCACTCAGATTCAGCTCCAGACCATTCCCTAAAGAAAAATCACGCCCCAGATGCGCGTTAACAAGAGTATAACCAGGTAACTCTCCCGCATCGCCATTAGCAGTTTCAGTGATGGTGTTGGCGGCATCGCTGAAGCTTCTTGATGCATACAGAGCACTGGCGCTTGCAGTCCACGGTCCCGTTTTATAAACGGATTCGGCGCTGACATGATGACGAGGCGCATTAGGCAGTGCTTTACCGGCGTTTTTACCGCTTAACTGTTCTGTATCAAGCCAGGTATAACCAAGCCCTAGGGCCAGTTTCTCGGTTGCCTGCCAGCGGTTTTCCAGTTCGATCCCCTGCTGACGGGTTTCACCCAAGTTCTCATAGATATTCTGAGCTTTGTTAAACTGAATCTGATCCTTGTAGTCGATGCGGAATAACGTCGCGGACAGCTCAACCTCATCCAGTGGCTGCCAACGCGTCCCCACTTCATAGTTCCAGGCGATTTCATTAGCCACCTGACCTTCATAGATGACTTGCGCAGTCTGTACCGGTACCAGAGAACGCTGGGCATTGGCAAAGAGGAAGACGTCATCGCTGGCCTGCAGCCCCAGCGTCAGACCGGGCAGCCAGGCCGTTGCCCGGTTATCACTGGTGGCGCCGCTACGCTGATCCACATAATCGGTACGCACATCCTCATAACGGACGCCCGGCGTGACAGTGAAACGATCATCCATGAAATGCATGGTGTCACTGACATAGTAGGCCATCGCATCAGTATCGAATTGCCAGCGCCGGACCGCCGAGTAGGAATAATCGGCCAGCTTAGTCCGATTGACATCGAACTGGACATCCTCGTTCACATAACGTGTTCCCGCCAGCAGTGTATGGTTTCCGATCCGTTTGCTGATCCGGGGTTCGGTGCCAAATACCTTGAATATTCGTGGCGAGTCGGCCACATGGCTGGATGTGCTTTCAGGGTCAGCCCAGTTGCCGCCCGAGACCAGATCCTGGCCGAAGAAGAAGGTTCGATCCGCCTTGTGCGTAAAGTTACGCCACTGGAATTCCAGATCATCGGAAGGCGTATGGATCCAGGTCACCGTCGCACGCCACATGTCCGCATCATAACCGTCGTGTGGTCGTTGGGACTGATTCCGGTTCTTGTCGTAGGCTGCCGGACTTAGCGCACCAGGCAGATCGGCTGTCACATCATAGTACTGCAATTGCGTCTTGAACTCGTTCGCGGAGTTCAGGAAATAATCCGTATCCAGGATATAGTTTTGTACTTCGGTCTTGGCGTGGTCACGGAATCCATTGCCTTTTTGCTGGTTAACCTGGAACTGCAGTCCAAGATCATCGGTCACAAAGCCACCGGCACGATAATAGGTGTCGGTCATGGCATGTCCGGTCTCATCAGCAATCTGCACCCGTTCACTCAGTGTCTGCTCAAAGGCCGTCGGGATGGGTTTGGTCATCAGATTGAGTACCCCGCCCACATTGTTGGGGCCATAGTGTACTGCGGCACCGCCACGGACAACATCCACTGTATTCAGACTCGGAAAAGTCACCGGAAACAATGACATTCCCACATTGGTATAAGGGCCAATCGCAATCGGATAGCCGTCTACCAACATCTGGACTCTCTCACTGCGTAACGGGTTAAGACCGCGAATGCCGATATTGGGCAGGACGCCAGTGCCGGTTTCGTCGAGTACGGTAACCCCCGGCACCTTGCGCAAGGCATCTTCCAGATTCCGGGCTTCCCGCTCATGCAGTTCTTCGCTGTCGATTACATTGCGAGCCCCGGTATAGGTTTTTACCTGTTTCCTAGTCGGTTTGCCCAACCAGTCGCTTTCCACCACCACTTCCTCCAGTGTAGTGGCATCCTCCGCCAGCACCGGTACCGCAGGCACCAGCGACAGACTAATCAAAATACTCAGGGGGCGACGGCAGAAAAAGGTGGGAGAAGACAATCTGTTCCTTGACATATCATTACAATCCTTAAAAACAAATGAGAATGATTTTCATTTGCCATTATTTTGTATTTGATTTGTTATTGCAATACGCAAGGAAATTTTTTGTCCCTTTGAGGCCACAGGTCTGGCAGCAATGTCTCCGGGTGCAACCGTGTCACTTATCAACGGAAAATCTATCGATCCCAGTACGGATTTGACTCAAACCGCGAAATCAGAAAATCGATCATGCCCCGTAAAGCAGAAGATATATTTTTTCTTGAGGCATACACCGCGTAAATGCCCATATCGGCCAGCGTATAGTCCGGTAATACCTGAACCAGTTTCCCTTCCCGAATCAGTGAATTTGCAGAGAAAGAGGGTAAGCGGACGATTCCGAGTCCGTTTGCCGCGGCTTTTTGAAGAATCAGCGCTTCATTTGCACAAAAATTGCCTTTTACCGGAATGGCTACCGGACGTTCCTGATATACAAACGACCAGACACTTTGCCCGAAGTATTCATAGGTCAGGCAATTATGTTTTTCCAACTCAGTAACATCCTTCGGCATACCATGTTGCAACAGGTACTCCGGAGAAGCACATAAAATGGAACGACACAGACCTATTTTTCTGGCTATCAGGCCCGGGTCCAGGTCATTGGTAATACGCAGTGCCAAATCAATCCGGGATTCAACCAGATTGACCGTTCTATCCACCACTTGCAAATCGACCTTTGTTTTTGGATAAAGACACAGGAAGTCAGTCACCAGATCCATCAACTGCGCATCCGCGAATATGGCACTCGTTGATATACGCAACATTCCCTGTGGTTCATCGTCAGCGCTGCTGAGTTCGGATAAAAGTGCTTCAGCCGTAGCATCCATTTGCCGACAATACGGCAGTATGGCCTCTCCCGCAGGTGTCAGAGTCAGTTTTCGCGTAGTCCGGTGCAAGAGTCTTGAACCAGCCCACTCTTCCAGATAAGCGATATAACGGGATGCCATCGCGCGCGACATTCCCATCCGCTCTGCAGCTGCGGAAACACTGCCTTTTTCCAAGGTAGTAAGGAATACTCGGATTGCCGTTAACTTATCCATATATGATCATTCTATGCAACAAAGCGTCTCATAAAAGACTATATTTGATCTCTATTGTTATCAATATACTTGTTCCATCAGCTTATGAGGAGAATGATGATGAACAAGAAAATTCTGGTTATTGGTGCAACGGGCAACGTCGGCAAATACATCGTTGAAGGATTGATTGCCAAGGGCGAATCCGTAAAAGCAGCATCCCGCAGTGGTAAAACGAATGGTGCAGCAGAAGGTGTAGTTTTTGATTTCCATGATCCGGCGTCAGTTGAAAATGCTTTTTCAGGGGTTGATCGCGCTTACGTCATGGTTCCGACGGGTTATATCGATGTTGTATCGCTGGTAACCCCGGTGTTGGATGTCGCGATCCGTCACGGTGTCAAAGTCGTTTTCCAATCCGTCCTGGGCGTAGATGCAGACGACAACATTCCTTATCGCCAGCTGGAACTGAAATTAATGCATTCCGGTGTACCGCATGTCATTCTTCGCCCAAACTGGTTCAGCGACAACTTTCACACATTCTGGCAGGCAGGTCTGAAACAAGGCGTGATTGCAGTCCCTGCGGCTGATGGCCATTCGAGTTTTATCGATGTCCGCGATATTGCCGATGCAGCTGTCAGCGCCCTGACATCAGATGCGTTTAACGGACAGGATTTTAATCTGACGGGGCCACAGGCCATCAGCTATGCCGAAGCAGCACAACTGCTCTCTGACGCATTGGGCATTCCCGTTCAGTATCAGGCGGTCAGTGATGATATTTTCGTAGAAAATCTGGTGAATGCCGGGGTTGATGCCGCATATGCCCGCTTTCTGGCTTCGATTTTTTACCCGGTTCGTGAAGGGTGGACAGCCCAGGTGACAAACGCAGTAGAACTGCTGACGGGCCATCCGGCAAGAACGTTGCAGCAATACATCGCTGACAACCATGCTGCCTTAAGCCGCGCCTGACTGACCGCTTGCCAAATCGGCGGTAAAACCAGGGCTGCGATATAGGACGGGTCAGTATTGTTGCTAATGATAAGTTAATATCGTTTTACACTTGATCATTTCAATGATTCTTGTAGCATTGAATCATGAATAAAGAAAACGCTGTTGTTATTTTTGAGTCTCTGGCATCCGGTATCCGGTTAGATATCTACCGGTTACTCGTTAAGGCCGGGCTGGAAGGCCGGGTTGCAGGGGATCTGGCGCAAGAGCTTGGCCTTGCGCCAAATAAACTCTCTTTTCACCTGAAAGCCATGACGCATGCTGGTCTGACGACCGTTGAGCAGGAAGGTCGTTATCAGCGTTACCGTGCAAATATTCCGGTGATGCTGGAGGTGATCGCCTACCTGACAGAAGAGTGTTGTTCCGGTCATCCGGAGGAATGTTCATCGCTCAGAGCCACCTCGTCCTGCTCCCCTTCGGTATTACCGAATATCGATACAACATCCGTTAAATGAGCCGGATAAAAATCAAATATATTAATCAGGAGCACACTGGCATGTCCGTACAATGTGAGATCGCTGCAAAAGCGAAGGCTGACATTAGTTTCTTTGAGCGTTATCTGACCGCATGGGTGGCCATTTGTATCGTAGTGGGGATTTTATCAGGTCAGGGTATTCCGGATGTTTTTCAAGCGATTGGTTCCATGGAGATCGCTCAGGTCAATCTGCCGGTTGGTCTGCTGATCTGGGTCATGATCATTCCGATGCTGCTGAAAATTGATTTTTCCGCCCTGCATCAGGTGAAAGAACATATCAAAGGGATCGGTGTGACCTTATTCATTAACTGGCTGGTCAAACCCTTCTCAATGGCTTTTCTGGGCTGGTTGTTTATCCGTGTTTTCTTTGCCGAATTTTTACCAGCAGAACAAATTGATAGTTATATTGCCGGATTAATTCTGCTTGCGGCCGCACCATGTACAGCCATGGTATTTGTCTGGAGTCGTTTAACCAATGGTGATCCTTATTTCACCTTGTCTCAGGTTGCGTTAAACGATCTGATCATGGTGTTTGCGTTCGCGCCGATTGTTGGTTTGCTGCTGGGTGTGTCCAGTATCATCGTGCCATGGGATACGCTGATCACTTCCGTCGTGCTGTATATCGTGATCCCTGTGATCATCGCGCAATTAATCCGTCGCGCCTTACTGGCAAAAGGTCAGGCACATTTTGATGCGGTGATGCAGCGCATTCAGCCCTGGTCGATTTCAGCACTATTGCTGACGCTGGTATTACTGTTCGCTTTTCAGGGCAATGCCATCATTAACCAGCCGCTGGTCATTGCGCTGCTGGCTGTTCCTATTCTGATTCAGGTGTTTTTTAACTCGGCACTGGCCTACTGGCTGAATCGGAAGGTGGGTGAAAAACATTCGGTAGCTTGCCCGTCAGCGCTGATTGGTGCCTCAAATTTTTTTGAGCTGGCCGTCGCAGCTGCTATTAGCCTGTTTGGTTTTCATTCCGGCGCAGCATTGGCAACGGTCGTTGGTGTGCTGATTGAAGTACCTGTCATGCTGCTGGTTGTAAAAATCGTCAATCAGAGCAAAGGCTGGTATGAAGCGAGCATGGAATAGCCTATCCACCGCGTTCTCTGTTTTTAGCATAACCTGATTAATTGGAGTGACTGTTTACTATGCATCCGTTTGACATTCTCACGTTAGATAACGGCGCCAAGCTGATTTTTACACCTTGTCCGGGGACAAAGGGCATTCCGTTATCCGATTCGCTGACTGCGTTGAAAAACGCTGGCGGACAAGCCGTCATTACCATGATGACAACAGCCGAATTAATTGAACATCAGGTTGATACAATTCCGTCCCTTTGTGCTGATTTGAGTATGGACTGGTATCACTTGCCGGTTGAAGATGGTTGTGCACCGCAAACGCCATTTGCTGAGGCATTTGCTGCACAGAAACCCATTTTGCTGGATTTGGTCACATCAGGCGCGACGCTGGTGATCCACTGCCACGGTGGTTCGGGTCGCACAGGTCTGATGGCCGCTATTCTGATGCTGGAATTGGGCTATGCGTCTGCCGAGGTTAAAGCCCGGATCCAACATATCCGGCCAAAATCGCTGACTTCAGCCGTTCAGGTTGGCTATCTGGTTGAGCATTATTCGTATGCATAACCTGATGCAGCATCAGGGCGAAACGGGTGTGACGCGAAACTCAACCCGTTTTTTAGAAATCAGCTCATTGCATGTATTACAGAAAAAATCGACAGAACAGCATTTAAATTTTTGTAGTTCCGCATGACAGGTTGGGCAGAATCCCACAATATCGAATTCTTTTTTGCAATGGATACAGGCGATAGGACATGAGATAGACATGGCCTCTGTTTACTCATTACATGGGATCAAAGCACTAATAGTCCATGGAACAGGCATTCTTGAGGTTGAAATTGAAATAAACTCTGTAGAAAGCCGAGAAATGTTGCATGAAAAAATTCGGGCAGTGCATCTAACGTGAGTTCTTTGGTTATTCGGCTGCCCAGCAAGCCGCTCGTTTTGGGTGATACACTGAAGGTAGAGTTCAGACTATAAAGCGTTTTTGTCCATCTTCAATTCGGTCATGATTGGCTGAATCATTTATGCCCCATTCCAAGTTATGACTGATTAGTATATCTGTATATCAAACTGTCAATTGCCCTTACTGTTTTATCATTAGTCAGTTTTAATCGTATGGCTGATTAGTGCTAAGCGTTGTTTGAATTCTTTATCAAGATCTGCAATGTGCGTTATCCAGCAGCTCAACGTAATAACGAGCCTGCTCAAACTTATTAATTTTTAGGATTCACGTAGAGCGAGACATTCTCGTTCTATCACTTGCCGCTACACAGCGTCCGCCACCGCGATGAACAATTTCTTTACGTTGAAATTTACCATTATTTCCATTATTTCCAT
>MTLE01000002.1_pt1 | contig 235841 bp, 218 predicted proteins | sample 1982461 | NCBI WGS metagenome assembly MTLE01 (sample SAMN05712605, study PRJNA340218) | biofilm metagenome | isolation source: sample SPL anode biofilm adapted to -200 mV | place: USA | collected 2012-02-03 | reverse complement strand
TAGCGAGTAGCTAATCGCGCCCCGAGCGGTGGAATAATCACCACCACGACCAGGATCACAATAATGCTAATCAGAGACTGAATCTTGCTCATAAAATTCAAAAAATCCGGTTTGTTCCGCAAAAACATGCGGGCGTGACACAGAATTAGCATATTCCTGTGCCGGATAACAAGGCTTTTTTTTAAAATGAGAGCTCAATTATTGAACATATTCCGTTTGCGGCAGGTTGAATAACGGGCCAAACAACGAAGTTTATAGCGTTTTTAACTGCCAAAATGCGTTTTGTTGTTTTAAGGATCACGAAATGTTTTCTCTGTTTAGCGGAATTCACTGATCGATAAAAGAGACTGCGTTGTCATGAGCAGCATGATATTTTTGCTGATGAATAACTGAAGTTGGTGTTGTCTGCCTCCGGGCTGCAACACGTAGTCAATCTGAGGTACCAATGTACAACAAAATAAAATGGGCGTTGATAGCGATGATCCTGAGCAGTGTAGTGAATGCCGCTGAGCGTGATTTTACTCCCTCAGCTCCCGCACCCTCCCGCGTCTTCGGCTGGGTAGAAAAAGCGGTCATATTACCAGGGCATCTGGTGATGAATGCCAAGATGGATACCGGTGCGTTGACGTCGTCTTTAGATGCGAAGGGGCTGACGTCGTTTCAGCGTGATGGTAAGGATTGGGTGCGCTTTGATGTTGAAACGCAGGATGATAATGACAAAGTAATCAGCCAGTCGTTTGAGCGGGAAATTGTGCGTGAAGTGACGCTGCGTGGCGCTGGTGGTAAAGATGATCGCCCGGTGGTGTTGATGAAAATTTGTATTGGCGATCAGATCTATGAAGAGCAGTTCACACTGCGTGATAGGGGCGAGATGAAATATCCGTTGTTGATCGGTCGCCGTACCATCCAGCATTTAGGGCTGATTGATGTGACACGTCAGTTCACGGTTGAGCCGAAGTGCCCGGCGTGAAAGACCCCATTTCCTGCCAGTCGAGTTCCGCTTCGATCTGACGGTAGACGTCATCCCCGATGATGCCAGAGCGACGCAGCGAGATGCCCAGCACCACAATAAACGCGGCCTGCTGAATGAAATCCCGGTCGGGGAACTCTGCTGGCAAGGCTGGAGCTGTCTGCTTTATATGCGTGACATGGGGTTTCTATCATATATCTTCAATCCGGTTTCTTTGACGGAAGATTATAGTAGTGCCGTGTCTCTCTGAGGTGCTGCTGTAACTGAAGTGGTTTCATACCAATCAGCGACTGCACATCGTGGATAAAATGTGATTGATCACTGAACCCGCGTTCCAATGCGATATCCAGCAATGCTTGTTGGGGTTGTAACGCAATTTGCCGCAACGTATGGTGCAGGCGAGCCAGACGTGCAAACCGTTTTGGGGTCAGTGCAAACGCCTGTTTGAAATTCCGCTCCAGATGGCGGTGACTCCAGCCGGTAGCGTCTGCAATAGCTTCAATTCGGTTATTCGGTGCGTAGTAGAGCTGTTCCATTAGCAGATCCAGCTTCCGTTCCGTTGCCACATGGTGATAGTTCAATTGCGCCAGCAGAAATCGCTCAATCAGCAGGATTTTTTCCCGCTGGTTCGGGGCTGCCCAGAGTTGTTCATCGAGCCGATTGGCTGCCGCCCCCCATAACTCACGTAATGGCGGCATGGCATCTTGTAACTCAATGAAGGGGCGATCAGTGAAATGACGAAGCTGACCATTTTTAAAACGGATGGCGATAAACCCCAGACTTTCTGATGGCAGAAATTGAGCGGTTTGCTGGCGGGGGCAAACCAGATAACTTGCCGGCAGACGATGTCCGGAAATAAGATCTGGAGGCTGACGATAATGAAAAAAGCATTCACTGCCTGTGCCCGGCATTAACATGGGCAGTGTCGCCATAGTAGGGATATCCCATCCCCAATACCGATCAATAAAGGGGCGCAGTGCTGCAGAGGGCAACTGATGCCAATAATGCGGATCTGTTGTCACCTCATAGCCTCATCATCGTGTTATCATCGCATTATATTAGCGAAATATTTCATCACCACTTTTAAAACCCAGCCCCGGATGAAAATCAAAGCGCACGGCACCAACGGCTATTTTGCCCTGTACGGCTTGCTTGATACGGGCCAAGCCTTCCACGCCAAAACCGGCACATAATTCGATCGCTATGATGCCTTCATCCAGTAATGATCTGGCGACCGTTTCAGCTTCAGCATAATTCTTGACCGCAATAGTGGTGACTTCCACATCGCCGGTGTTGACCTGTGCGCGGTGTTTTTTTGGATCTGCGTGTTCTGATACGAAGATAAATGCGGCTTTTAATGTCATTTTAGTGCTCCTGTCTTTGGCATGCGTGATTCATTCCGAACATGCTAATGCCTGCCAGACTCGTTTTATTGTAAAAAAACGACATGGCGGCAATGGATTAAATGCCGTCGTGATGAGCATGAAGAAACAGATAAGCGCTTTCCCGCCAAATCTGACGGCTGTTTTTCATGGCAGCCGTTGGTTAGTGTCAGTGCAAAATTGCCTCCGGAGTTTTGCATGTCACTTGCCGTTGTCTATAGCCGCGCCAGCCTTGGCGTTGATGCGCCGTTAGTTTCCGTCGAAGTTCATCTCAGTAATGGTTTGCCGGCGTTTAATATCGTCGGCTTGCCGGAAGCTTCGGTGAAAGAGTCGCGTGATCGGGTGCGTAGTGCCTTGATCAACGGCAACTTTGAGTTCCCCGCGAAACGCATTACGGTTAACTTAGCACCGGCTGATTTACCGAAAGAAGGCGGTCGTTTTGACTTGGCCATTGCGCTCGGCATTCTCGCGGCATCAGAGCAAATTCCCGATAATCTACTGGCTGACTATGAGTTTTTAGGCGAATTGGCGCTGACCGGTGCAGTGCGTTCGGTATTGGGTGTGTTGCCGGCGGTGTTAGCTGCCGGGCAAGCCGGGCGTACGCTGGTGGTGCCTAAGGCCAATGCGGCTGAGGCCAGTTTGATTCAGCAACAACGAGCATATGTTTGCGACAGCTTATTACAAGTGTGTGGCTGGTTAGCCGGGCAACAAGCGTTGTTGCTGGCGGAAAGTGAAGACGTGTTATCAGACACATTGCCGCTGCTCGATTTGCAGGATGTGATCGGGCAGCAAACCGGTAAACGGGCGCTGGAAATTGCCGCCAGCGGGCAGCATCATCTGCTACTGCTGGGCCCGCCAGGCACCGGAAAAAGCATGTTGGCCAGCCGGTTGGCGGGTATTTTGCCGGAAATGAGCGATGAAGAGGCGCAACAAACCGCGGCGTTACATTCCATTGGCGGGCTAAACCCCGGCAAGGTGAACTGGCGGTTGCGGCCATTTCGATCGCCACACCACAGTGCCTCTTCGGTGGCGTTGGTGGGTGGCGGCAGTAAACCGCGTCCTGGCGAAATTTCGTTAGCCCATAATGGCATTTTGTTTTTAGATGAACTGACGCAGTTTGAAAAGCGCACACTTGATGCGCTGCGAGAACCGTTGGAAACTGGCCTGATCACCATATCCCGTGCCGCGCGGCAGATGGAGTTTCCTGCGCGTTTTCAGCTGATTGCCGCCATGAACCCCAGCCCCTGCGGGCATCTCGACGACCAGCAGCGTGCCAGCCCCGATCAGGTGTTGCGTTATCTGGGCAAGCTCTCTGGCCCGTTCCTCGATCGCTTTGATTTGACAGTGGAAATTCCGCTGTTACCGAAAGGGAGTTTAAGCCAAAAAGCCGAACGTGGCGAAAGCAGTGCCGATATTAAAACGCGTGTGATCACCACCCGTGAACGGCAATTAGCGCGCCGCGGAAAACTGAATGCCATGCTGAGCAGCCGCGAGATTGAACGTGACTGTGCATTATTAACCGACGATGCGCAGTTTCTGGAAAATGCGATCCACAAGTTAGGCTTGTCGCTGCGGGCGTGGCATAAGCTGTTGAAGGTCTCACGTACCATTGCGGATATTGCTGATGAACGTCAAATTCAGCGCCAGCATCTGGCGGAAGCTCTCGGCTATCGCGCAATGGATCGGCTGTTTCAACGGTTGAAAACAGCGCGTTTTTGAACGTCGCGATCCGTTTTCTATCGTCAGGCGCTAGTGCCGACAATAGCCTGAATATTGAAAATTCGATTCCGGCCCGCGTTCTTAGCTTCATACAGCGCTTTATCGGCAAAACTGAGCAAAACATCGATATTGTCATCTTTTGACATGAGCGACGTGATACCAATCGAGACAGTGATGCTGAGCGGCAGCCCATGGCCTAAGGGTATTTTTACGTTAGCGATGGCTTGTCGCAAGCGTTCGGCCACGCGGATGGCCTCTTGCTCTGCGGTTTCTGGTAACAGAATGGCAAATTCCTCACCCCCTACACGGCCAATGATATCGACCATGCGCAATGTGTCTCGGCACACCGTCGCCAGCTTCTGCAGCACGAGATCGCCGACCTTGTGTCCATAGGTATCATTGATCTTCTTGAAGTGATCCATATCCATCATGAAGATGGATAAAGCGCCACCGTAGCGAACCGTTCGTCTCAGTTCGAGTTCAGCTTGATGCATAAAATGGCCACGATTATTAAAACCGGTGAGGTGGTCGGTGTGGGCTTGGCGTACCAGTTCAAGCTCAACCGCTTTTTGTGCGGTAATATCAGTGTGGATACCGCTCATTCTGAGTGGCTGGTGTTTTGGTGTCCATGCGGTAAATTTGCCGATGGAGCGGATCCAGAGCCATTCACCGTTCTTTTTTTGTCGACGATATTCCATCACGAGTGGCTCGCCATCTGCTAAGCATTTACGGTACGTTGCCATCACGCGCGAGCGATCTTCGGGATGAATACCTGTTTCCCAGACCTGTAAATTGCTGGTAAATTCGTCAGGCTCGTAGCCCAGTATTTTGGCATATTCAGGGCTGACAGAAATGGCGCCAGTCTGGACGTTGATGTCAAACCAAGCCTGATTTGCGGCACCCAGTGCAAGCCGCAGACGTTCTTCACTTTCACTGAGAATAATTTGTGTCTTTGTCAGGCGACGATTCAGGCGTTGCAGGTAATACGTGATGACAGAAACGACCGTTAATATGATCAATACGGCAATCAGGAGTGGGAATACCCATGCGGGCGCCTGTTTGGGGTTGGGGTCGTAGATGAAACCATCCAGTTTGTAACCTGGCTTGATCAGCCCGGCGTTGACGAAAGAGTCGGCCATGTGCTGCCAACGACCTGGGTTCATGTGACCAATCTCGATTAAGTTGGGAAAGATCAGCTTGCGCATTTCGGCGGCTTCAAACTCCAGATGTTCCCTCGTTTTCTCGACATGGTATTTCTCAAGCAGTAGCGTGATGATTTCGTCAGGATGATCCATGGCATAACGCCAGCCCTTGAGCGTAGCGCGACGCATCGCTTCAACACGCTTTGGATGATCACGCAATTCTGCTTCTGAGGTGAACAGTATGTCGCTGTAAAAATCGATCCGGTAAGTAGATGGGTCGATGATGTTGTAAGCGACATTGTGTTGTTTCAGGAAATACGGCTCATTGGTGGTGTAGGAGTTGAAGGCATCGACTTTTCCGGATATCAAATCATTGATGTCATAGCTGCTGGGCATGATCTGAACTTGCGAGAGGGAGACGTCTTCACTTAGGAACATGCTGAGAAAATCGGCATCTTCCGTCATGTTCATGAGCATGACTTTCTTGCCCATGAGATCGTGCACAGACTCTATACCCGAATCCTGGCGCGTCAATAATACGGAAGGTGAGTGCTGAAATATTGCGGCAAGGGCAACCAGCGGTTTTCCCAATAGGCGTTGATACAACACCTCGCTATTGCCTTCTGCGTATTGGGCGTGGCCAGCCAGCACTTCAGGCACCGGCTGATGGGCTGGATCGCCGGCGTGGATGCGGACATCCAGACCCTCTTCTTTATAAAATCCTTTTTCAACCGCAGCATAGTAGCCAGCAAATTGAAATTGGTGATGCCAGCGCAATTGCAGGTCGACGACTTCGGTGGCGTGTGCATACGCAGTGATAACCATTCCCGCAGTAACGAGCGTGAGCCTGCGCAAAATAGCGTTCCAGCTGGTAAAGTCAAAGCGGATAGATGCGCTATTATTTTTCCTGTGTTGATGATTGAACACTATGCATCCCTATCCAGATGGTTTGGCGTCCGTATCTGACGTTAATCACTACAACTAGACTGCGACAGCAGTGCACAACATTCATTACCGTACCATAGTGGGGATTGAATTTCAGCGAAATGGCGTTTCCAGCGGGTTTTTAATTCTCTTGGCTCAGAAGAGCCAAGAGCACGAAAATCAATCAAGAAAATCGCTGACTTCTTTTTTCTCATATTTGGCTAATGTCAGCCAAGGGCGTGGCATGATGCCCGACGTTACGGGTTCAATCTGCATCTGGTAATGGTGGAAACCATTTTTGGCTTTCTTTTCCAGTGACAGCGGGATTTGCAGTGTATCTGACCACAACAGTGTCAGTTCTGAATCTTTATTTTCCTGTTTATACCAGTGCGCACCTGTCGGCGCAGGCTTATCCAGCCGGGTCATTTTCTGCAGCGCTGCCGGTTTAAAAATGTGTGAATGCAACGTCCAGTCAGGTACAAAATTGGCTTGTCCGTATTCTCCGGGTGGATAATAGACAATCGCTTTGTGCACCGGATCGACGTAGTTCAGCGTCAGAGATCCATCGGTGTTATGGATCAGCCATTGTGCGGCAGTCTGATAATTGAAATGTTCGTGTGGTGCCTGCATTTCATGATGTTCATTGTGTTCTGCTTCGGCTCGGATGCCTTCCGGGATCAGCCGTTCACTCCAGATCGTCTGGCCATCGCGGATCCAGCGGTCCTGATAGGTCAGCGTTTTGACCACGCCTTCTTCGGTGGTTTCGGTGGTGGTGTAGTGAATCACTGCATCGACAGGTGGTAATTCACTGGCACTGCTTAGCATGGGGATGCTGAGCAACCCCAGAACAATAATGGTGTAACGCATAAAGGCTCCTTGTTCAGGGCGAGAGGGACAATACCGTAAATGGCATTGTCCCTGCGCGATTGGGTTACTGTGGATCAATAACCAGCCGCAGTTTTGACCAGTGAAAAGACGTTGGTATTTTCCATCGTGCCTTTGAAGCTGCTGGAACCGGCACCATCGGCAAACAGCATCACATCGCCACCACCGTGGGTTTCGGACGTCAAGCGCACACCGGCTTCCTGCAGATAATCGTTGGCCTGTACCTGATCACTGGTCAGATCGGGACGCGTGGCCGGACGATTGCTGCCGTTACCAAACACCAGTGTGGTGTACGGGCGGCCATTGACATCGGTGGCCTGATTGCCGTCTTTATCGGTGACCAGACCGAGGATCGGATTGCCTTTTGCCGAGTAACCATTGATGGTCATGGTATGGTCATGGTCGGCAGTGACCACGATGAGGGTGTTGGTCAGATCGACTTTTGCCAGTGCCGTTTTGATCGCGTTATCAAATGCAACGGTGTCTTCCAGTGCTCGTTTGGCGTTAGTGCCGTGCAACGCATGGTCGATGCGACCCCCTTCCACCATCAGGAAATAGCCGTTGTCATTTTTTGACAACACATCAATGGCTTTGGCGGTCATATCCGACAACGAGGGCTGTGTGTTGGCGCTGTCAGCGACACGATCTAATTCATAAGCCAGATGTGAACTGGTGCTGAACAGGCCGATGAGCTTCGTGATGCTACTACTGTCGATCGCTGCCAGAGCCGTTTTATTCGTGACATAGCTATAACCCTGTGTCTGCAGCTCTGCGGTCAAATCGCGGCCATCAGCCCGGCCTTTGGTGTTGGTGACAGAATAAGGCGTCCAGTGATTAGCGCCACCGCCCATTAGCACATCCACGCCATCGCCGAGCGCGCTGTTAAAGCCGGCACCACCGGGAACGGCTTGGGCGGCAATTTCATATTGCGTATCACGATGACAAATATGTGAGTAGGTTGCTGCCGGGGTGGCATGGGTCAGCTCAGTCGTGGTAATAGCTCCCGTGCCTTTGCCTTGTGCTTTAGCCAGCTCCAGCAGTGTGGTGACGGCAGTGCCGTTACCAGTGGTGCAATTATTCACGGTTTTATTGCCGTGACTGTCTTTACCCGGTGCCACTGCCGTGGTGTCTGCGCTCATCGAGATGACTTCATTGTTCATTTTCACACCAGTCATGTAAGCCGCCATGGATGGTGCCGAGTCGGTCGTTTGGGCATCATTGGAATAGGTTTTGATGCGGGCAGTCCGCGGTAATTCCTGCATTTGCAGGTTGCCTGCTTCGCCATATTGGTAAATACGAGCCGCAGTCAGGGTGGTGGGCCCCATGCCATCGCCGAGAAAGAAAATAACGTTTTTGGCCGGAGCGGCATAGGTCAGCGGGCTGGTTAATGCAGCGGCGATCGCACAGCTAAGGAATAATGGTTTCAACATGATTTTCTCCTGAATAGCTGATTACAAGCCAGCGATGGTTTTGACTTTGCCGAAGACTGCGGTGTTTTCGATCACCCCGTGAAAATCATCCGCGCCCATCCCCATGGCACCTAAAAAGACATCGGTGCCGCCATGTGTTTCGCTACCGGGAGTGCCGACTTCGACAACCACTTCCTGACGGTAATCGTCTGCAGACACGCTCTCATCCGTCAATGCCGCTACGGTATTGCGGGCACCATCAACGCGATTAGAGCCATTACCAAAACCGATGATGGAATAAGGCATGCCATCGGCATCGACGCTGGCTTCACCGGCGGTAGCACCGGAATAGTTTTTTACCAAGCCCAATACACCAGCCTGATCGTCGGTGCTTTTACCGGTGCGTTGTGCATAACCGTTTAATACCAGTGTGTGGTCGTGATCAGCGGTCACCACAATCAGGGTGTTTTTCAGTTCTGGATCAATGGTTTTCATTTTGGTGATAGCGGCGGCAATGGCGTTATCAAATGCCACGCTGTCTTGCAGGGCGCGTTTCGCGTTGGTGTCGTGCAACGCATGGTCGATACGACCCCCTTCCACCATCAAAAAGAAACCATTTTTGTTGTTGCTGAGCACGTCGATGGCTTTTTCAGTCATCTCGGTCAGCGATGGTTCGGTGGTGGCGCTGTTTTTCTGACGATCTAAGTCATAAGACAGGTGGCTATTGTTAAACAGTCCAATCAGTTTTTTGCTGTTGTCTGCCGCCGTCAGTTCGGTTTTGGTGCCAGCGTAGGTATAGCCTTTTGCCTGTAATTCAGTGATCAGATCCCGACCATCGCTGCGCCCGCCGCTCAGATTGGTGGCAGAGAAAAATTGTTTACGGCCACCACCCAGAATGACGTCCAGGCCGTCAGCCAGTTTGTTGTTAAAGCCCGTACCACCGGGAACCAGTTGCGCGGCAATGTCATTTTCCAGATCGCGGTTACAGATGTGGGCGTAGGTCGCTGCTGGGGTAGCATGAGTAACGCGAGTACTGGTAACGACGCCGGTGCCCCAGCTTTTGGCTTTGGCCAGCTCCAGCAAGGTGGTCATCGCAGAGCCTTTACTGGTGCTGCAATCGTCTTCCTGCGTGGCTTCGGCGTTCATGGAAATAACGCCATTATTGCTTTTAACGCCGGTCATGTAGGCTGACATCGATGGTGCCGAGTCGGTCACTTGTGAATCATTGGAATATGTTTTGATAAAGGCGGTTTCCGGCAACGAATCAATGGTGGTGATGCCATCTTCGCCGACAGAGTAAATGCGGGCGGCGGTGAGCGTGGTGATCCCCATGCCATCGCCGAGAAAAAACAGGACGTGCTTGGGTGTGGTTACTTCGGTGCTGGTGTTATTGTCGCTGTTATCGCTGTTGCAACCGGTAATAAAACAACCGGCAGTCAGAAATGCAGCCAGATAAGTCAGTCTATTCATTGTTATAAACCTATTATGAAGATGTATCTGGAAAGTAACTATTTCTGATGACGGTTTGGTTTCAGATTTATGAGGTTTTAGCGATCGTGTTTTGTTTGCGCATACTTCACCGGCAAGGATGTCTGAAACGGATTGATTATTCGTTTTGTACCACTTCCATTTTCCGGCTGATGGCGTTATAACCGCGGCGTTATAACTACCGGAGTGTGATGTGAATCCCGTTTTAACCAGTATGTTGTTACTGATGTGCAGTAACGTTTTTATGACTTTCGCCTGGTATGGCCATCTGAAAGACATGAGTAGTAAGCCGTGGATCATCGCGGCTATCGTCAGTTGGGGCATTGCGCTGTTTGAATATATGCTGCAGGTGCCGGCGAACCGGATCGGCCATACGGCGCTGAGTGTCGGTCAGCTGAAAATTATGCAGGAAGTGATCGCGCTGGGAATTTTTGTGCCGTTCTCAGTGTTCTATCTGAAAGAAGAGATCAAACTCGACTATCTGTGGGCGGCACTTTGCATGTTGGGTGCGGTGTTCTTTATCTTCCGTGAAAAGATCATGGCGGCGATTTAATTATTTTAGCTGCCGGCTTAACGCTTTGATGTTACGACAGGCAGTAGGCACTGCTGCGCCGGCGTAACGGGCAGCCAGATAGGTTTCGGTGATTTGTTGCATGACACCGCTGGCCGGATGTCCGGCGTGTTGCAGACGTTGTAATAACGCCAACGGCGTTTCGCCCTGTTCCCGCGGGAACCCCTGTTTGGCTAAGCGATGACAGGCTTGTTGGTAAGCCTGTACCAGTGGGTCTTGTTTGAACCGGTGTTTCGCCAGCCAATTGATGCCCAGCGCCAGCGCGATCACCAAAAATAAACCGCCGAGCATAGCGAACAGACGCCCCCAGATGTTATTACCAAACAGATCGCGTAACAGTTGTTCCTGCGACTGGTTGTTGTAATTCAGCACCCACGATGTCCAGCGATAGTCGATAGCGGCCAGATATTGATGCAATTGGGCAAAAAACAGCAAGTTGCGGTAACTGGTCAGACTAAACGGATCGCGCAGGCGGGTTTCTTCCGCTGGCAGGATGTCGTCGATGCTGCGGCTGAGGCGATCGGGCGCCACCATCAGTGTGGGGTCAAAGCGCTGCCAGCGATTATTGAGCCAGACCTCTGACCAGGCATGTGCGTCAAACTGATACAGGCTGAGATAGTTGCCATCGGCATGATATTCCCCGCCCAGATAGCCGGTTACCATACGCGCTGGAATGCCCGCCGCGCGCATCAAAAAGGTAAAACTGCTGGCGAAGTGGGCACAAAAACCACGCCGAGAGCCAAACATAAAATCATCGATCTGATCGCTGCCTTGCAGTATTGGTGGTTCTAACGTGTAGCTAAAACCATGGCTGGCAAAATAGTGCATCGTGGCCTGTACAAATTTCCGATCATCAGAATTATTCAGGCGTAATTCAGTAGCCAAGGCGCGCACTTGTGGGTTCCCTTGCGGTAATTGCAGGTTTATCTGGCGCACGTAGGGGTTTAATTGCGAGCTGAAGGTGGTTTGCGGGAAGTAGCTTAACGGGATCTGTTTTTTCTGCTGTAACAATTTCGGCGAATAGAGGCTCATCACCGGGGTGAGCAGTGCTTCGTCATTGTTTGGTCGCGACAGATCGAGGCTGTATAACCAATGCTGATTGCTGGGTTCGACTATCAGCCGATAAGTGCTGGTGGGCCCTTGCCAATGTATCAGTTGTTGTAATGGCGTGGCGGCAGTAAATGGGTTCGTTTGTTGTTGATACCACTGGCGTAAAGAGGGTGCCACCCGCCAGGTTTTACCATCAAATTCTTCATGGACCAATGCTCGCCAGTAACGTTGGTTTTCCGGTGGTAAGGGCCCGTCAAAGCTGGCGCGAAACGCCAGTGCGCTGGAGCGAGAAAGTTGTGCGATATCACCCGGTGTCACCTCTTCATTGAGACCAGTAGTGGCACTCTTGATATCGGGTATTCGCCAGATCGGGCCTAAATGCGGGATCAATAAAAACAGCACTGCCATCAGAGGCAGACTTTGTAATAGCAGACGTAACCCTAACTGCCATTGTGCGCGGTAGTTATTGGTCTGATAAATCGACAGCAGCGCAATGGTGTTAATGCCGGCAACCAGCAGCAGGTAAATGGTAAACGCCAGCCCCTGATGATAGATCAGCGCCAAGGCCACCAGAAAATAGAGCGATAACACATGCAGGCTGAGGTGACGGCGGCTGGAGAATTCGAGAAATTTCAGCGTACAACCCAGCACCAGCAAATTAAACATGGCGGGCAGAAAGCCACTGCTACGCCATACATAAGCGATGAAGACCATACCCAACAAAGCCAGACTATTTTTCAGCCACAGCGATGGCGGCTTTAACTGCTCACGTGCTATCGCGTAACGCCAGCCGATAGTGAGCAGCGCACAAGCATAAATGGCGGCGTGCAATTCACCATACAGCGGCAGCACCATCAGCAGATAACTGAAGCTCAGCCAGTTCAGTGTCTGTTGGCCAAGTGTTACCGAGAGATGTTCAGTGGTTTTCATACAGTGCCAACGCCGTCAGACAATGAGTTTGATGCAGCGCACCTTCGCCGGGCGCAATGCTTTGACTACCCAGCAATAAGCCGTAATGAGCACCTTGTTGCTCCAGCGTTTGTAGCTGATAACAAAGCTTCGACAGCCGTTCTTCCAGATCCAGCCCCGGTGTTTTGTGTAGTTCCAGCCAGCAGAGTTGCGGGATCGGTGTCATGAACTCTTTGCTGACCAATCCACGCCCTTGCGCGACTTGCTTCCAGGCGATCTGGCTTAATGATTCGCCGCTGCGATACGGGCGCACACCCTGCATTTCATCCATGCCCGCAGTTTGACTGATAGACGCTGGCGCATTGGATTCCGCCTGCGGCGTATTCCCGGCCTGTAACTGCAGTTCACACAATAACGGGCGCGGATAAGCCAGCCCGGTTTGTTGCAGATCGAGCTGTGTCCAGCATTCCAGCAAGCCAAGCGGCCATTGGCTGGCGATGCGTAACCGGCCCGGTTGCAACCAGCCCCGGCGTGCTGCAATAAGAGTCACGCCGAGTTGCTCGCGACTTTCCAGCGTTGGCAGATGTTCGCCTAAACCATCCATAGCGCTCAATTGCAAATCATAACGCGGGCGTTCCGTTTGTAATTGCACCAAAAAACGCAACGATTGCCCGGCATAACCGGTCGGCGCTGTCAGCGCTTCTACCGTTAAACCACTGAGGTTGTAGTGGCAGTAATGCATCGAGATCACAAACAGGCTGAATAGCAGATAGGCCAGCGCCAACACCAGATTGTTTTCATAATTGGAACCGAGCAGGAAAATCGCCACTGTCAGACACAGGTAAACCCAGCCGGTATGGCTGGGGAAAATAAACAGATTATGGCGATTTAAGCGATATTGGCTGGCCGGGGGAATGCGACGGTCTAACCACGCAGTCATGCGTTGTTGCCAAGCTTGACGCAGTGACTGCCACGGTTTCATCGTACCGGGTCCACACGTTCCAGCAGTGCGCGACTCAGGCTGCTACGGCCACCAATCGCGCCGTTATAACCGCTGCGTAAACGATGTTCGGCCACGGGGGCAAAAATCGCCTGAATATCATCCGGCAGAAGATAATCACGTCCGGCCATATAGGCCCAGACACGGGCGGCACTTAACAATGCTTTGCTGGCGCGCGGCGATAGCGCATGCGGGGTGATGCCGGCGGTACGACTTTCTTGTACCAGACTGAGCAGATAATCCAGCGCGGCATCGGCCACTTTGACCTGTTCAGCTTGTCGTTGCATCAGTTGTAATTGTTGGGCATCCAGCAGCGGTGTGACGTTGATGATGCCGTTTTGCAGCAACATGCGTTTTTCGGTGATTTTATCCGGATAACCTAGCTCGATCCGCATCAGAAAGCGGTCTAATTGCGATTCTGGCAGTGGGTAAGTGCCGGCTTGATCTTGCGGGTTTTGCGTCGCAATGACGAAAAAAGGCTCGGGTAAAGCGCGGGTTTCGCCATCTAAGCTGACTTGGCGTTCGGCCATCACTTCCAGCAGCGCGCTTTGCGTACGTGGGCTGCCACGGTTGATCTCATCCGCCAGCAGCACTTGGGTAAACACCGGGCCGGGGTGAAAAACGAACTCTTTTTGTTGTTCAAATACCGAGACACCAAGCAGGTCGGCAGGCAACATGTCGGAGGTAAATTGTACCCGCTGATAATCGAGCCCCATCACAGTGGCCAGTGCGTGCGCGAGGGTGGTTTTACCCATGCCCGGCAGATCTTCAATCAGCAGATGACCTTTCGCCAGCAGACAACAGACCGCCAGCTGGATCTCCTCTTCCTTGCCTAAAATTACCCGGTTTAGTTCCCTCAGAACGGCTTGAATTCGCTGCTGCACGCTATACTCCGAAAAAGAATGAGGCTCCGCAAAAATAGCAGCCACAGGCTCCTGTAAGTATAGGCGCCTGTGGTAAAAAGCAGGGACGATCAGCGACGGCTGAGAATGCGTAAGATACGCAGGAACAGGTTAATGATATCGAGATACAATGCGGCGGCACTGTCGATGGCGTTATCTAGCGTTTTCGGGAGCGCATTGGCGCGTGCCCAATCGTAACCGATGTAACCACTGAAAATCAGCGCCACGGCCCAATCCGTCAGCGGATGTGATTTGTGGAAGATGAACACTTCCGCCAGCTGCACGACCAAGGTGATCAGCAAGGCGAAAAACAGTGCGCGACCGATACCCTGAAAGAATGCCGGATACATGCTGCCTAACAGCATCATGACGAAGGTGATTTCACCGGTCACGCGCATCGCTTCCAGCACCAGTGCGCTATCAAATTGGCTGACGACTAAATTCAGCACCAGACCAAACGGCACCACAATCAGGTTATAGCCAAAGAAGCTGATCAACGGATTTTCTGAGCGATTAAGAATAAAACTGCCGGCCATACAACACAGGAAGTAACCGATAAAAAACAGCCGATGATCGATGGCATACAGGCTTTCCACCGGAATGGTGACCATCATGAGCCAGTTGACAAAAAAGCCCCAGCACAGGGTCAGACCGATGGTCAGGTTATACAGCGACGGGCTGATTTGTTGCACACCCGAGAGGTGTTCGCGTTTAAAAACACTGGTTTCCATAATTTATTATCCCATACCAATTGAGTTGTTCATTCTTACAACAATTTCACCGAATTAATAGCATCGCTTCAAATGAATATGTCGTTGTTTTTTGCTTCACCTGTGCCGATCTTGCGGTGATAATGCGCGCCTTCATGCTGACTATGAGCGGTCAGTGGTGTTAAACCCTCATTATTCAGAATTAATTATGCTGTCATTTCTTCCCGGTTTTATCTTATTACCATTCAGCATTGCGCTAGTGATCCTGAATACCGCGCTGGTGTCTGTTCTCATTGGCATCCAGGCGATATTAAAGTTGCTGATCCCGATTGCGGTGATCAATCATTACCTGACGCGTGGTTGTAACTTCATCATGTACGGCTGGTTGTGTGGCAATGCACTGATGCTACGACTGGTGAATAAAGTGGAGTGGGAAGTACACGACACCACCAACCTGAATAAGAAAGGCTGGCATATGGTGATCTGTAATCACCAAAGCTGGGCTGACATCGTGTTATTAGGCGATATTTTCCGTAACCGCTTGCCGACCCCGAAGTTTTTCTTAAAACACGATCTGCTGTATGTGCCGTTTGTCGGGCTGGCGTGCTGGGGCTTGGATATGCCGTTTATGCGCCGTTACAGCCGTCAGCAGTTGCTGAAAAACCCCGAATTGCTTGGTAAGGATGTGAGCACCGCGCGCGAAGCGTGTGCCAAATTCCGCACCATTCCAACGACGGTGATTAATTTTGTTGAAGGCAGTCGTTTTACACCGGAAAAGAAAATCGAAACCAAATCACCGTATGCGCATCTGCTGACACCGAAACCAGCGGGGTTAGCGATGGCGATGAATGTGTTGGGTGAGCAGTTTGAGAAGATTGTCAACGTGACGCTGGCCTACCCGGAAAATACCGGCCGCCCTTTTCACGATATGCTCAGCGGCCGTCTGACGCGCGTACAAGTCTGGATTGAAGAGATCCCGGTGACGGCAGTGCAGCGCGGTGATTACATCAAAGACAAACCGTTTAAACGTGGTTTCCAGCAATGGCTGACCGGCGTCTGGCAACGTAAAGATCAGTTATTGGCAGAAAAGCGTTAACGGAATGGTATTAACTGAGTAGCGCAAACAGTTCATCCAGATTCTGTTCCGAGAACACCTGAATATCGTGTTGGCGTAACAGGCGGGTGGTGATGCCTTCACCAGGAATTTTTTGGCCGCTGAACTGGCCATTATAGATATTGCTGCTGCCACAGGATGGGCTGCTCTCTTTTAAAATTGCGTATTTGATTTGTTGCTGCTGGCACAAGGTGAGTGCCTGTTCGGCACCGCGCACGAAGGCGGTGGTCACATCACGGTTACATCCGGTCATTACGCGGCCATCGGTCTGAATTTCAGCCGCCGGACGCGGGGTGGGTAAACCACCGGCTTGTTCCGGGCAAAATGGCACCAGCCAGCCATTGGCTTGCCAGCGGTGTAATAAGGTGTGATGAACTGGTTTGCTTTGGCCGTCATAACGCACCGGGCAACCCAGCAAGCAGGCACTGACTAAAATTTTTGGTGTTTTCATTATTCGACTCCCGTGTAGATCACAATGATTTTAAGCGGGAGTTACAAAATGACCCAGATTATTTAAGTTTCATTAATTGGTTATGTGAGCAGGGCGTTGTCGCCATCAGTATGATCAGGCGCATGTGGTAACATCTGGGAAATACCTAACCAGTGCTGTTTCAGGCCTCCACCGTTGCCGATGATGGGTATTGGTTTGCAGAAAACCCGTTGTATCTTTAGTCTGGACATAAAAAAACCTCCGGGTTTCGGAGGTTTTCTATCAACATTTCTGGGTGTTAGTCTTTCTTCTGCAGCAGGAAATTCACCAGTGCGATGTACTCTTCGGTGCTCTTGATGCCTTCAGTTTTCACCAAATATTTACCGTTAACTACGGTAGATGGTACGGCACGGATATTCATGCTACCGGTGTGGCGATCATACTGCGCGACCATACCGGTTACGGCGAAGCTGTCTACGGCACCGTCAAAATCTTTACCATCGACACCCGCTTGTTCAAACAGTGCGCGCACATCGGCACGGCTTTGTGGTGGATTACCTTCAGTCTGAATGCGCTTGAAGATCACTGGCGTTACTTTCTCTTCTACTTTCAGCAGATCTGCTACTGCATAAGCACGTTGCAGTTCCGGGCCCATCTCTTTACCCAGGAAGGCCACCGGCGTGCGTTTAAACGTCACATCCGCAGGTAGCTGTTTTTTCAGCTCGGCCATAATTGGCTCGAACTGATAGCAGTGTGGGCAATAATACGAGAAAAACTCCATCACTTCTGGTTTCGGTGTGTTGGTCTGACGAATAATTTCGTAATTCACATTTTCTTTAAATTCCGGTGCAGCCTGCAGGAAGGGTGCAATCAACAGACCAACCAGCAACACAAACATTTTTTTCATAGTAAGTTCCGTATCAGAGTAGAGGATAAATCACGGTGTAATGCGGCAAGACTATTCACTCCGTTTCCGTTCGTCAATTGCGATTGAATAATACGCATCGATATCGGCTAAATGAGGTAAATGCGGGTCTATATTGATTACCAATCTTCATGATAACGGACACGCTATCCAATGCGATAAATAGTGAACCGTATCACGAAAATGAGGTGATTATTTGCAGATTGCGAAAAACGAAGTATATTGCTTTCGTCTGATGCACATAGCGTCATGCATAATAAAAACCGACACATCGGTCATAAGCTGTAGAAAGCAGCGGGATAGTGTGTAATTCGATTGAGCTTGCCTAGGCAGGCTCAAGTCATTTCTGGCGGTATGAAAAGTAATTCCTTCCCATTACCGCGTTGATTTTCTGGCTTTATTTGTTGTTGCGCCGCTAATACTAACGGCGCAGCACAGCCATCGCCTACACCAGAGCTGGGACTGATTTGGCAAATGTTAGCAGGGAATCCTGCACGTCATCAGCCAGTGCCTGACCTTCTTCGGTAACCGCTTTACCGGTGCGCACCAAAATCTTATGTGTCACGCCAGCTGCCTTGGCCGCCTGGAGATCAGCTGTTTTGTCGCCAACCATATAGGAATTCGCCAGATCAATATCCAGTTCTTTGGCCGCGTCGAGCAGCATACCCGGTGCGGGTTTACGGCAGTCACAAACCTGACGGTAAGGCGCTTCACCTTCCGTAGGGTGATGTGGGCAGTAATAGATGCCGTCGAGGTCAACATCACGATCAGCCAGCGACCAGTCCATCCATTCGGTCAGATGCATAAATTGTTTTTCGGTGAAGAAACCACGGGCGATGCCAGACTGGTTGGTGACCAATACCAGACAGTAGCCTTTTTTCTTCAGCAGTTGTAATGCTTCAATCGCACCGTCAATAAAGTGAAAATCGTCCACGGCAGCGACATAACCCGTATCCTGATTAATCACGCCGTCCCGATCCAGAAATACCGCAACTTTGGCCACAATTTATCCTCATTAATTTCACTGTTGCTTATTGTAGGGGATTTCCGGTCGCGGGGCAGGATACAATTTAAAAAAACCACCTCGGGATCGTCATGCCTCAGTCGTTAGAACACTCTCTTGCAGCATGTTCCGCACGTTTGCTCTGTCGTGGCGAGCGACGTTTGTTATTGCTGACAGGGACTGCGCTGGCTTGCCAGCAGCAGGCGACTACCCTTTGGCAACCCGGCGCGTTATGGTTGGGCGATGGCCCCGTCGAATGTGCTCCGCAGAAATCGCAACACACCATGCCCTGGTTGGGGCAGGAATATCCGCTGGTGGTGATAAATGGCTTTTCCGGTTTATCGCCGGAGATTTTAGGTGCCGTTGGTGGTGCCGTGCGGGCGGGTGGTTTGTTGGTGTTGCTGATGCCAGCGCCAGCGGACTGGGCGGCATATCCCGACCCAGATTACCGGCGTTATGTCTCGCAGCCGGAAGATATGCCTCGCTGTTACCCGCATTTCCTGCAACGGTTGTTGCGTTTATTACTGGCCGACCCGGATGTCTGGCACTGGGATCTCAGTGCAGAGCATTTGCAAGCACCATTACCAGAGTTACCTGCTGCGGAATGGCGTGTGGCGGCGGATCTCGACGGTTGTCTGAGCGCAGAGCAGCATGCCGCGATGGTGGCCGTGGCACAATGTGCACTGGCGGCGAAAGCCTATCCGCTGGTCATCATGGCCGATCGCGGGCGGGGAAAATCAACGGCATTAGGTCTGGCAGCACGTCAGTTGCTGGCTCAGGGCAAACGGCTGGTCGTTACCGCGCCATCACAGCAATCGGCACAGACATTATTCCTGCATGCCGGCCAGCATGCTCAGCTTAATTTTTACAGCTCGGAAATGTTGCTGGAACAGGATATTACGTTAGATCTGCTGCTGGTCGATGAAGCGGCGGCGATCCCGGCGGCATTGTTGCGCCAGTTACAGCAAAAATATCAGCGGGTAGTGTATGCCACTACGATTCACGGCTATGAAGGTTCGGGGCATGGTTTTGAGTTGCGCATGTGTCGCTGGCTGGCTTCGCATTGGCCGCACTGGCAGCAGCTAACCCTAACTACCCCACTGCGTTGGGCGGTCAGTGATCCGCTGGAGCCATTGCTGGCGAACATCTTATTACTGGATGCTGATGCAGCTTTGCCATTATCAACCAAGTCATCGTCGCCGCTCCGATTACAGCATGTTAGTTCTGCGGAACTGTTACAAGATGAAGCGCTGTTACGGCAGCTATTTGGTTTGCTGGTGCTGGCGCATTATCAAACCTCGCCGACAGATTTACGCTTGCTACTGGATTGCCCGGATATTGAGATCTGGCTGTGGCGTGATGACATCGCTTTATATGGCGTGGCGTTGTTGATGCGCGAAGGGCCCATCGACAGTGCGCTGGCGGAGCAGATCTGGGCCGGGCGGCGGCGTCCGCGCGGGCAATTATTACCGCAAACCCTGTTGGCACATTGTGGTTATCTGGTGGCAGCTAATTATCGTTACCGGCGCGTGATGCGTATTGCCGTGCATCCCGCCAGTCAGCAGCAAGGCGTGGGCAGCCAGTTTGTCGCGGCGTTAACCCAACATTATCAGGGGCAAGCCGATTTTCTGGGCTGTTCGTTTGCCGCTACGCCAGAGGTACTGCGTTTTTGGCGTAAACATGGCTGGCAGGTGGTGCGGTTGGGGTTAAGCAAAGATGTTGCCACTGGTTGTCATGCCGCGGTGTTACTGCGGGCATTACGACCGGAATTACAAGCGCAGTTAGATGCATGGCAGCAGCAGTTCCAGCAACAGTTACCGGTCTGGTTGGCGCATGGCTTATCGGATCTGTCGGCAGAGATTATTGTGCCTTTGCTACAATCGGGAATGGTGGAACCGCTGACCCTACAGGAACAACAGGATCTGCTGGCGTTTACCGAACATCATCGCTCACCGGATCATTGCTGGCCGTCGGTATTGCGGGCAATGCAGGTGCATGCCGGAACGTTAGTTCGATTATCTGACAAACAGGCAGCGTTACTGATCCAACGGTTTTGGCAGGGTAAAGAATGGGCGTGGCTGGCGCAGCAGCATCAGCTGTCAGGGCAAAAGGCCGTGGTGCAGCAATTACGACAGGCGATAAAACAACTGCTCCTCCCGCAGGGCGGTGAAGAGCAGTGAACGGGCTGGAAGGGCAGAATTATTTCTGTTTATCCAGAAAGGTTTTGGTCGCTTCGAGCTGGGCTTGTTCATAAGCCAGACGCGCTTTGATCATATCAACAAACTTAGCTTTTACTTTTGGATCTTTGATGTCATCCAGCTGGGCTTGCAGCTGTTCGGTATCGTGCATGCGCATCATGCCGCCGCGATGATCACCATCACGACCTTTCATCATCTTACCTTGATGGCGCATCATGCCTGGGCCGTTACCATCAGCATCCGGACCACCAAATGGGCAAGGTTGTACCATCGGCGCGGTTGGCGCCGCAGTGCTGACAGCTTCTGTTGCCGCCCAGGTTGCCAGTGGTAAACCAGTCATCAGTGCGACAGTCAGCAGAGCTTGTTTGCGTGTTAACATGGTATTTCTCCTCTCTCACATCAAATTGTTTTTGCACTATTATTACAGACCATAAATGTCACTGTGCTGTGCCAAAAACAGCCTTTTTTGTAACAGACTTTGCCAGACTAGCCCGCTGACATAATTTGCCATACATTCCTTACGCAACTTTATATACTGACATCACGAGCTTTTGAGGAACCCGCATGAACCAGACCCTGCCGCATATTCTGGTGGTTGATGACCACGCAGAAATTCGTGATTTGTTAAAACGTTTTCTGGAGCAACATGGCTTCAAAGTCACCTGTGCCCGCGATGGTAAGGAGATGAAACGGTTGCTGGAAAACGGCCATTTCACGTTGTTGGTGCTCGATCTGATGTTGCCGGGGGAAGATGGCCTGACGCTGTGCCGTGATTTGCGTGCGCGTTCATCGTTACCGGTGGTGATGCTGACGGCGATGGGTGAAGAGATGGATCGCATAATCGGGCTGGAGATGGGCGCCGATGATTATCTGGCGAAACCATTTAACCCGCGTGAATTGCTGGCGCGCATCAAGGCGGTATTGCGCCGCGCCAATCTGATGCCCGATGTGCAGGAAACGTTGCCGGAGCGCTTGCATTTTGATCACTGGCAGCTGGATCTGTCACGGCGTGAATTGGTCGATGAGCTGGGCGTGGCGATCAGCCTTTCTACCGCCGAATTTGATCTGCTGAAAGTATTTCTGGAGCGACCAAAACGGGTGCTCAGTCGTGATCAACTGCTGGACATGGCACGTGGGCGCGAAGCACAAGCCTTTGATCGGGCGATTGATACGCTGGTCAGCCGTTTACGCCGTAAGCTGGAAGTCGACCCCAAAAAACCGGAACTGATCAAAACCGTCTGGGGTGGTGGTTATATGTTCAGTGCTGAGGTTCGGCATGACAACTAAGCTGCCTTCTTTCTGGCGTCGCTGGTTGCCGCAAAGCATTACCGCCCAGATCCTATTGCTGGCATTGGCCGGTTTAATTCTGGCGCAGGTGCTGGGGTTACAGATCTATCGTTCCGAACGAGATGAAGCGTTGGGGCTGGTGAACAGCCGCAATGCCATGATCCGCCTCTCTTCCGTGGTGCGTCTGCTCAGCAGTTCGCCGGCCCAATTGCATGAAGAAATCTTACGCGCCAGCCGTAGTGAAACGCTGATGATGCGCATTCAGGATGTGCCGCTGTCGCCGAGTGAACATAACGATCAGTACGAAAATATCTTCCGGCGTTTATTGGATTATCCGAATAATCTCAGTATTCAGATCAGTGCTGAGCGGGTTCGTGACATGCCGCCACCCACCATGTTTCAGCAAATGCATCAGCAGATGCGCGAGAGTCAGGGGCGGTCGCGTAACGGGCTTCCGCCCCCGCTCTGGCAGCGAGATGTGCGCATGTATGGTGCCATCGAGTTAGTGGATGGCAGCTGGCTCAATTTCAGCTCGCTGGCCGATCGCGAGCCGCCAACTTGGTCGCCGGGTTCTCTCTTGAGTTTGTTGCTGGTCGCGCTGTTGATCGGGGCGGTGCTGGTGGTCTTATTGCGTCGCATTACCCGCCCGCTGAAGTTGCTGGTACAGCAGGCGGAACAGTTTGGCCGTGGTGCCGCCATTCCACCGTTAGGAGAAACTGGCCCGCTGGAAGTGGCGGAAACACTGGCGGCGTTTAACCGTATGCAGTTACGGCTGAATCGCTTTGTACAAGATCGCACGCAGATGCTGGCGGCGATTTCACATGACTTGCGCACCCCACTGACCAGCCTGCGCCTGCGTTGTGAATTTCTGCCGGATGGCGAAGATCGTGACCGCATGCTGCAAACACTGGCACAGATGGAAAGCATGTTGCACGCGACCTTAAGTTTTGCCCGCGATGAACATCAGGGTGAAGAGAACCGTAATGTTGATCTGGTGAGTTTATTGCACAGCCTGTGTGATGACTATGAAGATAACGGTCAGCCGGTGGAATGTTATGCCGAAGGTAAACGGGTCTATCAGTGCCGGCCGGAAGTGTTGCGTCGGGTATTACAAAACCTGATCAACAACGCGTTGAAATATGCCGGCGATGCGGAAGTATCATTAGAGGCGACTGCCACAGCGATTTTGATCCGCGTGCGTGACCACGGCGAAGGTATTCCGGAAGATCAGCTGGAAGCGGTGTTCAAACCGTTTTTCCGCCTCGATACCGCGCGAAATACCGAAGATGGCAGCGTGGGGTTAGGGCTGGCGATTGCGCGTACCCTGATCCATCAACATGGCGGCGAATTACGGCTCTCGAACGCGCCGGATGGCGGCTTGCTGGCGGAAATTCAGTTACCGCTTTAAGCTGGCGGGGCAAACCTGCTTGGTTTCCCCCGGTGAAATCCGTATAGTCGTTGGGTTTTCCTGACAGGATTGAAAGAGCATGTTTCAAGATAACCCGTTACTGGCGCAGCTCAAGCAGCAGCTTCGCGACAATCTGCCGAAAAAAGAGGGGGTCGTTCGTGCCTCCGATCGTGGTTTCGGCTTTCTGGAAACCGATCATCGGGGCGAAAGCTACTTCATTGCACCACAGCAGATGAAGCGTTTGATGCACGGTGACCGGATTATCGCGGTGATCCGCGCGGAAAACGGCAAAGAACAAGCCGAACCGGAATCACTGGTGACCCCGTTCCTGACCCGCTTTGTGGCGCGCATCAAGGTGATCAAAGATCGCCTGTTTGTGGTGCCTGACCATCCGGTGATGAAAGATGCGATCAAAGCCCGCCCGATGAAAGGACTGGACGAAAGCCAGTTCAAAGAAGGCGATTGGGTGATTGCGAATCTGAAACGTCACGGCATGAATGACGCCAGCGGCCATTTCGCCGAAATTACCGAATATGTCACGCACAACAATGATCCGGAAGCGCCGTGGTGGGTGGTGTTACGACGCCATGATCTGCCGCGTTGTGCACCGGATATTGAGCAGGAATGGCAACTGCGTGACGAAGGTCTGACGCGTGAAGATCTGACTGCGCTGCCGTTTGTCACGATCGACGGTGAATCGACCCGCGATATGGACGATGCGTTATATGTCGAAAAAACCGCTGACGGCTGGAAAATGCTGGTGGCGATTGCCGACCCGACTGCGTATATCGAACCGGGCAGTGCGCTGGATCTGGAAGCGGCCAAACGGGCGTTTACTGTCTATCTGCCGGGCCGCAACATCCCGATGATCCCGCGTCACTTAAGTGACGAGCTGTGTTCACTGCATGAAGGTGAAGAGCGTCCGGCGCTGTGCTGCGAAATGCTGATCACGTCTGATGGTGAGCTGTTACCCGAGCCGCGTTTCTTTGCAGCCAATATCCGTTCACAAGGCCGTCTGATTTATGATCAACTGTCCGACTGGCTGGAAAATGGCAGTGCGGAAGGTTTTACGCCTGCACCGGCTATCGTCGAACAGATCGAACAGCTGCACGCCGCAACAACAGTGCGGCAGAACTGGCGTAAAGAGCATGCCATTCTGTTTAAAGATCGTCCGGACTACGATTTCGAACTGAACGAAGCCGGTGAAGTGGTTGCGATCCATGCATCATTCCGCCGCAGCGCCAATAAGATCGTGGAAGAGGCGATGATCGCCGCCAACCAATGTGCCGGTGATTTCCTAGCCCGTAATCCGGGTTACGGTATTTTCAACGTACATGCCGGTCTGGATGTTGAGAAATTCAAAGGCGTGCAGGAATTACTGCAGCAACACGAAGCGCCATTGACCGACGAAACGCTGCTGACGCTGCCGGGTTTTTGCCAGTTGCGTCACTGGCTGGACGCGCAACCAACCAGCTATCTGGATAACCGCATTCGTCGTTTCCAGACCTACGCCCTGATGTCGGCAGAACCGGGCCCGCATTTTGGCTTAGGTTTGAGCCATTACGCGACCTGGACTTCACCAATTCGTAAATACGGCGATATGATCAACCATCGTATCCTGAAGGCTATTATCAGCCAGCAGGAAGTGCCGGTGCGTGCCGATGCAGCACTGACGGATGCACTGAGTTTGTCTCGCCGCAGCAACCGCATGGCAGAACGTGATATCGGTGACTGGTTATATGCCCGCTTCCTGTTGCCCGCAGTCGCATCAGGGCAGGTGTTTGATGCCGAGATCATGGATGTGATGCGCAGCGGTATTAAAGTACGTTTGCTGGAAAATGGCGCCGTCTGTTTCGTGCCGGGCAGCCTGATCCTGAAAGACCGTAAGCGTTTTACCTGCAATCATGACGAAGGTCGTGCAATGCTGGATGGTGAAGTGTATTACGAGTTGGGTCAGACCATTCAGGTCAAATTGCAGGATGCGATTGAGGCAACCCGTACCCTGATTGCTATTCCAACCGAGTTGCCGCCAGCGGCCGCGCCGGTAGTGACCAAAGAAGCGTTGGCGGAATCCGAACACGAGCTGATGGATGAGCTGCTGACCGAACCGGCGGATGCTGAGCCGGAAGAAGACGAAGCTTAAAAAATCCGGCGCTCAGCGTGTTGGGTGAGCTCAAGAAAAACCCTGCTTTATTGGCAGGGTTTATTTTTTCTGCGATACGGGCTTTTCTTTCTGGTCACTGCGCCAGCAGTTTTTCCATCCAGCGCTGGGCCATCAATGCCTGTTCGCCACTGATTTTCGGCGTGGTTTGATTGGCCACACAGTCCAGAAAATGTTCCACCATCGGCACAAAACCACGTAACTCTAGGATGGTCTGCCAGCTACCGGCGGTAGACACACAGATCTTGCCGTCACGCTCTTCTTCCAAGCGATTTAAATCGCGCACCCGCATCACCGCGCCATGGGTGATCACTTCCAGCAATTCCGCCTGTGTTCCGGCATCACGGTGCATGGCGGTCGTGATCAACTTGTTGTCATGGCGGAATACATGACCGGTAAAGATCAGCTCATCTTGTACCGTCGCGTTAACTTGGCTAGCGAGCAATGACATATCGCCGTCGCACAGCCAGAGTACGGTATCCAGCAGATGCAGATAGTCATCGAACATGGTAAAGCGTAGTGGATTACTGATTCCATGAATGCGGTGTTTTTCAAAACGAACAGCGGAAGCGGAAGGCATTTGCGCCTTGATGGTTTGATAAAATGGCGCAAAACGGCGGTTAAAGCCGACCATCAGTGTGCGTTGCTGTTTTTCCGCCAGTGCCACCAGCGCTTCGGCCTGATCGAGCGTATCGGCTAACGGTTTATCGATATAAACGTGCAGCCCTTTACGCAGCATCTGCTCGGCGATTTCGTAGTGCGTATTGGTTGAGCTGTGAATAAAAACGACGTCGCAGTTGGCCGCCAGTTCATCGAGTGAGAAAAAAGCGACGAGACGATATTGTTGGCAGAGCAGGCAGTTTTTTTGCTGATTGGGGGTATAAGTACCGACCAATTCCCAGTGTTTGGCCTGCGATAAGATCGGCAGATAGACTTTCTGCGCGATACCGCCCAGACCCACTATACCTACCCGTAGTTTACGCATGCTGCCTCCTTTTTCTGCTTCGAAAACAGCATGGTAGAGTTACAGGTAACAGAGAAGCAAGTTGGAACTAAATATCCGTCTGCGTTCTGTTACCTGTCAGACATTTCGGTTTAGTTATGTGATCGCCGAGCTGAATCATATTTTTGTTGCAGACAAAGATGAAATGCAAATACAAATGATATAAATTATCATCCAAAGCTTGTGAGGATGATAATTATGCATTTCAGTGTGACGGAATTAGTGTTGATTGCCTTCATTGCCATTGTGTTATTTGGCACTAAAAAGGTTCGGATGTTAGGCGGCGATGTGGGCCATGCGATCCGTGATTTCCGCAAGGCAATGCACGAACAACCGAAAGCCGACGATAAGGCGGAAGCCGTGGTTAGCGATAAACAAGGCTCATAACCCGTGTTTGATATTGGCTTCAGCGAACTGATCTTGTGCGCGATTGTTGCACTGGTGGTGTTCGGGCCGGAAAAGTTGCCAGCCTTATTACGGGATGTCAGCGCGTTCCGGCGGCAGGTGAGCCAGCTTTGGGGTAATGCTAGGCAGTCACTGCAAAAAGAGCTGGATGCTGTTACCGCTGATAAACCGCAAGATCCGCACTAATGACCCTACTTGCTCATTTGTTAGAACTGCGCCGCCGCTTGCTGCATTGTCTGTTGGTGTTGCTGGTGCTGTTTCTACCCTTAAGTTATTTTGCTAACGATATCTACCATCTATTGGCCAGCCCGTTACTGGCGGTATTACCGCACGGCACCAGCATGATCGCTACTGCTGTTTCCACTCCATTTCTGGTACCACTGAAACTGACCTTGTTTGTGGTCTTGCTGCTGGCATTACCCTATCTGTTGTGGCAGGTATGGGGTTTTCTGGCGCCGGCATTGTATCGTCACGAGCGACGATTATTAATGCCGCTGTTATTTGGCAGTAATCTGCTGGTGTATGCCGGGTTTGCGTTTTCCTATTGGGTGGTGTTGCCGCTGATTTTCCGCTTCATGGTTGGCACCTTACCGGCCGGTGTCACTATGGCGACCGATATCAGCAGTTATCTCGATTTTGTGCTGACGATGTTTTTCTCGTTTGGCGCGGCTTTTCAGTTACCTCTGGTGGTGGCGATCTTGTGCCGCACCGGTATTACTTCTGTGCAAACGCTAAAAGAGAAACGCCCGCATTTTATTGTGCTGGCGTTTATCGTCGGTATGTTGTTATCACCACCGGATGTGTTGTCGCAAACCCTGCTGGCGGTGCCGTTATGTTTGTTATTCGAGGCTGGTTTGCTGCTGGCGCGCTGGTGGAAACCAGCAACAACTCTCGTCTCTGCTGAGCTGCAGCCTTAAGCCACAACTCTCTGGTGTCTGTCAGCCGATGAAGTTCAGCTTATGAAATAACAATGCCAGCCCAAAACCCGTCAAGATCACGCCAGCCCCGCGTTCTATCAGATAGAGCTGATGATTCAGCACCCGTTGCAGCCGGTGATGACCGATCAGCATGGCTAGCAGCAGATCCCAGCCTAATACCGCAAAAAACATCCAGACGCCGCAGAAGCCTTGTTGCCACAACGTGACGTTATTACCCAAAATTACCGCCAGCAAGCTCATATAAAACAGCGCATTTTTCGGATTCAGTAAGGCGGAAGACAGACCAATAACAAACTGTCTGCCAGACGTTAAAGCCTGGGTTTGTTGTTGTAATTGCAGTTGGCGAATCGGGCTGCGCATGAGTTGATACCCCAGCCAACACAGATACAGTGCTCCGGTTATCTCCACCGCCGTAAATAGCCAGGGTTGTTGTGTCAGGCCATGCCAACCGCTAATCGCCAGCAGAATATAGACCGCATTGCCGGTGGCGATCCCCAGACAGATAAAGGCACTGCCGGCTAACCGATGTCGGATGGCATGCCCGGTCAGCAGAAAGAAATCCGGGCCGGGGCTTAACAAGGCGACGAAATGGGCTAACACCAACGCGGGGAAGGCGGTTGGGATCAAATGGGCAAGTGTAAACATGGTTATCTCCGCGAGTTATTCCGGAGATAAGGCTAACGATTAGCGGTTAACGAATATTGTCAAAAATTGATCGGGCTTGCTGATATTGGCCGGGAGTGGCCGTGGTGTAGGCTGTGAAGGCTTTATGAAAATGGCTCTGATCGCTAAATCCGGTAGCTTGCGCGACATCGGTGATGGGCATGCCATCACGCAACAATGCTTTGGCCAGCGTAATGCGGGCATTATCGGCAAAGGCCATCGGGGAAATGCCCACTGCCTTTTTGAACAAGCGGATCAGCGTCTCTTTACTTAAACGCAATTCATACGCCAGTGCCTGCAATGAAGGTTTACTGCTGAGATCTTGCAACAGCCGCTGCCGCAGGTAACGCACCGCTTCGTTTTCGGCTACCGGCTCTGGTGCGGTGTGATGACCATGAGCTAATAAGGTGAGCAGGAACGAGGTGGCTTCAGCGATCGAACATGGCTGCTCAGGCTTTTGCAGCATGGCGACAAAAGATAAATAACGGGCAAACAGCCGTGGATCAGCAACAATAACCGGCTGGTAATGCAGTTGCTGGATCGGTTGGGCGTAAAGTTGCGAGAGTTGTTGCAGACACCAGTTTTTTTCGAGATACAGCATGTGGTAACTGCGGCTTTGCCCAATAGGTGGGTTACAGCTGTGCAGTTCATCCGGGCCGATAAAAATCAGCTGACCGGGCTGGAGTGTATATTCTTTATTTTGATAAGTGACCAGCGTATTACCGCTGACAATTGCGCCGATCGACAAGCCCGGATGGCTGTGCAGCTTATAGGCGCTATCGCTGTGTTGCGTGCTGCGCAGTTCGATATGTGGCAGCTGCGGGTGCCGCCAAAAGGCTTGTTCGATATGACGTGGTTGTGACATTGCCATTCCCGGAACTAACATGCTGACACGAATTGTGGCTATCGCTTAGACTACGCGAAAGTTGCTCGCCACGTCAGCATTTTTCCGGTCGTTTCGCCCTGGTGGCTCAGACCAGCGTGCGCACACCCACCATCAATAAAATTAATGCCAGCGAGGTTTGTAGTAAGCGGCTGGACAATTTAGTCGCCAGCAGACTGCCCAGCACCACGGCAGGCACTGAACCCATCAACAGATTTAACAGCATGTGCATGTCGACCATGCCGGTGAACGCATAACCGATGCCCGCAACCAGCGCGAGTGGAATCGCATGCACGATATCGGAAGCGACCAGCGTGTGGGGTTGCATACGACGTGGGTAGAGATACATCAGCAGCACGCTGCCTAACGCCCCAGCGCCCACTGAGGTCAGTGCAACACACAGCCCTAACATACCACCGGCGAACACAGTCGTTTTAGGCTTCAGCGCTTCGGGTTTAACTTCAGCACCATGAGCTTGTGGCCGAATACGTTTCAGTAACAGTGGGGAAGCAATCAACCCAACCGCCGTCAGCACGATCAGAAAACCGATGGCTTCGGTTAACCAGCTCACCTTTTGAAACTTCATACCGAAATGAATTAATGTCACGGTGATGATGGCAATCGGTAGACTGCCAGCCCACAAATGCTTCACGATCTGCCAGTCAATTTTGCCCGATTTATGATGGGTTTTTGCGGCAACGAGTTTAGTAATGGACGCAAACCATAAGTCGGTTGCCACCGCAGTAACCGGGGATACATTAAATACCAGCAGTAAAATAGGTGTCATCATGGCACCACCGCCAACACCCGTCAGGCCAACTACGAAGCCAGTTAAAGCGCCTGCTAAGATATAAGGTACGTCGATCATTGCCCATCCTTTAGACGTCTACCGAAATTGTATTTCCGGATAGTGGTGAAGAGAATGAGTGCATCCTAAAGCATAAGTCTTAGATATTTATTTGCTTGTTTGTGCTAACTATTGCCACTTTTGATATATGCGAAATGCCTAATTAAATTTGCAGGCAGGAAGGGTCAATATAACCACTGGTGTTAAGAGGCCGAGTTGTGTTGATGATTGCCGGTCCATATTTTTCATAGTCTGGATCGGCATTGTTTGGTGTCGATGTATACGGCTCTGACTCAGGTACGGAAGTTAGCAACCAGTTCACCCAGTTTATCACTGAGTACTTTCAAGTCATGGCATATCTGATTGATCAGGCCATTTTGATCTGCCACTTTGGTGGAGAGTTGAGAGATATTTACCACATTGCGATTGATTTCATTAGAGGCGAGATTTTGTTGTTCTGCGGCGCTGGCAATCTGTGTATTTCGATCGGTAATGATCAACACCGCATTGGCGATCCCTTCGAGCGCTATTTCAGTCTCTTTGGAATGTTGCTCTGTTTGTTGAGATAGAACTAATGTTTTTTGCATGCTGGCTGCAGTGGCGTGCGAGCATCTTCAACAATTTTATTACTATTGCTAATACGTTCTTTAGCTTCATTAGCTGCATCACCAGCTTGCACGGCACTTGTTGCCACCTCTTTGGTAGTGGCAGTCATTTCGTTCATGGCGGTTGCGACAGCATCCGTTTCATGTTGCTGCCGTTCCACATTGCGTTGAGCTTGTTTGCTGGGCGGGGTGAATAAATAAAACCAAAGAGGCCGAATGATTCGGCCTCTATGTTGTTTAGATTTTATCGCTAATCCCCAGCATAAACGTACCAGACGGGCGAATTGGCAGGTACTGTTCATAGAACTTCAGATACGTTGCCTGCGGGTTCAAATCGGTGAATAAATTCGGGTACAGTGCTTTGGCTGCATACTGAATCTGGGCGGCATCCATAATGCTACGGGTTGCGCCGTGATACACCGCGAAGACACGCTGGTTTTTGACTGCGGGTAAATCAGACCAACCCGCGCGTTGCGTGAAGCCTTTTAAACGTTGCTGCACGTTGGTGGCATCGATGTTCTGCCCGACTTGCATTGCGCTTGGGCTCACCACACTTTCGTAACCAGCCATCAAGATGACATCCGGTTTACTCGCCAGCAGCTGTTCTGGGTGAATGGCGCCCCACGTTTTGACAAAGGGCGCAGCAATGTTATCGCCACCGGCTAATTCGGCCATCGCGCCCCACATGTTTTTCCCGTAGGTATAGCTGTATTCTGCCGGGCCTTTATCGCCTAACTCGATGTAAATTTTCGGCTTCGGTTGTTTGGCTTTCGCAATGCGATCGGTGATGGTGCGGATCACCTCTTCATAGTTTTTCGCAATTTTTTCCGCGCGTTCTGTTTCACCGGTGACCTGACCTAAAATGCGAGTACTCGCCAGATGACGTTGTAATGTCTGCGCATTGTAATCAATCACCACGACTGGAATTTTCGCCTGATCGAGACGGGCAACTTCAGCGCCCAGAGCCTGATATTGCCAGTCAGCGAGAATGACCACATCCGGTTTACTCGCCAGTACTTTTTCAATGGAGAAAGTCTGGTCTTGTACGTTGCCAACGTTCGGAATGTTGGCAAGTTGTGGTTTTTTCGCAACGTACAGATCCCAAATGGCAGGGCGGGATTTTATAAACCAGCCACTCGAAATGCCGGCCAGATGATCGAACGCGGCATCGCCACCCACTGCAAAATAATCTTCAATATAAAAACCAAGCAGCACGCGTTTAGCCGGCGCATCGATAGTGACTTTACGGCCCAATACATCCTCGATGGTGGTTGGTTTGGCTACAGCGATTGAGGCCAGCAGGCTCAAAGCGAGAGCAGTCGTGATTTTCACAAGTGGATTTTTCCAGCGCATAAACTTCCTCAGAAATAAAACAAACTGATAATGCTTATCATTATTAACTGAAATAAAGTGAAAGACGAATGAATTCAATCGTTTTCGTGCAGTTGATAAAAACAGAGTGCAATCAATTGAGATAGTTTATGAAAAAAGGAATAATTATCATTCATTTTTTTGATCTGTTTCTTATTCAGATATCCTTCCTTCTTTCTGGAGCTTTGTATGAGTGAAGTAGCCGCGCTGGAACAAGCGTTGGTTCGACAGCGACAGCGGGAAGCCCGCCGTTGGCGATTTTTGCTGGCCTTTATTGTCTTGATTGCTGTGAGTTTATTGCTCGACATCGCGACAGGCCCGTCGTTGCTGCCAGTCAAAGATGTGGTGACAGCGCTGGTCTCGCCAACCGATGCCGACAACATGACCCGTACCATCGTGATGGAAATGCGGCTCCCTATTGCGCTGATGGCATTGGTTGTGGGGGCGGCTTTGGGGTTGGGGGGCGCACAGATGCAGACCTTGCTGGATAACCCACTCGCAAGCCCATTTACCCTCGGTATTGCGGCGGCGGCGGGTTTTGGTGCCGCACTTGCACTGGTGATGAGTAGTTATTTGGGGGTGCATTCGATCTTTAGCATTCCAGTGGGGGCATTTCTGTTCAGTATGCTGGCGGCGAGTTTGTTGTTTGGGTTGGCGCTGATGCGCAACGTCAGCAGTCAAACCATCATTCTGGCTGGGATTGCGTTGTTATTTTTGTTCCAGTCTCTGTTGTCGCTGCTGCAATTTGTGTCATCGGCAGAACTCAATCAACAGATCGTCTTCTGGTTATTCGGAAGCTTAATGCGCACGACATGGCAGACGTTGACTATCACCACTGTGGTAACGCTCGTGTGTGCTGTATTGCTGTATCGAGATGCGTGGAAGTTGACCTGTTTACGGTTGGGCGAGGCGCGGGCGCGTAGCTTAGGGGTGAACATCAATCGCCTGCGCATCAAAACGCTGGTGCTGGTGGCGTTGATGACTGCTACGGCTATCAGTTTTGTCGGCATCATTGGTTTTATTGGTCTTGTTGCACCCCACATCGGACGCATGTTGATTGGCGAAGATCAACGATTCCTCATCCCGCTGTCTGCTTTGTGTGGTGCGGCGATGTTATCGGTTTCGTCGGTTATTTCTAAGTCGATTGTTCCCGGAGCACTTTTCCCCATCGGGATCGTGACAGCGATTATCGGCGTGCCATTTTTCATCTGGTTAATTTTGGGGCGGGGGCGTAAACATGCTTGAGTTTAACAATGTCTCGATGGTGATCGGCAAGCATCCCCTGACGCAAAATCTGAGTGTGCAGCTGCAACGAGGTCAGATCCATGTGCTTATCGGGCCGAACGGCACCGGTAAAACCAGCTTGCTGCGCGCGTTATTTGGTGAGTTGCCGCTGCAACACGGAACGATTTCATTTCAGGGGCGAACGCTTTCTGATCTGGGGGCGAGCCAATGGCGACAACAGTTTGGTTATATGCCGCAGAACACCCAGCTAGAACTCGATTTGAGTGTGCTGGAAGTGGTGGTTTTGGGTCGCTTACAAAGCCTGAAATTACGGCTGAGTGATGATGATTTACGTGCGGCTTTATCGGCGTTACAAGACTTAGGCATTGCGCATTTGGCTGATCGCCCGTTGCACTCACTGAGTGGTGGCCAACGTCAGATGGTGTTGTTTGCGCAGGTGTTATTGCGCGATCCGCAAATCATGATGTTGGACGAACCGGTGAGTGCGCTCGATTTACAACACCAGATGCATTTGATGGAACACTTACACCAACAAACCCGTGATAAAAACTGGGTCACCTTGGTGGTGCTGCATGATCTCAATCTGGCGGCGCAGTTTGCCGATCAACTGATTGTGTTGGCGGATAACCGTTTACAGGCGTTTGGTCCACCGGCTGAAGTGCTGACTTCAGAGCTCATTACCCGCTTGTACCAAGTGCCAGTCGATATTCACCATGATCGGGATGGATTGCCGTATATCCGCACCTTAAGACAAGCGAGCTAGTTCATGATCTTTCGCGCAGGGCTCGATAGTTGGCGGATGCTCAGTCCGGCGGCGCGCTTGCTGGTTACTAACGGTTTTGCATTTAACCTTGGGTTTTACATGATGATGCCTTATCTCGCGCATCATCTGGGGAGCACCTTGGGGCTGGCCGGATGGGCGAGTGGGCTGATCATGGGCATGCGCGTGTTCAGTCAACAGGGCTTGTTTTTGCTTGGCGGCACGCTCGGTGATCGCATTGGTTATCGCCCCGCCATTATCTGGGGTTGTCTTGTCCGGTCGTTTGGCTTTGCACTGCTGGGCTGGGCGGAACATTTGCCGCTCTTGCTGTTGGCAGCGTTTCTGACCGGATTTGCTGGCGCGTTGTTTACTCCTTGTGCTCAAGCGTATTTGGCGGCGGAATGCCAAGATTCAAACCAGCGGCAGCAAGCCTTTGCCCTGCATAATCTGGCCAGTGAAGCTGGCATGTTGCTTGGCCCGCTGGTTGGCTTGTTGCTGACCAATCTCAGTTACACCATGACCGGTTTAGTTTCCGGTGGCGTGTTTTTCCTGCTGACCGGACTGCAATGGTTTTATCTACCCAAACTGGTGGAGCCAATCAAACCAGCAGAAACTCGCGTGTTGCAGCAGTGGCATACCATCGTGAAGAACCGTGCTTTTCTGCGGTTTACGCTGTTCTCAGCCGCGTATGGGATTATGTTCCATCAGCTTTATTTATCGGTGCCTGCGTTTATTCAAAGTCAGCAGCAGAGCGCCGGTTTGCTCGGCAGTGTCTTCACCATCACAGCATTGATTGGCGTTGTGCTCCAGCTTCCTGCCAGTCAGTGGGTGCAACGCAGCCTTGGCATGCCGCGAGCGATTGGACTGGGTTTAGCATTAATGGGGTTCAGTTATCTGATGATGAACTGGCTTGGACATTGGCCGGTTGTTGCGACCATCATGCATGCAGTACTGTTCTCGCTTGGTTCGATTCTCTGTTATCCGCTATTTTCGGCGCGTTTGCCGCATTATGCCCAATCCGGACAGATGGGCAGTTATTACGGCTTTTATGCCAGTTTCGGCGGGTGTGTCGCGTTATTGAGTAATTTGGTGATCGGAAGCCTGCTCGGTGCTGCTGGTTCGGTGCCACCGGTTTGGATCTGGTATGGGCTGGCGGTGTGCGGCGTGGGTGCAGGTTGGTTGCTCTACCGGCAACTTAGCCAGGAAATAGGATGCGAATCAGGACTCAGTAGGTTACTGGAAGATTAATGGCGGGCATGTTCTTTCGGATAGCGTCTTTTTATGTTCTATGATTTTGAGAGGTAATATCTCAGTGTAAGGCTGACGAAAATGGGGAAAAGCCGGTTAGAAGCCTTTTTTGATGGTGTGGTGGCCATCATCATCACCATTATGGTGCTGGAAATGAAGGTGCCACACGGTGATAGCCTGGATGCATTAGTGCCGCTGCTGCCGGTGGTCTTAAGTTATGTGCTGAGTTTTATCTATCTGGGGATCTACTGGAATAACCATCATCATATGTTGCACACCTGTGAGCAGGTAACCGGGGCTATGTTGTGGGCTAATCTGCATCTGCTGTTTTGGTTATCCCTGATCCCGTTTACAACCGGCTGGATGGGTGAGAATCATTTTGCCCGTGTTATATGCCACGGGTATGCTGTCAGCCTACTTCTCACAATGGTTGGCGGTGGCGGTTTATATTGGTGTTGCGCTGGTGTGGCTGGTGCCGGATCGGCGGATTGAACGGATGTCTCGCTTAGAATAACTGACTATTTTAGTCGGAAATGTTTTTCACTCAATCAACAATAATGGCCTATGGTTATAGATACGTACTGATTTGTGCATGAGTTGATGGAGTCGAACATGAACCAATCGTTAGACATGCAGGCCTTGGAACAGGCATTTTTTAACGCCCGCACCTTCAATAAATTCACTCAGCAGAAAGTCTCTGATTCGCTGATCATGCAGCTCTATGATTTGATGAAATGGGGGCCAACCTCCATGAACTGCCAACCGGGTCATTATGTGTTTATTAAGAGTCAGGAAGCGAAACAACGACTTAAAAGTGCGCTGATGCCAGGGAATCAGGATAAAACCATGGCGGCGCCCGCGACGGTAATTGTCGCATTCGACACGCAATTTTATAAACACCTGCCGCTGCAATTTCCGGCTAATCCGAACGCGCAAGCGATGTTCGAAGCCAACCCGGAACTGAGTAAGACTACTGCACAGAGAAACGGCACCTTACAGGGTGGCTATTTCATTTTGGCGGCACGGATGCTGGGTTTGGATTGTGGCCCGATGAGTGGATTTAATAATCAGGCGGTCGATGCCGAGTTTTTCCCCGATGGTCGCTACAAATCGAATTTTCTGATCAATATCGGCTATGGTGACGCCTCAGGAAATTATCCGCGAGGGCCAAGGCTCGCGTTTGCCGATGCGGTGGACATTATTTAATTTATAGCCTGTCGCTGCAGATAATTGCTCATTTTGCTGGCCAAACTGGTCGAAGCTGAAGTGATTAACGAACCCTAAGCTGCGCACAGAAGGGTTATTGGTACATAACCGATGTCAGCTCATTGATGATTGACGGCATGCTTGCCCGCATCAGCTCCACAAAACGACGTAATTTGGCCGGATAAAAACGGGCGTACGGATAGACGATATACACTGGCAATGGGGTTGCTTGCCACTCTGGCAGCAGATGGATCAAACGCCCGCGCGCTATCTCTTCTGATAATAACCAGGCCGAGCCAACACATACGCCTAACCCTGTAACAGCGGCACTGCGTAAGGCATACAGGCTGTCGGTGCTCATGCGTGGCTGGATCGGAATGCGTAGTGTCTCACCGGTTTTTGCATGGGTCAGCGTAATGTCATTACGATAGTAAGTTTGCAATGCTAACCACGGCAGGTTGGTTAACTCGCTGGCATGTGTCGGTAGCTCGGCTCCGGCGAGTAAGGCCGGCGATGCGGCCACGATCCGCGGTACTTCGGCGAGTTTGATCGCCACCATCGCCGGATCCCGCACTTCGCCCACCTGAATGGCACAGTCGATACCGGCAGCAATAAAGTCGGCTATCGCCCGATCATCGTGCAACAGCCACTCGACGCTTATTTTTTTATGCTGCCGCAGAAAATCAGCCAGTGGCGCAACTAACACTTCCTGCCCAAATGCATGCGGGGCGAGCACGCGCAACAGGCCTTCCGGTTCTTCATTATCGCCTCGTAATTCAGATTCGAAAGATGCCCAGGTTGCCAGCAACTCTTTTGCTCGGGCAAAACAGCGTTCGCCGTCTTCAGTCAGCCGCATCATATGGGTGGAACGTTGCAACAATCGCACTCCCAGTGATTGCTCAAAGGTTTTTAAGCGGCGGCTGATGGTGGGTTGGGTGGTGTGCATTTGGGTTGCGGCGGCAGACAGGCTGCCCGCTTCAACAATGCGCACAAACGTATTCAGTAGCTCAAGGCGGTCGGTTAACCCATGGCTGACGGTGTTGGCTGGATGTGTAGTTGCGGTACTTTCTTCCGGTTTGTTCATCGTGCCCCCGAATTGAATGGTTATACGTTAAATGTATAACAAATGTGCAAAGCGTGGTACTACACCCAGCGCTATTCCTTGCACAAACTGATATGCAAGGTTTAACTCATCAGGTGAATGTTATGACTTCCATACAGAATATGAATGTGAACGATAAAATAACGCAACAACAAGCGGTATCCGTCAATGCCGGGACTGCTGTACAACGTCATCTCAAAACATCGTTGATTTTTTTATTGGCAACCGGCGCCGGGTTGGCGGTGGCCTCGTTGTATTACAGTCAACCCATGCTCGGTGTGCTGGGGGCGAGTATCGGTGCTTCCGATCGGGTCGTTGGTTTTGTACCAACGCTGACACAATTGGGTTACGCATTAGGTATTTTATTTTTGGCGCCACTGGGCGATCGTTATGATCGGCGACGTATTATTTTAATTAAAGGTGTTGTGTTGCTGGGGGCATTATTGCTGGCGGCCAGTGCGCCGGGTATCGGTCTGTTATTGGTTGCGAGCCTGATTATCGGGCTGTCAGCCACCATGGCGCAGGATATCGTCCCTGCTGCAGCGACACTGGCGCCGGAAGCACATCGCGGCAAGGTTGTCGGCACGGTGATGACCGGTTTATTGCTGGGTATTTTGTTGTCTCGTGTGGTCAGTGGTTTTATCGCCGATCATTTTGGCTGGCGGATCATGTTCGTGGCGGCGGCCATCAGCATTGCACTGATCTTGGTGGCGATCTGGCGTGGGTTGCCCAATTTCAAACCGACGACACAATTATCGTATTCTGCCTTATTAGGTTCGCTGGCGGGTCTTTGGTTGCAACATAGTGCACTGCGACGTGCCGCTATTGCGCAGGGACTGATCTCTATCGGTTTTAGTGCATTCTGGTCGACACTGGCCGTGATGCTGCATGCAGCACCTTTTCATCTGGGGAGCGCTGCGGCAGGTGCGTTTGGTTTAGCCGGTGCGGCAGGTGCATTAGCAGCGCCCATTGCCGGACGGATCGCTGATCGTCGTGGCCCCGAGCTGGTCACCCGGATAGGTATTGCGTTGGTGGCGTTATCTTTTGCGGCGATGATTTTCTTGCCGCTGTTGACGATACAGGCCCAACTTTGGCTGCTGGTGGTTAGCGCAATTGGTTTTGATTTGGGTGTGCAAGCCACATTGATTGCGCATCAGACCATCGTCTACAGCATTGACCCTGGTGCGCGTAGCCGTCTGAATGCCGTATTGTTTGTCGGTATGTTTATTGGCATGGCGATTGGGGCTGCATCGGGCAGTTTGTTGCTGGCCCAATGGGGTTGGCGTGCGGTGACTGTGTTAGCGATCTCCTCGACACTCATGGCGTTGCTCGTGCGGATGTGGCCAAAAACCTTAAACATTAGCCAAAAATAAGCGGATAAGTTGCAACAGTTGGGCTGATGATCCCTTCATCAGCAAACAAGTGCCGGTGATATATGCCAGCAGCGACTATGTCATCCTAACAATTGTTCAACGTGCTGCTGTCAGTTTCGGGTGATGCCTCAAGTGATGAGCCATAAATATGATAACGATTTTTACCCGCCTGTTTGGCCTGATACATCGCCTGATCGGCCAGAGTTAACAGCTGTTCTGCATGGATCTCGCCGGTTTGTGGATAAAAACAGAGGCCAATGCTGGCACTGACCTTTAATGACAGATCATCAATCATGATGGTTTGCGCAATGGTGTGTAATAGTCGCTTTACTAAGTGCAGTGAATGATTGAGTTCCTTACCGACATTCAGCAGGGCGACAAACTCATCGCCACCGATACGACCCACCGTGTCGGTTTCCCGCAGGGTCTTTTTCATTTGTGCAGCCACAACGATCAACAGTTGATCACCAACCGCATGTCCGTGGGTATCATTGATTTGCTTAAAGCCATCGAGATCAATATACGCCACGGCGAGGACATTATCTGTTTGCTGGCAGTGCTGAATAGCCAGCGTGAGCTCATCCGTTAATCGTTTGCGGTTGGGTAACCCGGTCAGCAGATCATAATACGCCTGCTGTTCCAGCTGTTTTTCATGCTGTTTCTGATGGGAAATATCTGAAGCCAGTGAGACATAATGGTGTGTTTCGTTTTTGTCATTTTTAACGGCACTGATGGTTTCTAATTCTGCGTAAATCTCGCCGTTTTTACGCCGGTTCCAGATCTCGCCGCTCCAGTGGCCATGCGTCAGCAACTGTGTCCAGAAAGCCTGATAGAAGGCTTTATCATGATATCCGGATTGCAGCATTTTCGGATTCTTGCCTAATACTTCCTCAGCGTTATAGCCGGTGATATCGGTAAACGCTTTATTTACTTGCACAATTTGACCACTGGCGTCAGTGATCAAAATCGACTCTTTGGCTTCGGTAAATACACTGGCTGCCAGCGACAATTTTTCCTCGTTTTGCTTTTGTCCGGTGATATCACTGAAACTACTGATCACGGCATATGGCAGTGCGGCATCCTGCTGATAGAGTGGCTGACTGTTCACACTCAGCCAGGTGACATGGTCGCTGAATTGAATTCCCATAATAAAATTACGGATCGGCAGACCGGTACGTAAACACTGAATGCTGGGGTGTTCGTCCAGACTTAACGGTTCTCCGTTTTCGTGGATCCGTTGCCAAGGCAGGTAGAGTGGGTTTTTATCCAGCAACTGATTTTTATCGACTTTAAAAATAGTACAGGCTTCATCATTGACCGCGATGATGCGGTGATTTACATCCTGTAAAATACACCCGACTGGTAAACTGTCGTGCAGCGCCCGGTAGCGCGCCTCACTTTCCCGCAGCTGCAATTCGGCCAGTTTGCTGGCGGTGATATCCTGATGCGTGCCCGCCATCAGAACGGGCTGCTGTTCCTGATTCCATTCCAGCACCTGCCCGCGGCTTAATACCCAGATCCAATGCCCGTTTTTGTGCTGCATACGCAATTCGCATTCGTAATAATCGCTGATCCCGGCAAAATGATGGGCAAGTAACAGCTCGGCCCGTTGTGCATCATCCGGATGCACAAAACGCCGCCAGATATTCATATCGATCGGTGCGATCTCCCCCAGGGTATAGCCAATCATCTCTGCCCAGCGTGAGTTCAGTACGGCAGTCCCGGCGGGGATATTCCACTCCCAGGTACCTGCGCGGGTACCGGTGATGATGTTTTCCAGCCGCTGGTGTTTGATCTGTAAGAGTTCTTCGGCATGCAGGCGCTCGGTGATGTCATAAATGGTGGAGTATAGATAATAATGGCTATCGACCATAATCGGGCCGGAATGGACTTCAACCTGCCGGATTTCGCCGGATGCCAGCCGGTGCGGGAACAAAAAGAACGAGCGCCGTTCTGTCAGTGCATTGGCCATCTCTTCGCTGATCTGTTCCGGAGTCAGGCAATTGATGTCATTAATGCACAGTTGTAATAACTGGTCGCGCGAGTAATCATAAAATTTCTCGGCAGCCTGATTGGCGTTTTCAATACGTTTACTGGCAGGGTCAATCAGCAGAATGGGGGTTTTAGCTTGTTCAAAAAAAAGCCGGTAACTGTTGGCCGTTTGCTGTCGCAGATAAGCTGATATCTCAGCTAACAGCGGCATGATTTTATGCACGGGAATATCGCTGTCAGCGGCAAATGTATGCATGACCGCCGTTATCTGCTCGTCAAGCAGTGCAGGGTTATCGGCGAAGTTACGCATGTATTCTCCCAGCTCAGGCGGCTGCGTCATACCATTTACCATAGCACTTTGCGGCCTGACTGCCAGAAAGAACACGCCTTTCTTGAGTCTTATTTGATCTGTGGTGACTCTGTTTGGTGCGGATGTTTACAGGCCAGTTGTCGCCATAATTTCAACCCTGTGACCCAGAATGGTCGCCACACCAGATTGTGTAATTTCATATAACGCTCGTTGTCTTGCGGCATAACACCAAATTCCAGCCCTTCGGGTTTCGCCCCGGTGACATACAGCGTGCCGAACAGCCAATCCCAGAGTGAAAGGTTCGTGCCAAAATTCCGGCTAAAATGAGCCGGGTTTCGGCTGTGGTGGATTTGGTGTTGTGCCGGACTATTAATCACCCGTTCGATGATCGGCCCAAACGACAGCCAGATATGTGTGTGACGTAAATTGGCAGCTAATGCATTGAAAATAAAAGAGAGATAGCCGACGCCAAACAGTGTGTAGTTGTTGACCTTATTTCCGCAGAACCAAAAAATGACCCCGGCATACAGTGCAAAACAGCTGCCTTTTAGCAGGTTTTCGCAGAGTTTTTCAAAAAAATGGATCCGGCTGGCGGTTGGCGGAACCATCACGGTTGCACTGTGATGCACTTTATGAAATTCCCAGAGCCAGCGACTGTGAAAGGCCCGGTGAAGCCAGTAGTGAGCAAAATCACTTACCAGAAAAGCGCCGAGACCAAATAGCAACATGATGCCCATGTTATTGCCGAGCCGCGGGCGGGCAGCCCAAACTTGCTGCAAAAATGCCGTCACGTCACCCTGTTTCAGCAGCATTGGATCCAGCCAACTTATGATCGGTGCAATAAAGGCAAGGTGCAGTAATGGCCGTACAAAATAATAGACATAGTCCACCCGGGCGGAACGATGCCACCACACGTGTCGGCCGCCGAGGAATGCCCTGAAATTTGCTGCCTGACTATAGCCGAGCTGCCGCTGCCGGCGATACAAGCAGAATGCGATCAATAACGAAATGCTTAGAAATGGCAGGCCCAAACGGCCGTTAAAATCAAACAGACCAAGCACACTCTCTATGAGGGGAGACAGAATATAAGCAGAAAGAGCGTCCAGTACTGTTTCAGGCATTCTTTAAAAGCACACAATTACAATGAAGATCACATCATATACGAAGCAATCTCAACATCTCAATTGTTATTGATAATAAGACTTAATTCTAAATTATATCTGTTGGCCTCCCATTTTTGCAGGGCTAATTAATATTCCAACCAAACTGCAGAGAATCAAAACGACCCCCACCGCTATCGCGAGCGTAATTCTCTCACCTAAAAACAGCATCGAAGAGAACAGCCCAATAACTGGAACCCCTAAAGTCGCAATCGACATAGACACAGAGCTGATACGTCTGCCCACAGCCAGTGAAATAACAAAGCAGAAGCAGGTGGCAACCGGGCCAATAAAGGTCAATAAACCAATTAATTGGGCGTTCCAGATGATTTGTGGCATGCCTTCGGTCATCAATGCCAGCACCGTGAGCGGCAGTGCAGATACCAACATTTGCCATGGCGCTAACATCAGTGGGCTACTGTGCCAGCGATGTTGTTTCACATGCACAATCACGATGCTCCAGCACATGGCCGCACCTAATAGCATCAGGTCTCCGAGTATCACAGACGCTTGCCCTTGTAACAATGAGGGGGCGCAAACAACCACGATCCCGAGTAAGCCCGCCAGCACAGAATACAGCTGACTTTTTAACAACGATTGGCGTAAAACCACAACCGTGATCAGTGAAACCCACAATGGCGTGGTGTAGGCCAGTAAAGCGGCCTGTCCGGCGCCAATTTTGCTCATGGCAACCAAACTTAACAGCGTAAAAGCCATCATTTGAAAGATGCTGACACTCGCGATGATCGGCATATCTTGTTTCACCGGCAGTTTTAATTCCCCGCGGATGCCGGTAAAAATAAACAGGCACACAGCGGCACTGCCAAAGCGGATCGCCGCCATCCATAATGGGCCAACTGAATGCAGGCACAATTTCATCGCAGGCCAGCTGAAACCCCATAGCAAGACCATGACGCCCAGCTTGAGCAAATCGCCAGAGGATGTTTTGGTAGCGGAATAGCTGATTGAGATGGAATGCGAGACGGTCATCGTAAAATATACTCCAGGTCCTCAATCATATCCTCGGTAGACTCCAAGCCAATCGACAGGCGGAACAAACCATCACCGGCATATTGCAAATACTCCTGTTGTTGCGCAGGTGTCAGTCGATACGTCGATTTCATTAAATCTTCGGTTTTGAGCAGCACAGCGAGACTACGCTGATGGCCAATCGAGTAGGCGTAGTGGAACAACTGTGCCTCATGCGCAAAGCGTTGCTCAGTGGTGTCGATATCATCTACCTGAAACACCACAATGCCGCCAAACTGATCCATTTGACGTTGCGCAAGCTCATGTTGCGGATGTGAAGACAGACCGGGATAAATCACCGATTTCACGCGCGGATGTTGTTCTAACCAGGCCGCAATTTTCATGGCCGACTGGCACATCATATTCATTCTTGGGAAGAGGGTATCGATACCGCGCATGATGAGCCATGCATTCTGAGCGGACAGGCTCGCCCCCAGATAGACACCGGCTTTCGAGCGGATTTCGGAAATCAGAGCTTTTTTCCCGGCGACACAACCACCCAAGGCATCGCCATGCCCATTGATGAATTTAGTCAGCGAATGCACCACCAGATCGGCACCAAAATCACCAGGGCGAGTCAACACCGGGGTCGCAAATGTGGAGTCGACAGACAGCAGAATATTCTTCGCACGGGTAATTTCTGACAATGCCTGCAGATCGGTTAAGCGCAACAGTGGGTTATTCGGGGTTTCGGAATGAATAAGACGCGTGTTCGGCTTAATCGCGGCAACCACTTCATCAATCCGCGACAAATTCACTGCCGTCACTTCAACACCAAAAGAAGGCATCACTTGTAATGCCAGTTCGTTGATCGCGGCATAACAAACGTCACTGATGATCAGGTGATCACCCGATTTCAGCAGTGAAAAGAAAACGGCTGCCATCGCTGCCATGCCGGTTGCAGTTGCATAGGCGTCTTCCGTATTTTCCAGTGCCGCTAAACGTTCTTCTAACTGACGGACGGTCGGGTTTGTCCAACCCGCATAGAGAAAAGGTGTTTCCGTCAGATCTAAACCATTTGCTGAAAAAGCACCATCTCCCGGCACAAAGCTATTATTCACCGACATGGAGATATTGGGGGCAATCGCGTGCGTCAGTGCATCGGGTTCTAAACCGGCATTTAAAGCGAGCGTCGCCGGGCGGAATATGCGAGACAGTTTTTGAGTCATTTTTAATCCTTTTTCAATTCATCGGAGTACTGGTCATCGGTGAACTGCTCAGCGGCGAACCGGTAGTTGACGTTCGATGCGTCCGAATACGTTGACGATGAGGGCACTGAGTGCGACGTAGAAGACGGCCACCAGAATGAGCGGTTCATACACGAGCAGGGTGTCTTGTCTGATTTTGTAGGCGACGGAATAGAGATCCATCACGGTGACGGTAAAAGCCAAAGGCGTTGCTTTCAGCTGTAAGACGACTTCACCGGCAATGGTAGGTAAGGCAATGCGAATAGCGCGAGGCAGCCAAACACGACGGATCAGCGTCCAGCGTGACATACCGAAGGCTCTGCCCGCTTCGATCTCACCTTTGGGTACAGACAGCAGCGCAGCGCGTAAAACAACTGCTTCATAAGCTGCATAGTTCAGAGTGAAGGCCACGGCAGCGAAGAAAAACCCTTCCCGCAATACGGGCCACATAAAGCTATGGCGAATTCCAGGGATCATCGGTAACAAAGAACCAATCCCGTAATACAGTAGCCATAACTGCACGAGCAATGGGGTGCCGCGAAGTAACGTGCAATAACCGCTGGAAAATTTAGCCAGTGGTTTTGGCCCCATCACTTGTAATAGCGCCAGCACTACCGCCAGACAGAATCCGAGACTGACTGATATGACGAGTAAGGCGAGGGTTTGTTCGGCACCTTTGAGTAGCAGTGGCCAGTAATGGGTGATCCATGAAAAATCCATTTAAAACTCCTTAACCCACGCGAACCTGACCGCGGCGGAAACGACGTTCCAGCGAGTCAAACACGGAGTTCGAACATAAGGTGATCACCAGATAAATCAGTGCAGCGGTACAGAAAAAGAAGAAGTAGAATTTGGTATTGCTGGCTGCCAGCTTGGTGATCATCGCCAGCTCCTGATAACCCAGCACGGCGATAAGAGCGCTGTCTTTGGTGACCGATGCCCACAGGTTCGATAACCCCGGCAGTGCCGCTGGCATCATGGCTGGCAGAATGATGCGACGAAAACGCATGGTTGCGGGCATGCCGAATGCCTTGCCGGCTTCGATTTGCCCCGTTGGAATCGCCAGAATCGCACCACGAATGACCTCCGTGGCATAAGCGCCTTGCACAATGCCCAGCACCAGAATAGCGGTGGCGAACCCATTGATTTCCACCGATTCAAAGCCAAGCGCATTCAACAGCGCATTCAGCGAATCAGTGCCGGCATAGTAGAGTGCAACAATCAGGATCAGTTCTGGAATGGCGCGGACAACCGTGGTGTAAAGGTCTAAAACCGGAGCCAGTGTGCGGCTCCCGTTTAATTTACCCAATGCACAGCCGAGTCCAATCCCAATCCCGGCCAGAAATGCCCCGAGTGAGATCTCCAGAGTTGTGAGTGTGCCTTTCAACAAGGCCGTTCCCCATCCCGGAGCCTCCAGTGCCAATAAGCTGGTGTAGGTTGAGATATCCATGATCAGTTACCGTACGGATCAAAGCTGAAATATTTCGCGGAAATAGTTTTGTACTTGCCATTGGCACGCACAGCCGCGATGGCTTTGTTGAGTTTCTCGACCAGCGCGGTATCGGATTGTCTTAAACCGCCACCAATCCCCGTGCCTAAGATTTCCGCATCATCCGGTACCTGACCTTTGCTTTCGCAGCACTCTTTACCGGTTGATGATTCAAGGAACGCGGCCAGCGGAATGGAGTCGGCAATCACGTAATCAACTCGACCAGCGACTAAATCCTGCAGTGATTCATCCAGTGTCGGATAGTTTTTCTCGGTCGCCACATCGCTGTAATGCTTCTTAAAATAAGCCGATTGAATGGAAGAAACGTAAGTCCCGATGATTTTGTCTTTCAAATCATCCTTGCTGACTTGGTGTGGCTCATCTTTCATACCGACGATTTCAGTTGGCGTGTTGTAATATTTATCGGTAAATGCGATGACTTTTTTGCGTTCATCATTGATCGACATCGATGACCAAATGACGTCAATTTTGTTCGCTTTCAGGCCCGGGATCAGACCATCCCAAGTCATATCCACGATGGTGCATTTTTCTTTCATCTCGTCACACAGGGCATGCAACAGGTCAATTTCCCAACCAGCCCATTTGCCGCTGGCATCTTTGGTGTAAAACGGCGGGTATGCTTCATTCGATACCCCAAAACGAATTTCTGCGTGTGCAGCTGTGCTGGTCAGGCAAGCGAGGGCAATCAGTCCGGCTGTTAAACGTGCTTTCATAGCGTTGTTACTCCATGTATTGATTGAGGTTTATTGACGAAATTGCGATGTGAACTGGCGACAACGTTCGCTGTTCGGATGTTTGAAGAGCTGATCCGGTGTGCCTTCTTCTTCAATCAAACCCTGATGCATAAAAACCACATGGTCTGAAACATCGCGGGCAAAATTCATTTCATGGGTGACCAGCAACATGGTGCGGCCTTCATCGGCTAAATCGCGGATAACTTTCAAGACTTCGCCGACGAGCTCCGGGTCGAGTGCAGAGGTTGGTTCATCAAACAGCATCAATTTAGGATTGATACACAGCGCACGGGCAATCGCGGCGCGTTGCTGTTGTCCGCCAGACAGGAAAGGCGGGTATTCATGGCGTTTGTGATAAAGCCCCACTTTCTGCAGCAATTCTTCGGCTTTTTCGGTGGCTTCGTACTTATCCTGATTCAGGACATAAACAGGGGCTTCAATGACATTTTCCAGAATCGTGCGATGTGACCAAAGGTTGAACCCCTGAAATACCATGCCTAACCGACTGCGGATGCGTTCAATCTGTTTCCAGTCTGCCGGGTGTTGCTTGCCATGACGATCGCGGGTCTGGCGAATTTCTTCACCATTGATGATGAAGGTGCCTTGATCGGCAATCTCGAGAAAGTTAATACAACGCAGGAAGGTACTTTTGCCGGAACCGGACGAGCCAAGGATGGAAATGACTTCACCGTGATGAGCTTGTAATGAAATGCCTTTCAGCACTTCGTTGTCACCGAAGCGTTTGTGCACCTGATTGACCTCTAGTGCGAGCGGCGTTTTCTTCCTGTGTGGCCGGACTATTTCTGACATTGTGCTATCCTGCTGTCGTTGCAATTCCTTTGTAGTATTTACAAAATGGCTGTTGCTCAACGGCGAAAAACGTTTTTAAACGCCGGGAAAATGCATTTTCAGCGTGTTTTTTGCAGAAAAAATGCAGCTCACCAGAACAGATCGGGAATGTTTTAAGCTGGTGCGCCAACTGCACCAGTGTGGATATAGAAAAAGCCGCATCAGCAAAAGGGATTTGCTGGCAATCAGTTTTTATTTAACAGAGTTCAATTCATGCAGCTTGATACATTTGATGCCAAGATCCTCAATATCATTCAGAAAAACAGCCGCGTGCAGGCAGAGGAAATTGCCGAAAAAGTTGGGCTTTCTGCTTCTGCGGTACAGCGTCGTTTGAAAAAAATGCGTACTGAGGGCGTGATTCAGACTGAGATTGCGGTGGTGGATCCGAAATACGTATCAAACATGATGACCTTCATCGCGGGGCTTGAGATCGAGCGCGATAACTATGTTGCATTAGGTTTATTTAAAAACTGGAGTGCTAATCGCGAAGACATTCAGCAGGTCTATTATGTCACCGGCCCATATGATCTGATGGTGGTTGTTACGGCAGTCAATGCGGCTGCATATGATAAATTCAGTCAGGAACTGATGGAAAAAGTCCCGCAAATCCGTCGGATCACGACCCATGTTGTGATCGACGCGCCTAAGCGCGGTTTCTATGTTCCAATCCGTTCGGCATTTGAAGAATAAAGGGAAATATGGGCTGGAAATGACAGCGCGTACTTTCTGTGTCTGAGGATTTGTCCGATTTGAGAAAACGAAAAAGCCCCGATAAATCAGGGCTTTTTCGTGAATCTGGCGGAGAGATAGGGATTCGAACCCTAGAAGGGCTACAAACCCTTGCCGGTTTTCAAGACCGGTGCATTTAACCACTCTGCCATCTCTCCGTTCTTGCCGCGTATAATACGAGGATATTTGTAGCACGTAAAGCCTCAACGGTTTGATTGCTCATTCCTTAAGCGAAAAATGTGATTTAATAACGAATCGAGTGGTTTTTATTCATTTTTTTGACGAAAAACTATCGTCATGTTGTCACAAAGCGGTTTTATCCTGAAATTCCGATGGTTAGAAGTAACCCGTTTTCAGGAGAATGTCATGGCTCATTCATCAGATGCAGCAGTGTTATCGACAATCACTCGTGATCTCACTGCGCAAGCAGTGACATCGCCAGGCAGTTTGTTGCGTAAAAATCGCTTTCATAATCATCTGACGCCGCAACCAATGACCATGATGGGGTTACTGCGTTTGTGTGGGCGTTATCTGTTTGCGCGCCCTGCGGTGCCAGCACCCATTCGTCCATTACCAATCACCAAATTGACTACATCGCAGCTACTGGTTTCGCCGACTGATACATTATATCGGTTGGGGCACTCAACACTGTTGTTAAAGCTGAACGGTGAATTCTGGCTAACTGATCCGGTGTTTGCGAAACGGGCATCGCCATTACAATGGATCGGCCCGAAGCGCTTTCATGAACCACCGCTGATCCCTGAGCAATTACCGGCATTGAAAGGCATCATCATTTCGCATAATCATTATGACCATCTGGATAAACAGAGCATTCAGCTGCTGGCATCGCGTTGTGAACATTTTTATGTGCCGTTGGGTGTTGGGCGTCAATTGCAAAAGTGGGGTATAGCTGCTGAATCGATCACCGAATTGGATTGGTGGCAGTCGGTGCAGGTGGGGGCAACACAATTGGTGGCGACTCCGGCACGTCATTTTTCCGGGCGTGGATTGTTCGATACCGATCGTTCCTTGTGGTGTTCATGGGTGATCCAATCACCACAATTCAGCCTGTTCTTCAGCGGTGATACCGGTTATTTCGACGGGTTTAAACAAATTGGTGAGGCCTACGGACCGTTTGATATCACGTGCATTGAAACTGGCGCTTACGACCACAGCTGGCCGGATGTGCATATGTTGCCCGAGCAGTCGTTGCAGGCGCATCTCGATTTAGGCGGGCGTTATATGCTGCCGATCCATAACGGGACATTCGATTTGGCGTTGCATAACTGGTTTGAGCCATTTGAACGCATTAGCGATCTCGCTGCGGCACAACAAGTGTCATTGCTGATGCCGAAAATCGGGGAACCGGTGCAGTTACTGACACCACCCAGTTGGTATCCGTGGTGGCGTCAGCAAGAGGCGGAATTACTCAGTATGATTACCGCCATGGGTGCTGAGTAGGGATAGGAAAGGGGCGGTTAAACCGCCTCTAATAAGGTTTGCGCAAAGTAATGACCGGGTGCAGGTACGCCCGGCAACGTGAAGAAGTAACCACCACCAAACGGCTTGATATATTCCTCCAACGGTTCGCCATCGAGTTTTTTCTGCACGGCAATAAAACCTTCCTTTAAATCGGCCTGATAGCAGACAAACAATAAGCCCATATCCAACTGGCCAGAGCCGGTAATACCCGACGAATAGCTGTAACCACGACGTAAGATCAAGTTCTTTTCTGTTTCTGGTGTGCGCGGGTTGGCTAAACGGATGTGTGAATCGAGCGGAATGCGCTTACCTTCCGGATCAGAGGCATAGTCAGGGTCATCGTGTTCATTGCGCAAACCTAATGGTGCGCCGCTATCGCGGTGACGACCAAAGATGGCTTCTTGTTCCTGTAATGGCGTACGATCCCAGAACTCCACGCGGAAGCGGATCAGACGAATGGCTTGGTAACTGCCGTGTTTAGCCCAAGCCGGTTCGCGATGCGCACCATTCACCCACAGGATCTTATTCATCAATGTCTGTTGATGGGTGTCGGGGTTGGCAGTGCCATCTTTAAAACCGAGTAGATTGATCGGCGTCTCTTTACCTTGACTGGCCGCGGCATGTGCTGAGATAAAACCATCGCGGCGCCAGCGCACACTTAGCAGATCGGGCGTATGTTTGATGATATCGCGCAGCGCGTGTAGCACAGTTTCACTGCTGTTCGCGCAGATCTGCAACAGCAAGTCGCCATGACACCATTTTGCATCCAGCGAATCATTCGGGAATTTGGTCATTTTTTGCAGGTGTTTCGGCTTTAAGCCCGCCAGACCAAACCGATCATCAAATAAGCTGTTACCGACAGAGACAGTCATAGTCAGATTATCAGCATAAATTTGCGGCCCCATAATGCCGGAATCGAGTGGCGGTAGTTTATTGTCCACTTGTGCGATTTGTCCGCCGTGCATTAAAAAGGCACATCGTTCAGTCAGCAGTTTAAATAGCCGGGTTAGCCCTGCTTTATCGGTCGCCAGCACATCAAAGGCAACCAGCATCATCGCCGCTTGCTGTGGGGTGGTGATCCCGCTTTGATAGGTGCCATAAAACGGCTTTTTCTGGAACTTGGCATCATCGGGCAAAATTGCGGCCGGATGTGGTGCTGCTTGCACGGTTTTACTGGCAATGCTTCCAAGTGCCAGCGCACCACCGGCAGCGCCTAACCCCATGAGCAGTGAGCGGCGTGAAGGTGAGGCCGGTGTTTCTTGGTCTTCTGCTACCGGATGCGGTGCTTTAATATTTTTGCCAGTCACGGTTTGCCATAAGGCGCTAAATGGACAACCCATATTAATTTAACCCCAGTGTGCCGCGCAGTTTTGCCAAATCTTCCGCCAGTGCGGTGATCGGGCCTTTCAGTGCAGTGCGATCGTTATCCGTCAATTTGTCGTAAGAGGTGAAGTCGTGTTCGGTGCGATATTTCGCTAAAATGGTGGTTACGGCTTTCAGATTGCTGTCGACTTTCGCGAGCAGTGGTGCATCGACTTTTTCCAGCAGTGGGCGTAGCAGATCGACAATTTTTTGCGCACCCTCGATATTGGCTTGGAAGTCCCAGAGATCGGTGCGGCTGTAACGTTCCTCTTCACCACTGATTTTGGTGGCAGCCACCTCTTCAATCAGTACCGCCGCGCCACCCACCACCTTTGTGGGAGGGAAGGCAAGAACGGAAATACGCTTTTTCAGCTCCGCTGCATCTTGCGCCAGCTTGTCAGCGTAAGCCGCCATATCTTGCGTGCTGTTATCTGCCCACAGTGCTTTTTCCAGACGGTGATAGCCGGTGAATGCAGGGTCTTTAGCGCCGTGCTCGTAATCCTCTTCGCGAGCATCCATCGATGCGTCGAGATCAGAAAATAGTTCGGCAATCGGTTCAATGCGTTCGTAATGCTGACGTGCAGGTGCGTAGAGTGCTTTCGCTTGTTCGATGTCGCCTTTTTTCACTGCATCGGTAAATTCGGATGTTTTCTTGGCAAATTCAGCCACTTCCATCATCACGAAAAATTTATATTCAGCCAGTGGGCCAATCAGATCATTGGCGGTCGCTTTGATCGGAGTAGCATTCTCACCGCCCGTTACAATCAGCTTCCCGCGCGGATTGGTCAGCAGGCCGCAGGTGGTGTCGTAGGTGCCAGGCTGCAGGTCTACGGTCATTTTTTGCATAAAACCTGGCGCGATATTTTCACGTTCTTCTACGACTATGACACCGTTTAGAATTTCCCATTCCAGTGCTTTCATACTGTTGTTTTTGATGATGAATTGCGTTTTTCCCGCGGGAACGGTCAGCGTCATCGGGTCACACTGTTTGTCATTGACACTGATGTTGACCTTGGCAATCTCTTCCGCCTGCACAGTCCTGGTGAGGAGCGGAGTGCTTAATAGCAGCGCAAAAAGGACTGGTTGAATTCGAAACGGCATTAATGTTCTCCAATGACAGGAACGCAAAAGCGAAGCCTGAGCTTCGCTATCGTTTTATTCTGTGTTTTTTAATTCAGACCCAATACACCACGCAATTTAGCTAAGTCTTCCGCCAGTGCAGTGATTGGCCCTTTCAGGGCGTTGCGATCAGTATCAGTCAATTTTTCATACGACTCGAAACCTTCGGCGTTACGATATTTGGCTAAAGTGGTGTGTACCTTATTCAGGTTGGCATCGACCGTACCCAGCAATGCGTTATCTTGTTGGGCAATCAGAGGCCGTAACAGATCGACGATTTTCTGCGCGCCATCGATGTTGGCTTGGAAATCCCACAAGTCGGTGCGGCTGTAACGATCTTCTTCACCGCTGATTTTAGTAGCGGCGACTTCTTCAATTAGCACGGCAGCACCACCAACTACTTTGTTCGGTGGGAAGGCCAGACTGGTCAGGCGTTTTTCCAGCTCCACGGTGTCCTTGTGCAACTGATCAGCATAGTGCTCAACCCCTTTGGTGCTGTTATCGACCCACAGTGCTTTTTCCAAACGGTGGAAACCGGTGAACGCAGGGTCTTTGGCGCCTTGTTCATAATCATCTTCACGAGCATCCATCGACGCGTCGAGATCAGAGAACAACTCAGCAACCGGCTCGATGCGCTCATAATGTTGACGTGCCGGTGCATACAGTTTTTTCGCCGTGGCGATATCGCCCTTTTTCACCGCATCGGTGAAGGCTTTGGTGGTGATGACATACTGTTTCACTTCGTCCATCACATACATTTTGTATTCAGCGAGCGGGCCGATCAGATCGGCGGCATCTGTTTTTGCTACGGCTTGTGTGGTGATTGCAGTAGTAAATAGGGTGGCAACCAGAGCAGTATGTTTGAATTTCATTATGTTCTTTCCTGTATGGCTATGTTTCGCTGAGAGATGGTTATTTGGCTGAACTGGCAGCCGTTATGGTATGAGCTGATGCTTTCGGTTTGATAAAAAACAGACACAACACCGGGATCAAATAGAGCAGATAGGCACCCACCTCACTGACCGATGGTGCTTCCTGATAGCCGAACAGGCTTTCCAGCAGGGTGCCGGTGAAGCTATGAGTGGATAACACACCGCTTAAATCAAAGGCGACATCTTGGAAGTAATTCCAAACTCCCGCTTCGTGGAAGGCGCGCACGGTGCCAGCAGCCAAACCTGCGGCCACAAACAAAATGAACAGCGCCGTCCAGCGGAAAAATGGTTGTAGCGGCAGTTTTACACCACCCCAGTAGATGGCGATACCGGCTAAAATAGCGGTTAACAAGCCAGTTAATGCGCCCAACGGCGCTTCCGCGCCAACATCTTGCTGAAAGGCCGCCAGCAGGAAAAACACCGACTCCAACCCTTCCCGTGCGACAGCAAAAAACACCATCAGCACCAATGCCCAGCCTTGGCTTGATCCAGAATTCAGCGCGCTATCGACAGCGTTATGTAATTGAGCTTTGATGGAATGCGATGCTTTGCGCATCCAGAACACCATCCACGTCAGCACCACGACCGCTATTGCTGCGACGAGACCTTCAAATAATTCCTGCTCTTTTTGCGGAAATTCACCGGTGGTTTCATTGATAAACCAACCTAAGCCCAGACACAGTAAACAGGCGATGATGACGCCGGCCCAGACCGAGCGCATCCACTGACTGCGATTAGTGCGTTTCAGATAACTGGCAATCAGACTGACAATCAGAGCCGCTTCCAGCCCTTCACGGAACATGATCAGGAATGGGACGAAAAACATGCCAAAACCTCGAATAATAATCATTATCACAAACAGGATGAGAATGATTATCGTTAGGTGTATTTTAAAGGCAAGTTTTATTTTCCAGCGTGAGCGGGGGGAATAAACATAAAGAAATTAGAATGAGAGTGCAGGATAGGCGCCGCACAGACTGTGCAGCGCCTATAGATCAAAAATGGGTTTTTTATTTAAATTCGCACAGATAAGCCGTGTCTACCGCGACTTTCAGCTGGAATTTGCTGTTGCCGGGTACGTTGAACTGCTGGCCATCAGCGAAAGTCTGCCACTCAGTTTCACCTGGCAGCAACACGGTCAGTGCACCACGGATCACCACCATCAGCTCTGGCGCACCAGTGCCAAATTCATATTCACCCGGTGCCATAACACCGACAGTCGCGCGCTGGTCAGCGTTGTCGAAACCGATTGATTTTACGTTACCGGAAAAATATTCATTAACTTGCAACATGATTCAATGCTTCCTTGTAGATAAACGCAGAAAGCATAGCACAGAGCAACACGCTTCTGCATAGATGGTAGAGACATAATGCGATCTCAAACCATCAATATATTTGAAATAATTCACTGCCATTAAATACAGGTATTAATTTTAAATAAATTAAATTTTCAGTATTAAATTAATTATCCATGCCCAGATATCTGACAGGTTTGCCATATGTCTGACCATAAAACCAACAACCCATATTGCGCAATATTTATTTTTTACATACCATTTTTTGCACACGGTAAACCATATAAATAAAAAATGACGCAATCAATTTCCGGCAGTGTAAAAGCAATCATGGAACCGGTTATAGGCCATGCTTTATCACAGGGTGAAGATGTCCGCTACGATCCTGATTTCGAAAAAGTAGAAACGGAAATCGCTAAATTAACCAGTCTGCATAAAAATCAGCGTACGGATTGGAAATTAATTCAGAACTTAAGTTATCAATTGTTAATTAATCGTAGCAAAGATCTACGATTGGCTTGCTGGTATGCTGCAGCATTATTAAAAAACGAAGGCTGTATTCAGCTGATTAATATTTATGCATTAGTGAGAGAATTATTACACCACTACGGACATTGCTGTTTTCCTTTAAAACCAAGAGCCCGATTGGCGGCACTGAATTGGTTGTTTGATCGGATTGATTTTAATGCAGATGGCTTTATTGAGAAACAGAGCAATGACGCGATTGAACGGTTAATTAACGCATTGATAGTTTGTGATGCTGAGTTGAATAAGCAGTTTGGTGAGGAAGCGCCATTCCTACCGCCTAAAATACAACAACTGCGTGATATTCAGCGACGGCAACAACAAGATAAGCTACCGGAATTAGTTTTAGCTACAGCTCCACCTGTATCTGTCGTTAGCGCATCGGCGATTATTGCACCTGCAGTCAGTGCTATTACTGAAGATAGCGACGGTGTACGGATAGCCCGTTATCTGCAGGAACAATCACGGTTGTTGATTCCCTATTTGTTGCAGAAAGACCTCGCTGATCCTCGCGCATATTTACTTACCCGCAGCTGTGCTTGGTTGCAGATATCAGCTGCACCTGCGGCGAATGAGCAAAAAATTACCCCGTTAAAGCCTTTAACAGCGAATAAATTACAGGAATATCAACAACGATTTGCTGCAAAAGAATTCGCGGTATTAATTCCTGATCTGGAGATGAGTCTCTCTAGAGCACCATTTTGGTTTGATGGTCATTACTGGTGTGCTCAGGCGCTACAAGCACTAGGGCATAGCGCGATGGCGGAATATTTACAGCATTACCTGCGCTCATTTTTGCTGAAATTTCCAGCGCTATCAGCGCTTCGCTTTGATGATGGCTCACCCTTTATGAGTGTTGAAACCGACGCATGGTTGTTTGCGTCAATGACAGAACAACCATTGGTTGCCAATAGACCCGATGATATAACCGAGCACCCGTTTGAATATCCTTGGCATAACGCTTTAAAAACAGCGCAGGAAAATGTCAGACAGAATAGTAAATTATTAAAACAAGAGATGCGTGGCTTACAAATACTGGCAAATACAGCAGGGAGTGCGCGAGAAAAGGTGTGTTGGCAATTAGCACTCGTTAAATTTGCACAGCAACATCAACGGCATGATTTGGCAGTATTGGTTTTGGAAGATATTTATCAGCTTGTTTGTCGTTTTGAAATTAAACGCTGGGAACCTTTGCTGGTAAAAGAAATATTACAGCTATGGCAATGTAGCCTGGAAAAAATAAACTTAAAACAGCATCAAGATAAGATCAATGAAATAAAAGCTAACCTTTATCGCTTGGATATCTCCATGGCGTTTTAATTAGGAGTCTTAAATGTCAGGAAAAGAAAGTTCTGTTGCACCCAAAGAGCGAATTAACGTTACCTTTAAACCGTCTAATGGTGAAGGGTTAGATGAGCTGGAATTGCCTCTCAAATTAATGATGATGGGCGATTACACGTTAAAAGCGGACGATCGAAAAATAGAAGATCGCAAAGCCATCAATATTAATAAAAATAATTTTAATGAAGTGTTAGAAAAACACAATTTAAATCTTGAATTGCAGGTTCCTAATCGCTTAACCGATGAAACGACCGACGAAGAGTTGGCAATTAAATTACAGTTTCAATCGATGAAAGATTTTGACCCGGCCAGTTTGGTGCAGCAAGTGCCAGAGATGAAAGCATTGATGGAATTACGAGATGCGTTGGTGGCATTAAAAGGGCCGCTAGGCAATGTACCCTCTTTCCGTAAAGCGATAGAAGAGGTGCTAACCAATCAGGAATCCAGAGACAAAGTGCTGGCGGAATTGGGCATGAACGCCAAATAACAAGCAAGGACACGGAACATGAATACGGGTTTACAAGAACAATCAGCGGTGACGTTAGCGTCTGGCAATATCCTGGATCGCATCATTGCAGAAACAAAACTGACACCGCAAGACGAGGCTTATGATATCGCCAAGCGCGGTGTGAGTGCGTTTATTGAAGAGTTATTAAAGAGTAACTATTCAGCCGAGCCAGTCAAAAAGGCGTTAGTGGATAAGATGATTGCTGCAATCGACGAGAAATTAAGTCGTCAGGTTGACGCCGTTTTACACCATGAAAAGTTTCAGCAATTAGAGTCGGCGTGGCGTGGATTAAAGCTGGTTGTTGATCGCACGGATTTCGATCAAAACGTGAAGCTGGAAGTGTTGAACGTTTCGAAAGACGATCTGTTAGATGACTTTGAAGATGCCGCCGATGTGACGCATTCGGGTTTATATAAACATATTTACAGTGCCGAATATGGTCAGTTTGGCGGTGAACCGGTGGGCGCTATTATTACGAACTATGCCTTTGGTCCTTCGGCACCCGATATTAAAACGCTGCAATATGCCTCGGCTGTTGCTGCAATGGCGCATGCCCCATTTATCTCTGCGGCGGGGCCTAAATTCTTCGGCTTAGAGAGTTTTGAGGGTTTACCCAACATCAAAGATCTAAACGATCACTTTGATGGCCCGCAATACACCAAGTGGCAGAGTTTTCGTGAGAATGAAGACAGTCGCTATGTTGGTTTAACGCTACCTCGCTTCCTGTTACGTCAACCTTACAGCCCAGACGACAACCCAGTTAAAAGTTTTGTCTATAACGAAGATGTGTCTGTTACCCATGAGCATTATCTGTGGGGGAATGCGGCTTATACCTTTGCCACCCGCTTGACCGAGAGTTTTGCGAAATACCGTTGGTGCCCAAACATCATTGGTCCGCGATCGGGCGGTGCGGTGAATGACTTGCCTCTGCATCACTTTGAAAGCATGGGTGAAATTGAAACCAAGATCCCAACCGAGGTGTTGGTGTCTGATCGCCGTGAATACCAGTTGGCAGAACAGGGCTTCATTTCACTGACGATGCGTAAGGGTTCCGACAACGCTGCTTTCTTCTCGGCAAATTCTGTGCAGAAACCGAAATTTTTTGGCACCAGCGAAGAGGGCAAAAAAGCCGAGTTGAATTATAAACTCAGCACGCAGTTGCCTTATATGTTCGTGGTTTGCCGACTGGCACATTACATCAAAGTCTTACAGCGCGAACAGATCGGTTCCTGGAAAGAGCGTACGACGCTGGAAACAGAACTGAACAAATGGCTGCGTCAATACATCGCCGATCAGGAAAACCCGCCAGCAGAAGTGCGCAGCCGTCGTCCGCTGCGCGCCGCACAAATTACCGTCGAAGATGTGGATGGTGAATTGGGCTGGTATCGCGTCGGGATCGCCGTGCGTCCGCATTTCAAGTTTATGGGGGCGGATTTCACGCTGTCATTGGTCGGTAAGTTGGATAAGGAGTAGACGTGGCTTACGGCAGTTTGTTTGAACGTCTGAATGGGGAAACAGTTGGTCGCGATACGCGACTAACCGAAGAGACATTGTTGGCGTCGATATTAAATCACCTGAACAAACTGCTGCAGTCACGGCAGGGCAGCGTGCTCTGTCTGCCCGACTATGGGTTACCTGATTTAAATGATGCCAACGCCAGTATTTACGATTCCATTAATCACATTCGCCGGCATGTAGCGTGGGCGATCATGCAGTATGAACCACGCTTAACCGACGTTCGGGTGATACATGCTGCAGAGGTGGGTTCACCACTGGCGTTGACGTTCCGTATTACCGGCACGATGCGAAAAGATGATCTGGTTGCACCATTTTCGGTGGGTATTGATGTGTATGGTCGTTCTGAATTGAGGTTGCAACGTGTCGTTTAACCCCTATTTCCAGCGTGAATTACTGGCACTGAAAGAGCTTGGGCAAGATTTTTCCCGTAAAAATCCAGCCTTAGCACCGTTTCTGAGCCTGGATGGTCGCGATCCGGATGTTGAGCGTCTGTTTGAAGGTTTTGCGTTTATCGCCGGCCGACTGCGACAAAAAATCGATGATGAATTGCCAGAGTTAAGCCATTCGTTACTGCAACTGTTGTGGCCGAACTATCTGCATCCGACGCCCAGCTTTGGGATGGTGGAATTTAAGCCGGTTCATCAAGCTAACCGCGTGCCAGTGATCCCGAAAAAAGCGGAAATGCGCTCGAATGCTGTGGGTCATACGGTCAACGGCCAATTTCAGACTTGCTATGAAACCGAATTACAGCCGCTACAGATTGCGGATGTGAATTACTATCCGCAAGGTGATGCAGGGGTTTTGCAAATAGAGCTAACGCCCCTCACGCATGTTGCGATGGCCGATGTAGCGCTTTCCACTTTACGATTACATTTTGCGGGTGAACATGCGATCACCAGCTCGCTCTATTTCAGTTTGTTGCAGTTAACTGTGCGAGCGTTGTTGGTGTTAAAAGACGAACAAGGACAGGTGTTAGAGCAATTCACGCTCGATCGCGCACGCATCCGACCGGTTGGTTTTCAAAAGGAAGAGCGATTACAAGATTATCCGCTGAACTGTTTTGATGGGTATCTGTTGCTGCAAGAGTATTTCTGTTTTCCGCAAAAATTTCTGTTTGTTGATGTTGGTGGGTTTGCTGTTTTACAGCACAGTCAATATCGGCAACAGGCGCATCGCGTGGCATTGCAATTTGAGTTGTCGCGCTCACCCATGTTGCGCTTTCAACCGAAAAAAGAGCACGTAAGGCTTTATTGTTCGCCGATCAGTAATATTTTCAAATCACATGCTGTGCCGATCCGTTATGACCAGCGGCAGACCGAATATCAGGTGATCCCTGCGGAAAACGGGCTCGACAGTGGCAGCATTTTGTCTATTGATTCGGTGACAGGCTGGACGCCTGGCGATGTCGGTATGCGGGAATTTAGCCAGTTTGAAAGTTTCCGCCAGCAGGGAGATGCAGACAACAGTGCTTGTTTCCGTGTGCGCTATAAGCCGGGTATCAATCATCATGGCACCGAGACATGGCTCAGTTTTACCAACCAACAGGTAGGCCGGCAGCAGGCGGAAACTATCTCGGTTGAGATGACCTGTTGTGATCACACGCTGTCGCAATACATCAAAGAGGGTGACATCGCGATTGCTGCCGATGGTATGCCGCAATACGCTGTTTTCCGCAATATAACGCCATTATCGTCAACCTATCCGCCCCCAATTTCTGGCGACACGCTGTGGCGCATTATCTCCAACATGTCACTGAATTATCAGTCGCTGGCTGATGTACCGGCATTGCGGGTAGTGCTCGCAACCTACGACTTCCCCGGTTTTTATGATGATAAACAAGCACGCCGCACTCGGAAAATGCTGGAAGGCATTCAGCAGGTAAGTCAGCAAGCACACGACAAGATCTGGCAGGGGCTCCCTGTGCGAGGTATGTGCACCACGATAGCAATTGATGCTGCGCATTTTTTATGTGAAGGCGACATGTTCCTGTTCGCCTCGATTTTGAATGAATTTTTTTGCAGTTTTTCCAGTTTAAACACCTTCCATCAATTAGTAGTCATGAGCAGTGACGGAGCTACGTACACATGGGCACCACGAATGGGTCAGCAAGTTCTGAACTGATGCGCGGGCCTTTTGACGGCTCCGTCAGTCGCTATAACTTGTTTCAGGCAATTGATTTGTGCTGCAAATGGCTGGCACAGGTTAATCAGATCGATGAAGAACGCGCGTATGCGCTGATCACCTTTACGGGTAACTCATCGTTGGCGTTTCCAAAGAGTGATATTGAGGCGGCGCATTTCTATCTGGAGCAGGAGCTAGTCAGAGCGACCTTGGTCATCAACAGTCTGAATCTGTTTGGTGCTGGTTCGCCACTGCCCGCGCATTACTGTGAGCCGGTGGCGTGTGATGATGCGCAAGGGCGAGTCGCCCGCGATTTTATCGATCTATTTAACCAGCGTTTGCAGGCATTGCTTTATCCCATCTGGAAGAAATATCGCTACTACCTGCAATTTGAGGCGGCGGCGAACGATCCGTTTTCTGGGCGTATGTTTGCGTTGATCGGGTTGGGTTATCCGCAGCTGCGGTTGAAAAGTCACATTGAATGGGCGCGCTTACTGCCTTATCTGGGGTTGTTGAGTATCAAAGTGCAATCCGCTGCGGTGCTGGAAGCGGTACTGCGTTATTACTTCAATCACAAAGATCTCTTCATTGAACAGTGTGTGATGCGCAGTGTCACCATTCCGCCAGAACAGCGCAACCGGCTGGGGCTGGCGAATCATCAGCTAAGTCATAGTCTGGTGTTGGGCGAGACGATCCGTGACCGCCGAACAACCTTCCGTATTCATATCCGCCAGCTGGATTGGGATACCTTTCACTACTTTTTGCCGATCGGTGCCGGTTACGCGGTATTGCGCGAACTGGTTGGCTTTATTCTGCGGGAACCACTGGCCTATGACATCAGTTTGTCGATGCCAGATCGATCATCACAACCACTACAGCTGGCTAATAACAATAAATGCCGCTTGGGCTGGACCTCATGGCTCGGTCAGCAAGCTGGCGAAGGCACGATCACGGTCGCGGGTAATAAGAGAACGGATAAATGATAACAATTAAATTAGATGAACTGATCCAAACACTGGATTTGGAAGAGAAACAGGCGCTTGAAATGGCGGCTAATCATTGTGTGGCAAGGTTGGGCAGTGAAATTCTGGTCGAGGATTATCTGTTAGCACTATTAGATAAGCCGACCAGTTTTTTAAATCAGACATTGCGGCAATTTTCATTGAGCGCAGAGACGCTGCGAACGGCGTTACTAACTTCCGTTAGTCGTCAGATAACTGAAAGTCGTAATCCAGTGTTTTCTACACTGCTGGTGAGTTGGTTGGAAGAGGCGTTACTGGTGGCTAAATTGCAGCTGCAAGAGCCGACTATTTCCTGCTTGGCGCTGTTGCTGGCGATTTTGGATCATCCAGAAAAATATGGTCGCACCTGTTACGGCCAGTTTTTCTCAGACATCCCTCGCGATCGCTTAATGGCTTTAATGGATGGTCTGCTGGCCACGGCGAAGAGCCAGCAACCGGCTCTTCATGAACAAACCGTCTTACAGCAATTCACCAAAAATTATACACAGCAAGCCCGTGATGGTCAGCTAGACCCAGTGCTGTGTCGTGAAGAAGAGATCCGGCAAGCGATTGATATTCTCTCCCGTCGCCGGAAAAACAATCCGATTTTAGTCGGAGAAGCGGGCGTTGGCAAAACAGCGGTGGTGGAAGGGTTAGCACAGCAAATTGTGGCGGGGCTTGTGCCGCCGGCATTGGCCGACATTGAGTTGTTGGAGCTGGACATGGGGTTGTTGCAAGCTGGCGCCAGTGTCAAAGGTGAATTTGAGCGTCGCTTGAAAGCCGTGATTGATGCGGTGCAGGCATCGGTTAAGCCGATCGTGTTGTTTATCGATGAAGCGCATACCCTGATTGGTGCAGGAGGACAGGCGGGCGGCAGTGATGCGGCAAACTTGTTGAAACCAGCGTTGGCGCGTGGGGCCTTACGCACGTTGGCTGCAACCACGTGGTCGGAGTACAAAAAATATTTCGAGAAAGATCCGGCACTGGCGCGTCGTTTTCAGCCGATCCAAGTGTTGGAACCGACAGTGGCACAAGCGACTACTATCTTGCGCGGTTTGGTGTCACGTTATGAGGGCACACATGGTGTCTATTTACGCGATGACGCGGTGGTTGCTGCAGCAGCGTTATCAGCTCGTTATCTGTCTGGCCGTCAGTTGCCGGATAAAGCGATCGATTTGCTGGATACGGCTTGTGCCCGTGTGAAAAACAGCCTGCATGCCATGCCGATTGGTTTGCAAACCTTGGCAACACAGCTAGCAGAGCAACAGCGTCAGCTCACCGCATTATTACGCGATCAGCAGCACGGCTTACCGGTCGACAATCAACTCATCAGCGAATTGCAAACACAAATTCCAGAGCTGGAGCAGGAAGAGGCGATATTAACCGCGCACTGGCAACAGCAAATTGAGTTGGTTGCGCAACTGATTGCTAGTCGCAATGTGGCAGACCATTACTCATCATCGGAAGCCGCATCAGCGGCCTTATTGGCTCATCAGCAATTTCATGGGGTACTCATTCATCATGAGGTTACACCGCACGTTGTCGCTGACGTGATTGCCAGTTGGACCGGTATTCCACTGGTGAATCTGATTGAGACGCCATCAACGCAAGTTACTGAATTTGCAGCGCGTCTGCAGGGCCGGATCCGTGGTCAGGATCAAGCGATTGCCTTGATTGAGCGAGCAGTGAAAGCAACTGCGGCGGGTCTGGGCAACCCGCAAGCGCCAACAGGTGTCTTCCTACTGGCTGGGCCAAGCGGGGTGGGCAAAACGGAAACCGCATTAGCAGTGGCTGAGTTGCTATACGGCGGTGAGCGTTTCCTGACCACCATCAATATGTCGGAGTTTCAGGAGAAACACGCACTTTCCCGCTTAATTGGTGCACCACCCGGTTATGTCGGTTATGGCGAGGGCGGAGTGCTCACCGAAGCGGTGCGACAACGCCCCTACTCGGTCATTTTGCTGGATGAAGTAGAAAAAGCAGACCCCGATATCATGAATCTGTTCTATCAGGTGTTTGATAAAGGCGTTGCCAATGATGGCGAGGGGCGGGCGATTAATTTTCGCAACACACTGATTTTTATGACCACCAATCTGGCTGCCGCACCAATAAATCAACTGGCAACGACAGAACCCGCCTGTTCGACCGAGGCAATTACCGAAGCGATCCGCCCATTGCTGGCGAAGCATTTTAAACCGGCATTGCTGGCGCGGATGAACATCATTCCTTATCTGCCGATCGATAGCGTGATCATGCGAGAGCTGGTAGAGGTTCGTCTGCAACAACTCACCCAACGCATTGCGCCGCGCGGTATTGCATTGACGTTTGATGCAGCGGTGATCAGCGCCATTGCAGAGAACTGCACTCGTGTTGATAGCGGGGCCCGCAATATCGATTTTCTGGTGAATAACTATCTGCTGCCTGCGATCTCCGATCGGATTCTGCAGGCCTTGGCACAACAAGAAACTCTGCAGTTTATCCATGTGACACAAGATGCACAGGGTAATTTTGAACTGAATATCGGATAAAAATATGACTAATAATGCCGCAGCACGGCAAGAGCCGGATAACCCGTATGCCTTAATTGGCAGCAGCCCGTTGATGAAACAAGTCTATCGCTTGATTTCCAAGGTGTTACACAGTGAGGCAAATATTCTGCTGACGGGTGAAACTGGTACAGGGAAAGAGTTAGTCGCGCGCGCGATACATGAATACGGCCACCGGCGCACTCAGCCGTTTGTGGTGCAAAACTGCGCCAGTTTGCCGGATGGTTTGCTGGAGAGTGAACTGTTTGGCTACAAGAAAGGGGCTTTCACAGGGGCTGATCGCAATCACTTAGGGATGTTTGATGCTGCGAATAACGGCATCCTGTTCTTAGATGAAATTGGCGATTTACCGCTGCTGTTACAGGCGAAATTATTGCGTGTCTTGCAAGAGCAAGAGGTGCGCCCGCTCGGTGATACGCAATATCACAAAATTAACGTCAGAGTCATTGCTGCCACCCATCGTAATCTGGAAGAGATGGTGGCGTCGGGGGAGTTTCGCAGCGATCTCTATTATCGCTTGGCGCATTTCCCGATTGAGCTACCACCCCTGCAGGCCAGAGAGGGCGATATTCTCAAACTGGCTAATGCGTTTATTCAGGAGATCGCACTTCGCGATCGGCGACCAGGTATGCAGCTCTCTGTCGCGGTTGAGCAGGCATTACAACGTTATGACTTCCCCGGCAACGTGCGTGAACTGAAAAGTATGATTGAGCGCGCCATTTTGCTAGCTGATGATACCGATCTGCTGGAGCTGCACCATTTCCCCAACTTACCCGCTCCGTCTGCTGCTGGTGATATCTCTCATGATCGAGGGGTACTCAAAAAGCTGGTCGATCGATACGAACGGCAAGTGCTTATTGAGAGCTTAAAAACACATCGTGGAAATCAGCAAAATACCGCGATGGCATTGGGCGTTGCCCGCCGAACGCTGCTGTACAAACTCAGTAAGCACAACATTAATTCCCGAGACTGGAGAACATGATGCGTCTGGTAATTGCTTTCTGTCTGGCAAGTTTGCTGCTCACTGCCTGCAGCAAGAAAGAGGGCTATCGGTATATAGGTGACACTGCACCGAATCAACAAAATAACGCCCAAAATACATCGGATGAGCAGGAGTGATCATGCCACTTATTTTCGATTTAGTGAGTAAAGAGCAGCTTTCGCCGTCGCTAAAAAGTTCCGTCACCTTTCGGGATGCTGGTGGCACGATTGGTCGTGCAGCAACCGCGACATGGATGCTGACCGATCGCAGCCGCCATATTTCCGGTGTGCATGCCGAGGTGAGTTATGACAATGGTGTTTATTATCTGACTGATCGCAGCACCAACGGCACTTTTGATGCGGGTAAAAACGCCCGTTTACAGAAAAATGAAGATTATCCGATTGCGCACGGCGACAGTTTTCGGATGGGAAATTTCATTTTTAAGGCGCGGATCATTCAAGACGCTGAGCAATTTACCCATCAGCATTTTGGTGAGTCGGCGAGCATATCGACGTTGATCCCTGATGATGAATTTTTGGATGTTGATCCGATTTCATTGCTGGAATCACCGCACAACGACGATCAGTTTTTAGCCTCATTTTCGGCTGCAGATGATGAGCGGATGGCCTTTGACGAATCATGGGATGATCTTAATGAGCCATTTCAATCGCCGACATTAGTTGCTGACGCGACCGATCAGACGCCTGACTTACTGACTGAGCTGGCGATTACTGATCCGGTGCCACTGCGTCCTGTGCCCGTGAAAGTGGCAAAACAATCGTTAACAACAGCCAATGCTAATGTTGAATCAAACACTGATTCATCACATCTATTGACACTGTTGGGCCAGGCGCTCGATTTTGATTTCAGCAAGTTAACGCCCGCAGAAACGGAGCTTGTCATACAAAATCTGGGGGCGCTAGCCAAACAGACTGTGCAGGGGTTGCAGCAGGTGTTACGAACCCGTGCCGAGATAAAAAACAAACTGCGCTTAGGGAATACCATGCTGCAGGAGAGTGGTAATAACCCACTAAAACTATCGGGTAATTACCTGCAGACGTTGAATAATTTGCTACTGGCACAGAGTGGTTATCTCGCAGGGCCACAGGCCATTCGTCAAGCACTGAAAGATCTGCAAGCGCATCAAGTAGCGAGCTTTGCGGCCAGTCGAACGTTGCTTGATTCTGCGTTTGAGCAGTTCTCGCCGACCCAATTGGTTTACCGTTTCGAGACCTCAGGTCAACCTAATAAATGGGGCAATAAGCAGGCCTACTATTGGCAGCAATATCAATTGCATCACCAGAAAATGGCAGCCGATCAAGAGTGGCGACACAGTCAGTTTACTCACGACTACGCTCGGGTATATGAAGAGCAAGCGCAATACATCAATGCGGCTTGGTCAGAGTTTGATGCACGGTGAACAGCATGAAAAGAAATCTATTTATAGCCCCCTTTATTGATCTATGCGTTGTTATTGGCTGCCTGATATTAACCGCGTGCAGTAGTTCACCCGACCCCACATTGCTGGATCTGACGCTGACCGCTTCCGCCGATTTGAACCCGGATTTAACCAACCGTCCATCGCCAATGGTGATCAAATTAGTTGAGTTGAAATCGCACACGGCATTTGAAAATGCCGATTATTTTGCGTTATCGGCGAATACCAAAACTGCGCTCGGGCCCGATTATGTCGCGGAAGAGGTGATGCCGGTGCGGCCCGGTGAGATCAAGAAATTCAAACTCCGTCTGCATCCCGAATCGCGTTTTATTGGTGTGCTTGCGGAATATCGTGCGCTCGATAAAGCCATTTGGCGCTACGTGATCCAACCTAAAAAAGAGGATTTTTCAGATATCCGTTTAGCGTTAACCAAGGACGCGATCCGGCCACTGAATACAACGAAATATAACGATAAAAACGACGGCGGCGTAACGATTAATGCCAGCCAAGCCCAACAGGCAACCAGCACTTTGCCGAATGCGAATACAGTGACAGGAATTAAATCAGCCACACCTGCGCAAACTAGCACGATCAGCACTAAGCCATCGTTCAATTTAGATATCACTGAATAACATAATAATACGGGATAAAAATGGACAAAATCGTCTGGCGCGAAGGGATGCTGCTACGCCCGCAGCATCTGCAACAGCAAGATCGCTATTATCAGCAAAAATTTAATGCGCTATTACAAACTGCTGCTCCCTGCAATTGGGGTTTTTTCTCGGTTGAGATCGATAAACAGTGTTTGATGATGGGCAAGATAGTGGTTTCTCATGCCGCGGGGGTGTTACCCGATGGCGCATTATTCCACCTTGGTGAAGATGATCACCCAACTGTCAGCATTCATCCCGATTGCTACGATGCGATTGTTTATCTTGCACTACCGCTGATAGCGGGGAATTCGGTGGAAAACCGTTTAGCGGAAGAGCATCAGGTGATAACCCCTTATGTGAGCTTTGAGAAACTGGCGTATGACACCAATTATGGTGAACGGAACAGCTGTGCAGTACTTTGTTGCCGCCATGATTTTCGTTTACTCGTCGAGCAATCGGGTAGCAGTCAGGGTCTGCTGGATGCCGCAAGTTGGATAAAAATGCCACTGTGTCGCATCTCCGATGTCAGCGCGGATGGTGTCGTCACACTGGATGAGCAATTCCAACCCAGTTTTCTGCATTTTGGTGAGTGTCAGCAATTCCAAGGCTATTTACGTGAGTTGGTCAATTTGCTGGCCCATCGCGGCGATACCCTGGCGGGGCGAATCCGCAACAGTGGCCGTTTCGGCACGTCGGAAGTCGGCGATTTCCTGATGCTGGCGGCAATCAATCGCAATGAAACGCGCCTGCGTCATCTGTTGCAGCTAAAACAAGTGCATCCAGAGCGCGTGTTTATGGAAATGGTTGCGTTGCACAGTGAGTTAGCCTCGTTTAATGGTGATAGTCGCCGCCCATTGCCGGAGCTTATTTACAGTCACAGTGAACAACATACCTGTTTTTCCCGAGTGATGAATGAGTTGCGCCAGCATTTAAGTCAGGTCATCGAGCAACATGCCGTTGAATTGCCATTGCAGACACGTAAATACGGTATTTTAGTCTCGCCACTGCAAGATAAATCCTTGCTGGATCATGCTCAATTTGTGCTCACCGCGCAGGCAGATGGTGAGCCAGAACAGCTGCGCGTCAAATTACCTGCGCAACTAAAAATTGGCCCCGTTGAGCAGATCCGCCAGATGGTCAATTTACATTTGCCGGGCATCACATTACGTCCACTTTCTGCGGCGCCGCGTCAGCTCCCTTTCCACGCCCGTCAGTTGTATTTCTCGCTGGAACTCGAGAGCAGCATGCGCGCTCAGCTGGAAAGCTCGGGTGGTTTTGCCCTGCATGTCGCGGGTGATTTCTCCGAACTGCAACTGAATCTCTGGGCGATAAGGAATAACTGACATGGCGAGAGCAAATACAGAACACACGGTATTTTTGGGGCATCAGGCGACCGACGACGAAGAGATCATTGTGCCATTACCCAAGACCAAAGCCAGCACGGCTGCGCGTTATCAGCACTTGGACGAACGCATGGTTTACGCCGCCCGCTTGCGTCATGAAAAGGTGTTGAACATAGGCAGCAACCCCTTGCTGACGGCAGCTACACCGCTGTTTCAAGCCATGACGGACATCTCTGCAGAGACTTACGCAGCACCCTCTGAGTTAAAAGAAGAGCTGGTAACTCGCATCAAAGAGTTTGAGTTTATGGCGCAATCGCAAGGCTGTGACAGCACTGAAATCATCGCCTCTCGTTATGTATTGTGCACGGCATTAGATGAAGCGATTACCACCAAACCGTGGAGCAGTAAGTTGGAATGGACCAAAAATAGCTTGCTGATCATCTTTCACAATGAAGCCAGTGGTGGGGAAAAACTGTTCCAACTGCTGGATAAGCTATCTCGTAATCCGACCAAACATATCAATATCTTAGAGCTGATTTATGTCTGTCTTAGCCTGGGCTATGAAGGGAAATATCGTGTATTGCAACGCGGCTTGGCCGAGTTAGAGGCGATCCGCAACAGTGTTTATCGCCAAATTCGACTGATCCGTGGTGAACAACCGCAAGATCTCGCTATTAATTGGCAACCCTTAACGCCTCGCGTGCAACGACTGCCTTGGCATATACCGCTGTGGCTGATTTTGCTCATGGCACTGTGTTGCCTGGGTTTGGTTTACAGCGGTTTTAACTATGTGTTGGAGCATCAGACACAAACCATTATGCAGCTGTATCAGATGGTGGGTCAGGAACAGGGGCACAGTGCACGATGAAAAATTTTTACCGTTGGTGTATGCATCAATTCAAGCAAACATGGTGTTGGACATTACTGCTCACCTTATTCGGTTGCGCGTTGGTGTTTTGGGTCGGGCCACTGATTGCCATTGCTGGACATGCCATTTTGGCGGCATTGGAAACACGGATTTTGGTGATCGTGTTGTTGCTGTTTGGCTGGTTGCTGGCGTTGATGGTGATGCCAGTCTTACGTAAAAGCCGCCGTCGCCGCACGCTCAATGCAGAGCAACGACAGGGCGAATTGATCAACGATGAACAGACTGACGATGAGTTGCATTTGTTAAAAGAGCGGCTCAACAAGGCGTTGTCGATTGTCAAACATTCCAGCTTCTATGGCCGACGTCGTGCATCACGCTATGAGTTGCCGTGGTATCTGCTCATGGGCGATCAGGGCTGTGGCAAAACAGCCTTGCTGGAAAATGCCGGGATCGATTTTCCGTTGAATAAAAGCGATGAACGCATAACTCGTGACATCGGCCACACCCAATCATGTGATTGGTATTTTGCCAATCAGGCCGTCGTTATTGATGTCAGTGGCCGTTATATGTTGCAGGAAGAACATTCTGTGGCAGCCCGTGTTTGGCCGCAATTCTTGCAAATGCTGTATCAAAAACGTCGTCGTCGCCCGCTGAATGGCATTGTATTTACACTTGATGTGACCCAACTGCAGAATCAAAGTGAAAATGCCTTGGAGCAGTATGCCCGCACCGTGCGAGCGCGCATACAGCAGATCCAATCTCAGCTGTGTGCCGATATTCCGGTCTATCTGTTACTGAGCAAAGGCGATTATCTCGAAGGTTTCCAACCATTTTTTGATCAACTCAGTAAGGATGATCGCGAACAGATTGTTGGCATCACGTTTAAAGAGGGGACCGATGGTACGCAAGCCGCCACGTTACGCACCGAATTTGAAGAGCTGATCCGGCGCATGAATGACATGGTGTTATCGCGCATTCATACCGAGCGCGATATTAAACACCGTGGCGATATCATTCGATTTCCACTGCAGTTTGCCGCTATCGTGGAACCATTGACGTTATTTGTCGAGCTGGCATTTGGCCGCAATCGCTATCACCTGCCAACCCGTTTGCGCGGTATCTATCTCACCAGTGCACCACATGTGGAAGCCAGTCAGCAGTTAGATGAAACGACGGTTCGCATTGGTCGTAATTTAGGGTTACAGCGCGAGTTGTTACCGATGGCTTCGCAAAATCGCGGCTTCTTTATCCGCCGCGTGTTGGAAGAGGTGGTGTTCAACGAAGGTGATTTGGCGACGGTTGATACGCGCTATGATCGAGGTCGTCGCTGGAGCAATCGCTTTGCTTGCCTGTGTGCCTTTGTGGTGGTGCTGGGTATAGGTTCAACGTGGATGCGGGTATTCTATGACAACAGCAGTCGGCAACAGAATCTGCGCGATCTATATAGCAAGGTTGATAATGAGCAGCAGAAAGTACCGCTGATTTCGGATGCCTCTGCTGTGTTACCGGTACTGCGTACCCTGCGTCAAGCCACGGAAGTGTACCCGCAAAGCAACCGCGCCGATTGGTTATATAAACTGAGTTTACATCAGGGCAATCGTATCAATCCGGTCGTTGAGACGGCTTATGAGCAGCAATTACGTCAGCTGATGTTGCCAAAAATCAAACAGCTGCTGGAAGAGCAGTTACGTGCGAGTACCGATGATCGTGACTATCAGCTCAACGCGCTGCGGGCTTATCTCATGCTGCACGACCGCTCACATTTAGATAATGACTATCTGCGTCACTGGATCAGTCTGTCATGGGCCGATCTCTATAATGGTCAGGCTTCGTTACAAAACAGTTTACTCGACCATTTCGACAAATTACTGAGCATTGGTTTTTCCCCTGTCGAGATTGATTATCAGCTGGTGGAAGACACCCAACATCTGCTGAAGCAAGAGCCGCCAGCACGCTTGGTTTATCGCATGATCAAAGAGGATCCATTAGCCGTGACCTTGCCCGCGGTACATTTCGACGATGTGCAGGGCCTGCAATACCGCAGTTTTATTGGCGGTGATTACAGTATTCCTGGGTTATATACCCAGCGTGGCTATCAGGATGTCTTCCTGCGTAAAGGTTTGTCGCTCATCAAAACGATTGTGCAGGACAACTGGGTGTTGGGCACGTCTGGCGACATGAGTGACCAAGAGTTTCAGAAAGTGTATGCCGATGTTGAGAACCTCTATTTTCAGGATTACATCAGCTATTGGAGCGAGGCGGTCAGTCAGTTACAGCTCAAAGCTATGAGTGATCTGACGGATGCCAGCAACATGTTGAGCAACTTGAATAATAACCAACCCATGCAACGCATGCTGGCGTTGATCCGCGATAACACCCTATTTGCACTGCCTGAATCGGCTACGGATGACGCAGAAGCTGCGGTATTAAAGAAAACCGGCAAAGGACAACTCGCGAAAGCGGTGGTGGGAAAAGCCAGTTCCGCCTTGGCAAAAGCGCAGGCGCAAGGGCCGAAGCAAGCCGTAGCGCTTAAATTTGCCGTTTACCAACAACTGTTACAGGAAAACGGTACGCCAACTCCGGCAATGCAAGATGCTTTAACGGCATTGAACACGCTGCAAGCCATGCTGACTGGGCTGGCACATGCGCCGGATCAAGAGTCGGCCGCTTATCAAATGGCGAGTAATCGCATGTCTGGCCGGCCAGATGAGCTGACGCAGCTCCGCATTGCGGCAGAGCGTTTACCGGAACCGATGCGGACTTGGTTTATGGATATCAGTGATCAGGTTTGGCGTCTGACGCTGGATAAAGCCACTGATTACGTACAACTGCAATATCGCACCGATGTAGTGACGGTCTATCAGAACACCATTCAGGGGCGTTACCCGTTTGCCGATGCCGAAAAAGACGTCACACTCGGTGATTTTAATGAGTTCTTCAAAAAGGGTGGCGTATTGGATCAGTTTATTGCTGGCCCACTGAAACCATTCTTTATTGTCAAAGGTGGTGAGTTGTTATCCCGTTCCATTGACGGGCAGGGAATTCGGCTCAGTCGTCGCACGTTGCAGCAGTTTCAACATGCGGTACAAATCCAAAAAGCGTTTTTTGCCGATGCTGCTGGGCAGGCTGCGGTGTTATTCAAAGTGCAACCGCTGGAACTGGACCCGAGTGTGTTGAAAGCCGAGTTTGTCTATTCCGGTCAATCACTGGTGTATCAGCATGGCCCGATTGTACCGATTGATCTGAGTTGGCCGATGTCGCAAGGCAGCAGTATTGCCAGTATCTCTCTGCAAGATCTAAATGGTCGGGAGACCTTACAGCTTAAACAAAGCGGCCCGTGGTCACTCTTCCGGTTGTTAGATCACTGTGAAGTGCGGCCACATGGTGGTGACGATCAATTAGAGGTGCTGATTAACCATAAGGGTACTCAAGCACAATATCTATTCTCCGGCAGCCACACGCCAAACCCGCTGCAACGCACGCTGCTGGCCGGTTTTGACCTACCCGAAAACCTGTGAGCGACCCATGTTGCGATGTAGCTCTGGTAAACACTGGTCGTCGGCAGCGGCGACCAGTCGTGGGCACGTGCGCCCTGAAAATGAAGATACCTATCTCATCGATGGCCTCCATGGTTTATGGGCGGTTGCCGATGGCATGGGGGGGCATCAACAGGGTAGTCTCGCCAGTCAGCTGGTGGCTGAATCATTACTGAATATTTCAGTGGAAGATGAGCTGGAATCACGGCTAGAGCAGGCCGCCAGAGCATTGCAAGCAGTTAATTTTCATCTGAGTTGTGAGCGCACGCTCACGGCTCCACAGCAGATGATCGGGTCGACGGCAATGGTGCTGCTTGCGCAAACTGGCCGCTCCAGTTGCCTGTGGGTCGGCGACAGCCGCTGTTACTTATTACGGCGTGGCGTGCTCTATCAAATCAGCGAAGATCACAGTCTCGTGCAGCAGTGGGTGAATGCGAAACGTATCTCGCCCGAAGAGGCCAAACAGCACCCTCAAAACAATGTCATCACTCGAGCCATTGGTGCCAGCCCCGACCTGCTGCTGGCGAGTGCCGAATTTGATCTTTATGCCGATGACATGTTGCTGTTGTGCAGCGATGGGCTCTATCGCGAGGTTTCCACCGATGTACTCATCAAAAGTTTAAGCTCGTTAGTGCCTGAAAAAGCAGTTCAAATCTTGATGCAACACGCGTTAGCTGGGGCCGCCAGCGACAACATTACCGCAGTGGTCGTGCGGATTCATTAACCATAACAGCACGGAAACGGATGATTCAGTATGAACATTGCGTTGCATAACGATCTTAGTCTTACACCTGTTTCAAGAGGCGTATCCACTGAGTATCCATTTCTGCAAATGCGCTATGCACTTCGTAATATCGCGGGTGTGGGTGGCATGGGCGTGGTGTATCGAGCCAATGACACTCTGCTAAGTGCACTTGGTGCGACAGACGATATCGTTGCTGTGAAAATGTGCAGCAGTGACTTGGTTGATCACCCGCAAGCTGAACAACGGCTTCTCATGGAATATCAGAATGCATCACGTCTAAAACACCCTAATATTATTGCCATGCGCCAGTTTGATGTTTGTCGCCAGCAACAAAAAGCGTTTCTGGTGATGGAGTGGTTGGATGGTTTGTCGCTAGAACAGTTACTTTATCAGCAAGTGTTATCGGCCGATGTTGCCTTGAAATTGGCGCGACAGTTGGTCGATGCGGTTTCGCATTGTCATACCCGAGGGGTCGTGCATGCCGATATTAAACCCGCCAATTTTCAAGTATCACCCGAGAATCACCTGACCCTGTTCGATTTTGGTATCAGCCGTTGGCTCTACCAGCCAGCGATGATCCGCAATGACGTGATCCGCGCGTGCAGTTGCCGTTATGCCGCCCCGGAATTATTCAATGAGCAGCCACCGACCATCAGTAGCGATCTTTTCTCCGTCTGTTGTGTGTTGTATCGCTTATTCCGTGGCGAGCACCCCTTTAAAGATACGACCGATGAAGCCGCTGCACGAAATGATGAAATCGCACCGATATTTGGCCGTCGTCATCCTCTCGATAAAGTTTTGCTACAGGGTCTGAAATGGCAACCACGAGAGCGCAGCACAAGTGTTGATCTGTTGCAGCAGGTGTTATTGCAGTTATCCGCCGCTGATTTGAATCGTTACTGGTTCTAAGCACTGATGAGTATGAGGAAGAGAACACGATGTCCGTTTTAGATAGCTTGAGCGAGGTATTCTCGAGCCTTGGCAGTTCCCAGTTCAGTGCCAATGAGCCCCGTTTTCTACTCGAACTGGCGGGTTGTCGCGAGTCTGTGCAGGTACTGCGCTTTTCGGCACAGGAAGTCTTAAATGTACCGTGGGAGCTTAACATCACCATGGTGAGTGACGCGGCGAATATCTTGCCAGAGCCGATGCTAGGCACATCGGCAACACTCACGCTGATCGGTAGTGCTGGCAAAAGCTACTACCACGGTCAGGTGTGGCAGTTTTGTCGACAGGCACAAGGTAAGCGTCTCATGCAATATCAATTGCTTGTGCGACCAGCAATGTCGTGGCTGGCGTTAGGGCAAAATCAGCGGATTTTTCAGCAAAAAAGTGCGCCACAAATTATCAAGCAACTCTTGCAAGAGCGGCACATTCCCACGGATCAGATCGTGTGGAAATTAAGCGCGACTTATCCTATCCGTGATTACTGTGTGCAATATGCCGAGAGCGATTTGCAATTTATTACCCGCTTACTGGGCGAAGAGGGGATGCACTATCACTTCTCTCATACTGAAAAATACAGCCAGTTGGTGTTTGCTGACCACCCCTCTGGCTGGTCAGCTGATTTGGCCGCTGTCATCTATAAACCCGGCTCCGGTCAGGCAGCCAATGTTGACACACTGCAATCATTTTTACTGCGACACGCTATTGTGCCTACGGTGGTAGAACGACGTTATTTTAACCGACACAAACCGCTGACCTTGATCAATGCGCAGCATTCCGTCGAGCCAAACATCGCCAAGAAGGCGACCAATAAAAATGTGGGTAAGGGCAGTAAGGAAGAAGCTAACCCGTTATCGCATTATTACTACCGCAGCGGTGATCTGAGCCAAGGTGCCGCACAGCAAATAGCACAACGTCACTTGGAATCGTTACAAACGCAACTTGTTACTGCGCAAGGCAAGGGCAATTTGCCACAGTTGCGGGTTGGGCATTTATTGCCAGTGACAGGACATGCTTGTCACGCAGTGAACACGCGCTGGTTGTTAACCAAAGTTGATTTATTTGGCGAACAGCCACAAGTGCTGGAAGAAGTCAGTAGTGGTCAATCACGTTGTGATGCTCATTTCCATGCTGTGCCATGGGATACGCCGTGGCGACCCGCCATTTTTCCGGAAAAACCACGATTGCACGGTATTCAGACCGCTATTGTCACGGGCCCTGCTGGGGAAGACATTCATACCGACGCGCTGGGTCGAATCAAAGTGCAATTTCATTGGGACAGGGAAGGCAAGCACAATGAGCAAACCAGTTGTTGGGTTCGCGTCATGCATGATTGGGCTGGTAATGGCTATGGTGTAGTCAGATTACCGCGCATTGGCCAAGAAGTTCAGGTGAGTTTCGAAGAGGGCGATCCGGATAAACCACTGATCACGGGTTGTCTGCATAACGGAGAACAAACAACCGCGTGGGATCTCCCTTTGCATCAAACGCGCAGCGGCATTCGCACCAGCTCCACACCCGGTGGTGGTGGCACTAATGAATTACGATTTGAAGATAAGAAAGGCAAAGAGCAACTTCGTTGGCAGGCCGAAAAAGATTGGGATGCAAAGATTCGACATAGCAGTCACACGCAGATTGATGGTAGCCATCATCGCGTTGTGGGCGGTAATGATTATCGCGAGATACAAGGTGAACAACATCTTACTTTTGAAGCGAATGTGGCTTATGAGCGACAGCAAAATCAGCACAGCACTGTTGATGGCAGCCTAGAGCAAGTGGTCGCACAAAATTATCTGTTACAAGCAGGGCAAAACCTGAGCTGGCAAAGTCATCAGCAAGCGATTTATCACGCAGGGGTAGAGCTTACCCTACAAGCCGGTGGCAGTTTTATCAAACTCGACCCCAGTGGGATCACCCTGAGCGGGCCTGCGGTGACAATGAATCAAGGCGGCAGTGCGCTATCAGTTGAGAGTGAAGTCGCCGCATTACCACATAAACCGGCTGGTGCACACAGTGCTGGCAACGGCAAAATACCACAAGCGAAAGCACCTGAGCCTGTTGTTAAATTTGAACCTAAGAACATTAACCAAATTATTTATTCGGATTGAGAAATGAAAAATTACATATATTTATTAAGTCTTCTTATTTTTAGTGTTAATGCCACGACATTAGAGGAACAATATCCTAATTTTTTTAGTTGCAAAACCGATACATATATAGATCGTATTAGTGGTGCTGTTCATGGTGATTATTTTTTGGAAAGAAAATTATTGCCATGTAAACAAGATAACTCAGTGGCCGAATTTTGCATTAAAGATAACTTTCACGGTTTGCCAGTTACCAAAGTTATGATTCCAAATTCATTTCCTGTACTAGCTTTTTATATTGACCTGCCTTTGAGTAAAGCGAAGGAGATTCTGAAAAATAAATTAAACTTCGACGTGAAAGAAGTGAATTTATATACGGAACCAACAATCATTAGAGATGGTGAAAATAAATCTATTTTAATGTGTGACTCAGAAGAGCAATAATAGAGAGAATCATGAAGACATATAATCCTGGATCTTCTTTTAGCTTCTCGAGTTCTTGGGCTAAAAGTAGATGGCATCCGGTTCATAAAAAATATCTCCCACATAGAGGTGAGGATTGGTCTGCTGCAGAAGGTACGGCAATACCTGCTGCAGGTGATGGTACAGTCGTTTATAAGGGCATATTGACTGGTTACGGTAATGTTGTTGTTTTAGAACATGTGGCCAGTGATAATGGAGAAATTATTCATACATTGTATGCGCATATGAATAAAGCATCTCCTTTGATTGTGGGCGCTATAGTTAATACCGGTGATCCCGTCGGGCCTGTTGGTGATACTGGCATCGGAAGTGGGTCTCATCTTCATTTTGAGGTATTGCGTAATGGTAAAAAAGGTTCTCCAAATCTAGTCAAAGGTCATGAAACAGTTAACCCTCATGAATTTGATATCTCTAGAATAAGAAGTGGAAAAACAGCACCAACTACAATAGCAAATGATAAACCATCCTTAACATCGAATTTTAATTTTCCTATCGTTAATGAAAAAGGCGAGCAATATAGTAATGCTGATGCGATTTATAAATTATTAGAAAAAGAGACCAGTGGGTTTTATCTACTCAGTGCACATAATTTCTGGCACGGCGGTATTCATTTCACTGATGTATCTGTGCCGCATCACATAAAAGATCAACCTCTGCGCTGCATGATGGATGGTAAGGTGGTTGCTTACCGTCTGAATAAAAATTACCTCACCAGTAATTGGTTAGGAAATGAACTGCAATACTCCTCTTCATTTTGTCTTATTCAGCATGAATATGAGTCACCAGCTAATGCGGAAGAAGGTAATAATAAAGGTAAGAAAAATAAACTGACCTTTTATAGCTTATATATGCATCTGGCACCGTATTCAGTTTATGCTTTTGCAGCAGATGATGTGAAAAAAACAAAAGCGAAAAAACAGCTCAAATTAATACAAACCATCCGAGTCCGGCGGGGTGATGATGCAGTAAAAGGCACACCACCTTCTCTGGGACGTCTGGGGGCGGGTAGCATCGTTGATTTGAATGGTGAAACATCCCAATTTACGGTACAGGAACAGGGTGGCTCACACAGTTATACTTTTGCAAAAGGTACTATTTCCAAAGCCTGTGGAAAGACAGATAGCCACATTACCGAGGGCACATGTATCTGGGTCGTGGATAGCGCCAAATATACCGAGCATGTCGATCAATCTACTGCCAATAAGCCATGTTCCCCGCCGGCTTACTGGCAATGCAAAATGAAGGGCATTGTTAAAAATAGGGTGAATACCCGCCAAATTAAAGATAACAATCAGCCCTTTAGTGATGCCAACAGTGAATCGTTAGGCTTGTTAAATATTACGGCTGAGTTTGAATTTAACAATAAAGATGTAGTGACCTGCTCTATCGGCGGTAAAGCGCGAAAAATGGCGAAAGCGACCTTGCTAAGTGGCGGTTATGCAGAAAAAGCAGGGCAACCACCCAGCCCATTTTGGGTGTGTATTGACGAGCCGTTTGTCGATCTTCGCGCACTAGCACCCACGCAATTTGATAGCATTGTAAAATGTAATCAACCCATCAGAGCCGGTGATGCCATTGGTTTTATGGGGCTGTATGAAGTGCCCAAAATGCCTGCTGCTTGTCGGCAAAAAATCAGTAAACATCAGGTTCACATTGAGATATTTAGTACCGATAGCGATAGCAAAATACAAGCGTTTTTGAATAATGAAGCAGGGCTAAAAACAGGAAAACAATATATAAAAATCTCTACGGGCGCCAGCATATACGTTAAAGACAAAGACAAAGACAAAGACAAAGACAAAGACAAAGACAAAGACAAAGACAAAGACAAAGACAAAGACAAAGATACGATCACATTTAGTACTGGTGGATTGAAGACGCAAGCAGAATATATTGTTGAATTAACCGCCTGTAAAAAACTCACTGATAGCAGTAGCGCTATTTTTTATAAGGTGGATAAATTACCGATCCTGAATGGTGCATTTGATGGCTATATTAGCGAGAAAGAGTTGGAGATATTGTCACAATATGAACTGACCAAACTTGGTTTTAAACTACTGGAAGAAAAAAATACTAACGCGGATGGCTATCTTGACCCTGAAAAAATGCCTACATTCTTTCAGCAACTCTATAAAAGCATCGATAAAGATGGCCAAAATGGCGTTGATAGCACCGAAATCGCTGCGGCGTTCAAAGATCAATCAAAACGTAACCAATTGGTTAAATTAGTCGCAAAACATCCGAGTGAGTGGCATAAATCGACCATTAATACGATCAAAACCACCTTTTCTAATTGGGCAAGTGAAGCAACTGAAGATGAAACCAAAGTCCTGATGAGTCATGAAAAAGAGCGGATGGAAAAACTGGAATGGATGAGTCAGATTGCCACAGCACCTCTCGTTTTTGGGCCTGCTGTTTGGCATTTTAATCCGATATCATTGGTTTCCTGTATTCAGAAAAATATGGATGAAGAAGAAATTTATTTAGCTAAAACTCTTTATGGAGAAGCTAGAGGGCAGAATTTGGCTTCCAAAAAAGCAGTTGCATGGTTGATTAGAAATAGGTTGAACAGTGGTATCTATGGAATAACATATAAAGATGTTGTTTTGGCAAAATATCAATTCACATGTTGGAATAAGAAAATTGATCCTGTTAATTACAAGGAAATACAAAATCCAAGTGGAAAATCTTGGGATGAATGTTTATATGTGGCTAAGGAGGTTATATCTTCACCAGAAAGTAGCAACATCATTCCTGGTGGAATGAATTATTTTAGCCCTAAATCTCAGCGGGCTTTGCATAAAAAAGACCCTGATAACTACCCAGCAACACCTGCCTTTGCTAAAGACAATAAAAAACTACCGACTCCTAGTGGAGTCAATGATGATGATTATGTGTTTTATAAAAATTAAAGAGGTTAACATGTTGGTTAAGTGTTTTGTTTTCTTTGTTTCCGTATTTTATTTTGCACTATGCAATGCGGAGCAACATATTTATGAAAATAACAATGACTTTACTGTGTCATGCACAAAAAATGAGGTATGCAAGTTAATTTATAATGAAAAAGCATATGTTGTTTTACCATTCATCAATTATGAGCCATCCAATATATATTTTGAAAATGAGGTTTACAATATTACATATCCATGCGGAACGTCTTGCGTTAAATATATTTACTTTAAAAGGCCAAACATTGTTAGCGAGCCATACTTAAATTCTTTAGCTATGAGTGCTAACGGCGAATTTGTATTGACTGTTTACGAAAATCTAGCACAAGTCTATGAAACTTTTACGCATAAAAAAGTATATGAAAAAAAACTTAACAATGGAGGTGATATATTATCAAATGGTTCTTTTGATGATGCGAGATATGATCAAGGTTCGTTTTTTATAAGATATAAAACGGATAAAGGTGATTTTTTGGATGAAAAAATCACAATGGAATAACTGTATTTATTGTTTGCCCTGTGTTCTTTTTATATATCACACAGGGTATTACTCATCAAATATACATCAATTCTTACTCAACAATACCTTCAACCCCAATCCAACCATGGCGACACCAAAGACGCGGTCGATCCAGTGGCTGATGGCAAGAAAGCGGCGGCGGATGGTGGGTTGGCTGAAAAACAGTGTGATCAGGCTGAACCAGAACAGTTGCAACAACATGATCCAAACACCGTAAATCACCAGTGTGCTGGCTGGCAGGTTCGGGGAGAGCACGATGGTAAACAGCGACAGAAAATAGATTGGTGCTTTTGGGTTTAAGGCGTTACAGAGAAAACCCTTGCCAACCAGACGGTGAGCCGCAATGTCGGTGATAACGGCAGGTTCATGGGTAAGGATGCCGGATTGCGCTTTGGCCCGAATACCTTGGTAGCCCAGATAGAGCAAGTAACTACCACCGATCAACTTGATCGCATTCATCCAGATTGTCGAGTGAGCAATCAGTGTGGCTAAGCCTGCGGCGGAATAGGCAATGTGAATGCCTAAACCAAGTGATATTCCCAGACTAACCCACAAGCCAGCACGACGACCTTGTAGCAGCGCCTGGCGGGAAACCAGCGCAAAATCAGGGCCAGGCGATGCTGCCGCTAATAAATGAACAACAGTAAGAGTAATAAAACCCTGCCAGAACTCCATGCTATAACCTTATTGTGATTAGTCCAGACACTCAGTATAAATTATTAACCGCTTCCGTTATATCGAGAATATGACCAACCGCGTCAACGCGATTAAGCTGATCTAATGTTATCTTTGCTCGGTTAGGTGCATAACGAGTCAGATAAGCCAGTTCATCCCGGAAGTATTTATTAAATACTCGTGCTTTTGGAGTGATAGTAACCCGAAGTAAGCGCGTTTCACCCATTATCGACGATTGCTGAATGGCATTTTTCATCTGCCCGTTTTTCATCAGTTCATCAGCATTTTTAATGATAATGTAATAACCCGTTTGATTCGTTTTCTCTTTTACCGTGATGAGCACATTAAAGGAGGTAATATCAATCTGTTGTTTTAGTTTTGCCCAGGCATCGTTAATCAATTGCACAAAGTTTTCATGCTTCAGGATAGTTTTTAATATGGCACTGTTTTCGTCAGTGTTAATGCTGATTTCGGGCATGATTGTATTATCAGAGATGGCCATATCACTGATATAACGGGCTTTATCTAATCGTTTGATTAAAAATTCTGGATGTGGATGATTAAAAGTAAATAAATTTCTAATCACGCGAGGTAAGCCATAGACTACATCCCGGCAACCGGTGGTAGTGAGTGAGTTCAGGTTTTGATAGATAAATTTCTTGAGCGATTTTCTGGCTTCATGATGTTGTGCATCACCGTGTATGGCAAGATGAATGACATTACCTTTGGCACTAATCACACTATATAGCTGGTGCTTGAGTTGATCGCCCGAGTCATTTTTTAAATGAGGGAATTCAATGGAAAGTAAATCGCTGGCAAATAGACTAAGCGGTTTTTCAGTCTGAATTTTTAAGCCTTTCGTGGATATATCCACCGTAATGGCGCTGATTTTTTCTTTTGGTTTCTTTACTGTATAAATAAAGATCGGCATCTTATATAAGAAACGATCTTCTTGTCTTTTATCATCAATCTCGCTTTTAACAATATGCAATTCTGTTCTGAGCGGTAATTTTTTCGGTATAAATTGAAAAATTTTATTCTTAGCAATTTCGTCATTAACCGGCTCGGCAAAAAGATTGAATTTTGCGATCAGATCTGACTCATCACTGATAGAGATCATGCGTTGATAGCCAGAGGCAAGCAAACGGGCTCGATCTACCGGGCTTTGATTAATTAACTGAAAGACTTCACCGGAGCTATCTGGCAGTGAACTGGGTATATGACACTGTTTATCCGGGTGAATTGTCATACCGTCTAAACGGTAGAGCATCAGGTTACCTTTACTTTTTAAATAGGCCAACTGGGCAATTGCTCTGGCTTCTGCATCATTAAGGCAATCGTTTAACGACATGCACATAAACTTGGCAAAGCCGTCCGGGCTGGAGACCGGCGCGAACAAATAATAATGCACGAAGCGTTGGCCGCTTAGTAAGGCTTTCTGTATCGGTTCCTGATGAATAAAATCTGCCAGCATTGAGACATGACTGTCGTCCGTCAGTCGCTGTAAGATAAATTCATTATACTCGGTTAAATACAGCGCATTGGGTAACCATTTGCCATGTTCCATTTGTAAAAATACGGGAAGGCTATTGAGTTTGCTAATAACAAATTGCTCATAGCCTTTAACTAACACGGCTTCTTGCGTGTTTTCAATAGGCACTCGATGACGGCGAAGCTGGGCAAAAATAAACTTTCTCAAATGGTCATGGAACTCATTAACGATTTCTTCTTTTTGATCCACCGCCATTTTTATTTTGTAATAAAAATTAGTTTGTTTCGATATCACCGATAAAATGTCATAAACGATAAAAACTGCCGATGAAAAGGAAAAATCTTTTTCAAAACCAATAAATCGGATATAAATGGATTTAGTATCTTTCGGGATCTGGATGCCGGATAATTTAATGCACATACCCAACGGTGATATATCCGTTGTTGAACCAGTGATCGCTATTTTTTTTTGTTGTGATAGTGTCATGTCTCTAGGATCTTCGAGATAAACCTCTATCTGGGAGACAAAATAAAGCCGCTGTTCTTTACGCTGATAAAAGTGTGTCAGCGATGTATAATTAACATCCGGTACGCTGACGGAATTAGGGTTGGCGATGGCTTCTTTTTGTCGTGTTCGCGCTCTTTTAATGATGATCTCATAAGCGCCAAGTGTATAACCCTTATAATTTTTAATTATTTCGGCAAAATCCTGTGCTGTGGCATCATTAATATAATGTTTGATGCCATTATATTCGAATGGTTTCCAGTCTGCTTGTGAGTCCCGAAGATCAATAATCCGGTTACAGGGTTTTGCCAGACGGGCAATTTCCATCTTAATTAAAAAACGACTGGAAACAGACTCTTCAGGGGCATACTGGATCAGTTTTTCATCCAGCGCTGCATTTCCGTATTCATAACGAAAAATATCCACAATTTTCAATTGGTGTGGCTGCAATGATAACGACGGATTCTGAGCTGCCATAATTCGTTCCGGGAGATATCGGTAGTCGATTTTTTTATTGAATCTTTCGCTATAACACACTAATTCATCAAGACATACAATCGATTCAACGCAGACTCGTTATGCTCATCTCATGTTATCATGCATCCCTATGACATGATTGCTGATCTGTCTATTTTGCCGTCATTGCCCAGTCATGAGGTCTTGTATGTCGTTGCCGTCTTCTTTGTCAGAAATCATCGAGCAGTTGAGCGCTCCGGAACGGGTGTTTGCAGTACGCGGTCTCCGTCGCGGTATCGAGCGGGAGTCGTTGCGTATTACACCGGAAGGCCGGCTGTCGCCGCTAGATCATCCGCGGCAGTTGGGTGCTGCGCTGACGCATGCCAATATCACCACCGATTACTCCGAAAGCCTGATGGAGTTTATTACGCCCGTTTCCGACTCACTGGATATTCTTCTGGCACAGCTGGGCGATATTCATCGATTTTCCCAGCAAAATCTGGGTGACGAGCGGTTGTGGCCGTTGTCGATGCCGTGTTTTATCGGCGGCGAAGAGTCGATCCGACTGGCGCAATACGGCAGTTCGAATATTGGTCGTCTGAAAACCCTGTACCGGCAGGGATTACATCATCGTTATGGCAGCATGATGCAGGTGATCGCCGGGGTGCATTTTAATTTCTCCATGCCCGACAGTTTCTGGAGTGAATGGCAGCAATTACAGCCGTCGGAATCTTGCCAATGTAAGTTGATTTCCGACAGTTATATGGGGCTGATCCGCAATGTGTATCGCTTTGGCTGGTTGATCCCGTATCTGTTCGGCGCTTCACCCGCGTTGTGCAGCTCGTTTTTGCAGGGGCGCGATACTGGTTTGCCATTTCAACAGGTAGGTAAAGGGACGCTGTATCTGCCGTATGCGACGTCACTGCGGTTATCGGATTTGGGTTACACCAATAAATCACAAGCCAGCCTGAATATCAGTCACAGCAGTTTGCACGAATATCTGACTTCGGTGCGTAAAGCACTGGCGACTAAAGAAAGCGCATTTGCTGATCTGGGTGTAAAGGTGGGTGATGAATATCGCCAGCTGAATGATCATGTGTTGCAGTTGGAAAACGAGCTGTATGCACCGATCCGGCCAAAACGGACGCCGCGTTCGAGTGAGCGGGCTCTGGTTGCGCTGGAGCGGCGGGGGATCGATTACATTGAATTGCGGACTCTGGATATCAATCCGTTTACGCCGTTGGGTGTCGAGATCCAGCAGTTACGCTTCCTTGATCTGTTTTTGGTCTGGTGTCTGTTGCGCCCATCACCGATGCTGGAGCCGGCAGAAATTGAGCGCAATCGCCAGAATATGTCACGTGTAGCATTGGAAGGTCGCCGTCCCGGATTGCAGCTATTGACTGTGCAAGGTGAGCAGCCATTACGCGAATGGGGTGATCAGCTGTTTGATGAATTGCAGATGGTGGCGCAGTTATTAGATCGGGCCAATGGCCGTGTGCATTATCAGCTGGCACTGCGAGCGCAGCGCGAGAAATTGGCTGATCCGGATAAAACCTTATCAGCACAGTTGTTAACACATCTGTTACAGAATAATCTCGATAGTGCAGAGTTTGGTCGTCAGCAGGCGGATCTTTTCCGTCAGCAGCTACGCGATGCGCCGTTGCAATATTGGGAAGCGAATTATTTTACCGATGAAGCGCAGGCTTCACTGCTCAGGCAGCAGGAGCTGGAGGCGGATGATCATCTGCCGTTTGCTGATTTTCTGCAGCAATATCTGCGTTTGCCGGTAGCGGGTGATACGCCCTGTGGTTAAGTTGTAATATTTCTGCCGGGGCGGCCGATTCCGATTATGCTTTTAACGTGACCTTGAGTTGCACGGAGCGATTACATGAATTGGAAGACCCGCCTGCGCAGGCTGGTGTCCCCGTTTATCTCAGCATCAGTCGTCATGCTGCTGTTGCTGAGTGTTGGTTACCCAACCATGTTGCTGGAGGCGAAAGCGCAGCGGCAGGGTGAAGTGCGGTTGCAGGTTGATCAACTGGCGCGCTATTTTGAACAGTCAGTTCTGAACATTGTCGCCGCGCTGATAGAAATGGAGTCATTACCGCGTAACTGCTCGGCTTATGTGCAGCGAAAATTCCATTATCATCATGCCGGATTATCTCAGGTCACCGAATTCTCTTTGTTTGCTCCCGATGGCCAACTGGTTTGCTCCAGCTGGCAAACCTCGATAGAGCCATACCGCGTTCCCCGTTATCCGGCATTGACCCGTATTCATGTCCGGGCACCGGTGATGGATAGTCTGCAGAATCAGGTCGGGCTGCATATTGGCCGTGTCGCGCGGGACGGTTATGAAAATACTGCCTTTTTACCGATGCAGGCGTTACGCGACAGCATGGCGAGTCTGGCATTCCATTATCAGTTTATGGGGTTTATTGATGCGCAAAGCGGTGTGCCGCTGGCATTGAATGGCCTTTATTCGCTGCCAGTTAATCTGCCGCAACCACTGTTTCCGCTCACCACACCACAGCAACTGGAAGCGCGCGGTGACAACCTGCAGTCGCAATATTGGTACGCCCGGCCGTTTGTGTCATTGCCGCAATTAGTGCTGATGATCAGTGTGGATACGCAGACGCTCTATCAAGGCATTTATCTGCCCGGTTGGCAATGGTGGTTGCTGGCGCTGGTGTTACAACTGTTGCTGACGCTGTTATTTATCTTTCTGCGTCAAAAGGCGACCGATCCGAAACGTCAGCTACTGGTCGCGATGCGACAGCGGCAATTTTTTAATGTCTATCAGCCGATCGTCGATGCGCGTGACGGCTCGCTGATGGGCGTGGAAGTGCTGATGCGCTGGCAACATCCGGTTGCCGGCCTGATCAACCCGGCGGAATTTATTCCGATGACGGAAAGCACTGGGGTGATTGTGCCGTTGACGGTATTACAGATGGAACAGGCCGAACAGGAGCTGGAGCCGCTGCTGGCGTTATATCCGAAACTGTATTTGTCTTTGAATGTTTCTGCCCAGCATCTCAACTCTTCCGCTTTTATCAGCCATTTGCTGCACCACAAACGCCATTTGCCGGGGTTGCACGTGGAAATCACCGAGTCAGAGATCATGGAGCACAATAACCCGGTCATTCTGGCTACGTTACAGCAATTGCGGCAACAAAAAATTGCGATCGCCATTGATGATTTCGGTACCGGATATTCCAGTCTGGGCTATTTGCAAACGTTGCCGGTGAATACCCTGAAGGTGGATCGCTCGTTTGTGGCGACCATCGGCACTGGTTCGGTGAATGCGCCGGTATTAGAGGCCATTATTCAGCTGTCGCAAAGCCTAGACATCGACATTATTGCAGAAGGCGTCGAAACGCATCAGCAGGCGGAATGGTTACTGCGACACGGTGTTTGGCGTCATCAGGGCTGGTTATATGCTCGTGCGGAACGTGTAGAAGCATTGTTGCGGCAGCAATGGCCACCGATGAATCGTCCAGTCGTTATGCCGATGACGGGGCGGAATAAAAAGGTGCAATCAGGTAACAAAGCACAGGCCGAATAAGCTCTTCAGCCTGCTTGGAACAGCTCAGTTTGGTTGGTTTTGTTGTAGCAACCCCTGCAACTGCGATTCGGTCAGGCTGGTTTCCCAGTCGAAATCAGCATATTTGTGCATCCCGCGCTGCACGTCATCCCGCGACGCCATGGTTTGCAGATAGCGGGCAACATGCGGGAACTGGCTGAGATCTTGTTTTTGATGCTCATGCAACATCACCCACGGATAAATCGCCATATCGGCAATTGAATAGTCGTCACCGGCTACAAAGCGATTTGCGGCCAATTGATTGTTCAGCACACCATACAGCCGCGCAGTTTCTTCGGTATACCGTTTGATGCCATAAGGCACTACTTCCGGCGCATAGTGATTGAAGTGGTGGTTTTGTCCGGCCATCGGCCCCAGACCACCCATCTGCCAATATAACCATTGCAGCACCGCATAACGTTCAGAACCTTGCGCTGGCAGGAACTGGCCGTGCTTTTCTGCCAGATAGGTCAAAATGGCACCGGATTCAAAAATGGCCAGACCAGTATCGTCATCAATTAAGGCAGGAATACGATTATTCGGCGAAATAGCCAGAAAGCTGGGCAGGAACTGATCGCCTTTGCGGATGTTGATAGGAATGACCTGATATGACACATTCAGGGCTTCCAGCATCAGGGTGATTTTTTTACCATTGGGCGTGGGGGCATAGAATAAAGTATACATACCGAACCTTTGCTGAGTCACAAATGGGAGCGAATCTGTCTACTTTATCCCCATCGCTACCGATCGTAAACACTCTGTCGCGGATCGGGCTTTTATTTGAATGTCGCCATATTATCTATAAAAAAACTGGATGATCCGTTATCTGTATCACAGACAATTAATTAAGAATAACGACCGATAATTGTCCTATCACAATATATTAACGAACGCGTGCTTACTTTAATTACGCAATGGGTTCTTTAGTTGCGTTAAATATTATCTCTGCGAAAACCTTATATAGTCTGGTTAAAAGAAAATCAAAATAACACAGCAACCACACTGGAAAGGAGCAATATATATGAGCGACCTATCACCTTCTTCTGCATTAGAAGATGTCGGGCAGGTAAAAACACCCGGATTTTTTGAAAAATTAATGGATATAAAAGTCGGTGTTATTTCGCTGCCTGTTTATATGGTTTTATCATTAATTGTTATATTCGCCGCTAAAACTGGCAATTTGCCCAATGATATTATTGGTGGTTTTGCCGTTATTATGGTGATGGGCATTGTGTTAAGTGAATTAGGTATGAAATTACCAATTCTGCGCAATATCGGCGGCCCGGCGATCCTGGCATTGATGGTGCCTTCATTTCTGGTGTATTGGCAGGTGTTACCGCCATCAGTGATTGATTCCGTCACCACTTTGATGAAAAAAGCCAACTTCCTGTATCTGTATATCGCCATTCTGGTGTGCGGCAGTATGCTGGGTATGCACCGTCAAACGTTAGTGAATGGCATTACCCGTATTTTTATTCCCATGCTGGTTGGTACGGTAGTGGCGATTGCGACTGGTTTGGCCGTCGGTGTTGCTCTGGGTTATAGCGTTCATCACACGATTTTCTACATCATTGTACCGATCATTTGTGGTGGTGTGGGTGAAGGTATTCTGCCGCTCTCTATCGCTTATTCCGGCATCTTAGGTCAGGAAGCGGGCACGTTTGTCGCTCAGATGATCCCTGCTGCGGTGATTGGTAACGTTGTGGCGATCATTGCTGCAGGCTTGCTGAAACGTCTGGGTGAAAAGAAACCAGAATACAGCGGTGATGGCGTACTGGTTAAATCCAGCGAAAATCTGGCTAACATGCCTTCTGCTGCCGATAAACCGATTGATTTCTCCATCATGGGTGCCGGTTTGCTGATGGCGTGCTCGTTCTTCATCGTTGGTTCTGTGTTAGCGCATTTCATTGGTATCCCTGGCCCGATCATCATGATCCTGGCTGCGGCGACAGCGAAATCACTGAAAATCATTCCGGAAAAATTAGAAACCGGTGCCTTCCAGCTCTACAAATTCATTGCCGGCAATCTGACCTGGCCATTAATGGTGGGTCTGGGCATGCTGTATGTGCCAATTAAAGACGTCGCTGCCATCATTTCACTGCCTTATGTACTGACCTGTGTGGCGATTGTTACTTCGATGATTATTTCCGGCTTTTATGTGGGCAAATTAATCAATATGTATCCTATCGAAGCTGCCATTGTGACGGGTTGCCGTGGTGGTTTAGGTGGCACTGGAGACGTTGCGATTCTTTCTGCAGCTAACCGTATGTCTTTAATGCCTTTCGCTCAAATCTCAACCCGAATTGGTGGCGCAGCAACCGTTATTGCCGCAACCATCTTATTGCAAATGTGGCACTAATCAAGAATTCAACTTGAGAGTAAATATCATGACTATGAATGCAGTTAAACATCACAATTATATTGTTCGCGCTATTGGTGGTGAAAAAATAAAATATGTGAATGAAATTATTCACGGCATTGAATTTAATAGTGGTGAAATTAATAAAATTGAAGCCTCGTATAAAGAGAATAAAGATAAATCTGTGCTGGTACATTTCCATGTTAATGATTTAACCAGTATCGCGCAGATCAAAGATCATTTGGAAAATCGTTTCGGTGAAGCTGATATTCAGTTTATGGATGAAATTACCCATCTGCATTTGGGTGGCAAACTGGAAACTAAATTAAAACACGGCATTAACAATATGGCCGATTTAGCCAAGGTTTATACACCGGGTGTAGCGCAAGTCTGTATGGAGATTGCGCACAACCCAGAACGGGCGTATGACCTGACGATTAAGAAAAATACCGTCGCCGTAGTTTCTGATGGCACCGCTGTGTTGGGGCTTGGGGACATCGGCCCAGCCGCCGCGATGCCGGTGATGGAAGGTAAAGCTGCCTTATTCAAACAATTTGCCGATGTGGACGCCTTCCCGATCTGTCTGGATACCAAAGATACCGAAGAAATCATCGCCATTGTGAAGGCGCTGGCGCCTTCCTTCGGTGGTATCAATCTGGAAGATATCTCAGCACCACGTTGCTTTGAAATTGAAGAACGACTGAAAAAAGAGCTGGATATTCCGGTGTTCCACGACGATCAGCATGGCACTGCCATTACCGTATTGGCGGGTTTCCTAAATGCCCTGAAAGTGTGTGAGAAGAACATTGCCGATGTCAAAGTGGTGCTGGTTGGTATTGGTGCCGCCGGGATCGCGGTTTCCAAAATGCTGCTGAGTGCCGGCGTGAAAAACCTGATCGGTATTGACCGTCATGGTGCGATTTTCCGGGGTGAACCCTACAGCAATGAGAGCTGGAATGAGTATGCCCGTATCACTAACCCTGAGAACCTGCAAGGCCCGTTGTCGACTGTCATTGAAGGGGCGGATGTGTTCGTCGGTTTGTCTGGTCCGGGTGTGCTGAAAGTCGAAGATCTAAAGAAAATGGCCAAAGATCCGATCGTGTTTGCGATGGCCAACCCGGCACCGGAAATTTCACCGGAAGTAGCCGCACCGTATGTTCGCGTGATGGCGACCGGTCGTTCGGATTACCCGAATCAGTTGAATAATGTACTGTGTTTCCCCGGTATTTTCCGCGGCGCACTGGATTCTGGCACCAGCCAGATCACCGAAGAGATGAAATTGGCGGTGGCGTATGCAATCGCATCCGTTGTCTCAGACGAAGAATTGAATGAGAACTACATCATTCCGGATATTTTTAACAAAGAAGTGGTAAAACGGGTCAGCGCTGTGGTGGCGGAAACCGCACTTCGTACCGGTATGGTCAAGGCACGCCGCAATAAGCTGGAAAGCCTGACTGTGTAAATCAAGGGATGTAACAGCGCACGTTTCATACTTTCGATCAGGATGGAGTATGGAACGTGCGGGATTTAACAGGCTTAAATTTGTAATGGAGGTAGAATAATCATCGCAACTCAGCCAGGAAAATCTCAGGTGTTTAAAGAAAACTCTCCGCTCAAACTACGTACCACAATCACATTACTGGTTTGTTCTGTGATTGCCGTCGTCTTGTTTGTCGTGCATTCGGTGTATCTGTCGCAGTCAACACAGCAATCTAAGCTGGGTCTGGAAGAAAAGGCCATCGCGGTGTTACATACGCTGACAGTGACCCCCTTTATTGCACAAGCCCTACAAACACCGATCTTATTACCCGCATTGCAGGATTATGTTGAACAGGTGCGACATCAAAACGACCTGTTATTTATTGTGGTGATGGATATGCAGGGTATCCGGCAAACCCACCCTGATCCCTCTATGATTGGCAAACATTTCATTGGTGGCGATGAAGTCAAAGCGTTGCATGGGGAAGAATCCATTTCGGAAGCCAAAGGCACGCTCGGCCCTTCGTTACGTCTTATTAGTCCACTGTATGATGCAACACATCAACAGATCGGCGCCATCGCGGTGGGCATCTCAACCGTGAAAGTGGAACAAACTATCGCCAAGAATCGTTGGATCACCTATTGGGCTATTATTTTTGGTGGTTTGATCGGGACGTTGGGCGCTTTTATTCTGGCCCGCCAGATCAAGAAAATCATGTTTGGCATGGAGCCGTCAGAAATCGCCGCGCTGTTGGAAGAGCGCAATGCCATGCTGCAATCGATCAAAGAAGGGGTTATCGCCGTGAATGCCGATGCCCAGATCACCTTGATTAACGATGAAGCGAAGCGGCTGTTACGCCAAAATGGCGAGCTGGAAAATTTGCTACTGATGGAAAGCAGCAAGCACTGGCCAGCCTTGCTGCATCTGCGGCAGGTACTGGAAACCGGACAAGCGGGACAAGATGAAGAAATTGATTTTAACGGCAGCACCTTACTGACTAACAGCGTGCCGGTGCGGGTGAATAATCAGGTGGTCGGTGCAATCGTGACCTTTCGTGATAAAACCGAAGTCAGCCAACTGGTACAACGCCTAACGGGCATCTCTCATTACGCCGAAGCCTTACGGGTACAGGCGCATGAGTTTATGAACAAACTGCACGTGATTCTCGGCATGGTCAATCTTCGTGCCTATGATCAGTTAGAAACCTATATCATGGATACCGCCAATCACTATCATACCGAAGTAGGCTCGTTGATCCGGCAGATTAAAGATCCGGTAATTGCCGGTTTTATTCTGGGTAAAATGAATCGCGGACGGGAGATTGGTGTTGAAGTCAGCATTACCAGCACCAGTTATCTGCCGGAATCGGCACAAGCCGAAGTGACGCATGAATTAGTCACCGTGCTGGGCAATTTGCTGGAAAATGCCATGGATGCACTGGATGGCCTTGAGTCACCAACTATCGTGCTGACGTTCGATCATGATGATGGCCGCTTACGTTGCACGGTGCGAGATAACGGCAATGGCATCGATCCGGCAGTATTACCGCATATTTTTGAGCATGGTTTTTCCACCAAGGGCACTCGTCGTGGCATTGGCCTGTTTTTAGTCAAACAGAGTCTGGAGAAACTGGGTGGCAGCATTGAATGTGAAAGCAATAAGGGTGTGGGCACACGATTTATTGTTACCTTACCGTATGCCAGCAAGGAGAACGGCCTGTGATTAATGTATTGATTGTCGATGACGACCCGATGGTGGCCGAACTGAACCGCCGCTATCTGGAACAGGTAGATGGTTTTCGCTGGCAGGGCTCAGTCTCTACCATTCAGGCCGCCAAGCAAATGCTGCTGGAAGGTGATGCGCCGATCGATCTGGTGCTGCTGGATATCTACATGCAGAAAGATAACGGGCTGGATCTGCTGCCAGTGATCCGCCAGATGCCGAATAATGTTGATGTCATCATGATCTCGTCAGCCAGCGATATGCCGGCCATCAAGAAAGCACTGCGTTATGGTGTGGTGGATTATTTGATCAAACCGTTCCAATTTACCCGCTTTCAGGAAGCCTTATCGGCTTATCGCGAAGAGCATCAATTATTGGAACAGAATGAAGCACTCAATCAGTCTGAGTTGGATACGCTGATCCGTCGCAATAATAGCCGTGTCGCACCGGACAAAACCAAGTTGCCCAAGGGTTTGACCAAACTGACCCTACAATCGGTATGGGACTGGGTCAAACAGAGTCGGAAACAGGCATTTTCCACCGAAGAAATGGCCGCCGAAATTGGTATTTCACGGGTGTCTTGCCGTAAATATCTGGTGTATATGGCCGAGATCGGTGTGTTAGATACCGACATTTTTTATGGCTCGGTTGGACGGCCCGTTTATCTGTATAAGCTGGTACCCGCCAAAATTGAAGTGATGGATGCTTTATTACGTTAGTGCAAACATTAACGAAAAAACGCCAGCACCAAAACGCTGTGCTGGCGGTGTTTGTAATATTTCTAACGAATGGAACTGACTTGCTATGTCAGGATCATCTTAGATTTCTTTCCTGAAAAAGTGATGTTTAAATAACTAATTAAACTCTTTTCTGTACCCAAAATCGGGCTTTTCCCCGCATTTTTGCTGGCTTCACTGTCGGTCGGACCTCAATTTCATCTATCATTGATACAAACACCATATGGCCCGTTTATGTCTGTTTTTCCAGATGTTTACATTGGCCAGTGCTATGCGCCATAAATTGGGTGCTCTCAATGGACTTCGAGTTAGTGAAAAAATTAATGGTGACTACCCGGTTACACCAACAGATTGTTAATCGTGTTGGTGTCATTGTTATTGCGTTGGCTGTATTGGTCACCGCCAGTTGTATTGGCATTATGAGTTGGTTGTACCACAAAACCGATGCAGAACAAGTCGCGGCGGAATTAACCAAAGTCGAGTTATTACTGCAAAATGAAAAAGATGGTCTTGGCCGCGCGGTGCGGGATTATGCCGTCTGGAATGATGCTTATGAGTATGTAAACCAGCCAAATCGTAAATTTGAAAGTGACAACTTTACTCAGCAATCACTGGATGTCATGAAGCTGGATTTCGTGGTGGTGATGACCGCACCGGATAAAGTCTTGTTTTCTTCCGAAATTAGCCCCGCATTATCCGATCCGAAAACCACACCACCGCTCCGTTCGTCGTTACTTTTGTCATTGTTGACTAAACTACCGGAATGGCAACAAGGCGCGAATGCAGAAGGCCATCCGAATACTTACCTGACCATGGTCGATGGGCGTCCTTTATTGATAGCGGTTTCCGGTATTTTCGACTCTTTGCTTGATAATCCCAGTCGGGGTTTGATGGTGTTTGGTCGCTATCTGGATGGCGACTATCTGCAACATCTGCAGCAACTGGCGGAAAGCCGGTTGCAGTTATTAGCACAAGAGCCGGTACAAACCGGTAGGGCTGCGTTATATCACCGCGAACAAACGGCGGGTAAAGCACTCACCGGCTGGCAGACGCCGAAAGTCTGGCTACAGGTAACGAAAGACATTAATTGGCAACCACGTTATATCACCATGGCGTTATTCGTTGGTGGTTTGCTGCTGGTGTTGTTATTTGCCACCTGGGTATTACAACGTTCGCTCAACCGTCTGGTGGTGGCACGCATTGAAACCTTTGCCGATCTGGCCTGGCGCCGAACACATGGCGAACTGGTTTACTGGCCTGTCGAAGGCAAAAATGAACTGGATCTGCTGGCGCGTTCGTTTAATGAATTGATGGATGAAGTTCAGGCTGCGCATAAAAATATGCACGATCTGAGTATTACTGATGCGTTAACTGCATTAGGGAACCGGCGCGGCATGGAAGAACAGGTCGAGCGAATGATGAAAAACTGTCAGCCCGGGATGTCACTGACCATGCTGCTGATGGATCTGGACGGTTTTAAACTGATCAACGACAGTCTTGGCCATGCGGCGGGCGATTTATTACTGCAGGAAGTGGCCCAGCGCATGCGGCAGGTGATGCGCAAACAAGACCGCTTATTTCGTATGGGCGGTGATGAGTTTGCCGTGTTGATGCCGAATACCACGACAGAGCAAGGGCTGCTGCTGGGGGAACGGCTGATAGAGTTGTTAGTGCAACCGATCCACTTTGGTCATCATAAATTAAGCGTTTCCGGTTCTATCGGGGTGGCGCAGTGGGACGGTAAAACCGACGGTCTGGAGCTAATGCGCCAAGCCGATCTGGCGATGTATGAAGCGAAACGGGAAGGCAAATCCTGTGTTCGTCAGTTTGAAACCGGCATGAGTGGGGTGGCTTCCGAACGCATGACGCTGGAGCAATCGCTGCGACAGGCGATCACTGATCAGACTATCGAACCGTATTTTCAGCCGGTGATTGATACCAGCACCGGTCAGACCTTGTCAGTGGAAATGCTGGCGCGTTGGCAGCGGGACGGTGAATTTGTGCCGACACTGGGTTTTATCCGTCTGGCGGAAGATTTAGGTCTGATCCATCCTCTGTCTATGCAATTGCTGACCAAAGGCTTGACCGCGCTGAGTCAGTTCCGTCTGCATAATCCTGAGCTGAAATTACAGATCAATTTATCGCCGCTGCAATTTGCCGATCGCCAGCTGGCGGTCACTATCTTGCAAATGGTTTCCGAGCACGGCTTACCTTCATCGGCTCTTACGGTTGAGCTAACCGAAGGGGCGATGCTGCTTTACCCCGAGCAGGTAGAGCAGACTATGCGTCAATTCGTCGATGCAGGTGTCAGCTTACATCTGGATGATTTTGGCACCGGTTATTCGTCACTGGCTCGTCTACGGGATCTGCCCTTTGATACCGTCAAATTAGATCGTTCATTTGTGATGTTATTGGCAGAAGGCGATTCATCGCTGTCGCAAGCGGTCTTTGATATGGCAACCAACATGCATATGGAGTTGATCGCAGAAGGTGTAGAAAACCAGATGGAATATGAAAAATTGCAGCAGATCGGTTACCGGCAGATGCAGGGTTTTATGTTTGCCTACCCTATGCCAGCAGAGGATTTAGTGCAGTGGCTGGATAGCTCGCATGAGATGCCTGTAGCATTAAAAGGCTAAGGCGGATGATATAACAGCCTAATCCATTGATATCGGTTTAGGCTGTTATGCGTAGTTGAAAGGTCAGCGATCAGACCTTAATGTCTTATTGCTTACGAGCTTGCTTCGCGATTTTTTTCTGCAAGCTGGCAGCTACATCGGCAGACTCTTCAATAACACCGGCTTCTTCCTGTAAAGGGAATACTGCTACCGCGATGCCATCTTCCGCCATGCCTTTCACCCAGCGATCGAACCACACTTGTAGCGGGATAGCGAATGGCTGGCTTTTACTCCAGTCATCGACTGCCCAGGCTTTAGCGTAATCGGGGTGCGGCCAAACCGGAATACAGTCGTCACCATCGGCGGTTAGCAGCATGCAGCCTTCATCGTCTTTCAGGATCCAGACTTCTTTATTCTCAACAACTTGTTGCAGGAAATGTTCATAACGCTGATCGGCATCGAGTGCCAGTGTTGCCTGATATTGTTCGGGAGTTAACGTGTAGGTCATCGTGGCCTCTCAATGCGGTAAAAAGGTATTAAAAATAGAAAAAACCCATGCGATTTAACACCGCACGGGTTTTTACTTGGATGATGATATACCGTTTTGATGTTGAGATCAGAACGGAATGTCGTCGTCAAAATCCATTGGGGGTTCGTTATAAGTTGGCTGCTGTGCTGCTGGCGCCGGTGCATAACCACCTTGTGGCGCAGCTTGTTGCGGCGCATAACCTGGGTTGGTGCCACCCTGAGGGGCAGCAGCAGGTGCAGATGGGCGACCCCAGTTACCTTGCTGTGGCTGTTGTGCCGGAGCACCCATGTTGCCACCCTGAGGTGCACCTGCGTTACGAGGATCCAGCATCTGCATCTCGTTGGCGATGATCTCAGTCATATAGCGTTTTTGCTGGCTTTGTTGATCAACCCATTCGCGGGTTTGCAGACGACCTTCCAGATAAACTTTTGAGCCTTTACGCAGATATTCACCCGCGATTTCAGCCAGTCGGCGATAAACCACAATGCGGTGCCATTCAGTGCGCTCTTGCTGTTGACCTTGCTGGTCTTTCCAACTTTCACTGGTAGCAACAGTAAAGTTAGCAACTGCATTGCCATTCGGCATATAACGCACTTCCGGGTCCTGCCCCAGATTGCCAACGATGATGACTTTGTTTACGCCTTTGGCCATGATCTGCTCCGTAAAAAGTTCGAATTCTCTAACCGCCTATCTTAGCAATAATCACCGTTAAAGTCAGATCGACAGCTATGACAGGCGAGAAATAGTTTGCTGAGCAGACATTAACATATTTGCAGCAATACTGGCTATTCATCCAGTGCTGGCTATGCGATACTGACATTTTGATGCAGTTCACAGTTGGCTCTCTATGGACAAAATCGAGATCCGGGGCGCACGTACCCATAATCTGAAAAATATCAATCTGACGCTGCCGCGCGACAAGCTCATCGTTATTACCGGCCTTTCTGGTTCCGGCAAATCATCGCTCGCGTTTGATACGTTGTATGCCGAAGGGCAACGCCGTTATGTCGAATCGCTGTCGGCATACGCCCGCCAGTTCTTAAGTCTGATGGAAAAACCGGACGTCGATCATATCGAAGGGCTGTCGCCCGCGATCTCGATTGAACAGAAATCGACCTCGCATAATCCACGTTCTACCGTCGGCACGATCACCGAAATTTACGACTACCTGCGTCTGCTCTATGCCCGCGTAGGCGAGCCCCGCTGCCCTGATCACGACTTACCGCTGGCGGCACAAACCATCAGCCAGATGGTCGATCGGGTGTTGACCGAGCCGGAAAATCGCAAGATGATGATCCTGGCACCGGTAGTGCGCAATCGTAAAGGTGAGCACAAACAGCTGCTGGAAAATCTGTCGGCGCAAGGTTACATCCGGGCTCGGATTGACGGCGAAGTGTGTGATTTATCCGATCCACCAACGCTGGAGCTGCAAAAAAAGCACACCATCGAGGTGGTGGTCGATCGCTTTAAAGTGCGTGATGACCTGCAACTACGCTTGGCGGAATCGTTCGAAACGGCACTGACGCTATCGGGCGGGCTGGTGTATGTCGCTGATATGGACGATGACAAAGCGCATCCGCTGATTTTCTCTGCCAATTTTGCTTGTCCGGAATGCGGTTATTCGCTGAGTGAACTCGAACCTCGACTGTTCTCGTTTAATAACCCGGCCGGGGCCTGTGCGACTTGCGATGGGCTGGGTGTGCAGCAATATTTTGATCCGCACAAAGTGGTGACTAACCCTGAGTTAAGTCTCGCGGGTGGGGCGATCCGTGGCTGGGATAAGCGCAGTTTTTATTACTTCCAAATGCTGAAATCGGTCGCTGAGCACTACAAGTTTGATCTGGACGAACCCTATGAAGCATTGACGCCACAAGCGAAAAAAGTGGTGTTGCATGGCAGCGGGCATACCCAGATCGAATTCCGTTACATGAACGATCGCGGTGATGTGGTAGTGCGCAATCATGCCTTTGAAGGCGTGTTACACAATATGGAACGCCGCTACCGCGAAACAGAATCAAACAGCGTGCGGGAAGAGCTGGCGAAATATATTGCCAATCAGCCGTGCCCAAGCTGTAACGGCAGCCGTTTGCGACAGGAAGCGCGCCACGTGTATGTGGCGAAAACGACGTTGCCGCAAGTGGCCGAGATGTCGATTGGTGAAACGTTAAGTTTCTTCCAGAACCTGGCCTTAGATGGTCAGCGTGCGCAAATCGCCGAAAAAATATTAAAAGAGATCATTGAGCGGTTGGGTTTTCTGGTCAATGTGGGCCTGAATTACCTGTCGCTGTCTCGTTCGGCGGAAACCCTGTCAGGTGGTGAAGCGCAGCGTATCCGTCTGGCGAGCCAGATCGGTGCCGGTCTGGTCGGCGTAATGTATGTGCTGGATGAACCTTCGATCGGTTTGCATCAACGTGATAATGAACGTCTGCTCGGTACCTTATTCCACCTGCGGAATCTGGGTAACACCGTGATTGTGGTTGAACATGATGAAGATGCGATCCGCAGTGCCGATTATGTGGTCGACATCGGGCCAGGTGCGGGTGTGCACGGTGGTGCGATTGTCGCGCAAGGTACACCTGCGGAAGTGATGGCCAACCCAGATTCGTTGACCGGTGAATACCTGTCGGGTCGGCAGAAAATTCAGGTGCCGGGACAACGTCGCCCGATCGGCGATAAATGGCTGAAGTTGTTGGGTGCGACCGGTAACAACCTGAAAAATGTCGATTTGCATGTGCCAATTGGCGTGATGACCTGCATTACTGGCGTTTCCGGGTCGGGGAAATCGACGCTGATCAACGACACCTTATTCCGTATCGCACATCGTGATCTGAATGGGGCAACCGTCGAAAAACCAGCACCGTATCGTGATATTCAGGGTATGGAGTTGCTCGATAAAGTCGTCGATATCGATCAAAGCCCGATTGGCCGCACACCGCGGTCTAATCCGGCGACCTATACCGGTTTGTTTACGCCGATCCGCGAGTTATTTGCTGCGACACAAGAGGCGCGCTCACGGGGTTATCAGCCGGGTCGTTTCTCGTTTAACGTTAAGGGTGGGCGTTGCGAAGCCTGTCAGGGCGATGGCGTGATCAAGGTGGAAATGCACTTCCTGCCGGATGTGTATGTGCCGTGTGATGTTTGTAAAGGCAAACGCTATAACCGCGAAACGCTGGAAGTAAAATACAAGCACAAGAGTATCCACGAAGTGTTAGATATGACGGTGGAAGATGCGCGTGCGTTCTTTGATGCGGTGCCGGCGTTGGCGCGTAAATTACAGACGCTGATGGATGTGGGTCTCTCTTACATCCGTTTGGGGCAGTCGGCGACGACACTGTCCGGTGGTGAAGCGCAGCGCGTCAAACTGGCGAAAGAGCTGTCGAAGCGTGATACCGGGCAGACGTTGTATATTCTGGACGAACCGACTACCGGCCTGCATTTTCACGATATTCAGCAGTTGCTGAATGTGTTGGAAAAACTGCGCGATAACGGCAACACCATCGTCATCATCGAACACAATCTGGATGTGGTGAAAACCGCGGATTGGATTGTCGATCTGGGGCCGGAAGGGGGTTCGGGTGGCGGCACCATTCTGGTGGCGGGTACACCAGAGCAGGTGGCGGAATGTGCCGAATCCCACACTGCACGCTTCCTGAAACCGTTGTTGGAACGAGATCGGGTGTCGTAACTAACGCGATTACCTGCGCTGACGCAGTAACAACGAAAATTGAATAACAAAAAAGGGCCGGAATTATCTTCGGCCCTTTTTATTACTACAGATGTTATTATTACAGATGCGTTTTTCTGCCTGCGGAAATTATTTGGCGCTGCTACGGATGATCCCTTCCAGGAATTTACCGAAGTTATCGCCATGATGTTCCAGCAGTTTCGGGAACATGGAGATCGGCGTCATACCGGGGAAGGTATTGATTTCATTCAACAGAATTTCGTTGTCTTCGGTCAGGAAGAAATCGATGCGCGACAGGTCTTTCAGACCCAGCTGACTAAACGCTTTCAGCGCGTATTCGCGGATGGTCGTAACCTGTTCTTCGCTCAGGTTGGGCGCTTCCAGATAGGTAGTGGAATGGCTGCCAGCGCTGTATTTTTCTTCGTAGCTGTAGAAGCTGTCGCTTGGGGTCGCAATTTCGCCCGGACGGGTGGCGACTAGTTGATCGTTGTAACGATATACCGCTACTTCCAACTCGCGTGGACGCACTGCTTTTTCGACCAGCACCTGATCGGAATAACCAAAAGCCGCATTCACCGCTTCGGATAATGCGGCGGCATCCGTCACTTTATAACAACCGACAGATGAACCCTGACTGGCTGCTTTCACGAACACCGCACCCCAGTTACGGAACGCGGTGTGTGCTTGCGCATGTGCCGCTTCGTTGTTGGTTGAGAGGAACAGGAACGGGGTGTTTGGAATATCCAGTGCGGACAACCACAGCTTGGTACTGACCTTGTTGAAACACAGTTTGCTGCCTTCAGAACCACAGCCGAGATAGGGCAGGCCGATCAGCTCCAGCATCGATTGAATATCACCGGTTTCACCCGGGAAGCCGTGAATACAAGGCACCACAAAATCCACCGGCTGTGCGGTATTGTCGAAATGCAGCTGACGATCCATGCCTAAATGACAAAAACGACCATCGTTGGTCTGCCAATGGTCGGGGAACAGTTCAACACGGGTAACACTGATCTCGGCCAGAGATTTCAGCTGGCTTTCCAGAAAATTAGCACTCAGCAAAGAAATTTCGTGCTCACTGCCGCCGCCGCCGCACAGCAGCAGTACGTGAAGGTGTTTCATCTTGATGTCCTATACTATGCGCTATGGCTGCGCTGTGACGAAGAGGGCTGCCAGCTCCGGCGGCCGCATGTCCGCAGTCTAACAAGTCAGATCCGACAGGGCAAAGCCTTCGGGCCGATTTTCCGGAAATTGGCCGATGATTACGCCGCACTGGCAATGTATTACACTGAGCGAGTTTGCAGTGAGAGGTGAATATGAGGCTAACCGTAGGCAGTAGTTTATTACTGATTGTGATAAGTGTAATAAGCGGCTGTGCGCAAGAACCAACGACACCGTTGCTACAGCCGCAGGGCGAATTCCGGTTGTTACCGCTGGAAACTACGCGGCGGCAGGTCGATGAGCTGTTGCAGGGAAATGCCGAAACGCTGGTGCAAGTGCAGGCTAAACCGAATGAGGTGACGCCACCGGTGTTGTTTGCGCTGGCTTACCAGCTTTATCAGCAACAACATTACCACGATGCCATGTTCTGGTTTTATACCGCACAGCTACGTGCGCGCAGTGATGCCAATAAATCGCTGGATGCCTCGACACAACAAGGTGTCACCAAACTTAGTGAGCAATTTGGCGCAGAAATCCCGGCCTATGCGCTGAGTCATCCTGCCGAGATGGAAACTGCCATGAAACAGGTATTGAGTTGGGATAAAACCGCCCAGCGCCGTTACAATCCACGCTGGGTAGCGTTACATGGCAATGAAGCACAAAACACGCAGCAATATGCTTTTATGCCGATGGATCGCTGGCCGCAAATCGACCAGCTGACGCGGCGCACATTTGCACGCGGTTTTGCCGAGTGGATGGTGTCGTTACGAAATCCGTCAGGTTTTTCGCTGTCCAACCAGCCAGATCCCGGTTAATACCACTCCCACGCCCGCCCATTGCAGTGGGCTTAAGTGTTCATCCAGAATACCAATACTCAGGAATATAGTCAGGATCGGGCCGACACTGCCGATCAGTGCTGTTTTTCCGGCACCAATGCGTGCCATTGCGGCGGATAGGGCATAGAGCGGCAGCACGGTGGCGACCAGCGCCATGATCAAGCCATAACCCCAAACAGGCAGTGGCTGGTGAATCAGAATGCCAAGTGGTCGTGTTAACAGATAATGAATAAACATTGCAATGGCTGAGACAGTCAATGCCAGTTCGGCAAACCGCATAGAGCCAATGCGCTTAATGACTGGCGGGCACCAAGTGAGATAGAACGCATAACTGACGGTGCTGGCAACAATAAACAACATCCCCAGCAGGTCGAGTCTTGCGCCGGCAAAATCAGGGGCGAGCACCAACACCATGCCGCAGTAGGTCAGGGCCATCGCCGACCACATGCGGCGGCTGATGCTGGTTTTCATCAGCCAGGCAGAAAGCAACACCGTCAGGGTTGGGTATAGACATAAGATCAAGCGTTCTATGCTGGCACTGACGGTTTCCAACCCCAAGAAATCTAGTAGGCTGGCTAGATAATATCCCAGTAAGCCCAGCAGAATAATCATGCCACGGTCACGCCAGGAGAGCGCGACCGCTTGCACGCTTCGGAACAGACGCATGAGAGCTATAATTGGTAATACCAGTAGTAAGCGAATGGTGACCAACGTGGTGCCATCAACACCATAGCGATAAGCCAGTTTGACGAAGATTGCTTTGCAGGCAAAACCAGTCGCAGCCAGAATTGCCAGCAGCAAGCCGGTCATGTAGTTGGACTGTTTCATCGTTTATTGGCGTCCGGAATGAGTGTCAGCAGATCGCGAATATCCTGCAACATCAGATGGGGCAAGGTGTGCAGGCTGCGCCAGTCTTGCCCTTGGTTGTTGATCCACGCTGCTTGATAACCGTTTCTTATCGCGCCGAATACGTCGGTGTTTACGTCGTCCCCGACATGCAGGATCTGATGGGGCTGTAATTCCAGTCGGGCGGCCATCATGCGAAACAGATCCGGTGCCGGTTTCATGTGCAGGCCGTTACCGGCTTTTAACACGTGTTTAAAATGCCCATCCAGCCCGATGCGTTCCAACAGCACATTGCCATTGGTGATCACGACCAGCGGAAAATGTCCGCTGAGTTTTTTTAACACTTCAATCGATTCCGGCGGTACGGCCACTTGCGAGCGGACTTCCAGAAATTCGGCAAAACAACGTTGTGCTTCAGTTTTTGCTGTTTCAGTGGGCATCCCTCCGCGTTGCAAGCCGACTTCCAGCATGGCAATCCGGCAACGGCTGACATCGTCTTTCAGGGATGGATCAGCATGCTGTAATTCGTGTTTCAGTTGCAGCCACCAGGCTCGATCATACATGGCGCTAGCCAGATAGCGGTCGCGCATGTGTTCCACCATCCATTGTTCGGCGTGTTCAATCACCGGACGGTTGTCGTATAAGGTGTCATCAAGATCAAAGCTGATAGCGCGGATGTCCTGCAAACGACGGAAGAACTGCATGGTGGGCTCCGAAAGAAAAGTCTCAGCGTATAGTAACTGCTTTTATCTCCGTGGGACTATCGACTTGTTTCACCGCAGGAGCGTTGTTGGCGGCAATACCACGTTCCGGGCCGATGATTTTGCAGAACCGCTGCACGATATTTTGTGCTTGCCGCACAATCGCTTCGCAGTGTTCCAGCCCCGAACCGGTACGCCACGAAGCTACTTGCGACAACATCGACAGTGAAGATGGCTGGGTATTGGCGATGTTTAAAATCACCAAGGAACCATTCGCCAGTTGTTCACGCACTAAAGCCGGTGGGATCACGCCGATGCCAAAACCATCTTCAATCAGGCGGGTCATCGCGGCAAATGAGTTTACGCAGCTAATGCGGGGCGACGTTATGCCATTCAGATGCAACAAGCTCAGAATATCTTGGTGCGGGCGTGAGTTGGCGACAAAGGTGATCAGCCGCTCACTGGCCAGTTCCTGCAGTGACGAGAATGGGCGGTTATACGGGGAATTGGCGGCGACAATCCAGCGCATCGGGTATTTCGCCAGTTCCAGATTGCGGATCGATTCCAGACGTACCAAGTCCGCCTGAAAGGCGATATCCAGATACCCTTTTTGCAATTGATTCGACAAACCGCGCGCACTGTCGACCGCGATTTCGACTTCCAGATGCGGGTAATTGACGGTAATCCAGGATAACAGTTCGATAAACCAGGTTTGTACTACCGAATCGATAGCCCCGATACGCACTTTGCCTTCATAACCACTGGCTTGCCCGAGTGACATGCGTAAGGCATGCGCACGTCCGACGATCTGTTCGGCATACTCCAGTACCTTGTCACCATCTGGGGTCAAACGTACGCCTTTATTGTCGCGCACGAACAATTTGACGCCGAGTTCCTCTTCCAGTGCCGCAATGCGGTTGGAGATCGACGCCTGCGTAGTGAACAGTTTTTCAGCAGTTAAACGAAAACTATTTAACCGTGCGACCCACAAAAATGTTTCCAGAAAACGAACGTTCACATTAACCCCTTGAAACGCAGATGCTTATGCAGCCTGCCTTCGGCAGGGACTCGAATGTAAAATGCATAATCTACGCCAAATTTGGTGAAAAGTTTTTCTTATCACAGGCTATGAATATTAGTCGTTAGACAGTTATGTCTCTTGCTACTGATAATTATGAAAAACCTCGTCAATCGTTCGATTTACAGAGTTTTTCACCATGAAAGTGTCGTTTCATGGTCCGGGCTATGTATTCCCGCTAAATCCAGAGAACAAAAATGAGTAGTGACAGTAGCAGTGGCGCATACTATAAAGATCCAGCGGTTATTCAACAACCGGTGATCCTGCAGCAAAAAGAATTAAGTCGCAGCGAGAAATGGGTACCGGTGATCTACTCCTGTTTGCTGATCGCCGTTGGTCAGACCGGAATGAGTTTATTGCTGCCAGCCTTGCCAGAAATGCACCAGGATCTGGGTATTTCTTCGCAGATGACACAATGGCTGGTGTCGGCTTATCTGCTCGGTTTTGGCCCATCTCAACTGTTCTATGGCCCCTTATCTGATATTTACGGCCGCCGTCCGGTGTTGTTATCCGGTTTGATGGTGGCGGTATTTGGTATTCTGCTGTGTCTGTTTGCCCATCACAGCGCATCGCTGATTATTTTAGGGCGTGTGTTGCAGGGTATTGGTGCCGGTTGTGCATCGGTCATTGCCCGTGTTTCACTGCGCGATCGTTATGAAGGCTCGCATTTGCGTCAGGCGATGGCCTATTTTGGCATTGTGATGGCATTTGTGCCGACTATTACCCCATTAGCAGGCGGTTTTCTGACCACCCATTTTGGCTGGGTCAGTATTTTCTTCACCATGGCGGGTTATTTAGGCTTGTTGTGGGTGTTGTTGTTCTACCGTTTTGACGAAACTCATCAAGCGCAGTCTGCGGATGAGCGGGCACACTTCATCGATTTTGTGCATCAATATGCTCAGTTGCTGAAGAGTAACCATTTCCGTTGTTACTCTGGGGTGGTGTGGATCCAGTATTCGCTGAACGTTTTCTCGATCTCGGTGATGCCATTCATCATGCAAATGCAAGTCGGCATGAGCGCGGATGTGTATGGTCGCTGGACGCTTCTACCGGCGTTCTCTCTGGTTTTAGGCGGCATCTTGGCCAGTAAAACCCGCCACTATTTCTCGAAAGAAACCGTCTTGCAAGTGGCGTCACTGCTGCAATTTGTGTCTGGTTTGAGCATGTTATTACTGCCGCACACGGCATTGTTAATGATGCTGGGTCTGGCGCTGTTTGCCTTCGGCAATGGCATGGCTTTCCCGAATGCGCTAGCCAGTTTGCTGGAACCCTACAAACGCACGGCTGGCACCGCAACGGCGCTGGCAGGCGCTGGGCAAATGTTATCGGCCTCACTGGGCAGTGCCTTGCTGGTTGCTTTAGGTGTTACTTCGATTTTTGGTCTGGGCATGGTGTTGTTGCTGGGGAGTGCAGTGTTGCTGTATCTGACCCATCACGCACGCAATACCGTGCCGGCTTCGGATGACTGGCATTCACACCATCATCCGGTTCATCACTAAGCTCTCTTCGCAGAGCTTCCATCACTGAGTTCCTTTGTAGAACGCTGAATAAGCGGACCTTTAGCGGCGAGAAGTCTCCTCTCGCCGCTCTTTTTTCTGATTTTTCCCATTTCCGTTAGCCAGAGGCTAGATCCTGGATTTCTTGGTTCCGTATTCATCTGTTAACATTGTTTAATATATGGTTATTTGCTGTGCCGCAGATCCTGATTATGTCTCCTGAGTTCAGAGAGGCATAACCTCTGCATGATTTTTCGAGTATGGCTTTATGTCATAGAGAGTCGTTAAATGGGTTGGAGGCATATGCTGCGTCGATGTTGGCAATATTGGTTAGGCACCTTGATCGTGGTGCTGGGGGTTAGCATTGCCTCTTTTGCTGCCGATGCGGTAGGGGAGTCCGGGCTTGTGGCAAGTCGGACATATATGACGCCCGATCGAATCCCGATTCAAATATGGCAAACGGGTGCTGGCATGGATCGTCAGCTTTCCTTGAAGGACAAGCCCAAACGCATTCACATGGATTCCTTTGATTCCGATATTGGCTTTCGTTTCCAGCTTGCGGTAGCTCCGATTGCAATTAAGGCTTTCTATCGGCTGGTCGGTCAGGATAATGACTGGCAGCTGTTGTCGGGCGGCATGACAACCCTTAGTTACAACGCATTGCCAACGGGGCACTATCGCCTTGAAGTGCAACTGTTCACTCCCCAGGATAAGGCTGGCACTGTGTATTCTGTTGCCAGCATATGGGTTGCGCCAGCCTGGGGACGAACCTCGGGCTGGATCGTCCTTGCCTCGCTGGCTGTGGTGTTGTGCTGGGGCGGTGTCAGCAGTGGTATATTACCTCGATATAGGAACCGCGCTCTTCTCGAGATAGGGCAGGAAAAGTCGGGAGCTGTTGCAAAAACATCACCACAGTTCCTGATGCGATTGACGGAAGAGTGTCGGACATCACTCATGCTGATGGCGTCTGGTGGTGATTTGCAGCAGACGGCACCTGTCAGTCGCGGTTTCGAACGCCTGCAAGGTCTCTTGCAGCAGTTGCACTATTTTGCAACAAACATTGCAACAAACGAACCATATGTGAACCAGCAGATTCCCATCATTTTACGCTCTTGGTTGTTGCCTCGGCTGGAATGGTATTGCTGTCAGGCTGAATCGGAAGGTTTGACCTTGCAGATCCTGATGATTCCTGATGCTGTTGTCACACTGGACAGCCAGTTATTGGATGAATGGTTAAACGCACTGGTATCAAGGGCCAGAATCGCCGTGCAGTCGACTGGAAATCTGAGCGTTATGTGCATGTTGGAACATGCCTCTGGGATGTTGGTTTTTCGCGTCATGTATTTTGGGGTTCACTCTCCCGGATGTGATCTTAACGATTTACAGCAGGACATCGCGTTCGATCTGCTGTGGTGTCGGCTGGCACAGTCTGGCGGCCGTTGCCAGAGTCTGCTGGATGAGGATGGAAAAGCGGGCTGGGAGTTGCGTCTCCCCTCATCCTGGAGTCTGTTGCAAGGAATTTCATCAGAATACCAGCAGATTTCAGTTCCAGTCTCACCGAACGATGCGCCCCAACTGTTGATCGTCGAATCCGATCCGGACATGTCACCACTGCTGTTGGCGTGGTTGGGTGACGAATATCGCCTCCTGTTCTCCGCATCGGTGCGTGGGGCGCTCGAACGGGCGCAAGAAGAGACGATCGATCTAATTCTATGTACGGCACACTGGTTGCCAGATGGTGAGTCGCGCGAGCTGTTGTCCCGAGTAAAAGAGGCGGCTGAAACCAATCATATTCCCTTTATTCTTTGCTGTGCAAGTGGCAGTCCGGACTCAGAGGCCAGTGCCTGGGATGGGCTTGCGGATGATTATCTGCCTTTGCCTTTAGAACCGAGGATGTTGCGCCTGCGTCTGCAGGCGTTGCTTGAAAATCGCCAGCGCGTCAGAGCCTGGCTGAAAGAACATCTGATATTCGGAGAATTGAACGAAACTCTTCAGTCTGAAGCCATGGCGCTACCCAGAGGCGAAGGGCTGGATCGACAGTTCAGTGATGAGCTGTATACTCGGGCTTGCCAATTGCTGGGGCAGGGGGCTATGTCGGTGGAGACACTTGCCGATCAGATGGGGTTGAGCAGTCGTACACTGCAACGCAAGCTACAATCGCTGTTTGGCGTCAATTACAGCGACTATATTCGCAAAATACAAATGCAACTGGTTGTCAGCCAATTGCAACAAGGCGCCAGCGTTAAGATGGCAGCTCGGGTGGCGGGTTTCCGTGATCAAGCTTATCTGACCCGCGTTTTTCGCCAGACCTTCAATATGAGTCCGACTGAGTACCGAAAACGCTTTACGCCATCTGAGAATCTAACGTAACCCGATCACCGACACCTGTTCTTCCGGCTGTTCCTGCATGGTGCTGATGCGGTTACGGCCAGCCGATTTGGCCTGATAAAGCGCGTGATCGGCTCGTTGCAGCATCAGTCGTGGTGTATCGTGCGGCAGATAGTGTGTCAGACCCATGCTGAGTGTGATGCCCAATTGCCCACTGGCCAGTGAGCGAAGTTGTTCTGCCCGTTCCTGTAATACGGGTTGGTTCATCCCGGTTACCAGGATTAAAAATTCATCGCCTCCGTAGCGGCCAAACTGCTCATTCGCTTGCATCTGCTGCTGCAGCAAACCGGCCAGTTGCCGAAGCATCAGATCGCCGATTTGATGGCCCTGACTGTCATTAATGCGTTTAAAGCAATCAATATCAAACATGATCAAACCGAAAAGTAGCTGTCCTGATGAGCGCCAAATTTGCTGTATAGCGAGCTCCAATTGCAGCAATATCATCCGCCGGTTCAGGATGCCGGTCAGATCATCGATCTCCGCCTGGTTTTGCAACTGGGTCAGTTGCTGCATACGTTCCGTGACATCCCTAATCATTAGCACATAGCCGAGCGGGGTTGAGGTATTGCCCAAGGGCTGACACTGGATCTCGTACTCACGCTGATTGTGCTGCAGTTGCGTGCTGCTGTTCTCATTGGATAAGCGATCGGACTGTATCAACCTTTGCAACGGCGGCGGACAGATCTGTTCATCATCATGCGGATTACCGGGAAAAAGTTGGCGGGCCCGGATATTGCTGTCTACCACCCGCCACTGAGAGTCAAGCACAATGACCCCTTCATCGATGTTGTCGAGTACCTGCGCTCGGGCAATCGGTAGCAAGTCCGCAAAGCGGTAGCGAAACAGACTATATGCATACATAGGGCCGGTAAGCAGAAAGCCGAAGGCGCTTAAATCAAGACCGTATGGAGCCCAGTCAAGCAGGTAGATCAGATAAAAAAGCCATGGCGGAAGAGAGCCCAGCAGTATCAGTAATACCTGATGTCGGTGTTGTCTGGGGGCTTGCCGCCAGCATTGATAAAAGAGAGTGGTACTGACGGTCATCGCCACATTGATGTAGACCATATGGACATAAAACCAGGGGCCGAACTCCAGCAGGCTAATGGACATGCCTTCCTGCTGTGTCAATTCTACCGATTTGAAGATTAATCCATGGCTTTCATTGCCGAATTGGATGACGAGCGTCACCGAGCTAACTATCAGCAAGATAGTGGTCAGCCAGAGTGGCGCTTTAGTGTGGTAACGATAGGTATAAGCCATCAGGATGATCAGGCCGGGAAGGAAAGCGGCGCCCAGCATTTCGAATGTGAGCCAGAAATGGGTTTGCTCTACCGCACGACATGCCAGCTCCATGCCGTAGCCAAAGGTATAAATGGCCTCCCCCAGGCATAGCCACGAGTACCAGAATCCTACATGGGAGGTGCGCTGCAGCAGACTGTAGATACCTAAGCCGAGAGAGAGTGCAGTCCCGGCAAACATTAACCAGCTATAGGTCGTAAAGGGCAAACTATCGAAGGGCGAGAGCATGAACTTTCCTTGTTACTGAGTCTTATTGTTCATCAGGCTTCGGTTGTTTTGTCACCCGCATAAACATCATTTTCCGGGCGGATGGGTGTGACCCATACCGTAACGGTCTAATCCCAAAGATATGCAGTTATTGTCGCATAGTTGCTTTAATCAATACTTACCAATATTTGCACTACCACGCCAATCTTTTGCACTATCGCGCCAACATATTGTTTTTAAATGCTAAAAATAGCAGGGTAATCGGAGGGACAATATTACTGCCAGCTTGTTATCTGCATGCTGCCATCGCGCTACTACATAGCCATAACGAATAAGGATTTTTTATGCGCTCTGATTTTGCCTCTTTGTATTTGTTAGCTGCAGCCACCCTTTCTTTTTCTATTCCTTCGTTTGCCAATAATGTTTCTGCCCCTGGAATGCATGAAAAACATGAGCTCATGTCGTTCAGCTATTTTGGTCTGGGATTAGATTCCATGACCTATAAAGAAAGCACTAATGCTTATGGTATGGGCATCAACACAAAGTCGACTGCATCGGTGCCGGTTCAGCGTTCAGGCGCCTATACCGCTATCAATGATCAGTGGGGGTTTGGTATTTTCACGGTCAGTTCACTTTATGGTGAAGATAACCCCGAAAGCTGGAAAACAAAATCGTTTGGTACTGTTCAGACAAATGATGTGTCACTGAAGCGAACCGATGTCACCATCACCGGCGTTCGCCAGATAGATAATGGTCATTATCTATCTGGTGGATTTAATTACAGCGATTTTTCATTTGTTCGTAGCAATTTCAAGAAAACCAGCACGTCTGATGCGTTAGCTAACAGCGTAAATGCTACTTTCGATTTACCTCAGGGCGCCATATCAGAGGAATCGGTCGCTTTGAATTTAATGCTGGGTTATGGCTACGATGATTATTTCCGATTCGAAAATGAAGGCTTGCGTACCTTTGCCAGCATACAGGCTGGTGTTCCATTATTTCGTCGCGTCAGTAACACCAATAATAACAATCCAACACTAACCGATTTCCTGGCTTCTGGTTATAAAGCTCAGCTAGCCGCTGGGTTAGGCTGGCAATTTTCTGAAAAACTATCGGTGAATTATATCTCTGAATACAGCTACACCAAGTTGGGTGAGATGCAAGAGGCTAATGTCATTATGCCGGAAAGCACGCTGACTAATTGGAATAACAGCATTATTGCGTACTGGAATTTTTAATCTACTGATTTAGCAGTTATTTATTGCTAAAAATCAATATCGAATAAAACTGGGAGATCACATGATGAAGTTCAGAAAATTGATGTTAGCGTCAGCTATTTCGTCAGCGTTATTACTTGCGGGATGTGGTGGCGCAGGTTCTGATAGTGAAACAAATCCTACTTCAGGCGGTTCAACCTCCGGTGGTTCGACCTCAGGGGCAACGCTCTCATTAACGGGGGTGGTTGTTAAAGGGGTTGTGAAAAATGGCTTGGTGACGGCTTATGAATTAGTGGGCGGTGCATGGGTTGCTCGTGGCTCAGCGACAACCAACGATAAAGGTGAATATACGCTCGCCATTCCTGCTGCATCATATAAAGGTGGCATCGTTAAATTAACAATGACCTCTGTCGCTGCTAGCACTGAAATGAAATGTGAGCTTTCTGCTTGTGGTTCTGCATCATTTGGTGAGTTTTATTCTGATAGCGTGACCTTAGAAACTATTGTTCCAGTTTCTATTTCTGGTACAGGTGTTGCGCTAAGTAATATACCGGTAACGCCTTATAGTAATTTAGTGGCTAAACGAGTAGAGGCTTTAGTTCAAGCTAACAGCACTGCAAGTCAGGCTGATGTCACAACAGTTGCATCCTCTATTCGTTCCGTGGTGGGTTTTGACCCGTTGACTACGAAAGCGATTGATATTACTGATGCCACAGCTTTTAAAGCTGCATCAACTTATGAGCAAACGGCTGCAATCATGTCGGCAGCCATTGCTGATTTGGCCAAAACAAATAACACATCGGTTGCAGCAACGGTTGATGCATTAGCCTCGGCCTATTCTGATGGCGTGTTTGACGAGTCAACCGATACATTGAAATTAAGTCAATTAATTACAGCATGGAGTGATGTGCAAGATGACGCATCAGTGGCATCTGCGATTTCTACTGCAGGGGCCTCTGCAGCAGTATCACTGATCAGCACAACAGCAGCTGAAGACACAGCTAAGTTATCGACAGGTAGCTATACACCAGAACCATCAGCTACTTTGGCATCATTTATTAATGGTGTTTCTGAATTTTATGTGGCAGGGATTGATGATAATTTGTGGGTTGAAGGTTGGCAGTCAAGTGGTTCTGGTAGTTATTCCCTCATAGCTAATTCAGATTTAAATGTTACATCATTAACAACATATACACCGCCAAATAATAGTCATAACTACCATTTGATGGCTGATGGTAGCTGGACTCTGAATTATGAGTCTACATTAACCATCGAGGCTGCGAATGCTGACGGCTCTGTGAATATCATAGCTCCAGATCGCGCTCACACAACTTTGAGCGGCAATTGTTACGATCTCAGTGATAAATCAGTATCAGCTGAGATGCAGCAATTAGGTTCAGCCTCTGTTATAGATAGTTCAGCTAAATTCTCATCAGGCGCATACGGTTGCTTAACTTTTGATAATAGTACCAGCACTGATTATTACATCTATGACACTAGCGGCTTAAGTGTTAATGGTAGCACATTGGCAAGTACAGATGATTTGTTAATTAGTGGTACACCATCCGCTAGTAATCTGATTAAACCTATTTATGTGAGTAATAATTACATATTAACATTATTAGGGGATGTGTCGGTCGATTCAGGTATTGCCCAAATCTGGCATCGTGACTCATCAACAGGTAGTTATGTGCTTGATTATGAGTCAGCTACCGGTTGGTCATATCAGACGATCAATAATGCACCAATTTTGGCTTTAAGTGCTGATATCAGAAATAAAGTTCAAGACAACGCAGATGACGGTTTATTTGGTTTTGCTGTATTTATGGGAAAAGTACAACGCGTCAATTTATATTCTAATTCAACTCAAAATGAATCTAATTATCTGATGAATAAAACCGCCTATGATGACATTTTGATAGGACATTTATTGGATACTGACGAAGATGGTTATGCTGACACTGCTGATTCAGCACCAACTGATCCATCTGTGCATTAATATCGTGTTTTACAGGAGGGCCTAGCCCTCCTGTTTTTAACGAAAAAGTTTTAATTTAAAGGATTAATATAATGAAAAAATCACTGCTTTTTATTGCACTGACTGCCGTGGCCGGTTCAGTATTTTCTGCCCCTTATACTTTTAATGCCCGCCAGGATGCGATGGGTGGTGCGGGTGTGACCAGTGCCAATTATCTGGCTGGACCTTTTTATAACCCGGCATTATTAGCGAATTATGGCGAATCAGATGATTTTGGTATTTTATTACCAGTAGTCGGCGTTGAGGTTTTTGATAAAGGTGATTTAGTTAATAAATCCAGTGATTTTTCTGATGATTACGATAGCTATCAAAATATGTATCAGGATTTTCAAAATGGAAACAATATTAATGCGGAGACTGCTAATCAATTTAATGCATTAAGTCAGAAAGTAAAAGGTGAATTAACGGATTTACAAGGTGCTACCGGTTTTGCTAAAGCCGGTGCGGGTTTAGCAATCGCATTACCATCGTCTGTTCTTTCATCTGCTGTATTTGTCAATGGTTATGCTGATGTCATGGCATTTACTGATGTGAATATGAACGATATTCAGGATGTAACTGAAACTGTTGGCGGGCAAACGATTACAGTCAGTATTCCGACCGATGAAAACAATCTATCTTCTCAAATGATTGCATTAGGTGCTTCTGTTACTGATTTTGGTCTCAGCTTAGCCCGGTCATTTGACTACAATGATGTGAAATGGTCGGTGGGGGCCAGCCCGAAAATTCAGCGCATTGACATGATTAATTATGTCGCTGCTGCGAATAGTGATTTTGATAACTTCGATTCAGATCAATATACAGAAACCAAAACCACATTTAACCTGGATACTGGTGTGACGGCTGAGTGGAAAAATGGGTTGATGGCAGGTTTAGCTGTTAAAAATATGTTTAAGCAAAGCATCTCTAAACAAGTAAATGGTGTGAATGCAACCTATGAATTATCACCGGTGCCAACAGCTTCTGTTGCTTATAAAGCGTTAGATATGGTGACAGTAACAGGTGATGTTGATTTGCTGGCACAAAAACGCTTCTCATCATTAACGGGCACAAATAATACCTTTAATGCGGATGATGATGATTTACAAATGGCCAGCGTTGGTGCTGAATTTGATCTGTTCCATTGGGCACAATTACGTGCTGGTTATCGTCATGATTTAAAAGGCACGCAAAATGATGCCGTGACGGCTGGTTTTGGTTTATCACCGTTTGATACATTTCATTTTGATGTTGCGGGTATTTATGCGAGTAATAAAGAGTTTGGTGCTGCATTACAAACGGCATTGACGTTCTGATAAATAAAAGAGGTCGTATTTTTACGAGCTCTTTTTTTAATCTATTCATTAGCTAAGAACGGAATCTTGTTATTCAACGACTTTGGGTGTTTGAGGCAACAGCATTAATAGCAGTATTTAGTTTTTGTTGAACTAGTCACAGGAACTTCAGAATATTGTCGGCTAGTTGACCTCAGCAAAAATTTACATATCTTTGTACTGCGGTGCCAATTATTTGTACTTTCATGCCAAGATATTGCTTTTTAAAACAAAAAATAACATGGTAAACAGAGAGAAGACTTTATTTGTTACCAATGTACTGACATAACCACGAGCCTAAAGATCTATTGTAAGCGTGATCGATTATCTACCGCTATTTGTAGCAAGAGGATTGCGTTTAATTGCTCAAGTTAAGATGAATAAGACAGGGAGAGACTTTAATGAAATTTAGAAAATTGATATTGGCTTCGGCAATATCATTAGCGTTATTGCTGACGGGGTGTGGCGGCGAAGGCGCTACAGATACATCACCAGATAGTACGAGTAATTCGACACAGCCGACTACATCATCAGATAGTGCGAGTAATTCGACACAGCCGACTACATCGTCAGATAGTGCTAATAATTCGACACAACCAGTTACGCCGTCACAGCCAGAATATATCGCAAGCTTGCCTGCTGAACCTGATGAAACAGCAGCAGTAAACAGCATAACTGGCATTGATGTTAATCAAAACAATGTAAGAGATGAAGTTGAAGTAACTTTGGCTAATATCGCAGACAGTCAAGAAAGTTTCGACAATTCCATGCTGTTAGCCAAGAGCATGCAATCTATTCTTACCTCTCCCCCTGCAACGCAAGGTGATGCGCAAAAAAAATTATTAGAGATGTATTGTATCGAGCAGTCATCTTCCGGTATCGATACCGATATTATTACCGCGCTGACATTTGATACTGCTGAGAGGAATACTATTTATAAAAACTTTGAAGCCTCAATGGCTGGGACAATAACATATGAGGATGAACTCACATGCGCACAATAATTTATTTTACTTCATTTCTATTGTTGTTTATCAGTCTTAAATCATTCTCCGATGAACAGATTGAAACAAGTTATATACCTACTGCATATTGTAATAAATCGTTGGTTGAAAATCCAAGATTTAAACCTGATGGGATCGATGTCATATATATAAATGGGATTAAAACTTCTGCTACTGGCTCATTAAATGATATGATTGCACTCAAAAGAAAAATTGTTGATGTTTTAGTGCCTTCTTTTTCTGAAAAAATACAAGTCATGAATATTTACAATCCAAGTGCTGCTAATGAGGGTAATGAGAATGAGGGTTTTGCCTATGATGCTCAAGAGTTAAGAGATCAAGCTCAGGCTGAAGAAAAAGCATTAGAGTATGCCAATGGGTATATAAATGATTTAAAACCGAAGCACCCAAATCTCCCATCATCTTTTTGGGATAAGCTAAAAAAATTAAAATATAATCAGCAATTGAAATATATTATTACTAGGGATTTCTTTAATTCCAAAAAATATTTAAAACAAGACGGATCTATACAAGATGTGGATGGTTCAAATAGCGAGAATATAGGCCCAACCATTTTAAAAATAGTTACAGCTATTGAAGAGCGAGTTTTATCTGGTAGACGGGTGATTGTGGTTGCTCATTCTCAAGGGAATTTATTCACGGAAGCAGCATATGCTATTTTAAAAACGAGACTATCGCCAGTACAATTGAGTAGTCTGCAGTTTGTAGGAGTCGCAGTTGTATCACATACTACTCCCAGTGACAAGTGGCTGACAATTAGCACAGATTATGCTGTGTATAGAGCTTACCCAGCTAATACACTTGATATTGATGTTTCTCCTCTTGGTTATGATAACTCGCCAAGAGGAAATTTTGATGCTGTTGCATATTATGGAAATGATAATTCATCTAATAGTGCTACGTATGATAATTTAAGTAAATGGGACCCTTATACACGTCATAGCTTTACAGATATATATTTGAATGAGAAGGTTGTTCTTAATGAAGATCATTCTGTATCAATCCTTGATCGAATTAGAGATCTAGTTAAGCAAGCCTTACTTCAAACTACTGCATCAACGCCTGTAATATCTTTGAGTCCTATTTCTGCTACATTGTCATGGGTTAATGCTGGTCATACGGATATGGATCTGCATGTTATTGAATGGCTAGATAGGAATCTTCAACATGTTTATTATGATAATAAAATGGGAGTCTTAGGTTATCTTGACTTAGATGATACCAATGGGCCAGGACCTGAGCACTATTTTTATAATATTGATAATTCGTCGTCTAATATATGCGAACCACTGTATGGAAAAAAATTATCTTTCTATGTTCATCCATATACATTTAATGCCGAGCATACAGATGAACCTGTTGCGTTAAATCTTAAAATTGGGTCTTCAATATACTCAAAATCTATTTTGCTAAATCAGTCTGATAGAATCCTGCAGTCACCAGATGGAAGATTATCTGGGCCTCATTTTTTTGATGTTAGTTTTGATTATTCAGGAAACTATACTGTGACGACCTATTAATAATTAAATCAGTGCATATTATGTGCACTGACTTTTTAATTTAGAGTGCAAAGGGGATTTTATAATATAGTCTATGATTTTTTATGGATAGTGCCGAAATGAATAAATTAACAATCAGTATCAGCCTTTTTGCTTTTTCTTATGCATCATCAATTACAGCAATTGATTTTGATAAAGTCATCGAAAAAGGGAAAACGACGAACAGTGCCGTTGTTAGTGTGAGAGGTGATGGCCGAAAAGCGGCAGAACAAGCTGCAGAAAGCATAAATCAGTTCAGAAATGATGATGAAGAGAGGCATACAGTACAGAAATATCCTTGGAGAAAAATTAACTTCACAGAAGTATCATCAGGTTTTTATCAAAATACGATTGATTGCGGTTTTTCATATAGTGTTATTGTATCTATAGGTCAAAATGATCAAGGTTCATATTTCTATAATGGCCGTATGTATAATGATTTGTCTGATGCTGTAAGAACAGCATGTTCAAAATAAAATATAGGTGGAGTATTGCTATGTCTGTTAACCAAAATGATAAACTCTCTAATAGGGCAACGCTGGGAATAACATTTTTATTGGCATCTTCTATATTGTCTGCGTGTTCATCGGCACCAGGGGCATCGATTAGTAAAACTCAACAAGTTGATAACTCATCAGAGTATTTGTCTTATACGAGAACCAATGCGGAATTTATTGGTTTCGATATTGCTGATGGAAGTCTGCGTAATGTTCATGCTATGGATGGGGATAAAAAACAAATAGAAGATGCTGCGGATAAAATGCACAGCGATAATTATGGTAAAAAAAGAATCTATAGTGATTGTATAATTGTAAGATTAAAGGCTTATACTCCATGTGCTAATATACATGATGATCGAAGACAAATATCAGTATTTAATAAGAGAGAATATGCTGGGAATCTGGTGACAAGCACCTTAGCGATTGGTATTTCACCTGTTTTCATTGTTGCCGATACATTGAAAGCTGGGAGTGATGAAGTTCCTTATGAGACAACTTCGCATCTGATGAATACACAAACGAATTTAGTTATTGATAATGATGTAGTTTATTCGATAGGACGAATAGTTGTTGCTAATAGACTGGAGAAAATAAAACAAGAAGCCGCCGCTATTGAAAATGCAGATTCAATGCTTAAAGTAAGAAATTTTACTACTAAATATCCTGGATACCCTAAAAACACCATTTTTGTTAGAAATTTGATGAGTAAAAAAATAGCTGATAATGACATATCGGCTGTTGTCGCCATTGTAAATCAGCTACCGCAATATGCATCTAGAACGGATGCGGTGAATTGGCTGCGAACATTGAATACCTTTGAGGGTTACAAATCGGCATTTGATCTGTCGGGTGAAACCGACGATGCCAAGTCAGCGAATAATGTTGCTAAAACACACAGTGATCGTATTGAATTAGAGCATATGGCGCTGACGTTGATGGGCAGCAATAAAATAAAAACATTTTCCCTTTCTTCTGGTGATTTAGACCAGTCATCAACTTCTCATTCCGAAGGTGGTGGATTTTTCTTAAAAGGCGCAGAAACGGCCTCAAATACCTTTTCTATTAATATGCATTTGCTAAATAACAAAGATGTGCTTGATCTGAAAGATGGCGATTATAAAGTGAAGGTGAAAGTGAAATTAAGTATTCCTGTGCATTTCCGTCGTGCTAGCCGATGGGTTGGTAATGCAGATGAATATAAAAACGACGAATATACTAAAGAAATAACCATTGCATATAATGCGAATTCTAACCATGTAGAGCAAGTTGACTTTGATGGGGTTCGCACTGCATATAAAGATCGAGGAATGATGGGTGGTACAACAGAAGTTCAAATGGTTGGTGCTCCGATCGTGGTTGCAGAGGTTATCGATGTCATCTATTAAGACTCTAATCAATTAGAAGCTCTAAAATCAAATGGCCCACTTTGTTATGAGTGGGCCAACTATAATCATAGTTAATTGTTTTAAACATCATTTTATTAGAGGTTTTTACTATGTTTTTAATCTGGAGAGGTTGGGGCGTTGGTGTGCCTTTAATTGTTATCATTGTTCAACTCTTAATTGAGTTGATAGTTGATAAAATAACGGGAAGCCAAGGATTTATAAAAACACATAGCTGGATTTGGTTCATAGGGCTATCACTATCTTCCATCATTATCTGGTTTGTCGGGAATCGATTAGATGCTAAGCCTGGGCGTGTGATTATAGATAAAGAAACACAGAAAGAATATGAGATTAAATCAAAGCATGATCTGTTCTGGCTTCCTTTTAAATGGTGGTCAATTCCTGTGCTGGCTTTAGGGTTCATATTTGTTTTTGTATAAAAAGATGTAGATAGTTGTTCTTATCAATAACAAGCCGAGGTGTATTCTTGAAACAACAGTGTGAATACTTATTTAACCTGAGTCGTTTATATCTGCGTTGGTTATTTATGTTATTGTTGCTGGCAGTCGTTGTTGTTTTCGGCTTGCAGTCAATCAATATTGATGCATGGGTTATTGTGCAGGTAATTATCTATGCTCTTGTGTCGGGTTTGCTAATTTATGCACCATTAAATCTTTATTTTGGTGCATGGTGCTATTTTAGTCCTTTCGAGTTAGGTCGTTCACTGATTAGCTTTTTTATCGCTGGAACAGGTATTTCACTGTTATTTCAGCAACCAATGCCACCATTATCAAGTGTATTCGGTGGATGTGCATTGACTGTGGTAACTATTTTTCTTATGCATCGATATTGCGTATGGCTACTAAAAAAAGAAGACAGTATTGCAACAAGTGATGAGCTTCCACAATCTGAGCTAAATGCGAAAGAGCAACCATCAGCAGAAGTTGATAATCGGCCTAGTGATGATGCATCGATCCGAGGGAAGGCTGCAATTTTTCAATATGGCAATAATAAGTATGTATTATCTAACCGACAAAATACGGGTAAGAATACGGCTGCAGAACGTTTCGAGCGCAAGCTAATTCGATTTTTGGAACACGCCTTTGAAGTTCCTATTTTGGCATACCAAGGAACAGGGACCCACTATTGGGTTTTCAAACCAACAGGGTTTCCTGGCCCAATTGAACTTATTGTAATAGGACATGAATTCAACACGGCATGTCGGCTAAAAGAGGAACAACGGTGGATTTTAAGAGTTCGGGAGCCCAAGCCAGGTTGGTTTGCGAATTGGTTAAGTCAATTATTTCCGGCAGGTGTTGCACTCGAACGCAATTTAGGTGCCTATCTTCAAACACAATTTCCGAGTTTAGATGTGGATGATAAATCGTTATTTAGCCAGCCACGATCAGCACCTGTTCCTGTTCACCAACTTACTGAGCAACAAGCACGGGATTTAATCAAAAACTTAGAGCGGGCATTATCAAATAGCGTCGAGAATGAAGTGGCTACTGATAATGACTCCAAAAATGTTGGATTTGATAAATCGTTACACAAATTACATTAAAGAGATTTGTATGCGGCTGATGGCAAAGCGTTTTGGTATTTATGTAAAATGGAATGAGTTTTTTTTGAGAGTGGCGCTGACTCTCTGGCTTAGCCTGCTATTCATTATGATGGCTATTCAGGAATGGAGTGGTTTGTCCATTCCATGGCCACATCAAGCTGCAGCCATAACCTTATGTCTGGGATTATTAATCTATTCCCTAGTGAAAGGTATCCAGTTTTGTTTAAGTGGTTTTAAATTTAGATTTTTAGAGATTGTTCGAGTGCCTCTATCACTTTGTTTCGGGCTTGCAGGAATGAATGTTATTTGGGAGGAAAGCAAGAGCATCTGGCCTTTTATCAGCAGTCTCGTATTAGCGGTTCTTATTGGCTATGTTATTATTGCCAGGCGGAGGAAGCATGAAGCCAATAAATAGCTTCTACCTGTTACTTTTTGCCCTCTTATATTGTTTTACTGTGTATGCGAGCACGGACACCCAGTTAGCTAGGTTTGAATATCGTGCTGCTGTTGATTATTTTTTGCAGCATGGCAAGACAGATGATCTGCATCGTTATGAAGAGCATCATGCAGACCCAAGATGGCAAGCAATGCTGAATTTGACGTTGGCTTCAACACTGCTTGATGGTGGCTCACAATTGCAAATAGCTAAAAAGCTATTGTTGCAATCATTAGCCACTAAGCCTTCTCTAACTACTGTTAGCCAACAAGACGCTTATATTAAATTAGGCATTTTAGAAGAAAAATTTAATAACCAGACGCAAGCCAAATTTTATTATCAACAAGCGATGGCGCATGGTTCTGCCATAGCTTGCAATTATTTAGGCGTGTTGTTTGAGCAACAGAATAACTATGCGCAAGCAAAAAATACTTATCAATCGTGTATACCTGATCGTGTAAGCCCGCTGTTGTTAATGAACTTAGGAACTCTTTATTACAATGGATTAGGCGTTGAGCAAGATCGTAAGAAAGGAGCTGATTTCTGGAAGCAATCTTTTGTTGGTTTTCCTTATGATCCTGATGTGAACTACAATCTCGGGATTTATAATCAACAAATCATCAACAACCCTCTGCAAGCGCGTTATCACTATGCACTTGCTGCTCAGCTTGGTGATTCTGCTGCAAAAGAAAAATTACAGCATGGTTCAATCGCAAACGAAGATGCAAGCAGTCTGTTTTCAGCTGAGTTTCTAAAGAAAGATCGGGAGTCTTTTAATCGTTTGCTCAGCGACAGGATTTTCTATTTGAGTGGGCAAACTAGAATTGATGGTGAAATGAACTCAGAACATGTCACTATTGGGCATTGTCAGGATATAATCGGGTTGTGTATTACAGGTAATCTTACTGATAAAAATATCATGAAATATATAAAAATCGCATTCGATTTTTATTATGTAGATGATATAAATAGATTATTTATGGTCAATTTAAACAGTCCTTCTATGAAGAAAGTAAAAAAAATAAAATGGCCTAACTCATTATTGAAGATAGTTGTTGCTAGTGATGGGTTCTACTCGATTTCAATTTCCCCATTGAATATGTAAGTTTAACTTCTATATTTTGACGAGAAAATATTTTTTCGTGCCTTGATTAGTAGATATTTGTCTAGACCAAAATAATGAAACTTGTGTCTGCATAAGCAGTTGATAAAAATAATGGTCATAAACAAGCTAACATCTTATTTTCCATTTCATATATGTCAAGTGAAAGTTAGTAATATTCATGTTGGTTAGTCTGTATTTAAATATGCAAACAAGACATATTGATTATCATGTGTTTGTATTTGGCTGTCTATTATCGTTGTTTGTGTTTCCATGCCAACTATTTGCACTATCACGCCAAAGGGTTGTTTTTACATTTCATATGCAATACGTTCATTAAGCTTGTTAATGTAATACTGAAGAACAGAGCACTAAGTAATATGGGGTTTTTAATTCGGAGGTTTTTTGATATGAATAAAACTATTTTTTGTTCCATGATTATGTTGTTTAGTTCAATGGCTAATGCAGCTGTATCTTATGAGTGTAATAGATATGATTCTAATGGTGAGTATCTTGGCTTTGTCAATGTAAGTGCTGATAGTAATGCTGAAGCAGTGCAATTGGCAGAAGCAAAGTTTAGAGAGATAAATGTTAATTATGTAACAGTTAAATGTGAGTAGTTTAAGCAACTAGATCATCATTAGCTTGCAGACTTTCTTAACTTGATGTTTATTTAATCATGCTTCATAGATTGGATGTTTAAGGATAAAACTCTTAATTAAGGATCTTTTCTATGAGGCATAACATACATTTTATTGTTGGTATGGCATATTGTATGTCTGATGAGATAAGTAAAGCATTTATGCAGCCAAGTCGCTGCTAGTTGTTGATATTACGTTTAGTAGGATATCGTCAATGACCGAGAAAAAACGTGCATGGCAGGTTCCGCAAAACTGGGTTATTGCCTTGTTGCTGCTGGGTATTGCGGGCTACTTCGCTATTCACTATCTCCATAAACCCAAAGTGAACCGCTTGCAGCAGGCTACGGCCTATTTTGATGCCCTTGAGGCGGAAGAGCGGGCCGAGCGTGAACATCAGGCCGCCCTACAGGCCAAGCAACAGGCGACTGCAGAACGGCTTGCGGCGACCACGGCAAAAGCCACAGCGCAACAGGCGCAACAAGCGGCCGCACAGGCCAGACAACAGGCGGAAGAGGCCAACCGCCAGGTCGTTCAAGCCCAACAGCAAGCGGATCAGGCCAAGGTCAGCGCCCAGGCAGCGCAGCAACGTCAGCAACAGGCTTATGCCCAGAACGGCCGCCAGTGGATGCTGCAAAAGACGGGATTTTGTTCCGAATCGAGTGTGAATGATGTGCAATATTATAACTGTGAGGTGACTTGTGTGAATGGCAATGGACAAACCAGATCGTTAGGATTTCAGACCAGCTGGTACCAGTCCGAGGTCGGTTGGAGTGGATATAAAGTATACGGCTCCTATGGCTCGCAAACAGCCTTTTACCAAGCGGTCTGTGCCGCATTATAACGATCAAGGATGAACACAAGATGAAGCGACTGTTGTTTCCCCTCGCCATGCTGGCACTCACCGCCTGTCAGCCAGAGCCGAATGTTGCCCTGCGCATCGACTGCGGCCCCTACAACGATCAAGGCGTCGCCATTCAGCTCAATGGGCAAGCCGTTGGTGAATGCCCGCTGGATATCATAACCCTGGCCGGACAAACCGAGGTCGAGATCCATAAACTCTTTTCCGATAGTGGCTTTATCCAGGAGCGGCAAACCTTGCAACTGGCCGAAAACGTCAACAAGCGGGTGATTTTTCAACCCAAGTTGCAATACCCGGAGCGCTACTATTATGAGCTGGCCACGACGGTGGCCGGTGCCGCGGAGTATCTCAAGCGTTTTCCCAACGGCCAATATGCTGCCCAGGTGACCGAAACCGCCCGGCAGCTGGAGGAGACGAGCTACAACAAGGCCGCCGATCTGGAGGGGGTGGCGGCCTATCTGAAGTTGTATCCGGCAGATTACCGCAGTGCGGAAGTTAAAACCAAACGCGAACAGCTACGGCTGATTGCCGGCCGTTGGTATGACAATTTCGATGGCACCATCACGGATCGCGAAACCGGGTTGACCTGGATGCGCTGCAGCATGGGCCAGCGATGGGATGGCCGCGGCTGTGGCGGTAAGGCCAAAGAATACACCTGGTCAGAGGCCAACTTAGCCGGGCAAGGCGTCGACTTTGCCGGCCACCAGGATTGGCGTCTGCCGACGGTTCGCGAACTGTTCACGCTGGTGGTGTGTAGCTCGGGGAAAATCGGTGTGCAGACTTCTGACCTGAAGGATGGTCATGCCGCACTCAAAGATGGCTGTCTGGGGAACTACACTCGACCGACGCTTGATACCCAAGCCTTTCCAAATACTCAAGACACTCGGTTTTGGAGTTCGTCGGCCGTGGCGGGTGATGCCCGTCACGCCTGGTTCGTCTTCTTCTACGATGGCGACACCCATTGGTTCTTTAAGTACGGCAGCGGCCAGCTTCGGTTGGTGCGTAGCGAACCCTGACGTGGGCCGCGCCAGCGGCTTTGTCATTAGATGTTTGTATGGCTATGAATCTGAATGTTGCTTAGATTCTGATATAGCCGTGACCACTGCATTTTAGGGTTCAAAAGTGAACAGGCATTTGTTGTATGTTAAGGTAATAAAAACTGCGTTGTTAGTAAGCACCATTTTCTTGGCCGACATTATTCATGCTGATGAGTATAATTCTGAAAAAATTATAAATGATGTGGTGAACAAGTATGTTACGGATGCAGTTATGGAACCATCACTTCCTGCTGTATTGGATCGTGATATGTGGAAAGATGGGTCATTAGAAAAAAGACGGCAGATGGCTAGAAAGCTATTTCCTTATGAGGAATGTATAAATCTTGATATTGATTCGAACGCAACTAGTCGTTATAGCTACTTCAATGTTTTTGATACGGCTGTTGAAGGCAGTGCTGCAAAAGATATTGCTGACAATAACCCACAATTCTCTTTAAAGAAGTATCTGGCCGATCAACGAACGGGTTTGGAGTTGTATTTCAAGTGGGCAGATCAAGAAGCAATGATAAAAACAATCGAGGATATTGAGGACAATTTACCTGCAGGGCTATTAACTCATTACAGCGATAGAACATTAAAAGCTGCCAGAACCTACAGTGATTATGCGTTAACACTAACACCCGTTTTTCAGAAAGAAAAAGTTAATGGTTTAAAGGTGGCTTGTGATGCTGTGCTGAAAAAATTAGTAAAAGATGATTTCTCAAACGGAGGGCTGGACTATCGAATTTATCTCACCGATGGTGGCTCAGGGCGTGGAATATTGTTAGATGATCTGGCTGCTAGAATTCTGAATCAGCAAATAGATGAAGCGATAAAGAATAAAGATATTGATAAAGCGATTAAACTCTGGTTATCCCTTGTTGAATTCTCAATCGTGTCATTAATTAACCCTTTGGAAACGACTCAACGATATATCGATTTTATTCATCAATTTAGTCTTGATGAAAAAATTTATTTTGAAAAATTAATTCATTCAATAAATTCAGTGGAAATAGATCAAACAGATCAGGAGTCTGTGGCGGCTAAAAAAGCGGCGTTATCTGCCATTGATAAAAAGTTATTATGGCGATCAAATATTCCACGGTTTTCAAAAAATACTGAGCGATTAGATTGTTATCTTCATCATCAGTGTGTAATTACGCAAGCGATCCAAATTACTGGGCAAGCCACTCTTTTGGGTAATTCTGCAGTTAAGTAGTTCGCTGTCATGCAGCATTACCTGACCTTAATTAAATATTGAATTTTTCAAACATTCCATTCAGTTTAGCTATTCTACTTATGCAAACTCAGTTAGCAAAAAGGACAGATCATGATTGCTTTGATCCAGCGGGTCAGTGAGGCCCGAGTTGTGGTGGATGGTGATATTACTGGCGAAATAGACCAAGGTTTGCTGGTGTTATTGGGCGTCGAGCGTGGTGATGACACGGCAAAAGCCGATAAGCTAGCGCATCGGGTGGCGGGCTATCGGGTGTTTAGTGATGACGACGGTAAAATGAATTTGAATGTGCAACAGGTCGGTGGCCGTGTGCTGGTGGTGTCTCAATTCACCTTAGCTGCAGACACCCACAAGGGCATGCGGCCAAGTTTTGCCGAACGCAATGCCGAGCCTGCACAGGCGGAAAGCTTGTATGAACACTTTATTGCGCAGATGGCAGCGAAAGATATTCCGGTAGCCAGTGGCCGGTTTGCAGCTGACATGAAGGTCAGTCTGGTGAATGACGGGCCAGTTACTTTTTGGTTACAGGTTTAGGTTCTGTCCAGATCAAATAATTACGGTAGCCGGCGATTTGTACGCTGCGCACATCTCCACAATGAGCCAGTAATTGCTGTACGCGCTGCCACTCTTGTTCAGTGCGCGGCAGTAAATTCACAATGACTTTGCCATCCGCAGTCATGTTTTTTTGCAGTTGCTGATAAGTTTCCACTTGGAACAAAGGTGCTGGGCTGCCGTCATCACTGAACAGATCGATCAGGATCAGATCATACGGCTGCTGATTTGTATTCAACCAGGCGAAAGCATCTTGAGCATGTAACTGTGGCTGTTCGGCTTGCTGGAAAAACCGCTGATAGAGATGAATGACCTGCTGATTCAGATCGATGGCAGTTTGTTGCACGCCGGGGTAACGATGATGTAACCAACGCAGGAAATCGCCACCTCCCAAACCTAAATGTAACACCTGTTCGGCATGGGCGGGTAGCAATGCCCGTAAGATCTGCTGGTGGGGTAAACACAACTCATCAGGAGCCGTATGGCGCAAGACCGACTGCACAACATCGTCTAACAGTAGCCAGCGAAATTCGGTATCTTCGCGCACTTCCAGCGATTGTTCTTCTTTTCGCTGCCAATAAATGAGCGTTCCGGCTTCGCTGGCGGTCGTGACATCAAACTCCACAGCCGGAAAGGCGTTCATTCCCGCAATGCTCCTTCTTTACCCTGCGGCGGATAATGGATCGGCTGCGTATTCCAGCTGCTGGCATTGGCGGCAGGTAAGCGGAACTGTAATTTCGGTGCGGTTAATTCACCACTCAGGGTGCCGAGTAATTCCGGTTGATACTGATCATTGAGTAAACCCAGCTGCAGCTGCCAGCTGTTTTTGTTGAGATCAAAACCCTGTTTCAGGGCAATCAGGTGCGTAATCGATTCAAAAGCGGAACCATTGAAATTCAGTACGCCTTTATCGGCCTGCAGCTGGACGTGAGTATGGTTGAAAGCAGAATCGCCGCCGCGTAATTTTCCGATCAGTTGCTCAAAATCCTGCGGTGCCGGTGCTTTTGGCGTGAGCTGTTCGTCCAGATAGGCATCAAGTTTCAGGCCATCGACAAACAGGTCCAGCACATCCAGTGTGGCAGTGCCCTGTAAGTTCGGTTTGATACTGCTCCAATTCTGCCCTTTGGCCTGCAAATCCAACATTAGATCGGCTTTACCCGCAAATGGATAACGCGGGCCCAGCATGTCGCTGAATTGTTCCAGATCGAATTTCTGCAGTGACAGTTTCAGCTGATGGGGGGTATCGGCGTTAAGCCCCCATTGCCCGCTGATGTTCAGTGCCGACTCTTCCAGTTGAGTGGTGAATTTCTCCAGTTTTATGGCGTTGTCGGCCATTTCAGCCTGAAATTCGGCCTTCCGGCTAACCAGAGTCTGCCACACCAGTTCCAGCCAACTGCCTTCCAACCGGGCCTTGTGGTTACTGCTTTGCCAGCCTTGCGGCGTCCAGCGCAGGTCGGTGAGGAACAGATCCAGCCATTTCAGAGTTAATGGCACGTTGTCGTCAAACGAGATCAGCGAGAGATGGCTGACATCCAGACGGCGCAGGTCAATCTGCTGGAAGGGCTGCTGGGCTAACCATTCGCGCCAGCCGGGGCGCAGCTCGGGTTGCATATTATTCAGTTGCAGCTCGTGTACGGTTAACGTTGCCGGTTGCCGGTTACCTTCTAATTCGACATTAAATTCGCCAGCGTAAGCGGAGCCTTTTAACTCTAAACGCCAGTCTTGTTGCCGCAGGCGTCCTTCACCTTGCATCTCGGCTAATTGGAACAGGCCATCGGTAAATTCGCCAAGCTTGCCCTGATATTCGAAAGTGGGCCACTGCCCCGGTTGCCAGGCTAATTTTTCGACAGTGCCATTGGCCTGATTCAGGGCAAAATGCCGGCTCAGGTCAATTACGCTGACATTTTCCAGTGAGACTTTTTCAACCGTGATCTGCGGTAATGGTAGCGGTACAACCGGCAGTGCCTGCAGATCTAACTGCCAGTTTGCTAACGCCAGTTGCGGCGCACGGAGCTGGTTGCTTTTCAAATCCCAGGTAAATTTTGCGGCCATGCCTCCGTGAAACAGCTCGCTTTGCAGATCTGTGACATTCACTAGCTGATCTGCTTGTGTACCCTGTACTCGGGTTTTACCCAGCTGCAATGAGTGGAATTGCAAACGATCCACACTGGCATCAAATTTCATTTCAGCAAACGGCAGCACTTCGCCATCGCGGATCGGTTGCCAGTTGGTGAGGTGCAGGCTGCCACCGTCTAATGAGCCGTTGCTCCAGGCCAGTTTCATCTTATCAATGGTCAGATCATCGATCTGTAACTGACGCAGTGGTTGTGGCAGATTGAGGCCGGGTTGCCATTTGATCTGTGGGCGAATGATATCAAGATGGGCGATATGTAACTGGCGTTGCCACCACGAGCCACTGGCAATTTCCAGATAGACTTTGTCGGCTTTGAGATCCGGGCCGAGGGAGACATTTTCTGCCAGCACCACATTCGGGAACAGCGGGTTGTAATTGAGTTTACCGATCTCCAGCGGCAGGCCGGTCTGCTGTTGCACCCACGCGACGAAGGGGCCTTTCAGATGTTCCGGTTTGAGCAGACCCAGCGTCAGCCAGATCGCTGCGACCAGCACCAGAATGCTATACAGAAACCAACGAAATGCACGATGCATGAAAAAAGCCATTCAGAACACACGATTAAGGCGAATTTGACCTTCAGTGTAACGGATGGCGTCAGGCTTGAGAATAATCATCTCGCTCGCCGAACCAGCGACGGATCAGCGGTGTGACGCAAGCAGGGTATTGTTGAAAAATTCGTTGTGCTAACTGTTGTACTTGCGGGATTAACGCCTGATCGCGCACCAGATCAGCGATCTTGAGATCGGCAAGGCCGGTTTGTTTGGCGCCGAGCATTTCACCGGGGCCGCGCAGCTCCAAATCTTTCTGCGCAATAACAAAACCATCGTTGCTGTCACGCAAAACGGCAAGACGTTGCTGTGCGGTTTTTGACAGCGGCGCATGATACAGCAGCACACAATGCGACGCGACGGAACCACGGCCAACCCGACCGCGTAGCTGATGCAATTGTGCCAAACCTAGCCGTTCAGGGTTTTCAATGATCATCAAACTCGCGTTTGGTACATCGACACCGACTTCAATCACGGTGGTGGCCACCAACAGATGCAAAATACCTTCTTTAAATTCCTGCATCACGCGCTGTTTTTCGGCTGGTTTCATGCGGCCATGTACTAAACCAATATGGAGTTCCGGTAGCAGATGTTGCAGATCTTCTGCCGTATTTTCTGCCGCCTGACACTCCAGCACTTCCGATTCTTCAATTAAGGTACAGACCCAATATGCCTGTCGCCCTTCCAGACAGGCTTGGCGTACCCGTTCGATCACCATTTCGCGGCGGGTATCGGGTAAGGCGACTGTAGTGATTGGCGTGCGGCCGGGTGGTAGTTCATCGATAATGGAAGTATCCAGATCGGCATACACCGTCATGGCCAGCGTGCGCGGGATCGGTGTCGCGGTCATGATCAGCTGGTGTGGATAAATGCCATCCTGTGCGCCTTTTTCACGCAAGGCCAAACGTTGATGTACGCCGAAGCGATGCTGTTCATCGACAATCACCAGCAACAGTTGCTGGAATTCAACCTGTTCTTGAAACACGGCATGCGTGCCGACCACCATTTTGACTTGTCCGTTGCGAATGGCTTCCAGCTGCTTTTCGCGCGCCTTGCCTTTCACTTTGCCGGCGAGCCAGCCAGTTTCAATACCTAATGGCGTTAGCCAGTTACTGAAATTATTGGCGTGTTGTTCGGCCAGCAATTCCGTTGGTGCCATCAGCACCACTTGCCCGCCATGCGCGATCACCTGCAGTGCGGCCAGCGCGGCGACGAGTGTTTTACCCGAGCCGACATCACCTTGTACCAGTCGCATCATCGGGTAGGGTTTTGTCAGGTCGTGACTGATTTCCTGGCCCACACGTTGTTGGGCGCCAGTCGGTTTAAAAGGCAACCGGGCCAGCAGTTGTTCGCACAACGAACAATCGGTGGGTAAGGCGCGCGCCTGATGCTGTTGCGTGCTGTAACGCAGTTGTAAGACGGTCAGGTGATGAGCGATCAGCTCTTCCAGTGCCAGCCGTTGCTGGGCCGGATGCTGGCCATTTTCTAACTGTGCCAGCGAAATATCCGGTGGCGGGCGATGCAGTAACAGCAGGGCATCGGCGAGGCTCAGTTGGCGTGGATATAACCCATCCGGCAACAGCTCTTTGACGCCATTTTCTTTCAGCAGTTGTAGCGCCTGATCGGTCAGATTACGCAATGAAGCCTGACGCAAACCTTCAGTGGTCGGGTATACCGCCGTCAACGTGGCATCGGTGTCTAACGGTGCATCATCATCCAGCAGTTTGTATTCCGGATGCACAATTTCAAAGCCATGCAACCCGCGTTTGATTTCGCCAAAACAACGGATGCGTCGACCAACGGCCAGCGCATTTTTCTGCCCGGCGGTAAAATGGAAAAAGCGCAGCGTCACTGAGCCATTGCCATCACTGATCCGGCACAGCAACATTCGACGTTTTCCCATCTGAATATCGCAGCTTTGGATCACGCCTTCGGTGGTACAGGAATGATCGGCACTTAATTCCGCAATCGGATAGAGACGAGTACGATCTTCATAACGTAGTGGCAGATGGAAGAGCAGATCCTGCACAGTATGCAGCCGCAGATGAGTCAGCTTTTCGGCTAACTTACTGCCAACACCTTTCAACATGGAAATCGGGACCGCAGAGAGTTCCATTAAGACCTCTGATACTGTGCATTTATCCAGATATTAGCAAGAGGCGGGCGGCAGGAGCAAATCGGCGTGCGTTATTTACAGATAAAAATGTAAATTTCATTTTGAAAGTTTATTTTCATTTCTGTTTTTCATGTCGAGTTAAAATAAAACATTCTTTTTTCATTTTTTACTTTTCATTTTCCGCACCAGGATTAATTTTTCACAAATATTGAGCCTCTTTTGAGGCTCTATCTTGGCTTTTATGATTATTTAGAAATGAAAAAGCCATTTTTATCTCAATTATTGGGTACCGAATGAGTTTTGCTAGCAACACCTTTCAAACTAAAAATGCCACTTACATCACAATGTGAAAATCAAAACAGGAAATTATTCGTTCATTGTGAAAATATAAATATACGAGCTACGTGAGCAGCAGTAATTAGTCTTAGGGCTTGTAATGAACGGCACATCTTTCCCTCAGGAATGTATGTGCTTCTTCAACAACGATGGAACAACTTGAGGAATACGTCATGGATTTAGTAATTCATGCAGCGGAATGGTTTATCGGACTATTCCAGAAAGGAGGCGAGGTGTTTGTCAGTATGGTCACTGGCATTCTCCCGCTGTTGATCTCACTGATGGTGGCTATGAACGCGCTGATCCGTTTTATCGGTCAGGAACGTGTTGAACGTCTGGCACAAAAATGTGCGGGTAACCCATTCACCCGTTATCTGGTGCTGCCAGTCGTGGGTACATTCGTGTTCATGAACCCAATGACCTTGAGTCTGGGTCGCTTCTTACCAGAACGTTATAAACCGTCTTATTATGCCGCTGCATCTTACAGCTGCCATTCCATGAATGGTCTGTTCCCTCACATCAACCCAGGCGAGTTGTTTGTGTACTTAGGCATTGCCAATGGTTTAACCACCCTGCATCTGCCACTGGCACCACTAGCGATCAGCTATCTGTTTGTCGGCATGATCTCTAACTTCTTCCGTGGCTGGGTGACTGACTTCACCACCGCGTTTGTCGAGAAACAACAGAACATCCGTCTTAGCACCGAAGTGCACATGCACGCTAACTAATCAGGTTCAGGAGCAGACATCATGGCAAATGCATTATATATCACCAAAGGAAATGGTGGCTGGGGCGGCCCGTTGACCATCCCAGTAGATAAGAACAAAAAGATCCTTTATATCACCGCGGGTACACGTCCTGACATCGTGGACCGGATGGTGGAACTGACCGGCATGGAAGCGGTGGATGGTTTTAAATCATCAGTGCCTGATACTGAAACAGCGGTGGCGATCATCGATTGTGGTGGCACCTTACGTTGCGGTCTGTATCCGAAAAAACGTATTCCAACAGTGAATATTCACTCTACCGGCAAAAGTGGCCCGATGGCTGATTACATTGTCGAAGACATTTATGTGTCTGGTGTTCGTCCAAACGATATTCAGTTGCAAACGCATGACGGTGTGGCGCCAGTCAGAGCGGCAGCACCTGCGGCAGAACAGCATAGCGAACATCGTCAGTATGACAGCTCGAAAAAACTGAGCGAGCAGAGTGATGGTTTACTGGCGAAGATCGGGATCGGCATGGGCTCCGTCATGGCGACCTTCTTCCAAGCCGGTCGTGAAACCATCGATACGGTATTGAAATCCATTCTGCCGTTTATGGCGTTCGTTTCGATGCTGATCGGTGTCATCATTGCGTCTGGTGTCGGTGATGTGATTGCGCATGCGCTGATCCCGTTGGCGAAAAGCCCATTTGGTTTGATCACGCTGGCGTTAATTTGTTCATTCCCATTCCTGTCGCCGTTCCTTGGCCCAGGTGCGGTAATTGCGCAAGTTATCGGGGTTTTGGTGGGCACACAGATCGGTATGGGTAACATTCCACCGCAACTGGCACTCCCAGCTCTGTTTGCTATCAACGCACAAGCGGCGTGTGACTTTATCCCAGTGGGTTTGAGTCTGGCCGAAGCGAAACCAAAAACCGTTCAGATCGGCGTACCGTCTGTGCTTTACTCCCGGTTCTTAACCGGTGCACCGACCGTCCTGCTGGCGTGGTTTGTATCGTTCTTTATCTATCAGTAATAACAGTCGAGGCTTGAAATGACTATGTTGTACCGTACCCAATTAACTCAGATCGGTGAGTATGCGGCAGATGCCCTGAGCGACAAGATGATGATCCTGTTTAACGATAATGCCCCGGCCGATGTTGCAGATTACTGCTTCATTCATCCGGCAGCTCCGTTAACCGGTGAGATCAGCGTTGGTGGTCAGTTCGTGTTGGGTGCCGTGTCTTATCCCATCACAGCGGTCGGCGATGTGGTCAACCAAAACCTAGGCGAACTCGGACACATTACTATCCGATTTGATGGCGGCAGTGTCGCTGAATACCCTGGCACCGTACATGTAAAAGGGACATGCCCTGATGAATTGGCGCTGGGAACAGAACTTATCTTTAAAACCGAATAACTAAAACTCACTGCCCCCTCTGCAACACATGAGTTGGCGCTCGTTGCAGGGGGGAGCGAGACTAGCAATTAGGAGATTAACATGTCAAAAGTGGCATTGGTAGTTGGCGGTGGCCGTAACCTGGGCGCGTTCCTGAGCAGTGGCTTAGCGGACGCCGGATACAAGGTAGCAGTCGCCGATCTGGATGGTGCAAGTGCAGAAGAATCTGCGGCCGCCATTGCTGAACAGTTTGGGCAAGCGAATGTCATGGCTGTGCAAGCAAATTCCACCGATGAAGCGGATGTAGAACGTATGGTCGGTGCAGTCGCCGACCGTTTTGGCCGCATCGACTTGCTGGTGTATAACGCCGGTGTGGCGCAGGCAGCGAAGATTGATGTGTTCTCACTGGATGCGTGGAAACGCTCCATCGACGTCAATCTGACTGGTTATTTCCTCTGTGCCCGTGCGGTTTCCAAAGTGATGATCAAACAAAACAGTGGCCGCATCATTCAGATCAACTCCAAATCCGGTAAAGTAGGCTCAAAACACAATTCCGGTTATTCAGCGGCCAAGTTTGGTGGCGTTGGCTTAACCCAGTCACTGGCTTTGGATCTGGCCGAGCACAATATTACCGTGCATTCACTGATGCTGGGTAATCTGCTGAAGAGCCCTATGTTCCAGTCCCTGCTGCCACAATATGCGAAGAAATTAGGTATTCCGGAAGATCAGGTGGAACAAACCTATATTGATAAAGTGCCGCTGAAACGTGGCTGCGATTATCAAGACGTATTGAATGTACTGAAATTTTACGCCAGTGATGAAGCCAGCTACTGCACCGGCCAGATGATCAATATCACTGGCGGCCAGGTGATGTTTTAAGTTCTATACCCAAAGTAATTGGAGTTGCGGCAAGGCGACAAGAGAGCGAATCCCCATGAGCATAGATAGGCTATGTGATTGGGGTGATAGAACGATGTCAACGACGCGGCAACTTCAAGTACGAAGGGTATATGAGTTCAGGGTAAATAGGGTCCCGGTTTAGCTCCTGAGGATACCTGTTAGTTTGGCAGTGTTTTTACACTGCCTTTTTTCCAGATACGAGGTGAAAAATGGATGCAACCTATGCGTTGATAATTTGTGCAGGTTTTGCCTGGACTTTACAGATAGTGACCGGTTTTCTACAGATGCGCGCCTTTAATCGCATGCTGCAAAACATGAGTTTGAAAGGCACAGTGAAAATCGGTAAAACATCGTCACGTTGGAAACCAAAAACCTTAGTCGTTTTAGCACATGATGCTAATGGCCTGATTGTTGATGCCAGTATTATGAAAGGTGTGACTATTTTTGCGCGTCCGACGCCATTATCTGCGTTGATCCATGCGCGCATTCCTTTATCTGATCGTATGATTTCCGGGCTGGAACCCTCGGTACGTGAAGCCGTATCTTGCGCGCTGTCAACAAAATGATAATGAATTTATTTTAATTCTTTCGTTTTGAAAATCTCCATGTATCTTATTCGTAATAGATTGGCATAGAGAGTCTGATATGAGCGTTGAAGTTCGTCGGGAAATGTTAGTACGTTATCTGCGTGAACAAGGCAGAACATCGGTCAATGATCTGGCAAACCACTTTAATATTACCGGTGCTACTATTCGCAGCGACCTGCGACAGTTAGAGCTGGCCCATCTGGTGACGCGCCGTTATGGCGGAGCTGAGGCGATCTCACAGCCGATTGCGGAAGACCGTACCATTGATGAAAAAACTGCCCTCAATCAGAGTATCAAACAGCGGATCGGTGCCAAAGCCGCCTCACTGGTACACGACGGGGAGTCCATTATTCTAGATAACGGCAGCACAACCCTACAGATGGTGCCGTGGTTGGTTGAGCGGGTGGCTTTAACGGTGATGACCAACAGCCTGCATATCATGAATGAAGCCGTGGCCCGCGACAGTAATATGAACTTGCTAATGCCGGGCGGCACTTACCGTAAACGTTCTGCCTCGTTTCACGGTGGCTTAGCCGAACAGGCGTTCCGTGCCTTTACCTTTGATAAGTTATTTATTGGTGCCGATGGTTTTGATATTGAACAGGGCACCACTACCTTTATTGAAGCGTATCAGGTGAGTCAGGCCATGTGTCAGGCCGCGAAACAAATCATCGTGGTGACGGACTCCAGTAAATTTGGCCGGAAGACCCCCAATGTTGTGGTGCCAATCGACAAGATCGACATCGTGATCACCGACCACGGTATCAGTGAAGCGGATCAAGCCGCACTGGAAGCGCGCGGTATTCAGGTACTGTTGGTTTAGTTTTAATAGTTATGCAGCCACCATTGAGTAAAATGGTGGTTAATGCACATAGAGTGCTATTTCATTCATCCATTCTGAAGCTTTATTTCAATAAAACCAAGGTTGCTGGTTTTTTATACCAAAAAATTGCCCTTTCCCTCTAAAAAAGCCTTGCCAAAACCCGGTTTGCTGCGTATTTCTAGCGGCCTTTTAAGCTGCTGTGTGAAAAAAACACAGCGAGCAGGAAAAACAGCGTAAACAGAAGAAGGGAATGGGTTATGACAACCTCTGCACACACGCCGGGTCTGCAACGGAAATTGCAGTCGCGGCATCTCAGTATGATCGCCATTGGTGGTTCGATCGGTACGGGGTTATTTGTTGCCTCTGGCGCAACAATTGCCAATGCCGGGCCGGGTGGCGCGCTGTTAGCGTATTTGTTAATTGGCTTGATGGTCTATTTCCTGATGACCAGTCTGGGTGAAATGGCGGCGTATATGCCGGTTTCCGGTTCATTTGCTGCGTATGGCAGTCATTTTGTTGATCCGGCATTTGGTTTCGCGCAGGGTTGGAATTATTGGTACAACTGGGCGATCACCGTGGCGGTGGAGTTAGCCGCTTCCGCCATCATCATGAAATACTGGTTTCCAGAAGTGCCGGGTTATGTCTGGAGCGCGGGCTTTCTGGCGATCATCGTGGCGCTGAACGCCTTTACTGTGAAAGGTTTTGGTGAAGCGGAATTCTGGTGTTCATTGATCAAAGTCGTGACCGTGATTGCCTTTATCGGTATCGGTATGCTGATGGTGTTTGGCATCATGCACGGCGATTCGCATCCGGGCTGGAGCAACCTCAGCACTGGTGATGCGCCGTTTGTCGGTGGTTTCCCGGCCTTGCTCAGTGTTGCCATGATTGCCGGGTTCTCGTTTCAGGGCACTGAACTGATCGGTGTGGCGGCCGGTGAATCCGAAGATCCGGGTAAGAATATTCCGCGTGCAGTACGGCAGGTATTCTGGCGTATCCTGCTGTTTTATGTTTTTGCGATCTTCATTATTGGCGTGTTGCTGCCGTATAACGACCCGCAATTGCTGAAAAATGATGTCACCGATATCAGTTCCAGCCCATTCACATTGGTGTTCGATCGTGCCGGTTTGGCGTTAGCCGCGGCGGTAATGAACAGCGTTATTCTGACGGCAATTCTATCCGCCGGTAATTCAGGGATGTATGCCTCGACGCGCATGCTTTATACCATGGCATGTAATGGTATGGCGCCGAAATGGCTGGCCGGTTTGAGCCGCAATGGTGTGCCGGTGAATGCATTAATAGCAACGACACTGGTCGCCATGTTGTGCTTCCTGACTTCGTTGTTCGGTGATCAGGCGGTCTATATGTGGCTGATGAGTGCATCCGGCATGAGCGGATTTATTGCTTGGCTTGGCATTGCGATTTGTCATTACCGCTTCCGTAAGGGTTATCTGCTGCAAGGCGGGGAATTACACCATTTACCTTACCGGGCACTGTTTTTCCCATTTGGTCCGTTGCTGGCGTTTCTACTGTGTCTGTTGGTGACATTAGGGCAGGATTACACCGCCTTTACGGCGGATACGATTGATTGGAAAGGGGCTGCTGCGACCTATATCGGTATTCCGATCTTTTTTATGTTGTGGCTGGGTTATAAGCTGAAAAACAAAACGAGTTTTGTGCGTTATCAGGATATGCAGTTCCCGCAAAAAGATTAATCATTTTGCTCATGCAACTGCTGTTGCACCTGCTCGCAATGGCTTTTCAGCACCTGCAGTTGGGTATCTGAAATATGAAGCTGGTCGCGCATTCTTAACGGAATGTCTGCGGCCTGTTTTTTTAGTGCGTTGCCTTGCTCTGTCAGCGTCAAAACGCGTATGCGCTCATCCTGTTCACTGCGTTCCCGGCGGACTAACCCTTTCACATCCAGTCGTTTTAACAGCGGAGTGAGGGTGCCGGAGTCCAGAAACAGTTGCTCGCCCAGCTGTTTCACACTGACGCCATCTTGTTGCCATAACACCAGCATCACCAGATATTGTGGGTAAGTCAGGTCGAGTTGTTCCAGCAAGGGGCGATAAGCGCGCACAATGGCATTGCTGGCGCTGTAGAGCGCAAAACAAAGCTGGTTATCCAGTAATAACAGATCAGATGATTTTTCAGCGGTCATAATAAGTTGTGCGCAATGGGTTTTAGTGAATTATACCCATCGTACTTGAAATTGCAGCGTCGTTGACGGCGTTCTCTCACCCCAATCACATAGCATCTCTATGTTCATGGGGATTCGTTTACTTGTCGCCTTGCTGCAACTCCAATCACTTTGGGTATATATGTAACTTTTAGCTATTGCATACAGAAGAGGGAAGTAAGAATGGCAGAAAATAAAAACGGCCGACAAATGCCGGCCGTTGTGTGTAGTAAGCGAGGGTAGAATTACCAGCCTTTTACTACGCCACCGTTAAACAGTTCAGTGGCTTTTTTGAACACCGCTTCATCTTGATAAGATTTCACGAAGTTCTTCACTTTCTCATCGTCTTGGTTGTTTTCACGCGCTACGATCAGATTTACGTATGGTGATTCTTTGTCTTCCACAAACAGGCCATCACGGGTTGGTTGCAGATTAACCTGAGAGGCATACACAGTGTTGATGATCGCCAGATCCACATCTTCCAGCGCGCGTGGCAACTGAGCGGCTTCCAGTTCAACAATCTTCACTTTTTTCGGGTTTTCTACGATATCCAGCACAGTTGCAGACAGACCCGCGCCATCTTTCAGTTTCAGCAGACCCTGTTTTTGCAGCAGCAGCAGTGAACGGCCCAGGTTAGTTGGATCATTTGGTACGGCGATCTGTGAACCTTCTTTCAGCTCGCTAACCGCTTTGATTTTCTTCGAGTAGCCAGCGATTGGGTAAACAAAGGTGTTACCTACAGCCACCAGTTTGAAGCCACGATCTTTGATCTGTGAGTCCAGATATGGTTTATGCTGGAACGCATTCACATCAATGCTGCCATCATTCAAGGCTACGTTTGGTGTTGCGAAATCACTGAACTGTACGATTTCCACTTCCAGACCAAATTTCTCTTTGGCAATTTTAGCAGCTTCTTCAGCAACCTGCGTTTCTGCGCCGGCAATGGCACCCACTTTCAGGTGATTATCTTTTTTCTCGCCACAACCAGTTAATGCGATCCCGATAATGGCGGCACTTAAAATCGCTTTGCTGAATAAATTCATGGTTTACTCCTTGTTTTCATGATTACTGCGCCACCATCGGCAACAGCGTGTTTACTTTTCCAGTATTCGTTTTTAGCGGTGATCAACGCGTTGGACTAAGCGTTCACCAATGCTTTGGATCAGTTGTACCAAAATAACCAAGATAGCGACGGTGATCAGCATAATGGCCGGGTCAAAGCGCTGGTAACCATAACGGATGCCAACATCGCCCAAACCGCCACCACCGATGGCACCTGCCATTGCAGAGTAGTTCACCAGTGCAACCAGCGTGATCACCACGGCGTTTAAAATGCCGGGCAGTGCTTCTGGTAACATCACTTTGCGGATGATCTGACGATGTGTGGCGCCCATTGCTTGTGCCGCTTCAATCAGACCAGCTGGAATTTCCATCAGCGCACCTTCTACCAGACGCGCCAGAAACGGGATCGCGCCAATGGCGAGCGGTACAATCGCGGCGTTGGTGCCGATACTGGTGCCGATGATCAGGCGGGTCAGCGGTATGATTGCGACTAGCAAGATAATGAATGGTACCGAGCGGCCCACATTCACAATGGTGCCCAGCACTTTGTTAAAGATCGGATGCGCGGCAATTTGTCCCGGTTTAGTGATATGCAGGGCAATTCCTAACGGCACGCCTAAAATGGTGCCGAACAGCGCAGAAGCGAACACCATCCACAGCGTTTCACCCAGCGCCAGTAATAACAACTCATGCATGCTGGTGAACATAACCTAATACCTCGACGTCGATCTGTTGCTGTTGCAGGTAAGCGATAGTCGCCTGTTGGGCGCTCTCATCCCCTTGCAATTCCACGAGCAGGAAACCAAAGCGGGAGTGTCCGATCTGTTCAATGCTGGCGCTTAAAATATTCACATCAATGCCAAACTGGCGGCTGGCATGGGATATAGCTGGCGTATCAATGGTGTTGCCGCTAAAACCTAACCGCAGTAATGGGATCTGCCCGTCGCTCGCAGTTTTATGCAGCCGTTCACGATACGGTACCGGGATCTCCAGATGCAGACTGGAACGAATAAATTCACGTGCCAGCGGGGCTTTGGCGTGAGCAAAAAACCAACCCACTTCGCCCTGTTCAATGATGCTGCCCTGATCGAGCAGTGCCACCGAGTCGCAGATACTCTTCACCACACCCATCTCATGCGTGATCAGCAAAATAGTAATGCCCAGTTTCTGGTTGATCTCTTTTAGCAACGCCAGGATCGATTGCGTAGTTTGCGGATCGAGCGCTGAGGTGGCTTCGTCACACAGCAGTACTTTCGGTGCCGGGCCTAACGCTCGGGCAATCGCGACACGTTGTTTCTGGCCGCCGGATAGTTGAGATGGATAGGCTTTGGCGCGATGTGTTAAACCGACCAGCTCCAACAGTTCATTGACGCGAGCAGTAATTTTTTCTTTTGGCCAGTTAGCCAGCTCTAACGGCAACGCAACGTTCTCAAACACATTGCGGGAAGAGAGCAGATTAAAATGCTGGAAGATCATACCGATATTGCGGCGTGCCAGCGTCAGCGCCTGCTCGTCCAGCGCAGTAAGATCGACACCATCGACTTCCACACGGCCCTGTGTGGGACGTTCCAGCAGATTAACACAGCGGATCAGGGTACTTTTACCTGCTCCGGATGCACCAATCACACCGACGATCTGGCCAGCGGGAACATCGAGTTCTATACCTTTCAAAGCGTAAAAGGCGCTTTTTCCTTCGCCATACACTTTTGACAGGGAAGATAACTTAATCATAAGGGAACCGTTATTTACTCAAAAATCCACCATTACCAGGTGGTTATAGAAATTCAGACTGAATCGCGATGTATTCTCAGGCGATCATGCTACGAGTCATCCTAGTGCATGTCAACGGACATTTGGATGTTTAGACGTCTAAAATTGGAAATCATTATGCGAAAAACAGATATAGGCGGTGATAAATCCAAAATAGCGCCGCCTGCGATAACAGACGGCACCGGGTGGTATTCAACGTCGTTGTGCCAGTAATTCCCGCCAGGCCGCGGGCAGATGGCGCTGTAACTGGTGCTGGATTTTGGCTTCATGACGCTGCCAGAGCAGACCTAACCAAATAATACCTAAGCCAATCAGTGATAGAACAAAAGGGAAAATCAGACTGTCCTGAAACAGATCCCACGCCAGATAACCGAGATAACCAGCCACACCCATACCACCAAATATGGCAAATACCCGGCGACCAATCATTCCGCCGACAGTGATCAGCAACAGATTGATCAGGCAGTAGAGAAATTTGTTCAGTTCGCTATCGGAATGCTGCATGGATAAGCCACCCCAGAAAGCCATCACGCCAAACAGATAGAGCCACCAGGCAAAGTCGAGGGTATGCCGCGTGCGCAGATCGATATAAAACGCTAAGGCCAGCATCAGCAGACCGACCACCATTGAGACTTGTTGCCGGTGGTGCCAGCTGTAATCGTCGTTTTGAAACAGGAATGGGGTCAGATCCATGCTCAGATACCACAGCACCACGGCCAGTGGCATCACCATAAAGGGTAACCGGTAACGCCAGAGTAAAATGGCGCCAAACAATAAGGTGCCAAGTTCCATCATCAGCCAGCGCCAGTCGATATAGCGGTGAAAATCACGGTACTCAGTATGGTTGTAATCCCAATAACCCAATTGGGCCTGTAAACCATAAATGGCCAGCGGCACCATAGTCACGGCTAACGCAGCCAGTAATCCGGCCGGAATGGGTTGGCGTTGTTGCCACAGCAGCCAATCGGCCACCAGACAAGCGGCGACACCATAACCACAGGCAATCAGGAAAATACCTATACCGCCAAAGGCATTCCAGCCCAGCGTCATAAACAGGCTCATCGCAGCAATGGCAATCAAACCACCCAGATAGAACAAGATGTGTGTCGCCCGAAAAGAGGCACTGTCGGGTGGTAAAGACTGCAGATAGTTCCATAGTGGGGTGACTTGTTCCGGCGTCAGCAAACCTTGCTGGCTGGCTTGTTCCAAATGCCGCTGTTTAAGTTCCATGGCGTCCCTCCGGGATGCTGAGCAATGCAACGAGAGCCAAGATAACGTGACCCTGCCGTGATAAGCCGATGTAAGGTTTCTTCACCTTTATAAATAGCATGTTACACTCGATAACCTCTGTTTTTAATCTGTATTCGATAGCAATGGACTGGTTGTGACATGAAAGGATCTTCTCTGTTTCGGCGTCGCGCGAAAACTGTCACTACGGTCAGCATCATGTTGCTGCCTGATCACCTTCTGTTGGCGATTGCAGGTCATTCCACGGAATTAGTGCGTCAGCCTATCCCCCTGGGCGAATCCTGGCCTCAGGTGTTGGCGGAGTTATTCCGCACCAAAAAATTACTCCACAGTAAAGTCCGTGTCGTGCTGGATAGCAGCCAATATCAGCAACTGTCGATAGAGCGCCCTGACGTGCCGGCAGAAGAGTTGGCAGGGGCTTTACCGTGGGCAATCAAAGATTTCACCACTGAACCGGTGACGCAACTAGCCGTTGATTATTATGATAGCGTAACTAATCCGCAGGCACGTCCGCGATTGCAGGTTGTTTGTACGCCAAAAAGCCGTATTCAAGAGTGGCAAAAAGCCCTGCAACCGGTGGCTGAGTTGGAATCGGTAGTCATTGATGAATTAGCGCTGACCGCTTTATTTGGTGAAAAAGCCAAAGTGGAAGTGTTGCTGTATCAGTTAGCCGAGCGTGACTTACTACTGCTGGCTGTTTATAAGGGGCAGCTGTGTTTCAGTCGTGTGTTACGTGGTTTTATGCCGTTAGTTCAGCTTCCGTTGGCACAATGGCCGACCTCTTTACTCGACAATCTGACGCTAGAGATGCAGCGTTCTTTTGATTATCTGGTCAGCCAATTGAAACTGCCGGAAGTAGCAAGTATCAATGTCGCTATCAACACACTCGATTCTGCCGATCTGCTATTGCAGACACTCAATCGCTATTTTGGTGTGCCGACGCAGTTGATGACCATCGCCGCTCAAGGATCCAGCATGGAGTTTCTGCCGGTCTATGGTGCCTTGCTGGAGAGTCAGCCAGTATGAAAAAACGCATCAATCTGTATTTACCGGAATTACATCCCAAACGCCAGTATTTGACCTTGTCGCAAATCGCGCTGGCGTGGGGTTGTGTGCTGGCCTTGTTATTGCTGACCGGCGGGGTTGTGCAGATCCTGCTGCAACAAAGTGTGCATCAGCAGCAAGCCTTACAACAGCAAATGAATGCCTTAGATGCGCAGACCCAAGCCTTGAATGCGCAATTACAGCAACGTCATCCAGATGGCGCTTTAGCGCGGGAGCTGCAATTGCGACGGGAAGAAATCGTAAGCAAACAGCAGTTGCAAACTCATCTTACACAGATCGGCACGTTACAAAATGAGGGCTTCTCTGCCTGGTTATATGATCTGGCACAAGCGCATGCACCGGGTATTGCTCTGCAGTCGTTTGCGATTGAAAACGATCAATTACGTTTGCAGGGGGAGGCCGCCAGTAATGATGCTGTACCGACTTGGTTGAGTCATTTCGGCGAGCATCCAAAATTACGCAATCGCACCTTTTCGGCTTTACAAGTACAACGCCAGAAATCGGGGGTGTTGCAATTTCAGTTAGCCAGTAAAGAGAACGCAAGCTCGGCAGCAGCAGGGACGGCACCATGATAAAAACCACATGGCTACGCTGGTCAGAACAAGCCATAAAATTAACTATGCGGGAACGAGGCCTGCTCTTGCTGGCGGGTTGCGTGCTGCTGGGGTTACCGCTGTATTCCTGGTGGCTGGAGCCGGTGATGCTCGAATGGCAGCAGACCAAACAGCAGATCCGTGAACAGACCATGCAACAGCAGCAAACCACCGCGGCCTTGGAAGTACTGAAAGCCCGCCTATTGCAAGACCCGGATCTGGCGGTGCGAACCGAGCTGCAAGCGGTGAATAACCAGTTGCTGCAACTGGACATGGCTCTGGAAAAACAGACAGCCGGGCTGATCCCGGCGGCGCGGATGGCGCAGACCTTACAACAGATGCTGGCGCGTTCCGGCAAATTACAATTACAGTCGCTTACTTCCCTCAAACCGACGCCGTTGTTACCGGAAAAATCGGCGGTTAATTATTACCGGCATGGTGTGAAGCTGGTACTGCAGGGGCGCTATGCCGATATTTATGCCTATCTGCAGGCGCTGGAGGCCTTGCCGCAGCATTTTTACTGGCAGACCTTGCATTATCAGGTGGATAAATATCCACAGGGTACCGTGGAAGTGATCTTGTATACCCTGGGTGACAGTAAGGAGTTTATCCGTGGTTGAGTTATGTGCACGGTTTAAACGGCAGCGTTGTGTTTTACTGTTCAGTTTATTGTTTAGTGTTGGGGCCAGTGTTACGAGCAGTGCCGATATGTTGCCTGATCCGACACAACCCTTGCTCGCTGCCACGTCCGGTGCCGGGCAAACGGCAGCAGCCAACAGCCAGTTGCCGCTGTTACAAAGTATTATCTATAGCAAACAGCAACGTAAAGCCGTGCTGGATGGTCGGGCTTGTCGCGAAGGGGCACTGGTCGGGCGTTATCGTGTACGGGCGATCTATGCTGATCGCGTTGTAGTGGAAGCCGATGGTGTTCGGCACACACTGCGGTTGTTTTCTCATAAAGTCAGGTATGAATAACGGATGCTGAAATTAACATCGTTGACTCTGGCGCTGCTGTTGGCCGGATGCGTGAACTATAACCATCCTGAGCCGAAAGAGGCGAAGCAAACGCTACGTCAGGCGCAACAGGAACAAACGGCCTTGCAAGTGCCGGATGAGGTGCAGGCTGAGCTGGCACCATCCGCTTTTCCAACGACCGCCGCGGCACCTGTCGTGAATGAGCGGCGTTTTCGCGTCTCAGCGAAAGAGGTTCCAGCACCGGAGTTTTTTGCCTCTTTGATGCAGGATGATCGTTACAGCATGGCCGTGCATCCGGGGGTCAGCGGGCTGATCACGCTGGATTTGCGGGAAGTGACCCTGCCGGAAGTGCTGCAAACCGTAGCCGATATGTATGGCTTTGATGTCCGTCGGGTCGGGAATATCTATCACATCTATCCGGCGGAACTGAAAACCGAAACCTTCAGCGTCAATTACCTGATGATGACCCGACAGGGGCTGTCGCGAACTGCCGTCAACACCGGCGCGATTACCCAATCGGATAATAATGGTTCGACCTCGACCGGTTCAGGCAGCAGCAATACTCGCAGTTCCGGTAATAGCTCGACGACAAACGGCACACAAATCGACACCGATACTCGTTCTGATTTATGGGGGGAGTTGCAAAAAGCACTGGTGGGATTAATTGGCAGTGGTGAAGGCCGGGTGGTGGTGACCAATCCACAAGCCGGGCTGGTGACGATCAAGGCCATGCCGAGTGAACTCAAAGCGGTGCGGGAGTTTTTACAAACGTCCGAACAACATCTGAAACGTCAGGTGATTCTGGAAACCAAAATTTTGGAAGTAAAACTGAGCGAAGGTTATGAGCAGGGTGTGCAGTGGGATAATTTGAACATCTGGAGTGGCAAAACCAGTCTGACCGGTAATTCTCAGGTCGCCATGCCAACGACCTCAAATACCATCGCAACGGCGCTGGGGGGCGGTGCGGCGTTTACGCTGACCAATGGCTCTTTTGATGCGGTGGTTAATTTGCTGAAGACGCAAGGCGATGTGAATACTTTATCCAGCCCGCGCGTTACGGCGACCAATAATCAGAAAGCGGTGATTAAAGTTGGTAACGATGAATATTTCGTCACCGGAATTTCATCAACTACGCAGTCGAGCACCACCAGTTCATCCACCACGCCAGATATCGAGCTGACACCATTTTTCTCCGGCATCGCGCTGGATGTCACGCCGCAAATTGATGACGACAACAACGTGTTACTGCATGTGCATCCGTCGGTTATTGATATCACCGAACAGGAAAAGAAAATTGATCTGAGCGGGCTCAACGGTAGCTCCACGGCGACCAGCAGTACGGTTACCTTGCCGATGGCATTCAGTAATATTCGTGAATCCGATACCGTGGTGCAGGCAAAATCGGGTGACATTATCGTCATTGGTGGCCTGATGCGAACCAATAAAGAACAACAGGTGAGCAAAGTACCTTGGTTGGGTGATATGCCGGGTCTGGGCGAGCTGTTTACCAATAAAAAAGATGTTACCAGCAAAACAGAATTGGTGATCATGCTGAAACCCCAGGTAGTAAATGCTGATACTTGGCAGCAACAGTTACAACGTTCCGAGCAATTGCTGGAAAAATGGTATCCAACCCAGAGGTGATCCGTGTATCAGACGCACTTTGGTTTGACTGAAGCGCCCTTCGGCCTGACGCCTAACACCGGTTTTTATTACGGTCTGCCGCCGCATGAAGAGGCGCTGCAAGTATTGCGTGTCGCTTTAACCACCGGTGAGGGTTTTATCAAAGTTACCGGTGAGGTCGGCACCGGTAAAACACTGTTACTGCGTAAATTTCTTAATGAATTGCCGGAAAATTACCAGGCGGCTTATCTGCCCAACCCTTGTCTGGAGGCCGATGAGTTGCGACAAGCACTGGCCACAGAGCTAGGATTGGATATTGTTGGCAGTAATTTGAGCTTGACCGATGCGATCCACCATCGCTTGGTTGAATTACGCCAGCAAGGTAAGCAGATCGTATTATTGCTGGATGAAGCGCAGGCTTTGTCTGATAAGGCGCTGGAAGCGATCCGTCTGTTTGGGAATCTGGAAACTGAAGCCAGCAAACTGCTGCAAGTGATTTTATTTGGTCAACCTGAGTTGGATCAGCGCTTGGCGCAAGCTCATTTACGCCAATTACGGCAGCGCATCTCGTTTTCTTATCGTCTGCGCCCGCTGTTGCCAGCAGAAACCAGTGCTTATCTGGCCTACCGATTGCAGGTTTCCGGCTATCGGGGCATGCCGCTGTTTAGTGGATTAACCGCTCGCTTGTTATGGCAATCCAGCCGTGGAATTCCCCGTTTGATCAATATATTAGCGCATAAATGCCTGATGCAGGCGTATGGTCGGCATCAGGCCCGGATCAGCTGGCGAGATGTATTACGCGCTGCTCAGGACACGGAAGATGCCTCACCGCCGGTAGCCTGGCTGGGTTGGGGAACGGTGCTGATTTTAGCTGGTATCGTGTTAGCAGGCATAGGGAGCCGGTTAGTATGAGTCTGATTAACCGCATGCTGAAAGATCTGGATGCGCAGCCGGCCAAAGCGGATGTGGCGCCGATCTATCGTCCTGCTGCGCGCCGGTTACCGGGATGGTATTGGTGGATTTTATTATTATTACCACTGACATTATGGTTGTGGTGGCAGCCGCTACAACAATGGCTACATCCCGCCGTCACGCCGGTCATTGTCAGGCAACCACACGTTGAACCGACACCACCTGCGGTGGTCGTTGCTGCCGTTGCAACGCCGAATACCGTCTCTACTGCGGTGGCTAGAGCAGCACCAGCGCCGGCGGTGACGGTATCAAAAACCGTCGCCCCACCGATGCCTGAAAGCAGTAAGCCGGTTGCGCCGTCAGCTGTGAATCCAGAGTATTCCCGCGCAATGACGAATGCGGAAACCGAATCGGTGACTGTTGATGATAATCAGGAGCTGGCCACAGAAGAGACCGCTCAAACAGTCGCAATGGACGAACCGGAAACCACAACAGAGCCGGAACCGCTGGGTGAAATGTATGTGGAAGAGCAAAAATTATCTGCCGGTGAAATTGCAGCACTAGAACGACGTAAATACCAGCAGGCGATAGCGCGTCGCGATAACGTCGGTGCGCAACAAGCGCTGTTGCAGGTCTTGGCGAATGATCCGCTGGATCTCAGCAGTCGCAAGCAGCTGGCGGCATTATATTACGGCGAGAATCAGTTAAATTCGGCGCGGGATGTATTACAGCAGGGCATCACACTGATGCCTACCAACGCCGATTTACGTCTTCTGGCAGCCAGAGTGGCACAGGCCATGGGTGATAAACAGGCCGCATTGCAATCACTGGTTGCCATCTCACCTACGGTTGCCAATAACCTCGATTTCTATGCTATGCGTGCTGCCTTGGCACAACAGTTGGGGCAAACTTCAGAAGCGGGTTATTCCTATCTGGCGTTGACTCGAACACAGCCAAATATTGGTCGTTGGTGGCTGGGCTTAGCCATCAGTCAAGACCAGCGTGGTCTGTTGAATGATGCCAAACAAGCCTATCGTCGAGCCTTGCAGGATAACCAGCTCAGTGCGGCCTCCCGCCGGTTTGCGCAACAACGTATTCAACATCTGGAGCCGTGATATGACACAACCTCGTTTACGTATGCGGCTTGGTGATCTGTTAGTGGCTGAACGCATTATCAGTGCGGAACAGTTAGAGTTGGCGTTGCAGCAACAAAGACAGCATGGCCGGAAGTTGGGAGCCACGCTGATTGAGCTGGATTTCATCGGTGAAGAACAACTGCTGATGTTCTTAGCGCAGCAGCTGGATATTCCGTTTTTTGATCTGACAAAACTGACTATTCAGCCGCAGGCAGTGCAGTTGATCCCGGAAGCCTATGCGCGCCGTTATCGGGCGTTAGCGGTGCATATGACCGCCGAGTCGGTGACGGTCGCTCTCTCAGATCCGGCTGATTTAGCGGCGTTAGATGCGTTGGCACAACGGGTACAGCCACGGCAGATTAAACTGGCGGTGGCTCGTGAAAGCCAGTTGCTGGAGTTTTTCGATAAACTCTACCGGCGTACCCGCGAAATCGAAACCTTTGCTGAACAGCTGCATAACGAGTTTGAGTCTTCAGCGCTGGATTTTGGTCCGGTGGATGCGATCACTAATGAAAGTGATGCCACGGTGGTAAAACTGCTGCGCTCCTTGTTTGAAGATGCCGTGCAGATGCGGGCCTCCGATATTCACATTGAGCCGGACGAAAAAGTGCTGCGTATTCGTCAGCGTATCGATGGCACATTGCAGGAAAACGTACTGAACGAAACACGTATCGCGCAGGCGTTAGTCCTGCGCCTTAAACTCGTTGCCGGGTTGGATATTTCCGAAAAACGTCTGCCACAAGATGGCCGTTTTAATATCAAAGTGCGCGGGCATGATATTGATGTGCGTATGTCGACCATGCCGGTACAACACGGTGAATCGGTCGTTATGCGTCTGCTGGATCAATCAGCCGGGTTACTGACGCTGGAACAAACCGGTATGCCGCCGGATATCCTGACCCGGTTTCGCCAGCAATTACAGCGTCCGCACGGCATGATCCTGGTCACCGGCCCGACAGGGAGTGGTAAAACCACCACGCTGTATGGCGCTTTGTCAGAGCTGAATTTACCCGGCAGTAAAATTATTACCGTTGAAGATCCGGTAGAATACCGTTTACCGCGTATCAACCAGGTGCAAGTTAACCCCAAAATTGGGCTGACTTTTTCTGCGGTGTTACGTGCCACCTTGCGGCAAGATCCCGATATCCTGCTGGTGGGGGAGATGCGTGATGATGAAACCGTCGAGATCGGTCTGCGCGGTGCACTGACCGGCCATTTAGTGTTAAGTACGCTACATACCAATGATGCTATTACCAGTGCTTTACGTCTGATCGACATGAAAGCGCCCGGTTATCTGGTCGCGAGCGGCTTACGGGCGATCGTCGCGCAACGCTTAGTGCGGCGGGTTTGTCATAAATGTTCACAACCTTATCAGCCCGACGATGGCGAGCACAGTTGGCTGGAGCACTTATCCGGTGTGAACACCCGATCCATGCAATTTAAAAAAGGCTCCGGTTGTCACAACTGTAATTTCACCGGTTATCAAGGGCGGATCGGTGTCTATGAGTTATTGGAGCTTGATCTGCCGATGATGGACGCTTTACGCAGCAACGATGCCGAAAGTTTTGCCCGCGCCGCACGGGAAAGTAAAAATTACCGACCGTTAGTCAATGTTGCACTGGATTATGCCGGTCAGGGGATCACCTCATTAGATGAAGTATTACGTCTTGCTGAAGTGGTGATCTAAACATGCCGCATTACCACTTTAAAGGGCGTGATAATCAGGGCAACGCCGTCAGTGGCGAGCTGGATGGTGTCAATGAAATGGCCGTCGCGGAACAACTGATGCGGCGCGGCATTATGCCAACCGCCCTGACTGAGCAGAAAGCAAAATCGGCTGGCATCCCGCTGAACTGGTCGTTGTCTTTCTCCAAACGCATCACAGTGGAAGAGCTGGTCATGTTCACGCGTCAGATGTACGCGCTGACGAAAGCCGGTATTCCTATTTTGCGCGCCATTCATGGGCTGGAAGAAAATGCACGGGGTGATGCATTACGTCGCGCCTTAGCCACCTTAAAAGAAGATTTAGGTAACGGTAAACCGATTTCGGTATCCATGCAGGCACACCCTGATGTCTTCAGCAGCCTGTTTGTGGCCATCATTCATGTCGGCGAAAATACTGGTAAGCTGGAAGAGGCTTTTTTACAGCTCACACGTTATTTTGAGCTGGAGATGGAAACCCGCAAACGCATCAAAACAGCACTGCGCTATCCGGGTTTTGTCCTGATCGCGTTAGCGATCGCCATGACCGTACTTAACATCTTTGTTATTCCGACCTTTGCCAATATCTTTGCCCGCTTTGGTGCCGAATTGCCGTGGGCAACCAAAGTATTACTGGCGACATCGCATTTTTTTGTCAGCTATTGGCCAGCTTTACTCACCGGAACCGGATTGACGGTGTTTGCTGTGCGCCGCTGGTTAAAAACAGCAACCGGCATGATGTTCTGGCATCGTCACCAACTGCGTTTACCCATCGTTGGTTCGATATTGAAACGGGCGTTAATGGCGCGCTTTTGTCGTAGTTTTGCGATGATGTTACGTTCCGGTATTCCAATAAATCAGGCGCTAAGTATGGTGGCCGATGCGGTCGATAATGTGTATATCGGTCAGCATGTTCGCGAAATGCGCACGGGTGTCGAGCGCGGCGAAAGCTTATTGCGTATTACGACCAATAGCCAATTATTCACCGGATTGGTGATCCAAATGATTGCGGTAGGTGAAGAAACTGGGATGGTCGATCAGATGATCCAGGAAGCAGCGGAATATTATGAGCGGGAAGTGGACTACGATTTAAAAACGCTGACCGCAAAAATCGAACCCATTTTGATCGTGATGGTTGCCATTATGGTGCTGATCCTGGCGTTGGGTATCTTCACCCCGATGTGGGACATGATGCGCGTATTTAAAGGAAAATAAATGACCATATCGGACAATGCTGAATCGCAAATGTTAGCTTTGTTCCGAATGCTGGTGGTCGTGGTTATTATCGGCGTGTTAGCGGCCAGTTTGCTGTATTTTGCCAATCAACGTCAGCAAGATGCCTCCGAAGTCGCATTGAAATTAAGAGCTCAATTATGGCGAGAGCGGTTACCTCTACTTCAGCAGCAATGGCGAATGCAGCATAAGCCTGCAAATTGGACAATAGAGGGTTACCCGCTGCAAATGCAGCCATCCGGTTGGCCGTTAATCACTAAACCTGATGATTGCCAGATTTTATGGCGAATCATACTGGCAGAAGAACCAAAACCATTGCTGCAAAAGGTTGTGCAACAGGCGCAAGGGTGTCGTTATGAAACTGAAACCGCAGTGCTGGATTATGATTTTCAACAACAATTAGTGCAATTTTCTGCGATCGGGAATTAATTTTGCACATGCTTACTTGTGTAATGATTTACGCATAAGATACAGTCAATTACCATGATATTAAGCCTGCATAAACTCAGCTGGCAAGATGAAATAACCAACAACTTTATAGACAGGAAAAAGTATGAAACGTAGTGCGGGTTTTACGCTGATTGAGCTGATTATTGTTATTGTGATTCTGGGTATTCTGGCGGTGACTGCGGCACCTAAGTTTATTAATTTGCAGGGCGATGCGCGTACATCCACTGTGAATGGATTGAAAGGTGCCGTGCAGGCTGCAGCATCGATGACCTATTCTAAAGCAATTATTGCTGGTCAGGATAAGTTGGATTCTGGTACTGCAACTATTAACGGTACATCGGTTGCATTGGTTTACGGTTATCCAGCCGCAACATCTGCAGGCATTGCTCTTGTGATCGACGCATCTTCCGCGGATTGGACTGGTACACCTGTTACAACAAGTACTCCAAATAGTTATGTATTGACTCCTGCAGGTATGACTTCTGGTGCAAATGCAACCTGTAAAGTAACTTATACTCAGGCAACATCAGCATCTGCTGCAGCGAGTACAGCTGTTGACACATCAGGTTGTTAATTTGATACATCCATGATCAATTATCGAGGTTTCACACTGATTGAACTCGTTCTGGTCATAATCTTAATCGGGGTGCTGGCAGTAACTGCCGCACCCCGTTTTTTTACCGCTTCCGGTTATGATCAGGTCGCCGCGCGTGATCAGCTGATCCAGCTATTACGCCAGGCGCAGCTACAAACCATGAACAACAGTGCAGAATGTCAGGTTGTTCATTTTGGCAATAACCAATCTTGGATCCCTGCAAACACGGCACAATGTTCAGTGCTGACAGGTGGTGAGCAGTTACTTTCTTTTGATGTCTGGGGCCGGCCTGCGACATTGGTAACCAGCGTGACGCTGACCGGTGAAACCACGATGAAGGTCTGTATTGAAGCCGAAGGTTACATTCATGCGTGTTAGTCGACGCATTTCTTTTGGTTTTACTTTGCTGGAGCTGGTGGCAGGCATTGCATTGTTTGCAGTTGTAATGTTGTTAATCACCGGTGCTTTTCTGCCGATGGTTAATAAACAAGCGCAGCCCATTTATCAGATACGGGCTGCTGAATTAGCTCAGTCTATGCTGCAGGAAATCTTGGCGCGTTCATATGATGAAAATTCCGATCGCACCGGGCAAACAGTCGCAGGTAAATATCAGTACTGTGGCAGCATTGATTCGGCTAACATTTTGACTGAAACCAGTGCAGCTTTGGGGGGTTGTTCCACTACGTTGGGTGCTGACAGCAGTGAAACATATGCGACCTTTGATGATGTCGATGATTTTAATCTTTACTGTAACGTGCCCATTACTGGTAGCGCTTTCGCCCAGCTGCAAGGGCTGGATACTTCTCTGTATGAAAATTACAGCATCAAAGTTTGTGTGGAAAATGCGCCGGAACTGCTTGGATTAACCACCCGCAATGATGTGGCAAAAAAAGTCACCGTGACAGTAACCACTCCTGCCGGTGAGGCGATCCCATTTACCAGCTACCGGAGTAACTATTGATGAATAATCGAGGGTTTACACTGGTTGAGCTGGTGGTGGTGATTGTCTTACTAGGCATTATTGGCACCATTTCATCCCGCTTTATTGGCCAGACGGTGCAACTGTATAGTGATAGTACTATTCAGCAGCAACGAATTGCCGAAGCCCGGTTTGTATTGGAACGTCTGAGCCGAGAAATTGTCGGTGTTCATCCCTTTAGTTTGCGTGATCCATTTGCAAATGATGTGGCTTATCAGGGAAAGTGTATCGAATATATTCGAATAGCCGCGGTCAGCTCTTATCTAGGGTCGGCGACGGCCAGCACAGCATTGAGCGTGATTGAGAACCCGAATGACATCTTACAAACAGGCAATGTATCCGCCCTCTCTGTCGCTCGACGGGTCTCTGTACATTCACAAGATGCAACCGATCTTTATTCCTCTGCAGACAACAATAGCGTCAAATCAGTTACCGCTTTTTCAGCGCTAAAGAATAGTGCGACTTTTTCGGCTGCATTCAGTACTGATTCAACCGGAAAGCGTTATGTAGTGTTAGATAAAAATGGCCCAGTTAGCTGGTGTATGTTTAATAATCAGCTTTACCGCTATGCGAACTACAACACGAATTATGGTACAGCAAAAGCAGTTGATTGGTTTATCGCACAAGCAACCGCCGGTTCAGCTTATAGCAGCCTGATGGCTGAACATGTTAGCAACAGTAGCTTGTTTAAAGTGACCGCTCCGGCGTTGTCACACAATGCCGCTCTCGATATGTCGCTACAGCTTTCTACCGACAATGATGGCAATAAACTGATCCTGAACCGGCGTATGCAGGTGAATTATGTCCCCTGATCACACTCGATTACGTATGCATTCCTTGAAATCACAACAGGGATCGATGCTGGTGATGGCGGTATTTATTATTGTTATCTTTGGCCTGTTAGCTTCGGCACTAACCAGCATTCTGAGCTCTTCACAAGATACGGTCAGTTATGAGGTTTTAGGTAGCAGAGCTCAGGCTACTGCGAATGCTGGCATGGAGGCTGGGTTATATCGTGTATTGCGTAACTCTGTTGCTTGCAATGTCATACCTGCAGCCAGTACCCCCCTTACCGTCAACATTGATAATACCGTTGTTGGGTTAGTTCAATGCAATGTGAGCGTGACTTGTAACCAACGAGCTGCTGTCAATGGCAGCACTACTACATATTATATTTTAAACAGTACCGGCATCTGTGTTGCTGGCAATAACAAACTTACCGCGACAAGAAACCTTAAAGCTGAGGTACAGAAATGACAAAGGCTAACTGGATGCGTTATGCAGTGATGCTATTTTGCTGCCTGATGAGTCATTTGGTGTGGGCCGATGTGGTGCTGGTTGGGAATATGAATATTGGTGATAACAGTACCAATGCAATTAATCCGACTAACTTGGTTAGCAGGAGTGGTAATTCGTATATCCCTGGGACACATCCTGTTCATTTTACACTGTCACAATCCGGTGTTGTTACTCAGCTAAAAATCAACAATTTATCCGGTTATTTACATGGCGTTAATTTCGTGGTTTGGAATAGCTCAGGACAGGTTGTCATCAGTCAAACGGCTACTGACGCACAACCCAGTCTGATTACCGGTTCGTGGAGTTTGGCGGCGGATGATTATCGTCTGGCAATATGGGGACAATGTGTTAACAAAAATAATTTGAATATCACTAATTTTTCCTCTTGTGTGAATGGTCATGGGCAACAAGAGTGGGACGATATCAGTTTTACCAATATCACTCTGACGGGTGTCCATTCATCAACCATTAATTTTATACAACGGTTACATATTGGCGATAATACTGACGCAACCCGTTGGTATCCACCATCTCCATCTAGCAATGTTTCTGTGAGCGACGCAGTCAGTGGCGCTGCAATTAATTCCAACTCGACCGGTGCTTCAGTAACCTATTCATTTGCCGTGGCCAGTACTACGAAACTCAGTAAGCTGACTTTATTTAAGATGAGTGACTGGCAAGTAGCTGATGCATCCCGGATCCAATTACGCCAGAAAAATAGCAGCACGTATCTTTGGCAATATTCGTTCACCGCTAATGGTGATTTATCCTGGCAGCCCAATCTCATTCTGTATCCCGGCAATTATGAAGTCGTCGTTAGTGTCGATTATTCATACTGGTATGATTCGGATGATATTGACTGGGATGGTGTTGTCATTACCACAGAGCCTTATACGCTTACCTACCAATGCTCTGAGGTATTTCCCTATCCCCTACAAGGGCGAAGTAATACCGACTATGTTAATTTAGCAAGTAATGAATATGGATATCTCGCGGCCAGGATCTGGGGGACGCAGGGAGGAAAGCTAGGGTATCAATCTTCATCTCAAATTTTGCATCCTGGTAGTACGAGTAATGGTAATACCATTGTTGATGGTAATTGTGATAATAAATTGTGCAGTGCGGATAAATTAGCCGGCGCTATCTCTTTGCCTTCAACCCCATTTCCTTTAGTCAGTGGGGCGTCATTCACTCTTTATTATAATCAATCACGGACACTTACTGCTGCAGATGGATATAATTTCGGTACTATTACGACCAATTACCAGTCTTCTCTGAATTTCACTGTCTCTGGCATAACAATAAAAAATTTAATCATTGGCAGCGATCTGCCCGGTAAAGCTTATACGGTGAAATTTGCTGCCGGAGAATATTGGATTGAAAATCTGACTATGGGAGACAGTGCTTCTATTGTTTTGGATGGTAATGTTATCTTGCATGTAAAAAATATGAACATGGAGTCGGCTAATCTTGTAAATAGCGATGGAGTAAATAAAGGCGGAACAGTTTCAAAATTATTGTTAGTTATTTATGATTCGCTCTATCTAGGTAATGGTTCGACTTTGTCGGGATTAATATATCAGTCTGATTCGGCGGCTAGTGCAATAACGCTTTCATCTGCCTCATATATTTACGGCAGGATTAATGCGCATAATGTTCAATTTGGAAATGGAAGTGTTGTTAATAGCTCTAGTTACAATTGTTCAGGCACTTCTTCTGTTATTCATCATTACGAAATCCGTTATCCATCCAGTCAGATTGCCTGCGAGCCAGCAACAATAACTGTTAATGCCTGCACCAACAGCGACACCAGTTCATGCATGAAAGATACTACGGCCAGTTCCTCTATTGCTTTATCAGCCCCGATATCAGGTTGGAGTAGTAATCCGGTAACGTTAACGAATGGTACAGGTACTGTAAGCCTCAGCCATTATACTGCGGAAAATGTTAAATTAGGGCTTAGTGGTTCAGCCTATACCTGTTTTAAAAACGGTGCTCTTGATAGTGCCTGTGAACTATCGTTTGTATCCTCGGCATTATCATTTGATATCCCTACATTTACCGCTGGCGGTGATAGCGATGATGTAACATTAAAAGCGATTAAATCCGATGGCACCGGAGTTTGTTCCGCACTGCTCTCGGGTGCTCAGCCGATATCGTTTACCAATAGTTACATAACGCCAACAACCGTTGCTGATTTGCCGCAGATCATTAATTCATCGACCTCTGCGGCCACCACTATTTCCACTAATACGCCGGTAGTATTAACTTTTGATAGTAATGGCGTAGCTACTTTTAAGCTGGCTTACAATAACGCGGGGGTGCTCAATCTTGCAGCACAATACACAAAAGCAAATACAGATACAGGTGTCGGTACACTGACTGTTTCTGGCTCAGATACTGTCGCCGTGCTCCCCGCTGCAATTCGTGTTGAGCCTGCGGATTCTGCCGCTATTTGCGCTAACACAACGCATGCCAGCTGCACAAAATACAAGACAGTTGGTGATAATTTCACGCTTAATGCTGAAGCCGGTTATGGAAATGGCGCGACTTGGAAGAAGACCAGTAATTTCTTCACCAATCAAATGAGTTCATTGCCTGTATTACAGCATCAGTTGCTTGCGCCTGCATCCGGTACATTACCTTCATTAACTACTACGACGCTGAGTTTTAGTGGTGGTACTGCAACGACATCAGTCAGTGAAAATGACGTCGGGGTATATCAATATGGCGTAACAGATTTTGTGCCTTACCCGAGTTATCAGAATGAATCACCACAAAAAACGGTGCCGTTAAGCTGGGGTAGCGCTGTAGGCCGAATCGTACCGGCAAAACTGAAAACAACATTGCTCAGCCATGGGGCATTTACCAGCGAAAATTGTAAGGCTAGTGCCGTTTTGACATCACTGGCTTATGTTGGGCAGGAGTTGCAGTTTGCAGCATTACCTATGTTTAGCGTGGTTGCCACTGATAGTAACGGTAATGTCTTACAGAATTACCGGGACGACTTTGCCAAAATAACGACAGCAAACCCCACTGCAACCAGTACCGGCGTGTTTACGCCATCGTTAGTCTCTAAAGACAACACAACGCTGATAGCGGCAGCAACCTGGAAGGCAGGGAGCTGGCTCAGTGCTGGAAATTCGCACACTTATAGTTTTGGTGATGATCGATTTATTTTTGCCAAATCTGCGAATCATGTTAACCCATTCACTACCGTGTTAACGTTAAGTGCTTTGGCAGATAGTGACGGCGTGGTTGCGATATCATCTGTCAGCCCATTCTATTTTTACCCATGGGCGGCGAATAACAACAGTGCTTTTAACGTCTATGATGGCCGGCTGGTGCTGAATAGTGTTAACGGTGCAGAGAATGCGGCACTAACACTGCCGTTCTATATGCAATACTGGAATGGTTCTGCGTATGCACTGAACACGGCGGATCACTGTTCATCGTTAAACGCCATTTATTTGCAGATGAATGATGCCGCTAACTGGTCTGGTATCAACCTGCGAACCAGTAACAGCAGCAGTGCTTCAGCGACGACGAATGCCTCGTTATCCCCTGCCTTTGTGGCACAAGGCGCGGGGGCAATTTTGTTTACCGCCCCAAACAACACAGGTTGGGTAGATATCAGCGCCAGTTCATCATTACCGCTGTGGATGCAGGATTTATCGCTCTCGTCGGGTCTTGCTCCTGCTCGGGCCAGCTTTGGTTACTATCGCGGTAATGACCGTTTAATTTACCGTCGGGAAGTGTTTGGCAGCCAATAACCGCCAGAATAGGTAAAGGTCAGGCGCTATCTGATGATCTGGTGTGCCGGACGCTTGCTGATCGGGGCGGGGATTGGTAAAGTGGGCTGTTTTTCGCATCCCGTAATTACCCAGGATTCCCCGCATCATGTTCAAGAAGCTCCGTGGCCTGTTTTCCAACGATCTGTCGATCGATTTGGGTACTGCTAATACGCTGATTTATGTAAAAGGCAAAGGTATCGTACTGAACGAACCTTCTGTAGTCGCCATTCGTCAGGAACGTGGTGGTACTGCTAAATCTGTTGCTGCTGTTGGTCATGCCGCCAAGATGATGTTGGGGCGTACTCCGGGCAACATTGCGGCGATCCGTCCGATGAAAGACGGCGTTATTGCCGATTTCTCGGTGACTGAAAAAATGCTGCAGCATTTTATCAAGCAAGTGCATGAAAATAATCTGATGCGCCCAAGCCCACGCGTACTGGTTTGTATCCCATGTGGTGCAACTCAGGTCGAGCGTCGTGCGATTAAAGAATCCGCACAAGGTGCTGGTGCGCGAGAAGTCTATCTGATTGAAGAGCCAATGGCGGCGGCGATTGGTGCTGGTTTGCCAGTTTCTGAAGCAACCGGTTCAATGGTGGTCGATATTGGTGGTGGTACTACCGAAGTGGCGATCATCTCGCTGAACGGGGTGGTGTATTCCTCTTCTGTACGTATCGGTGGCGACCGTTTCGATGAAGCGATCATCAGCTACGTTCGTCGTAACTATGGCAGCCTGATTGGTGAAGCCACTGCAGAACGCATCAAGCATGAAATTGGCTCGGCGTACCGCAGCGAAGAAGTGCGCGAAATCGAAGTCCGTGGCCGTAATCTGGCGGAAGGCGTACCGCGCAGTTTCACTCTGAACTCCAATGAAATTCTGGATGCACTGCAAGAACCATTAAGTGGTATCGTCAGTGCGGTGATGGTGGCGCTGGAGCAATCGCCGCCAGAGTTAGCCTCTGATATCTCGGAAAAAGGCATGGTTCTGACTGGCGGGGGCGCATTGCTGCGCAATCTGGATCGTCTGCTGATGGAACATACCGGTATCCCTGTTGTGGTAGCAGAGGATCCGCTGACTTGTGTTGCCCGTGGTGGTGGTCGAGCTCTTGAGCTGATCGACATGCACGGTGGTGACCTGTTTCATTACGAATAATTGATCTTATCCGGGCTATCTATCCGGTAGCCCTGAGCCGATAGCATCATGCGCACTATTTTTGGCAGCGGACCATCCCTGCAACTCCGGTTATTTATTACTGTGCTGCTGTCTTTGGCGGGCATCGTTGCTGATGCCCGTTTTCATCTGTTTGATAGCGTGCGCTTATATATCAACACCTTTGCCAGTCCGATACTGCATTTAGCCAGTGTACCGCGGGATGTGGTGGAAGGTGCCAGTCTGCAACTGCGTTCCCGCAGTGAACTCATTACCGAAAATCAGCAACTGCAACAGCAGTTATTTCTGCTGCGCAGCGATCTGTTGCGTATGGCCGAGCTAAGTCAGGAAAACCGTCGTTTGCGTGAGTTGCTGGGTTCACCGGTGACGCAAGATACTCGCAAATTGGTGGCGCGTATTTTGTCTGTCGACTCCGATCCGTTTGTCTATCAAGTAGTGATCGACAAAGGTATTGAGCATCATGTCTATGAAGGTCAGCCAGTCGTTAATGATCAAGGTGTGATTGGTCAGGTGGTCAGTGTTGGTAAGACCTCTAGCCGCGTACTGTTGATTACCGATGTCAGTCACGCATTACCTGTGCGTGTATTACGCAATGATTTACGTGCAATTGCATCTGGTACCGGCAATATCAATGAATTAATGCTGAAAAACTTGCCGAAAAATGTCGATATTCAGGATGGTGACATTCTGGTGACTTCCGGTATGGGCGGACATTTTCCAGAAGGTTATCCGGTTGCTAAAGTGGTGCGAGTCGCCAATGAAGAACAAAGCCCATTTGCGGAAATCAAAGCCGAACCGCTGGCAACATTAGATCGTTTACGGTACGTCCTGTTATTGTGGGAAGATGCAAAGGCCATGGGGCCATTGGCTGTGATGAGTCCGTCATCAGTAAATGCTAATGCGTCTGCGGCGGTATCAACTGATGCTGAGAAAAATAAAAATACTGTTCCCGAACGCCATCCAACAACTGCTCCGGCTACGAAACCAGTGGAAAAAGTTGAGAAAAAAACGGGTACTACCACGCACAAATCGGGTGTTAATAAAACGGCTCACCAAAACACCAATAAAATTAAAACGTTGGCCACCATTGCATCAACGAATGTAAAAAATCAGGAGCACAGCCAGTGAGTAATTCATTGACCGGGCATGGTAAAGGTTCTATTTATTTAACCCTGATTGTCGCGATTGTTCTGACTATGGTGCCGTTACCCTCTGCTATTGATATGTTCCGCCCTGATTGGGTGGCGTTGGTGGTGTTGTATTGGGTCATTGCGCTGCCGCATCATATGAATGTGGTCAGTGCATGGATTGTTGGTCTGCTCATGGACATCATGCTGGGCTCCACATTAGGTATCCATGCGCTGGGTATGGCAGTCATTTCCTATGTTGCCACGACACAATATCAGAAGATCCGTAATTATTCGGTCTGGCAACAGGCGTTAGTGATGGGCTCATTGATTTTCATTGGGCAATTACTGATTTTCTGGGTTGAACACTTGTTTGCCTCCCCGCGCCTGAATACCCGGTTTGTCTGGGCTTCATTGAGTTCCATGTTGCTCTGGCCATCGGTTTATCTCTTTTTGCGGTATATCCGCCGTCGTTTCAATATCAGGTAATTATTATGTCAGCCAGCATTGCGCTTTACCTGGCGTCTGCATCCCCTCGCCGCCGAGAGCTGTTGGCTCTGCTGGACTATCCGTTTGCGGTGTTGTCAGTGGATGTGGAAGAGCAACGCCAGCCGCAAGAAACGCCGGAAGTTTATGTGCAGCGGTTGGCTTGTGAAAAGTCGCAAGCGGGCTGGCTCGCCTGTCAGGGTGAAAAACCGGTGCTGGGTGCCGATACAATCGTGGTTTTTCAGCAAGAAGTGCTGGAAAAACCAAGAGATTTCGTCGATGCTCAACGGATATTGCAGTTACTGTCTGGTAACACCCATACCGTGATGACGGCAGTAGCCCTTTCTTCGCAACATGGCTGTGAAGTGATACTGGTTAATTCACAAGTGACATTTCGTGAACTGAGTCAGGACGACATCGTCCGTTATTGGCAAAGCGGAGAACCAGCGGATAAAGCCGGAGCTTATGGTATTCAGGGGATTGGTGGAAAATTTGTCTGCCACCTCAGCGGCAGTTATTCTGCCGTGGTGGGGTTGCCGCTGCTGGAAACGGATCAGTTACTGCATAAATATTGTCGCCATTCATGACTTCAGATTACTAAGGCTGAACTATGTCCACCGAATTGCTGGTCAACGTAACACCGTCAGAAACCCGGGTTGCCCTGGTCGATCACGGTATGTTGCAGGAAGTGCACATCGAGCGTCAGGCTAAACGCGGTATCGTTGGTAATATTTACAAAGGTAAAGTGAGCCGGGTTTTACCAGGTATGCAGGCTGCATTTGTCGATATTGGTATGGATAAAGCGGCTTTTTTGCATGCTTCCGATATCGTGCCGCATACCGAATGCGTTGATGTTAAAGAAAAAGAACACTTTCAGGCTGGTAATATTGCGGAGTTGGTCCGTCAGGGTCAGGACATCATGGTGCAGGTGGTGAAAGACCCTATGGGTACCAAGGGCGCCCGCCTGACCACTGATATTACTTTGCCATCACGTTATCTGGTATTTATGCCGGGTAGTGCGCATGTCGGTGTTTCACAACGTATCGATAGCGAAGAAGAACGCGAACGCTTAAAACAGATCGTCACCAAAAATGTGGATGAACTGGGCGGCTTCATTGTGCGTACCGCAGCCGAAGGTGTTGGCGAAAAAGAGCTGGAACAAGACACCATCTTCTTAAAACGACTCTGGCGTAAAGTGCTGGAGCGTCGTCAGAAATACCCGACTTGTCATGTGTTGTATGCGGAGTGGAGTTTAGCATTCCGTATTTTACGCGATTTTGTCGGTGATGAACTGGATAAGATCCGTGTCGATTCGCGTCAGACTTATGAACAGATCTGCCACTTTACCGATGAATTTGTGCCAGAGATGAGTGCCAAACTGGATTACTACTCCGGTGAATCGCCGATTTTTGATTTATACGATGTCGAAAATGAGATTCAGCGGGCGCTGGAACGTAAGGTCGAGCTGAAGTCCGGTGGTTATTTGATCATCGATCAGACCGAAGCCATGACCACCATCGACATCAATACCGGTGCTTTTGTCGGCCATCGTAATCTCGAAGAGACTATCTTTAACACCAACGTCGAGGCAACGGCGGCGATTGCCCGTCAACTGCGTCTACGCAACCTTGGCGGGATTATCATTATCGATTTCATCGATATGCAAAGCGAGGATCATCGTCGGCGGGTGTTACAGAGTCTGGAACAGGCGTTAGCGAAAGATCGCGCGAAGACAGGTGTGAATGGTTTCTCGCAACTTGGTTTGGTGGAAATGACGCGCAAGCGTACCCGCGAAAGTCTGGAGCATGTGCTTTGTTCACAATGCCCGGAATGTAATGGCCGTGGCCGTGTTAAAACGGTGGAATCGGTTTGCTACGAAATTCTGCGTGAGATCCTGCGTGTCAATCGCGCCTATGACGCTGATCAGTTTGTGGTATATGCCTCGCCGGCGGTCGCAGAAGCGTTACGCGGCGATGAATCGCACAGTCTGGCTGAGTTAGAAGTGTTTATTAGCAAACAAGTTAAGGTACAAGCGGAGCCATTATACAGTCAGGAACAATTTGACGTGGTGATGATGTAAGTGCGTTGGCGTGGCATTGCGCGTGGATGCGCCATTTTACTGGCGGGTGTTTTTGCTTTACTGGCAGTGCTGGTTACGGCGCTGCGGTTCGGTGTTCCTGATTTACAGTCGCACCGTGACTGGTTATTGCGTCAGTTGCTACCGGCTGGTGCTACCGCGTCCGTGGAACATATCAGCTGGCGCTGGCAAAATTATGGTCTGCAATTAGCGTTCGATGACGTAGTCTTCCAGCAACCGGGAGCTACGTCAGTTAGCCTGCGGGCGAAAAAGTTACAGCTGCACTGCAATCCCTTCCTGCAATTCTGGCAAACGCATGGCTGTCTGGCGCAACTACAGGCCGATCAACTGCAACTGACCGTTCAGCTACCCAAAGCTGAACCATCTGCCAGCTCGCCGTTACCAGACCTGAATGATTTTTTGCCGTTATTGTTGGAACAGTTACAGCAGGTCAATATTACCAATAGTCAGGTTACCCTGATGCGTCAGCAGCAATCGCTGGCAGAAATTCACATCGAACAACTGTATACCGAAAACAATAAGCAACGCCACCGGCTGTTTGCCCGTACCGCATTAGCGCAACAAGCACTGGTGGTGCCGCTGTTGTTGCAGGCTGAATTACAGGGTGCGGCAACAGTAGACGATCTGCAAGGCCATCTCTATCTGGCTACTGAACCGCATGCGGCGAAACAACTGGGCGCTTTATTACCCGCACCATTGGCTGCCAATGTGCAATCTATTCATGGGGCGCTGGCTTTTCAGTTTTGGTTAGAGCGTGCCCCCGGGCAGTGGCAAAGTGCGCTGTTGCAGTTGGGGTTGAATCGTCTGGGTTGGCAGCAGGCTGAGAAGAGTCATAGTCTGGAATTACAAGGTGGCGAGCTGATCTGGCAGCGTCATAACGATGGTTGGCAATTGCGCAGTCAGGGATTGCAACTGCATAGCGAAAATCAGCCGTGGCGCAACTGGCAGCTGCAATTGGATAAAAGAGCTGAGCAGTATGCCGGGCAGATGGATCCGCTTCAGTTGAGTGAACTGACGCCATTGGCCGGTATGTTGTTACCCGTTGACTCTGCCGCTTCCGAAGCACTGCGCACTCTGGCGCCGCAAGGACAACTGAACAAACTGCGTTTTTCCCGTGACGCGGAGCAGGATAACTGGTTGTTCAGTGGTCAGTTACAGCAAATGCAATGGCAGCGCTGGCGTATGGTGCCCGGTCTGCATGCTGTCGATGCGACTTTCCGTTTATCCCCGAAAGGTGTTGCGTTGCACCTGAAACAGTCAGCCCCCCAAGCATGGGATCTGCAACCCTATTTTGAAAAGCCCTGGCCGGTGCAAGATTTTTCCGCAGAACTTAACTGGCAAATGCAGAAAAGTGGCTGGGCATTAACCGCCAACCATGTGCAGTTAAAAACGGATGTCGTGACCACCAATACGCAATTTCGTTTAACTCAGGCTGCCGCGCAGCCATTGTTTCTGGCACTCGATAGTCAGGTTGATCTGCAGGATGCCAGCCAGGCGCATTACTATTTCCCGCATGGTGCTATGGGGGAGCCAGTCATCAATTATCTGACCAAGGCATTGCAGGGCGGGCAGGCGAAGAATGCCAAGATCCTCTGGCATGGCGCGTTTCATGATTTTCCATTTAAAGAGCATAACGGCATATTTCAGGCTTGGGTGCCATTACGTAATGCGACCTTCCAGTTTGGTGAAGGCTGGCAGCCATTACGGCAGATGTCGTTAGATCTGTTGTTTGAGAATGATCGGCTGGATATGCAAGGTGATCAGGCCTTGTTGGGTGAAGCGAGTACACCACGTCTGCATGCCTGGTTCCCTAAATTGGCTCCCGGTGCGCACCTGTATATTGATTCGGATATTGCCGGAACAGGCGAAGCCGTCAGCGATTATCTGTATCACTCACCATTGCAAAACTCAGTCGGTGCTGCGTTACGCGCCGTCCAGATACAAAAACCACTTACCGGTGCGCTGAAACTGGATATTCCACTGGATGGCGGTGCGGTCAAGGTGAATGGTCATGTCAAACTGGCGGATAACAACCTGTATATTCCGAGTCTGGATCTGCCGCTGGAACAGCTGCAAGGTGATTTGACCTTTGATGACAATAAAACCAGCATTGACGACCTGCAAGCTACATTGTGGGGGCAACCACTGCGTGTGCAGTATGCCGGGGAACAACAGGATAAAGAGTATCGGGTTAAACTGGACTTAAACGGCGAATGGGATAATCAGCGCGATGCTGTGCTACCAACGTTGGCTCATCAAACGTTGCAGGGGCAGGCCAATTGGCAAGGGGCACTCGATCTGCATTTGTATAAGGGCGGCCATTATTACTACGATGCGCAGTTAACCAGCCCACTCAGTGCATTGACGCTGGATTTGCCGGCTCCCTATAACAAACCAGCGGGGCGAAACTGGCCATTGCAGGTGAAGATCAGCGGCAATCAAAACAGTAGCGTGATCAATGGGTCGTTAAATCACGAATGGCAACTGCAGGCTGACTGGTCTCCGGAGCAAAAACAATTCCGCCGATTCTGGCTGGATAATCAGGTTATTGAGCGTAGTACCGGCCCGCGGTTACCCTTTTCGGTGAGCACGATTTTAAGTGAAGCCGATGTCTCTGCCTGGCTGGACTGGTGGCAACGCTGGCCGGTTAATGGTCAGCAAGCCGTTAATCAGCTGTTTCCCAGCGTTGGTGCCATTGATGTACGGGTCGATAAACTGCATGTGGCCGATCAATTATGGCGTGATGTGCGCCTGAGCATGAGCCCGGATCGCAACGGCAGCAAGATCTGGCTGGAAAGCAGCAAGGCGCAAGGGTTGATCCAGCTGCCGACGAATAAAGAGAAACCAATCCAGGTGGACATGGCGCGGCTATATTGGGCTGACAGTGGTGATGAACAACCGGCTGCGGAATCCATGAGCCTCACTACCCAGCAAGACTGGCTGGCACGCTGGCCTAACCTGCGGTTTAGCTGCCAGGATTGTCGTTATGGCGGGAATACGCTGGGGCAGATCCGTGGTCATCTGTATCCAGTAAAACAGGGTGGCGAAGTGCGAGATCTGCATTGGCAGGTCGCTAACTCTGAATTCAATGGGCAAGCCAGCTGGCTGATACAAGACAATCAGCCTAAAAGTAGGTTGCAGGGGAAATTTGTCAGTAACAATACGGAATTATTTCTGGGTCATTTTGGTTTTGATCCGGGGCTGACAGGTACAAAAAGTCAGCTGGATATCAATGTTTTCTGGCCGGGAGCCTTATCACAACCGCGCTTCGCGGCCTTAAGTGGTGAGATCAAGATGGAAACCGGCGAAGGTATCTTACGGGAAGTGAAAAATACCGGCGGAAATCGTCTGTTATCACTGTTTTCACTGGATGCGATTGTGCGTCGCATTAGCCTCGATTTCCGCGATATCTTTGGTGATGGTCTCTATTTCAAAAAAATCAGCTTTAGTAGCAAACTGGAACGTGGTGTGCTGCGTAATGATGATCTGTTACTGGAAAGTAATTCGGGTGATCTGCGAGGGCATGGTCTGGTCGATTTAGGTCAAAAACAGATCGATTATCAGGTGACTTTTTCACCTACGTTAACTGGTGGGTTTGGTGTCGCCACAGCATTTGCCATTACGCCTATCACCGGTATTGCGGTGTTAGCGGCAACCACCATTTTGCAGCCAGTATTTGATGTGATCACGCAGGTTAGCTATTCCGTTAAAGGTGATATTGCGAAGCCAAAAATTACTGAATTGGGCCGTAAGCAAGAAAAAGTTAAGTTACCAGCACCCGCCACAGAGGAGAGCAAGTGATGCAGTTGGTCGCACTACAAATCAATGCTCAGGCCGATTGGTTGCAAAATCGCGCACAAATTGCCACGTTGTTGCAACGTTTGCCTGTTGAGCGCCCGTGTCTGGTGTTATTACCGGAAAATTTTGCCTGTATGGGGGCACCACAAGATTACCAGCAGCTTGCTGAACCCTTGGGTTCTGGTCGTGTGCAGCGCCAGTTGAGCGAGTGGGCGAAAGAGTTTGGCATCTGGCTGGTGGCCGGATCATTGCCGACCTTGTTACCCCAGCAAAACCGAGTCCATACCACGTCGCTGGTGTTTAACCCGCAAGGCGAACTGGCCGGTTTTTATCATAAATTACATCTGTTCGATGTCGATGTTGCTGATGCTCGGGGTCGTTACCGCGAATCCGATGCCTTTATGGCCGGCCATGAAACCTGTGTCGTGGCATCACCGTTTGGTGGTTTAGGGCTCAGTATCTGTTATGACGTGCGTTTTCCTGCGTTGTATCAGTTGTTACGCCAGCAGGGTGCTGATGTACTGCTGGTGCCTGCGGCCTTTACCAAAGTGACCGGGCAGGCACATTGGCTGCCGTTGTTACAAGTCCGGGCGATTGAAAATCAATGTTATGTCGTGGCAGCGAACCAATGTGGTAGTCACGACGGCAACCGTGAAACATGGGGTCACTCGGTGATTATCGACCCTTGGGGTGAAATTCTGGCCGAGCAAGGTCATCAACCCGGCCTGATCGCAGCATCGCTGGATCCGCAGAAAATCGAACATATCCGCAAAACAATGCCGGTGCAGCTGCATGCCAGACTGACGCCGGTCTGGAGAGAATAATTCAATGTTGTTACCGCAAGTCAGTGAACGATTGTTAGCAGCGCATGGTCTGGATCAGGATATTCTGGCGCAACAGTTACGCCAGTTGATGAATCATCAGATTGATTTCGGCGATTTTTATTTCCAGAGTGGTGTTCATGAGTCATGGATGCTGGAAGACGGTATTGTTAAAGATGGCAGCTATAACATCGAACAAGGTGTTGGTGTGCGCGCGATCAGTGGCGAGAAAACCGGGTTTGCCTATTCCGATGAGCTCAGCCTGAATGCTTTACAACAAGCGGTCATTGCGGCACGTGGTGTTGCGCACAGTGGTGGTGAAGCCAAGATTAAGATCTGGCAACCGGCACAACCTGTTGCTCGTTATCTGGCGCTAGATCCGCTACCCGGTTTGCCTCAGCAGCACAAAATTACTCTCTTGGAAGAGTTGGATACTTTTGCCCGCTCGCTGGACCCAGCTGTCACTCAGGTGATGGCGTCACTGTCTGGTGTGTATGAAGAGATCCTGATCGCGGCGACCGACGGTACGCTGGTGGCCGATATTCGCCCGTTGGTGCGCCTCAGCATTACTGTGTTAGCAGAACGTAATGGTCGTCGGGAACGCGGCAGCTGTGGTGGCGGTGGCCGCTGTGGTTATGACTATTTCTTCGAGCTGGAACATGGTGAAAGCCGTGCTCATGGTTATGCACGTGAAGCGGTCCGTCAGGCCTTGGTCAATCTGGAAGCCATCGATGCACCAGCAGGCATGATGCCAGTGGTGCTTGGTTCAGGCTGGCCGGGAGTGTTGCTGCATGAAGCAGTGGGGCATGGTCTGGAAGGCGATTTCAACCGTAAAGGCTCATCAGCGTTCAGTGGTAAGATTGGTCAACAAGTGGCGTCGAAGCATTGCACTATCGTGGATGATGGCACGCTGGCCGGGCGCCGCGGTTCATTGAGCGTTGATGATGAAGGTACACCGACACAATACAACGTATTGATTGAAAAAGGCATCCTGAAAGGCTACATGCAAGATAAATTGAATGCCCGCTTGATGGGTGTTGCCCCAACCGGTAATGGTCGTCGGGAATCTTACGCTGCATTACCGATGCCGCGGATGACCAACACCTACATGCTGGCCGGTGAGCATGATCCGCAAGAGATCATCGCTTCCGTGAAGAAAGGGATCTATGCGCCGAACTTTGGTGGTGGTCAGGTGGATATCACCTCCGGCAAGTTTGTGTTTTCGGCCTCGGAAGCGTATTTGATCGAAAATGGCAAAATTACCGCACCACTCAAAGGCGCAACGCTGATTGGCAATGGCCCGGAAGCGATGAAACAAGTGTCGATGGTGGGTAACGATCTGGCACTGGATAAGGGCGTTGGGGTGTGTGGTAAAGACGGTCAGAGTGTGCCGGTCGGGGTTGGTCAGCCAACGCTGAAACTGGACGAACTGACGGTGGGCGGTACACAGTAACCCAAAAGGAAATGGCGTGAATATTCACGCCATTTTTTATCTTGCTCTTATCGGTTCAGAAAGCTATTACAGCTGTTCTTCCATGTGTTCACGCAGATATTTGAACAGTTCACGGAATGCTGCCGGTGGATGGTTCGCCGCTTGTTCTTTCTTCACGCGACTCACCAATTGGCGCAGTTTCTGACGTTCAAGAGTATGGCATTCCCCGATCACGGCGTTGATTGCATCGTCACCATTAGCAATCAGTTTATCGCGCCACTGTTCCAGTTTATGCAAACGCGCATTGGTGCTGTTATTCCGGCTGTGGATTTGGTCCAGCACGGCTTTAATTTCGGTAATATCGCGGTTACGCATCATTTTACCGACAAACTGCAGATGGCGGCGCAGTGCTTCGTGCTTACCTTTCAGCTTATGCCCCATGGCAATCGCTTCGATCAGATCTTCGTCCAGTGGCACGCGTTCCAGCTCGGCAGGCTTTAAGTTGACCAGCTCTTCGCCCAGTTTTTGCAACGCAGCAGCTTCACGTTTCAAACCTGTCTTACTAACGTAATCGTCATCCGACTCATCGTGGGTTGGTTTTTGATGATTCATGGTGTCACTCTTCCTTAATTCCTCCCTTATATGGTAACAGGTATCTGTGATAGCCTGTGAAAAAATGCAGCAAGGCCAGGCAGACATGAATTCGCAAGAGCAAATTTTACAAGAACAGCACAAACTTGAACGTGTGGTGAGTGATGCGTTACAGATCGCTCAGGAGTTGGGTGCGGATACCGCAGAAATTTCCATCAGTAAACAGACCGGGATCTCCATTAACACTCGTGGCGGTGAAGTCGAGAATATCGAATTTAATAAAGATGGCGCACTCGGCATCGCCATTTATCGTGATGGCCGTAAAGGCTCGTCTTCAACCGCGGATTTGAGCGTCAGTGCCATTCGTCGTTGTATCGAAGCAGCACTGGAGATCTCGCGTTATACCGCGGTCGATCCCTGTGCCGGGCTGGCGGATCGCGACCTGATGGCATGGGATGCCCCCGATCTGGATCTGCTGTATCCAGTCGCGCTGGAGCCGCAATACGGTATCGAGCTGGCGCGTCGCTGTGAACAACATGCGTTGTCGTTAGACAAACGCATCAAACAGTCAGATAACGGCAGCTTTTCCAGCCATCATGGCATCAAGGTGTACGGTAATACCCACGGCTTCGTGAAAGGTTATGCAGCCAGTCGTCATTCCCTGAGCTGCGTGCTGATCGGTGAGCAAGACGGCGATATGCAGCGTGATTACAGCTACAGCACGGCGCGAGAGTTGTGTGATCTGTGGACACCGGAACGGATTGCGGAAGATGCGGTAAGCCGCACGGTATCGCATCTGGGGGGCCGTAAGATCGCGACCACTGAAGTGCCGGTGTTATTCCTGCCGGAAGCGGCGAACAGCCTGTTTGGTCATCTGGTGTCTGCGATCAGTGGTGGCAATTTATATCGTAAATCAACTTTCCTGTTGGATAGCCTTGGGCAACAGCTGTTCCCGGATTGGTTCCAGATTAATGAGTTTGCCCACCTGCCGAAAGGGCTGGCGAGTTCACCATTTGATGGGGAAGGCGTGCGCACGCAAGATCGTTCCATCATCGAAAATGGTGTGCTGCAAACCTATCTGCTGACTGCCTATTCGGCGCGGAAACTGGGTCTGCAATCAACCGGCCATGCGGGCGGGATCCATAACTGGCGTGTTGACGGGCAAGGTCAGAGTCTGGACACGCTGATGCTGCAGATGGGCACCGGTTTGATCGTCAGTGAACTGATGGGGCAGGGCGTGAATATTGTCACCGGCGATTATTCGCGCGGTGCGACGGGTTTCTGGGTGGAAAACGGGCAGATTGCTTATCCGGTGGAGGAGATCACCATTGCCGGCAATCTGAGAGATATGTTCCGTCAAATTGTGGCTGTGGGTAACGATATTGATCCGCGCTGCAGTTTACAGAGTGGTTCGGTGCTGATTGAACGCATGAAAATTGCGGGGAATTAAGCAGAAATGACAGACGGCCAATAGGCCGTCTGCTATGCAAAGAGAGATTACTCTGCAGCGCCACCTTCTTTACGGAAGGTACGTGGGAAGTTACGCAGTTGTTTGCTGGCTTCACGACGTTGTTTTGACAGTTCAGCACCGACGATTGTCAGGTCATCCACGCGATCTTCATAATCACCTTTCATGTTGTGGATGATTTCCAGAATGTCGTCGTAGCTCATGCCTGGTTTCAGGTATTCGGTCAGGTTAGCCAGCAGTGCAACACGTTTCTGGTTGTCACGAATTTTACGGGCATTGTCTTCGATTTCACGGGTCATCTTGTTTTTCAGACGAGCCACACGTACGAATTCCAGAATGTTATTCATTTCGTTGTTTTGCATTGTGTTATCCACCATTATCAGCTTGTTGATTCTTCTCTGACCACTGGTTATTTGCTGTGGTTTGTTCTCATCCTGCCATGTTTAAGGCACAAGAGCCAGATCCTGATTTAGTAAATCGGCCAATTCAATAATATCCATGCTCCGAGTGCGCCTTCCAGCAAATATTGCCAGTGGAACTCACGTCGCCACAACCCAGCGAGAAAGAATCCGCCTGCCAGCGCGATTGCCGCTAATAGGTAATAAATTAGCTCACCCATTTGATCAAACAGTGACAGCATCAGTAAACGCAGTGACGGCGGCAGCCAGATCCCCAGCCAGCCGAGCACGATAATCGCAGGGACGATGCCTAAGGCAAGTGAACTGAGACGTATTTTCGGATTCAGCGGCATGCGCCAACGTGACGATGACATGGCTTTATCCTTTCGCTTTCAGCATGGCGCGTAAATTAGCGATCCCGGTTTTGCCTTTCTCTTGCCGCTGTTCGGCGCTGGCAGGTTCTTTGCGCAGTTCCCACTGCAGATCATCTTGTGGCAGCTCCAGCAGGAAACGGCTGGGTTCCGGGTTCATCGTGGAACCAAACTGGCGACGCTCTTTACATAACACGAAACTCAGCTCGGTCTGCGCGCGGGTAATACCCACATAGGCCAACCGGCGTTCTTCGTCGATATTGTCTTCATCAATGCTGACCTGATGCGGCAATAGACCTTCTTCCATGCCGATCATAAACACATATGGGAACTCCAGTCCTTTTGAGGCGTGTAAGGTCATCAACTGCACTTGATCCAGCTCTTCATCACCTTCGTTACGCTCCAGCATGTCGCGCAACGTAAACCGCGCCACTGCTTCACTTAAGCTCAGCGCGGGTTCATCCTGCTGTGGATCGCCCGCCAGCATGTCGGTTAGCCAGCGATATAAGGTTGATACGTTTTGCATGCGCATTTCCGCGGCTTTCGGGCTGGGTGATGTCTCGTATAACCAGGCTTCATAGTGAATGTCTTTGATGAGATCACGCACTACCTCTTCACTGTTGCCGCGTTCGGCATTATCGCTCATGCGACATAACCATTCGCAGAAATGGCGCAGTGCCTGTAAGCCTCGGCCATGCAGATGTTGTTCTAAGCCAATTTCAAAACTGGCGGCATAGAGACTTTTGCCACGCTGATTGGCGTACTGGCCGAGTTTTTCCAGTGTGGTGGGGCCAATTTCGCGCTTCGGCAAGTTCACGACACGCAGGAAGGCGTTGTCGTCATCCGGGTTCACCAGCAGGCGCAGGTAAGCCATGATGTCTTTGATTTCAGTGCGCGAAAAAAACGAGGTGCCACCGCTGATTTTGTACGGAATGCGGTTTTGCATCAGGATCTTTTCCAGCAAGCGGGACTGATGATTACCGCGGTACAAAATGGCGTAATCCTTCCAGCTGGTGCGGTTCATGAAGCGATGCCCCATGATCTCCGCCGCGACTTTTTCCGCCTCATGGTCTTCATTTTTTGCAGTTAGCACGCGCACTGGCATGCCGTAATCAAGTTCAGAAAACAGCTGTTTATCAAACACATGTGGGTTGTTGGCGATCAAGATGTTGGCACATTTCAGAATGCGGCCTTTCGAGCGATAGTTCTGCTCGAGCTTGATCACGCGCAGATTGCTGAAATCTTCCTGCAGTCGCACCAGATTTTGTGGCTGTGCACCGCGCCAGGAGTAGATCGACTGGTCATCATCACCCACTACGGTGAAGCGCGCACGCGCACCAACCAGTAACTTCACCAGCTCATACTGACTGGTGTTGGTGTCCTGATACTCATCGACCAGCAGATAGCGAATACGACCTTGCCAGTGTTCCCGTACTTCCTGATTGGTTTTCAATAATATAGTTGGTAGCAAAATCAGATCATCAAAATCCAATGCATTATAGGCACTCATCTGCCGCTGATAGCGGTCATACCATTTAGCAAATTTTTGTTCATCCGGTGTTTGTGCTCGTTTCAGTGCTTGGGCCGGCAAAACCAGATCATTTTTATAGCGCGAGATGGCCTGCACTAATTGTTGTAACAATTCCTTGTCACCCTGTATCTCCAGCTCGGTCAGCTCTTTGAGCAGACTCATCTGATCGGTGTCATCAAACAGGGAAAAATTGGCTTTCAGTTGCAGATGCTTATGTTCCCGCCGGATCAGATCCAGCCCGAGAGAATGGAAGGTGGAAACCGTCAGGCCACGCGCCTCTTTACGACCCAGTGTCTGTGCGACACGTTCTTTCATTTCTTTGGCCGCTTTATTGGTAAAGGTGACCGCAAAAATATGCCGAGCCTGATAACCGCATTCGCGGATCAGGTAAGCAATTTTCGAGGTAATGACCCGGGTTTTGCCACTACCGGCACCGGCTAATACCAGGCAGGGCCCGGATACATACTGCATTGCATCCAGTTGTCGGGGGTTGAGTTTCATACCTTGTCACCATTACCACATTGCGTCGGATGAGCAGTATAGCAAAACAGAGGAAAGATACCTTGTAGGAGACAAGTCGATGGCTTATGTAAATTCAGGAATCGAGATGAAAAGTACGCACTATGATTGGAAGATCATCATCGTGATCGCGCTGTTTTTAGGCGCAGTCACGGTGTTAGTGGTGCTGAAGCTGGTTTATCCGGACTTTGAACCGGGAAAACTGCTGTCTACCACATCCCAGGTGCCTACGGTCAGTGCCGAGCCAGTGAAAGTTGTTATTACCCCAGCCGCAACACCCGAAACTAAATCTGTACCTGTCATCGTTGCGAAGCCGGTGATGAAACATCCGGCATTGCCTGAGAAAGTCAAAACGCCAATCGTTATCGTTAGTCCGGTAAATAAAGCCGGTGTAGCAGGCGAGATCGTTTGCTCTGCCGAGGATCGCGAAGCACAGCTTTGCCAATAGTACTTCACTAAAAATTACTAAACAGGGATTGAAGGGGTTGCGAATAATGAACGTTGTTTCGTGTGCGGGTAAGAGCCTTGGGGTGTTAGCCTTGTGCTACGCGAGTCATGCTGCGGCATTAGCCAGTAATGCCATCGTCACCGGAAATCAGAGTGATACCTATTACCGCATTGGTGAAGATCTTAAACAGTATGCCATGCCGGAATTACGTAATCTGACCTCTAAAGGCGCGGTGGATAACATCAAAGCATTGAGCAAGACGGCGGGTGTTTCTTTTGCGATTGTGCAATCGGATGTGTATCAGACTTACGTTAATCTTGAAAAAAATGATCCTGATCCGGTGGTAAGGCAATGGGCTGCCGACTTGCTGCATTCATTACGCGTAATTGCGCCGTTATATAACGAGGAAATTTATTTTATTGTCCGCAATGACTCGCCGATGCAAGAGCTGCAAGACATTGAAGACAAACGTTTAGCCATTGGACCGGAAGGCAGTGGCGCCAATCTCACGGCTAAAAACATCTATTACAAGTTGTTTGGCAAAGCACCAATGGTAGTAAAGCCATTTATTGAAGCAGGAGTTCTCGGCTCTGACGAAGGAACAAAATACAGTCGCTCTGCGCTCTGGCATCTGGCGCACCCGGAAGCCGGCCCGGAAGAGCGTAAAGCTGATGTAGTGGTATTGATTGGTGGGCAGCCGTTGCCGTTATTACAGCGATTGGGCAAAGATTACAAACTGCTGGCAACCAACATCAAAAATGACGCTACCGAAGCGCTATTGAAAGATTACAGCATCGGTTTTGCCGATCAGAAAAATTATCCCTTCCTGCCTAAACACATGCCCGTCATGATGGTGCAGTCATATCTGGTTACTGCGCAATTTCGGGATAAACAACGCAACGACTTTGTCAAAAAACTCGCCGGTGCGCTGTGTCAAAACTACGATAAACTGCAAGAGCATGGCCATGAAAAATGGAAATCGCTGGTTTGGTCGCCCGCCAATCCAAGATTACCGTCACTGCTTTCCGGCTGGAGTTATTCCACAGTCACGAAGCCGATCTTGGAATCTTGTGTGTCAAAAACGACCGCGTCGGCACCCATTATTGCAGTTACTCCCTCATTACTGCCTTGCTCAATGGAAGACCGCGCGATCGGTTTTTGTCAGTAACCGCCGCGATTATAAAAACCATCCGGGAATAGCGGATGGTTTTTGCATCACGAATCAGATGGTTTGAGCTATCATAGCCGCCCTTGTACACGGGTGATTTGATGTTATGACTTTGTTTGATGTGCAGCAGGTGCGTGAACAGTTTCCGATCCTGCAGCAACAAATTAATGGCCATCCGCTGGTCTATCTGGATAGCGCCGCAACGGCACACAAGCCGGAGTGTGTCCTGCAGGCTATGCTCGATTTTTATCGTACTGATAATGCAAATGTACACCGTAGTGCACACACGCTGGCTGGCAGAGCCACGCAAAAATTTGAGCAGGCGCGGCAACGTGTCGCAGATTTTCTGCACGCGCAATTTTGTGATGAAATAATCTGGACGCGCGGCACGACCGAAGCCATCAATCTAGTGGCCCAAAGCTGGGGTCGGCAAACACTGCAAGCGGGTGACGAAGTACTCGTGTCAGCGATGGAACATCATGCCAATCTGGTGACTTGGCAGCAGATCGCGAAGCAAACCGGCGCACAATTGCGCATCATTCCACTACTGGCGAGCGGCGATCTGGATCTGCAGTCTTATCAGACCATGCTGTCGCCGAACACCAAGATGGTGGCACTGGTCCATGTCTCGAATGTATTGGGAACCGTTAATCCGGTGGCGGAAGTGGTTCGGTTGGCCAAACAGGTTGGTGCTTTAACGTTGATCGATGGTGCGCAAGCGGTGGCGCACGCGCCGGTCGATGTGCAGGCATTCGGTTGCGATTTTTATGCTTTTTCCGGGCATAAAGTCTATGGTCCGACCGGTATCGGTGTGTTGTATGGCCGTCGGGAGATATTAGCGCAGCTGCCGCCCTGGCAATTTGGCGGCGAGATGATTAAGCAGGTTTCTTACACCGATAGTGAATTTAACCTGCCACCTTTACGTTTTGAGGCTGGCACACCCGCCATCGCTGAAGCACTGGGTTTATCCGCAGCGCTTGATTTTGTGTGTCAACAGCAGTTTGCTGGCGCGGAAATGTATCAACAGCAGCTCTTGCAGCATTTGATTGCCGGTTTACAACAAATCAACGGTGTCACTATTGTCGGGCAACCCGCTCATCGTCAGGGGGTAGTCTCGATTGTATTGGCACAAGCACATCATCATGACGTTTGTCAGCTATTAGATGCCCAGGGAATTGCCGTGCGTAGCGGGCATCACTGTGCCATGCCATTGTTAAAGAGTTTCGGTCTGGCTGGCACGTTGCGGATCTCGTTAGGTGTCTATAATAATAAAACAGAGATCGATATTTTTTTGCAGGCGCTGCACCAAGCTCTGGAGCTGTTAAGTGACTGATTTGATTGATTTTATAGCGCAATATCCGGTGGGGGCGGGTACGGAATTAGATGAGCAGTCTATTCATCAGTTACTGGCCGGCGCAAAGAGTTGGGATGAGCGTTACCGTCTATTATTGCAACTGACGAAACAAGTTCCTGCTATCCCTACACTATGGCGTCATCCGGATAATGAGGTGAGTGGTTGTGAGAGTCGTGTGTGGCTGTTACTCTGTAAAGACGAATCAGGGCGATGTCATTTTGCTGTTGATAGTGAGTCCCGCATCGTAAAAGCGCTGTTGATCACACTTTTAGCAGTGGTTAATCATCAGCCTGCTGACAAGATCCAGTTGATCCAAGTAGCATCATACTTTGATGAGCTAGGATTTGCTCAGCATATAACGCCATCCAGGACAAACGGACTTCAGGCTGTGTGGAAAAAAATGAGTGATTTTTGTGCAGGCTTTGCATAGAATTACTACTATGAGCACATTAATCGGGATTCCGATTAGGTATTATAACTACCTGATGATTTAGGATGGAGGAACCGCATGCTAGACGGATTACCTGCCGTACTGAACAAAGCCTCGTTGCGATTCGTGGCGCAGCCCATTTTTCGACAGAAAGGTGAGTTGTATGGCCATGAAATGATGTTGTTGCACAAACAACATAAAGACCCGGCTATGTTTATGAAAATCGTGAACCACATGGGTTTGCGTCAGAATCTGGACCTCGAAGTATGCCGTATGGCAGAGCCAGTGCTGCGAACTCACCGACTGACAGGTTGCTGTTGTATTAACCTGTTTGCTGACTCACTGCAGGAAGAAGAAGTCATTGAGGCTTTGTTGATGTTATCTGATCCGAGCGCTAATCGCTGGGTGATGGTTAACGTAATGCAGCTTGATGCCAGCAATAAGCAGTCCAGTTTGTCTGAAACGATCGCAGATCTAAGACAATGTGGTGTGCGTTTCTGCTTTGATGTTAAGTTATTGATGCAAATTACCGCGATGTCACTGCCGGTCGATATGCTGCGAATGGACATTCGCCATGTGCCGGAAGATCAATGGGCTCGTTGGATTTCTTTTGCAGAAAGTAATTGTGTGCCTATGTTGGCTGCGGGTGTGGATGATGAAGCGCATCGTGAAATTTTAAGTCAATTAGGTATCGATTTCCTGCAGGGTAAAATCTTTGCCGATATGGTGTTGCTGAACCAGAACACATAGATATCAACACTATCGTAGTGTGAATTAGAAAGACCACAAAGACAATCAAGATGTCTTTGTGGTCTTTTTATTTGGCGGCTAATTTTTGTAACACATATGAAACGGCAACAAAACCAAAGGTCGCGGTGACCACTGTGGTTGCGCCAAAACCAGAAGCACAATCCATTTTCAGATTACCGTCACTGCTGGCTTTTGCACTACAAGTACCACCTGTACCATCCGGGTAAGTCAGTTGTTCGGTAGAATAGACACACGGAATGGCAAATTTTTTCTTCGGATCGCGAGGAAAACCAAAGTGACGGCGTAATTCGGCGCGCACTTTAGCGGCCAGTGGATCTTGGGTGGTACGGGAAAGATCCTCGATGGCGATCTTGGTTGGATCTTTCTGACCACCAGCGCCGCCTGTTGTGATCAGGGCGATTTTTTGTCGTTTACAGTGTGCTAATAGTGCTACTTTTGCCCGAATACTGTCTATTGCATCGACGACGAAGTCAAAACGGCTATCAATATAGTCAATGAGATTTTCTTCGGTAATAAAGTCATCAATGATATTGATCTGACAATCAGGGTTGATCAGACGGATACGCTCGGCCATGACTTCAGTTTTTTGTTTACCGACGTTACCTTGTAATGCATGGATCTGTCGATTGGTATTGGTAATACAGACGTCATCCATATCGATCAATGTCAGTTGACCAATACCAGAACGCGCTAACGCCTCAGCAGCCCATGAACCTACACCGCCAATACCGATCACGCAGAGATGGCTGTGCTGAAAACGCTGTAGAGCAGTTTCACCATACAATCGGGCTATGCCACCAAAACGTTGAGAATAATCTGACTGCATATTAAATGTTCATACCGATATGAGATTTTAAGGATTATATCAGCTTTGTTCGTTAGGCTGCGTTGCTCCGACAATGGCTGATTGTACTTTTTGTTACCTGTCTGCAGCTCATAGCTGTTTTGTCATGCTGTGAGATCAGGCAAAATAATACTAATTTGACTCTCGTATTACATGAGAGCCTGCCCAGACGTATCAGGAATAAACCATGACTCTCGAACACGCTGATGTTTCCGAGCAAAAACCAGCAGTAACTATTGTGATCCCTGCAAAAAATGAAGCAGAGAATATTCGCCCGCTGATTAATGAAATCCGGGCTGCGATGGACGGTGCATTTGATTATGAGCTGATCTATGTCGATGATGGCAGTACAGATCAAACATTCAATATTCTGAAAGCTATTCGTGAAGAAGGGTTTAAACGTTTAACCGTGATCCGTCATCAGCAATCAGTAGGCCAGAGTTTTTCTGTCTTAAACGGTGCTCGTCATGGCGTGGGTGAGTGGCTGGTGGTACTGGATGCTGATGGACAAAACGATCCGGCCGATATTCCCGGTATGCTGCGTGCTTTGCAAAGTGCCTATGCTGCTGATCCGAAGAAAGTGGGCATCATTGGCCATCGCGTAAATCGTCGTGATGATTGGGTGAAACGTCTTTCATCCAAACTGGCGAATGGTTTTCGTGACTGGATGTTACAAGACGGCATTCCAGATACCGGATGTGGTCTGAAAGCCACGCGTCGTGAATGGTATGTGCAGCTACCGGCCTTTAACCATATGCATCGTTATGTGCCGGCACTGATCCAAAGCATGGGCGGTGAAATGCTGGTGCATCCGGTCGGCCATCGTCCTCGTATGGCCGGGGTATCAAATTATGGCGTCTGGAATCGGTTGTGGGTGGGGTTAGTCGATGTGTTTGGGGTGCGTTGGTTACAGCGTCGCGCGAAACGTATCGTGATCCAGGAGATCCTGAATGGGCGCTGATTGGCTGAATTTGCCGATCTCCTGGCTGGAGTGGACCGGCGTCCATATCACGGTCTGGAAAATCATCGGCTATACCGGTGCGCTGATGTTCGGTGGCCGTTGGCTGGTGCAGTTTGTGGCCTCAAAACGAGCAGGGAAACCGGTGATCCCGCGTCTGTTCTGGTATATGAGTGTGGTTGGCAGTCTGATGACGCTGAGTTATTTTTTGTTTTCCGCCAAACAGGATTCTGTCGGCGTGCTGCAAAATATCTTCCCCGCTTTTACGGCACTCTACAGCCTGTATCTGGATGTGAAACATCGTGGCTGGCATCGTGATAAAGCGTCGCATTAACGGCGAGGCGTATAAGGATCAATGATGATAACGGATCGTTTGACGCTGCAGGGGTGGCAAAGTGACCGGCTGAATCTGTGGTTTCTGCTGGGGCTGGGGTTGCTGGTGCTAGGCGCCGGGCTGGGTCTGCGCGACCCGTGGCCGGCAGATGAACCGCGTTTTGCGTTAGTCGCCAAACAGATGGTGGAATCAGGGCAGTGGTTGTTTCCCTTTCGCGGTGGTGAGATCTACCCGGATAAACCGCCAATGTTTATGTGGGGTATTGCGCTGGGCTATCTGCTCACCGGTTCGATGCGGGTGGCGTTTTTATTGCCATCCTTGCTGGCTGGCCTGGGTTGTGTGGTATTAGTTTATGATATTGCCCGCCGGATCTGGGATCGGGCCACGGCATTCCGGGCCGGTTTGTTTTTGCTATTTACGGTGCAATTCACTGTGCAGGCGAAGCAGGCGCAACTCGATGCGTTGGTTACTTTATTTATTACCTTAGGTGGTTACGGTTTCCTGCGTTTCTTAGTGGCTGGTGGCGGCTGGCGCTGGTATTACCTAGGCTGGTTTGCGGCCGGTCTGGGCATCATCACCAAAGGCGTGGGTATTATTGCCGCGCTGGTGTTGATCCCGGCGTTTTGGACACACCGTTTGCAGATCAAGCAAGCCACGCGTGCTCAGTGGCTGAAAGGGCTGGCGGGACCGCTGTTCTTACTGGCTGCCTGTGCGCTGTGGGTATTACCGATGGTGCTGGCAGTACAACAGCACCCGCTGCCAGAATTTCTGGCCTATCGTGACAATATTTTATTCCGTCAGACGGTAACTCGTTACGCGAATGCCTGGCATCACATCAAACCGTTCTGGTTTTATCTGGTGAATGTCATCCCTTCATTCTGGTTGCCGTGGTCACTGCTTTTGCCGTGGATGGTATGGCAGACCAAACGTGATGTGAAGTTGGGCCAGAAACCGGTGATCCTGCTAGTGGGTTATCTGTTACTGATCTTGTTGTTCTTTTCGGCGTCAGCCGGTAAACGCGGTGTGTATATTACTCCGGCAACCCCGGTACTTGCGTTGTTGGTTGCTTATTGGTTGCCCGAATTGCTGACGCGCCGCTGGCCCGCCCGTTTGTTGGCCGGCTTAGGTTGGTTATTGAGTGGGCTGTTTCTTGTTGTCGGAATAGCCGTGCTGATAAAACCGGCATTGCTGATGAAACTCGGTGAAATGGATTCGCCTGGGTTGCTCGCGATCTCTTTAGGCGCGCTGGGATTGTTGGCCAATTGGCTACTTCGCCGTCAGCCTTTAACTGCCATTTTGGCTACCTTGACACTGCTTTGGCTGCACTATGGTTTCTGGTCTTATCCGCTGATGAATCATCTGCGCACACCGCAGCAAATCATGCAGCAAGTTGGTAAGCAATTAGCGCCGGACGATGAATTATTGCTGACTAACTTCCGTGAGCAGTTCCTGTTGTTTGCTGATCGTCCGCTGTCTCATTTTGCCTATCTGCAATCAGATGAACCACAGGTAGCCGATGCGGCAGTCTGGGTGCAAGCTTCGGCACATCGCTGGGTATTGGGGCCAATTAATAACCTGAGCAAATGTTTTATTGCGGAAAAAGGCGTGAATTTAGGGCACCGCCACGGCGATGATTGGTATCTGTTCCGGGCCGATGCGGTATTGCCGGTGTGTCAGTCGGCACAAAACTCTGGTGCGCCTATTTTTCATTACGAACCGAAGTTAATAGTAGGGGAATAACATGCATTATCTGGTGACCGGTGCGGCCGGTTTTATTGGTTTTCATGTTACAGAACGTTTGTTGGCTGCCGGCCATCAGGTCACTGGGTTAGATAATCTGAATGATTATTATGATGTTAATCTGAAACTCAGCCGATTGGCATTACTGCAAACTAATCCAGTGTTCCGTTTTGTCAAAGGTGATTTAGCTGATCGCGCTTTAATTGCATCACTGTTTGCGGAAGGTCACTTCCAGCGCGTGATCCACTTAGGTGCGCAAGCGGGGGTTCGTTATTCGCTGGATAACCCGCATGCGTATGCGGATGCAAATTTAGTGGGGCACCTGAATATTCTGGAAGGTTGTCGTCAGCATCAGATTGAGCATCTGTTATATGCGTCTTCCAGTTCGGTGTATGGGCTGAACCGTAAAACTCCGTTTTCAACCGCTGACAGTGTCGATCATCCGGTTTCTCTCTATGCGGCGACGAAGAAAGCCAACGAGCTGATGAGCCACAGTTATGCTCATCTGTATGGGTTACCTTGCACTGGCTTACGCTTCTTTACCGTGTATGGACCGTGGGGGCGGCCGGATATGGCGTTGTTCAAGTTCACGAAAGCGATCTTGGCCGGGCAGCCGATTGATGTGTATAACTTCGGTGAGATGAGGCGGGATTTCACCTTTATCAATGATATCGCCGAAGCCATCATCCGATTGGCGGATGTGATCCCACAGCCGAATACTGAGTGGTGTGTGGAAACTGGTTCGCCGGCAGAAAGTTCCGCGCCGTATCGGGTGTATAATATTGGCAATAGCCAGCCGGTCGAGCTGAAAACGTTTATTCATGAGCTGGAAAGCGCATTGGGTGTGCCAGCACAAATGAATTTATTGCCACTACAACCGGGCGATGTGCTGGAAACCAGCGCTGATACTTCAGCACTGGAGGCGGTGATCGGTTTTAAACCGCAGACCCCGTTGACGGTAGGGTTATCGCGGTTTGTTGATTGGTATCGCGCATTTTATTCACTGTGAGCCGTATTCTGCAGCAGCGGTTTTAGTTGTGTCGCCAACTGGCTGGTGGTTTGTTGCCAGCCAGTGCGCAATTCACGGATCAGCGCCGGATAGCCGTCCGCAGTCAACGGATACAGCTGCTGGAACTCTCCGCTGTATTGCTGCTTTCCTTTCACTAACGTCCATTCCCCGCTGATCACCGCATGCCCATCGGCTTTACCGTGAAAACCACGTACTTTTATCTGTAACTGAGCGATGTTTTGCATGGATGTCTGACCATTTTGCCATTGCCATGCCGGCAGTTGTTGTCTCAGGCTTTGTAGCAAAGATCGGGTTAGTTGTTTATCCAGCGCTTCTGCCCAACGGTGTTGATTGGCCGTGGTGAGCTGCACGTCATCCTGCTGATAGACGATGCCTGCGCTGTTCAGATAATCAGCCAGCTCGACATCACTGACTGCGATCACCGGTTGCTGATTTGGCGCGGCCGTGCGCTGTTCGGCATCCGGTAAAGCAATCGCATAATATTGTGGTGTGGTAGTCGAATTACTGCAGGCAACCAGACCACTCAGTAACAGTGCCGCCAATAAAAAACGCGTGTTGATCATTCTGCTTTCCTCGGTTCAGGATCGTTAGCGGCATCCGGCTGGAACAGTAGGGCATTCGGTTTCTCACTCAGGGTGCGAGCCATCGGTTGTACTTCGCGTAATACACGGTTCAGCGATTGGATCGACCGGTTCATTTCACCATATGCCGGTGAATTCGCGGATAACCCCTGCAGCGTTTTCTGCATTTCGGCGAGCGTTTTCTTCAGTTCGGCTGGCAGTTGCTGACTGCTTTGCTGATTGGCGATCTTATCCATACTGGCACTGACTTGTCTGACATTGGCCATCGCCGCTTCTGTTTCCGTCAACATGGTCTGCGCGCGCGCCAGTACCTGTTCGATATTCAACTGATTCAGTTTATTGAGTAACTGTACGACTTGTTGCTCAATGCGCGCTAAACCGCCGGATGCCGTTGGTAATGTATGGTAATTTGCCAATGAGCCGAGGCCGGTGACTTTCGGCAGGTCCGGATAAAAGTTGAGATCGACATACAATGCACCGGTCAGCAGATTGCCGGAGCGCAAAGAGGCTCGTAACCCCTGTTTCACGGCGGTGGTGAATTCTCTTTCCCAATCCGGGAGCTGGTCTTTGTCCATATCCGGACGAATACGGCCCGGTTCAATGCGGATCAGTACCGGGATCTGACGTGAGCGAGCCGTCAGCAGATCATTGTCGGGAACAGAAAATGGCACGGTGAGGACACTGCCGACCTGAATACCACGGTATTCGACCGGCGCACCGGGGTTTAAGCCTCGGACTGATTCATCAAAGAGTAGAATGTAATCGACCCGATCCTGATAACGACGGATGGTGCTGCTGTCTTCATCCGCATACAGATTGAACTGGCGATGATTTTTGACCGGCTGGCCGAGATCCCAACCAGGAGGCACACCAAAGCTGACTCCGCCGGAAAGAATGGTTTCTAACGTGCCGGTTTTAAACTTGATGCCATCGGTAGCAGCTTGCAACTGGATACCACTGTTGAGCCAGAACCGGGAGTTGCTGGTCACCATAGTGTCGTAAGGTGCCTGAATGAATAGCAGGTAATTCATCTGCCGGGTATCCGGTTTGAATTCGGCCTGTTCGACCCGCCCGACGGTGAAACCGCGGTATAGCACCGGGTCGCCAATCGACAGGGCATTATCCAGCTCACTGCTTAGCTCAATGCGTAACCCCGGTGCGTCCATCGGGGTGACTGGCGGCGTGTCGAGAACGGTAAATTCCTGCTGGGAGTCTTTACCCTTGCCCGGCTGTAACTCAATATAGGCACCGGATAACAGCGTGTTTAAACCGGAGATCCCGCTTTTACCAACGCGTGGTTTGACGACCCAGAAACGGGTGTCCTGACGCAGTAAGGGCTCAGCTTCAACATTCATGCGGGCTGTGACGGTAACGTGTTTCAGATCTTCGCTGAGGATCACCGTCTGCACTTTACCTACTTCCACACTGCGCGCTTTGATCGGCGTTTTACCTGGTTCAATGCCTTCGGCATTGTCCAGTTCCAGCGTGATAAGCGGCCCTTGGTTATGCAGTGTCGTGACCACCATCCATAAACCAATACTGGCGGCGACGATCGGGATCAGCCAGATCGGTGATAGCCGTTGTAGTTTTTTGATTTTGGCGTGGTTATTCAACACGATCTTGTTCACCCTCTGTTCCTTGTTGCTCAGTGATATTCGAGGTTGGTTCATTATCCCACAGTAAACGCGGGTCAAAACTCATCGCAGACAGCATGGTCAATATTACCACGCCGGCAAACGCCAAGGCGGCGGAACCCGGATAAACCGACATCAGTTTTCCCATGCGGATCAATGCGACTAAGATAGCGACGACGAACACATCGACCATTGACCAGCGCCCGATAAATTCGGTCAGCCGATACAGGCGGGTACGCCCCCGGCGATGATGCGGGCGATGTGTATGGATGCTCCAGCATAACCAGCCAATGGCCAACATTTTCACCATCGGTACTAACACACTGGCGATAAAAATCACCAAAGCAACCGGATAAGAGCCCATATTCCACAATAACACTACGCCACCGAGAATGGTGGAATAGGTTTGTTGACCGAGACTTTCCGTCACCATGATGGGCAAGATGTTGGCTGGGATATAGAGGATCATGGCCGTAAACAGTAATGCCAGTGTCCATTGTAAACTATGCGGTTTACGGGCGTGTAATACGCTCTGACAGCGCGGACACCGATGTGTTTTCAGTGATGCCAGCCCGTGGCAGGCATGGCACAGGGTCAAATTTTGATCAATCGCCCTGCCTGTGGGCTGTGGCGCCTGACGCAGGTGGATCGGCCCGCTTTGTTGCCACCATAACCAATCGCGATCAATCACACTGAACGCTTTTAACATCAGCATAGAAAACAACACATAGGCCCAGAAGCTGTAGCCCAGTTCGATGTCTGCCAGCGAGGCAATCTTGATCAGACTAACTAATACGCCAATCAGAAATACTTCCACCATACACCAGGGAATGAGGCGGAATAGCCACAGCGTATAGCGTTTTCGTAAGCGTTTGCCGCGCCACTGACCGAGACGTGAATAAATCAGACAAATCAATAATAAACAAATAGCCGGTAGGATCTGCATAAACAGATAAACGGTCAGTGCCAGTGCCGGATGCTGTTCTTCGAGCAAGGTGGTTGCGGTTTGATACAGCGTCATATCCTGATGCATGCCTTTGACCGCCATGCCGAGAAAGGAGAACAAATTGCTGCACAACAGCATGATCAAGGCAGCAATGCTATAGACCAGCGGTTGTAACCTGGCTTCGGTAGGAAGAGCACTTAACTTATGTTCACAGCGAGGACAGACTGCTTGTTCTCCTGGTTGTAATGGTGGCACTAACATCAGCCAGTCACACTCATGGCAAGCGGTATATTGCACTGGCGAGGAAACATAGGTGCTGCGATGGCGGCGCGTCATGACGGATAAAGGATCATTCCAGAAGAAAAATACTAACACAGTGTAGCGCGGGTGTGGTTTGGCGGGAATGGATGAGAAAGAAAAAGCCTATTAATAACAAAGCCCGAACATTACTGAACGGGCTTTGGTCTATTAGCCGGGAATATTAACCGCCAACAGCGATACGTTTCATGTCTTTCATGTAACCACGCAGTACTTTACCAACCTGCTCGATTGGGTGATTACGAATGGATTCGTTCACCTGAACCAGCACAACGTTGTCTACACCGTTATCTTTTACAGACAGACCTTTACCGATCACGTCAGTGCCAACTTTCGGCATGATGTGCTCTTTCAGCAATGGTACTGCAGCGTTAGCAAACAGGTAGTTACCATATTCTGCGGTGTCAGAGATAACCACGTTCATTTCGTACAGACGTTTACGAGCGATGGTGTTCGCGATCAGTGGCAGTTCATGTAGTGATTCGTAGTAAGCAGATTCAGCAATGATGCCTGATTCAGTCATGGTTTCGAATGCCAGCTCAACGCCTGCTTTCACCATAGCTACCATCAGGATACCGTTGTCGAAGTACTCTTGTTCAGCGATCACGCCATCGAATACTGGTGCATTTTCAAAAGCAGATGCGCCAGTTTCTTCACGCCATCTGAACAGGTCAGCGTCGTTGTTAGCCCAGTCAGCCATCATGCCGCTGGAGAATGCGCCGCTGATGATATCGTCCTGGTGTTTGCGGAACAGCGCACGCATCAGCACTTTCATCTCTTCAGCCAGTTCAAACGCACGCAGTTTTGCTGGGTTTGACAGGCGATCCATCATGGCAGTGATGCCGCCTTGTTTCAGCGCTTCAGTGACTGTTTCCCAACCGAATTGCAGCAGTTTACCTGCGTAGCCAGCATCGATGCCGTCAGCAACCATTTTTTCGTAGCACAGGATAGAACCAGCTTGCAGCATGCCGCACAGAATGGTCTGTTCGCCCATCAGATCAGATTTAACTTCTGCCACGAAAGACGATTGCAGAACACCCGCGCGGTGACCGCCAGTTGCTGCAGCCCATGCTTTAGCAATCGCCAGACCATCGCCTTTCGGATCGTTTTCCGGGTGAACAGCGATCAGGGTTGGTACGCCGAAACCACGTTTGTATTCTTCACGTACTTCAGTACCTGGGCATTTTGGTGCAACCATGACCACAGTGATGTCTTTACGGATCTGAGTGCCTTCTTCCACGATGTTGAAACCGTGAGAGTAACCCAGTGCAGCGCCATCTTTCATCAGAGGCATCACCGCTTTAACAACGGCAGTATGCTGTTTGTCCGGAGTCAGGTTTACTACCAGATCCGCAGTCGGGATCAGATCTTCGTAAGTGCCAACAACGAAGCCATTTTCAGACGCTTGTTTGAATGATTTACGTTTTTCAGCAATTGCTTCTGCGCGCAGAGCGTAGGAAACGTCCAAACCTGAGTCACGCATGTTCAGACCTTGGTTCAGGCCTTGTGCGCCACAGCCAACGATCACGACTTTTTTGCCTTTCAGGAAATCGCATTCGCTGGCGAATTCGTCACGGTTCATGAAACGACATTTGCCTAATTGTTCTAACTGCTGACGCAGGTTCAGGGTATTGAAGTAGTTAGCCATCTGGAATAGCTCCATGCTGAAATTGAGATTGCTGTGTAGGGTCTGATAACGGTCAGAGTCCGGAAACTGCATTACTATAAACGAGCAATGACATTGCTGGAAATGATATATTTAGAACTAAATATTGCGTTTTTTGCAACGTGGAGTAAGTCATGGATTTCCGTACCTTATCGTTATTTACCCATTTGGCGCATACGCTGCATTTTGCCAATACGGCCAATCAGATGGCGGTCAGCCCGTCGACATTAAGCCGGACTATGCAACGACTGGAGCAGGAAACAGGCTGTGCGTTGTTTGAACGGGATAACCGCAGCGTTGTATTAACGAACGAAGGCAAACGCTTGTTAGGTTTTGCCGAACGCTGGCTACAGGAGTGGCAGGATCTGCGTGATGATTTGCGTCATCCGCGTGAAGCGCTGCAAGGGCGGATCAGGGTGTTCTGTTCGGTTACTGCCAGCTATTTTCTGTTACCGGAAGTGCTGGGCCGTTTTCGCCATCGTTATCCGCAATTGGAATTAAAACTGGAAACCGGCGATGCGGCACTGGCCGTCGATAAGGTTTTGCAGGAAGAAACCGATATTGCCATTGCCGCGCGCCCGGATGCTTTACCTGCGCGCTTGCAATATTGCCTGTTACAGCGAGTGCCATTGGTGTTTATCGCCCCCCGCAATAGCACGAATGTTAGCCAGTGGCTGAAGGACGGTGAACCGGACTGGTCGCAGGTGCCGTTGATCGTATCGCAGCAGGGGCTGGCGCGAAAACGCTGTGACCAGTGGTTCCGGAATAAAGGTATTAGCCCGAATATCTATGCGGAAGTAGCGGGTAATGAAGCCATCGTCAGCATGGTGACGCTGGATTGTGGTATTGGTTTGGTACCGGAAGCAGTGATTGAACACAGTACGTTTGCCTCTCAGGTGCGCGTGATCCAGCCTGTTCCGGCACTTAAACCGTTTGAAGTTGGCTTTTGTGTTCTCAAACGAAGACTTGAAGAGCCGTTACTGCATGCCTTCTGGCAGATGGTTCAGCAATGATCGCCGGTTGCAGCAAATCCATACAAAAAGGTGTAAACTGCGCGCTGAATCATCGGCACTGTGCATACGTTAGTGGGGGCTCTATGAGACGTGTGCGCAGACAATAAAAGTTTATTAATCGACTCTCAGGAATAGTGACACGATGAAAAACATCAATCCTACCCAGACCAAGGCGTGGAAAGCGCTGGAAGCTCATTTTGCGGCGAATAAAGATCGTCAGCTGAGTGAATTGTTTGCTGCAGACCCTGCTCGTTTTGACAAGTTCTCCACCATCTACAAAGACAATATCCTGGTGGATTACTCCAAAAACCTGATCACTGATGAAACTCTGGATCTGCTGATCGATCTGGCTCACGAAGTGGATCTGCGTTCTGCTATTGATGCCATGTTCAATGGTGAGAAGATTAATCATACTGAAGGCCGTGCCGTGCTGCACACCGCACTGCGTAATCGTTCTAACCGTCCAGTGATGGTTGACGGTAAAGACGTAATGCCAGAAGTAAACGCCGTGCTGGCGAAAATCAAAACCTTCTGCAACAACGTCATTTCTGGCGAGTGGAAAGGTTATACCGGTAAAGCGATCCAGCACGTGGTTAACATCGGTATCGGTGGTTCTGACTTAGGCCCAGTGATGATCACTGAAGCACTGCGTCCGTTCAAAAATCACCTGCAGATGCATTTTGTTTCTAACGTCGATGGCACTCACATCGCTGAAACACTGAAAAATGTTGATCCAGAAACTACGCTGTTCCTGGTAGCATCGAAGACTTTCACCACTCAGGAAACCATGACCAATGCGCTGTCTGCGCGTGACTGGTTTGTGAATATTGCGGGCGATCAGGCGCACGTAGCGAAACATTTCGCCGCACTGTCTACCAATGGTAAAGCTGTAGCTGAATTTGGTATCGACACTGCCAACATGTTCGAATTCTGGGATTGGGTCGGTGGTCGTTACTCTTCTTGGTCTGCGATCGGTATGCCTATCGCGTTGTCTCTGGGCTTTGAAAGCTTTGAAGCACTGCTGGAAGGCGCGTTTGAGATGGATACCCATTTCGCTACCGCCAGCTATGAGCAAAACATTCCTGTACTGCTGGCATTGATCGGCCTGTGGTACAACAACTTCTATGAAGCAGAATCAGAAGCGATCCTGCCGTATGACCAATACATGCACCGTTTTGCTGCTTACTTCCAACAGGGCAACATGGAATCGAACGGTAAATATGTTGACCGTAACGGAAACAAAGTGGATTACCAGACTGGCCCAATCATTTGGGGTGAGCCTGGTACCAACGGTCAGCATGCGTTCTATCAGCTGATCCATCAGGGCACTAAACTGGTTCCTTGTGATTTCCTGGCACCAGCTATCAGCCACAACCCAGTTGGCGATCATCATCCGAAACTGCTGGCTAACTTCTTTGCTCAGACTGAAGCTCTGGCGTTTGGTAAATCGAAAGAAGCGGTTGAAGCTGAGTTCTTAGCTGCGGGTAAAACACTGGAACAGGTGAAAGATCTGGTACCGTTTAAAGTGTTTGAAGGCAACCGTCCTACCAATTCCATTCTGTTTAAACAGATGACGCCAAAAACATTGGGCGCACTGATTGCTATGTACGAACACAAAATCTTCGTACAAGGTATCATTTGGAATATCTTCAGTTTTGACCAATGGGGTGTTGAGCTGGGTAAACAACTGGCTAACAAGATCCTGCCGGAGCTGAACTCTGCTGCAGCCGTAACCAGTCATGACAGCTCGACCAATGGTCTGATCAACACTTGGAAGGCGTGGAAAGCGTAATTATTTTCGCGCTTCACACGAAAAAGCCCTCTTAATCAGAGGGCTTTTTTATGATTAAAAATCAGTAGGTTAGTCTACATTTAAGGTAAGTATGTTTTCATCATTGAATAGCATCACCTGATTGCGACCATTGTTTTTGGCCTTATACAAGGCGGTGTCAGCCCGGATGAGCGGCGCGTCAGCCTGCAGGTCATTATCTGCGACACATGAAATACCGAAGCTGGCTGTGATCATTAACGGGGTGTCGGTGCCCCCGGCGATTTGAAACGGAGTAGTGTTAATAATCTGTTGTAATAACTCGGTTCTCTTTTTGGCCTCCAGCGGATAGGTTTCCGGCATCATAATGGCAAATTCCTCACCTCCAATGCGCGCCAGAATGTCTGTTTTACGTATATGGTCGCGCAAACGCCAGGCGAACTCGGTTAATACGTGGTCACCCGCTGGATGACCGTAAGTATCGTTGATGCGCTTAAACCAATCGATATCAACCATGACAATACTGAATGGGTGACGATAACGCAGAAAGCGCTGAAATTCTTTGCGCAGTTGTTGATCAAATGCTCGTCGGTTTGCCAGACCGGTTAAAGCGTCTGTTTCTGATAGGTGGCGAAGTTGTTGTTCTGCTTGCTGACGGGCTTCTACTTCTCGTTGTAGTCGCCGATTCGTGCGATAAATCCAGATAACGATACCAGCCAGCAAGAAAGCCATTAATGATGAAATAACCGCAATTCGGATATATCGTGACAGGCTAGGCTGATAATCATCTTGGTTATATATGAATCGATTCAGCATTTGGGCGTCAACAAGCCGTTGATGCTCCGTCATCACCTCGGCAATACGCAACCAACGCCCCGGGTTCATATGACCAATCTCGATAATATCGGGCTGCATCAGATTCCACATCGCCTTGGCTTCAAAGCGCAAGTGCTCACGGCTTTTCTGCGGCGCATATTTTTGCATGATGAGCTCAATGATTTCTTCCGGATGCGCCATGGCGTAGCGCCAACCATCCATACTTACCTTGCGAAAGGCAGCTACTCGTTCAGGATGATCCTTCAGCTCACTCTGTGAGGTAAATAAAACATCACCATAAAAATCAATGCCGTAAGTGCGAGGGTCGATCAGGCGATAGGGAATGCCTTTTTCTTCCAACAAGAAGGGCTCATTAGTAACATAACCATCATAGGCATCAATTTTACCATCAATGAGTGGTTGTAAATCAAAGCCTGTCGGTACCAGTTGCAGCTTGCTGGGGGGAATACCCTCGGCGCGGAAGGGTTCTAATAGCTCCAAACTTTCACTTAACGGAAAGACGGTCATCAACCGTTTTTCCGCCATATCGTGAATGCTTTTAATGCCGGATTTTTCCAACGCAATCCAGCTGACTGCAGAATGTTGGAGTGTAGCAGCGAGCACAACCACCGGTTTACCATTCAGATAATCCAGCACCAGCCCGGAATTGGAAATGCCATATTGTGCATCGCCCTTGATCACGGCATCGACTGGTGAAACAAATGAGCCGTTATAACCATTCGGGCGTAATTCGACATCGAGACCCGCGGCTTTATAAAAGCCTTTTTCTACCGCCGCATAATAGCCGGCAAATTGAAACTGATTAACCCATTTCAGTTGTAGAACAATACGCTCAGCTGCAGAGGAAAAGGAGCTGAAACAGAGCGCAAATAAGAAAACTATCCACCGGAAGCCCGCCATCTGCAGATCCTTTTACATTAAACGGAAGACGCTCTGTTGATTAAAAAGAGAACATTGAAAAAACGAATATAAGTATATTAGATATTTATAACAGGCAATGTGACGAGACAAAAGTAATTGCGGTCAAATACTAAAAGAAGGGTTATTGGTGTCAATTGGGTATTTTTATTTAAAATGTGATTTGTATCACTCGATTGCTTTCGAGGGGATACAAGCAAAAGGTGACCTATTTCACAAAAAATAAGCGATTGACCACACCAAGAGCAGAAAGCAGGCAGAAGATGGTGGTTTTTGTGTGATGAGGGTCACATCAAAGAGGGTGTAATCACCATGAATAATTGATGTGCTTCACAAAAGCCCCCGCTCTCAACCCGATTGGGTGGGAAAGTGATAGATTTATTAGTGAGACAAAACAAATCGCGGATCGGCAAATCCGCTATCACAATCCACCATTAATCAGGCATCGAACGGGGTGTTTTATGCTATCACCAGATACCAAGGTCAAGATACAAAATTTTGGCCGTTTTCTCTCCAACATGGTTATGCCCAACATTGGCGCATTTATCGCGTGGGGGTTTATTACGGCGTTGTTTATTCCAACCGGCTGGCTGCCAAATGAAACGTTAGCCAAACTGGTTGGCCCAATGATTATGTACCTGTTGCCATTACTGATCGGTTATACCGGCGGTAAATTAGTTGGCGGCGAACGTGGTGCTGTAGTAGGTGCGGTTACTACTATGGGCGTTATCGTTGGTACTGATATCCCAATGTTCATGGGTGCTATGATGGCTGGCCCTCTGGGCGGCTTTGCTATTAAACGTTTTGACCGCGCAATTGAAGGCAAAGTCAAAAGCGGGTTTGAAATGCTGGTTAACAACTTCTCTGCCGGTATCATCGGCATGCTGTTGGCAATCGTTGCATTCTTCCTGATTGGCCCATTTGTAAAAGGTATGTCTGCTGGCTTAGCGGCTGGTGTAGGTTTCCTGGTTGAACACAGCCTGTTACCACTGACCTCTATCTTTGTTGAACCTGCGAAAATTCTGTTCCTGAACAACGCAATCAACCACGGTATCTTCTCCCCACTGGGTATCCAGCAGGCTACTGAACATGGCAAGTCCATCTTCTTCCTGATTGAAGCTAACCCAGGTCCAGGTTTCGGTATCCTGTTGGCATACATGATGTTTGGTCGTGGTAACGCGAAACAATCAGCAGCCGGTGCGTCTATCATCCACTTCCTGGGCGGTATTCACGAAATCTACTTCCCATACGTGCTGATGAACCCACGTCTGATCCTGGCTGTTATCGCTGGTGGTATGACTGGTGTGTTCACTCTGACCGTGTTTAATGCTGGTCTGGTTTCTCCTGCATCACCTGGTTCTATCTTCGCTGTGTTGTTGATGACGCCAAAAGATTCTATTTTTGGTGTTCTGTGCTCTGTCACAGCTGCAACCGTAGTTTCTTTCCTGGTCGCTTCTGTGTTCGTTCGCCAACAAGCGACTAACACTACTAGCGATGATCTGGAAGGCGCTACCCGCAAGATGAAAAGCATGAAACAAGGCAATGCCGCTGTTTCTTCTGCTGCCAGTGATGATGGCCACTCTCCTTTGTCTGCAAAACACATCGTTGTAGCGTGTGATGCTGGTATGGGTTCAAGTGCAATGGGTGCAAGCCTGCTGCGTAAGAAAATTGAGAAAGCAGGTCTGCCAATTACTGTGGTAAACCAAGCAATCAATAATCTGGATGAAAAAGCGGACATCGTGATCACGCACCGTGACCTGACTGACCGTGCTCGTCGTCATGCGCCAAACGCACAGCACATTTCCCTGAATAACTTCTTGGATAATCAGCTGTATGACAACCTGATCGCTCGGTTACAGGAGGCTGGCGAAGGCCGACTCCCAAAGGCGGTAGCCGCTAACGATGACGTTTATCGTGGCGAAAGTCTGAACCCTGCACTGTTTACATTGAGCACACAACATATCCGTCTTGGTTTGAAGGCGGACAACAAAGAAGCCGCTATTCGTATGGCTGGTGAGATGTTGGTGGCCAATGGCTGTGTAGAACCTGAGTATGTTGATGCGATGTTAGCGCGTGAAAAACTAGTATCGACCTATTTGGGGGAATCAATTGCTGTACCTCACGGCACCATTGAATCCAAAGATAAAGTGAAGAAGACCGGTGTTGTTATTTGCCAATACCCTGCCGGTGTACAGTTTGGTCCGGAAAAAGATGAAGTAGCACGTCTGGTCATTGGTATTGCCGCTCGTAATGATGAGCACCTGCAAGTGATCAATAACCTGACTCGTACTCTGGATGATCCATCGTTGATCGAACGTTTAGCAACTACTACGGATGTCAATTTCGTACTGGAACTGCTCAGCGGTCATCGCGCTGCATAACAGCAGGAAGGCCACTGCGGTGGCCTTCTTTTCCCGGATCTTAAGGAGTAAAAATAAATGAAAGCATTACATTTTGGCGCTGGAAATATTGGTCGTGGTTTCATCGGTAAATTACTGTCAGAATCAGACGCAGAGCTGACTTTTGCTGATGCCAACACGCAGTTGGTTGATCAGTTAAATCATTCTCAGGAATATCAGGTTCGTGTGGTGGGTGATACCCAGCATACTGACGTTATCCGTCATATTGCCGCAGTACAGGCTGGCAGTGATGATGTGATTGTTCAGATTGCAAAAGCCGACATTATTACAACGGCGGTCGGGCCGCAGGTGTTGGCTAAGATTGCTGCCACTATCGCTCGTGGATTACAGCTGCGTTTTGAGCAGGGTAACCATGCACCAGTTAATATTATTGCTTGTGAAAACATGGTCCGCGGTACTAGCCAGCTGAAACAGGCGGTATTGGCTGAGTTACCTGAGCAATATCATGCACTGATGGAACAGTCTGTTGGTTTTGTTGATTCAGCGGTCGATCGCATCGTGCCACCGGCCGCCGCCAATGAAGAAGACCCGTTAGCGGTCACGGTTGAAAGTTTCAGTGAGTGGATTGTCGATAAAAACCAATTTAAAGGCGACATTCCTGCTGTTCAAGGTATGGAGTTGACGGATAATCTGTTGGCTTATGTCGAACGTAAACTGTTTACCCTGAATACCGGTCATATTGTGACGGCCTATTTGGGTAAGCTGGCGGGTTATAAAACAATTCGTGAAGCGATTGCTGATGAAGCCATTCAGAATACGGTGCGTCAGGCGATGCAGCAGAGTGGTGAGGTGCTGGTAACCCGTTATGGCTTTGACCGTCAATTGCATCATGCATATATCGAAAAAATTCTGACCCGTTTTGCCAACCCGTATCTGGTGGATGAAATTGACCGTGTTGGTCGTCAGCCACTGCGTAAATTGGGTGCGGAGGATCGTTTGACTAAACCATTGCTGGGGACACTGGAATATGGTTTACCAAATGACGCGTTACTGAAAGGCATCGCAGCAGCATTGCATTACCAGAATGCAGATGATCCACAGGCAGTTGAGTTGCAAGGTTGGATCGAGCAAGACGGTGTGGAAGCTGCGTTGTTACGCGCGACCGGCCTGAAAGCGGATGAGCCTTGTGTGGCTACGATTGTTGCCGAATATCAGCGCATGGCACAGTGATGTAAGAAAAGAGAGGGAATACCCTCTCTTTTTGCTTTAAGACTTCCGAATAAATAACAAATTTATAACAATAAAAAATAAAAGGGCATTGGATTAGATTTCTGGGTTTCCACATTAAGATAAAATAATATGAATAAAGTTAAAGTTCCCACTTATCAGGAAGACGCGGTTTTTGAACGTCTGACCGAACCGGAGAATCCTCGCGGGTTCTTCCTCGAAGTAGTCGATATGTTGGAAGACGGCGTTGACCAGCTGATGCGTCGTGCTTTCCGTCAGGAGGAGTATGCGGTCAAATATGCGATTGAACCGCTACTGAATGGCAAAGGGCCACTGGCTGATCTTCATATTCGCCTGAAGCTTATTTTTGCCCTGGGTTTAATCTCATTGGAAATGTCACAGGATATTGAACGCTATATTCGTATTCGTGATTTTCTGGTCAGTGATATTCACGATCATCGGTTTGGTGAACCTTGCGTACGTGAACAGATTGATAAATTGCATGGCTTGCAACAGATCAGCATGATGCAGGTCGATGAACCTGATGAAAAAGCCGACCCGATGCTGCAGCAATTGCAATTGAACCGGCGCGATCAGGTGATCCGTTCTGCATTGCTGTTGGCCGTTTCTTCTGTGTTAGCTGAACTGAATAAAGACAGCCCGATCTGAAAGGGGAACAGCACCGGAAAGCGTCTTCCTTCCATTGCTGATGGGTTCAAATGTTTAGATTTGTTCAGAACACAAAAAACAGGTAAAGCATCGACACGCACAGGCTGAACACTGCTATAACTACCGGGTAGATCAGGTAGGTGTCATTGCTGTGGTGCGTGTGCTGGCTGATGAGTTTAACCAGCATCAGATTATAAGCTACCAACAAGCTGCCCGCAGTCATCTGTCCGAATTGGCTGATGTTGTCATAGCTCATATGATATGTGCCGATCAAAATAAAGTTCGCCAGAATCAGATAGAGCACAAATTTATGCAGTCGTTTATCTGCCCGATTATGTAAGATCATTACTGGCCTCTCTTATTTAAATCTTAGTCCGTTTCTCTGCGTGAGGCGGTTATTCTGTATGCCAACAGCACGCATTCCCTGTTTTTCTGCTTTGTGTTTTTTCTGGTTAGTTCTTTGTTCGGCATCAGGCTTGGCAAAACCGCTTACCGTTATTTCTACTCGCACAACCGCGATCACTTTCTCTTCGGCTAACTGGCCAGCAACCTGTCGCTTGCGTGTTGAGCAGGAACGTCAGTATCTGTTGAGCAAAAAATCGTATCTGGAATCCCGGTTACAGCAATCGGCACCGGTTATCCGATATATCGGCCAGCAATTAAAAAAGATGAGACTTCCCGGATGGTTAGTGTGGTTGCCTTTGCTGGAAAGTAGTTATCGGTCACAGGCGGTCTCATCGGCCGGTGCTGCTGGCGTGTGGCAACTGATGCCGGAAACGGGGAGACGGTTTGGTTTGCAGGTGTCATCCATGCAGGATGAGCGGGTTGTGTTAACCCGATCGACTGAGGCGGCGTTGCGCTATTTGCAATGGTTAGCAGATTATTTTTCCGGTGACTGGGCGTTGGCATTGGCTGGTTATAATGCCGGTGAAATGCGAGTAAAACAGGCGCAGAAAACGGCCCGGCAGGTGACATATTGCGCTTTGGCGTTACCTGCAGAAACGCAGCATTATGTACCCCGATTATTAGCCTTGCTGGATATCATTCAGCATGCCCGGCAATATGGTTTGCAGCTCCCGGATGACCATGCCGGCACACTGAACGATAGTGTATTTTCAGTGGTCATCGATATAGCCCCTGCGCCGCCATTACTGGTGTTGGATGCCGCTGGTACCGACCCGTTGATTATCAATAAAGCGGCGGGATTGGATATGGATAATCACGCACCGGATTGGCAAAAGAGAACCGGTCCCCTGCCTTAACGGACGAAACGGCTCTGGCGACTGTATTTACTGATGATGGTCATAACGATACGCCGGCGACTGTGCTCCCAGCGCACACCGTAAAATGTGAGATAACGATTCAGTGGGCGACGATGCAACACTTCGCATTCCAGCCGGTATTTGCCTTCCAGTTCTAAAATAATGTGATCCGGTACCGTAGTGTGTTGCGGCACAATAAATCCGGCGCCCCCCATGCTCAGATCTTTAATGATGGTATTCGTCAGGAAACGATCGAACCACCAGCCTGGGGTTTTGATGATGCCGCTGATGCCGGAAATTTGGTCTTCCAGTTCGGTGAATGGATTATAGAAATACCAGCGGGGACATTCGCGACGACCACGTCCGAAGCTATCATCTGCCGGTAGGTCGACGGTATTATTTTTAGTGTCCATAGTTCAGCGTCCTTTAATGCTCAGGGCGCGCCAGCGGCGATGGCGGAGAGGGGATAACAGGCAACGAGGCGGCTGTTTGCGAAAACAAATTCGCTAATGCCTGTTCGGCTTTTTTATTCATTAACAGAATTTCGATCCGTCGGTTGCTGCTGGCATCCGGGTGTTTAGGTTCGGCCAACATAGTGTCAGCCAGCCCCATCACCATGGCGATGTGTTCTTTCGGTAAACCTTTACTGACCATGATCCGGCGAGCCATCGATGCGCGTTCGGCTGATAGTTCCCAATTGGTATAGTTGTCGCCGGGGTAGGGCATGCTGTCGGTATGGCCGGAGATCATTAGCCGGTTTTGCAGTTTTGACAGCAGTGGGGTCAGTGCACTGAGCAATTGATGAAAATAAGGGGTAATGAAGGTACTGCCGCGCGCATACATCTGTTTATTATCATCATCGCTGATCTGGATCCGCAGCCCTTGTGCGACGATTTCCAGTTTCAGATTGTTTTGTAACCCGGCTGCTTTGGCTAACTGATTAATGATATTACCCAGTTGCTGCATCTGGGCCGGTGCATCGAGATAGCCTTGTAGTGCTTCATCTTGTATTTTAGAAGAAAGCTCTTTGCCAGCGCTCGGATGAAAGAGATTATTTGGCTGTTGTGGCTGGCCGGTGGTGACATATTGCAGAGCCATCTGTTCTTCTACTGACGGCTTGCCTTCCAGATCTACGGGGAAGGGGCTATTGCTGATGTCGAAGGGATTCGCCTCGTTCGACAGGATGCTGTAATCACGTAAGCGGGTCGCCAGAATTTCTCGCTCTTGTTGACTGGAAACGGCCAGGATCCACAGCACCAGAAATAGTGACATCATGGCCAGCGTAAAATCGGCAAACGCGACCTTCCAGGCGCCGCCACCTTTGCCATGCCCACCACCACGCCGATTCTGGCGTAGAATAATGATCTGTTCCTGAGTATTCCGCATTACATGGCCCTATTAGTAACCCACTCTTCCATATCTATAAAGCTGGGTTTGACGTCTGGTTCCAGTACTTTCCGACCGGCATCGACAGCCAATAAGGGCATCTTGCCGCGGATATGGGCGATCAAAATAGACTTGATGCAGATCAGCTGATTCATCTGTTTTCTCACCAGTGATTCCATGGCACTGCTGGCGGGTTCCAGCAAACAGTAGCAAAGGAAAATACCGATGAAGGTGCCGACCAGTGCGGCGGCGACATGCACTCCGATATAGGTCAGCGGGCCATCGAGTTGCTGCATGGTAATGATGATGCCCATAACCGCAGCCAGGATGCCAAAGCCGGGACAGGCTTCACCGGTGCGGTGCAATGCATGCGCGGGTTTCAGCATGTCTTCTTCTATCGTCATGATTTCGTTATCGAGCAGGGTGTCGAGTTCATGCGGGCTGATTTTTCCCATGCTGATCAGCCGGAAGTTGTCGGTAATAAAGGTCAGCAGCATCGGGTTTTCTTCGACCGAGGGGTAACAGAGAAAAACGGAACTCTGGCTGGGGGCTTCAATGTGTTCATCCAGTGCTTTGATCCCTTTCAGGCGCACTTCGTCTAACAGGTGATACATCAGGGTCAGCAGTTCACGGTAGAGATCGCCATCGCCTTCTTTTTTTATGGTAAAGATCGCTGTGAGCTGATGTTTCATCTCTTTCAGCACTTCCTGCGAATTACCGATGATGGTGGAACCGATAGCGGCGCCCAGAATGATCACCATCTCGGAAGGCTGCCACAATGCGGCCAGTTTGCCGCTGGCCATGACAAAACCACCAAACACACACAAGATAACAACGCCGATCCCGATCAGTTTTTGCATGCGACGTCCTCAGGCCAGTTCAGTCAGCTGATTTTTCAGCAGTAATATTGTCTGCTTGTGCAACTGGCAGACGCGGGATTCAGTTAAATCGAGGACGTGGGCGATCTCTTTCATATTCAGCTCATATTGGTAATACAGGGCCAGCAGCAGTTGTTCCCGTTTCGATAACGTCGCCAGCGCTTTTGTCAGTGACATGCGGATCTCCAACTGATGGAACTCATCGGCGCCATTACTGGCTGGTGATGCATGTTCCAGCAGTTCATCCAGACTTTGCATGGCTTCGGCCTGACTGGCATAGAACAGATTTCTGACTTCGTCCGGTGTAGTTTGCAACACCTCAGCCAGCTCCTGTTCATTGGGTATTCGGCCCAGTTGGTTAGTTTGCTGGCGTACCACCTGATTAAAGGCATTGGCCTGTTGACGCAATTGGCGTGGACGCCAGTCTTGACGACGCAGCTCATCGAGCATGGCGCCGCGGATACGCTTAAAAGCGAACCCTTCGAATTGCCCGTCGGGTGTACCATAGCGCCGCAAGGCTTCTAATAATCCGAGTAGCCCGATCTGTTCCAGATCTTCACGCGCCATGCAGGCGGTAACCTGACTGCGCAGATGAGTGAGTGCTCGTTTGACCAGATACAGATAGGGTATGAGCTGGGCTTGTTCATCCCGCGAGCTGGTGGTTGGCGGTGGGAACGAACCGTAGGTTTCTTCCAGTGAACTTGGCTGCAGCATATGCATGTCCTACTGCACGACATATTTGGTGATCAGCACTTCATCGAGCGCGGGCTGAAAACCATAGTTGTGTAAGGTGCTGATCAGGCGTTCCTGCAATTCGGCCTGCAAATGTTCGATGTGACGCAGTTCTTCGGTGAGTTGGCTTTCGTTACGCTGACTGAAATATTGCACTAGCGAATTGCGGATCACTGGCATCAGTTCATCGTAATTTTCCAGCTGTGAGGCACTGTGGGTAACCAAGGTCATTTCCAACATCAGATAGTGGCGGCTGTTGTCGCCATCAATGCTGATCACGAATTTTTCCAGCGGTTTAAACAGCGGTTTTTTGCTGACCTCTGGCGGGGCCGGCTGTTCATTGTGCGCGGTCGGGCCGCCATACCATTCCGGGTGATTGAGCACTAATAGGGTGGCCCCTACGCTGAGTAGCACCAGCAGTAACCCACCAATGACGGAAATGAGGATTGCCTTTTTATTCACGGGATAATTTCTCCATTACACCACCGTATTTAACCAGTCACCGGTGGTGACGGGCGCGGAAGACAAGGTGGCTGCCTGAGCGGTGGTGACCGTGGCAGCACTGAGAATGTCGGGCTCTTGCCATAGCGCATAGGTTTGCTGGCGCTGTTGTGAGGTTGAAGGTTGTTCCTGACTGATATCAACATCGACACCACTGCCATGCGATGGGATCAGCAGTTGGCGCAGCTGCTCCCGACTGTTTTGCAGTGATTCGCGCACAGCGGCATGTTCGGCATTGATCTGGACGGTGAGCTTGTCACCGTCGAGGCGGATCGCGATCTCCAGCTGCCCCAGATGCGGTGGGTCTAGGCGAATGGTGGCTTGCTGGCTCTGTTGCGTCAGTTGTAACGAGACCTGCTGCTTGAGGGTGTCGAGCAACTGTTCGCCCAGTTGCTGTGCTGATGTGCTGGTTGTGGCAGCGGCGCTGTGGCTTGAATTGGCAACGGACGCGGTAATTTGGTTCTGGCCGGTCGCGTGGGTCAGCACCGATGCGAGCAATTGATTGAGTTCGTGCTGCTCACTGGCATTGTGGCTGCTGGTATTTTTGGCTCCGGACCATTGGTCTGTGTTGGCCATGGTTGGCGCTGCAGCTGCCGTTAGCGTGGCGCTGGCCGACACTAACCATGGATTATCGCCTGTCAGACTGCTTGTTTCTGTTATCACATTGGTGGCAGTTGACGCGGTTGTTGTGACGGCCAAAGGTAATGGTTCAGCACCGGCGTCGCTGATATTGCCAGAATCTGTGGTGATGATGTTTGGTGTAAGAACCGTTTGCGGCGTCTCAGCCAATGGCGCGGCTGGCGTCGCGTTTATCTGCCATGACGTAAAATCGGATGTCGGAGCGTCAGTGTCGGTATTACTGAGCGCGGCTGTGGTGTGATCTGCCGCGGCCTTTTTGGTCTGTGCGGGTAACGGCGGTGTGCTGACTTCCGGCATGCTGCCTGTGGCATCGGCAGATAACGTTGTGACGGGTGAGGCGCAGTCGGTGGCCGTGGTCGTGTCATTCAGAGTTTGTTCGATGCTCAGTTGCAGTGGCGTGAACTGCTGGCTGGTCATCTGAGCGGATTGCCAGGTGGCTAGGCTAGTTTGCTCGTCAGTCGAATCGGTAGTGTTGCAAGCGAGATCGGTTAGTGCATCGGGCTGCGAGGCTGATTCAGGTGCTGCAGTCTGCGGTGCACTTTTATCGTCGTTGCCTTCCGCGCCGGTTGTTTCTGGTGCCTGATGTGGTAATTCCGCTGGCAGCTCGAATGCAGTTTCATTGGCGGTCGTTGTACCGGCTATGATGGTCTCGGCGCTTGCCAGCGATGCATCAGCGGAAATAGCGGTGGCTGTTATGACCATCCCTGCGCCTCTTGATAGGCTCGTAAGCCTTCCTTCTGGTCGTGGAATTTTTCCAGTTTAATCGCCAGTGCTTTTTCTCGTTGCTGGCCGTTTTTCTGCACTTTTTCCAGACAAAAATGCAGTGCTTGCAACTCTCGCTGCAACATTTGCGGATATTCTGCCGATGGCATCACGACCTGTAGCAGCCGGTTGACGTCCTGATTTATTTTCTGAATGTCGTGCCAATTGTCAGCGCTCAGAGCCGTTTCCAGTTGCCGGATGTAGTTGCGGATCAGACGCGCTATCTGCAGTTGTTTTTCTCTCATTGTTAGCCGCGTCATGTTCCTGATTTCTTTACTTTGCAATTGAAATAGCAATTGATGTGCCATTGATAAATTTCATTTATATCAATGTGTTATATTTTAATACTTTGGCTGGCGGAAGTGGGTTTTCCGTATTGGCTTCCGCTTTCACGACGCATGGCGGCGGGCAAAGCCAACCCAGCCTTCGCGGATCTCACTGAGAATTTTACGCACCTGCTGCAGCTCGGCCACATCGTTACGAATACTGGCCTTCATCAGCCGTTTACCGCAAAACTGATACAGTTGTTTCAGGTGTGTGGCCAGATTACCGCCTTGTTCGAGATCAAGCGCGACACTGAGTCCACTGAGAATGCGCATGCTTTTTTTAATGGCTTCGCCCTTGCGCAGGTAGTTTTTCGCCTGCATGTGGCCTTCTGCGCGATCCAGCTCATCCATCAGGCCATCCATCAGCATCACGACCAGTTGCTGCGGGCTGGCATTGGCGGCTTTCACGGTAATTTCTGTCTGGCGATAAGAGTCGTAACCGGTGTCATACATGGCAATTACCTCGGATAAAATTACGAACTAAGAATGGAAAGACTGCTTTCCAGTTCGGCAAGGGTGATCTGCATCTGGGTGAAATCTTCCAGATAAAGGTTGTAGAGATTTTCCATTTTGGTGTCCCACGCTTCCTGGCGGGCGGTGACGCGATCTAAACTGTCTTGTGCGCTGTCTTCCATGTCGGAAAGAATGCCGCCGGATTCGGTATAGGGTTCCAGCAGATCCTGAATGGCATCGAACACGCCACCATCATCAGTCAGGCAGATGTTTAAGATGTCGGGGTTGTTGGTCAGCGCCTCTTCTAAGGTGTCGCTGTCTATTTCGAGCGTGCCGGAGCTGGTGAACGAGAGACCGATATCTGACAGGTCATAGCCATCGGGCAGCGATGAACGCATCGAGTTTTTCAGACTGCTGATGATGCTACGCAAGGTCGAATTACCATCGAGATCGCCGTCATCGGCATATAAGTCACTCAGACTGTCGATCAAGGTATTGAAGGTATCGACAAACGATTCCAGATTGGTTTCTACCGTGTCGGTATCGACTTCCACTTCCACGTTAATCGCGGAATCATCGCTGTCTTGTGCCTGGATCAGATCAATGGTCAGGCCATCAATGACGTTCTCCAGTGTGTTACTGCTGGAGGTGATAGTGATGACGTTGGTGCTACCGAATTGGATGATGGCGTCTTGTGCTTCACTCAGCACGTTCATGCTACTCAGTGCTTCAGCGAATTCAGTGCTGGCTGTGCTGGTGGTGCCTTCGGTGAAGGTCATATCGACGGTGTAATCAGCGCCGGTTTCTTCACTGGTAATGAGCAGCATGACGCTGTCACCACTTTGGATCAGGCTGGCCTGCACGCCGGGGTTATCGTCGTTGTTGTTAATGGCGGTAACGAGGTCGGAGAGTGTGGAACCGCTATCCAGCGTGGATAAATCGATGGTCATCTCTTCACCATCGACGGTAAAACTTAACGTGCCATCGGTGGGCAGTTCCCACTCTTTGCTGTCAAAAGTTAAGGCGGTTTGGTAAGACTGCGCCAGCTGTTCGACAAAGATGCTGTAGTTACCATCGGCGGCCGAACCATCGGAGGTGACGGTGAAGTACTCATCATCACTGAGGGTACAGGTTTGTGCACTGAATGAAGTGTCAGATGAGGTGTCGGTGTAATCATCTAACGCATCTTGAAAATCGTCTAATAGTGTTTCCAGTGAGGAGTAGCCGCTGACTAAGGCGGTATATTTATCGGATTTATCCGATAACAGGGTATCCATGCCTGCTCGTTCGGCCTCGACCATCGCTTCGGCCAGCGCAGCGGGATCGTAATCGCTATAAGACATGACTCGCTCCGAAAACAGATAACAATAACGGGCCTGACGTCTGCACGTTCAGACCCGGCGAGGGGATTAACCCAGCAGGTTGGTGATCAGACCCTGCATTTCGCTCACAGAACTCAGTACGGACATACCGGCTTGTTCCAGCAGTTCCTGTTTGCTCATTTCAGCGGTTTCTGCCGCGTAGTCAGCATCCATGATGTTACCGATCGCGGTGTCGGTGTTTTCCTGCATGTTGGTTAAGTTTTCAGAGGCGTAGTCAAGACGGTTCATGCTCGCACCCAGTGATGAACGGGTGTCACTGACGTCAGACAGCAGCGTTTCCATCGCGGTGATTTGGGCAGATGCTGTTGTTGAGTCGAGGGTGACGGCTTGCGCTGTGGTGATACCGGTAGATACCGTAGTCAGATTACTGGATATATCAACGTTCAGTGTTTCACTTGCAGATGCACCAACCTGGAACGTGACACCACCGGTTTGGGCCAGTTTGCCATCTGTTGTATCCAGCAGTGAGGTGCCACCAAAGCTGGTGTTGGTCATTACGCTGCTCAACTCTTCCGCCAGTTCCGAATATTCATCATTCATGGCCGAGATGTCGTCGTCAGAGTAGGTGCCGTTCGCTGCGGAGGTGGCAAGGTCTTTCATGCGGCCAACGATGTCGGTCATTTCATCTAACGCACCATCGGCGGTCGATAGCATGGATGACGCATCTTCCACGTTATCCTGTGCTACAGACATACCGTCGCTTTCTGATTGCATTCGGGTGGCGATTGACAGACCTGCCGCATCATCGGCAGAGGAGTTGACGGCATAACCGGTCGACAGACGTTCCATGGCGGTGGTCAGTTTGTCGTTAGCAGAAGACAGGGAATTTTGGGTAACCAGCGAGGCGTAGCTAGTTTGAATTGATAAAGACATGGTGTTCTCCTTGGGTTTTATGGCGCATGGCGCTTATCAGCTTTGCTAACTAAGAAAAGCGACCCGAAGATGGGAAAAATGAAGACAAGGAATTGAAAAGAATTGCTAAGACGGTGTGATAAATTAATCAAGCAGCAGGGCAATGACGTTTTTACGGCTTAAGTTGGCTTGCGCAGCAAGGTTGTTGCTGGTGGTGCGGTAATGCTCGGATTGCAACAGTTCGCGGATGGTGTGCTGGGCTGCTAAGAGTTCTGCTTCAGTTTCGGTTTCCTCAAAATCGAATGCATGCGATTGCAACTCGCCGAGCAGTTGCTGGCGGTGTTTTCGCAAGGTGTTGATATTGAGTTTTAGCCGCTTGCGTATATTTTCTATCTCTTTGCCAAATGAAGGCAGTTGCAGCGCGGTCAAGCCGAGTAGTTGTGTCGCCAGCTGTGTTAATAGCCCCTCGACGGGCTGTAATCGAATCGCGACCGGGTTGCCGGCCGGAACGCGATAACCTTCGCCGGACAGTAACACCGGGCGCTCCAGCTTTTGCCGCTCGGCATTACTGATACCGAATTCCAACTGACCGTGACTGTTTAGCCGAACCTGAATGCTTTCGCGGGCTAACGCGGTCTGCAGACGCAATAATAATTCCGCTTTACCTGCCTGGGCCGGCAGAGTTGTGGAGACGGAGGTGCGGGTGTCGCGAAAGAAAAAAGCGATCTGTTCATCTTTCGGGCGCGACACCAGCAGATCGATTTTTTCCAGCAGGTAGTGGTGTTGAATACCGTTTTTTTGTAAGACGCCGGGTTGCAGCTGGCTATCGAGCGCACCTTGCGCCTGCAGCTGGCCTTCCCACTGTTTTAGCTGATTGGCCAGCAATTCGGTGCTGGTTTGCTCAAGCGCATTGCTGAAGGATCCCAGCTGGCGGTAGAGTTGCATGGTGGCAAACTCGCTGGCTTGCGCATCAGAGAGTCGGGATTGGGTATCGCCCAAGATCTGCCAATCGTGAAAATGGCTGATGCCATCAAGATTCCGATTAATAATGGAAGCAGGTAGCGGCGGGCCGGCTAGCAGTTGTCGCGTGACCGTCGTGACAGTGGGTGTTGTGGTTGCTGTGCCAGCGGCGGGCGTTGTGCTGCTTAACTCACTGAGTGACGCCTTACCTTCAATCAGCATCTGCGTGACCTTTAAATTTCATCAAACAGGCTTAAACTCAGCACCTTAGAGATCACCGATTGTGTGGCCTCAATGGTGGTCATTAACTCTTCTGAGCGCACGGCGGCTTCGGAATAATCCATATCACCGATGGTGGAGCTTAACGTTTCACTGTAGAGCAAGGTTTCTGCGTGCGCGGAATTCAGTGCATCCAACTCGTTGGCGCGAGCACCGATGCTGCTGATGGCGGTGTTGAGATTCGTTGCTGTATCATCAATGCTGGTCAGCATATCGGAAACCAGAGTTGATACGTCGTCGGAGCTACTCAACCCACTGATCAGTTCCGACATGTCATTAAAAAAGTTATCACTGCCACTGAAAAAGATATCGCTGAGGTTATCGGTTGCTGCCACCGTGACCCCTTCGGACACCACGACGCTCAGTTGGGAGTCATCGCCCTGATAGGTGTAATTCCCACTGCTATCGACCGTAATGGCGGCATCGTCACTGTTACTGCCGGAGAAAAGATAGGTGCCATCAGAATCAGTGGCATTGGCGAGATCGACCATAGTGTCGAGCAGTGACTGCATCTCTTCGGCAATCGAGGCCAGATCGTTGCTGTCATAGGTGCCGTTACCCGCTTGTACCGCGAGCTGGCGCAACTCGCTCATGACATCGCTCATGCTGGAAAATTGCGTTTCGGAGGCCGACAGCATGCTTTCCGCCGTTTCGATATTTTCCTGATATTGCGTAATTTTGGCTTGTTGGCTGGAGAGGCTCTGCAAGCGGGTGTAGCTGACAGCATCATCTGACGGCGAATTGACACGCAACCCCGTGGACATCTGTTCGGCCACCTCGCTGTATTCGGCATAATTATTTTGCAGACATTGCAACATTAAGGTGGCGGTCTGGCTGGAACTAACGCGCATAAATGTCCCCTTAGAACATGTTGATCACGGTGTCGAAGAGCTCACCCGCGACGGTGATCACCTTGGCATTGGCCTCATAAGCTGCTTGGTAGGTGAGCAAATTGGCTGCTTCTTCATCGGAGTTCACTCCACTGGTGGATGAGATGCTGCTGTTGACACTGTCAACCTGCTCGGCATAGGCGGTTAATGCGGAATTGGCGGCGCTGCTTTGCGTGGCGATATCAGCAACCAAACTGCTGTAGCTATCCGCTTCGTCTTCCTGCAAGTCGAGCATTAGCAACAGATTGGTATTATCGCTGCTGCCTGCGGTTGATGAGCCGGAAAAGGCCAGATCGTCGGTGGTAAAATCGTCGGAGATGGTCAGTGAGCCTGCGGCATTGCTACTGTCGTAGGTAAATAACGCACTGCCACTGTCACCATCAAGGTTATAGCCCGAACTTTGCAAGCTATTGAAATCGTCGGCAATGGAGGCGGCTAATTCATTCAGTGTCGTTAATGTTGGCTCTAGCACCTCGGAAAGATAGTCTTGCAATCCGCCGATCGTGCCACCGACATCGTCACTGACGGAGTACGTCTGTTGTTTATAAGTCAACGACAAGCTGCCGTCGCTGTCGAGGCTGAGTGTGCCTGCGGTGCTGCCCGACACCAGTGGCTGCCCTTGACTGAGCGTGATGGTGTAAGTGCCATCCGATTGCTCGGTCACGTCGATCTCCATCATTTCGGCAAGCTCGGTGATTGCGGCGTCGCGGCTGTCTTCCAGCGAACTGGTGTCTGCGCCTCGCGCTTGCAATGCCACAATCTCTGCATTTAAGTCGGCAATGGTGGTGGTTAATTCGTTGACCGAATCCACTGAGCTGGCGAGCTGTTCGTTGACGCTGTCATATTGTGCGTTGAGGTTTTCATAAAGGTAATTAAACCCACTGACCAGCGACTCTGCGGCACTGAGCACGGCTTGTCGCAGCGTGTCATCATCGGGGCTACTGCTGGCGGCGCTAAGTGCGCTGTAATAGTCATCCAGCAGGGTGTCAATGCCCATGGTGTCACTACTCAGTAGCGTTTCAGCCGCCGTCAGATATTCGCTGTAGCTGGTGTAATAACCTGTTTCTGACGAGGCACTCCAGAGTTGGCTGTTGAGGTATTCGTCAACCACGCGCGAGATGCTGCTGACGGTCACACCTCCATCGCTGGTGGTGGCGAGAGTTGCCGTTAAACGGCTATAGCCATCGGTGGTCGCATTGGCAACGTTTTGGCCTATCATGTTTAAAACCACCTGACTGGACATCAAGCCGGAGGTGGCGGTGCTGATAAGTGACATGGTTCATCCTTGCCCTGCGGCGTTTAAAAGTGGGCGTTAGAGGTAATGAGCGACCAATTATGTCTCGCTCTTTAATCCTGAGCTTAATTGCGCCACGATACTGTCGCTGAGGCCGAGGCTGCCATTTTTTACCAAGGTGGCGGCTAACTGATCGTCATACATCCCTTGATAGAACTGCTGTTGGTCGCTTGAAACCAGCGAATCATCGCTGCTAAGGGCCTGGCTGGCTTCGCGCATATTTTTCAGCACCATTTGCAGAAACTGCACCTCAAATTGATCGGCGGCTTTGCCAAGCGCTACTTGCTGATCGCTACCTGCTTTGATCTGTTCCAAGCTCTGTACATCTTGGTAAAGCGGCATGTCGCCATAAATTGGATTGTTCATTTAAATCACCACTAAATCGGCATCCAGTGCACCCGCTTCATGCAGGGCCTGGAGAATAGACATAATGTCGTCTGGCGAGGCGCCCAGCGCGTTGATAGCCCGCACCACTACTTCCAATGATGTGCCGCTCGGCCAGACGAACATGTTGTTGCCTTTCGGCTGATCAATGGTGATATTCGACTGCGGCGTGACCACGGTTTGCCCGTTCGCCAGCGGCCCCGGTTGGCTGACTTGCGGCGATTCCTGCACCGTGACGATCAGCGAGCCATGACTGACGGCAGCTTTCTGAATGCGTACATCTTGCCCCATCACTACTGTGCCGGTGCGGCTGTTAAACACCACTTTCGGGCGTGCGCGGCCCTGTTCGACCGGCACATCTTCCAGTAATGACATAAAGGCGATCCGCATACTGGGGTCAGCGGGTGCACGCATTAAGACTCGCCCCGCCGACACGGCTTGTGCAGTGCCCCGGCCAAGGCGTTTATTCAGCGCTTGCTCGATGTTATGAGCGGTGCGGAAATTGGGATCTTTCAGATTGAGGGTGATTTCCGGTTTTTCATTAAACGTGGAGGGTATCTCGCGTTCGACCACGGCACCGCTGGGGATAATGCCGGTGGTGGGTACATTCACGGTCACCGACGAGCCCGACTGTGCATCGGCTTTTAAGCCGGCCACCAGCAGGTTGCCTTGCGCCACGGCATACACTTCACCGTCGATGCCTCGCAGTGGAGTCAGCAACAGTGTTCCGCCGCGCAGACTCTTGGCATCGCCAATCGATGACACCGTGACATCCACTTTCTGACCGCGCCCGGCATTGTTGGTTAATGTGGCTTGCACTGACACCGCCGCGACGTTTTTTAGTTTCGGATCGATATCATCGGGCAGCTGCACACCAAATTGTTTCAGCATGTTGGTCATCGACTGGCCGGTGAATTTCACTTGTGCTTTGTCGCCGGTGTTGGACAAACCCACCACCAGCCCGTAGCCCACCAGTTGGTTTTCACGAATACCCTGCACATCGACGATATCGAGGAGCGGTCGGGTATGTATGGCGCCAGATGCCTGACTGCAAAGCGCCAGCCACAACAGACAACAACAAGAAAAACAGGTTTTCATAGCCAGCCTTAAAACGGAGAAAGAGAGCTGTTAAAGAAGCGGGTCAGCCAGCCAGTTTGATTGGCATCGGCCAGCGCACCGCGTCCGGCATAGGTAATATGGGCATTGGCCAGTCGTTGTGATGAAATGCGGTTGGCCAGATCGATGTCTTCCACCCGCACCAGCCCGTCGAGACGTAAATACTCATCACCCTGATTCAAACGTATCCATTTTTCACCGCGAATATGCAACACACCATTTGGCATCACTTGGGCGACGGTGACGGTGATGTAACCCGATAACGTATTTTGCTGGCTGGATGATGAGGTGCCGCTGAAATCGGTGTCGCCGGCGATGGTGGCGGCCAGACTATTTTTGGTTTTGCTGCCGATGGTTGGGCTGGGCACGTCAATGCTGCTGCTTTTCGCCAGACTGGTGTCGGCTTTTTTACTCGATTGCGTGCTTTCATCCAGCGTCACTGTAAGAATGTCGCCGGTGCGGTAGGCGCGTCGATCCTGAAACAGCGTAAACATGTAATCACGATGATAGAGGCTGCCATCATCACTGGCGGCCAAAGTTTTACCACTCATTGGCACGGTGGGGGCCCAGCCGCTTTCCCCCGGTTCGGGCGCTTTGATCTCATAGGTGCTGCAAGCGGTTAACAGCATGGTCAGCAATATCAGCAGGCTGGTTACGTTCATGCGGCTCTCATTACATGTTCTGTGTGGCGTATTGCAGCATTTCGTCTGATGCGGAAACCACTTTGGCATTCATTTCATACGCGCGTTGAGTCGAGATCATATCGACCATCTCTTCCACTACGCTGACGTTGGAACTTTCCAGTGCATATTGTTTGATGGAACCGAGCGCATCTTCACCGGCGGTGCCTTCCACCGGATCGCCGGAAGCCGTGCTGGCTTTGTAAAGGTTGCCGCCAACTGATTCTAAACCGGTCGGGTTGATGAAACTGACCAGTGTTATTTGGCCTAACTCTTGTGCATCGGTCTGGCCAGAAACGGTAGCAGTGATGGTGCCATCGGTGCCGATGGTGACGGCGGTGGTGTTAGCTGGCACGGTGATTTCAGGTTGTAACGGCAGACCGGCCGAATTGACGATATTCCCTTCGGAATTGAGCTGAAATTCGCCATCACGGGTGTAGGCAGTTTCACCACTGGGTAAGGCGATTTGGAAAAAACCCTGTCCGCTGATCGCCAGATCCAACTGATTGGACGTAGTCGAGATATCGCCGGTGGTGAACACTTTTTGTGTGCCGACCACCCGCACACCAGTGCCGAGCTGCAGACCGCTTGGCGATTGATTTTGCTGATCGACTTGCGCGCCGGGTTCAGTCTGGATCTGATAAAACAAATCCTGAAAGGCGACCCGATCTTTTTTGAAACCGGTGGTGCTGACGTTGGCTAAATTATTGGAAATTGCCGTCATTTTGGCGTCTTGTGCCGCCAGACCAGTTTTGCTTACCAGCAACGATGCCTGCATTGTGTGTTTCCTTATGTGTCGCGGGGTGGCGATTAACCACTGATCAGTTCATTACCTTGTTGAGCTTGTGCATCAACGCTTTGCATCAGCTTGACCTGCAACTCAAAATTACGGGTCAGCGACATGCTGTTGATCAGCTCATCAATCGGGTTCACATTTGACCCTTCGAGAAAACCGGCGGCCACCTGTACGCTGTCATCGCCTTCCGCCTGACTGCCATCGGATAGCTGCAATAGCCCCTGACTGTTTTTCATCAGCAACGACTCATCCGGGTTGACCAGTTTGAGTTTGCCGATCTCTTGTAACGCACCGCCACCCGCGGGGGTAATGGAGATGGTGCCATCCTGCCCGATCTTGATATCGCGATATTCGGGAATGACGATCTCGCCGCCGTCACCTTGCACCGCATTTCCTTGCAGGGTGAGTTGCCCATCGGCCGTCAGCGTCAGTGCACCGGCGCGGGTATAGGCTTCGCCGCCATCAGCCGTGGTCACCGTGAGATAACCACTACCCTGGATCGCGACATCTAAATCACGTCCTGTTTCACTGATGGCTCCGGCACTGAAACTGGTACCCCCCGGGATCTCTTGCGCCAGCACCCGTGCGCCGAAGCTATCACCTTCGAGCTGATAAGCCTGCACCCGCTCAAAGTCGGCGCGAAAGCCGGTGGTGTTCACATTGGCCAGATTATTGGCATGGATCTGTTGGGCTTGCAGGGCGTGTTCGGCGCCCGACATGGCGGTATAAATTACTTTTTCCACGTCATCGTCCGTTACATGTTAAACAGTACGGAAGCCAGATCATCGGCAGCGGTTAGCACTTTGGCATTGGCCTGATAGACTTGTTGGGCTGTCATCAGATCAACCAATTCGGAGCTGACATCGACGTTGGAACTTTCGTAAGAACCCACCGTCAGCGTGCCTAACGACCCACTGCCAGCGGTGCCATAAGTGGGCAAGCCCGACTCATCAGTTGCATACCATGTGGTGTTGTCGCTGGTTTCTAAGCCATTTTCATTGCTGAAGCTGGCCAGCACCAACTGACCTTGCAGTATGGTTTCGCCATTGTCGTAAGAGGCCCACAGATAGCCTTCATCATCAAAATAGACATCGGATAAGGTGCCTGCGGTGTAGCCATCGGCATCGCTGGTTGAGCTAAAGTCAGTAGCATATTGTGTAACATCGGTAAGACTGATGCTTAAAGTGAGGTCATCGACACTGCTGCTTATTTCAATAGACAGTGATACGGCATCTGTTGGCGACGTTAGATTTCCAGAGCTATCAAATGTTAGAGATGTCGTCACTGCATCACCGTTGGAATCGGTCACTGTCGTACCATCAAGGGTGTAATTGACGGTCCAGCTGTTATCATCAGTTTTCACATAATATTGGGTGAGTGAGTGACTAGTTCCGAGAGAATCATACACTTCTGTCGTGACTGAATAGTTGTAAGTGGTGCCATCTTCCGGGTCGAAACTGTAGGTGGAACTGGTGGTATCAATGGCAGTGGCATCGGCATTGAGGTTGGCGGTTAATGTGACATCCGTTGATGCATCGGCAGCCAGCGATGTGTCGGTAACGGCCAGATCTGTCAAGATACCCGAGATGATATTGCCATCACTATCAACGCCATAGCCTTGCACATTCAGGCCGCTGCTGGTGACGATATTGTAGTCACTGTCGGTCGAGAATGAACCCACACGGGTATACGCAGTACTACCGCTATCACTGCTGAGAATAAAGAAACCAGAGCCAGAGATTGCGACATCCAAGCCACTGTCGGTTGAGACCAGATCACCGTCATCATCAAACGATTGTGTGGTGGATGCCACACTCACACCACTGGCTTCACCCCCACTGTAAGATGCGGCAAAGGAGGTGGTAACCGACTTGTAGCCCGCTGTTGATGAGTTGGCAATGTTCTGGCTGATGCCATCCAGATCTTCGGAGGCGGCCATCAAACCACTTAAACCAATGCTGTAAATAGACATAGATTTTTCCTGTTACAAAATTAGTTGCGGGGGATATTAGCTGCTCGATACACCCAAAATATCAGCCAGATCCACCGTACCAACGCCGGCGATGTCGAGCTGCACACTGTCATCCGACAGCGAAACCTTTTCGACCGTCTGATCGACATAGGTGGTGAGATCGGTCGATGAGCTGTCGCTGGTGGCGGTCGCACTCAAGGTGTAAGTACCAGCTTCCAGACTACTGAAATCAAATTCCACGCTGCCTGCGGAAGCATTGCTGGTGGTGCTCTGATCCACCAGATTGCCGCTGCTGTCATACAGCGAAATCGTCACGCTGTCGGCGGCATCATCAAGTGTTACTTGGCCGGAAATGGAGCCATCGGCATCCAGCGTCACGCTGCTGGCCGGCGCGGTCACGGTTTGTCCCACCAGATTAGAGGCGGCCAGTAAGCTGATCTCGGTTAGCTGGTCATTGCTTTCTGTTTGCAGATCGCTGAGATCATCGAGACTTTGCACCATGCTGAGTTGTGAGAGCTGGCTTACATACTCGCTGGCATCCATTGGATCGGTCGGATCTTGGTTTTGGATCTCGGCCACCAGCAGATCGATAAATTGCACTTCCAGATCGTCACTGGTGCTGCTACTCGAAGCGACCGAATCACTGCTGGTCGTGCTGCTGGTCGTGGTGGAAGAGGTCACGCTGGTCGTCATGATAATTCCTTAACTGGTCTGGCCGAGGCTGAGTAAACCGTCTTGCATGCTGTTGACGCGCTTTAACACTTCAATCGAGCTTTCATAACTGCGCGATGCGCTCATCATGTCGGCCATCTCCTGCACGGTGTCGACATTCGAGGCGTAGATATACCCATCGCTGTCTGCTAACGGGTTATTCGGTTCATAGCGTCGTTCAACCGCACTGCTGTCGGCGATCACGCCATCGGTTGCGACTTGTGCACCACTGACGTCATCGCTACTACCCAGCGTGCTTTGATACACCGCAGAAAAAACCGGATGCAGCGCGTGATAGGCATCGGCCTCTGAACTGGCAATGCTGTCGGCATTCGCCAGATTTGATGCTACCGTGTCGAGCCGCAACGTTTGCGCCTGCATCGCACTGCCCGCGATGCCGTAAATATCGGAAAAGGACATTGTTACTCGCCTGTAATTGCTTCTTTCAGACCGGAAATTTTCATATTCAGAAAGGTCAGTGAGGTTTGAAAATCCATCGCATTCTGAGTAAAGCGCGTCTGTTCCGGCCCCAGCTCTGCGGTGTTCCCATCTTCTGAAACCTGATACGGAATGCGATACAACAGATCGTCGCCGGACGGCAAAGGCACGGCGGTCGCAGACGTATTTTCTGCTTGCTGCTGTGCATCCAGTGATTGCGCAACCGAACTCATAATGCTTTGATAATCCAGATCGCGGGCCTGATAACCCGGCGTTTCGATATTCGCCAGATTACCGGCCAGAATTTGTGAGCGCAGAGTCCGCAACTCCAGTGCGTAACCGTGCAGGCTCAACTCCTGATCCAGACTGATACTCATTCTTGCCGTCTCTCTGCTTGCCATCTTTCTGAATACAGAGATAACAAGATGTATGCCATGTTATTAACTTATTATTTTTCAAGTGGTTGCAATAAATGAGAGTGTTGTATCAAACGAGGAAGGAAGCGTTACTTCCGCATAAATGGCGCGGGTGCTTCCTAGGGCTGCTGTGGTTCCCGGTTGTGGCATTATCCGCGCCAACACCGGGCTTGCCATTGCTCAAAACAGCGGAATTAACGTCGGCGTTGATTGCGCAAATATCGCCGCTGGCCGCGCAATTACAGTCGCAATCTGGCTGGCAGCATATGCAGGTTAACTACGACGTCTGGCTGCCTGACAGCGCGCAGCGGCTGCCGGTTTGTTCGCAGCCCTTGCAGTTTGTGGGCGCGGAAAAACAGATGCGATTGTGGGGTAAACACTACTTTCGGGTAATTTGCGCTGCACCGGATGGCTGGACACTGCGCAGCCGGGTCAATGTGTCGGTCTCGCTGCCGGTCTGGGTGGCAAGCAAGGACATCAGTAAGCAGCGACCGATCACTCGCAGCGATTTGTGTTTGCAGCGTGTGCAATTAGAATCGCTATCGCGCGGTTTTAGTGTGGAACCTGAATTGCTGATGGACTATCGCAGCCCGCGCCTGATCCGTGCCGGACAGGTAGTGGATAAAAACAGCCTGTTAGCGCCATTGCTGGTGCGGAAAGGGGAATCGGTGCTGATACGGGCCGAACAGACGGAATTACATGTCTCTATGCAAGGGGAAGCGCTGCAGGATGGTGTTGCCGGAGAGATGATCCGAGTGCGAAATCGTTCTTCACAAAAAGAGATCCAGGCGGAAGTCAGTACCGTGCGGGGTGAAGTGGTTGTGCATTTTTAAAGTTTTAACGCAATTTGGTCGCTATGCTGATTATAACGGGTCAATTCAGCACGCAACCGGAAGATTATGAGCATTCAACCTACCGATAACAGTCGTTTTGTTTCTCTGGATTATCGCAGCAGTGACGAGCAGACGGTCAGCGTCAGCAGCGTATCCAACGCCGGAGCGACAACGGCTGTCGTTTCCACACAGGGTTCGGTTGCCGCCGAGGAAACCTTGTCACTGACCGCATTGGAAGAGCAGCTGGATAGCGCCAGTGATGTTGATTGGGCACAGGTTAATCAGATCCGCCAGGCCATTGAAAGCGGCGAGTTAACGGTTGATTTGGAGAGTCTGAGTCAGTCGATTCTGGAGATGCATCAGTCATGAATCGGGATGAAATCTCACGCGGCTTGCTATCTGAATTAAACTACGAGCTGAAAGCCTACCAGCGCTTGCTGAATATCATGCTGGAACAACATCGCCTGATGGCGACACATCAGACAACCGCGCTGACCGAGTTGAATGTGCGGGAGCAGCAGTTGTTGTCAGTGTTGAAACAGCAGGCTCAGCGCCGTAGTCAGCTGTTACGCCACATCGGATTTAACCCCGATGAACAAGGGATGAAACAATTTCTGGCGACACTACCACAACCCCTGTATGAACGGGTAGAACCGATCTGGAACAAAATCTATCAGCAGTTACGACTCTGCAAAGCGCAAAACGAACTGAATGGCCGCCTGCTGGCATCACAGCATGATGTGTTAAACAGATTACTGTTTGGCGAACCAGATCCGGATTACGGTGCGCTGGCGTAAGAAGGCGATGACGCAGCACTGCGTCATCTTGCTGAGGTTAAAAAATCCCTTTCTGTTTGACCTTTTTCACTTCACGAATGTGCGATGCAATACCAGCCAATGACTCTTCCTGTGTGCGACTTTGCTCTTTGCTGCTAAGCTCGTCGGTTTGGCGTATTGCGCGGCTGGTTAGTCGTTGTAATTGCTGTTGCTGTTCTTGCACCATGCCTGTTAGGGCGCGGATTTCGGCGGTCATGGCGTCGATCTGTGCATTCTGGTTGTTGGCAGAAACGGCATCATGCAGCTGGAGCAATTGCTGGTGACTAAACGCACTCGGCACACTCTCTTTTTCACTGACGGCAAAGCCGCTGCTATTGAGTAAGTGCAGCAGTGTTGGCAGCGAAACTTGCTGCTCAGTCAGTGCATTCGCGACTTGGCGGGAAAATCCGGCATTGAGCTGATGCAAAAACAGACCGGCCAGATAGATATCGCGGTGAAAACCTTTCACCGATGCTTCCAGATCCGCGGGGTCTGAGTGGCTGCGTTTTGCCTGCCGGTACCAGCGTTGCAAAACGCCGATCGCATAGCGATCGGCCTCTGAAATGGTCGGGTTGAGATTAAGCAGCAGCGATAATCGCTTCGCGCCGTCATTACTCATCCTGAACCTCAATCAGCATTGGTTCTGTCACGCTCTGCACTTCGTCTTCGGCGTGATAGAGACAGATTTCACGCGACAGGGCAGTTTGTGCATTGTCGATCAGGGTGACGCGATCGCCGAGTGTGGCATAGGCCGTTTGTAAGGCGGAGTAGATCAGTGGTGCACCACCGCCAACCAGATAGACGCGGTTGGGGTTTTTGGCGAATTTCTTCGCTTCATATGCCACTTGTGCACCCAATTCCTGAATTTTAGTGTCGATCTTATTTAAGATCACCGGGATCTGCGCCTCATCGTTCACCACATCCCGCACGAAATCGAGATCATGGCGCCGTTTGATCAACTCATTGGCGACCAGATAACTGGAGTCACTGTCGGCGGTAGCCAGTGCTTTACGCGCGGCATCCGTCACCATCGAGACACCAATTTCGTTGTTACCGTAAATGCCCGAGACATCGTCGAACTCACCGACTACTACGCCCATATCCAGCGTGGTGCCGCCGCAGTCGATCACCAGTGATTTGGTGAATTCGCTGCAACCCGAACCAATCAGTGTCGACAGGATGGCTGGCAGACTCTCTGGCATCACCTGCACATCGGCGATCTCGAACAGTTCACCTTTGTTCAGGCTGATTTCCCGTAGCAGATTTTTGCGTTTGGCCTCGATTTTGGCTTCGTTTTTCTGGCAATCGTCCGCGTTGTAATATTCGGTGATGGGCAAGGTGACGATGATCGACACTGGCTGTGGTGGCAGGCCAGTTTGCAGCAGGGCATGGTGCACGGCCAGCAAGTTTTGGTCGTCATACTGATATTCAATATGGGTGGTCGAAAGTGCCTTATCAGAGGTGGCATCGTAGGTGTATTTGCTGGTGCCGATGGTGTAGTTGTAAATCTGCTTATCTTTACGCAGTGCTGCACTCTTCCAGTCGCGGCGGAATGAATTTGGCGAAATGATGGTTTTCAGCGTTTCTTGTTCGATCCAGCTGACTTTGACATTGGTTGAACCATCATCAATCGCGATTTTCATTGGGGCGGCATTCATTTCTCGGTTCCTCTTGTCTGCTGTGAGTACTAGCGGTGCGGGTGGGCAAAGCGGTGGCTGCTCAAATCATCCAGCATGTTTTGCTGGCGGCGTTCAGCACGTTGCTGTTGTTGTTGTTCTTTGGTTTGTTGCAAGCGTTCCAACCCTTTTACTTTGGAATAGTGCTGGCGGAACGCCTGCTGGCTTTGCTGTAATTCGGTGTGGCTTTGTGCGATCAACAGCTGTTGGCCGCTCACCAGTGTTTGCAGCTGTTGCTGCATGCCATCACAGTTTTGCCGGATCAGCGGGTTACGCAGGTCTAAGCCCTGTGCCAGCGTGTCGCGATAATGTTCAAGCTGCTGCTGGCGTTGTTGTTCCTGCCGTAATTTCTGCTGCTGGGCGTGCATGGTTTGCCCCAGTTGGTCGAGCTGTTTTTGCTGTAACGTCAGATAATGTTTCAACATAAAGTCACCCGCTGATTTTGGTCATTTGCGTCAAGGTCACATCGAGCGTGTCTTTTTCATGCAGGCCTTGTTTGAGAAACGCGGCCAGTGCCGGATAACGCTGCACGGCGGTGTCCATCTCAGGGTCGGCACCGGCCTGATACGCGCCGAGTGGTAACAGTTCACGGATTTGCTGATAGCGGCTGTAAAACTGGCGCAGTCGTTGTGCTGCTTTCATCCACGGCGCGGGCACGATCTGCGGCATCACGCGGCTGACCGACGCACCGATATCAATGGCCGGATAGTGGCCCGCTTCCGCCAGTTGCCGGGTGAGCACGATATGGCCGTCTAAAATGGCGCGCGCCGCATCCACCACCGGGTCTTGCTGATCGTCGCCTTCGGCTAACACGGTATAAAATGCAGTAAGACTGCCTTGCGGATGTGCACCGTTGCCGGCACGCTCGACCAAGCGGGTCAGTAAACTGAACACCGATGGCGGATAACCGCGTGTCGCGGGTGGTTCGCCCACCGCAAGTGCGATTTCACGATGCGCCTGTGCGTAACGGGTTAGCGAATCGACCAGTAGCAAGACGTCATGTCCTTGGTCGCGAAAATATTCCGCCATGCGGTGACACAACTCAGCCGCACGCAAACGCAATAACGGTGATTGATCGGCCGGGGCGGCGACAACAATGGCTTTGGCTAGCCCGTCGGTACCGAGGCTGTGATCGATAAATTCGCGCACTTCACGGCCACGCTCACCAATCAAACCGACGATCACGATCTGTGCTTGCGTGTTACGGGTCATCATGCCGAGCAGCATACTTTTCCCGACACCGGAACCGGCAAACAGCCCGAGCCGTTGCCCTTTCCCGGCAGTCAGTATGCCGTTGATGGCACGAATGCCGACATCCAGCGGCTGGGTGATCGGTTGCCGTAACAAAGGGTTTAGCGGTGTTGGAAACAGACTGATCGCCTCCCCCTGCAAGGGTAATGGCTTGTCATCGAGCGGTTGTAGCAGGCCATCGACAATGCGCCCGAGCAGGTGCATGCCGAGATAGATCTGCTGCTCACCGGCAATCGGTGTGACGTGCGCACCGGCAAAAATACCGTGCAGCGGTTCCAGTGGTGTCAGATAGGTGATCTCACGATCAAAACCCACCACTTCCGCCAAAATCGGCTTTTCGGTGGTGGCGATATGACAACGCTGACCGAGTGTTAACTGACAGCCGACCACCTCTAAGGTCAGCCCGCTGACTTTGACTAGCTTGCCGAACTGGCGCAGTTGCGTGACGGGCGGTAATTCCGACGTGCACAGATGTTGTAATTGTTGGCGCAGATCAGTCGCCATGTGATCCATCCAGCTTTTCAGCGACAGCGGTCATGCATTCGCTCACTCGTGCTTGCAGCGACGCTTCCACCACGCTGCTGCTGGTCTCGATGCGACAGTCGCCAGATTTCAGATTTCTATCTTCCAGTAACGGCCAATCACCGTGCGTGGTAAAGCCCAGAGCCAGCAGGCGTTGCCGATCTTGCGCATTGAGATAGATACGCACATCACGACGTGGATCGGGCAGGGTGGCGCAACACTCTTCTACTAAGCGCAAGATCTGTTGCGGTTGCAGGGCTAACTCCGCCGGCAACACCCGCTGTGTCACTTGCAACACCAGCTGCAACAACTGCTCTTTTTGTTCCTGCAGATGTTGCTCGAGTGTCTGCTGCAACTGAGTAGAAAGGTTTTGCAGCGTGGGTAACATTTGCTCATATTGCTGACGGCCCAGCCGTTCACCGGCCTGACGACCTTGCGCCATACCTTGTTCCAATCCTTCCTGTTTGCCCGCAGCTAAACCCTCTGCTTTACCTTCGGCAAAACCCTCTTGTTGCCCTTGTTGGTAAGCCGAATCAAACTGTTGTTGCGCAGCGGCATATTCCGCCGCTTGTTCCTGATTACTGAACAACGGTGGAAAGTGGTACGGTCGGGGGGTGCCTTGCAGCTGGCGTTTATTGTTTACACTCATTAGCTGATCACCGGCTCTTCATATAGCTGATATTCCATATCACCCTGCTCGGTCATCTCGCGCACCGTTTGCATGATCTCATTGCGGGCCAGTTCGATTTTACTTAATGATGCAGAGCCAGATGCCATCAGCAGTGTTTCCAAGGCCTGCGCCATGCGTTTGGGTAATGCTGCCAATACCACTTTCTTGAAGTTGGCATCGATGCCTTTGAGTGCGACGGCCAGCGTTTCTTGTGATACTTCCTGCAGCACTTGTTGCAACACTTCTGGCGTTTGTCGTTTGAGTGAGAAGAAGTCGAACATGTTTTTTTCAATTTCGGTGACGATGGCCGGATCATGCAGGCGCAGCATGTCCATCAACTGCACCCGATTGCCCTGATAACGGTTGATCATCTCGGCCACTTGTTTGATGCCATCGACGCGGGCACCGACCTGACTGGCAAAAAAGGTCAGGCAGCGTTCACTGGCATTGCGCACTTCCTCAATGACTAATTCGCTGACCTCCTTCAGATTGGCGATGCGAAATAGCAGATCGTCATGCACGTTTTCCGGACAGTGATCTAACACTGCACTAGAAATGGCGGATGGCAAAAATGCCAGCATCACGGCTTGCAACTGGATATGTTCATTGCGTAGGAAACGCGCTAGTGTTTCAGCGGGTATCCATTGCAACAGCTGCAATTCGTCGCGAATGGAATCGCCATACAGGTTATCCAGAAAATCGCGCGAGAATTTATTACCCAACGCCAGATCGAGCGTGCGTTCCAGATACAGACGCGAGGCACCGCTGATGCCACTCTGTTTTTTATACTGGGTAAAGAATTGCTGCAGGATCCACTTTGCTTCCGTGGTCGAAACGTTATGCAACCGCGCCATGGCCTGACCCAATAACTGTACTTCGTCACGGTTAAGGCGTTTGAAGATCCGCGAGGCGGCTTCTTCTCCCATGCTCAGCATCAGAATGGCCGCTTTCTCGATGTTATCGATGTTCAGATCAACGGCGTTCTGATTCAGTTCAATGTCGTTCATTTCCGTTTATCCATAGTTTGATGACGTCGGTGACGCGCGCGGTCTCTTTATCTACCAACAACTGCAGGTGTTGCAGTTGCATGTCAAAATCACTGCCCACGGCGGGCAGATCGTCCAGGTCCAACGGGGAGTTATCCGACAGCGTCGGGCGAGCGCCTTGTTGCATGGCAACATCATTCAGCATCGCGGCAATATCATCGTCGGATACCGCGGCCCGACTATTGCGGCTGTCAGTCGTTTGCAGAGTAGGTTCAGTGTGTTTATTGCTGGTTTCGCTCTGCGATTCCGCGCGTTGCAAACTCACCAGATGTTTAACGAGTGGGCGAATACCAAAGAAAATCAGCGCCAGCCCTAACAGGCTGCCGACGCCATAGCGCAGCATCTCCTGCAGACTGCTTTGTTGCCACCAGGGCAATTCTTCGTTGGGCTCGGTTGTGACCACGGTCGGAGAAAAATCAAAACTGGCGAGACTGAACTGATCGCCGCGAGCCACATCAAACCCGGTCGCACGTTTCACCAGCTCTTCAATTTCTCGCAGTTGCTCGGCATTCCAGCCGGTTTTAGGTGCCGTTTTTTGGTTGAGTAGCACCGAGACACTCAGTTGTTTGATGCGGCCTAATGGATATTCGGTGTGCGTTACGGTACGGCTGTTTTCATACTGCCGGTTATATTCATGGCGTTCCGTCAGCGTCTGCTTGCTATTGTCCGTGGTGGTTTTACTCGCGCTGTCTTTGCTGTTTTTATCGCTGCTGGCTGCCGGAGGGCGATTTGACAACGAACCGGGTACACCGCCCGTATTGTTGGCGCTGTTTTTATCTTCTTTAGCACTTTCACTGCGTAAGATCTGGTTCGGATCAAGCGCCTCTTTGGTCTCTTCCACCTTGCTGAAATCAACGTCAGCCGCGATCTGGATGCGGAAGTTGTCGTTGCCCACTACCGGATACAGCATGTCGCCGGCGCGCTGACGGATGTAATCTTCCAGCCGGCGCATATACTCCATCTGCTGCACACTCATGTGGCTTAAGCTGGCGTCATTATTCATTTCCTGACTGAGTAAACGACCGCTCTGATCGACCACCGTCACCGCTTCCGGCTTCATGCCGGTAATGCTGCCAGCCACCAGATTCACAATCGCCGCGATCTGGCCTTGTTCCAGCGCTTGACCCGGCACCAGATCCAACATCACCGAAGCCGTAGGTTTTTCTTCACTGCGGCCAACAAACAAGGTGCGTTGCGGAATGGCCAAATGCACGCGCGCACTGCGTACCGCGTCTAACGCAATGATCGTGCGCGCCAGTTCGCCTTCCTGGGCGTTGCGATAACGCATGTTCTCCATAAACTCGCTGGTGCCTAAGCCCATTTTAGTGTCGAGACTTTCCATGCCGGCGGGCATGGACGCCCGCACACCACGTGCCGCCAGGGCGATACGCACCTGTGCCAGCTGATTTTCCGGCACTAAGATCTGGCCGGAGGTTTTATCCAAGCGGAACGGGGCTTTCTCTTTTTCCAGCAACTCCATGATATTGGCCGCGTCGTACATCTCTTGTTTGCCATACAAGGGCACGAAGTTCGGGCTGGTGGTCCAGAGAATGATCACAATCATGGCGGCGACGACGGCAGCCAGTAACGCGATCATGAGTACGAATTTGTTATCACGGGATTGGCCACGCCAGCGGGAAAACCAGTCATGCAGCGTGGTTTTCAGGTTGTTTTTAACTTCCGTCGGCATTGTTTTGCTGAGCTCGCTCATTCCTGATCCTTACAGCGACATCGTCATGATGTCGTCAAAACCACTGAGCACTTTGTTGCGAACCTGCACAAGAGTCGAAAAACTCAAACTGGCTTTCTGGCTGGTCAGCATGGCACCGGTCAGATCATCACTGGTACCCAGCTCGATCGCTTGCATCTGGCTGGCAGCCTGATTTTGCAGTGAGTTCACATTAGCCAATGCACTGGCGAAAGAGCTGCTGATTTCGTCTGTGGCTGAATTGCTGGCAATGGTGGCGGGTTGATCAGCAATGGCCGCCAACTGGGAAAATTGCGCCAGAATATCGCTCTGGATAGCGGATGCGTCTATCGTCATAGGAACAGTCTCTAAGGATGGTGCGGAGAATCGATATTGATGCCGTTTTCACGCATAGCGGCGAGTTTGTAGCGTAAGGCACGGGTGGTCATACCCAATGCTTCCGCAGTACGGGTGCGATGACCTTCGCAGTGATGCAGCACTTCCAGCACATACTGAAATTCCGCCAATCGCTTACTGCCGGATAAAGAACTGGCACGAGCTGGCACGTTATCCACATGGTTGAACATGAGGGGGGGGGGATCATACTGAGACCACGGATGGCGCACTGCATCCGTGCTCGCCAATGCTGGCTTTTCTTGGCTCAGCAATAGATCGGCAGGTTGCAGATGCAAACCTTTGGCTAAGATCAGCGCGCGCTGAATGACATTTTCCAGCTCGCGCACATTACCCGGCCAGCGATAACTGCGCAGACATTGTCGTGCCTGTGTGCTTAACTGATAGTTGGCGTCGGAGGCATATTTTTTTAGAAAATGCTGTGCAAGTGGCAAGATGTCATCGGGTCGTTCACGCAAGCTAGGCCAGCACAATGGCAGCACATCAAGGCGATAATAGAGATCCGGGCGGAAGGTGCCTTGTGCCACCATCTGTCGCAGATCGCGGTTGGTCGAGGCAATCAGGCGAATGTTTAACGGAATGCGGGTGTGGCTGCCTAAACGCTCCACTTCGCGTTCCTGTAACACGCGCAATAGTTTGGCCTGCAATGACAGCGGCATTTCCGCAATTTCATCCAGCAGTAACGTGCCGCCATTCGCCAGTTCAAATTTGCCCGCCTGTGACTTTATGGCACCGGTATAGGCGCCTTTACTGACCCCAAACAGCATCGCTTCCAGCATATTTTCCGGGATCGCCGCACAATTCACCGCCACATACGGCCCTTGGCTGCGCGGCGAATGGTCATGAATAAAGCGCGCCAGACACTCTTTGCCGGTGCCTGATTCCCCGGTGATCAAAATCGAGGCATCGGTATGCGCGGCACGGCGTGCCAGCTGCAATACTTTCTGCGACACGCTGGAAGTCGCAATCAGGTTTTCCTGTGGTGTCAGCAACTGCCGGGTATCCAGGATCACCTGGCGTAGTTGTGCCGTTGTGAAGGGTTTTTGCAGATAATCAATGGCGCCTAATCGTAGTGCCTCGCTGGCTTGCTGACTCTGATGAGCATCCACCATCACGATGATCTGCGTCTGTGGGTGCAACTGATGATAGCGTGCAACAAAATCCGGCAATGCTATATCCGGCAGTTCGGCATCAACCAGCAACAAACTGGCTGCTTCAGCATGTTTTAATACTTGTCCGGCACCGTTGAAGTGAACTACCTGCATATCATCAGCAGAGGAAAAAAAATTGATATAGCGATGCGAATGAGGCTGCATGTCCACGATATACAGCGTATTATTTTTCAATACTCGGGATCCTTTTATCATAACGCTAACCACCTAATGGTTTTGTTATCCCTGCTCATCACCGTTATTAAGTGAACAAGCGTGCGCCATATTTTTATTATTTAAAAGAGTATTTTCAGTGGTATTTTCGCTTTTTATAATTGGTTCAGGCAATGACTGAAAAGGTAAAGTTGGTTAGTTTATGTAAATTCAACCGAGAGTTCCGATAATGTCGATTTGTAAATATTCCGGAATTTCATTATAAGATAAAACTTTTAAGCCTTTAGCAAAGCCGCGAGAATAACGCGCTAACAAGGGGCGTAACTGTGGTGCAACTACCAGCACTGGCGGATGGTTCATACTGAGCATTTTTTCTTTAATAACAGGCATTTTTTGCTGCAGTTGACTGAGTAGTTGCGGTTCCACGGGGAAACTGTCTAATGCCACTTTTCCTTGTTGTTGCGCCTGTTGCAGTGCCTGCATTAATGTTTTTTCTAATTTATCTTCTAAAGTAAAAATATTTATTTTGTTCTTTTCTCCGACGATCTGTTTAATTATTCCTCGTTTTAAAGCACAACGAATATCAGCGGAAAGTAAAATAGGATCTTTTGTTATTTCACAACTATCTAATAAAGTAATAGCGATAGTTTTAATATCTACCAAACTTATTTGCTCCCGTAACAAATAACGTAATGTTCTTAATTGTTGCATTGGCGTTAATGCCAGATTTAAAGATTCGGATAATTTAGGCGCAATTTCAGCTAAACGTTGATGCCAGGCAAATATTTCATCCAAGCCAAATAACTCTTCCAGATTTTCCCTGATAATTTTGCCGACATGCGTGGCGATCACCGATGCAGGCTCCACCACTGAATAACCCATATTTAATGCCTTCGGCCGATCAGAGGCGGCAATCCACACTGCATCCATCCCATACGCGGGTTCTTTGACTAAAATACCATCAATTTTACCGTACACATCCCCGCTGTTGATCGCCATCAACCGGTCAGTTTCCACGCGGCCACTGGTTACTGCGGTACCGGTGAGTTTGATCTGATACTGCTCCGGTTTCAGGTGCAGATTGTCCCGCACGCGGATCTCCGGCAGCAAAAAGCCCAGCTGTTCGGCGAGCGTTTTACGAATGCCCTTCAAGCGGGTTAACAATTCCGGGTTCTTGGCCGGGTCAGCCATGCTGACCAGTCGATAACCAATTTCAACGGTAATGGCATCCGGGTAAGGCAGATCCTGCCATTCCAGCGTGTCACGCGCCGAGAGTTTAAATTTATCGCCGAGATCTTCGGCCTGTTCCAGTGAGGTTTGCTGAAATTCCTGTTGTTGATGAGTGCGCCAGCCGGAATAAGCTAATACAGCGGCAAAACTGAGGAATGCCAGTGTCGGCATGCCCGGTACCAGCCCCATTACGGCCATCAGGAAGGCGGCCGTCCACATCACACGCGGTGACGCCAGTAACTGATGACGCACCAGATCACTCATTTCACCGTCATCATTGACGCGGGTGACGATGATGGCAGCGGCAGTCGACATCAGTAAAGAGGGGATCTGCGCCACCAAGCCATCGCCGATGGTCAGCAATGAATAGATCAGGAACGCTTCCGATAGCCCCAAGCCGTGCTGAAAAATACCGATACATAGGCCGCCGACCATATTGATGATCAAGATCAGCATGCCGGCAATCGCATCGCCGCGCACAAACTTCGAGGCGCCGTCCATCGCACCGTAGAAATCGGCTTCGCTGGCCACTTCCTGCCGGCGTTTTTTCGCCTGTTTCTGGTCGATCAAACCGGCGTTTAAGTCGGCATCGATCGCCATCTGTTTACCGGGCATGGCATCGAGCGTGAAGCGGGCCGACACTTCAGAGATACGCTCGCCACCCTTGGTGATCACCACAAAGTTAATGATCATCAGAATAATAAACACCACGAAACCGACAACATAATTGCCACCGATGACCACCTCACCAAAGGCTTTGATCACCTTACCTGCAGCATCCGGGCCATTTTGTCCATGCAGTAACACCACACGGGTCGAGGCGATATTTAGTGATAGCCGCATCAGTGTGGCGATCAGTAAGACGGTGGGAAATACCGAAAAATCGAGCGGGCGTTTCGCGGAAACCGACACCAGTAAAACCAGCAACGAGAGCACGATATTAAAGGTGAACAACGCATCCAGCAGCCAGGCGGGCAGCGGTAAAATTACCATCGCCAAAATAGCCATGACCATCAGGGGAATGCCGGAATACGATTGGACTAATTTACGCCAGTTCATCATGTTTACTCTGTGTGTCTAAATGCAGGGGGAATGGTGAATTGCGGGATCGGCTGCGGCTCTTTGCCGCGACCCTCGCGATAAGCGTTTAATTGCATGACATGGCTGAGCACATAGGCCACTGCGGTATACAAACCCGCGGGGATCTCCTGATCAAGCTGTGTCGAGTAATACACCGCGCGGGTTAATTCCGGCAGCGTCAGCATGATTTTTTTATGCTCAACCGCCAGCTCGCGGATGCGTAACGCCATGTCGTCCTGCCCTTTGGCAATCACATACGGTGCCTGAGCTTTTTTCAGGTCATAGCAGATGGCAACCGCATAGTGGGTTGGATTGAGTAAAATCACATTGGCCTTGGGGACGCGCTTCGCCAAACGGGAGCGCGCCATCATGATCTGGATCTTGCGGATCCGCATCTTGATTTCCGGGCGCCCTTCGCTGTTACGCCGCTCCTCTTTAATTTCCTGTTTGCTCATTTTTAAGCGTTCAGTAAATTGCCATTGCTGATAGGGCACATCGAGCAAGGCAATGACCGCCAGCACGCACCCCATCAGCAAGAGTGCCAGGCTGAGCAGCGACAACAGCTCTTCACAGGCGGCTGACAGCGATAACTGACTGAGTCCAATCAGCGTTTGCCAGTGTTGTTGCAGGAAAATGATCAAGGTTGCGGCCACCAGCCCGCATTTTGCGACTGCTTTCAGTAATTCGATCCGGTTCTGTGCGGAAAAAAGCCGTCCTAGCCCGACCAGCGGGTTAAAACGGTTTGCCTTTGGCATCAGGTTATTCAGTGAAAAAATGAGCCCTCCGGGGATCATTCCGGCGATCAGCAGTAACACGGCCAATACCGCCAGCGGCGGCACGATTGCACCTAACATCCCCAGCAAGCTTTCGCCTAGGATCTGCGGCATGTTGTGCGGGCTTTGATGTATTTGTTCGGCAAACTGCAATTGCTGGCGCATTAATCCGGCAAGAAACGCCCCGACGGAGGGGGTCCAGCATGTCAGCACCAAACTGCTTAACAGTAAGATGCCGCAGCTGGTGAGCTCCCGCGAACGAGCGATCTGCCCTTCACTTCGAGCTTTGCGCAGCCGTTGCCGGGTCGGGGCCTGTGTTTTGTCTTGTCCGCCCTGATTCATGGTTTTGCCCCCAGCTCACGCAGGGTGGATAACACATACCAGCTGAAATCCATGTAGTGCGCGGGTATCGCAGACAGCGATAGCCCAAACGCCAGTAGCCCGGCCAACATGCTCATCGGAAAACCAAGTGAAAAAATATTGAATGCGGGGGCACTGCGATTCATCACCCCAAACGCTAAATTCACCAGCAACATGGCGGCAATGGTCGGTAATGCGATCACCAATGCCGCCCCCATTGCCCAACCGATCAGCGACGGGATCTGCATCAGATCCAATTCAAACAAACTTTGCCCCGGTGGCCACTGACGCAGACTTTCAACCAGCACATCCAGCATGACCAGATGACCATTCAACGCAAAAAACAGCAACACGCATAACACGTATAACAATTCACTGATGATCGGATCACTTTCTCCATTTACCGGATCCGTGATGATCGCCATCGACAGTCCCATCTGCTGCGAAATAATATGGCCAGCCATGGTTAAGATCATGAATAACGCATGCAGACAAAGACCAAACAACAGGCCGAAGATGATCTGCTCTACCGAGATCAGCCAGATCGTCAACGAAAATGGATCGGCAGCTGGCAGTGTGGGTAACAGGTGTGCCGAAAGTAAGGCCAGCAAAAATGCCATCAGGATGCGTACCCGCACATTAATGCTGTAATCACTGAACACCGGCGCGATCCAAAATACCGCAGAAATGCGCACGAAGGCCCACCACCATTGCCCCAGCCATTGCATCAGACTGTCGGTTGTCAGCTGCTGCCATTCCATCAGCCAATGCTTCCCGGAATACTGGCAAAAATCTGCTGGAACAGGGTCGTAATACGCTCCAGCATCCAGCTGCCGGTAAACACCAGTGTGAGTAGCGTGGCAACTAAGCGAGGCAGGAAACTGAGCGTTTGCTCCTGGATCGAGGTGGCGGTCTGGAAAATGCTCACCAGTAAACCGATGAGCAGGCTAGGTACCACCAGCACCGAGACCATCGCAATCACCGTGATCACGCCATCACTAACCAATGTCAGACTATGTTCTGGTGTCATCTAGCCTCCGTTAAAACTGGCAGCCAGACTACCGACCGTCATTGACCAGCCATCGACCAGCACAAAGATCATCAGCTTAAAGGGCAACGAGATAATTAACGGCGACAACATCATCATCCCCATCGCCATCAACACACTGGCTACCACTAGATCAATAACCAGAAAGGGAATGTAGATCATGAACCCGATTTGGAACGCTGTATTCAGTTCACTTAACACATAAGCGGGCAACAGCACACTGAATGGCACCGCTTGTGGTTTTAAATTCGTTGGTTCACCGGCAATGCGTAGCATCTGCTCCAGATCCTGTTCCCGGGTCTGGCGCAACATAAATTGCTGTAATGGCTTTTGTGCGATATCCAGTCCCTGCGAAAAGGTGATACGGTTTTCGTCATACGGTTTGAAGGCGTGCTGATAAATATCGGACCATACCGGGCGCATGATCAGCAGTGTTAAACACAGCCCAATCCCTAACAGAATGCGATTGGGCGGGCTTTGTTGTAAGCCCAGCGCCTGTCGCAAAATCGACAGCACAATGATGATGCGGGTAAAACTGGTCATCATCAGCAGCAAGGTCGGCAGCAGGCTTAACGCGGTCATCAGCAGCAGGATCTGCAACTTGATGTTGTAATCCTGCGCATTACCCGACGTCGTGCTGGAGAACAAAGTCAGATCGGCGGCAAACAGATGATTGCTCCAAACCAACGTCATTGTGCTGAACAATAACCAGAACAAACGCATCAGACCGAGCCCAGCTCAGACAATGCCTGTTCATCCTGCAAGGCTAAAATCCGCAGGCCGTAACTGCCGTTGACGACCACCACTTCGCCTTTGGCCATCAGACGACCATTGACCCGTACATCCAGCGCCTCACCAACCTGCTTATCCAGTTTGACGACCGCACCTTCATGCAATTGCATCACATCGCCGAGCGGTAATTCCACGCTCGCGACTTCCAGCGTTACTTTGACCGGAATGTGACGAAAAAACTCCAGATCGCGTGATTTCGCTGAGTTATCCGTGTTGATCTCCTGAATCGGAAAAAAATCATCCAAATTGTCCAGATTATCTAAATCATCGAGTCCCATATTACATATCTCTCTTACTTCGCGGTTCACAGTGCTTATGACGATTTCAGATTGGTGATTTGATACACCAGACTGCCCCGGTGTTCGGCTATCCGACCTTCCAGACACAGATTGTCACCAATCAGTGCCGGCGTCGGATCGGGTAATTCCAATGGCAATACATCTCCGACCGAAAGGTTCGCCATCATGTCCAGCGGCAATGATTGTTCAGACAGCACGATCCGCAGACGAACAGGGATCGTGGTGAGCAGCGGCGTCAGGGTTTTAGCGACAGAGGGGGTTTGGGTAGGCTGTACGGTTTCTTCATTGACTGGCCACCAAAAATGCCAATTAAACGTATAGCCATTGATGGTAAGAGTAAACGAAGCGGTTAACAGCCAACCTTGTGCGGGTAATGCATCGGCAGTGATCACTTCACAGGCAATCTCGGCCTGTTTACTGGCTTCCTGTGTTGAGTGAAATGCACGGACTAATTGTTTCAGTAGTTGAAAGGCGAGTCGGTATTCAGTTTCAGTCAGTGCCGCGGTATCCAACTCTTTAACTGGTTCGCGTAATACGCCACCCAGAAAGAGTACGGAAAACGCATGCAATGTAGCGACATCCATTGCCAAAAAAGCGGCTTCAGGCTGACTTGTTAAGGTTGCCTTTAGCCATAATTTATTACTCTTTTCGGACGGTCGTGTTTTCGGTGTAACAAGGTTAAAGGCAGACATACTGACTTCGCAGAAGGCACCATTAAAGAGCTGGCTCAGGTAATCCTGTAGATAGCTATTAATCGCTCGACGGTGCTGAGAATAGGCCTGAATGTAAGCTTGTTTCTGACGTTCGTTACCGAACAAGTCGTAGCTTTCAGCGGCCATCGCCGAGTCGCCAGACAGGACTTTGCTGCTGAAAAAAAGCTGTTGTGCCGACATAGGAATCCTGAAAAAACAATATCGATCAACAAAAGCGACTACTTTGCGGAAAAACTTAAATGGGAAATGAAATTTTTTAGCAAATAAAAAAGAGAACCGACCGTGAGATCGGTTCTCTCTGATTTTTACTGCTGACTTAAGGTGAAAGCTCAGCAAACCACTATGACATCAACGACAAAGCACAGTCACAACTGCGCCTGATGTTTTCCCTTGTCCCCGGTTACTTTCACCTGTTGGTCAAAAAGCAAAAAGCCCCGGCTTATTCAGCCGGGGAGGGGGCACACAAAAATGGAGGGAGCTCATTCCATTTGTGATGAAACAAATTAAGCAGTTTGTACTTCCTGAGATGGTTTGATAGTTGCGTACATCAGACCAGTCAGAGCAGAACCAGCAGCGATAGCAACGATATACATCAGTGCATTGCTGATTGCGCCTGGAATTAACAGTACGAACAGACCACCGTGTGGAGCCATCAGACCACAACCGAACAGCATTGACAGAGCACCAGCCAGTGCACCACCTGCCATAGTTGATGGAATTACACGCATTGGGTCACGCGCTGCGAATGGGATTGCACCTTCAGAGATGAAGCACAGACCCAGTACGAAAGACGCTTTACCAGCTTCGCGTTCAGAATCGATGAACTTGTTGCGAGCAACGAAAGTAGCGATACCCATACCGATAGCTGGCACCATACCGGCAGCCATAACAGCAGCCATTGGCAGACTAGGAACGTTAGGGTTAGAAGCCAACAGACCTGTACCGAATACATAGGCTACTTTGTTTACCGGACCACCCAGGTCGAAACACATCATCGCGCCCAGGATAATACCCAGCAGGATAGCGTTCGCACCAGACATGCCAGTCAGGAAGTCAGTCAGACCTTTCATGATAGAAGCGATTGGTGTACCAACAACATAGATCATTGCCAGACCAGTGATTAAGCTGGCGAACAATGGAATGATCAGAATTGGTTTCAGAGCTTCCATGGTTTGTGGCAGTTTCACATTGTCAGCAATGGCTTTAGCGGCATAACCGGCGATGAAACCAGCAACGATACCACCTAGGAAACCTGCACCGATCGAGCTTGCCAGCATACCGCCGATCAAACCTGGTGCCAGACCTGGACGGTCAGCGATAGAGAACGCGATGAAACCAGCCATAACCGGAACCATCAGGGCAAACGCAGATGCACCACCGATTTTCATCAGTGCAGCAGCCAGAGTGCCTTCTTCTTTAAATGCTTCGATACCGAACACGAATGACAGTGCGATCAGCAGACCACCGGCAACCACGATTGGCAGCATGTGAGATACACCGGTCATCAAATGCTTGTAAACGCCTGGCAGTTCAGCTTTACCTGAAGAACCAGAAGATGCGCCCGCAGCGCTGCCTTTGAACACGGTTTCATTGGCCAGAGCGTGGTCCATTTCCTGAGCGGTTTTCTTCAGGGCTGCGCCAGTGCTGGTTTTGTACAGTTTTTTGCCCGCGAAACGGGACAGATCCAATTCGATATCGGCAGCGATGATAACAATATCAGCCTGCGCGATTTCGTCAGCAGTCAGTGCGTTTTTAGCACCAACAGAGCCGCGAGTTTCGACTTTGATCCAGTAACCACGTTTTTTTGCCTCTTCTTCCAGTGCTTCGGCAGCCATAAAAGTATGGGCAACCCCTGTTGGACAGGCGGTTATAGCAACGATACGTTTGCTCAT